>Ga0310839_100022_pt1 | contig 377481 bp, 340 predicted proteins | sample SM_ome_7_FD_201305 | JGI IMG/M metagenome (GOLD analysis project Ga0310839, IMG submission 201305) | Sorghum-adapted microbial communities enriched on stacked mutant (SM) sorghum from Joint BioEnergy Institute, Emeryville, California... ...
CCCGAACACGGTCGTTAAGCCCCGCAGCGCGGATGGTACTGCCCGGGCGACCGGGTGGGAGAGTACGACGCCGCCGGCCCCTCCTTCCGAGGCCACCCCGGTGCCCCCACGGCACCCCGGGTGGCCTTGACCCTTTTCTCCCCCCCAACCCACCGCCAACCAAGAAACCAAGACCCCCCCAGGGTTCACGACCAGAGATCATGGTCTTCCCCCCCGTTTCCGCCCGTTGCGGGGCGTTGTGCGTGGGGCCTATCTTTGCGCCTGAGAGGGCATCGCGGGCGGCCCACCCGAAACCCCATCCGAACCCCACCGGAACGCGGATCCATGGCGGCATCGCGAGAGACCGACGCGCCACTGACGGTCCTGATCGTAGACGATGAGGAGCTCCTGGTGCGGAGCTGCTCCAGGATCTTGGAGGTCGAAGGCTTCCGAGTGTTGACGGCGACTCGGGGCCGCGACGCGATCGATCTGGCGCGGCGTTATCGCCCCGACATCATCCTCGCGGACCTGATGCTCCCGGATCTGGACGGGCTCGAGCTGCTTCGGGAGGCGAGGCGGAACGATCCGAACGTGCTGGTGATCATGATCACTGGTTTCGCGACGGTCGATTCGAGCATCGAGGCGATCAAGGCGGGGGCGTACGATTACATTCCGAAGCCGTTCACGGCGACGCAGCTCCAGATCCTGATCGGTCGGGCCGCGAGCCAGGTGCGTCTCGCGAGGGATAACGAGCGGCTCCGCGGTCAGTTGCGGGAGCGCTCGTCGCTGGAGGACGTCATCGGGGTGAGCCAGCCGATGCTGAAGTTGTCGGAGCTGGTCCTCCGAGTGGCGCCCACGGATGCGAGCGTCTTCATCCGGGGCGAGAGCGGCACCGGGAAGGAGCTGATCGCGCGGTCGATCCATCGCCACAGCCGGCGGGCGGATGCTCCTTTCGTGGCGGTGAACTGTGCCGCGTTTCCGGAGAACCTGCTCGAGTCCGAGCTCTTCGGGCACGAGAAGGGGGCGTTCACGGGGGCGGACGAGGCGAAGCGTGGGTTGATGGAGTACGCCTCGGGCGGGACCTTCTTCCTGGACGAGATCTGCGAGATGGACCTCGACCTCCAGGCGAAGCTGCTGCGGGTCCTGCAGGAGCGGCGGATCCGGCGGGTCGGGGGCGAGAAGGAGATACCGATCGACATTCGGGTGATCGCGGCGACGAACCGGGAACCCGAGGAGGCGGTGTCGCGGGGCTTGCTGCGCCAGGATCTCTTCTTCCGCCTGAACGTCGTTCCGCTGCGGGTGCCGCCGCTCCGGGAGCGCCGTGAAGACATCCCGCTTCTGGCCCAACACTTCCTTCGCCGCTACGCCGAGCAGTACGAGCGGGACGGCGTGGCTCCGCTCCGCCTTTCTTCGGATGCGGTGCGGGCGCTCATGCTCTACTCCTGGCCGGGGAACGTCCGTGAGCTTCAGAACGCGATGGAGCGAGTCGTTTCACTGGCGAGTACCGGGGAGGAGATCGGGGCGGAGGATCTCCCGGAGGAGATCCGGGCGGGGGGCTTGGCGGATGGGCCCGCCCCGCTGGTGGACATGACGCTCCCGTATCACGAGGCGAAGGAGCGGGCGCTCGAGGCCTTCGAGCGGTCGTATCTGCGGTCGCTCCTCGCGCGGAGCGACGGGAACATCTCCCATGCGGCCCGGGAGGCCGGGATCGACCGGAAGACGATCCATCGTCTGCTGAAGAAATACGGGCTGCGGGTCCGGCTCGACCCGCACGTCGCCGCGGGGGACGACTGATCGCGGGGGGGCCGGCCATCACGGGCGCCAGGCGCGGAGGAGGCGCCGCACGGCGTCCGCGGGGTCGTGGGCGGCCATGACCGCGCTGACGACCGCGATCCCCGAGGCACCGGTCCCCGTGAGGGCCTCCACGTTGCCGAGACCGATCCCTCCGATCGCGATGACCGGGATCGAGACCGCGCGTGCGACGGCGGCCACCCCTTCGGGCCCGATCCTTTCCCCCTTCACCTCTTTCTTCGTCGTCGTTCCGAAGACGGCTCCGCAGCCGATGTAGTCGGCGCCCTCGGCCTCCGCTCGGGCGGCGATGGCCGGATCGTCGGTCGAGGTGCCGATCAGGAAGGGCGGAGGCGCGACGCGGCGGGCGGCCTCGACCGGGAGGTCGTCGGGGCCGAGGTGCACGCCATCGGCCTCCGCGGCCAGGGCCACGTCGAGGCGGTCGTTGACGAAGAGGAGCGCGCCGTGCTCCCGGGTGATCGCCCGGAGGATCGTGGCCTGCTCGTAGAGCTCGCGGCTCGAGGCGTCCTTGTCCCGGAGCTGGACCGCGGGGGCGCCGGCCTCCACGCAGGCGCGGACGACGGTGGGGATCTCCCGGGGCGCGGCGAGACGGCGGTCGGTCAGGACGATCAGTCGGAGGTCCGGCACCGGACGGGGGCGGGGCATCGTCGACTCTCAGGGATTCGGTGAAGCTGCCCCCACACCCTGGGCGGCAGCGGCGCTCTGCATCCGGCGGACCATCGCCCGGGCGCGGTTGTGGTCGGCGAGGGAGCGCGTGAAGATGTGCGTTCCGTCGGGGCGAGCCACGAAGTAGAGGAAGTCGACGTCGGCGGGGTTCAACGTCGCATCGATGGCGTAGACGCTGGGCGACGCGATCGGCCCCGGGGGGAGGCCCCGGCGCCTGTATGTGTTGTACGGGTGGTCCGCGACGCTTTCGATGTGGGCGTAGAGCAGGCGCCGCTGGTGCATGCCGAGCGCGTACTGCACCGTGGGGTCGGCCTGGAGCGGGTAGCCGATGCGGAGCCGGTTGTGGTAGACCGCCGCGATCGTCGGCATCTCGTCCCGGACCTTGGCTTCTTTCTCCACGATGGAGGCGAGCGTGACGACCTCGCGTTCGGAGAGCCCGATCGAGTCGGCCCTGGCGCGCCGTTCCGGGGTCCAGACCGCCTGATACCGTCGGACGAGCGTTCGCAGGACGGGCTCGAGCGGGGATTCGACCGGGAGGACGTAAGTCGCGGGGTAGAGGTACCCCTCGAGGGTCGGTCCCGGGACCCCGAACCGGACCGCGGTCGCCGAATCGGCGAGGATTCCGAGGATCGAGTCTTCGGGGAGGCCGGTCAGGGTCGCGAGGCGCGGCGCGATCTTGCGCAGGTCCCAGCCCTCGGGGATGACGAGCCGAGCCGTGAGGATCCGGCCGAGGCGCAGGTCTTCGAGGATCGACCTCCAGCCCGCTCCGCGCCGGAATCCGTAGGTGCCGGGTTTGGCGACCCGATCGGCGCGGGTGATCTTCGCGTAGGCGCGGAAGAGGAAGGGGGCGCGGATCACCCCGTGGGCGGCGAGGGAGTCGGTCGCCTCGGAGAAGGAGGCGCCCTCGGGCACGCGAACCCGCACGACCGGACCGCTCCCCTCTCCACCGCACGCCGTGGCGAAGAGGACGACAAGGAGGAGCCAAGGAGCCCAGCGGCCGCACCGGCCCGGGCGCCGATGCGGCGCTAAGGCGCTCGGAGTTGCGGAGTCGGGTGCGGGGAGCGCCGGCGCATCCTTCGCGGAGGGTCGCGCCTCCCGTGCGGGGGGCCGCTCCGGGGCCCCCCATAACGGACGGGAGGCCACCGGCTTCGCATTCGACGGACTCACGGCTGCGCTCCCCTCCGCATCGAATCCAGGAACGCCTGAAGGATCAACACGGCGGCGGCGGCGTCCACCCGGTCCTTCTCCTCACGTTCGCGTTTCTTCAACCCCAGTGACCGGATCGCGCGCTCGGCGCGGGCCGACGTGAATCGCTCGTCGAGGTAATGGACGACGAGGCCGCCGCGGCTGGCGAGGGCATCGCCGAAAGCGCGGACCTCGCGCGTCCAATCGCTCTCCTCGCCCTCGGGGGTGAGGGGGAGGCCGAGGACGACCTCCTCCGCCTCATGTTCCCGGGCGATCTCCGTGACCTTGGCGACGGGCGGGCGCTTGCCCCGCCGGCGGACGAGGGTCGGCAGGGGGCGCGCGATCGTCGCCGTGGGGTCGCTGATCGCAAGACCTATGCGCCGCTCGCCGTAATCGACGCCGAGGATTCGAGGCACCTAGCCGAGGTCCGCGAGGGTGGACTCCACATCCCGGCCGGCGCTCAGCTCGCCGTGGATCCATTCGAGCGCAGCGTGGCCGCCGAAGAGGAAGCGGCAGCGGAGGTCGCCGCGGGAGCGGCACTCGACCTCGAGGATCCCGACGTCCTCGTTCGCCGTGCGGCCGAGGAGGTTGGCGAGGAGCCCCGCGGTGAAGTAGCAGGAGGGGCGCAGCGCGCCTTCCGCCGGGTCGGCTTCCGCCCAGTCGGAGCTCTCGAGCGCGCCGACGCCGGGATGGATGTCCTCGAAGTGGAGGGTCCCCCAGCCGCGGTCCGCGAAGAGGTCACGGAGCCTGCGCCAGAACTCCGCCTCGTCGAGGTCGGCGACGTCGCCATCGCGGACGCTTCCGGCGAATGCGGCGAAGAGCGCGTCGCCCGCCGCGTGACCGGCTTGCTGGAGCGCCCGCGCGGCGGTATCGGCGCCGAGCTCCGCCTCGAGGGCGCGGCGGAGCGCCAACAGCGAGGCGACGGGGAGGTCCAGCTCCGGGGACTGCATCTGCGGTTCGGACATGAGGCTCTCACTCCTCTCGGGTTACACGGACTCGGTCGCGCCGGCGAGGGCCAGCAGCTCCGCCTCGCCGATGACGGGCACGTTCAGCTCGCGAGCGCGCTCCAGCTTGGAGCCGGGGCTCTCCCCGGCCACGAGGTAGCTGGTCGAGCGGGAGACGCTCCCGGCGACCCGGCCGCCCCGTCGCTCGATGAACTCCGTCGCCTCCTTGCGGCTGAGGGTCGGGAGGGTGCCGGTGATGACGAAGGTCATATCGGCGAAGGGCCTCGCCTCCTCGCGCTCGAGCGGCTCGATCATGTTGACCCCCGCGGCCGCGAGGCGCGCGATCAACTCGCGGTTCCTCGGCTCCTGGAGGTACGCCGCGAGGGCGTCGGCCGTCGTCTCGCCGATCCCGTGGACCGCCGCGAAGTCGGCGCGGTCGGCGGCGAGGAGCGCCTCCATCGAGCCGAAGCGGCGCGCCAGGAGCTGCGCCGCGGTGGCTCCGACGTGGCGAATGCCGAGGGCGAAGAGGAGCCGCGAGAGCGGCCGGTCCCGGCTCGCCGCGATCGCCTCGACCAGGTTCCGGGCGGAGACTTCGGCGAACTTGTCGAGCGCCATCAGGTCTTCGACGCGGAGGTCGTAGAGGTCGGCGAAGTCGCGTACCCGCCCCGTCTCGAGGAGCTGCTGCGCGGTGCGCTCGCCGAGGCCCCGGATGTCCATGGCGCCCTGCGAAGCGAAGTGCACGAGCCCCCAGAAGATCCGGGCCGGGCAGGAGCCGTTCGGGCAGTAGGTCATGACCTCGTCCGCCGGCTTCTCGACCGGGGTCCCGCAGACCGGGCAGTGCTCCGGCGGCTCGAACGGCCGCTCGTCGCCGGTCCGCTCGTCGGTGATCGGGGCGACGACCTGGGGGATCACCTCGCCGGCCCGCTTGACCAGGACCAGGTCGCCGATGCGCAGGTCCTTGCGGGCGATGTCCTCGAAGTTGTGGAGCGTGGCGAGGCGCACCGTGGCGCCGGCGATCTCGACCGGCTCGAGGACCGCGTAGGGGTTGAGCGAGCCGGTCCGCCCGACGTTGACCTCGATGGAGAGGAGCCGGGTCGTGGCGAGATCGGGGGCGAACTTGTAGGCGATCGCCCAGCGCGGATCCCTGCCGCCGACGACGCCGAGCTCGGGCCAGAGGTCGAGGCGGGCGACCTTGACGACGACGCCGTCGATCGCGTAATCGAGCCCCCCGCGGGCGTGATCGATCTCCTCGGTGAACGCGATCACGTCCTGGAGCGAGGCGCAGAACCGGCGCCGCGGGTTGACCGGGATGCCCCAGGCGGCGAGGAGCTGGAGGACGTCCTCCTGCGTTTGGACCGGGAGCGGTTCCGGCCGGTCCGGGTCGGTCTGGATCTGGTAGCCGAAGAAGCGGAGCGGCCGCTCGGCGGTGATGCGCGGATCGAGCTGGCGGAGCGAGCCCGCGGTCGCGTTGCGCGGGTTCGCGAAGGTGGGCTCGCCCGCCGCGGCGCGCCGTTCGTTCAGCGCGGCGAAACCGGAGAACGGCATGTACACCTCGCCGCGGATCTCGAGGCGGCGGGGGATCGGCGCATCGGAGCGCAGCCGCAGGGGGATCTCCCGGATCGTCCGGAGGTTGCGCGTGACGTCCTCGCCGATGGTGCCGTTGCCGCGGGTCGCGCCCCGCACGAGATATCCGTCCTCGTAGAGGAGCGAGACCGCCGCACCGTCGATCTTGAGCTCGGCGACGTACCCCGCGTCGCGGACCTCGCGGAGGATCCGGGCGTTGCGGTCCTCCCAGGCGCGTAGCTCGTCGGGGTTGAAGGCGTTGTCGAGGGAGAGCATCGGCGCGAGGTGGCGGACCTTCTCGAACTGAGAGGCCGGCTCCGCGCCGACGCGCCGGGTCGGCGAGTCGGGGGTCGCCAGTTCGGGGTATGCCTCCTCGAGCACCCGGAGCTCGCGGAAGAGCCGGTCGTACTCGGCGTCGGAGAGCTTCGGCGCGTCGAGGACGTAGTAGTCGTAGTTCGCTTGCTCGAGGATCTGCCGTAGTTCGGCCGCGCGCTGGGCGGCCGCGGCGCGGTCCGGAGCGGTCACGGGTACGTTCTCCATCAAAGTCGCGAGAGGTGCCGGTCGACGGCGCCCTCAGGCAGCCAGCCGGTTGTAGCGCATGGTGCGGTTGCGGCCCGCGGCCTTGGCGGCGTACATCGCCTGATCGGCCTTCTGGACCAGCGTCCTGGGATTGTACACCCCGGGATGCGGATAGGTCGCGGCGCCCGCCGAGATCGTCAGGTGGAGCGGCTCGGCGCGCCCCACGGCGAAGGGGTGGCGCGCGACCCGCTCCCGGACGCGCTCGGCGAAGGTTGCGGCGGCGTCGATCGAGGTTTCGGGGAGCACGGCGATGAACTCCTCGCCGCCGTACCGGCCGAGCTTGTCGATCTCGCGAGCCGTTCGGCGCAGGATCTCGGCGAGCTCCTGGAGGACCCGGTCGCCCGCCTGGTGGCCGTAGGTGTCGTTGATCGCCTTGAAGTGGTCGATGTCGAACATCACGACCGAGAGGGGCTCGCCGGTCCGCTTGGCCCGCTCGAACTCCTCGTGCACCACCTCTTGCATGTGGCGGTGGTTGAAGAGCCCCGTCAGGCCATCGCTGATGCTGAGCCGCTCGAGCTCGCGGTTCTTCTCGCCGAGCTCGTCCTGGAGCTCCTTGATGCGGAGCATCGACCGGACGCGCGCCTCCAGCTCGGGGAAGTTGATCGGCTTCGTCAGGTAGTCGTCGGCGCCGGCGTCGAGGCCGGCGACCTTGTCCTGGGTCGAATCCCGCGCGGTGACGAGGATGATGGGGATGAAGGGGAGCTTGGGGTCCCCTTTGATCCGGCGTGCGACCTCGTAGCCGTCGAGGCCGGGCATCATCACGTCGAGGAGGATCAGATCGGGCGGGTTCGCGGCGACGCGTTCGAGCGCTTCTTCGCCCCGAGTCGCCGTTTCGACCTCGTAGCCGCGCAGTCGGAGTCGAGTTTCGAGGATCTCGACGTTGTCGGGGCTGTCGTCGACCACGAGGATCCGCCCGCGCGGCGCGCGCGTCGTCGACCGGTCGGCCATCGTGCCTCAGCTCGCCCGTACGGTCGGCGGTCCGATCAGCCGCTTGAGCTCGGCGAGGACGCGGCTCGGGTCGCAGGGCTTGGTGAGGTAGCCGTCGCACCCGACCTCTCGCGCACGCTCGCGATCCATCGTCAGGGCGTGGGCGGTGAGGGCGACGATCGGGATGTGCGCCGTCTCCGCGTCGCCCTTGAGGAGGGTCGTGGCGTGCCACCCGTCGAAGATGGGGAGCGAGATGTCCATCAGGATCGCGTCGGGCTTTCGCTCCCGGGCGAGGCGCACGCCGGTCTCCCCGTCGCCGGCCTCGAGGACCGCGTACCCGTGATGCTGCAGGATCGTCGCGTAGACGATTCGATTGTCCTCGTTGTCCTCCACCAGGAGCACGGTCTTGATCCTCATACGGCCTCGATCCCGGGCAGGACGGCAGGCGTGCCGGACGGCTCTCCCCCGTACGACGCTTGCACGACGGGTGCCACGCCAGAGCGGCGCCCGGGGGAACAACCTGGTCCGCCAAGGGTTTGGTTGACGCATCCTGAAGGGGCAATGTATGGTTAGCGCGAGGGCCGCCGCAAGCGGCGGAGCGCGACCGGAAACGCGGAGAACGATGGGATGAACGGAACGCGTGGGGCATGGCTCGTCGCCCTCCTGCTCTGGGGGGTCGGGGGTGTGGAGCCGGTCGCGGCGCAGTCGGGCTCACCGGCGGGGCCGGTGCCGCGGGAGCGGTTGGCGGCGAGGCGCGCGGCGCTCGCGGAGCGGATCGGGACGGGGGTCGCGGTGTTGTGGTCCGCGGAGCCGCGCGACATCGAGGGGGATTATCCCCAGGACAGCGACTACCGGGAGGACAACGACTTCTTCTACCTGACCGGGCTGGAGGCGCCGGGGGCGTGGCTCGTCCTGGTGGCGCGGGACGGTCGGGGCGAGGAGATCCTGTACCTGCCGGCGAGGAACCCGGCGGCGGAGCGTTGGACGGGCCCGCAGTTGGGGCCCGGACCGGAGGCGGCGTCGCTGAGCGGGATCCGGGATGTGAGGGCCGCGGACCGTGCGGGATCTGATGTCGCGGCGCTCCTCTCTTCGGGAGATTCGCCGGCGCGGCGCGGGGGGGTGTTCATCAAGGCGAACCGACGCCCACCGGGGTGCAACGGGGGCGAGTCGGATGGGGTGTGCGGTCTCTTCGCGGGGCTCGCCGGCACGTCGGACCTGCGCCCGCACCTCGCGGCGCTGCGGCTGGTCAAGGATGAGGATGAGCTCCGGCGGTTGCGCCGCGCGATCGGGATCACCACGGAGGCGCAGCGCGCGGCGATGGCCGCCGCGGGTCCGGGGATGTGGGAGTACGAGCTGGAAGCGCTGATCGAGTACACCTTCCGGCGGCGGGGCGCGGAGCGCGTGGGGTTTCCGAGCATCGTGGGCTCGGGGCCGAATTCCACGGTGCTGCACTACGACAAGAGCCGGCGCCGGATGGAGGCGGGGGACCTGGTGGTGGTGGACATCGGCGCGGAGTACGGCTACTACAGCGCGGATGTGACGCGGACGTACCCGGTTTCGGGGCGGTTCACGCCCCGGCAGCGCGCGCTCTACGAGCTGGTGCTCGGGGCGCAGGAGGCGGCGATCCGGGCGGTGCGGCCGGGGGTGACGATCCGGGAGCTGACGCAGATCGCGCGCGCGTACATGCGGGAGAACTCGGGGGACCTGTGCGGTGGAGCGTCGTGCGAGCGTTACTTCGTGCACGGCCTGTCGCACTGGCTGGGGATGGACGTCCACGACGTGGGCGACATCGGGACCCCGCTCGCCCCCGGTATGGTCCTGACGATCGAGCCGGGGATCTACATCCCGGAGGAGTCGATCGGGATCCGGATCGAAGACGACGTTCTCGTGACCGCCGAGGGTGCCGAGGTGCTCTCGGCGGACGCCCCGCGGACGCCCGACGAAGTCGAGCGGGCGATGGCGGCGGCGGCCGCGGCGGCCGGGACTCGGTAGGACGGGCACGACGATTGCTGACGTGGGGGCGCTCCCCCGCTCGAGTCGAGGAGAATCCATGTACTACGAAGAGAACTCGCGCGTGTTCAACTTCGTGGTGGGGCTGGCGCTCGGCGCGGTGGTGGGCGCGGGCCTCGCGTTGCTCATGGCGCCGCAGAGCGGGCGTCGCACGCGCCGTCGACTGGTGAAGGCGGTCACCGACGCGACGCAGAACGCGGGCGAGCGCTGGGGCGAGCTCTCGGAGGAGCTGAAGTCGACCGTCGCGCCCGCCCGGCGCCGGTTGCGGCTGTAGCCCCGATGTCGACGGCCGGGGACCCGCGCCTCGCCCGTCTCGGCTCTCGCGAATTGGGACCGCTCTTCCGGAAGGAGTTCCCGGGGGAGCGGTTCATCGTGGTCAGCAACCGCGAGCCGTACGAACATCGGTGGGGGGAGGAGGTGGGGGAGATCGAGATCCGGCGCCCGGCCGGCGGGCTCACCTCGGCGCTGGATCCCCTGCTCCAGGCGGTCGGCGGGGTCTGGATCGCGTGGGGGAGCGGGGATGCGGATGCCGCGGTCGTCGACGCGGACGACCGCGTGCCGGTCCCTCCCGAGTCCCCGGGGTACACCCTCCGTCGCCTCTGGCTCGACCAGCGCGACGTCCACGGGTACTATCTCGGCTTCGCGAACCAGTTCCTCTGGCCCCTCTGCCACCTACGCCCCGCGCTCACGCGGGTGCGGGCCCGCCACTGGGAGCGGTACCGCCGGGTGAACCGGCGCTTCGCCGAGGCGGTGGTCGACGAGGCGCGGGGCGGCGGCGCCGCCGTCTGGTTCCACGATTATCACCTCGCCCTCGCGCCGGCGACGGTCCGCGCGATCCGGCCGGATCTCACGCTCGCCCACTTCTGGCACATCCCCTGGCCACCGCTGGAGATCTTCCGGGTGACGCCCCAGGCGCGCGACCTCCTCGAGGGGCTCCTCGCCAACGACCTGATGGGGTTTCAGCTCCCGTCGTTCTGCGCCAACTTCCTGCATTGCGTGGAGGAGGTCCTGGGCGCGGAGGTCGACCGGGCCGCATCCACCGCGACGTACCGCGGCCACACCTGCCACGTCCGACCCTTTCCGATCTCGATCGATGTGGGCGCGTTCCGCCGCGAGGCGTCGAGGCCCGAGATCGCCGTCCAGGTCGCCCGATTGCGGGAGCGCTATGTGACCGGAGACGGTCAGCTCGGCGTGGGCGTCGACAGGATGGATTACTCGAAGGGGTTGCCGGAGAAGCTGAAGGCGTTGGACTTTCTCTGGGAGCGGCATCCGGAGATGCGCGAGCGATTGACGTTCGTGCAGGTCGCGGTCCCGAGCCGGACGGATATCGAAGCCTACGACGAACTGACGCACAAGGTCGAACGCCTCGTCTGGGAGATCAACGACCGGTACGGCACGGCGAGGTGGCGGCCGGTGCACCTGATCAAGCGGGCCCTCCCGGCGGAGCGTCTGGCGGTCCTCTACCGCGCGGCCGACCTCTGCATCGTCAGCTCGCTCCAGGACGGGATGAACCTCGTGGCGAAGGAGTACGTGGCGAGCCAGATCGACGATCGTGGCGTGCTCCTCCTCTCGAGGTTCACCGGGGCGATCGCGGAATTGGAGGATGGGGCGGTGGAGGTGAACCCTTACGATCCCGAGGATTTCGCGCAGCGGATCCGGGACGCGCTGGCGATGCCGCGGGGCGAGCGCCGTCGCCGCATGCGGAGGATGCGTAGCATGCTGCGACCGATCTACGATTGGATGTCGGACATCTTCCGGGCCTGGGGCGAGATCCATCGCCGTGTCGCGTCGCCGGCGGGCCGTGCGGAGGAGGAAGGAGCATGATCCCTTATCGGATCATCCAGCGGAAGCGGGATGGGGAGGAGCTGAGGGCGGGGGAGATCGCGGAGTTCTTCCGCGGGTACGCCGATGGGCGTCTGCCGGACTACCAGATGGCGGCGTTCCTGATGGCCGTCTATTTCCGAGGGCTCTCGCCTGCGGAGCGGGCGGAGCTCGTCGAGACGATGCTGCGTTCGGGTGCGGTCGTGGACCTGAGCGACCTTCCCGGGACGAAAGTGGACAAGCACTCGACGGGCGGGGTCGGCGACAAGGCTTCGCTGGTGCTGGCGCCCCTCGTCGCATCCCTCGGGGTGCCGGTGCCGATGATGAGCGGCCGCGGGCTCGGGCACACCGGAGGAACGCTGGACAAGCTGGAATCGATCCCCGGCTTCCGGACCGACCTCACGTTGTCGGAGTTCCGGCGGCAGCTGGAGCGGCTGGGGTGCGCACTGATCGGCCAGACGGACGAGATCGCGCCGCTGGACCGCCGGCTCTATGCGCTCCGGGACGTGACGGGTACGGTGGAGTCGATCCCGCTGATCGCGGCGAGCATCATGAGCAAGAAGCTGGCGGAGGGGATCGACGCGCTCATCCTCGACGTGAAGCGCGGGAGCGGCGCCTTCCTCCCGGAGCTGGACCGGGCGCTGGAGCTGGCCCGCACGATGATCGGGATCGGCGATGCGTACGGCAAGGAGGTGGTGGCGCTGGTCACGGCGATGGACCGGCCGCTCGGCTACGCGGTCGGGAACGCGCTGGAGATGGAGGAAGCGATCCTGACGCTCCGTGGCGAGGGTCCAGAGGATCTCCGCGAGCTGACCCTCGCCCTCGCGGGCGAGATGTTGGCCCTCGGCGGCGTGGCGGGGAGCCCCGGCGAGGGGCGTGCGATGGCCGCGGCGGCCCTCGACGATGGTCGAGCGTTGGAGCGAATGCGGGAGATCGTCGAGGCGCAGGGCGGGAACCCGGCGGTACTGGACGACCCCGCGATCCTCCCCCAGGCGCCGGTGAGGCGGGTGGTGGAGGCGGCAAGGTCGGGGACGGTGGTCGAGGTCGAGGCGCGGAGCATCGGCCACGCGGCGGTCGAGCTCGGCGCCGGGCGGCGGGCGCTCGGCACGGCGATCGATCCCGCGGTCGGGTTCCACATCACCGTGAAGCCGGGGGACATCGTGGAGGCCGGGGAAGCGGTCGCGACGGTCTATGCCCGGACGCCCGAGGACGCGGAGCGCGGCCGCGAGGCGCTCGTCGCGGCGATCCGGATCGGTGAGGGCCCGGCGGCACCGCTCCCGCTGGTCTCGCATCGGGTGACCCGAGCGGGGGTCGAGGCGTGGGAGGGGGATGCGGCCGAGGGGGGGCGCGGGGCATGACGCGGGTTTTCCTCTTCGATTCCACGCACCATGCGCTCTGGGCCGAGGAGATCGCGCTGGAGCGGGGGCTCGCGGTGCAGGTCATCCCGGCGCCCCCCGATGCGGAGGCGAGGTGCGACCTCGCGCTGGAGGCGCTCCCCGAGGAGAGCGAGGCGCTGGCCGCGGCGCTGGCCGCGGCGGGGGTCCGGTTCCGCCTCCACCCCGGCTCGTAGCCCCGGAATGAAGGCGGGTCTCCGGGGCGGCGCTCGCCGACAGGGGTCAGGGCCGCCGCTCGCCTGAGCGATGGCCGGCGCTCACCGCCGGCGCTCTCGTGCGCGGGGGGCCGGGGCGCCGCCGGCCGTGGCCGGGGTCGTGTCCGGCCACGGCGCCGACACCGCCTGCGTGTCGGGCGAGGCCGGCGGGACGGAGTCGTCGGGATCGAGGCGGAACCCGCGCAGCGGGACGCCGAAGAGGCCGGGGGAGTCGACGTCGCACGCCTCCGTCGGCTCGGTGCCCGGGATGAAGTATTCCACGTAGGCGCGCTCCTGCGGGCACCACTCGGTGGCGAGCTTGCCGGATTCGCGATCGACACGGAGCGTGATCAGCTCCGGAGGCATCGTCCACGGCTCCGGGATCGGCCGCAGGGCGGATTCCCCGACATAGACGGAGCGCATGAACTCGGCCCAGACCGGGGCCGCGTAGACGCCGCCCGTCGCATTCCTGAGGATCGTCGCCGGGCGATCGAAGCCGAACCAAACGACGGCCAGCAGGTCCGGGGTGAAGCCGGCGAACCAGACGTTGGTATAGTCGTTGGTCGTTCCGGTCTTGCCTGCGGCCGGCACCTCGTACGGCAGGTTCCCGACCGCCGGATTCCGGATCGTGTAGGCGGTGCCGTGGTCGACCACGTCGCGCATCATGTCCGTGACGATGGCGACGGTGAGGGAGTCGAGGACCCGATCCTGTTCGGGCCGGGTCTCCCAGAGGACCTTACCGGTTTCGTCCTCGACGCGCAGGATCGCGCGCGGGCGGGTACGCAGCCCGTGCGTGGCGAACACGCCGTACGCCTCGGCGAGCTGGAGGGGGACGACATCGGCGGCGCCGATCAAGACCGCGGGGACGCGGGGGATCGGCGTCTCGATCCCCATGCGCCGGGCGTACTGCGCGACCGTCTCCAGCCCCACCTCAAGGCCGAGCTTGATCGACACGATGTTGAGGGACTTCTTCAGCGCGTCACGCAGCGTCACCGGTCCGTTGAAGACGCCGTCGAAGTTCCGCGGTCGCCACTCGGTCCCGTCGGGCTGCTCCATGATGAGCGGCGCGTCGTAGATCACGTGCGAGGCGGGTATGCCGCTCGCGATCGCGGCGGTGAAGACGATCGGCTTGAAGGCCGAGCCCGGCTGACGAAGCGCCTGGACCGCCCGGTTGAACTTGGAGTCGTTGAAGTCGCGGCCGCCGATCATGGCGCGGATCTCCCCGGTCTGCGGCTCCATGGCGATGAACATCCCCTGGAGGTACGGAGTTTCCGGCCGGCTGGCGGTATCGTCCTTCTTCGCCTTCACATCCGTGTATTTGGGGTGGCGGTATCCGGGCTGCCCCTCGATCCTCGCCCACCCTTTCTCCATCGCCTCTCGGGCTCGCCGTTGCATCTCGACGTCGAGCGTGGTGTAGACGCGGTACCCCTTGCGGTAGAGGTCGGCGCCGTACCGATCGTCGAGCTCCTGCCGGATCCATTCGACGAAGTACGGCGCGATCTTGCCCTCGTCCCCGGTGTACGGCGCCTCCGGGAGGGGCTCCGCCTTCCACCGCTCCGCTTCCGCGGCCGTCAGGTACCCTTCCCGCACCATGAGCGAGAGCACCAGGTTCCGCCGCCTCAGCGCACGCTCGGGGTTGCGGAAGGGCGAATAGACCTCCGGCAGATTGATCACCGCGGCGAGGAGCGCCGCTTCCGCGGGGTTCAGCTCCATGGCCGACTTCCCGAAGAACCACCGAGAGGCCGACTCGATCCCGTGGTGGCCGCGCCCGTAATTGACCTGGTTGATGTACGCCTCGAGGATCTGCTCCTTCGTGTAGACCTTCTCGAGCTCCATCGCTACGCGGAGCTCCTTGAGCTTCCGCTCGAACCGCTTCTCGAAGCCGAGCTCCTCCTGGAACATGTGGCGTGCGAGCTGCTGCGTGATCGTGCTCCCGCCTCCGATGATCCTCCGGTTCATGACCAGGCCCACCGCAGCACGGGCGATGCCCAGGAAGTCGAAGCCGTTGTGGCGGTAGAAGCGGCGGTCCTCGATCGCGACGAAGGCCTGCGGCACGTGCGCCGGCAGATCGTCGAGGGCGACACGGGTGCGGCGCTCCACGCCGAACTCCGCGATGAGCCGGCCCTGATGGTCGAAGATCTTGGTCGACTGATGGGGCTCCCAGACGTAGATCTGAGCGACGGAGGGGCAGTCCCTGCAGACGTTTCGCCATGTTCCGAAAACCAGCCCGGCGCCGAGGGCGAGGAACCCCAGGAGGAGGATGGCCGCGGTGGCCAGGAGGCGGGGCCGGGCTCGGAGCGCGGCCAACGGTCGGGACAACCAGGTCGTGAGAGCGATCATTCGCGAATTCCGGTCTGCTCGAAGGGGCCAGCGGAGACGATCGTACCCGGGTAAGTTGGCTCCGGTTTCGCCGGGGGGAAAGGGGGAGAGACGCTCGGACCGCTCGTCGTCGCCTCACGGGCGTTCTTCGGCCTGCATCCACGCCCCCTCGGTTTGCGGAGCGTGGACTCGTCCCCGCGGCTCCCGTGGAACGATTCCTGCCACCTCAACGCGGCGGTTCCCCTGCATTCGCCGGTCCGATCCGGCCCTTCGTCATCTCCAACACCCGGGAGGATTCCATGCCCCTGATACCGTTTCGTGGCAGCATGTCGCCATGGGATGAGCTCCGCGAGATCCGCGAGCAGATGGATCGGGTCCTGAGCGCCGCGTTCCGGGGTGGGCGCGGGGAGGCCGGGCTCGAGTGGGCGCCTGCCGTGGACATCACCGAGAACGAAGACGAACTCGTCCTCACCGCGGAACTGCCGGGGATGAAGAAAGAGGACATCGAGATCGAGCTCGAGAACAACGTCCTGACGATCCGCGGGGAGAAGAAGGCCGAACGGGAGGAGAAGGGGGAGCAGCGCTACGTCTACGAGCGACAGTTCGGCACGTTCTCCCGGTCGTTCACCCTCCCGCGGACGGTGGACGCGGACCGGATCCGTGCACATTTCGAAAATGGTGTCCTGACCGTGACGATGCCGAAGGTCGAGGAGGCCAAGGGGAAGCGGATCACGATCGAGGGGGGTGGGGCGGAGGCGTAGGGCAGGGGGCCACGCCCACGCGGATGGCGGCACGAGGGCGGCATGGCGCCGAAATGAATTCGGCAAGGAAGCCCACACGCAAGGGGGCACGGATGGAGTATCGCCGGGAGTACACGCCCGCGGCGTACGGCGCGGATTACACGCGCAATCTTCGCTGGCGGTACCGAACTCGCCACGGAGAGGGGAGCTACGAAGAGCCGATCCTGATGGGCGGATCGTTCGGCCGCGGGTACCGGAGAGCGGGGTTGACCGGCCCGCGGGACGCGAGCCCGCCGCCGCGCGGTTACGGCCGGGAGTACGGGCGCAGCCGCCGCTTCCGGGGACCCTCCCGGCGTCCGGGCACCGCCGCCCGGGAATCCGGTCGAGCGTATCCCTACTTCGGGAGTGCGGCGGCGGTCGAAGCAGCGCAGGGATACCCGCCGGGCGACACACTGTCTCCGGAGACGTACCCGCGCGGTCAGGTGCCGTGGAGCGGCCGATACGGCGAGGAGTACTGACGCGACGTCGCCCGGGGGTACGGTCACCCCTGCTCCCGGGCGCGCTCCGCCTGCATCCACCGTTTCCGCGCCGCCTCCCGCCCACTGCGCCAGGGGAATTCGGACTCTCCGACGAGTGAATGGAGGAAGGAGTCCAGGGTGGCCTGGACGTCGCCGTCGGGCTCGACGTGGTGATGGCGCCAGACCCCGACCTGGATCCAGTCGTCGTCGAAGACCACGCAGAGCGGGAGGTCGAGCGCCCCGTCGGCCCGGTACTGGTCGGCGATGTCGCGCGCTTCGTCCACGGGGAAGAGGCGGAAGTCGACGCCCCCGGCCTCGCCCGCCTGGTCGCACGCCTTGGCCAGCACCGGCGTAATGGCGAGGGATTCCGCGGCGCCGGGGTCGAAGAGGCAAAGGACGTAGCGGGGCGTGGGCACGTCCTGGTAGTCGGCGCGGAGGCGCCCGAGACTCGCGGCGCGGTACCGCTCCTCCCAGGGGAAGCAGTCGTCGGCGAGGCGGTCCATCCACTCGTTCCAGGTCAGGCCCTCGCGGAATCTCTCCTTCGATACCGACATGCACCCCTCCACGTCCGACGCGGAAGCGGGCCGCGCTCGCCGGGCCCCCCGGCGCGCGGCTCCCCGGGTCGGAGGCGTCGCAAGGATCGCACCGGGGGCGGGGATCCGCCGGCGGCGGGCGCCCGGAATCCGGGGGGCGGAGACTCCGGCGCCTTCGCACGCCCCGCGCGGCCGACAAGGGTCAGCCGACCTCCGCGAGGACCTCCCCGAGGGCGGCGTGGATCGCCGGATTCCCGGCGAGGACGGCGCCGCCGGCCAGGAGGTCGAGCTCGCCGCCGATCCCGGTCACGATCCCGCCCGCCTCGCGGACGATCAGCGTCCCCGCGGCGATGTCCCACGGCGAGAGGACGAGCTCCCAGAAGCCATCGAAGTAGCCGGTCGCGAGGTGGCAGAGGTCGAGGGCCGCCGACCCCGCGCGGCGTACCCCGGCGCTGCGGCGCAGGACCGCGTCGAACTGGCGGAGGTAGCGCGGGAGGAGCTCCTGTGCCTTGAAGGGGAACCCCGTCCCGATCAGCGCGTGCGGAAGCCTCTCGATCTCGGAGACGCGGATCGGGCTCCCGTTCAGGAAGGCCCCGCCGCCACGGATCGCGGACCATTCCTCCCCCGTGGCGCCGGAGATCACGACGCCCGCGACGGGCTCGCCGCGATGCAGGAGCGCGACCGACGCGGCGTACGCGGGGTAGCGGTGGAGGAAGTTCGTCGTCCCGTCGAGCGGATCGACGACCCAGAGCCACTCGGCGGTTGCGGGGTCGGTGACGACGCCCTCCGCATCGAGAGCGGCGCCGGTCCCCTCTTCGGCGAGGATCGCGTGGTCGGGGAACCGTTCCTTGACCAGCGCGACGATGCGCTCCTCCGCCTCCCGGTCCACATGGGTCACGAAATCGGCGACCCCCTTTTCCGACCAGTCCGAGGTCCGGACCCGGCCCAGGTGGTCGCGGTGCACTTCGACCGCCGCCCTCGCCGCGGCGAGGGCGACCTCCAACGGCTCGCGATCGTTCATCCGTCCCCTATTCGGCGTGGTAAATCGCGCCGCCCCCTCGGTTGCTCGGGGCCGCGGCGGGGTGGTAACTTAGAAGGATCGTACACAAAATCACAGGACGCGCGAGATGTCGAGGAAACGAGTCTTCAGCGGGATGCAGCCCACGGGCGAAGCGCACCTCGGGAACTACCTGGGCGCGCTGCGCCAGTGGGTCCGGCTCCAGGATGAGGCCGATTGCATCTATTGCATCGTCGACTACCATGCGATCACGATGCCGTACGATCCGGCCGATCTTCCCGCGAGGACCTTCGACATGGCGGTCAGCTTCTTGGCGGCCGGGCTCGACCCGGACCGGTGCACGATCTTCGTGCAGTCGGATGTGCCGGAGCACACGGAGCTGACCTGGCTCTTCAACACGGTAACGCCGATCGGCGACCTCGAGCGGATGACGCAGTACAAGGACAAGTCGACGGGGATGGAATCGGTCCCCGCGGGCTTGCTGAACTATCCGGTGCTGCAGGCGGCGGACATCCTGATCTACCGGGCGGAAGTGGTCCCGGTCGGCGAGGACCAGCTCCAGCACCTGGAGTTGACGCGGGAGATCGCCCGGCGGTGGAACGCTCGGTTCGGCGAGTACTTCCCGGAGCCGCAGCCGCTGATCGGTGCGGGGCGGGTCAAGGGGCTCGACGGCGAGGCGAAGATGAGCAAGTCCAAGGGGAACACCGTCGGGATGCTCGACGCCCCCGAGACGATCGCTGCTCGGGTCCGCGCGGCGGTGACCGACCCGCAGCGGGTCCGCCGGAACGATCCGGGGCGGCCGGAAGTTTGCAACGTCTTCGCCCTGCACCGCTTCTTCACCGCGCCGGACCGGGTCGAGGCGATCGAGCGGGACTGCCGTTCGGCGGGGCTCGGGTGCGTGGACTGCAAGCGGATGCTGGCAGAGTCGATCGCGTGCCACTTCGAGCCGATGCGGGAGCGGGCGGCCGAGTACCGGGCGCACCCGGAGAGGGTGTACGAGATCCTGGGCGACGGCGCGGCCCGTTGCCGGGCGATTGCGCGCGAGACTCTGCGCGAGGTGCGGGACCGCATGGGGTTGAACCCGCGGAAGGGCGCTCCGGCGATCGCGGCCTCGTAGGCACGATCGGTCGCGACCGTCGCCGGTTCGGGGCGGCGGTCGCCGTTCCGGCCCGGCGACCGAACCTGGGAGGCGTCATGGGCGAGCGGCGCGAGCAGCCTCGACGGGCGAGGCTTCCGAACGAGCTGCAAGGCGAACAGCGGAGCCTGGAGGCGCTCCGGGCGCACCAGCTGAGCGACGACCCCGGCCGAGAGGCGCCGGGTCTCGTCGGCCGCCCGACGCAGGGGGTCCTGGTCCAGGTCTGCCTGGAGTGCGGGAAGGAGTACCTCTTCGACGAGCACGACCCGCCGCCCGGCATGGTCTGCGAGAAGTGCGGGAACCCGGTCTTCCGCTCCTTCTTCACCCCCGCGGAGTACGACGAGGTCGAGGCGGACTTCCGCGCGTCGACCGAGCGGGATGTGGCGGTCAACGACCCCGAGGCGGACGTCACGGAGGTCGACGTCCTCGACCTCAACAACCCGTAGGTCGGCCGATGGCGGATCCTCGTTTCTCCGGCTCCGGCGTGGCGCTCGTCACGCCCTTCGACGAGCGCGGCGTCCACGAGGCCACGCTGCGCGCCCTCGTCCGGTTCCACCACCGGGAAGGCACGGATGCCCTCGTCGTCTGTGGTTCGACCGGCGAGGCGGCGACGATGTCGCCGGACGAGCAGCGCCGTGCCGTCGAGATCGTCGTCGACGAGAACGCCGGTCGGCTCCCGGTCGTCGCGGGGTGCGGCGGAAGCGACACGGCGGCCGTGGCTCGCCTCGCCGTCCGGGCGCGAGAGGCCGGGGCCGATGCGGTCCTCGTCAGCGCGCCGCCCTACAACAAGCCGACGCAGCGCGGGCTGGTCGCCCACTACCGCGCGATCCTCGACGCGGCGGACCTGCCGGTCATCATCTACAATGTTCCGGGGAGGACGTCGGTCAACGTTCTCCCGGCGACGATCGCGGAGCTCGCGGCGGACGACCGTGTGATCGGGGTCAAGGAGGCGTGCGGCGACATCTCGCAGGTCGCGGAGCTGGCTCGCCTGACAGGCGACCGCCTCCGCCTCTGGAGCGGGAACGACGACCAGATCATCCCGATCCTCGCCCTCGGCGGCCACGGGGTGATCAGTGTCCTGGCCAACGTGGCGCCGCGCGACACGGCGCGAATGGTCCGGGAGTTCCTCGCGGGAAACGTTGCCGCCGCGAGGGCGCTGCAGCTTCGCTACCTTCCGGTGATCGCCGCGCTCTTCGCGGAGCCGAACCCGATCCCGGTGAAGGCCGCCGTCGAGTGGCTCGGCTTCGATGTGGGGCCGCTGCGCCCGCCGCTGACGCCGGTCAGCCCGGCGATCCGTGAGCGCCTCGTCGAGGCGCTCACCGCGGCCGGGATCCGGCCGGAGGGTTGAGGCGATGCCGATCCGGATCGCGGTCTCGGGCGCGAGCGGCCGCATGGGCCGCACCTTGGCCGGGCTGATCGCCGAGGCGCCCGACCTCGAGGCGGTGGGCGGGATCGTCCGCGAGGGGCGCGACGCGGATCCCCGGGCGGTCGGGTACCCGCGCCTGACGGTTCCCGAGGCGTCGGGGACGATCGTCGAGGCGGCGGATGTCGTCGTCGACTTCTCCGCCCCCGAGTTCCTGGCGCGGGTCCTCGAGGCCCAGGGACCGAGGCTCGCCGGGCGGGCGATCGTCGTCGGGACGACGGGGCTCGACGAGCCGGTCCACCGTCTCCTCGACGCAGCGGCTCGCCACTCCCCGGTGCTGACGGCGGCGAACTTCAGCGTGGGCGTCAACGTGCTCCTCGCCCTGGTCGAAGAGGCCGCACGCCTCCTCCCGGCGGAGCGCTACGATGTCGAGATCGTGGAGACGCACCACAGGGGCAAGGCCGATGCGCCGAGCGGGACGGCGATCGCCTTGGGCCGGGCGATCGCCCATGCGCGAGGGACCCGCCTCGACGCGGTGCGCCGCGACGGGCGGAGCGGGCGAACCGGCGAGCGCCCGACCGGCGAGATCGGGTTCCACGCGGTCCGCGGGGGGGGCGTCGTCGGCGAGCACGTCGTCCAGTTCCTCGGGCGGAGGGAGAGGATCGAGCTCGCCCACGCAGCCACGGACCGGGCGCTCTTCGCCGAGGGCGCGCTCCTCGCCGCGCGCTGGATCGCCGGCCGAGCGCCCGGGCGTTACACGATGCGCGACGTCATGGAAGGCTGACCCGTCGAAGAGAATCATGGACTACGAGCGGATCCGCGACATCATCGCGAACGCGAGGAAGAGGACGCCGGTGCGGGCCTGGATCCGGCACGACGGCGATCTCGGCGTCGCGCCGCGCGACGACCTCCTCGTCTTCCCGACGGGGGCGGGGACGACGATCCTCGTCGGGGAGTGGGAGCGCGTGGCCGAGGTCCTGGACCGTGAGGCGGCACGGATCCTCTACCATCACGTGGAGAACGACCGGCGCAACTCCGCCGTCCCGCTCCTCGACCTCAAGGGGGTGAACGCCCGGATCGAGCCGGGCGCGGTCATTCGCGAAGGGGTCGAGATCGGCGATCGCGTCATCGTCATGATGGGCGCGGTGATCAACATCGGCGCGGCGGTCGGGGCGGGTACGATGATCGACATGAACGCGGTCGTCGGCGCACGGGCGCTGGTCGGTCGGGATTGCCACATCGGCGCGGGCGCCGTCCTCGCCGGGGTCCTTGAGCCGCCGAGCGCGAGCCCCGTCGTCATCGAGGATCGGGTGCTCGTCGGCGCGAACGCCGTGGTCCTCGAGGGGTGCCGGGTGGGGGAGGGGAGCGTCGTCGCCGCAGGCGCCGTGGTCGTGGAAGACATCCCGGCCGGGGTGGTCGCCGCGGGCCAACCGGCAAGGGTGATCAAGGCTGTCGACGAACGAACCCGCAACAAGACCGGCCTGCTCGAGGAGCTCCGCCGGCTGAACGACTGAGGGGGCCGGGGAGCGGCATGAGCGGCGACGTGCTCACGGGGCTGGAGTGGCTTCGCATCGATCTCCTGGTCAAGCTCCTGGTCGCCTCCATTCTGGGGGGGGTGGTCGGGCTCGAACGGGAGATCAGCGACAAGCCGGCGGGGCTCCGCACGAACCTGCTCATCTGCGTGGGTGCGGCGCTCCTCATGGATCTCTCGGTCCTCGTCGCGCGGATGGCGGATCCGACGCTGACGAATGCGGATCCGACGCGGATCGCGGCGCAGATCGTGAGCGGGATCGGCTTCCTCGGCGCCGGGTCGATCATCCAGGCGCGGGGCAGCGTCCGAGGGCTCACGACGGCGGCGACGATCTGGGTCGTCGCCGCGATCGGGATGACGGTCGGCGCCGGCGCCTACATCGAGGCGATCGGGACGACCATCCTCGTCATCGTCGTCCTGGTGCTCCTGGGCCGGGTGGAGCGATTCTTCTTCCGCCGCCGCCTGGAGCGGGTGATGCGCGTCGTCGTCGACACGCGCCCCGGCACGATCGAGCGGGTGATGGAGATCCTGGTGGGCGCGGGGTTCTCGACGGAGGCCCTCGAGGTCGAGAAGGCGCCGGGCGCCTACACGGCGGTCTACCGCGTCAGGGGCCCGCGGGATCGCTGGGCCGCGGTGATGCACGAGCTCCTCGAGGTGCCCGGCGTTCGCAAGGTCACGCCCCGATAATCCAACAACGTCCAACGTCGAACATGCCACGAATCGTCGTCGATTTCGCCGACCGGCGCCCCTTCCTCCGGCCGCCCGGGTGGGTGGTGGACCGCATCCGCGCGGCGCTCCCGGCCGAGTGGGAGGTCGTGTCGGTCGATGCGGCGGCCGAGGGCGTCGGCGACGGCGGCGCCGCCACGCCGGAGGCGCTGGCCGCCGTCGCCGACGCCGACGTCTACTTCGGCTTCGGCGTGTCCGCCGAGATCCTGCGGGCCGGCCCCGGGCTGCGCTGGGTGCACTCGGGGACCGCGGGGGTCGGGGCGTCGCTGACCCCGGAGATGCTCGCGCGCGACGTCGTCTTCACGAACTCCGCGGGGGTCCACGCCCCCGCGATCGCCGAGACGGTCCTCGGAATGATCCTCCACTTCGCCCGCGGCCTCGACATCGCCATCCGGAACCAGGCGGAGGCCCGTTGGGCGAAGGAGCCTTTCGACGCCGGAGAGCCGCCGGTCCGGGAGGTGGCCGGGAGCACGGTCGGGATCGTCGGGTACGGCGGGATCGGCCGGGAGGTCGCGGCTCGCGTCGTCGCCCTCGGCGCCCGCGTCCTCTCCCTCAAGCGGCGGCCCGCCGAAGCGTCGCCCCACGGGGTCGAGATCCTCTTCGGCGCCGCGGGGCTCGAGCGCATCCTCGCCGAGAGCGACTTCATCGTCCTCACCGCCCCGGAGACCCGCGAGACCCGGGGGCTGATCGACGCCGCGGCCCTCGAGAGGGTGCGGCCCGGTGCGGTCCTCGTCAACGTCGCCCGCGGCGGGCTGGTCGACGAGGCCGCGCTCGTCGCCGCCCTCCGGGATGGACGGCTGCGGGGCGCGGCGCTCGACGTCTTCGCGACCGAGCCGCTCCCCTCGTCGAGCCCGCTCTGGCGGATCCCCAACGTCCTCATCACCCCGCACGTCTCCGGCTACACGCTGCGGTTCTGGGACCGCGAGACCGCGCTCGTCGAGGAGAACATCGCCCGGTTCCTCGCCGGACGGCCGCTCCTCAACGTGGTCGACAAGGTCGCGGGGTATTAATTTCCCCCACTCCCCGGATTCGAGGACCTCCACTTCATCCGGACCGAACCATCGATGATCGAGATCCTGAGGGCCGCGGTGCAGCAGGGCGCATCCGACCTGCACATCAAGGCGGGCGACGTGGTGCGCGTCCGCATCCGCGGCGAGCTGGTCCCGCTCACCAAGCAGCAGCTCACGCCCGACCAGACCCGGCAGCTCGCGCTCCAGCTCCTCCCCCAGTGGGACCGCGACAAGATCGATCAGATCCGCGACTACGACTGCTCCTGGGGGGTCCCGGGCCTCGGGCGCTTCCGCGTCAACATCCTGAGGCAGCGCGGGACCTTCGCCATCATCATGCGCGTCATCCCGGTCGAGATCCCGACTCTCGAAGACCTGGGGCTCCCGCCGATCCTCGGCCGGATCGCCGAGGCGGACCGGGGGCTCGTCCTCGTGACCGGGCCGACCGGGACCGGGAAGAGCACGACGCTCGCGGCCATGGTCGGGCACATCAACAGGACCCGCCGCAAGCACATCATCACGCTCGAGGACCCCGTCGAGTTCCTCCACCGCGACGTCCACAGCTCCGTCACGCAGCGGGAGATCGGGACCGATACCGAGAGCTTCGCCACAGGGCTCCGCGCAGCGCTGCGCGAGGACCCGGACGTGATCCTCGTCGGCGAGATGCGCGACACGGAAACGATCGACATCGCGCTCAAGGCCGCGGAGACCGGCCACCTCGTCTTCTCCACGCTCCACACTCAGAACGCGGTCCAGACGCTCTCGCGCACGATCGCCGTCTTCCCGCCGGAGGAGCAGGAGATGGTGCGGGTGCGCCTCTCGGAGTCGCTCGTCGCCGTCATCAGCCAGCGCCTCCTCCCTCGCAAGGACAAGGGGAGGGTCGCGGCGCTCGAGATCATGTACGTGACCTCCACGATTCGCGACGCGATCCTCGATCCCGAGAAGACCGCGGGGATCTTCGACCTGATCGCCGAGGGCCGCGATACCTACGGATCGCAGACCTTCGATCAGCACCTGATGGAACTCTACGAGCGCGGGATCATCGAATACGACGTCGCCAAGGCGGCGGCCAACAACCCCTCGGACTTCGAACTCAAAGTGAGGACCCTTGCCTGACGCGACCCGCACCGCCCGTTTCTCGGGGATCCTGGTCCCCGTCACGACGCCCTTCGACCCCGTCACCGGCGAGATCGCGCCGGTCAGCTTCCGCGAGAACCTGCGCCGCTGGATCGACGCGGGGGTCGACGGGATCGTCCTCTTCGGCACGAACGGCGAGGGGAAGCTCGTCGACGCCGAGGAGAAACGACGCCTCATCGACTACGCCCGCGACGTGGTCCCCTCCGATGTGCCGATCGTCGCCGGGGCGGGGGCGGAGTCGACCCGCGCGACGATCGCCGAGGTCCGGAAGCTCGGCGATGCCGGCGTCGATGCGGTCCTCGTGAGCGCGCCGCCCTACTTCGGCTCGATCCTCTCGCCGGCCGCGCTGCGCGACCACTTCACCGCCATCGCCGACGCCTCGCCCGTCCCGGTCATCCTCTACCACATCCCGAAGTACACGCATGTGACGCTCGAGGCCGGGCTCGTCGGCGAGCTCGCTCGGCACCCGAACGTCGCCGGGATCAAGGACTCCTCCGGCGACCTGAAGCGCTTCGCCGACTACTCGGACGCCTGCGGCGGGGCGTGCAGCCTCCTGGTCGGGAGCGGGGCGATCCTCTACCCCGCCCTCGAGCTCGGAGCCGCGGGCGGGATCGTCGCGCTCGGGCTCCTCGCCCCCGAGCTCACCCTCCGGATCCACCGGCACTTCCTCGCCGGCGAGACCCGCGAGGCCGGTGCGATCCAGACGCGCCTCGCCCCCGTCCACCGCGAGATCGTCGCCCGGTTCGGCCCCCCGGGGACCAAGGCCGCTCTCGACGCCCTCGGCTTCTTCGGCGGGCCGCCCCGGCCGCCCCTCGCCCCCCTCTCCGAGAAGGAGCGCCGGCAGGTGGTCCAGGTCCTGCAAGCTGCGGAGCTCGTATGACCATCTGGATCCAACGCGGTCCGGAGGCGCATGGAGTACCGCATCGAGGCGATCCGGGACCGGATCCGCCCCGCCGACGATCTTGATCGGGACGACGCCCTCGCCACGATCCGCGCCCTCGCGCGCCCGCGGCTGACCGGGTCCGCCGGCGCCCGCGAGGTCGAAGAGGAGCTACGGCGTCGCCTCGTCGCGCTCGGCTACGAGCTCCGGGAGCTTCCGTTCAGCTTCTCCTCGATCCCCGGACGATTCGGCGTCCCCGCCGCCGGCGCGATCCTCGCCCTCGGCACCGCCGCCGTGGCCACCCAGCTCCTGCTCGGCCGCGGCGGCGGCGCCACATTGACCCTCGCGGCCACGCTCGGCGGCGTGGCCCTCCTTGCCGCCGCGGCCCGGCCCGCCACCGACCGCCTCCCCTGGGGGCGGATCGAGGCGCGCAACTGGCTCGCACACCGACCCGGCGCCCGCCCTCGCTTCCTCGTCGTCGCCCACCGAGACTCCAAGTCGCAACGCGTCTCGACCTTCCTGCGCACCGCTTCCGGGGCGGTCGCGCTCCTCGGCACGCTCTCGCTCCTCGCCCTCGCGGCGGCCGCGACCGTCGATCCCGCCTGGCGTTGGACTCCCCTCACCCTCGCCGCCGCAACCCTCGCGCTCCTCGGCGGCGGGACCCTCGCCCTGAGCTACGCGGCGAACGACTCGCCCGGCGCCCTCGACAACGCCTCCGGCCTCGCCGCGCTCCTCGGCGTCGCCCGCCGCGAACGCGACCACGACGACGTCGCCTTCCTCCTCACCGATGCCGAGGAGCTCGGCCTCGTCGGCGCCCGCGCCGCCGCACGGTCGCTCCCCGGACCCCTCGCCGTCCTCAACCTCGACGGCCTCGACGATGAGGGCAGCTTCCTCATCGTCGAACGCTTCGGCTGGCCCCGCCGCGGACTCGCGCCCCACATCGCTGCCGCCCTCCTCTCCGCCGCCGACGCCCTCGGGCTCCCGATCCGTCGACGCGACCTCCCCCTCGGGATCCTCGTCGATCACCTCCCCTTCGTCTCCGCCGGGCACGCGGCCGTCACCGTCATGCGCGGCACCCTGCGCTCGCTGCGCCGCGTTCACCGCCCCGAGGACCGCCCCGAACGCCTCTCCGGTCGCGGCGCCGCCGAGGCCGCCGCCCTCGTCGCCGGCGCCCTCGCCCTCCTGCGCCGACGCCCCGGCAACCTCTGAGCCCTCGGCGCGCAGGCGAGCCGGCGCCCGGTCGGACGCGAAAGGGCTTGAGGCCCTCCGCACCCCCACGGGACCTGCACCGGCGCCGATCACACCCGCCTGCCGAAGCGATTGCGCCCGCGATCCGCCGGGGCTACTCTAAGAAATTTGTGTCGCGGCGACGGCCCGGTCAGGGGGCCGCGGCGTCGACCCGACCGACACCGAGCGAACGAGCGGAACGGACGATGAACGGATATCGGTGCCTCGTCGTCGTCGGTGCCCAGTGGGGCGACGAGGGCAAGGGGAAGATCGTGGACATGCTGGCCGACGAGGCCGATGTCGTCGCCCGCTACCAGGGCGGCGCCAACGCCGGGCACACCGTGCACGTCGGCGACGAGGAGTTCATCCTGCACCAGATCCCCTCCGGGATCCTGCACCCCGGCAAACGCTGCCTCCTCGGCAACGGGGTGGTCCTCGACCTCGAGAAGTTCTTCGCCGAGCTCGACGGGCTCATCGCCCGCGGGATCGACGCCGAAGCCCGCGTCGGCGTCAGCGGTCGCGCGCACCTCCTCCTCGAGTACCACAAGCGCCTCGACCTCGCGAACGAGCAGGCCCGGGGCGCCGGGAAGATCGGGACGACGGGGAAGGGGATCGGTCCCGCCTACGAGGACAAGATCGCCCGTCGTGGAATCCGCGTGGCCGATCTCCGCCGCCCCGAGCGCGCTCGCATCCTCCTCCGCGAGGCGACGATGCGCGCCAATGAGCGCCTCCTCGCCGCCGGCGCCGAGCCCCTCGACCCCGAGCGCCTCGTCGACGAGACCCTCGCCCGCAGCGAGCGTCTCATCCCCCTCATCACCGACGTGGGCCGCGAGGTCACCCACGCCCTCGGCCGCGGCGAGCGCGTCCTCCTCGAGGGCGCACAGGGCTCCCTCCTCGACGTCGACCACGGGACCTACCCGTTCGTCACCTCCTCCAACACCACCGCCGGAGGCGCCGCGACCGGCACCGGGATCGGCCCCACCGCGATCGACGCCGTCCTCGGCGTCGTCAAGGCCTACACCACCCGCGTCGGGAGCGGACCCCTCCCCAGCGAGATCCCGGGCGAGCTCGGTGAGCGGCTCCGCGACCTCGGCGGCGAGTACGGCGCCACCACCGGCCGGCCCCGCCGCTGCGGGTGGTTCGACGCCGTCGTCGTTCGCTACGCCGCGCGCGTCAACGGCCTCACCGGCCTCGCGCTGACCAAGCTCGACGTCCTGGATTCCTTCGACGAGATCCGCATCGCCACCGCCTACCGCGTCGGCGATGACGAACTCGAGGAGTTCCCCGACGACCTCGCCCTTCTCGAGGAGGCGGTCCCCGTCTACGAGACGCTGCCCGGGTGGAAGACCTCCACCGCCGGCGCTCGCTCGATCGACGAGCTGCCCGCCGCCGCCCGCGACTACATCCGTCGCGTCGAGGAGCTGACCGGCGTTCCGGCCTGGTACGTCGGCGTCGGGACCGAGCGGGAGCAGATCATCCGCGTCGGCGGCGCGTGAGCCCTGCGGCGTCCGGGCGCCCGGGTCCCTCGATCCCGGGCGCGAGGCTTGAGGATGGCGGCGGGATGCGCTATAATTAAAGGCTTTGGATTGCGTAGCCAGCACCGCGAGAAGCATGTTCGAGGAGCTTTCGGAAAAGCTGGACGGCGTACTCGGCCGTTTCAAGCAGCGAGGCCTGCTCACCGAGCCCATGATCAAGGATGGGCTGCGGGAGATTCGGCGCGTCCTGCTCGAGGCCGACGTGCACTACCAGCTCACGCGCGATTTCCTGGCGAAGGTCGAGGAGCGCGCGCTGGGCGAGAAGGTGCTCAAGTCGGTGGCGCCGGGGCAGCAGATCGTCAAGATCGTGCACGACGAGCTGGTCGCGCTCCTGGGCGAGAAGCGCGAGGGGCTCAAGACGGCGCCGGTCGGGCCGACGGTCATCCTGCTGGTCGGGCTCCAGGGTTCCGGGAAGACGACGACGGCGGCGAAGCTGGCGAAGCGGCTGGCGCGGGAGGGGAGGAGCCCGATGCTGGCGGCGCTGGACATCTACCGTCCGGCGGCGATCGACCAGCTCGAGGCGCTGGGGAAGCAGGTCGGCGTGCCGGTCTTCGCGGATCGTGAGGAGCGGGACGTGGCCGCGCTGGCGACGAGGGCGCTGGAGCGGGCGAAGTCGGAGCGTCACCGTACGCTGATCCTGGACAGCGCGGGTCGGCTGCAGATCGACGCCGAGATGATGGACGAGCTGAAGCGCATCCGCGCGGCGGTCAAGCCGACGGAGATCCTGCTGGTCGTCGACGGGATGATCGGGCAGGAGGCGGTGCGGATCGCCCAGGGGTTCCACGAGGCGCTGGAGCTGACCGGCGTCGTCCTGACGAAGATGGACGGCGATGCGCGGGGCGGCGCGGCGCTCTCGGTGCGTGGCGTGACCGGGGTCCCGATCAAGTTCGTGGGGATCGGGGAGCGGCCGGACGGGCTGGACGTCTTCGATCCGTACCGGATGGCCGACCGGATCCTGCAACGCGGGGACGTGGTGGGTCTGGTCGAGCGTGCGCAGCAGGCGTTCGACGAGGAAGAGGCGAAGCGCCTGGAGCGGAAGGTCGCCAAGGAGGGGAAGTTCGACCTGGACGACTTCCTGGTGGCGATGCGGCAGCTTCAGAAGCTGGGTCCGCTCGAAGGGCTGCTGAAGATGATCCCCGGGGTCAACGCGAAGGTGCTGAAGCAGGCGAACGTCGATCCCAAGAAGCTGAAGCACGTCGAGGCGATCATCCAGTCGATGACGCCACAGGAGCGCAGGCGGCCGGAGATCCTGAACGGGTCGCGGCGGGCGAGGATCGCCCGGGGCTCGGGCCGCCCGGTCCAGGAGGTGAACCGTCTTCTGGACCAGTTCAAGCAGATGCAGAAGTTGATGAAGCAGATGCGCGGGATGGGGATGGGTGGGCGGATGCCCCGGATGCCCCGTTTTCTGTGAGCCGCGGCCAGAACCCGAACTCGTAAGCTGAGACACCATGCCCGTACGAATTCGCCTCCGGCGTATCGGCCGGAAGAAGCAACCGAGCTACCGGATCGTGGTGGCCGATTCGCGTTCCCCGCGGAGCGGCGGCTACATCGAGAACGTGGGGTTCTACAACCCCCGTCGTGATCCGATCGAGCTCCGGATCGACCTGGAGAAGGTCGAGCAGTGGGTGAGCCGTGGCGCGGAGCTGACCCCGACGGTCGCGTCGCTGGTTCGGAAGGCGCGGCGCGGCGAGGGCGTGCCGCCGGGCGGCGCGCAGGCGCCGGCGGCCGAGGCGAAGCCGGCGCCGAAGGCGCGTGCGGCCCGGGCGGAGTCGCCGGCGGCCGAGGCGGTCCCGGCCGAGGCGGCGGCCGAGGCTCCTGCCGGGGGCGAGGCGGCGGCGGAAGGGGCGGCGGAGTAAGCCGTGGTCGACTCCGGCCGTTCTCCCGGCGAACGCGAGGCCGAGGAGCGGTCCTCGGGCGGTGAGGGTCGGGCGGAGCCGGAGTTCCTGGTCGTCGGCCAGGTCACGAAGCCGCACGGCACGCGGGGCGAGTCGTTCGTCTGGCCGCTGACCGACCGCCCCGACGAGGTCTACGCGCCGGGTCGCGAGGTGATCCTCGGCGACACGGAGGGCGAGATCGGCGAGGAGCCGCTGACGCTGGTCGTCGAGCGGGTGCGGCCGTTCAAGCGGGGGCTGCTGGTGAAGTTCGAAGGGTACCCGGACCGGACGTCGGTCGAGCCCTTCGCGCAGCGCTACCTGCTGCGGCCGGTCGGGGCTCTGGAGCCGCTGGAGGAGGGCGAGGTCTACTACCACCAGCTCCTGGGGCTGGAGGTCGTGACGACGGACGGCGAGGTGGTGGGGCGCGTGCGCGAGGTCTACGAGACGGAGCCGGCGCACCTCCTCGAGGTGAAGGGCGCGAGGAAATCGCACCTGATCCCCTTCGTGGAGCGGATCGTCAAGAAGATCGACCTGGAGGCGGGCCGGCTGGTGATCAAGCCACCGCCGGGGTTGTTGGACGTCTAGGTCGCAGGGCCGGGGCGGGGATGCGGATCAACATCGTGACGATCTTCCCGGAATTCTTCACCGGGCCGCTCTCGCTCAGCATCCCGGGTCGCGCGGCGGCGGCCGGGATCGTGGAGTACCGGATCGTCGACCTGCGGGACTTCACGCACGACCGACACCGGACGGTGGACGACCTCCCGTACGGTGGCGGCACGGGGATGGTGATGAAGCCGGAGCCGTTCTTCGAGGCGGTGGAGTCGCTTGCGCCCAAGGGACCGATCCTGTTGATGTCGGCACGGGGGAAGCGCTTCGAGCACGAGGACGCCGTCCGGCTCTCGCTCGAGGAGGAGCTGACGTTCCTCTGCGGGCATTACAAGGACGTCGACCAGCGAGTCGCCGACTACCTGGCCACGGAGGAGTTGTCGCTCGGCGATTTCGTGTTGAGTGGCGGGGAGTACGCGGCGCTGGCGATGACGGATGCGGTGGTGCGGCTTCTCCCGGGTGCATTGGGGACGCACGAGTCCGCGGCATCCGATTCGTTCTACGAGGAGGGGCTGTTGAGTCCGCCCTCGTACACCCGACCGGCCGAGTACCGGGGGTACGTGGTGCCGGAGGTCCTGCGGTCGGGGGACCATGCGCGGATCGCCGCATGGCGTCGCGAGCAGGCGGAGCGGCTGACGCGTGAGCGCCGGCCGGACCTGTGGGAGAAGCACGTTCGGATCTACGACGAGACTGCGGAAGGGTGAGCAACGGGGCTCCTTTCCGTGGAGACGCTCAGGAGGCAGCGATGGACATCATGAACGCGGTGCAAGGGGAACAGGTCCGGAACGATCTGCCGGACTTCGCGCCCGGCGACACGCTCCGGGTCAACGTGCGCGTGCGCGAGGGGGACAAGGAGCGGATCCAGGTCTTCGAGGGCATCTGCATCGCGCGCAAGGGGGGGCGCGTGAGTGAGACCTTCACGATCCGGAAGATTTCGAACGGCGTGGGGGTCGAGCGGATCTTCCCGCTGAACTCGCCCACGGTCGAGTCCATCCAGGTGGTCCGGCGCGGCGTGGTCCGGCGTGCGAAGCTCTACTACCTGCGGAAGCTGCGGGGGAAGGCGGCCCGGATCCGGGAGCGTCATCAGCGCTGATCCGGGCGGACGTGGCGGACGGCGCCCAACGTCGGATGTGGGGACCGGAAGCGCGGCGGAGTCTCGAGGGAGGGGACTCCGCCGCGCTTCTCGCGCTGGAGGCGGGGTTCTGGTCGCGAGGGCAGCTCTACGTGGCGGGCGTCGACGAGGCCGGCCGGGGGCCCCTCGCGGGGCCGGTCCTCGCCGCGGCGGTGATCCTGCACCCCGGTCAGTTCATCGAGGGGGTCGACGACTCGAAGCGGCTCTCGCCGGCGGTGCGCGAGCGGCTCGCCGAGGAGATCCGGCGCCGTGCGGCGGCGTGCGCCGTCGGCGCGGCGAGTGCGCGCGAGGTCGACGAGCTCAACATCCTCCGTGCGACGCACCTGGCGATGCGCCGGGCGGTGGATCGTCTCGGCGTGGTGCCGGACCATGTGATCGTCGACGGCCTCCCGGTCCCGGCCCTCGGAGAGGCGCAGACCGCCGTGGTCGAGGGGGATCGCCGGGTCCACAGCGTGGCGTGTGCGTCGATCCTGGCGAAGGTCACGCGCGACCGGCTCATGAAGCGCCTTGCCCTGCGCTACCCGGAGTACGGGTGGGAGCGGAACGCCGGCTACGGCACGGCGGAGCACCGCGCGGCGCTCGCGCGCCTGGGCCCGACTCCCCACCATCGCCGTTCCTTCGCCCCGGTCCAGCTCACTCTCGACCTGGAATAGGCCTTCGTCCCAAGCGGGGCGGCTGCGGACCGGGCGCGTCACGTCCGGATGCGGCGCCCCCGCATCGGGTTCGCGGCCGCACCGGCTCGGACCGTGCATCGATCGACCCCCGGGCGCGAACCGTCCGGGAGGCGCGATGCATACGGAACACCTCTACAACCTTCGATGGCTCTGGGTCGCCGCCGGGTGGCTCGTCGCGTTCGCCGTCACCTCCCTGGTCGCTCTGGTCTTTGCCGCCTTCGGCCTGACGGTGGCGGACGACGAGACCGGGAATCTCGGTGCCGTCGTCGCCGTGGCGCTCGGTTTCTGGGTCGGAGGCTACTTCACCGGGCTCCGTGCGTTGCGGGCCCCGATCCTCCACGGGATCGCCATCGGTCTCGCCTCCCTCGTCGCCTGGCTCCTGCTGAGCCTCTTGACCCTCCTCATCGAGCCGCCGGCGTGGACGGCGCTGACACCCACGCTGACCGCGGCGCTCCTCCTCGTCCAGATGGCTGCCGCCGTCGCTGGGGCGTGGGTCGGCCATCGCGTCGCGCTCCGTGGCGGCCTCGAGCTCCGCGAGTAGGCGGGCCCGCGGCCGCGAAAGCCGCGGCGTCGGTTGAACATCGGGGGATCCGCGGTTAGATTCACCGCGGGCCGGTAGCTCAGTCGGTAGAGCAGGGGCCTTTTAAGCCCACGGTCCTGGGTTCGAGTCCCAGCCGGCCCACTGGCGCCGCAATGACGGGAAGTCGTTGCGGCGTTTTCATTGGGAGGTGGCAAGAGGAACGGGGGTTGCAGTATCGAGCGGCGGCCCGCGCCGCCGCCGCGCGTCGCGGTCGGTGAGCGTTCCGGCAGAGGCGCAGGAGGAAGGCATGGAGGGACGGTCGACGCAGTCGGAGGCGAATCTCGTCGCCGAGCTCAACGATCTGCTCCAACTCGACCACGACGCCGTGCAGGCCTACACCGTGGCGATCGAGAACGTCGCGGATCCGATGTACCGCGATACGCTCATTCGATTCCGGGGCGACCACGAGAGGCACATCGAGGAGCTGACGCGCCTGGTTCGCGAGCACGGCGGCGTTCCGTTGGAGCTTTCCCACATCCCGACCGGGCTCTTCAAGCTGGCGGTGCAGAAGGTCGGGGCGAAGGGCGGCGACCGCGCGCTCCTCCTGGCGTTCAAGGCGAACGAGAGGCAGGTGCGGGACAAATACCGGCGCGCCGCAGCGATGGCGCATCCCCCCGGGGTGGCGGAGGTGATTCGCCGCAACGCGGAGGACGAGCAGCGACACTACGCCTGGGCCCTCGAGGTGGTCGACGATCTCGGCGCGGGGCCCGAGACGACGGCCGGCAAGGTGGAAGGCGCCTTCGAGCGGGTCCACGCCGCGACGGCGAACGTGGTGGAGGGCGCCGAGCGAAAGGTCATGGAGTCGACGGAGCGGCTGCGACGCAGTGCGATGCACACCGCCCGGGAGATGGGTCCGCGGGTGCGGGAGACCGCGGGGAGCGGGCTGGAGAGTGCGGCCGCCGCGATGGACCGGGCAGGGAGCTGGGTCGAGACGAAGGATGGCGTACCGGCGGCAAAGGCCGGGTCGTTCGCCCACTCCGCCGCGGACCGGCTCGAGAATGCGGCGACGTACGTGCGCACCCACGAGATGCGGGAGTTCCGCCGCGACCTCGAGCGCCAGATCGACCTGCACCCGTTGCGATCCACGTTGATTGCCCTCGGTGCCGGATTCATCGTCGGCCAGATCCTGCGGTGAGGTCGGGGATGGAAGGCGGAAACGGGCCGACGCGCGAGGCGAGTTGGGGCGGGTCGGCGGCGAGGCGGACAGGCGTGACGGCGGCGGAGACGGAGATCAAGATTCGACGGGTGGTCCGTGAGCCGACGGGTCTCGAACGCTTGGGCGCCGCCGTGCGTGCCCGCCCGATCCTCACCGTCGCCGTGGCCTTCGCCTTGGGGGTCCTCCTCGCCCTGCGGAGCGGCGATTGAGATCGCCGGCGGCGCCGTCAGTCCTCGATCAGCTCGCCGAGCTCGGCGGGGGTCTGGCCGTTGAGGAGCGCCCCGATCACCTCGCGGGCGTAGGCCTCGGCGTTCTGAGCCGGGTCGGAGCCCCGGATGTGCGCGAGGATGAGCCGCTCGCCGTTGGCGCACTCCAGCCCCACGTAGGCGGAGGGGAAGACCTCGTGCTTCCCGATGACGCTCTCCTCCTCATGCGGGACGCCCGCCACTCCGAGCTTGGCATCCCCGCTGGCCAACGCGGCCTCCACCCGACTCCAGGTTTCGTCCAACGGGAAGGTCGATGCCGCCAGGATGGTCGGGAGTCCGCCGATGATCAGCCCGACATCGAGCTCGACTTCGGACTCGATCTCGTCGATTCGTGCGGTGTGCAACACCGGAAAGGGACCGGCCAGGAAAACGGGGATCGCTGAAGGATCCATGCTCGGCTCCAGCGGAGTGGTCAGGCGCCAAACGCGGCGGATCGTCGTCGTTGGTCGCGGTGGATCGCGTAAAGATACCCAGCGCGTCGCGTAGGGTTTCAACGCCGCCGCGCGGGGGCGGGGCATCTCCGAGGATCGGCAGTTGACGGCGCGAAGTTGAGGGGGGATGCCGCAGGGGCCGGGGAGATCCCCGGCCCCTGCGGCATCGTTCAGAAAGCGTGGAGCTCCTCGATCGCGCGAAGCACGTCTTCGGCGTTCGGCAGGATCACATCTTCGAGCTCGGGCGAGTACGCCACCCAGGTGTCGAGGGAGGCGACCCGCTTGACCGGCCCGTCCAACCACGGGAAGAGCTCGTCGGCGATCCGCGCGGCGATCTCCGAGCCGATCCCCCACGAGAGCGCATCCTCGTGCGCCACGATGACCTTGTTCGTCTTGCGCACCGAGGCGGCGATCGTCTCCATGTCGAGCGGGTTGAGCGAGCGGAGGTCGATGACCTCGACGTCGATCCCACGCTCGGCGGCGACCTTCGCCGCGTCGAGCGAACGCTTCACCACGGCGCCGCAGGTCACGACCGTCACGTCGGACCCCTCCCGGACGACCTTCGCCTTCCCGAACGGAATCATGAAGTTCGGCCCCGGGTAGCGCCCCTTGTTGTAGACCTGCCGGTAGAGGTGCTTGTGCTCGAGGAAGATGACGGGGTCGTCGCAGCGGATCGCCGTACGGAGCAGCCCGTTGGCATCCACCGCGTTCGACGGCATCACGACCCGAAGCCCCGGGGTGTGCGTGAAGAGCGCCTCACCGGTCTGGGAGTGGTAGATCGCGCCCCCCTTCAGGTACCCGCCGTACGCCACCCGGATCACGACGGGGCTGCTCCATGCGTTCGCCGACCGGTAGCGCATCGTGGCCAGCTCGTCGCGGATCTGCATCATCGCCGGCCAGATGTAGTCGAAGAACTGGATCTCGACCACCGGCTTGAGCCCGCGCGTGGCCATGCCGATCGCGCGGCCGACGATGTTCGCCTCGGCGAGGGGCGAATTGAAGACGCGGGTCCCGCCGAAGCGGCGCTGCAGCCCCCACGTCACCTTGAAGACGCCGCCCTTGCCCTTGCACTCCTCGAGTACCGCTTCGCGGCTGGCGTCGGCCACATCCTCGCCGAAGACGACGATTCGCGGGTCGCGCTCCATCTCGTCGCGCAAGCAGGCGTTCAGGAGATCGACCATCGTCGTCTCCTCTCCGTCGAAGCGCGGGTCGTCCTCCGTATCGAACTGCTCGGCCGTGGGGTCGACGTCGGGGGAGTAGAGGTAGAGCGTCGCCGTGTCCTTCGCCGGTTGCGGCTGCTCGAGCGCCCGGTCCGCCGCTTCCTGGACCTCCGCGGCGACCTCCTGCTCCAGCGCGTCCAGCTCCTCCGCCTTGGCGATCCCCTCCTCGATCAGGAAGGCGCGGTAGGTGACGAGCGGGTCACGCTCCGCCTCCTGAGCCCGCTCCTGGTCCGGCTTGTACATCCGCTCGTCGTCGGACATCGAGTGGGAGTACGGCCGGATCACGTGGGCGTGCAGGAGCGCCGGGCCCTTCCGTTCCCGCGCGTGGGCGACGGCGCGGCCGGCCGCCTCGTAGCTGGCCAGCACGTCACACCCGTCGACCTCCTCGATGTAGAGGTTCGGGAAGCCCGTGACCAACTTGCTGATCTTCCCGCCCGCCGTGTTGACCTCGACCGGCACCGAGATCGCGTACCCGTTGTCCTCCACGAGGAAGATCACCGGGAGCTTGAGGTTGCAGGCGGTGTTCAACGCCTCCCAGAACTCGCCTTCCGAGGTCGTCCCGTCGCCGGTGGTGACGAGGACGACCTCGTCGTCGCGGAACTCTTCGATCGCGGCGCGCATCCCGTCGAGGAGCGAGGCGCGCCACCCCGCCTCCGCGCAGCCGACCGCCTGGAGGAACTGCGTCCCCGTCGGCGACGAGGTGCTCACGATCCGAAGATCGCGGTGGCCCCAATGCGACGGCATCTGCCGCCCCCCGCTCGACGGGTCGGCCGCCGCGGCGACCGCCTGGAGCAGGTGATCGTACGGCGTCATCCCGAGCGCGAGCGTGAGCGCCCGGTCCCGGTAGTAGAGGTAGAACCAGTCCGATCCGGGGCGCAGGTGTTGTGCGATCGCCACCTGGACGGCCTCGTGCCCCGCGCCGGAGATCTGGAAGAAGATCTTGTTCTGGCGCTTGAGCTGGATCTCCTTGTCGTCGGTGCGGCGGGCCGCGACCATCGTCCGGTAGAGCTTCAAGAGGGTCTCACGGTCGAGGCCGAAGCGCCGTTCGATCGCGACCTTTGCTTTCGTCGCCATGAGTCTCGCAGAGCGGTGGACAGGAACCCGGGAACGGGGACCGCCAGCGGGGACCACGTCCCGGGGGGCGGCCAAGTCGTTGTATTATACCCCCACGCCGGGCATCTGGCCACCCCGGCCGGATCGGCGGTTCTCGGCGGGGTCGGGGACCGGCCGGAGGGCCTCCGGAGTCGCCGGTGGAACCGCCGATGTTGCGCGGACGTAGCCGCCAGGCCAACTTTGAGACATCGGGTCGGGCGCGCCCGACCGAGCGTGGACCGCGAACCGCACGGCAAAGGCAGAGCCTCCTGAACACGTCCCGCATCCGGAACCTGGCGCAGCTGCTGGGGCGCGCGCTCACTCGCCCTCGGCTCCTCGCGCTCCTTGCCCGCAACGCCTGGCGCTTCCGTGCACGGGGGTGGTGGCGGCGCTGGCCGTTCCTCCCGTTGCCGCCCGCGGAGTACCTCGACTGGCGGCTGCACACGGCCTACGGCGACGAGGGCGCCGGACCCGAGCCCGAGGAGCTCGAGCGCTACCTCCGATGGTCGCTTCGGATGCAGCGCCTCGGCGCCGGAAGCTGAACGGAGGATCCTTGAAGAAACTGCTCCTCCTGATCCTGATCTTCGTCGGTGTCGCCACCTCGGTGCAGCCGGTGCGTGAGCGGGTCGAGCCGCGATTCCGCCCCATCCGCGACTACGTGGTGCGGGAGGTCGGGCCGGAGATCCGTCGAGGGATCGATCCCGTCTATCGATGGTCGGCCGTCCAGGAGATGAGGCAGATCGCCCGGGAGCTGCGCCAGCGGGAGCTCTCGTTCCTCCCGTTGCCGCAACCCCGGGAGTTCCAGAAGTTCCTCGAGCGCCAGCACTACGGGGGAAAGAACGGTCTGGATCCGTGGGACACCCCGTACATGCTGGTCCTGAAGCGGGACTCGATCGTGGTCATCTCCGCCGGTCCCGACAGGGAGCGAAACACGACGGACGACATTCGCGTCGCCGTGCCCCGGAGGTGAGCCGATGGACGGACTCCTCCACGAGATCGTCGCGCACCTGATCCGGATCGGCCCGGTCGTGGTCTTCGTGGTCGCGATGGTCGAGACCTCTGCGTTCATCGGCCTCTTGGTCCCCGCGGAGGCGACGGTGCTCGTGGCGGCGTTCCTCGCGTACCGCGGCCACTTCGAGTGGGTGGAGATCCTGGCGGCGTCGCTCCTCGGCGGCTTCCTGGGCGACCAGCTCGGCTACGCCTTCGGCCGGTTCGGCACACCGCAGATCGTGGGCCGGACGCGGCTCCTCGGCAGGCTCCGACCTCGCGACGAGCGCTTCGCCTCCGACCTCTTCCGGCGCCACTCGGCGCTCGCGGTGACGATCGGCCGTTTCCTCTCGTTCGTCCGGACGCTGATGCCATGGATCGCCGGGGCGAGTCGCATGCCGTACCCCCGGTTCCTGGTCTACGACCTCCTCGGGGTGACGGGCTGGGCCACCGCGTCGGTCGCCCTCGGGTACCTCGCCGGCGAGAGCTGGCACATCGTCGCCGGGGCGCTCGGCACCGCCAGCACGGTCGTCGTCGCGGGCGCCATCGTCGCCGCGGCCGCGATCGTGATCCGCCGCCGGGCTGCCGCCCGTGCCGCGCCGTCGGCCGCTTCGGCGGCCGAGGCGATCGCCATTGCGCAGACCGCCGATCCGCCCGCCGCCCTGCAGTGATGTTCCGCGTCGGACTCACCGGCAACATTGCCAGCGGGAAGTCCACGGTCGCCCGGGTGTGGGCGCGGCTCGGCGCCGCGATCATCGACGCCGACGTCCTCGCCCGCCGCGCGGTCGAGCCCGGGATGCCCGCGTTCCGTCGAATCGTCGAAACCTTCGGCCCCGACGTCCTCGCCGCGGATGGCCGCCTCGACCGCGCGGCGCTTCGGCGGATCGTTTTCCGCGACCCAGCGGCCCGCGCCCGCCTCGAGGCCATCGTGCACCCCGAAGTCGCGCGGTTGCGCGAAGAGGAGGAGGCGGCCCTCGCCGCACGGGGGGCGGAGATCGTCGTCCACGACGTGCCGCTCCTCTTCGAGGTCGGGTTGGAGGATGCCTTCGACGTCGTCGTCCTCGTCGACGCACCCGAGGCGATCCGTCTCGAGCGCCTGGTCCGCGACCGGGGCCTCGACGAGGCGGAGGCCCGACGCATGATCGATGCGCAGATGCCGGCCGCGGAAAAGCGCGGTCGGGCCGACTACATCATCGACAACGACGGCACGCTCCAGGACCTGGAGAGCCGAGCCACGGAGACATGGCGGAAAATCGTCGAGCGGGCGCGCGGATCCGCGTAGACATGCACCTGCACACCCGCGGGTCGTTCGACTGCCTGAGCGACCCGGAGGCGGTGTTGCGGGCGGCGCTCTCGCGCGGTATCGACCGCGTCTGCGTGACCGACCACAACGAGATCGAAGAGGCCCTCGCCCTCAAGGCGCGTTACCCCGACCGGGTCATCGTGGGCGAAGAGGTCAAGACCGCGGAGGGGGTCGACATCATCGGCCTCTACATCCGGGAACGGATCCCGAAGGGGACGCCCGCGCGCGAAACGTGCGTGAGGATTCGGGAGCAGGGGGGGATCGTCTACGTCCCCCACCCCTTCGCGGGGGGGAAGGGCGGGGGCGGTCGGGTCCTCGCGTCGATCGCCGACCTCGTCGACGCCGTCGAGGGGTTCAACGCCCGGCTGCACGTCCAGCGGCTGAACGACCGGGCCGTGGAGTGGGCGCGCGAGCGAGGCCTCCCGCTCGGCGCGGGATCGGATGCCCACACGGTCGGGGAGGTCGGTCGGGCGTACGTGGAGGTGCCCCCCTTCGACGACGAGCCCGGCGCCCTCCTCGCCGCGCTCCGGGAGGGCGCGATCCACGGACGCCACTCGTCGTGGGTCGTGCACCTGGCGTCGACCTACGCGAAGGTGCGCAAACGCTGGCCGCCCCGACGGCCGGCCTGACGCTACGGGAGCTACGAGATGCGCTACGCCCCCGAGATTCCACCGCACCGTCGCGACGCGCTGGTGCAGATCCTCGAGGCGCTCGACGCCGATGGAGACGTCGTGCTGACCACCCATGTCAACGCGGATGGCGACGGCGCCGGGAGCGAGGCCGCCCTCGCCAACTGGCTCGCCGCCCGAGGGGTGCCGGTCGCGATCGTCAACCCCACTCCGTTCCCGGCGCTCTTCCGGCACCTGGTCGCGGACCCCGATCGGATCGCCGACCCCGGGAGCGAACGGGCGGCCTGGGCGCTCCGGGCGGCCCGACTCTTCGTCGTTCTCGATACCGGCGAGCCTCGGCGGCTGGGTCGCATCGCGGGCGCGATCGGCGACCGCCCCGTCGTCGTCATCGACCACCACCCGGTGACGGAGACCGCGATCCCGGGGCTCGGGTTGCGGGACACGACGGCCTGCGCGACCGGCGAGCTCGTCTACGATCTCCTCCGCCTCGCCGGCCGGGAGGGCGACGACGCCTGGCCTCACCCGATCGCCGAGGCCCTCTACACCGCCATCCTCACGGACACCGGCTCGTTCCGCTTCGCCAACACGACGCCCCGGGCCCACGTCATCGCGGCCGACCTGATCGAGCGAGGCGTCGATCCGGAGGAGGTCTACCGACGGATCTACGCCACCGTCCCGATGCGGAGGATCCAGCTCCTGCGGGCGGCGCTCGAGGAGCTCGAGGCCGATCCGGTGCTCCCCGTCACCTGGATCACCGTCCCCCGCGCCGTGGTGGAGGAGCTCGGCGCGACGACCGAGGACATGGACGGAATCGTCGAGTACGCGCGATCGATCGAGGGGACCGAGGTCGCGCTCCTCTTCCGCGAGACCCCCGACGGCGGGACCAAGGTCTCGTTCCGCTCCAACGGCGAGGTCGACGTCAACGAGCTCGCCCGGCGGTTTGGCGGAGGCGGGCACGTCAAGGCCGCCGGCGCGGTCGTCGGCGCGCCGATCGGCCCCGCCCGGGACCAAGTCCTCGAGGCCACCCGGGAGGTGCTCCGGCGCCTTGAGATGAGGCGGAGAATCGGCTAAATTTCAAGCATGAGAGCCGAATACCGACGCCCGGACTTCACGCAGGCGCGCTTCACCGGCGCGCCTGACGCGCGCTTTGCGCCGGCCCCCGCCGACGGGGTCCTGCCGGAAGGGTTCTTCTCGACCTCGAACCTCCCGACGTACGTCAAGATCGACGGGGTCTGGAAGCTCCCGCGCACCCCGCGCATGGACGCGGCGATCGTCCTCGACGCCGATCGCATCCCGCGGTCGCTCGAGGGGCGCTTCGTCCGCAAGGGGCAGCCGGTCGCCGTCGGATACGCGGAGGACGGGAGCGAGGGGATCTTCGTCCACGCCGACGGCTTCGCCGTCGGCGACGAGGGCGCGGGCCACGCCGAGTTCCAGTTCATGAGCTCGGAGGTCAGCCGCGAGAAGCCGGTCGATTACGCGACGATGGCGCAGCTCCTCGTCGAGGAGCGCGACCGGGGCGGGCACGTGGTCTGGGTCCTCGGGCCGGCGGTCCTGCACTCGCGCGGCCGCGATGTCCTCACGTGGTTCATCGAGCAGGGGTTCGTCGGCGCGCTCCTCGGCGGCAACGCCGTGGCGGTACACGACATCGAGCAGGCGCTCATGGGAACCACGCTGGGGATGAACCGGAGCGGCCGGCCGGTCGCCGGCGGGCACGCATTCCACATGCGGGCGATCAACCAGATTCGCGCCGCCGGGTCGATTCGCGCCGCGGTCGAGCAGGGGATCCTCCGCGAGGGGATCATGCACGCCTGCGTCCGGCACGGCGTCCCCTACGTCCTCGCCGGGTCGATCCGCGACGACGGCCCGCTCCCCGACACGATCACCGACACGCTCCGCGCCCAGGAGGTCATGCGGGAGCACGCGCAGCGGGCGACGATGGTGATCATGATCGCCACGGCGCTGCACGCGATCGCCTTCGGGAACATGCTCCCGGCGTACGTGGTCGAGGAGGGCGAGCGGATCCGGCCGTTGACCACGATCGCGGTGGATTCCTCCGAGTTCGTGGTGAACAAGCTGAAGGACCGGGGGACGCACCAGGCGTTCGGCGTGATCACGAACGCGCAGGACTTCCTCCACGTGCTGCGCCACTTCGTGGAGCAGGCGGCGGGTGTGCCGGCCGCGTCGCCCCGGACCCCGGCGATCGCGGGCGCGTGAGCACCACGGCACCGCGCGGCGAGGCGCCGGATCCGGGGCTCGCCGCCGCACACCTCGCCGACCTCGGCGCGCGCATCGGCGTCGCGGCGATCGACGAGTTCTGGGTCTTCCCCACACGACGTCTCGGGACCCTCGACAGCACGGTCATCGTCGTCTCCGCCTTCGCGGAGGGGGAGGATGACCGCCGTCGCGTCCTGACCGCCCACTACACCGTCCGGCGGGACCCGCGAGGCCGGCCCGTGGTCCAGCAGGAGATCGTCGAGCACGCCATCGCGCCGGCCGACCGGATCGCCCGGGTCGTCGATGGCGTGCTGCGCCGTCTGGACGAGGAGTTCGCCGCGGCGGCGCCCCGCCCGGCGCGCATCGCCGGCGACGAGCAGCGTTTCGCCGAGCTGGTCGAGCGGATCGGCGGATCCCCCGCGGGATCGGAAGGGGATGGGGCCGAAGCCGCGGCGGCCGCCCGCTCGGGGATACCTCCGGCGCCTTCCGGGTACTGATACCGCGGACGCGGTTGCGCGGCGGATGGGGCCGCGCTATGGATCGGACGACCTCACGGAAAGCGGCCATCGCGGGAGGAGCACATGGCGTTCGTTCACCTCTTCCGTCGCTACCTGCGCGACCAGGGGCTTCCGGTCACGCAGCAGCGGGAATCGATCGCCGAGGTCGTGTTCGCCTCGCCGGAGCACCTCTCGGTCGAGGATATCGAGCGGCGGCTTCGCGAGCAGGGGGAGCGGATCGGCAAGGCGACGATCTACCGAACGCTCGAGATGCTGGTACGGAGCGGGCTGGTCGAGGAGTACGATTTCGGCGAGGGCTTCAAGCGGTACAAGCACCTGTTCGGCCAGACCCAGGTCCGTGAGCACCTGATCTGCACCGAGTGCGGGAAGGTGAGCGAGATCCAGGGTGAGGAGCTGTCCCGGCTCCAGGATCGGATCGCCCGGGAGCACGGCTTCCTCCCGGCGCGGCACCGTCTGGAGATGTACGGGATCTGCGCGGAGTGCCAGGCCGCGGGCCGAACGCTCGAGTGGCAGGGATTGACCTGCCCGATCGAGATGCTATAATCACCGGCCGTCGATCCCCGCCCCGCCCCGCCGCGATGGCGCGGGGACGGGGCACGGGAACGGGCCGAGGCGATGCGCCCCGGCCGCCAACCGCGGATGGACCGATGCCGAATCGACGCGACGCGGGGGCTCCCGGACGGGGGCCCCTGATTTCGTTGAAGGCGCACAATGGAGGAGATGGGATGCGCGTGCCGGAGGCGCTTCGGGAGCTGGGCTGGGAGCTCCCCCACAACTTCCTGGGACTGGACGAGGAGGCGAGCGCGTTCGATCGCGCGAAGGCGGTGATCCTCCCCGTCCCCTACGAGGCGACGACGAGCTACGGCGGGGGGACCGCGAGTGGTCCCTCGGCGATCCTGGAGGCGTCGCGTTACATCGAGCTCTACGACCAGGAGCTCGACGCGGAGCCGTACGAGGTCGGGGTCGCGACGCTGCCGGCGCTCGAGCTGACCGGCGCCGGCCCCGCCGAAGCGATCGCGGAGCTCCGTGCGGCCTACGACCGGCTCCTCGACGCGAGCCCGGGGAAGTTCGTCATCACGCTCGGCGGCGAGCACTCGATCTCGAGTGCGCCGATCCTGGCGTGGGCGGACCGCCTGGCCGCGGAGGGACGGCGCCTGACGGTCCTCCAGGTCGACGCGCACACCGACCTGCGCCCGGAGTACGAGGGGAGCCCCTACTCGCACGCCTCCGTGATGTACCGCGTCCATGACCGGGTCGACATCATCGCCGTCGGGATCCGTGCGCTGACGCGCGAGGAGCGCGAGCTCGCCCGCAGCTCCGACCATATCCACATCTTCTTCGCCGACGACATCCACGACGGCGAGGCGTGGATGGATGACGTCCTCGCCCGCCTCGGCGAGGACGTCTACATCACCTTCGACGTCGATGGACTCGATCCGTCGCTCGTCCCGTCGACCGGCACGCCCGAGCCGGGCGGGCTCGGTTGGTACCCGGTGCTGAAGCTGCTGCGGCGGGTCTTCCGGGAGAGGACCGTGCACGCTTGCGACGTGGTCGAATTGGCGCCGATCCCCGGTTTCGCCGCCCCGGACTTCCTCGTCGCGAAGCTGATCTACAAGATGATTGGCTACCGGTTCGCAGAGTAGCGGCCCCTCGCGACGCCGCGAGGCGCGGCTACGGTGCCGTGTAGCGTCGGAAGATCGGATGGAGGTCGAGGGGATCCTCGATCCGGTGATCGCGAGGGATCACTCCGGGCGCCGTCATGATGAAGGGCCAGAACTGACGGCCGCCGACCGCCCCGTGGGCGCCGACCTGGTCGTCGAAGCAGATGCAGAGGTCCCGCTCGGGATCGTAGGCGCCGATCAGGACGAGGTCGCCGGCGTTCGGGAGCTGGACCAGGTGGACGAGCGCCCGGCGCTCGACCGCGGTAGCGGCGTAGGCGGGGAGCGGGTCGTCGCCCGAAAGGATCTCGACCTCTCCGTCGGGGGTGATGAGGGCGCGGCCCGCCCGCCCCTCGACGTGAGCCCCGTCCTGGACTCGGGTGACGACGAGGCCCACGCCGCTATGCGCGACGAGGAAGTAGTAGAGCGCGCGGCGCTGCGGGTCCGCCCGGATCTCGTGGAGCGCGAGCGGCCTCGCCGGCTCGGTCCAGTAGACGTGGGCGAGGGAGGAGGAGTAGGTCACGACGAGCTTCTCCTCCTCGGCGATCCGGACCACCTCGGCGACGAGGGGGAAGAGCTGGTAGTGCCGACGTAGCCAGCGGCCGATGCGGAGCCCGAGCTGGCGGGTCGGGGAGCGTGAGGTCGAGGCGACCTCTTCGAGCTCGCGGACGAGGAAGTCCATCGTCTCGCGGGGCGGGGCGTAGGCGCCCGACTCGGCGAGGACGTAGACGCCGTGTCGCGCGGCGGCCTCGATCGTGTCGCCGAGGGTCTCGCCGTACTCGATCCGGTAGGGGATCGACGGCGTCTGGCCGTGGTCGCTCAGGATGTAGAGGTCGTACTCGCGGCCGGGGGCGCGCTGGAGGATGCGCAGGATCTCGCCGATGCGCCGGTCGAGTGCGCGAAGGCTCTTGAGCGCCGTCCGCGACGACGGGCCGAAGTGGTGGGCGAACTCGTCGTAGACGTTGTAGGTGGTGTAGATCGCCGGCACGCCGGTGTAGATGTCCAGGAGGACCGCGAGGGTCTGGAGCTCGCGGAGGATGACGTTCGTGCCGATGTGCAGGAACGGGAGGTACCACCAGTAGTAGGTGTAGTTCCCGCGGAACTGGCTCCAGAGCCGGTCGCGCTCCTCGCGGAGGTACTCCCAGGCGCTCGCCAGGATCATCCGCAGCACGCGCACGGGGTGGAGGAGGAGGAGCAGCGCGATCCGGGACCCGCCCATCTTCTGGAAGAGCGGCTGGCGGCCGCGGCCGGAGAGGGTGAAGCACGCGCGATCGGCGCCGCCGTCGAAGAGGTTGACGTAGCTCGACCCTCCGCGCAACACCCCGTCTTCGGGGAGCCGGTCGCGGATGAACTGCATCGACGCGGGCTGCGACCCGATGATCACCCGGCGTTCCGTCTTCTCGTAGAAGCGGAACGCGGGGATGCGATCTTTCGTCCCGTGGAAGATCGCCGCCTGCGCGGCGGGGGTGGCGCTCGGCAACCCTGCGGGGAAGCGGCGCAGCTCCCAGCCTTCGCGTTCGAGGAGTCGCTTCAGGTTGGGGACGTAGCCGCGGCGGAGCGCCCGTTCGAGGTCCTCGTAGGCCAGGGCGTCGATCTGGATGGCGACGAACCCGCGCCGGCCGCGCGAGGGGTCGGCCGCCTCGCGGCGGCGACGTCGCTCGGCCCTGAACGGAAAGTACTTGATGCGGTAATACCAGCGGTAGAGCGACCGCTGAAGCTTCTTCCAACCGTGTTCCGGTGGAGCCGACATGGATGGCTCGGTTTCCTTTGCCGCAGCGTTCTTCGCAGGGGTGCTCTCGTTCCTGTCACCCTGCGTCCTGCCGCTTGTTCCCAGCTACCTCGGGTTCATCACGGGGATGACGCTCGAAGATCTGAGCGCCGGGGCGCGTCGCCGGACCGCCCTCGTGCACGCGTTCCTCTTCGTGAGCGGCTTCTCCCTGATCTTCCTCCTCCTCGGCGCCTCGGCGACGCTGCTCGGGCATCTCCTGATGCGATACCAGGACTGGATCGCCCGGGTCGGCGGGGTCCTCATCATCCTCTTCGGGCTGCATCTTCTCGGGGTGCTGAGGATCACGGCGCTGCTGCGTGAGCGGCGCGTGCACCTCGAGAGTCGTCCCGCCGGGTACCTCGGCGCCGTGATCGCCGGGATCGTCTTCGGCGCCGGTTGGACGCCGTGCATCGGCCCGGTCCTCGGCACCGTCCTGACCTACGCCTCGGTGCGGGCGACGATGAGCGACGGCCTCGTGCTCCTCGGCGCGTACGCCACGGGCCTGGCGGTCCCCTTCCTGATCGCCGCCCTGGCGACCGGCGCGTTCCTCGATGCATCACGCCGCATACGGCACCTGATGCCGGTCCTCGAGAAGGTCTCCGGCGCCTTCCTCGTCCTGGCCGGCGTGCTTCTCGCCAGCGGCACCTTCCCGGCGCTGGCCGGATACTTCGCCCGCCTCACGCCCGATTTCCTGCTGAACCGCCTCTAGGCCCGTCAACTTGCGGCGAGCAGCTCCGGGAGCCGATGCAGGAGCTCCCGGGGCTCGATGGGCTTGGGGAGGAAGGTGGTGCAGCCGGCGTCGAGGCAGGCGCGCCGCTCCCGGGCGCCCGTGTGCCCGGTGAGCGCCACGATCGGGATCTCGAGGGTCGACGGTTGCCGGCGGAGGGTGCGGGCCACTTCCAACCCGGGGCGGTCAGGAAGTCCGAGGTCGAGGAGGATCAGGGACGGCACCTCCCGTGCCACGCACGCGAGCGCCTCTGCGGCGCTCCCCGCCTCGACCACCCGATAGCCCGCGTCTTCCAGGAGGAGGCGGAGCGCGTCGCGCAGCAAGGGGTCATCTTCGACGAGGAGGATGGCGGGGCGCGTCGAGGTCGGCATCTGTCGGGTAAGCTAGGTCCCGGCGGCGGAGGCGGCAAGCGCATCCCCTTCGAGGTCCTCGGAGAGGATCTGCCGGCGCAGGAGCGAGGCGTAGAGGCCGTCGCGGGCGATGAGCTCCGCGTGCGTCCCCTGCTCGACAATGCGTCCGTCGTCCAGGACGAGGATCATGTCCGCGTCCATGACCGCGGTCACCCGGTGGCTGACGATGATCGCGGTGCGGTCGCGGAGCACCTGGCGGAGCCCGTCGAGGATCTCGGCCTCCGTATGGGTGTCCACGGCGCTGAGGGCGTCGTCGAGGATGAGGATGCGGGGATCGCGGGCGATCGCGCGCGCCAGGGTGGCGCGCTGGCGCTGGCCGCCGGAGAGATTGATCCCTCGCTCGCCGAGGCGAGTCTCGAAGCCGTCGGGGAAGGCCGCGATCGCCTCGTCGAGGCGCGCGATGGCCGCGGCCTCCCGGATCCGGTCCTCCACCGGTTCGCCGGGTCCGATCCCGAGCGCGATGTTCTCGGCGATCGTCTCGGAGAAGACGAAGGCTTCCTGCGGGACGAGGCCGATCGCGGCACGGAGCCGATCGAGGTCCAGGCGGGCGAGGGGGACGCCGTCGACGAGGATCTCGCCGCCGGTGGGGTCGTAGAGGCGGCAGAGGAGCGAGAGGATCGTGGACTTCCCCGAGCCCGTCGGCCCGACGAGCGCGACGGTGCTCCCGGCGGGAATCCGGAAGGAGATGCCGCGCAGCACCTCCCGCTCGGCCCCGGGGTAGCGGAAGCGCACGTCGCGGAACTCGATCTCGCCCCGGATGACCCCGGGGTCGACGGGGTTCTCCGGGGGCGCGACCTCGGGGCTCGTGGCGAGGATCCGGTTGATCCGTCCCATCGACGCGGCGCCGCGCTGGAAGAGGTTGACGACCCAGCCGAGCGAGATCATCGGCCAGGTCAGCATGTTCAGGTAGAAGCCGAAGGCGACGAAGTCGCCGATCGAGATCCTCCCCGCGATCGCCTGCTTGCCGCCGTACCACAGCACGACGACCATCCCGAGCCCGGTCAGGAGGGTGAGGAGGGGGTGGAAGGCGCCGGAGGTGCGGGCGAGCGCCATGTTCTTCTCGAGGTAGCCCGCGTTGAGCGCCTCGAAGTCGCGCTCCTGGGCGGCCTCCTGCGCATACGCCCGGACGATGCGCACGCCGGCGAGGTTCTCCTGGACGAGGGTCGACAGCGTCCCGAGGTGGTCCTGGATCCGCTCGAAACGCTTGTGGATCACCCGCCCGAATCCGAGGGCGACCGGCGGGAGCAGGAACAGGGGGAGGAGGGCGGCCCCGGTGAGCGCCGGGCTGATGCGGAGCATCAGGGCCAGCGCGAAGAGGGTCATCACGATGGTGCTGACCAGGTACATGATGGCGGGGCCCGCGGCCATCCGGACGGCCTGCGTGTCGTTGGTCGCCCGGCTCATCAGGTCGCCGGTCCGGAGCCGGCCGTAGAAGGCGGCGTCCAGGCGCAGGAGGTGCTCGAAGAAGCGCTGCCGCAGATCGGTCTCGACCTTGCGACTGATCCCGTTGAGGAGCTCACGCATCCCGTAGCGCGCAGCGCCGGCGAGGAGCGCGGCGAGGATGACGAGCCCCGCGTAGCTCAGGATGATCCTGGCGGTGACGTCGGGGCGGTCCAGGGCGTCGATGGCGCGGCCGATGAGCTCCGGCATGAGGATGCCGAAGGCGTTCGACGTCACGACGAGGAAGAGCCCGAATGCGACGCCTCGACGATACGGCCGGAGATACGGGAGGAGGGTCTTGAGCTCGGTCATCGCGTTCGCCTTCCGGGTTTCCGGCCCGGCGGGGGCGGAAACGAATCGGGGCCGCGGTTCCGCCGCATCTCGCCGCCGGCGAGAGGCTCCGGGAAACCTGCGACCCGCTTTGGCATATACATTGCTCGACTCCTTACGGCGCCCGGCCGAGCCGGTGCACCGCTCTTTCCAAAATTACCCAGAGACAACGTTCCGTTCAAGGCGGGACCGAGGACCCCGGAGGGCTCGTATGTACAGGCACAGGTTGTGGGCCATCATGCTGATCGCGTTGCCTGCGGCGTCGATCGTTGCGTGCGGCGACGGGGGGGACGAGCGGGCGGCGCTCGAGGAGGACGAACTCGATCGGGAGCTGGACCTGGCCCTTCGGGGGGACACTGCGCCGGCCGCATTCAAGGACACCGCGGTCGCTTCGGCGCCGGCCCCGGCCCAGAGCTCGCCGGCGCCGAAGCCTCGCGAGACGCGTCCGGCGCCGGAGCCGCAGCGTCGGAGCGAGCCGGCCCCCCAGCGCGAACAGCCGGCGCCGCGGACGGTGACGCTCTCCGTTCCCACGGGGACCACCTTCGCCGTCCAGTTGAACGAGACGCTCAGCACGGACAAGAGCGTGCCCGGTGACCCGTTCACGGCGACGCTCGCGGATCCGATCGTGGGGCTCGACGGCACGGTGCTGATTCCTTCCGGCGCGACGGTCCACGGCCGGGTCACGGCCGCGGAGAAGTCGGACCGCGTGGGTGAGACGGCGGTCATCAAGGTCGCCTTCGAGTCGATCTCGTTCGACGGGCGCAGCTACCCGTTGCAGGCGACGGTCGTCGAGGCGAACCCGGAGCGGCGGACGCGCACGACGGCGAAGCAGTCGGCCGCGAAGGTCGCGGCCGGCGCGGCCGCCGGCGCGATCCTCGGCCAGGTCCTGGGGAAGGACACCGAGGGGACGCTGAAGGGCGCCGCGATCGGCGCGGCCGCCGGGACGGCGATCGCCATGGGCACCGCCGACGTCGACGCGGTCCTCCCCGCGGGCTCGCGGATGGTCATCCGGCTCGACACGCCGATCGAGATCCAGCGGACCGTGCGCTGAGGCGCCGGCCGGGCGGGGGCGGTCGGGGATCCGCACCGTCGGCCCGACCGCCGTGGACCGAAACGAAGAGATCCCGCAGCGATGGTACGCTGCGGGATCTCTTTACTTCCCGCGCCCGAAGCCGGCGGGCCGCGTGCGCCCGGCGCCTCGGATCAATGCCCTTGCGCCCGGCCCCCCTGCCGCGGGTCGTGCACACCCGACCAACCCCGACCCTTCCGCAGGATCGCCGGCGCGTTGCCGATGTATCCACCGAACGGCCTGACCACGTGCCCGAGCCGCTCGAGCGCCGCGACCTGTTCGGGCGTCAAGCCGTCGTTCTCGTAGTAGAGGACGTCGGGGAGGTGCTGGTGGTGGATCCGAGGCGCGTGGACCGCGGCCGTGACGTCCAGCCCGTAGTCGACGACGTTCAGGAGCACCTGCGCCACGGCGCTGATGATCCGCGGACCGCCCCGCGCTCCGGTGATGAGGAGCGGCGAGCCATCCGGCGAGACGACGATCGTCGGGGTCATCGCCGAGAGCATCCGCTTCCCCGGCGCGATCGCGTTCGCCTCCCCCTGGACCAGCCCGAACTGGTTCGGCTCCCCGGGCTTCGCGGTGAAGTCGTCCATCTCGTTGTTCAGGACGAACCCCGCGCCGGTGACGACGACCGCGGAGCCGTAGAGCGAATTGACCGTCGTCGTGAGCGCGACGGCGTTGCCCTCCCCGTCGACCACGGAGAAGTGCGTCGTGTGGTCGCCTTCGGCGCCGTCGTCGCCGATGATGCCGGGGGCGACCTCGAGCGACGGGGTCGCGGCGGTGGCCGAGATGGTGGCCCGCCGCTCCCGCGCGTACTCCTTCGAGAGGAGCCGGTCTCGCGGGATCTCGACGAAGTCCGGGTCGCCGAGGTAGTGGTTCCTGTCGGCGAAGGCCCGGCGCATCGCCTCGGTGATGAGGTGGAGCGCCTCGGGCGAGTGCCACCCCATGGACCGGAGGTCGTAGCCCTCGAGGATGTTCGCGATCATCGCCAGGGTGATGCCCCCGGAGGAGGGCGGCGGCATCGAGATGACGCGGTAGCCGCGGTAGTCGAACTCGATCGGGTCGCGCCAGACCGGGCGATACCGTTTCAGGTCCTCGTGGGTGATGATCCCGCCGCCCCTCTTCATCTCGGCGACGATGAGGTCGGCGGTCTCGCCCTCGTAGAAGCCGGCGGGCCCCCGTTCGGCGATGCGCCGGAGCGTGGCCGCGAGGTCGGGGTTGCGCCACGTCGAACCCTCGCGGAGCGGCTCGCCGCCGGGGAAGTAGAGGGCGGCCGAGCCCGGGAACCGCCGGAGCCGCTCGGCCTCATCGACGACGGAGCCGGCGAGGTCGCGGTCGACGACGAACCCTTCCTCGGCGAGGCGGATCGCCGGGGCGACGACGTCGGCCCAGGGGAGGGTGCCGAAGCGGCGGTGCGCCTCCCAGAGCCCGGCTACAGCACCGGGGACGCCCGAGGCGAGGTGCCCGGTGATCGACCGGTCCGTCAATTCACCGCGATCGTCGAGGTACATGTCGCGCGTCGCGGCGAGGGGCGCGGTCTCGCGGAAGTCGAGTGCCGCGGTCTCGCCGTTGGCCTTGCGCAGGACCATGAACCCGCCGCCGCCGATGTTCCCGGCCTCGGGGTAGACGACGGCGAGGGCGAAGGCGGTCGCGACCGCCGCATCGACGGCGTTCCCGCCCTTGCGAAGGATCTCGACCCCGACCTCGGTCGCGAGCGGCGCATCGCTCGTGACCATCCCCCGCGCGGCGGAGGCGGCCGGTGCGGCGAGGGGGTGGGGCCATGCGGCCGGTACGGCGCCGGTGGTCGTGCCGGCGGCCGGCGGGGCCGCGGGGGGCGGGGACGGGGCGCACGCGGCGAGGAACGCCGCGAGGCCCGCGCCCCGCAGGAGCGCGCCCCGGGTCAGAGGCCGAAGCGGAGCCCGGCGCGAATCTGTGAATGCTTGGACGAGTTGTCGCGTACGCCCTCCTTCTGGTGGAAGGTCCAGTAGCGCCCCCATTCGACGAAGAGCGCCTTGCTCGACGCGGGTCGGTACTCGAGCCCCGCGCCGGTGTGCAGCGCGAAGTCGGGGTCCCACCGATCGAGGCCTTTCATCCCGTAGAACATCGCGCCGGCGCCGCCGGTCAGGTACATCCCCAGGGTGCCGCCGCCGCCGTAGTTGAGCCGGCCGGTCAGCATCGTGGTCACGAGGCTGGCATCGCCCTCGCCGATGAGGGCGCCGTTGGCGTCGGTGATCTCGTAGCTGGCCGGGGCGAACGAGCCCTCGATCCCGAGGGCGAGGGACGATCCGACCTGGCGGTGCACGCCGAGGCCGCCGGCGAAGGTCGAGCCGAACTCCCAATTGCCGCCGCTCTCGCCGTCGGCGACGCGATCGGGGCTGAGGTATCCGCCGACCCACCCGGTGACCCAGGTCTTGGGCGGCGACTTGACGGACCGGAACTGCGCCGCCGCGGGTGAGGCGAGGGCGAGGAGCGCCAGCGTCGAGACGAGAACTGCGGACTTCATGCGACTACTACCTGTGCTGCGAGGGATACTGCCGGGTGAATCGTGGGCGGCTCAGGAGCCGAGCTCACCGAGCGCCCGGAGCGCGCAGGCCGCGAGCACGCTCGCGCCGCGGACCAGCGCACCTTCGTCTACGTCGAAGCGCGGGTGGTGGTGTTCCCTCGCCGGGTCCAGCGCGGCGCCCAGCCACGCGAAGCACCCCGGCACGCGGCGGAGGAAGAAGGCGAAGTCCTCCGCGCCCATCCACGGCTCCAACTCGGCCACCGCCTCGGCGCCGAGCGTCTCGGCGGCGGCGTTCGTCATCAGTTCACACATCCCCGGGTCGTTGACGACCGGCGGGTAGCCGGGCAGGATCACCAGCTCGGCCTCCCCGCCGAGGGCGCGCGGCACGTCGAACGCACGGCGAAGTTCGGCGTGGAGCGCTTCCCTGACGTCGTCGTCGAAGTACCGGATCGTCCCCCGCAGGGCGACCGCATCCGCGACGACGTTCTCGGCCCGGCCCCCCTCGATCGTGCCGATCGAGACGACGCCGGCGGCCCCGGGCGGGATCCGGCGCGCGACCGCGTTCTGACACGCGAGCACCGCGTGGGCGGCGAGGACCACCGCGTCGATGCCCTCGTGGGGCCGGGCCGCGTGGGCGCTCATGCCGCGAACGACGGCGGCGAACGCATCGGATCCGGCCATGATAGGCCCGGACCGCACAAAAAGTTTCCCTGCTTCGAGATGCGCGCCGATGTGGAGGCCGAAGATGGCGTTGACGCCGTCGATCGCGCCGTCGTCGATCATGCGGCTCGCGCCGCTCAACCCCTCCTCGTCGGAGGCCTCCTCGGAGGGTTGGAAGAGGAGCCGGACGGTGCCGGGAGGGAGCTCGCCCCGCATCCGCGCCTCGGCGAGGAGCCGGGCGGCGCCGACGAGCATCGCCACGTGGGCGTCGTGGCCGCAGGCGTGCATCACGCCGGGTACGGTGGAGCGGTAGTCGACGTCGTTCTCCTCGTCGATCGGGAGGGCGTCCATGTCGGCGCGGAGCGCGACGACGGGCCCGGCCCCGTTGCGCAGCTCGGCGACGACGCCGGTCCGGCCGACGCCGCGGCGCACCTCGTACCCGAGCGCCTCGACCCGCTCGGCGGCGATGGCGGCGGTCCGCACCTCACGGAACGAGAGCTCGGGGTGGCGGTGCAGGTCGCGCCGGAGCTGGATCAGCTCGGCCTCGAAGTCGCGGGCGCGTCGAAGGAGCGGGTGCATGGCGGTCCTCGGCGACGGGCGGAGGGCGGCCCGACCGGCGTCGCGGCCGGCGGGGCAGGGCGCCGTCGTGGGTTCGGGTTGAACGGATCGACTCGAAAAATGTAAAATTAGATAGTACGTCGCAAACCGATCAAGGCGAAGGGAACGAGATGGAGCCGGCCCGCCCGCTGGACCCGCGGCTGACGGAACAGCGCAACCCGCGCAGCATGCGCATCGACCAGCTCACGACGCTGGAGATCGTGGACCTGATCAACGCCGAGGACCGGATGGTCGCCCAGGCGGTCGGCGAGGAGCGGCTGGCGATCGCGCGGTGCATCGAGCTGGTCGTCGACTCGCTCCGTCGGGGTGGTCGGCTGATCTACGTGGGCGCGGGCACGTCGGGGCGGCTCGGGGTGCTCGACGCCGCGGAGATGCCGCCGACCTACCGGACGGACCCCGAGATGGTGCAAGGGGTGATCGCCGGGGGGTACGCCGCACTGGTGCGGGCGCAGGAGGGCGCGGAGGACCACCCGGAGGACGGCGCGGCGGCGATGGACGAGCGGGGGGTCGGGCCCGCCGACTTCGTCCTCGGGATCGCGACCTCGGGGACGACGCCGTACGTGCACGGCGCGCTCCGGCGGGCGCGGGAGCGGGGGGCGAGGACCGGGTTCCTCCTCTGCACGTACCCGTCCGAGGAGCTGCGCAAGACGCACGACGTGGTGATCGCTCCGCTGGTCGGCCCCGAGGTGATCACGGGGTCGACGCGGATGAAGGCCGGGACCGCGACGAAGATGGTGCTGAACACGATCAGCACCGCGGCGATGGTGAAGCTCGGGAAGGTCTACGGCAACCTGATGGTCGACCTCCAGGTCACCTGCCAGAAGCTGCAGGACCGGGGGGAACGGATCCTGATGGAGACGCTGGGCCTCCCGCGCCCCGAGGCCCACGCGCTCCTCGAGAGCAGCGGCGGGCACGTGAAGACGGCGATCGTCATGAAGAAGTGCGGGGTCGACCGTGAGACGGCGCGCCGGTTGCTGGACGAGGCGGGTGGCGTGATCTCGCGGGTCGTCGGGGACCTGGCGGCGTCGTGAGGGTCGTCGGCCTGATGTCGGGGACCTCGCTCGACGGGGTGGATGCCGCGGTCGTCGAGTTCGAGGGGGCGGACGAGCGGGAGCTCCGGTGGGGGGTGCGCGCGTTCGTGACCGTGCCGTACACCGCCGAGCGTAGGGAGCGGATCCACGAAGCGATCGTGGCGGGGGGCGCGGCAGCGCTCTGCCGGCTCCACGCCGACCTGGGCGAGTGGTTCGCGGAGGCGGCGCTCGCGGCGTGCGAGGCGGCGGCGCTGGCGCCGGAGGAGGTCGACCTGATCGGGTCGCACGGCCAGACGGTGTGGCACGAGCCCCCCGAGGCGGGGCGCCGCGGCGCGACGCTGCAGCTCGGGTGCGCGGCGACGATCGCGGAGCGGACGGGGATCCCCGTGGTCAGCGATTTCCGTGTCCGAGACGTGGCCGCCGGGGGCGAGGGCGCGCCCCTCGTCCCCTGGGTCGACCGGCTCCTCTTCTCGCTCCCCGACCGGCGCCGGGTCCTCCAGAACATCGGCGGGATGGCGAACCTGACCTGGCTCCCGCCCCGGGGCGACCCCTCGCCGCTCCTCGCCTTCGACACCGGGCCGGGGAACGCGCTGATCGACGCGGCGGTCACCCTCGCGACCGGCGGACGCGAGACCTACGATCGCGACGGGGAATGGGCGCGGCGGGGGCAGGTGCGCCCGGACCTCCTCGCCGAGCTCCTTTCCCACCCCTTCTTCCACCGCGCGCCGCCGAAGTCTACGGGGCGGGAGGTCTTCGGTAGGCCGTTCGTCGAGGCGCTCGTCGAACGGATCGCCCCGACGACTGACCGCGACTGGGCGGACCTCGTCGCGACGCTGACGGCTCTGACCGCCCGGAGCATCGCCGACGCGATCCGGCGCTACGCCCTCCCGCGGGGTGTGGACGAGGTGGTCGTGACCGGCGGCGGCGCGCGCAACCCCGCGCTGCTTGCGATGCTCGAGGGCGAGCTCTCCCCGATCCCCGTGCTCCACGGCGACGTCCTGGGGCTCGATCCCGATGCCAAGGAGGCCGTCGCCTTCGCCGCCCTCGCCTGGGCGCACGTCCGCGGGATCCCCGCGAACATCCCGGAGGCGACGGGCGCCGCGGGGCCGAGGGTGCTGGGGTGTTTCACCCCGGGAGGCCGCTCCCGGGCCCCGGCCTTCATCGGAATATCGGGGTAGCCCTTTCCGGCCCCGCCCAACCGCGCAGGGGGGAACCGAACACCGGAGGTTTGGATGAGGACAGGTCGACTGCTCTTTCCTGCATTGCGCTGGGAACCCGGGCGCGGGTTCGAGGGCGAGGCGGAGACGATCGAGGCGGGGCTCTCGATCGGGGTCGGCGGGTTCATCCTCTTCGGCGGGGAGGCGGGCGCGGTTCGGGATCTGGTCGAGGAGCTACGCGCCCGCAGCCCGTATCCCCTGCTGATCGGCGCGGACCTCGAGCGGGGTGCGGGGCAGCAGTTCGAGGGGGCGACGCGACTTCCGCCGGTCGCGGCACTGGGCGCGCTCGACGACCTGGAGACGACGCGGCGGGCGGGGGAGCTGACGGCGCGGGAGGCGCTGGCCCTCGGGGTGAACTGGGTCTACGCTCCGGTCGCGGACATCGACGTCGAACCCCGGAACCCGATCGTGGGGAGCCGCTCGTTCGGCGGCGATCCGGAGCGCGTGGCGGCGCACGTGGCGGCGTGGGTCGAGGGTTGCCGCGCGGCGGGCGCGCTGGCGTGCGCGAAGCATTTCCCGGGGCACGGCAGGACGGTGGCGGATTCGCACGCGGAGCTCCCGAGGGTCGAGGTCGGGCGGCCGGCGCTGGAGATGGACCTCCTCCCCTTCCGTGCCGCCATCGACGCGGGCGTCGACTCGGTGATGACGGCGCACGTGGCCTACCCCGCGCTGGATCCGACCGGCGAGCCGGCGACGCTCTCGCATCCGATCGTGACGGGGCTGCTCCGCGGGTCGCTCGGATTCGACGGGCTGGTCGTCACGGATGCGCTGATCATGGAGGGGGTGCTCGGGTCGGGGCGGGGGGAGGCGGGTGCGGTGGTCCGGGCGCTGGCGGCGGGGTGCGACGCGCTCCTGTACCCCCGGGATCTGCGGGGGGTGGCGGAGGCGGTGGAGGCGGCGGTCGGCCGGGAGCTGCCGGCGGATCGCGTCGAGGAGGCGATCGGCCGGATCGAGCGTGCGGCCGCGCGGGTCGCGGGCGCGCCGGCGGGGGAGTGGGGCGGGGAGGCGGATCGACGCTGGGCGCTCGACATCGCGTCGCGGTCGTTGGTCGAGGCGCGGGGGCGTCCGACGATCGGGGCCGCACGCGCCATCGAGCTCCTCACCATCGACGATGACGTGGGCGGTCCCTACCCTCCGGGCCCGCGCGATGTCTTTCCGATGGCGCTTCGGCGGGCGGGGCTCGAGGTCCGGGATCTGGGGGTCGTGCCGGGCAACGGCGTGGCCGTGGGGACAGGCGTGGGTACCGGTTCCGGTACGGGACCGGGGACCGGCATGGTCGCGGGGGTGCGCCCGACGGGTGGGGCTGTGGCTGGGGACGAGGGGGCGAGGCTCGTCATCGCGCTCTACGCGGACATCCGGGCATGGAAGGGGAGGCCGGGGCTCTCGGCGGGGGCGAGGGAGGCCGTCGCTCGCGCCGTGGCGGACCGGCCGGACGCGGTGGTCGTCCTCTTCGGGCACCCCCGGCTCGCGATGGAGGTCCCAGGTGCGTCGCCGGTCCTCGCCGCGTGGGGGGGGGAGCCGCTGATGCAGGAGGCGGCCGCGCGTCGCCTCGGCGATCGGGGGTGATGCGGCCGTGAGGGCCACGGCCGCGATGCCCGAGGGGAGCTCCGGCCTCGGGTCGCCTGCTCTGGAGAGGGTCGGCCGAGGGGCGTCGGGAGCGTGGCGGGATCGCGCAGCGCTCGCGGGCGTCGTCGTCTTCCACCTCGCGCTGGCGCTCCTGGTCTTCGACCCGACGCCGAACACCGGCGGAGACAACGCCCACTACATCACACTGGCGCGTGCCCTTCTCGAGGGGCGAGGGTACGTCGACCTCCACGACCCGGCAACGCCGCCGCACACGCTCTACCCCCCGGTCTTCCCGGCGCTCCTCGCCGCGGCGATGCTCCTGGGCGCGAAGCCGTGGATCGGGCTCAAGCTCGTGATTGTGGCGTTCTCGGCGCTTGCGGTCGGAGGGACGTTCCTGTGGCTGAGGCGGCGAGGCGGCACCGCCTTCGCTCTGGGCGTGTCGGCGATCGTGGCGGCGAGCCCGGGGGTTCTGGACCAGAGCCATTGGATCCTCTCGGATCCGCCGTTCTGGGCCTTCGCGATGCTTGCGCTCTGGAGCCTCGAGCGGAGTGCCGGGGGATCGCGCGGGCACGATGGCCGGCGCCTCGCCGTCCTCGTCCTTGCGGTCGGCCTTGCCTGGTTCACCCGGTCGGCTGGTTTGCCGCTGGTCGGTGCGGCCGCCGTGTGTCTCGCCCTCGAAAAGCGGTGGCGCGACCTCATCGTCTTGGCCATCGTCCTCGGCCCGTTGGGCGCGGCGTGGTGGCTCCGGTCCGTGTCGGCTCCGGGGGGGTACGTCGACCAGTTCTGGATGGTCAACCCGTACGCGCCGGAGCTCGGCCGGGCGGGGATCGGCGACCTCGTGGTCCGGGTCGGCGAAAACGCGCGGTCGTACGCGGAGGCGCACCTGCCGTGGATGCTGGTCGGGGCGGAGGGGGCGCTACCCGTGGCGCTCGCCCTGGTGGTCATCGCCGCCGCGGCGATCGGCTGGGTGCGTGCGCTGGTGGTGCGCGGGCCGGGGATCGCCGAGCTCTTCGCCCCGCTCTACCTGGCGATGATCCTGCTCTGGCCCGCCGCGTGGGCCGGGGAACGGTTCGTCCTGCCGATCCTGCCCGTGGTCCTGGCGTTCGCGGCGGAGGCGGCCGGTGCGGGGATCGCGAGAATCCGCCCCGGCGCCGTCCGTTGGGCGGGAGTCCTCGCGGCGGCGGGGATCGTGGCTTTCGCCGCCCCCGCGGTTCACGCGGCGGCGAAGTTCGCGGCCTCCTGCCGTGCGGCGGTCCGGGGTGGCGATCGCTACGCGTGCCTCTCGCCGCGGTGGGCGGATTTCTTCGGGCTCGCCGAGTGGGCGGGCGCGGGGCTCCCGGAGGACGCGGTGGTGTTCTCGCGGAAACCCCGCATCTTCCACTTCCTGAGCGGTCGAAAGGGTCGCATCTTCCCGATGACGCGGGATCCTGCCGAGTTCTTCGTCCGCGCGGAGGAGATCGGCGCCCGGTACGTCGTGGTCGACCAGGTCGACGCGCTGTCGGCGACCTACGTGGCGGAGGTGGTGGCGCGTCGCCCGACGGCGTTCTGCTTCCTCCGGGCACAAGGCACGGGGAGCGCGATCCTCTTCGGTATCCTCCCGGGTGCGGCGGGGATCGCGGACGTACCGGAGCGGCTGGATTCGGCACGGTTCGAACGCTGCCCGGCCGACTACGTTTCGTCGTCCTCTCCGCGGGAGTAGAGGCCGAGGCCGAGCCCGAAGGCGAGGTCGGCGAGGGGTCCGCCGCGACGGGGTGTGGCACCCTCGGCGAGCGACTCGAGGGGGATCGCCACCTGGGGGGCGATGCGGCGGAGGAAGCCGAACGCCCCACCCTCCCGGGCCGCCGCGGCCTCGAGGGCGCCGAAGAGGAGGCCGCGGGTGACCGGCGCGCCGGGGAGTCGGGGGTAGAGGAGCGACGCGTACGCCGCGGCGGTCGCGACCCCGGCGGCGTAACGGGGCAGGTCCTCGGCGCGCGGCGGGAGGGGCGGCGGCGTCCCCGCCTCGCGGGGCTCGAGGAGCCGGACCGCGTCGGCGAGGGCGGTCCCGACGATCCCGGCGAGGATCGCCCTGGGCCAGTGGATGGGGTGGGGTCGCAGGAGGCGGCTCAGGACCCAGCCGGCGGCCGTGGCGCCCAGTGCAGTGCCGACGGCGGCGCCGGCGACGTCGTCGTCCCCCCCGTCGTCTTCTACCCGGTGCGGCGCGGCGCGCGGAGCGGTCGCCCTCTCCGCGGTCGGTGGCGCATCGGTCGGGGCGTCGTCGACGCTGTCGGTTGCGGAGACGAGGGCTTCGATCCGCGACTCCGCTGTGCCGAGCGCGTAGCCGAGGGCGTAGAAGAACCGTTCCATGGCCGTTCCTTCACCGGGTGATCGCATGATTCCTCCCTCTCCGTCATTGCCGGGCTCGACGCTCGCCGGGCGCGCCTCCGCCACCTCGGGGAGTGCGTAATGGGCGCGCTCGACTGGGCCGTCGTCGGCATCTACCTGGTCATCTCACTCTTGCTGGGGCTCTACCTCTCTCGCCGCGGCTCGGCCTCCCTCGCCGAGTTCTTCGTCTCCGGCCGGTCGCTCCCCTGGTGGCTCGCCGGGACCTCGATGGCGGCGACGACGTTCAGCATCGACACCCCGTTGTACGTCTCCGGGGTGGTCGCGCGCCAGGGGGTCGCCGGGAACTGGCAGTGGTGGTCCTTCGCGATCGGCCACGTCCTCCTCGTCTACGTCTTCGCCCGCCTCTGGCGCCGGGCGGAGGTGATCACCGACGCCGAGCTGACCGAGATCCGGTACGGCGGCAGGCCGGCCGCGCTGCTGCGGGCCGTCCGCGCCTTCATCTTCGCGGTGCCAATCAATGTCATCGCGATGGGCTACGCAATGCTTGCCGCGAGGAAGGTCGTGGTCGAGCTCGGGGTCGGCGAGGTCATCCCTCCGGGGCTCGGTGGCGATCCCGACCTCTGGGCGGTGATCCTGATCGCGGCGTTCACGCTCCTCTACGCCGGGCTCGCGGGGCTCTGGGGCGTCGTCGCGACCGACTTCTTCCAGTTCTTCCTCGGGCTCCTCGGTGCGGTCGTCGTGGCCGTGATCGCCGTCGTTGACGTGGGCGGGCTCGGAGTGATGCGCGACCGCCTCGTCGCCGCCGGTTACGCCGACCGACTCGACTTCCTCCCCTTCGGCGACGCCGCGCAACTCACGGTCGGCACCTTCCTCGCCTACATTGGGATCCAGTGGTGGGCGTTCCGCCGGAGCGACGGGGGCGGCGAATTCATCCAGCGGCTCTCCGCGTCGAAGGACGAGGGGGAGGCGGAGCGCGCCGCGTGGTTCTTCAACATCCTGAACTACGTGATCCGCACCTGGCCGTGGGTCGTGGTCGGGTTGGTGGCGCTGGTGCTCTACCCGGATGCGCTGGAGCCGGGGGGCGACCCGGAGGCGAGTTACCCCCGCCTGATGCTCGAGTATCTCCCCGCGGGCCTGCTCGGCCTCGTCGTGGCCTCGCTCATCGCGGCGTTCATGTCGACGGTCTCGACGCAGATCAACTGGGGCGCGAGCTACATCGCGAACGATCTCTACCGTCGCTTCGTGCATCCGGAAGCGACGCAGCGCGAGCTGGTCTGGGTGGGTCGGATCTCGTCGTTCGTGCTGGTCGTCTTGGCGGCCTGGGTCGCGTTCCACGCCCAGAGCGTGGGGACGATCTTCACCTTCATGATCGCGATCGGGACCGGGCCCGGGGCCGTACTGATCCTGCGGTGGTTCTGGTGGCGGATCAACGCGTGGGCGGAGATCGCGGCGATGCTCGCGGGGCTGGGGATCGCGCTCCTCCTCTACATCCCGACGATCGACTGGTCGGGGGCGGGCCCGATCGCCGGGCCCCTGACCGCGGTCGCGGACCTGTTGCAGCCGATCGCGTCGGCGGGACCCGCGGGGGTCCTGACGGTGACGGCCTTCGGGACGGCGGTGGTGTGGCTCACCGTCATGTTCCTGACCCCGCCGGAGCCCGACGCGATCCTCGACGGGTTCTACCTGCGCGCCCGCCCGGGGGGGCCGGGGTGGCGGCGTCAGCGGGAGCGGACCGGCGTCAAACCGCTCCAGGACCTCTCGATCGACCTCTGGAGCACATTCTTCGGGATCGGCGTCATCTACGGCGCGATGTTCGCCGTTGGCGGCGCTCTGCTCTCCCGGTGGGGGATCATGGCCGTAGGGGCCGCGATCGCCGCGGCCGCGACGGTGCTGCTGCGGCGCATCCGGCATCGGGGCGCCATCATCCGGGAGGCAAGGCGATGAATGGGAGGGTGCACGTTGCGGGACGGGGGCGAATCGGGGGCGCGAGGTCGATGGGTGGCGCGCGGGTGAGGCCCACGGCGACGTGGATCGGGGCCGCGATCGCGGTCGCGGTCGGCGCCTGCGCACCCACGGGCGGCGTGCCGGAATCGCCGCGGCCCTCCGCCGCCCCCGAGGGCGCGCTGCCGCCGATCCCCGCGCGCCGGGGACCGCTGGCGCTCGACGTCGTCTATCCCCAGGAGGGCGCGGCGATCGCCGCGCGCGACTCGACCTTCGTCTACGGCTCGACGGGCACGGGCGACGCCCGCCTCTGGATCGACGGCACGCCGGTGCCGGTCCAGCCGAACGGCGCGTTCCTGGCGTTCCTGCCGGTTCCGCCCGCCGGCGTCTACCGGTTCCTCGCCGTGGCCGGCGAGGACTCCGTCCGCCTCGAGAGGAAGGTGCGGGTGCCCCCGCCCCAGCCGCTCCTCTCCGCCGACTCCGCCACGATCCTCGACCGAACGATCGCCCCGCGGGGCGCCTGGGCGGCGCTCCCCGGGGAGCGCATCGCCGTGTCGTTCCGCGGGACGCCGGGGGGGATCGCCACGCTCGTCCTCCCGGACGGGAGCCGCATCCCCCTGGTCGAGCGGAGCGTCATCGCCGTGGCCGACGAGGCGCAGCGCGCCTTCGCCCGCGACACCGCCGCCCTCGCCTCCGAGCGGGTGCGCGGGGTCTCGGAGTACATGGGCGAGTTCCCGGCGATGCCCCTCGCGACGCCCTCGCCCGCCATCGAGCGGCCGACCCTCGCCGAGGTGCCCACGCCCACCCGGGGGGGCTTCGCCGGGGCCATCCTCGAGCTCGTCGTCCGCAACGACACCGCACGCGCCCCGCTCCCGCTCAACCTCGCCCTCCTCGACCCCGATCGCCTCCCGGTCGCCGAGACCTTCGACCCCGAGCCGCTCGGCCGGACCGGCGACGGGATCACCGTCGGCCGACCCGGGCCCGGGTACACCTACGCCTACTTCTGGCCCGACGGTACGCGGCTCACCCTCACCGGTCAGCGCAACGGCGAGTACCGCGTCCGACTCGCCCCCGACCTCACGGCCTGGGTCGATGCCCGGGACGTCCGCCTCCTCCCCCGCGGCACCCCGGTCCCGACGGGGCGAGTCGGCACCGTCAGGTTCGCACCGGGGCCCAAGGCCGTCGACGTCCGCATCGAACTCGCCGACCGATTCCCCTTCCGCGTCGACGAGGGCGACCGCTCCATCACGGTCACCATCTACGGCGGGACGGCGGACACCGACTGGCTCCAGTACCGCAGCGTCGACCCGTTCATCCGCGTCGCCGAGTGGGAACAGCCGGCCGACGGCATCTACCGCCTCACGCTCGATCTCGAGGACGAGCCCTGGGGCTACCAGACCGCGTGGGCCGCGAACGGCGACCTCGTCCTCCGCATCCGCCGGCCGCCGGCCATCGACCCCGAACGGCCGCTCCGCGGCCTCCTCGTCGCCGTCGACCCCGGCCATCCCCCCGCGGGGGCCAACGGCCCGACCGGCCTCACCGAGGCCCAGGCGAACCTCGCGATCGCGCTCCGGCTCCGGCCCCTCCTCGAGGAAGCGGGCGCCCGGGTCCTCATGACCCGCACCGACATGACACCGGTCCCGCTCCAGGCCCGGACCCACGCGGCGACCGCGGCCGATGCCGATATCCTCGTCTCGGTCCACAACAACGCCTTCCCCGACGGGGTGAACCCGTTCGCGAACAACGGGACGAGCGTATACTACTTCCATCGCCACTCGGTCGACCTGGCGCGGTCGCTCCAGCGGGCGCTCCTCGAGGAGCTGGGGCTTCGCGACCTGGGGATCGGCCGCGGGAACCTCGCGCTGGTCCGGCCGACCTGGATGCCGGCGGCGCTGACCGAAACGATGTACATGATGATCCCGCGGCAAGAGGCGGCGCTGCGGGACCCGGCGGTCCAGGAGCGGATCGCGAGGGCGCACGTGCGCGGGCTCGAGGAGTTCCTGCGCGGCCGGGCGTTCCGGCGCGAGCGTTCGGCGCTGCCCTGAGCGGGCCTACGAAAGCCGACGGACCCTGCCCCATCTGGAGCGGAATCGACGTGATGAAGCGTTGCCTCGTCCTCCTTGGCCTCCTGCTGAACCCCGCCGTCGCGACGGCGCAGGTCCCGCCGAACGCCGACTGGCGCACCCTCGAGACGGAGCACTTCCGCGTCACCTTCGGGCCCGGGCTCGAGGATCTCGCGCGGCGGGCCGGGGCGAGCGCGGAGGCCGCCTACTCGCGGCTGGCGGAGGAGCTCGCGGCGGCGCCGCGCGGGAAGATCGACGTCGTCCTCACCGATTTCGTCGACCGCTCGAACGGGATGGCCACGCCGATCCCCTCGAACCGGATCCTCCTCTACGCCCGGCCTCCCGTCGACCAGATCGACCTCGCCTTTTTCAGCGACTGGATCGACGAGGTCGTGGTGCACGAGCTGACGCACATCTTCCACGTCGATGCGACGGGGGGGCTCGGCAGGCCGCTCCGCGCCCTCTTCGGCCGGGTCCCGGCATCCTGGCCCTTCTTCCCCGTGGCCGGCACGCCCAATTGGTCGACGGAAGGGCTGGCCACCTACATCGAATCGCGCTACACCGGGGCGGGCCGAGTCCACGGCTCCTACCACGATATGGTCCTCCGTACGGCCGTCCTGGAGGGCGCGTTCGAGTCGATCGACCGGGTCAGCGGGACCGGCCCCCGGTGGCCGGGGGGCGCGCGCAGCTACATCTACGGCTCGCTCTTCGCCGATCACCTCGCCCGGACGTACGGCCCCGAGGTGCACGCCCGGCTGGTGCGCGGGACGGCTTCCGCCTGGGTCCCGCCGGCGCTGGCGTTCGACCGGGTCGCGAAGAAGGCGATCGGGGCGTCGTTCTCCCAGTCGTTCGACGCGTGGCGCGACGAGCTGACGAGCCGTTACGGCCGACTGGCCGATTCGCTCCGGGCGGCGGGGCTCACCTCCACGGAGCGAATCGGGGCCGGCGGATACCACGCCTACCACCCGCGCGTCGGGCCCGACGGCCGCGTCGCCTTCGCGGCCTACGACGGGCGCAACAGCCCGGTGAACCGGGTCGTCGACCCGACGACGGGGCGGGTCCGCGACCTCTCGAGGCGCAACGGACTCGGTCCCGTCGCCTGGCTCCCCGATGGCGCGATCCTGACCGCGCAGGTCGAGTTCGATGGGCCGTTCCGCCTCTATTCGGACCTGTACCGGGTGGACGAGCGCGGCGAGCGACGCCTCACCCGCGGCGCTCGGCTGAGCGAACCCGACGTCGCCCCCGACGGCCGCCGGGTCGTGGCGGTGCAGGCGGTGGAGGGGACGAACCGACTGGCGATCCACGACCTCGACACCGGCGAGACCCGGCCCCTCACCCCGGCCCGCCCCGACGTGCACTGGGCGTTCCCGCGCTGGTCGCCCGACGGCACGCGGATCGCCGTGGGGCGGTGGCGCGCCGGCGGGTTGTACGACGTCGTCGTCCTCGACACCCTCGGCGAGGTGCTCCACGAGGCGACCGCCGACCGCGCGGTCGAGATGACGCCCGCCTGGTCCCCGGACGGCCGCTACGTCCTCTTCTCCTCCGACAGGGGCGGGGTCCCGAACCTCTACGCCTACGACCTCGGCGCCCGCACCGCCGCGGCGGGGCTCGCCTCCGGCCCGGCGCTCCGGCAGGTGACGAACCTCCTCACCGGCGCCTTCCACCCGGACATCTCCCCGGATGGCCGGTGGATCTACTTCACCGGGTACCACGCCGACGGGTTCCACATCGAGCGGATCCCCTACGACCCGGCGTCGTGGCGCTATGCACCTGCGCTCGACGGCAAGGCGGCCGGGCCCGACGCCCCGCCGGCGCCTCGGCCGGCCGGGGCGCCCACGTTCTCGGAGGCGCGCCCGTACTCGCCCTGGCACTCGCTCCTCCCTCGCGCCTGGATCCCCGTCGTCGAGGGGAACCGGACGACCGGCCTCTTCTGGGGGGGCGCCATCGCGGGGGAGGACCTCGTCGGCCGGCACGCCTACTCCCTCCACGCCGCGTACCAGCCTTTCGACGGGCTCTTCGCCGGCCGCCTCGACTACCGCTACGCCGGGCTCGGCAACCCGGTCCTCGGCGTGGAGCTCTCCCGGAGCTGGGACGATCACCGCCTCGCGGCCCGCCCCGCCGATGCGCCCGAGGCCCGCCTCCTCTCGAGCGAGGAAGCCATCGCGGTCCACGCCACGCTCCGGCGCGCGCGGGTCCGGTCGAGCGCGAGCCTCACGGTCGGCGGCGAGTGGGTCGCCGAGCGACGTCGCCTCCTCGACGCCCCCGGCTACCGCCCCGCCTACCCGGGCACCGACTTCGCCGGCGCCTTCGCCCGCGCTGGGTTCGCCAACTACCGCCAGCACGCCTTCTCGATCAGCCGCGAGGACGGGGTCTCCGTCGCCATCGGCGCTCGCCGGCGGTGGGACCTGGACCCGTTCGCCACCGCCGACGGCTCCACGATCGACAGGAGCCGCGACGATCTCACGGCCGCCGCCGCCGGCTACCGGGCGTTCCATGGGTTCGGCTTCGCCAACCACGTCCTCGCCCTCCGCGCGTCGGCGCGCATGCGGACCGGACCCGGCGCCGAGCCCTTCGGCATCGGAGGCGCTTCCGGCGATTCTCAGGACGGCGTCGTCACCCGGATCGGCAGGCCCCACCACTTCCTCCCCGTGCGCGGCTTCGAGGCCGACGACCGCTGGGGAACCCGCGGGTGGAGCGCGAGCCTCGAGTACCGCTTCCCCCTGGCCCTCGTCGACCGCGGCCACCGCCTCTGGCCGGTCTACCTCGACCGGCTCTCCGGTGCACTCTTCGTCGATGCGGGCCACGCGTGGTGCACCGCCCGAGAGCGACGCCCCGACCTCTTCGGCGCATGCCCCGCCGCGGGCGAGACCCCGCTCGTGGCCGCCGGCGCCGAACTCGCCCTCGACTTCGCCGTCTTCTTCTCCGTCCCCCTCCGGCTCCGCGCCGGCGTCGGCGTCCCCATCGAGGGGCCCCGCTCCGACCCGGCCTTCCACATTCGCATCGGGCCGTCCTTCTGAACGATGCCCGCCGCGACGGGAGGCGCCCGGAATCGACCGAGGCGCCCCTCCCGCAGCGGGCACGGAACCTGTAACGCTCTCCTCCAGTGCCGAGACCGCGGCCGTCCGCTCGCACACGCGACGCGGGCGGCCGATCGTCCACCCACCACGAAGGAGCCGAGATGGGCGGCAAACGGCCGGACCAATACCGCATCGACCCGGACGAGGGCCGGACCACCGACTACAAGTTCCTCCCCGACTCGCCCGGCGAGAGACGACGCGACTACCAGCGGTTCGGCAACGTCATGAAGCCCGCCCGCCGCAGCCAGCCGGTGCCCCCCGCCGCACCCGAGCCCGACGCCGAACGCGACCGCGCCGAGGAGATGGAGCGCCAGGAGCAGATCCGCGAGGCCGATTCCGAGTAACCGCCCCCGTCTCGAACCCCGCCCCGGGCCGGGACGGGCGGGGCCGGGGCGGGCCGCATGTCCGCCCACCACCCCGAGAGGGAGGGGGATCGGGGCAGGGGACGGTCCCGCACGGGATGCGGATCGGTCACCGATGCTCCGTCACCCCCACCTGACGGCAGTACTCGAGCACCGGACACGTCGAGCAGTAGGGGAGGCGGCCGGTGCAGATGTGCTTCCCGAACGGGACGAGGTATCGGTTGAGGTCGACCCAGTGCTTGCGGGGGATCGCTCCTTCCAGCGCCGCCACCGCCTGCTCCGGCGTCCGGGTCGAGATCACCCCCCACCGGTTCGTCACCCGCCACACGTGGACGTCGACCTCGATCCGCTCCTCCCCGCACGCGATCGCCAGCACGAGATTCGCGCACTTCGGACCGACTCCGGCGAACGAGCGCAGCACCTCCTCGTCGCACGGCACCTCGCCCCCGTACTCCATCACCGCGCGCCGAGCGATCTCGTGGATCTGCCCCGCCTTCCTCTCGCGGAACCGGCTCCCTTCGATCAGCCCCTCGATCTCCGACGGCGTCAGCCGCGCCATCGCCTCGGGCGTCCTCGCCCGCCCGAAGAGCCGCCGCGCCACCGGACCCAGGACCTCGTCCCGCGTCCGGATCGACAGGATGCACGCCACCACCTGCTCGAACGCCGACGCGTACCCCTCCTCCGCCAGCGCGAAGAGCGCCGCCGGCGGGTACGGCCGCACCGCCCGCCGCACCAACGCCATCACCCGGTCGATGTCGAAGCGCCGTTTCGTCATACGTCCCCCTCCCCGCCTCCGCGGCAGGGATCGCGCCGCTCCCGCCCGCCCCGCGCCGCACCGGCGCAACCCGCTGCGCCCGCGCCCGTTACGAAATTTTCCACAATTTTCGGGGAGCACGACAACCCCGGCGGGGTATACTCCTTGCACGAGGTTCAACGGACTTGACCACAAGATCTCGGGGCGTTATGATGGGCGCCCCACTACATATTGGGTGGCCAGCCGAGGCGGGTGCCCCGCGCGACGCCATGGGAGGACCCGCCCGTTAAATCGATATTCCAGGCCGTTTTGCAGTCTAGATCTTCGTAGGTTTTTCCCCATAGTTCCCGTTCGAGCCCGAGGAGAGCAATGAACCGCAACCGTACCACTCCGGTGGTCCCCGAACTCTTTTCGTCTCTGGGCCCGCACGGGTTGCCGGACGACCTGCCGGCGGCCGCGCTCTCGGAGAATGCGCGGATCATCCTGGCGCGTCGTTACCTCAAGAAGGACGAGACCGGGCAGCCCGTGGAGGAGCCGGAGCAGATGTTCTGGCGCGTCGCGCGCGTGATCGCGGAGCAGGACGCGCGCTACGGCGCGAGCGAAGGGGCGATCGACGCCTTGGCCCGCGAGTTCTACCGGCTGATGACGCAGCGGATCTTCGAGCCGAACTCGCCGACGCTGATGAACGCCGGTCGGCCTCTCGGCCAGCTCTCCGCGTGTTTCGTGCTCCCGGTGGAGGACACGCTCTCGAACGGTCGGGACGGGATCTACGACACCCTGCGCTCGATGGCGCTGGTGCACCAGTCGGGGGGCGGGACGGGGTTCGCCTTCAGCAGGCTGCGGCCGGCGGGAGACTTCGTGCGCTCGACCTCGGGGGTGGCGAGCGGGCCGGTGTCGTTCATGCGGCTCTACGATTCGTCGACCGAGGTGGTCAAGCAGGGGGGGACCCGGCGGGGCGCGAACATGGGGATCCTCCGCGTCGACCACCCCGACATCCGGGAGTTCATCACCTGCAAGAGCGACGTCACGCAGATCACGAACTTCAACATCTCCGTGGCGGTCACGGATGCCTTCATGGAGGCGGTGAAGGCGGGGACGAAGTATCCGCTGATCAACCCGCGGACGGGCGAGGTCGTGGGGGAGGAGGACGCTCGGGAGATCTTCGACCTGATCATCGAGGGCGCCTGGGGAACGGGTGAGCCCGGGGTCTTCTTCATCGACCGCGCGAACTACTACAACCCCGTCCCGAAGCTGGGGAGCTACGAGGCGACGAACCCCTGCGGCGAGCAGCCCCTGCTGCCGTACGACGTCTGCAACCTCGGCTCGATCAACGTGGGGATCTTCGCGAAGACGGACGTGCCGGCGGATGCCCCGGTCGATGACCGGATCGACTGGGAGGGGCTGCGCCAGGCGGTGCACCTCTCGACGCACTTCCTGGACAACGTGATCGACGCGAACCAGTACCCGCTCCAGGAGATCCACGATCTGGCGCACTCGATCCGTCGGATCGGGCTGGGGATCATGGGGTGGGCGGACCTCCTCGTTCGCGTCGGCGTCCCCTACGACAGCGAGGAGGGCGTCGAGCTGGGCCGGAAGGTGATGCGGTTCATCGACGAGGAGTCGAAGCGCGCCTCCGAGCGTCTGGCCGAGCAGCGCGGCCCGTTCCCGGCGTGGGCGGAGTCGATCTGGGGGCCGGACGAGACCTGCGCACGCGACGCGAACGGCAACCGGATCCGCCCGATGCGCAAGCTGCGCAACTGCAACACGACGACGGTTGCGCCGACGGGGACGATCTCGATCATCGCGGACTGCTCGGGCGGGATCGAGCCGCTCTTCGCCGTGGCGTTCATGCGCAACCAGGCGGGCGTGCTGATGCCGGACGTGAACAAGGACTTCGTCCGGATCGCGAAGGCCCAGGGGTGGTACTCCGACGAGCTGATGAAGCGGATCGCGGAGGAAGGGCACATCCACTTCCCCGAGGTCCCCGAGGCGGTCCAGCGGGTCTTCGTGACGGCGCACGACGTCACGCCGGAGTGGCACATCCGGATGCAGGCCGCTTTCCAGGAGTACGTCGATTCGGCGATCTCGAAGACCTGCAACTTCCCGAACGAGGCGACGCGCGAGGACGTCCGGGAGATCTACCTCAAGGCGTACGAGCTGGGGTGCAAGGGTGTGACCGTCTACCGCGACGGGTGCCGCCCGATGCAGGTCCTCTCGACGGGGAAGACGGCGAAGGAGGTCGCGGGCGCGGCCGCGCCGGCGCCATCGGCCGACACCGAGGCGGCGCTCGCCGATGCGCGTGAGCGGCTGCACCGCCTCCAGCTGGAGAACGAGGAGCTCCGCCGCCAGCTCGAGGAAGCCGAGGCTCGGATCCAGAAGCGCCGTCACCGCCGGCCGCGCCCCGCGGTCCTGCACGGGACGACGCGTCGCATGCCGAGCCCCCTCGGCGACCTCTACGTCACGATCAACCAGGACGAGAACGGCAAGCCGTTCGAGGTCTTCGCGACCCTCGGCAAGGCCGGCGGCGCGGCGATGGCCGACGTCGAGGCGATCGGCCGCCTCATCTCCCTCGCGCTCCGTAGCGGGATCTCGCTCCAGGACGTCTACCACCAGCTCCGAGGGATCTCGTGCGATCGCGCCGTCGGGATCGGCCCCAACAAGGTCCTCTCCGTCCCGGACGCGATCGCCCAGGCGATCGCCCAGCACGAGCGCGAGATGGCGGGCGTCCAGCAGGAGCTGCCCATCCTGCAGGGCGCCTCGCCCGCGGCCGCGGCCGCACCCGCGGCATCGGCGCAAACGCAGCTCGCGCTCAACACGTACGACCCGGGCGAGACCTTCCTCGGCACCTGCCCGGAGTGCGCGTCCGAGTTGCACTTCTCCGAGGGGTGCGTCAAGTGCTACTCCTGCGGGTTCAGCGAGTGCGGGTGATCGGGGCGTAGCCCCGTGATCCGCGAGCCCTGCGCCGGTCCCACTGTCCGGCGCGGGGCTCGCGCCGTTTGGGCTCCGGATCCGACGCGCTTGAAGCACCCATCCACGTCGGTGTGCATTCCCGCGCGCAGCGCCCTTGCATCGTGGAGCGCGGAGTCGCCACCGCGCCATTCTGCCTGTTCTTTCCGGTCCGCGGATGCAGGCACGGCTGGGAAGCAACCCGCGATGGACCGGGAGGTCTTTGCGCCGTGCTGCTTCGCTTCGGCCGGGTCGCCCGGCGGGTTCGTCGTCCCCATGCGGTTGGGCCGTAGAGTCACGGTACCGAGGTTCTCGAGCGCCTCCGGGCCCCTACGGGTTCAGGGAGGCCGATGTCCGACGGTTTTGCCGAGGCTACACGGGCGCGCCGAATCACTCACTCGACGGATCTTGTCACGCCGACACGGCTTGATATCCTGATCGTGGTCTCCGTTCCGCTCTACTCCGACGCACGTCGCCGACGCTGAGGCGCACGACGCGCCCTCGGTTCCCTCGCGCGACCCGATCGACATGGCCCCCGACCCCCACGCCGCCCCCATGCCGACCCCGACCCGTCGTTTCCGCCGCCGTCCCCTGGCGGCCCCCCGGACCCTCGGCTTCCTCGCCGCCTGCCTCGCCGCCGGGCTCCTCCTCGCCGCCCTCTGGCGCCCCGACCTTTCCGCTCTCGACGACCCGCCTCGCTCGGCGGCGGTGCTGACCGGCGGGACGTGGGCGAGCATGGTCTACGTCGCACGGGTGGAAGGTGGGGTGATTGCGATCGACCTGGGCTTCGACGGCGATGGCGATGCGCTCCGCCGCGCCCTCGCCCGTCTCGACGCCACCCCGGACGAGGTCGTCGCGGTCTTCCTGACGCACGGCCACCGCGACCACGTGGCCGCTTGGCGCGCGGTCTCGCGAGCGCGGTTCTATCTCGGGGCCGGTGAGGTGCCTCGCTTCCTCGGACGGGAGGAGCACCGCGGGTGGGTGCCGCGCACCGTCGACCGGCTGGTCCCCGTCGACCTCCCGGACGCCGCGGAGGTCGACCTCGTCGGCTTCGCCTCCGACACCGTCGTCGCCTTCGGCGCCGACACCGTCCGCCTCTTCCCGGTGCCGGGCCACACCCCGGGGAGCGCGGCCTACCTCTTCCGCGGCACCCTCTTCACCGGGGACGCCGTCGCCTGGACGCCCGTGCGCGGCTTTCATTCAGCCAAACGGATCTACTCGGATGACGTGACACGGAGCCGCGCGAGCCTCGCGGTGCTCTGGGACCGCCTCGGCGACCTCCCCGTGGCGCGCGTCTGCACGGCCCACGGCCGCTGTGCCGCCCCCACCCCCGCCTTCCGCCGCGCGACGCTGCGGTAGCCTTCCCCCGCCCGGGGCCGCCCGGGTGTTGCGGCGACGGGTGTGCTCCCGACACTTTTCGTCGCACGCCGAGTATACTCCCGGCGGCCACGCCGTGCCCGAATCCCCTGGCGCGGCACCCCATGGAACCGCTTCGGAAAGGTGAGGATGCGGCACCTCAGGACACCGACCCTCCTCGGGTTCGGGCTCGCCATCGCGGCGGCCCTCGCCCCGGCGCCCGCTCGGGCCCAGCGGCTCGACCTCGAGCGGATCTTCGCGTCGTCGGACTTCCGCCTCGAAGGCCTCGCGCCCCGCCAGTGGCTGCGCGACGGGCGGCGCTACAGCATGGTCGAATTCGATCGCGCGCGGGGCGTGACCGACCTCTGGATCGAGGAGGCGATGACCGGCAAGCGATCCCGTCTGATCGACGGCGCGACGCTGGTCCCCCCCGGGCAAGACCGGCCGATCGTCATCGAGGATTACACCTGGTCCGACGACGAGAACCGGCTGCTGATCTACACCAACTCGCAGCGGGTCTGGCGCCAGAACACGAAGGGCATCTACTACGTCTACGACCTCCGGACGAAGCGCCTGACCCCCGTCTCGACCCGGGAGGGGTGGCAGCAGTTCGCCAAGCTCTCTCCGGATGGCCGCAAGGTCGGCTTCGTCCGCGACAACGACCTCTACGTCACCGACCTCGAGACCGGCCGCGAGACGCGCCTCACCACGGACGGCAGCGAGACGATCATCAACGGCACCTTCGACTGGGTCTACGAGGAGGAGCTCGACCTGCGCGACGGGTGGCGCTGGAGCCCGGACGGACGGCGCATCGCCTTCTGGCGCCTCGACCAGAGCGCGGTCAAGACCTTCTACATGATCGACGATCTCGATCTCTACTCGCAGCCGATCCCGCTCCGCTACCCGAAAGCGGGGGAGGCGAACTCGACCGCGAAGATCGGGGTCGTCGACCTCGAGAGCGGGAAGACGACCTGGATCGACACCGGGACTGAGACCGACGTCTACCTGGCGAGGATGGAGTGGGCCGCCTCGCCCACGGAGCTGGTCATCCAGCGGCTGAACCGCCACCAGAACCGGATCGACGTCCTCCTCGCCGATGCGACGACGGGCGCCTCACGCCTCCTCTTCAGCGAGACCGACGACGCCTGGGTCGACGTCGATGACGACCTGACCTGGATCCGCGGCGGGAAGCAGTTCCTCTGGTCGAGCGAGCGCGACGGCTACAACCATATCTACCTGTACGACCGCGACGGCAAGCTGGTCCGGCAGATCACGAAGGGCGAGTGGGACGTGACCGGCTTCGACGGCGTCGACGAGAAGAACGGCTGGGTCTACTTCACGGCGGCGCACCCGAGCCCCCTCGAACGGCACCTCTACCGCATCCGCCTCGACGGGAAGGGGCTCCAGCGGATCACGCGCGAGCCGGGCACGCACCGGGTCAACCTGAACGGCGGGTACCAGTTCTACATCGACACCTATTCGCGGATGAACACCCCGCCGTCGGCCCGCCTGCACCGGATCGACGGTACGCCGGTCCGCACGCTCGTCGCGAACGACGGGGCCGCCGGGCGCCTCGCGGCGGCGGGTCTCGCCGAGCCGGAGTTCTTCACCTTCACCACCACGGATGGCGTCGAGCTGAACGGGTGGATGATCAAGCCGCCGGACTTCGATCCCTCGAAGCGCTACCCGGTGCTACTCTACGTCTACGGCGGCCCGGGGTCGCAGACGGTGACCGACGCCTGGGGCGGCACCCGCTACCTCTGGCACCAGCACCTGGCCCAGCGCGGCTTCATCGTGGCGAGCGTCGACAACCGCGGGACCGGCGCGCGCGGCCGCGACTTCAAGAAGGTCACCTACCTGAACCTCGGGAAGTGGGAGACGCACGACCAGATCGAGGCGGCGAAGTACTTGGCTTCGCTCCCCTACGTCGATCCGTCGCGCATCGGGATCTGGGGATGGAGCTACGGCGGGTACATGACCGCGCTGACGATGATGAAGGGCGGCGACGTCTTCCGCGCGGGGATCTCGGTGGCGCCGGTCACCGATTGGCGCCTCTACGACACGATCTACACCGAGCGCTTCATGCGCACGCCGCAGGAGAACCCCGAGGGTTACCGCCAGGGCGCGCCGGTCGCTCAGGTCGCCGGGCTGACGGGCCGGCTCTTCCTCATTCACGGAACCGCGGACGACAACGTCCACTTCCAGAACGCGATCCAGCTCATGGACGCGCTCCAGAAGGCGGGGAAGCCCTTCGACCTGATGGTCTACCCGAACCGGAACCACTCCATCTCGGGCGGGAACACGTCGCTGCACCTCTTCACGCTGATGACCGATTGGCTGGAGCGGAACCTGAAGGGCGACGTCGCTACCCCGACGTCGTGAGCCACCGCGAACGACCGGCGCCGGGATACGACCCGGCGCCGGTCGCTTGAGGGGGGTCGGGGTCGCCGGGCGCCCCGACCTTTGCGTCAGTACACCTCCGCGAACTCCACCCAGTGGCCGGGGCGGGTCCGCGACGGGACCAGGAGGCGGTCGAACGGCTCGTCGTCCCACGAAAGGACGTAGAAGTTCAGGCCGCCGGACGTGCCGATCGGACGGACGTACCGCGCCGGCAGCGTGTACGTCGTGGAGGTCGCGATCCATTCGCCCCCGGCGATCGCGATCGGCTCCTGCGGCATCGGTTCCGGCGCGGGCCTGACCCGGACCCGCTCCTGGATCACCGGACGCGAAACATGGTTCATGGCCTCCTCGAGAGGCATGTTGTGCCCCTTGGGGTGGCAGGCGCCCAGCGCCACCGCGGCCAGGACGGCCGCTCCCACTCTGTAGCCCACGCTCATTCTCTCTCCTCTCGGTTGACGATCGTCGCGACGCGCGACATCCTTCCCCGCGGCACTGCCCTTGCCCGCCAGCGGGGCGGGGCAATCACCACGTCGGAGTCACCCATGCGCATTGCACTCGACCCGGTCCCCGTCGTCCTCGGTATCTACGCCCACGTCGGCGCGCTCCTGGGCCGCGCCGCGGAGCGGCGCGAGGAGGCCGAGGCGGAGGCGTTGGGCCGGCGCTTCGGTCGCCAGCGCGCGGAGGCCGCGGATCGCGAGGTCCAGCGCCTCGTCCACGTCCTCCACGCCGACGTCAAGACGGCCGACAAGCTCCTGAAGAAGACCGGCGACGTCTGGAAGATATCGCGCGAGACCGACCTCGTCGACCTCGTCGTCCAGGCGCGGGGCGAGGAGCCGGAGCCGCAGTCGTACGTGCTCTTGAAACCGGCCGACGTCCGCGCCGTCCTCTTGTCGATCCGGGACGCGGCGAGGGGCGCGGGCGAGGATGAGGAGACGATCGCCCAGCTCGACCGCGCCGCCGACGCCCTCGAGGCTCGCCCCGGCGACTATCTCGCCTTCGGCTTCGATCCCTGGGGCTCGTAGCCCCTCTACACGGACATCCGATGCGCCGCTCGCCGACGCTGGCGATCCCGCTCCTCCTCGCCGCGGGGAGCCTCTTCGCCCAGGAGCCCTCTCGCCTGGACCCCCGCCTCCGCGGTCCGTTCCTCCGGATGGCGACTCCCGCGGCAGAGGCCCGCACCGAAGGAGAGCCCGGCGGGGTTCCGGTCCGGCCCCTCCCAGGGCCTTCGCTCCTGGCGGCGCCCGTCGTCGCCGGGATCGACGGCCGGCCGACCGTCCGCGTCCTCGCCCGCCTGGGGCCCGGGGGCGAGGAAGCGCTCGTGCGGCACGGGGCGAGGATCGGAACCCGCGCGGGCGACGTCGTCACCCTTCGGATCCCCGTCGACGCCCTGGGTGCGGTCGCCGCCGAGCCCGCCGTGCGCTTCCTCGAGGCCGCGAGCTGGCTCGAGCCGTCCGTCCCGAGAGGGCCGGTGGCCGCGGAGGGCACGGGAGAGACACTCCCCGCCAACGACGCTGCCGTCGACGACATCGGCCTCGACGGCCTGCGCCGCCGCACCGGTGACCGTTTCTTCGGGCTCGCCGGCCAGGGCGTCCTCATCGGCATCTTCGACACCGGGCTCGACCTCACGCACGAGGACTTCCGGGACCGCGACGGCCGGACCCGCGTCGTTGTCGCGTGGGACCAGACCTCGTCGGCCGGGCGTCCGCCGGGGGTCGTCGGCGACCACACCCTCGATTACGGCACCGAGTGCACACGCGCCGAGATCGACGCCGGCAACTGCCCGCTCACCGACACCGCCGGGCACGGCACGCACGTGGCCGGGATCGCCGCGGGCGACGGCTCGGCGACAGGGAACGGCGAGGAGGCCTATCGGTTCACCGGCGTCGCGCCCGCCGCCGAGCTCATCGTCGTCCGCGGCGGGCAGACGGGGTTCACGAGCGACCAGCTCCTCGACGGCGTCGCCTACATCTTCGCCCGCGCCGCGGAGCTCGGCCGGCCGGTCGTCGTCAACCTCTCGGTCACGACGCAATCGGGGCCGCACGACGGAACGACCCTCATGGAGCGGGGGCTCGACCAGCTCTCCGGCCCGGGGCGGATCATCGTGGCCGGGGCGGGGAACCAGGGGGTCAACGCCAACGAATCGCCCGCCTTCGTGCGCGCGCCGATGCACGCGATGGGCATCCTCGCCCTCGGCGCCTCGGCGACCGACACGCTCATCGTCCCGCCGTACACCCCCCGCGCCGGTGCGTACAACGATGGCGCCGTCCTGGAGCTCTGGTACGACGGGCGCGACTCTCTTGCCGTGACGGTCGCTCCGCCCGGCGAGCCGGGCATCACCGTCGCGACCGGCGACTCGGCCCTCGCCCTGACACCCTCGGGGACGATCTACGTCTCGAACGGCGCCGACGGGCCGCAGGCCATCAACGGCGACAACGTCGCGCTGATCGCGATCGCCGACTCGATCGCCGAGCACCCCCCGAAGATCGGGCGCTGGACGATCACCGTCACCCGAACCGGCGGGACCGGCACCGGCGAGTACCACCTGTGGCTCATCGGCGGGACCTTCGACAACCCGGCCGACCTGGCGAAGTTGTCGGGGAATATCACGAACTCCCACGTCGTCGGCTCGCCCGCGACGGCCGATCGCGTGATCGCCGTCGCCGCCCACGCCACGAAGCACGAGTGGAAGGGCGAGGGTGGGGAGCCGCAGTCGTTCCCCACCCGGGAGCCCCTCGGCGACATCGCCTTCTTCAGCAGCCCCGGCCCCCGGCGGGACGGCGTCCTCAAGCCGGAGATCTCGGCGCCCGGGAAGGTCGTCGTCTCCGCGCGCGCCCGCGACGGAGAGACTTGGAAGAGCCTACCCTGGCTCGTCGAGGCCGACGGCGTGCACGGCGGGCTCATCGGCACCAGCATGTCCGCCCCGTTCGTGACCGGCGCGGTCGCGCTCCTCCTCCAGCTCGACCCGACGCTCACCCCGGAGCGTGCCCGCGAGATCCTGGCCGGCTCCGCCCGTCGTGACGCCTTCGTCCGCCAGCCCCACACCGGCGAGCCCCCCGGCGTCCCCAACGCCCAGTGGGGGTACGGCAAACTCGACATCGGTGCCGCGGTCCGGCTCCTCCGCCCCGACGGGGGGCTCGCCCCCGGGGAGCGGGTCAACCTCTCGGCGAACCCGGTCCGGACCGGCGAACTCGTCGTCCGTTACGCCGAGCGCCCCAAGGAACTCGCCATCTACGCCTTCACCGGCGAGCGCGTTCGCTCCTTCGGCCCCGGCGAGATCGGCGACTTCCTGACCGTCTGGGACCTCAAGAACGACGCCGGCCGCCCCGTCGCCAACGGCGCCTACCTCCTCCTCATCGATGTTGCGGGGGAACGCATGATCAAGAAGATCTTCGTGGTGCGCCCGTGAGCCGCGCCGGGTTCCTCCTCGCCCTCGCCGCGATGGCCCTCGCCCCCGTGCCCGCAAGGGCGCAGGACGACGCCGGCACCGCCGCCGCCGTCGTCCTCCAGCTCGCGCCTTCGCCGCGCCCTCTCGCCCTCGGCGAGGCCTACGCCGCGCTCCCGGCCGACGAGCTGAGCCTCTTCTACAACCCCGCTCGCCTCGCCGCCGCGCTCCCCGCCGTGGGGTTGGCCTACCAGACGCTCCCCGCAGGCGCCGCCGCCGGCTCCCTCGCGACCGCGGCCGGGTTCGGCCCCGGGGTCGTGGGGGTCGGCATCCAGTACCTCAGCTACGGCGAGATCGATGTGATCGAGCCGGATCCGTCGCGGGGCGGGGAATACGGCCGGCCGACGGGCGAGCGCGTCGGCGGGGGCGAGGTCGCCATCGGTGCGGGCTACGGGCTGCGCCTCGCCGCCGGACTCCAGCTCGGCGCCGCGCTCAAGGTGTTGCGACTCCAGCTCGCCGAGGCGGATGCCGCCGGACTCGCCTTCGACCTCGGCGCCGGGCTCGAGCTCCTGGGCGGCCGCGCCACCCTCGGGATCGCCGCCCAGAACCTCGGCGGCGAGATCGGGCCCGGGCGGCCCTCGCCCTTGCCCCGGCGAATTCGCGGCGGCGTCGGCCTTAGGTTGGGCGACTCCGGCGGGCCGCGCGTAGGGATCGCCCTCGAAGGCCACGCCATCGGCGATCGCGTTGTGTTCGCCTCCGGGCTCGAGGCGACCGTCGTCGCACCCGGCGGCCTGGCGCTCGTCGGGCGCGTCGGCTACCATCCGACCATTGAGGGCGATGCCCGCGGGCCCGTCGTCTTCGGCGCGGGCCTCTCCCTCGACCGTTTCGAGGTGGACTACGCCTTCCGGGACCTCGGACCCCTCGGCGGCGCCCACCTCTTCGGCATCTCGATCCCGTTCGCCCGCTGAGCAGGAGGGTATGATGGACTACCGGATCGCGCCCCCGCGCGTGAACGTGCGCCGGCCGATGCAGGTGAGGTTCTTCAGGGACCGGGATCTCGCCGCGCTCGAGGCGGCGATCAACGCCTGGCTCGCCGAGCGGACCGACCGCGAGATCGTCGAAGTCCGTCAGTCGATGACCGCGGAGCCCGCCGGCCGCAGCGATTTCGGCGAGGTCGTCGTCAGCATCTGGTACATCGAGGACTGACCGGGGACCCGCGCCCCGATCCCGATTCCCTCCCCGGTCCCGGCACGGATAGCCGGGGACGGGATCGGATCGGAGCCCGTGCGTCAGTCCCGCAGCGCCGCGAGGATCCGGTCGCCCAGCGCCTCGACCTGCCAGCGCCGGATACCGGGGATCGCCTCCAGCTCCGCGGCGGAGCCGGGCCGTGCCCGAGCGACCTCCTCGAGCTGGGCGCGGGGCATCAGGAATCCGCGGTCCAACCCGAGCTCCTCCGCCACCTTGTCCCGGGCGCCACGGAGCCGCTCGACCAGCGCATCGAATTCCGGATCCGGCGGCGGCCGCCCGGGGCCGCGCGGGCGAACCGGGAGCTCCGACTCGGGGAGCGCCTTCGCCCGCCGGACAGCAGCGAGGAGATCGGCGCCGTAGCGATCCGCGAGGGACCTCGGTGTGCCAGGTACGGAGGCGATCTCGCTGGTCGAGCCGGGCATTCGCCGCGCCAGCTCGACCATCGCCTCGTTCGAGAGGACGCGGAACGTCGCGACATCACGGTCCCGCGCCACCGACTCCCGCCAGGCGTGGAGTTCGCGGAGCACGGCGAGCTGTCGCGGCTTCAGGTCCCTCGTCCCCTTGAGGCGAAGGTACGCCTCTCCCGCATCGTCCGGCGGCGTCCAGCGGACCGCCTCCTCGAGCCGGAACTCCTCCTCCGCCCACCCCAATCGGCCCCGCTCCACCAGGGCTTCGCGAAGCCTGTCCCGCAGCGCGGGGAGATGCTTCGTGTCCTCCGCGGCGTAGCGTAGCATCCCTTCCGGAAGCGGGCGCTGCGCCCAGTCCGCCCGCTGGTACGCCTTCTCGAGTCGCACACCCAGGTACTTCTCGACCAGGCTCGCCAGCCCGAAGGCCGGCTCGCCCAGGAACTGCGCGGCGATCTTCGTGTCGAACAACCGGCCGACCGTGATCCCGAAGTCGCGGTGCAGGAGCCGCAGGTCGTAGTCCGCATCGTGAAAGACGATCTCGGTTTCGGCCGAGGCGAAGATCGGCGCCAGCCCTCCGAGGTGCCGCACCGCAAGCGTGTCGATCACGAACGTCGCCCCCCGGCTCGAGATCTGGATCACGCAGACCTGGTCGAAGTAACGGTGGTATCCCGCCGCCTCCGTATCCGCCGCGAGGAGCGGTTCTCCCGCGAGCCGCCTCACCGCGGCCTCGAGTTGGGCTTCCGTCTGGACGTATTCCATCGGCTCCGTCGATTCAGGGGGCGCCGTCGTTTGCGCGCGCCGCGCCGGTCTCATAGGATACCCATCGTGCCACCCGATGCAAGGAGACCTGGCATGCCTATCTTCCCATCGGTTCGCGTGGCGGGCGCGGTCGTGGCGCTCGCTGCGCTCGCCGCGACGCAAGCGTCGGCCCAGGCGCCGCTCGAATCCCTGCGGCCCGAACTCGAGGCCCGGATCGCGCGGCACCGCGGAACCGTCGCGGTCTCGGTCGTCGATCCGCGGACCGGAGAGTCCCTCTCGATACGCGGCGACGAACCCTTTCCATCGGCCAGCATCATCAAGCTACCGGTCCTGGTCGAACTTTTCCACCAGATCGAGCAAAGGCGCCTCCGATGGGAGGATCCCCTCGTCCTCCTCGAGGCCGACAAGGTCCCGGGCTCCGGCATCCTCCAGCACCTGACGACGCCGCACCACCTGACGATCGGCGACGCCGCGCTCCTCATGATCACCCTCTCGGACAACACCGCGACGAACCTGATCCTCGACAAGGTCGGGATTCGGAGCGTCTGGGAGCGGATGGAGGCGCTCGGTCTCCCGCGGACCAAGGTCCACAGCAAGACCTTCATGCGCTCCACGAGCGTCGCCCCCGATTCCTCGGCGCGCTACGGCCTCGGCGTCATCACGGCGAACGAGATCGCCCGGCTCCTCGCGATGATCTACAGGGGCGAGGTCGTCTCCCCCGAAGCCTCGCGACGGATGATCGAAATCCTCGAGAAGCAGTTCTACGCCGAGGGGATCCCCCGGCACCTCGGCGACGCGAGGGTCGCCCACAAGACCGGGTCCCTCGATGCCGCCCGCCACGACTGCGGCATCGTCTTCTCCGAGGCCCGGGACTACGTCCTCTGTATCCTGACCCGCGACAACGCCGACCGGAGCTGGGGGCTCGACAACGAGGCGCATCTCCTGATCGCGGACCTCGCCCGGCTCGTCCATGCGCGCCTCGCGCCGGCGGCACAGGAGTGAGGCGCGCGTGACCGATCAGCCCTCGAGACGTGCTGCCATGGCGCATGCGGGCCCGACCCTCCTCGTCATCGCCGACCGCATCCACGCCACGTTCGGACCGGGTGCCCCGCGGCCCGCGGATGCGATCCTGATCCGCGACGGCATCGTCGCCGCGATAGGCCCCCGCGCCGAGCTCGAGGCCGCGGCGCCCCACGCCCAGCGCTTCGACCTGCGCGGGACCACGATCACCCCGGGGCTCGCCGACGCCCACATCCACCTCCTCGATTGGGCGGTCGCGCGGAGCGAGATCGACCTCGCCGACGCCGCCGCGCCCGAGGCGGCCGCCGCGGCGGTCGAGGCGTGGAGGGCGAAGGTCGCGCCCGGCACGACGAAGGCGACCGCCGAGGCGTGGATCCTCGGAGGGGGCTGGAATCCCCACCTCTGCGGCGGAGCCTCCCCCGACCGGCGGCTCCTCGACCGCGTCGCGCCCGATCGGCCCGTCGCCCTCCGCAGCCACGACCTCCACGCCCTCTGGGTCAACACCCGGGCCCTCGAGCTCGCCGGGATTACCGCCGCGACCTCCGATCCCCCCGGGGGCCGGATCGTTCGCGACGCCGCGGGCGAGCCGACCGGCCTCCTCCTCGAGAGTGCCGTCGCCCTCGTCGAGCGCTGCATTCCCCCGCGCTCCGAGGAGGAGCTCCGCGAGGCGCTCCTCTTCGCCCAGCTGGAACTGCACCGGCTCGGCATCACCGCCGTCCACTCCTTCCCGGCGGTGCGCGGCGACTCTTTCGAGCCGCTCCACCTCCTCGAGGCGCTCCGCGCCGAGGATCGGCTGCGCCTCCGCGTGTCCCAGCAGATCCCCCTCCCCCTCCTCGACCGCGCCGTCCGCCTCGGGTTCCGCAGCGGCGATGGAGGGGACTGGATTCGCATCGGCGGTGTAAAGATCTTCCTGGACGGCGCCCTCGGCTCCCGAACGGCCTGGCTTCGCGAGCCGTACGTCGATACTCATGACACCGGCGTCCGCGTGATCGAGCCCGACGAGTTCCGCGATGCCGTACGGCGCGCCGCCGATGCAGGGATCGCCGCGACCGTCCACGCCATCGGCGACGCCGCCGTCGCCCTCGCCCTCGACGTGCTCCGCGATCCCGCGACCCGCGTTGCCGCCGTGCCGCACCGGATCGAGCACGTGCAGCTCTGTCCCCGAGAGCGTTTCGGCGAGCCGGGCCGGGCCGGGATCGTCTGCTCCATGCAGCCCGCCCACCTGATGACCGATTGGCGGCCCGCCGACCGCTACTGGGGAGCGGAGCGCTCCCGCGGCGCCTACGCGTTCCGGTCCCTCCTCGAGGAGGGCGGCGCAGGGCCGAGCGGCCGATCCGCCGGCGCGGTCCTGGCCTTCGGCTCCGATGCGCCCGTCGAGCCCGTCGACCCGCGCCTCGGCCTCTTCGCCGCCATCGAGCGGCGAGACCTCGCGGGCGAGCCCGTGGGCGGTTGGAACCCGCAGGAGCGGATCGCCATCGACGACGCGCTCCGCGCTTACACCGTCGGCCCCGCGGTCGCGGCAGGCGCCACCGACCGCCTCGGCCATCTCGGCCCCGGCGCCTTCGCCGACTTCGTCGCCTGGGACCGGGACCCGCTCCTCGCGCGCGGCGAAGAGCTCCTCGAGCTCCGCTGCCTCCTCACCGCCATCGGCGGCGAGGTCGTTTGGCGCGCAGGTGCATGACGCGCCGCCATGCGGCCGTCGTTTGAAACCATCGTTCTTTAGAGGACGCCGTGCGTACCAAAGTCGTCTCGACGATAGGGCCGGCCACCGCCGCGCCCGATACCATCCGGGCCCTCGCCCGCGCGGGGGTCGATGTCTTCCGCCTCAACATGGCCCACGGCACACACGAGGCCCACGCCCGCGTCATCCGCTGGGTCCGCGAGGCCAGCGACGCGCTCGACAAGCCCCTCGCCATCCTCGCCGACCTCGCCGGGCCCAAGATCCGCATCGGCTCGCTCCCCGAGCCGGTTGACCTCGTCGACGGCGCCACCGTCGTCCTCGCCCCCGAAGGAGCGGCCGCGCCCGGCGAGCTCCCCACGACGTACACGCCCCTCGCCCAGGACGTCGCACCCGGAAACCGCATCCTCCTCGACGACGGCCTCCTCGAGCTCCGCGTCGAGGACGTACGCCCCCCCCGCGTCGTCTGCCGCGTCGTCCGGGGCGGGCTCCTCAAGTCGAACAAGGGGATGAACCTCCCGGGCATCAAGGTCAGCGCCCCCGCCCTCTCCGAGAAGGACCTCCACGACCTCGACTTCGTCGTCGAGGCCGACGTCGACTACATCGGCCTCTCCTTCGTCCAGCACCCCGAAGACCTCGTCGACCTCCGGCGCCGCATCCCCGACGGCCCGCTCATCGTCGCCAAGATCGAGAAGGACACCGCCCTCGAGAACATCGAGGCGATCCTCGCCGAGTGCGACGCCGTCATGGTCGCCCGCGGCGACCTCGGCGTCGAGCTCCCCTTCGAGCAGGTCCCGATCGCGCAGAAGCGGATCATCTACCTCGCCAACCTCTACGGCCGGCCGGTCATCACCGCCACGCAGATGCTCGAGTCGATGATCGACAACCCCCGGCCGACCCGCGCCGAGGCCAGCGACGTCGCCAACGCCGTCTTCGACGGGACCGACGCCGTGATGCTCTCCGGCGAGACCGCAGCCGGGAGGTTCCCCCTCCTCGCCGTCGAGGCCATGGTCCGCATCGCCGGCGAGATCGAACGCAGCAACGCCTTCGCCGACGGCCCCAAGTACGACGTCCCGGTCTTCGACCACCTCCCCGCCGGTGCGACCCCGACGGAGCACGCCATCGCCGCGGCGACCGTCAAGGCGGTCCGCCTCCTCGGCGCGCCCGCCATCGTCAGCCTCACGCGCAGCGGCTTCACCGCCCGCCTCGTCTCCAGCTACCGGCCGCCCGTGCCGATCATCGGCGTCAGCGATTCGGTCCGGACCTGGCGGCAGCTCGCCCTCGTCTGGGGCGTCATCCCCGTCCGCTGTTTCGCCGAGGTCACGTACAACTCCATGCTCGCCTGCGCCCGCGAGTACCTCCTCGCTCACGGGATCGCGCGCCCCGGCCAGCGCGTCGTCGTCACCGCGGGCTACCCCTTCCACGTCCGCGGCACCACCAACATGCTGAGGGTGGAGGAGCTGTGAGGCTTCGCTTCCTCGGGACCGGTACCTCCTTCGGCATCCCCGTCGTCGGATGCGACTGCGGCACCTGCCTCTCCCCCGACCCGCGCGACAACCGGACCCGCCACGCCGCCGTCGTCGAAAGCGACGACGGCACCCGGCGGATCCTCGTCGACACCCCGCCCGAGCTCCGGATCCAGCTCTTGCGCGAGGGGATCCGCCACGTCGATGCCGTCTGGTTCACCCACAGCCACGCCGACCACACCCACGGCGTCGATGACCTCCGCGCCTTTTCCGTCCGCCGCCGCACCCCCCTCGTCGCCTTCGCCGACGAGGCTTGCGCCGCGGCCCTCCGCGCGCGCTTCGACTACGTCTTCGATCCGGCCCACCGGCCCCCCGAGGGCACCACCAAGCCCGACGTCGTGCTCCAGACGTTCCGCGCCGGCGAGCCCGTCGACATCGCCGGCTTCCGGCTCCTCCCCCTCGCCGTCCCCCACGGACCCGGCTTCGCCTTCGGCTTCCGCACCGGCGACCTCGGCTACATCACCGACGCGAAACGTCTCCCCGACGAGACCCGCGAGGCCCTCCGGGGCGTCCGCGTCCTCGTCCTCAACGCCCTCTGGCACGGCCCCCCGCACCCGACCCACTTCACCATCGAGGAGGCCGTCGCCGCCGCTCGAGACATCGGCGCCGAAAGGACCCTGCTCACGCACCTCACCCACCGGGTACGCCACGCCGAACTCGCCGCGTCGCTCCCCCCGGGGATCGAGCCCGCGTACGATGGACTCGTCGTCGAGATCTGAGCCGCGCGTTCGCGACACCGGTGTTGGCACCACCGCCGCCACGGTGTAATCTTCCAGCGTGTCGCGCGTTCTACGGTACGCGGCGCCGACCGCCCCGTACCCTACCCGGACACCGATTCGACCATGACCGAACCGATCCTCCTCGACTACAACAACATGATGGCGCCCCGGCTGGGGGGGCGCGGCATAGAGCCTGCCCGCCTCGACGCCGCGGCCTCACGCTTCCGCGCCGCCCACGAGGAGGTCCGGCGCCGCCGCGAGAACGGTGAGCTCGCCTTCTTCGAGCTCGTGGACCAGGAAGCCACGATCCGGGAGATCCTCGCCTACGTCGACGTCGTCGGCCAAGACTTCGACACCGTCGTCGTCCTCGGCATCGGCGGCTCCGCCCTCGGCACGACCACCCTCCAGAACGCGCTCCTCCCCGCCTTCTGGAACGAGCTCGACGACGCGGGCCGCAAGGGCTTCCCCCGCCTCTACGTCCTCGACAACATCGACCCGACGACGTTCGGCGCCTTCCTCGAACGCATCGACCTGCGCCGCACCCTCTTCAATGTCGTCAGCAAGTCGGGGACGACCGCCGAGACGATGGCCCAGTTCCTCATCGTGCGCGACCGCCTCGCCCGTGCCTTCGGCGACGACGCCTTCAAGCGCCACCTCGTCTTCACCACCGACCCGGAAGCCGGAATCCTCCGTCGCCTCGCCCGCGAGGAGGGGATCACCGCGTTCCCGATCCCCCCGCGCGTCGGCGGCCGCTTCAGCGTGCTCTCCCCCGTCGGGCTGCTCCCCGCCGCCCTCGTCGGGATCGACATCCGCGCCCTCCTCGACGGCGCCCGCGCCATGGTCGAGCGCTGCGACACCCCCGAGCTCGGCGCCAACCCCGCCGGCCTCTTCGCCACCCTCCAGCACATCGCCGACACCGCCCTGGCCGCGCCGATCCACGTCATGATGGCGTACACCGACCGCCTCTACGCCGCCGCCGACTGGTTCCGGCAGCTCTGGGCCGAGAGCCTCGGCAAGCGCCGCGACCGGACCGGCGCCGAGGTCTTCCGCGGTCCCACCCCCGTCAAGGCGCTCGGCGCCACGGACCAGCACTCCCAGGTCCAGCTCTACATGGAGGGGCCCTTCGACAAGACCGTCACCTTCCTCGCCGTGCGGGAGTTCCCGACCGACCTCCCGATCCCGCACGCCTATCCCGGGGTCGAAGCCCTCGCCTACCTCGGGGGACACTCCCTCGCCGAGCTCCTCCAGGCCGAGCGCGCCGCCACCGCCCAGGCCCTCGCCAGCCAGGGCCGCATGAACATGACCATCGAGCTGCCCGGACTCTCCGCCCACACCCTCGGCCAGCTCCTCATGATGCTCCAGATCGCCACCGTCTACGCCGGCGAGCTCTACGGGATCGATCCCCTCGACCAGCCCGGCGTCGAACTCGGAAAACAGTTGACCTACGCGCGCATGGGACGCGGGGGCTACACCGCACCCCCCGCGCCTCGACCCGATCCACGCTGGATCGCCGGTTGAGCCCGGCGCCAATACGCGGAACCGCGCGGACCGAGGAACAATTCCTGCGTCGCCCGCCCCATGTCGGGAGGATCGCAGCTCCGGAATCGTACCTCCACCTCGCTCTGCTCGCGTGAAAACCCAGGTCACCGGCGTCTCGACGCTCCATGTTCGGGCCAATCGCAGCGACCTGATCAGCCGATTGGCCGATGACCTCGCGCACGAGATCAAGAACCCGATCCACGCGGCGGTCATCAATCTCGAGCTCCTGCGACGGCGCATCGGGAGCGGGGAATCCGTCCGCGCCCTGGAACGCGTAGGCCTCCTCGAGGAGGAGGTCGCCCGCGTCCACGCTCTGGTGGAGGCCCTTCTCCTCCTCCTCCGGCCCCCGCCCGAGGCGCCCGAATGGGTCGAGGCCGCCCGGCTCCTCGAGGAGCTCCGACCCCTTCTCGAGGCCCTCGGCAAGGTCTCGCGCGTCGCGGTCGACCTCGGCTGGGAGGGTGGATCCGCCCTCGTCCATCTCCGACGCGCGGCCTTCCGGCACGCCATACTCAACGTGGCCGTCAACGCCTTCGACGCCATGCGGCCGAACGGTGGACGGCTCTCCATCCACGGCGACGCCGCCGACAACGAGGTCCGGTTCCGGATCCGCGACACCGGACCCGGCATCCCCGCAGAGTACGCCGCACGACTCGGCGAGCCCGGGTTCTCGACCCGACCCGGCCGCGCCGGAATCGGCCTCGCCGTCGCACGCGAGCTCCTCGGCGCCGATGGCGGGCGCCTCCTCCTCGATCACCCCGGCGGTGATGGCAGAGGCGCCACCTTCACCCTCGCCATCCCCCGCGCGACGCCGCTTGACCCGTCCCCGAGCGACGGGGTAACTTGACCCTCACCGGCCGACCGGCCGATCACAGAACGGATGGTATGACTCAGCCCAAGCTGTTGATCGCCGACGACGAGCGGCACGTCGCCGAAGGTCTCCAGATGATCCTGTCCGAGGACGGGTACCTGACCGAGATGGCGACCGACGGCGAAGAGGCGTGGCAGAAGGTCCAATCCGGGGAGTTCGGTCTCGTCCTCGCCGACCTCAAGATGCCCGGAATGGACGGCCTCGAGCTCTTCGCCCGCATGCGCGAGCGCGGCATCGAGAGCGAGGTCATCATCATCACCGGCGCCGGCACCGTCGCATCCGCCGTCGAGGCGATGCGTGTCGGCGCCTACGACTACCTTACGAAGCCCCTCGACCTCGAGCGCATCAAGGCGCTGATCCCCAAAGCGCTCGACAAGTATCAGGTCAAGACGGCCAATCGCCAGCTCCAGGAACGCCTCGAACGCCTCACCCGGTTCGGCGAGATGATCGGCGAATCCGAGGAGATGCGCGAGATCTACAAGATCATCGAGGCCGTCGCCCCCTCCAATGCGAGCGTCCTGATCACGGGCGAGAGCGGGACCGGCAAGGAGCTCGTCGCTCGGGCGATCCACCAGAAATCCCCGCGCAGGAAGGGGCCGTTCATCGCCGTCAACTGCGGCGCCTTCCCCCGGGAGATCCTCGAGAACGAACTCTTCGGCCACGAGAAGGGGGCCTTCACCGGCGCGATCAACGAGAAGGCCGGCTGCTTCGAGCTCGCCGACGGCGGCACCCTCTTCCTCGACGAGGTCGCCGAGATGGAGTCCGACATCCAGGTCAAGTTCCTGCGCGCCCTGGAGCAACGCTCCTTCCGGAGACTCGGCGGGAAGAAGGAGGTCGAGGTCGACATCCGCGTCATCGCCGCCACCAACCAGAACGTCGAGGAGGCGCTCAAGCAGGGGAAGCTGCGGGAGGACGTCTACCACCGACTCGCCGTCATCCCGATCCCGCTCCCGCCCCTTCGCGACCGCGGCGGCGACATTCGGCTCCTCGCCCAGGAGTTCCTCCGCCGCTTCTCCGAAGATCACGGGAAGCGGATCACGGGGTTCAGCGAGGCCGCCCTCGAGTTCATCGAAACCTACAGGTGGCCCGGCAACGTCCGGGAGCTCAAGAACGCCGTCGAGCGAGCCGTCATCCTCACCCGCGGCGAGGTGATCGACGTGGGCGACCTTCAGCCCCGGCAGATCTCCCTCGACGAGAAGGAGATCCGCATCCCGGTGGGGAGCACGCTCCAGGAGGCCGAGCGACTCCTCACCCTCAAGACCTTTGCTTTCACCGGCGGCGACCACGCGAAGACGGCGAGGATTCTCGGCCTCGACGAAAAGGAGCTCCAGGAGCGGCTCCGCTCGTTCATGGAGGCGCCGGTCGCCGCCGGTTGACCATCCCACAGGTTCTGCGCCCCGGCACGATGGCGTGCCCCGGCGCGATTCAAGGAGCGAATCATGGCTGACCACGACGACCTGCCTTACATCGTCATCGAACGTAGATCCGCCGGTTTGGCGCCCTTTCTCTGGGGGGCGGCCATCGGCGCGGGCCTCGCCCTCCTCTTCGCGCCCCGCTCCGGCCGCGAGCTGCGCCGCGAGCTCGGCGAAGGCGTCCAGCGCCTCCGGTCCGCGGCCGAGGACACCGTCCGCCAGCTCCAGGATTCCGTCTCCGGTACCATCGAGGACTTGAGGGAGGAGGTCTCCAGCCGCCTCGACTCCGCCCGCCGGGCCATGGAGGCGGGTCGCCGCGCCGCGCACGCCGCCCGCGCCGATCTCGAGCGCAGGATCCGCGAGGCCGAGCACGGAGCCGTCGCCTCCGCCCGCCCCCTCGCCGATAGCGAGTCCATCGACGAGCTCCTCACCGAGATCGATAGCTTCGAGAACGACGAGTTCTCCTCTTGAGCCGGGCCGCAAGCCCCTACCGTCCGGCCGTCCTCCGCCGACCCCGCGCCGTGGTCGGGTTCTTGCTCGATTCGACGGCCGGGGCGCCGGTAGCTCCCCGACATGGATGAGGTCCGCGATTCGATCGCCCCGGCGGCCCGCGAAGGGCGCTGTGATGCCCCCCGGGCGCCACGACGGCCCGCGCCCCTCGGCGCGCGGGCCGTCCACGCCCTTCGCGAAACCGGCGACTTCATCCGCCGTGTCTACGAGAAGGCCAGTGCCGACAACATCTTCTTCATGGCCGGCGCCATCGCGTTCAACGTCCTCGTTGCCTTCGTCCCGCTCCTCCTCGCGGCCCTCGGCATCGCGGGTACCCTCCTCCGCATCCAGGAAGCGGATCCGACCGATGCCGTCATGCGATACATCCTCGAGAGCATCCCCGCGGTCCCCGAGGAGTCGGTCCGACAGGCGGTGCAGGGCGTGCTCCAGGACCTCATCGATCAGAGCACCGGCCTCCTCGGACTCGGGACCCTCATCCTGGTCTGGCTCGCGACTCGCCTCGTCGGGACGCTCCGGACCGTGCTCCGCGAGGTCTTCGACCTCCGGCAGGAGCGCGGGATCATCGAAGGCAAGCTCTTCGACATCAAGATGGTCGTAACCGCCGGCACCCTCCTCGCCCTCAACGTCGGCCTGACCATCGTCCTCGAGATCATCGCCGAGTTCGGCCTCGGCATCCTCGACCTCGAGCCCGGCGAAGTCCGCGCCGTCCAGCTTCTCTACGGCCGCGTCCTCGCCTTCCTCGCCATCTGGGCGATGTTCCTCCTCATCTATCGATTCCTCCCCATGCGTAGGATCCACTGGAGGACCGCCGTCGTCGCCGCGACCTTCACCGCCGTCCTCTTCGAGGTCATGAAGCTCGCCTTCGGCTGGTACGCCACCAACGTCGCGAACTACCGCTCCACCTACGGCAGCCTCACCGCCCTGATCATCCTCTTCCTCTGGATCTACTACACGGCCGTCGTCTTCATCCTCGGCGGCGAGGTCGCCCAGGTCGTCGCCATGCGAAGGATCCGCCGCCGCCAGCGGGAGCGCCTCCGATGAGAACGGCCCCGAGACTCCTCCTCCTCGCCCTCCTCGGCGCCGCCGCCCGCCCCCTCCCCGCCCAGTTCGCCGCCGGCTCCCCGGCGCTCCGCCTCGACGACGAGCCCCCGGGCCGCGTGATCCTCACCGAGCCCCTCATCCACGCCTCTCCACGGTACGTCCTCATCCGCATCGCCGAGAACCGGCTCTACGTCGTCGAACGCGACCGCGCCATCTGGTCGGCCCCGGTCGGAACCGGCTCGGGGTTCCGCCTCGAGAGCGCCGGCCGCGCATGGGAGTTCGGCACCCCCCGCGGCGTCTTCCGCGTCCAACGCAAGGAGAAGGACCCCGTCTGGATCAAGCCCGACTGGGCCTTCATCAAGGAAGGACAACCCGTCCCGCCCCTCGACTCGCCGCTCCGCCGCCAGGAGGGTATGCTCGGGACCACCGCCGTCTACATCGGCTACGAGCTCGCCATGCACGGCACAGACTCACCCGAGCTCGTTCTTCGCCCCGACCCCGAGGAGCGGCGCGTCTCCCACGGCTGCATCCGCCTCACCAACGAGGATGCCCGCACCCTCTACCACCTCGTCGACGTCGGCACCCCCGTCCTCATCTACTGATCTCGCTCCCCGACGCCCTCGCCTTCCGCTGTCCTCGCGGATCGGCTAGATTCAACGGCTATGAGCCGAGAGGGTACCGACGCCAAGAAGATCGTCGCGCGCAACCGGAAGGCGCTGCACGAGTACGAGATCCTCGACACCTGGGAGGCCGGGATCGTCCTCACGGGGCCCGAGGTCAAGTCCGTGCGCGCCGGGAACGTCAGCCTGGGCGAGGCTTTCGCCCGCGTCGACGACGGCGAGGTCTGGATCTACGGGATGCACATCAGCCCCTACGACCCGGCCAGCCGCTGGAACGTCGATCCGGTCCGGCCCCGCAAGCTCCTCCTGCACGGCCGCGAGATCCGTCGGCTCATCGGCGCCACGCGGGAGAAGGGGCTCACCCTCGTTCCCCTCGAGCTCTACTTCCGCCGAGGCTACGCCAAGGTCGCCCTCGCCCTCGCCCGCGGGAAGAAGGTCCACGACAAGCGCGAGACGATCAAGCGCCGGGCGGCCGAGCGCGAGATGGAGCGTGCGGTCAGGGAGCGACGATGAGGCGACTCCTGCCCCTTGCGGCCCTCGTAGCGCTCGGGCTCCCCGCTGGGCTCGCGGCCCAGGCGCCGGAGCTCCGGATCGCCGCAGGCGGCGCGCCGGCGACCTTCGCCGCGGCGCTGCACCGCGGCTACCCGGCGTACCCGGCCTCCGCGCTCCGCTCCCTCGGGGCCGAGGTGGCTTCCGAGCCGCGTGGCGCCCGGGTCGTCCTCTTCGGCGACACCCTCGTCTTCGATGCCCGCTCCCCCTTCTTCCTCGACGGAGCGCGCGTGCAGCAGCTCGTCGCGCCGGTCTACCTCGAAGGCGGGATCGTCTACCTCCCGCACCAGTTCTTCGCCGAGTGGCTCCCGGCTCGCTACCCCCGCCGCCTCCAGCTCCGGGAGGGCGTGCTCCGCGTCGAACCCGCGGCCGTGGCCGCCAACGGGCAGGGAAGCGCCGGCGGTACGAAGGCGGCGCCCGCGACCGGAGCCGGGGCCGGCAAGACGACCCCATCCGCGGCGCCCGCACCCGCCGCGCCGGCGGGGAATGGGGCAGGGAAGGCTGCGGCGCCGAGCCGCGCACCGGAAAAGGAGAAGCGCGTCGTCATCATCGATCCCGGGCACGGGGGGAAGGACCCCGGGAAGGTCGGCCCCAACGGCATACGCGAGAAGGACGTCGTCCTCAAGGTCGCGACCAGCCTCGCCGCGATCCTGCGCGAGCGAGGCGGCTACGAGGTCCACCTCACCCGCTCCAGGGACACGCTCATCGCGCTCGCCGACCGGCCGCGCCTCGCGAATCGATGGAAGGCCGGTCGCCCCGCGGCGCTCTTCCTCTCCATCCACGCCAATGCCGGCCCCTCGGCGGCAAGGGGGTTCGAGACCTTCTTCCTCTCCGAGGCCCGGACCGAGGACGAGCGCCGCGTCGCCGAGATGGAGAACGCCGCCATCGAGTACGAGGACGAGCGACCTTCCGCGGGTCTCGACGACCGCGACTGGATCCTCAACAACCTGCGCAACGACTTCTACCTTCGGGCCTCCAACGACCTGGCCGAGGTGATCCAGGGTCGGCTGCAGGGGTTCCACCCGGGCCCCAACCGGGGCGTCAAGCAGGCGGGATTCCGCGTCCTGGTCGGCGCCTTCATGCCGGCCGTCCTCGTCGAGCTCGCGTTCATCTCGAACCGCGAGGAGGCGAAGCTCCTCGGCGACGCCGCTTTCCAGCGGCGCGTCGCCGGCGCCCTGGCCGATGCCGTCGACCGCTTCTTCGCCTCCCACGAGCACCTCTTGACGGCGGAGGGCGCCCGGTGAGCGGGCGGGGAGCCCGGCGGCGATGAGGCTCGAGCAGGAACTCTTCGGCGCCGTCTTCCAGAACCCGGTCCTGCTCGCCAGCGGGACCTGCGGTTACGGCCGCGAGGTCGCCGGCGCCATCGACCTCGAAGCCCTCGGCGGGATCGTCACCAAGGCGGTCACCCCCGAGCCCCGCGCCGGCAACCCCGCGCCCCGCGTCGCCGAGTTCGCCGTCGGGATGATGAACTCCGTCGGCCTCGCGAACGTCGGGCTCGACGCCTTCCGAGCCGACGCGCTCCCCTGGCTCGCCCGGAACCTCCAAAGGGCCCGTGTCTTCGTCAACGTCGCGGGGAAGGCGGTCGAGGACTACGTCCGCGTCGTCTCCGCCCTCGACGACGCGGAAGGCTTCGTCGGCTTCGAGCTCAACGTCTCCTGTCCCAACGTCAAGGAGGGCGGCGCCGTCTTCTCCGCCCGCGAGGACCTCCTCGCTCAGGTCGTCCGCGCCGCCCGTGACGCAACGAGTCGGCCCCTCGTCGTCAAGCTCGCGCCCAACGTCCCCGACATCGGCAGGATGGCCGAGGTCGCCGTCGACGCCGGCGCCGACGGGCTCACCCTCATCAACACCTTCCCGGGCCTCCTCTTCGACCTCGAGACCCGTCGACCCCTCCTCGGTGCGGGGACCGGCGGCGTCAGCGGCCCCGCCATCCTGCCGATGGGCGTCCACGCCGTCTGGCAGGCCCGGCGCCGCGTCGATGTGCCCATCATCGGCGTCGGCGGGATCCGTACCGGCGAGGACGCCGTCCAGTATCTCCTCGCCGGCGCCTCCCTCGTCGAGGTCGGGACCGCCTCCTTCGCGGACCCTAGGGCCGCCCTGCGTGTACTCTCTGGGCTGGAACGGTTCGGCCGTCGCCACCGCATCCAGGACATTCGCGAACTCATCGGCGCCGCCGTCGTTCGCTGACGCGGCTCACCCGGAACCGTCATGGCCGAGATCATCGTCGCTCTGGACCTGCCGGATTCGTCCGCCGCCCTTTCGCTCGTCGACAGGCTCGGGGACTCCATCGACTACTACAAGGTGGGGTCGCCCCTCTTCACCCGCTCCGGTCCTGCGATCGTCCACGCCCTCGCCGACCGGGGCAAGAAGGTCTTCCTCGACCTCAAGTACCACGACATCCCGAACACCGTCGCACAGGCCGTCCGCGCCGCCGCCGACCTCGGCGTCGCCATGCTCACCCTGCACGCCGGCGGAGGGATGACCATGATGCGCGCCGCCCGCGACGCCGTCGGCCCCGACGGCCCGATCCTTCTCGGCGTCACGCTCCTCACCTCCTTCAACGCCGCCGAGGTCGAACAGGTCTGGGGCAAGGAGCTTCGATCGCTCCGCGAGGAGGTCGCGCGGCTCGCTGCCCTCGCCGCAGACGCCGGCCTCGACGGCGTCGTCGCCTCCGCCCTCGAGGTCGAGTCGCTCAAACGACGCCACGGCAACGAGTTCGTCGTCGTCACCCCCGGGATCCGCCCGGCCGGCCACCTCGCCGGCGACCAGGTCCGCACCGGAACCCCCGCCGAAGCCGTCAGGGCAGGATCCGACTACCTCGTCATCGGTCGCCCGATCCTCGAGGCGCCCGACCCCGTCGAGGTCGTCGCCCGCGTCCGCGACGAGGTCGCACAGGCACGGGAGCAGAGAGCATGATCCCGCGGGTCGCCTCGTTAGCCCTCGCCGCGATCCTCGCCTCCGCCGCCGCGGCCAGGGCTCAGGAGGCCCAGCTCGAAAGGGTCCTCGCCACCCTCGCCGCCTCCTGGGCCCGCGGCGACGCCGTCGGCCTCGCCGCCTCCGGCGCAGCGGCCGGACTCGTCCTCGACATCGACGGCGAAGCGATCGGTCCCCTCGCCCCGCGCCAGGCCGCCGCCGTGCTCCGACGCCTCTTCGTCGACCGCGAAACCGTCCGCCTCGACCACGGCATGGCCCGCGTCGTCGGGGGCTCCCCGCTCCGCGCCTTCGGCGAGTTCGCTTGGGTCGCCCGCGCAGACGGCACCACCATCCCCGAAAGGGCCGTCGTCTTCGTCGCACTCGTCTGGGAGGACGACGCCTGGCGCATCACGCAGATCCGATTGCTGCGATGATCCTGCAATCCGTTCCGCTCCTCCCCCAGCAGGGTGAGTCGCCGGCGATCGACTGGCCCGAGTGGGATCAGATATTCCGTTGGGACGTCCTCGTCCCCAAGCTCCTCCAGGTCGTCATCGTCCTCGTCCTTGCCCTGGCGACCTACAGGCTCGTGCGCCTCCTGACCCGCCGCCTCGAACGCGAGATCCAGGAAGAGGACCCCTTCGTCAAACGCATGCGCGAGCAGCGGGCCCGGACCCTCGCCAGCCTGCTCAACTACGTCGCACTCGTCATCATCGTCTCGATTTCAGGACTGACGATCCTCAGCGTCGTCATCGACATCGGCCCCCTCCTCGCCGCCGCGGGTGTCGCGGGGCTCGCGATTTCCTTCGGCGCCCAGTCCCTCGTCAAGGACGTCATCAACGGCGCCTTCATCCTCATGGAGGGCCAATTCGGCATCGGCGACGTCGTCCGCATCGCCGACGCATCGGGCCAGGTCGAGAAGATCACGCTCCGAACCACCGTCCTTCGCGACCTCGAGGGCGCCGTCCACATCATACCCAACGGCGAGATCACCCGGGTCAGCAATCTCACCAAGTCCTGGTCCCGCGCCGTCATCGACGTCCGCGTCGACTATCGCGAGGACGTCGACAGGACCCTCGAGGTCCTCCGCAACGTCGGTCGCGAGTTGCGAGACGACCCGGCCTGGGGGGCTCTCCTCATCGAGCAGCCCGAGGTCCTCGGGCTCCAGGCCTTCGACGAGTCCGCGATGATCATCCGGATGATCGCCAAGACCTTCCCCCTCAAACAGTGGGAAGTCGCGCGCGAGCTCCGGCGCCGCATCAAGATCCGCTTCGAAGAGGAACGCATCGAGATCCCGTTCCGGCAGGTGACCGTCCACTGGGGCGCGGGGCAGTCGGTTTCCGCCGCCCTCCCCCGGGACCCCTCGCCCGAAGAAGACCTCGACCACGCCGGTCCCGGCGCGCCCCGGCGCCGGCTCCAGAGCTAGGAGACGCCCATGCCCCTGAGGTTCTACAACACTCTGTCCCGTTCCCTCGAGGAGTTCGTGCCGATCGAGCCCGGAACCGCTCGCGTCTACGCCTGCGGTCCGACCGTGTACCAGCTCCCCCACATCGGGAACTACAGGACCTTCCTCTTCAACGACCTCCTCCACAGGTACCTGGACTGGAAGGGGTTCCGCGTCAAGTTCGTCATGAACCTCACCGACGTGGACGACAAGACCATCCTCGGCGCCAGCCGACAGGGCGTCTCCCTCGATACCTTCACCGAGCCGGTCATCCGCGGCTTCTTCCAAGACCTCGACACCCTCGGCGTCCGCCGCGCCCACGTCTACCCGCGCGCCACCCGCCACATCGACGAGATGATCGACATCATCCGCCGACTCATCGAGCGCGGCCACGCCTACGTCGCCGACGGCTCCGTCTACTACGACATCTCGTCCTTCCCCGGATACGGAAAGCTCTCCCGCGTCGAGCTCGCCGAAGTCCGCCGCGGCGAGCGCGTCGCAGCCGACGAGTACGAGAAGAGCGACATCCGCGACTTCGCCCTCTGGAAGGCCGCCAAGGAGATCGATCGCGAGGTCGGCGCCGTCTGGTCCACCCCCTGGGGTGAGGGACGCCCCGGTTGGCACATCGAGTGCTCCGCCATGAGCATGGCCGAGCTCGGAGAGACCTTCGACATCCACACCGGCGGCGAGGACCTCGCCTTCCCCCACCACGAGGACGAGATCGCCCAGTCCGAAGGCGCCACCGGCAAGCCGTTCGTCCGCTACTGGCTCCACGTCAAGCACCTCCTCGTCGAGGGCGAGAAGATGTCCAAGTCCAAGGGCAACGTCTTCTCCCTCCTCGACCTGCGCGAGCGCGGCTTCCGCCCCGCCGCCATCCGCTACCTCCTCCTCTCGGCGCACTACCGCCACGAGCTCAACTTCACCTTCGATGGCCTCGAGGACGCCCAGGCCGCTCTCCGCCGCCTCGTCGACTTCCTCGAGCGCCTCGAACGCACCCACGTCGCCGATGACGCACCCACGTCCTCTCTCGGCGACCTCGCTCGGACCGTTATTCACGCCTTCGAGGAGGCTCTGGACGACGACCTCAACGTGCCCAACGCCCTCGCGGCCCTCTTCACCTTCGTGCGTGAGGCCAACGCCGCCCTCGACCGCTGCCCGACGGTTCCCCCCGCGGACCGCCAGGCCGCCCTCGATGCCCTCCACCGCATCGACGCCGTCCTCAACTTCATCGGTCTCGCCCGGGCCGACGCTCGCGCCGTCGACCCCGACCTCGCCGCATGGGTCGAACGCCGGCTCGCCGACCGCCAGGACGCCCGCGCCCGCCGCGACTTCGCCACCGCCGACGCGATCCGCGCCGAACTCGCCGCCGCCGGCGTCATCGTCGAGGACACGCCCCAGGGACCCCGATGGAAGCTCGGCTCATGAGCCCAAACGCGAGACTTGACACCCTTCTGGGGCCTTTCTATACTAATAGTCTGTCTCGGCGCTGGCGTAGCTCAATCGGTAGAGCACCTGCCTTGTAAGCAGGGGGTTAAGGGTTCGAGTCCCTTCGTCAGCTCCTGGTAGGCGGGAGTAGCTCAGTTGGCTAGAGCATCAGCCTTCCAAGCTGAGGGTCGCGGGTTCGAGTCCCGTCTCCCGCTCTGGCACGCGCACCGCGTCGGCGCGAGCACGGGTTCCGGGCCCCGGCTCGCGCCGTACGCTGTACCCGCTCGCGTAGCTCAGGGGTAGAGCACTCCCTTGGTAAGGGAGAGGCCACGGGTTCAATCCCCGTCGCGAGCTCCTGATCCGAACAGTAGAAATCCATTTCGAGGGGACCATGGCCAAGGCGAAGTTTGAGCGGACGAAGCCGCACGTGAACGTGGGGACGATTGGGCACGTGGACCACGGGAAGACGACGTTGACGGCGGCGATCACGGCGATTCAGGCGGCGAAGGGTCTGGCGCAGAACGTGGCGTACGACCAGATCGACAAGGCGCCGGAGGAGCGGGAGCGGGGGATCACGATTGCGACGTCTCACGTGGAGTACGAGACGGAGACGCGGCACTATGCGCACGTGGACTGCCCGGGGCACGCCGACTACGTGAAGAACATGATCACGGGGGCGGCGCAGATGGACGGAGCGATTCTGGTGGTGTCGGCGGCGGACGGGCCGATGCCGCAGACGCGCGAGCACATTCTGCTGGCGCGTCAGGTGAACGTGCCGTACATCGTGGTGTTCCTGAACAAGTGCGACATGGTGGACGATCCGGAGCTGATCGACCTGGTGGAGCTGGAGGTTCGGGAGCTTCTGAGCGAGTACGACTTCCCGGGGGATGAGACGCCGATCATCCGGGGGAGCGCGCTGAAGGCCCTGGAGTCGGGGGATCCGAACAGCGAGTGGGGGAAGAAGATCACGGAGCTCATGGAGGCGGTCGACAGCTACATCCCGGAGCCGGAGCGTGACATTGACAAGCCGTTCCTGATGCCGGTCGAGGATGTGTTCTCGATCACGGGTCGTGGGACGGTGGCGACGGGGCGTATCGAGCGCGGCCGCGTGAAGGTGGGCGACGAGGTCGAGATGGTGGGCTTCGGGGCGGCCAAGAAGACGGTGGTGACGGGGGTGGAGATGTTCCGCAAGCTTCTGGAGGAGGGGCTTGCGGGGGACAACGTGGGGCTGCTGCTGCGGGGTGTGGGCAAGGACGAGATCGAGCGGGGGATGGTGCTGGCGAAGCCGGGCTCGATCACGCCGCACACGAAGTTCAAGGCGGAGGTCTACGTGCTGACGAAGGAGGAGGGCGGGCGTCACACGCCGTTCTTCCCGGGGTATCGGCCGCAGTTCTACTTCCGCACGACGGACGTGACGGGGTCGGTGGCGCTGCCGGAGGGCGTGGAGATGGTCATGCCGGGCGACAACGTGCAGATGACGATCGAGCTGATCACGCCGATCGCCATGGAGAAGGAGCTGCGCTTCGCGATCCGCGAGGGCGGCCGCACGGTCGGCGCCGGCGTCGTCACCGAGATCCTGCAGTAAGGACGCCGTGCGGTCGGGTCGGCAGCCCTCGGCCTCGCCGACCCGACCGACGCGGTCGCTACGCTCCGCCGTGCCGGACGACCGGTCCGCGGGCGGGGCGGTGAAGGAGAGGAACCCGGTCGGCGGATCGGGATACAAAGGAGGCCGGGCGTATGCCTCGCGAGAAGATCATCCTCGCCTGCACGCAGTGTCAGGAGAGGAACTATCACACGACGAAGAACAAGCGCAAGCACCCCGAGCGCGCGGAGTGGAAGAAGTACTGCCCCCGTTGCAACGCGCACGTGCTGCACAAGGAAACGAAGTGAGGTCCGGGCGGTGGCGTTTCGGCGCTGTCCGTCCGTCCCGGCCCACGCTGCGGAGCTGATCGATGGAATCGCTGGCTAAGGCACGGAGTTTCGGCGGGGAAGTCGTCGACGAGCTGAAGAAGGTCACCTGGCCCGATCGGGCCCAGCTCAAGAACGCCACCCTGGTGATCATCGTCTTCGTCCTGATCGTTGCGACCATCATCTGGGGGATGGACCTGGTGGTGCGCAACGTGATCGACCTGATCCTCAACCTCTTCGGCGGCTGAGCCATGGCGGCTGAGGCACGCTGGTACGCGATCCAGACGTACTCGGGGCACGAGAACAAGGTCAAGAAGCTGATCGAGCACCGGGTGGCCGAGGAACCGGGCGAGACCCCCGAGGAGAAGGAGATCCAGGAGGTCATCGTCCCGACCCAGGACGTGGTCGAGATCCGTAACGGCAAGAGGGTCACCGTCACACGACGGCTCTACCCTGGCTACGTGCTCGTGCGAATGGTCTTGAACCAGCGCACCCAGCACGTGATCAACAACATCCAGGGGGTCATCAAGTTCGTCGGCCCCGGGAAGGAGCCCCAGCCGCTCCGCGACGAGGAGATCAACAAGATCCTCGGACTCGCGCCGGAGGTCGAAGAGCTCGAGCCGCGGGAGGAGATCCCCTTCCGCGTCGGGCAGGTCGTCGAGGTCACCGAAGGGCCCTTCACCGACTTCAGCGGTACCGTTCAGGAGATCTACCCCGACAAGGGGAAGGTCAAGGTGGAGGTCAGCCTCTTCGGCCGGGCTACGTCGGTCGAGCTCGACTACACGCAGCTCAAGGGATACTAGCGGGAGGCCGCGTCGCTCCGCCCTGCGGGGCGCAGGCCGATCGGAACCGCGCGGGTCGATCCGCCGCCTTCGTGCGCGCGCCGGCCCGTCGAGAAGAAAGGCGACATGGCGAAGAAGGTAACCGGGTTCGTCAAGCTCCAGGTTCCCGCCGGTGCGGCGAACCCCGCGCCGCCGGTAGGTCCGGCGCTGGGTCAGCACGGCGTGAACATCATGGAGTTCTGTAAGCAGTTCAACGCGAGGACCCAGGGTCAGGCCGGGATGATCATTCCGGTCGAGATCACGGTCTACGCGGACCGCTCCTTCACCTTCATCACGAAGACGCCGCCGGCCGCGGTGCTCCTCAAGAAGGCCGCCGGGCTCGATCGTGGCTCGGCCGCGCCGAACAAGCAGAAGGTCGGACAGGTGACGCGCAAGCAGGTCCGGGAGATCGCCGAGCTCAAGCTCCCCGACCTCAACGCGGCGAGCATCGAGTCGGCGATGCGGATGATCGAGGGGACGGCCCGCTCCATGGGCCTGAAGGTGGTGGACTGATGGCGAAGCACGGCAAGAAGTATCGGGCCGCTGCGGCCACTCTCCCCGGCAAGGAGCCGATCGGCGACCCGGCGGAGGCGCTTCAGCGGGTGAAGGACGCGTCGTTCGCGAAGTTCGACGAGACCGTCGAGGTGGCGGTGCGTCTCGGCGTCGACCCTCGACACGCCGACCAGATCGTGCGGGGCACCGTCGTCCTCCCGCATGGCACCGGGAAGAAGGTCCGGGTCCTCGTCCTCGCCCAGGGCGAGAAGGTCCGCGAGGCCGAAGAGGCCGGCGCCGACTTCGTCGGCATGGATTACGTCCAGAAGATCAAGGATGGCTGGACCGACTTCGACGTGGCCGTCGCCACCCCCGATGTGATGGGTCAGGTCGGGCAGCTCGGCCGGATCCTCGGGCCGCGCGGCCTCATGCCGACGCCCAAGGCCGGCACGGTCACCTTCGATGTCGGTAAGGCGGTGCGCGAAATCAAGGCCGGTAAGATCGAGTTCCGCGTCGACAGGACCGGGAACGTGCACGCGCCCATCGGCAAGGTCTCCTTCTCCGTCGAGCAGCTCGCCGCGAACCTCGAGGCCTTCATGGAGACGGTCCTGCGGGCCAAGCCGTCCGCGGCCAAGGGCACGTACATCAAGAGTGTGACCGTCTCCAGCACGATGGGGCCCGGCGTCCGGATCGATTCGAACCTCTACCGGCGAGTCGCAGCCCGATGAAAACGCAAGAGAAGCAGGCCATCGTCGAAGAGCTCGCCAGTAAGCTCCGCGGAGCCCAGGCATTCTACCTGACCGACTTCACGGGGCTGAACGTCAAGAGCATGACCGTCCTCCGCAAGCGCCTCCGCGAGGCGGGCGTGGAGTACGTGGTCGTCAAGAACACGCTGGCGCAGCGTGCGCTGAAGGGGCTGGACCTCCCCGATGTCGCGGATTTCTTCACCGGCCCGACCGGGCTGGTGATCGGCCGCGAGGACGCGGTTACGGCCGCCAAGGTCCTGGAAGAGTTCGCCAAGGAGCACGACAACCGACCGACCGTCAAGGTCGGCGTCGTCGAGCGGCGCAGCGTCTCGCCCGAAGAGGTGGGCAGGATCGCCAAGCTTCCGCCGCGGGAACAGCTCCTGGCCGAGTTGGCCGGCGCCCTGCAAGCGCCGATGGCCCAGCTGGTGTTCCTCATGCAGGGACTCATGGGCGAGTTCGTGGGCTTGCTCGAGGCGCTACGCGCCGAGCGGGAGCGCGCCTAAACACCTTCATCCGCATTACAGGAAGAAGCGACAATGGCTAACAAGGAAGAGTTGCTCAACGCCATCGGCAACATGACCGTCCTGGAGCTGGCGGAGTTCGTCGAGGCGTTCAAGGAGAAGTTCGGCGTGACCGCCGTCGCCGCCGCCGCTCCGGTCGCTGTGCCGGGCGCCGCTGCCGCCGCCGCTGCGCCGGCCGCCGAGGAGAAGACGGAGTTCGACGTGATCCTCAAGGACGTCGGCGCCAAGAAGATCCAGGTCATCAAGGTGATCCGCGAGCTCACGAACCTGGGTCTGAAGGAGGCCAAGGACCTCGTCGACGGCGCCCCCTCCACCGTCAAGGAGGGCGCCTCCAAGGAAGAGGCCGAGCAGATCAAGGCCAAGCTCGAGGAGCAGGGCGCGACCGTCGAGCTGAAGTAGCCGGCCCCTGGTCCGGCCCCGGACCGTCGGGGCGGCGGGGCGAGGGCACGGGTATCGTCGCCTTCGCCCCGCCCCGGCGCCCGAGACGGCCGGCCAGGACGGCGAACACTTCAGCGCGACAGGGCGCCCATGCTGAGAAAGAGCCGTACCGAAAATTCGAACCGAGACACAACATCCCCACCGCCCGCGAGGGCGGCCGGGGTTTTCTGCGCTTGTTTCCCGGGCGATATCGCCTGAGGAAGGAGATCCGCCTTGGATACTCAGATGAACGGCAAGCTTCCGGTCGTCGGCTTCCAGAAGCTGAAGTCCGTCATGCCGATGCCGAACCTGCTGGACGTTCAGCTCCGCGCGTTCAGGACGCTGCTGCAGACCGACGCCGCCGCCCAGGAGCGCGAGGACGTCGGCCTCGAGCGCGTCTTCAATGAAGTCTTCCCGATCACGGACGTCAACGACAAGTTCTCGCTCGAGTTCGTCTCCTACACCCTCGGCGAGCCGAAGTACTCGGTCGAGGAGTGCATCGAGCGCGACATGACGTACTCGGCTCCCTTGAAGGCGACGCTCCGCCTCGTCGTCTGGGAGGAGATCGAGGAGGGCGAGCGCCGGCCGAAGGACATCATCGAGAAGGAGGTGTACCTCGGCGATCTCCCCCTGCTGACGGACCTCGGGACCTTCATCATCAATGGCTCGGAGCGGGTGATCGTCAGCCAGCTGCACCGCTCCCCCGGCGTCGTCTTCGAGGAGACGGTCCACCCGAACGGCTCGAAGCTGTTCAGCGCGAGGATCATCCCGTTCCGCGGCTCGTGGGTCGAGTTCACCGTCGACATCCACGACGTGATCTACGTCCACATCGACAAGAAGAAGAAGTTCCCGGCCACTGCGCTCCTCCGCGCCTTCGGCTACGGGACCGATGAGGCGATCCTCCGTCTCTTCTACACCTCGCGGGAGCTCGACCTGACCGAGGTCTCCGAGGACCGCACGCAGCGCCGGGAGGTGCTCGGCTCTCTCCTCGCCGAGGACATCGCCGATCCCGAGACCGGTGAGTTGATCGCCGAAACCGCGCAGGAGCTCACGCAGGACCTCTACAACCGGCTGCGTCGCGCCGGGATCGAGCGCGTCCAGATCTTCACCGGTGGGACGCAGACCCGCGGGGGAGAAAGCCCGCTCCTCAAGAACACCCTGCGCAAGGACCCGACGAAGAGCGAGGAGGACGCGCTCAAGGCGATCTACTCGCTCCTGCGCCCGGGCGAGCCGCCGAACCTCGAGACGGCACGCGTCGCCCTGGAGCGCATCTTCTTCAACCCGAAGCGCTACGACCTCGGCCGAGTCGGACGCTACAAGATCAACCAGCGCCTCGGCCTCAACATCCCTGCGGGGCACACCGTGCTCACGCAGGAGGACTTCATCGCGATCATCCGCTACCTCATGGAGCTCCATGAAGGGCGCGGCTACGTCGACGACATCGACCATCTCGGCAACCGCCGCATCCGTAGCGTCGGCGAGCTGATCGCGAACCAGTTCTCCGTCGGGCTCTCGCGCATGGCGCGGCTGGTCAAGGAGCGGATGTCGATCACCACGGACGTCGAGAAGATGACGATCGACGACCTGGTGAACGCCCGCACCGTCAGCGCGGTGATCCAGGCCTTCTTCGGCTCGAGCCAGCTCAGCCAGTTCATGGACCAGACGAACCCGCTGGCCGAGCTGACGCACAAGCGCCGCCTCTCGGCGCTCGGGCCCGGCGGTCTGACCCGCGAGCGCGCCGGCTTCGAGGTACGCGACGTCCACTACTCGCACTACGGGCGCATGTGCCCGATCGAGACGCCGGAAGGTCCGAACATCGGGCTGATCACCAGCCTCACGACCTTCGCCCGGGTCAACGACCTCGGCTTCATCGAGACACCGTACCGTAAGGTGATCGATGGCCGCGTCACCGACGAGATCGTCTGGCTCGACGCCCTCGCCGAGGAGGAGGCCGCCATCGCCCAGGCGAACGCGCCGCTCAACCCCGACGGCACATTCCGGAACGAGTTCGTCCTCTGCCGGTGGCGCGACGACTACCCGCTCCTGCCACCGAGCCAGATCGACTACATGGACGTCGCCCCGGACCAGCTCGTCTCGGTCGCCGCGGCGCTGATCCCGTTCCTCGAGCACGACGACGCGAACCGCGCGCTCATGGGATCGAACATGCAGCGTCAGGCCGTCCCGCTCCTCTTCCCGGATGCGCCCCTCGTCGGCACCGGGCTCGAGGAGAAGGTCGCGCGCGACTCGGGCGCCGTCATCCTGGCCCGGCGCGGTGGGATCGTCGAGCGCGTCTCCGCGGACGAGATCGTGATCGACACCGGTGCCGTCCAGCCGGGCTCGACCGAGGAGCCCCTGGCGAAGCTCGCCCAGTTCGATCGCTACCGCCTCAAGAAGTTCTGGCGGACGAACCAGGACACGGCGATCAACCAGAGGCCGCTGGTCCGCAAGGGCCAGCGCGTCGAGGCCGGGGACATCATCGCCGACGGCGCCTCCACCGACCAGGGCGAGCTCGCCCTCGGCCGGAACGTCCTCGTGGCCTTCATGCCGTGGTACGGCCACAACTTCGAGGACGCCATCGTCCTCAGCGAGCGCCTCGTCAAGGATGACGTCTTCACCTCCATCCACATCCAGGAGCTCGAGCTCCAGGTCCGCGACACCAAGCGGGGGATGGAGGAGATCACGCGCGAGATCCCCAACGTCGCCGAGGAGAGCCTCACGCAGCTCGACGAGCGCGGGATCGTTCGCATCGGCGCCCGGGTCAAGTCGGGCGACATCCTGGTCGGGAAGATCACGCCGAAGGGCGAGACGGAGCTCTCCCCGGAGGAGAAGCTCCTCACCGCGATCTTCGGTGAGAAGGCCAAGGACGTGAAGGACTCGTCCCTCAAGGTCCCGCCGGGGATGGAGGGGACGATCATCGACGTGAAGGTCTTCAGTCGCCGGATCGACGACCCCCTCCTCGAGAAGGAGCGCGGCGAGAGGATCGGCGAGCTGCGCGCCCACGAGCGCGAGGAGGTCGCGCGCATCACCGACGCCCGCGATGAGGAGCTGAAAGCGCTCCTCCGCGGCCAGACGGTCGCCCTCATGCTCAAGCGCGGCACCGTGGAGCCGTTCCTCGAGGAGGGCGCGGAGCTCACCGACGCGGTGGTGCGCAGCCTCGATCTCTCGGAGATCGACCTGACGACCCTCAAGGTCCAGGACCGTGCGACCAGCGAGCGGATCCGCCGGGTCATCGACGAGGCCAAGCGGCGCATCGAGCGGGTCCGCGAGAAGACCGAGGAGCAGATCGACAAGGTGTTCCAGCCCGACGAGCTCTCGCCGGGCGTCGTCCAGCTCGTCAAGGTCTACATCGCCGAGAAGCGCAAGGTCAGCGTCGGCGACAAGATGGCGGGGCGCCACGGGAACAAGGGGATCGTCGCCCGCATCGTCCCGGAGGAGGACATGCCTTTCCTCCCGGACGGCACCCCGGTGCAGATCGTCCTGAACCCGCTCGGCGTGCCGAGCCGCATGAACGTCGGGCAGATCCTCGAGACGCATCTCGGGTGGGTCTGCCAGATCCTCGGCTTCGAGGCGAAGACCCCCGTCTTCCAGGGCGCCAACGAGGACGAGATCGGTGTGCTCCTGAAGTTCAGCGGGATCCGGTGGGCCCACGACGCCCTCCGCATCCGCTCGGTCGAACCGCTCAAGATCGACGCGCCGCGGATCGAGGCGCTCCTCGATGCGATGCGCCAGCTCGAGGCGGTGCCGGCCGGTGGCGGGGACGGCGCCGGGGCCGCCACGCAGTCGCTCGGTCGGTCGCTGGACACCTTCCTCGACGATGATGCGCCGGCGGTCCTGCGCGAGCTCGCACAGGAGGCCCGCAACTACCTGGTCTCCGCGGCCGAGGAACTCGCCGCGCGTCAGGGCGAGAAGGTCGCCACCCTCTTCCCCGCGATCCACGCGATCTCGAAGAGGAAGACGGTCAAGGAGGGGCTCGATGCCGCGGTCACCGAGTTCATGGCCCGCGCCGGCCTCACCCCCGGCGGCAAGGTTTGGCTCCGCGATGGCCGCAGCGGGCAGCCGTTCGACTTCCCGGTGACGGTGGGCTCGATCTACATGCTCAAGCTGTCGCACCTCGTCGACGACAAGATCCACGCCCGCTCCATCGGGCCCTACTCCCTGGTCACGCAGCAGCCGCTCGCCGGCAAGGCGCAGTTCGGTGGCCAGCGGTTCGGGGAGATGGAGGTCTGGGCGCTCGAGGCCTACGGCGCGGCGCACACCCTCCAGGAGATCCTGACCGTGAAGAGCGACGACGTCGCCGGGCGGTCCCGGGTCTACGAGGCGATCGTCAAGGGCGAGAACCTCCCCGAGCCGGGGATTCCGGAGTCGTTCAACGTGCTCGTCAAGGAGCTCCAGTCCCTGGGGTTGTCCGTGACGCTGGGCAGAGAGGAGTAATCATACATGATCGATTTCCCGCGTACCCGCGAGCCTCGGTCGAGCGACTTCGACTTCATCCAGCTCAAGATCGCCTCTCCGGAGGAGATCCGGAGCTGGAGCTACGGCGAGGTCACCAAGCCCGAGACCATCAATTACCGCTCCTTCAAGCCGGAGCGTGACGGGCTCTTCTGCGAGCGGATCTTCGGTCCGGTCAAGGACTGGGAGTGCCATTGCGGCAAGTTCAAGCGGATCCGCTTCCGCGGGCACGTCTGCGACAAGTGCGGCGTCGAGGTCACGCTCTCGAAGGTGCGCCGCGAGCGCATGGGCCACATCGAGCTCGCGGTCCCGGTCGCCCACATCTGGTTCTTCAAGACGCTTCCGAGCCAGATGGGCTACCTCCTCGGGATGACGCTGCGCGACCTGGAGAAGGTCATCTACTACGCCGCCTACGTGGTGACGAACCCGGGCGAGCAGGACGTGCGCTATCAGCAGCTCCTCGACGAGGACGAGTACTACGACCTCCGCATCAAGGCGCGTGAGGAGGGGGACAACGCCTTCAAGGCGGAGATCGGCGCGGAGGCGATCCGCACGCTGCTCCGGCAGCTCGATGCGCCGGACCGCCCGATCGAGGAGCGCAACAAGGACGGCCGCGGTATCGACCGCTTGGCCGAGTACCTGCGCGCCGAGGTCACCACGGAGACGAGCCAGCACCGGAAGAAGCAGAAGCTCAAGCGGCTCAAGGTGCTGGATGCGATCCGCGCCTCGGGCGAGACCCCCGAGACCCGGAACAAGCCCGAGTGGATGATCATGGACGTGATCCCGGTCATCCCGCCGGACCTGCGTCCGCTGGTCCCGCTCGATGGCGGCCGCTTCGCCACGAGCGACCTGAACGACCTCTACCGCCGGGTCATCAACCGGAACAACCGGCTCAAGAAGCTCATGGAGATGCGCGCGCCGGAGGTGATTCTCCGCAACGAGAAGCGCATGCTCCAGGAGGCGGTCGACGCCCTCTTCGACAACGGGCGGCGGAGCAAGGCGATCCGCGGGCGCGGCAAGCGGCCGCTCAAGTCGCTTTCCGACATGCTCAAGGGCAAGCAGGGCCGCTTCCGGCAGAACCTGCTCGGCAAGCGCGTCGACTACTCGGGCCGCTCGGTCATCGTCGTCGGCCCCGAGCTCAAGCTGCACCAGTGCGGCTTGCCGAAGGCGATGGCCGTCGAGCTCTTCAAGCCCTTCATCATCCACGAGCTGGAGAAGCGGGGCGAGGCCGAGACGGTCAAGCGCGCCAAGAAGATCGTCGAGAGGGACGACCCCAAGGTCTACGAGGTCCTCGAGGACATCATCAAGGACCACCCGGTGCTCCTCAACCGTGCGCCGACGCTGCACCGGCTGGGGATCCAGGCCTTCGAGCCGGTGCTGGTCGAGGGGAAGGCGATCCGCATCCACCCGCTGGTCTGCGCCGCCTTCAACGCCGACTTCGACGGCGACCAGATGGCGGTGCACGTGCCGCTCAGCTTCGAGGCGCAGCTCGAGGCGCGGGTGCTCATGCTCTCGAGCAACAACATCCTGCTGCCGTCGAACGGTCGGCCGATCGCGAGCCCGTCGCAGGACATGGTCATCGGGTGCTACTACCTCACGAAGCTCCCGCTCCATGTCCAGGATGCCGAGGAGGCGCTCACCGCGGCTCGCTCCTCGCGTGAGCAGCGGGAGAAGGCCCAGGCGCTCCTCGACGAGGTCTACGCCAACGCGCCGCGCTACGGCCGCTTCGCCGAGGCGGAGGCCGCCCTCGCGCTCGGGCACGTGAAGTATCACACCCCCTGCTGGTTCTGGGTCGAGCGTCGTTCCGCCGACGAGGAGGAGCTCGAAGGCGAGCCCCGGCGTGGGAAATGGGTCCGCACCTCCGTCGGCCGCGTCATCTTCAACTCCGTCGTGCCGGAGGACCTCGGCTTCTGGAACACGACGATGGGGAAGAAGGAGCTCGGCGAGATCATCTTCCAGGCCTACCGCCGCGTGGGGCTGAAGCGGACGACCGAGTTCCTCGACGCGCTCAAGGACTTCGGCTTCCGCTACGCCACCATGGGCGGGATCTCCGTCGGCGTCGTCGACCTCGAGATCCCGACCGAGAAGAGCGAGATCCTCCGCGAGGCCGACGAGGAGGTCGCGCGTTACACCCGCGCGTACCAGAACGGCGTCATCTCCAACGGCGAGCGCTACAACAAGGTCATCGACACCTGGACGCACGCCAACAACGACGTCGCCGACGCGATGGTGCGTCGCCTCGAGCGCTCGAACAACGGGTTCAACCCGGTGTTCATGATGATGAACTCGGGGGCCCGCGGTAACCGCGACCAGATGCGTCAGCTCGCGGGGATGCGCGGCCTCATGGCCAAGCCGCAGAAGAAGCTGACCGGTGGGATCGGCGAGATCATCGAGAGCCCGATCAAGTCGAACTTCCGCGAGGGGCTCACCGTGCTCGAGTACTTCATCTCGACGCACGGCGCGCGGAAGGGGCTCGCCGACACCGCGCTCAAGACGGCCGACGCCGGGTACCTCACCCGCCGCCTCGTCGACGTGGCGCAGGACGTCACCATCACCGAGGAGGACTGCGGCACGATCCTGGGGATCGAGATGACGGCCCTCAAGGAGGGCGAGGACATCATCGAGCCCCTGAAGGACCGCATCGTCGGCAACGTCGCCCTCGACGACGTCTACGACCCCATCGATGGCGAGCTGATCGTCAAGGCGGGCGAGCTCATCGACGAGGACGCCGCCGAAGCGATCGAGGATGCCGGGATCCAGAGCGTGAAGATCCGCTCGGTCCTCACTTGCGAGGCCAAGCGCGGGCTCTGCCGCATGTGCTACGGCCGCAATCTCGCCACCATGGAGATGGTCGACATCGGCGAGGCGGTCGGGATCCTGGCCGCGCAGTCGATCGGCGAGCCGGGCACCCAGCTCACGCTGCGGACCTTCCACATCGGCGGGACCGCGGCGCGCATCGCCGCGCAGACCCAGCGCAAGTCGAAGGTCGACGGGATCGCCACCTTCGAGCGCATCACCTTCGTCGAGACGCCCCAGGGCGAGCGGATCGTCACGAGCCGCGAAGGCGAGATCGTGATGAAGACGAAGGAGGGGGCCGTCCGCAGCCGCCTCACCGTCCCGTACGGCGCCACCCTCGCCGTCGAGGACGGCAAGGAGGTCGAGGCCGGCGATCTCCTCTTCAGCTGGGACCCGTACTCCGAGCCGATCGTCGCCGACTTCGGCGGGACCGTCCGCTTCATCGACATCGTCGAAGAGGAGACGGTCCGTGAGGAGCTCGACGAGTCCACCGGGCGCCGCCAGTTCGTGATCATCGAGGATCGCGACAAGAAGCTGCACCCGATGATCGAAATCCACAGGGACGGGGAGAAGCTCCGCGAGTTCATCGTCCCGGTCGGCGCGCAACTCACCGTGCGCGACGGCGAGACGGTCGAGCCCGGCCAGACCCTCGCCAAGATCTCCCGCGAGGTCTACAAGACCCGCGACATCACCGGCGGTCTCCCCCGCGTCGCCGAGCTCTTCGAGGCCCGGCGCCCCAAGGATCCCGCCGTCATCACGGAGATCGACGGCACGATTCGCTTCGGCGAGATCCGTCGCGGGAAGCGCGAGATCATCGTCGTCCCCGCACAGGGGCCGGAGCGCGTCTACGAGGTCCCCGTCGGGAAGCACCTGCGCGTCCACGAGGGCGACGCCGTTCGGGCCGGCGACCGCCTCTCCGAGGGGCCGGTCAACCCGCACGACATCCTGCGCATCAAGGGCCCCAGGGCCGTGCAGGAGTACCTCCTCAACGAGGTCCAGGAGGTCTACCGCCTCCAGGGCGTGCGGATCAACGACAAGCACATCGGCGTCATCGTCCGGCAGATGCTCCAGAAGGTCCGCATCACCGATCCGGGCGACACCGAGTTCCTCGAGGGCGAGCACGTCGATCGCGGCGAGTTCCGCGAGACGAACCAGAAGGTCATCGCGCGTGGCGGCACCCCCGCCCGCTCCGAGCCGCTCCTCCTGGGGATCACCAAGGCGAGCCTGACGACGCAGTCGTTCATCAGTGCCGCCTCCTTCCAGGAGACCACCCGCGTCCTCACCGACGCCGCGGTCCGGGGCGCGCGCGACGAGCTCATCGGCCTCAAGGAGAACATCATCATCGGGCACCTCATCCCGGCGGGCACCGGCGTCTACCGGTCCTTCGACATCGAGTTCCTCGTCGAAGAGCCGCTCGTTCCGGAGGAAGAGGCCCCGGCCCGGGAGGGCGTCCTCACCGGCGTCGCCCGGGAGCCCGAGGAGGAGGAGCGCGCCGCGCCCGCGGACTGATCGCGTTCCGGGCCGTAACCCCGGTCAAGGCCGCTTCTTGACAATTCGAGAAGCGGCCTTTACCTTTACGGGTCTGTACGGCTAATCCGCCGGCTGTCGCGGGGGAGAGGGTCCCCCGCTTTTTTCGGTAAGCAGATCGAGAGGCACTAGGCGAGCGATGCCGACCATCAACCAGCTGGTCCGCAAGGGCCGTAAAGAGGTCGAGAAGAAGGCCAAGGCGCCTGCGCTCGAAGCGAACCCCTTCAAGCGAGGCGTCTGCACGCGCGTCTATACGACGACGCCGAAGAAGCCGAACTCGGCGCTCCGGAAGGTCGCGCGTGTCCGGCTCAGCAACGGCTACGAGGTCACGGCCTACATCCCGGGGGAGGGGCACAACCTCCAGGAGCACTCGATCGTGCTCATCCGGGGCGGCCGTGTGAAGGACCTCCCGGGGGTGCGTTACCACATCATCCGGGGGACGCTGGATGCGAGCGGGGTGGCGGATCGCCGCCAGGGTCGTTCCAAGTACGGAGCTAAGAGGCCGAAGTAGCCATGAGTCGACGGCAGCGAGCGGTCAAGCGCGAGATCCCGGCCGATCCGCAGTACGGGTCGGTGACGGTGTCGAAGTTCATCAACACCCTCATGGTGGACGGGAAGAAGTCGCTGGCGGAGCGGATCTTCTATGACGCGATGCGCATCGTGGAGGAGAAGACCGGTCAGCCGGCGATCAACGTCTTCAAGCAGGCGTTGAACAACGCGAAGCCCGTCCTCGAGGTCAAGAGCCGTCGGGTCGGTGGCGCCACCTATCAGGTGCCGGTCGAGGTGCGTCCGGAGCGGCGCACGGCCCTGGCGATGCGCTGGCTCGTCACGTATGCGCGCGAGCGCGGCGACAAGACGATGGCGGACCGGCTGGCGAACGAGCTGATCGCTGCAAGCCGCAACGAGGGCAACGCGATCAAGAAGAAGGACGATACCCATCGGATGGCCGAGGCCAACAAGGCCTTCGCCCATTACCGGTGGTAAGGGAATAGACAGGTCGGTTATGCCGAGGATTACGCCTCTACCGAAGCTCAGGAATATCGGCATCATGGCGCACATCGATGCCGGTAAGACCACGACCACCGAGCGCATCCTGTATTACACCGGCCGGGTGCACCGCATCGGCGAGACGCACGATGGGTCCGCCACCATGGACTGGATGGAGCAGGAGCAGGAGCGTGGGATCACGATCACCTCGGCCGCGACGACCGCTCACTGGCGTCGTCTCGGCGAGGAGTATCGGATCAACATCATCGACACGCCGGGGCACGTCGACTTCACCGTGGAGGTGGAGCGCAGCCTGCGCGTGCTCGACGGTGCCGTCGCGGTCTTCTGCGCGGTGGGGGGCGTGGAGCCTCAGTCGGAGACGGTCTGGCGGCAGGCCGACCGCTACGGGGTCCCGCGCATCGCGTTCGTCAACAAGATGGACCGGGTCGGCGCGGACTTCGACAACGTGGTCGAGATGATCCGTGACCGTCTGGGTGCGCGCCCGTTCCCGGTCCAGTACCCGAACGGGCAGGGTGAGCTCTTCACCGGGGTGATCGACGTCATCCGGCGGGTCCAGCTGGTCTACGACGAGGAATCGCTCGGTGCTCGGTGGACGGAAGTGCCGGTTCCCGAGTCGCTCGCCGGCCGGATCGAGGAGCTCCGGCACGAGCTGGTCGAGGCCGCGCTCGAGTACGACGAGGAGCTCCTCGAGCGGTACTTCGAGGGCGAGGAGCTGACCGAGGCCGAGATCCGGCAGGCGATCCGGAAGGCGACCATCGCCGGCGGTATCGTCCCGGTCTTCTGCGGTTCCGCCTTCAAGAACAAGGGTGTGCCCCAGCTTCTGGACGGCGTGGTCGACTACCTCCCCTCGCCGGTGGACATTCCGCCGGTCAAGGGGCATCTCCCGCACCACGACGAGACCGAGGCCGAGCGGATCGCGTCGGACGATGAGCCCTTCTCGGCGCTCGCCTTCAAGATCATGACCGACCCGTACGTCGGGAAGCTGACCTTCTTCCGGGTCTACTCGGGGTCGCTCAAGGCGGGTTCCTACGTCTACAACTCGACGAAGGACAAGCGCGAGCGCATCGGTCGCATCCTCCAGATGCACGCCAACCACCGCGAGGAGCGCGACGAGGTCTTCGCCGGCGACATCGCGGCGGCGATCGGGCTCAAGGACACGAAGACGGGGGATACGCTCTGCGACGCGGATCACCCGATCATCCTCGAGGCGATGAAGTTCCCGGAGCCGGTGATCGACGTCGCCATCGAGCCGAAGACGAAGGCCGACCAGGACAAGTTGGCGAACGGGCTGGCCAAGCTCGCCGAGGAGGACCCGACCTTCCGGGTGCATACCGACCCGGAGACGGGGCAGACGATCATCAGCGGGATGGGCGAGCTCCACCTCGAGATCATCGTCGACCGCCTGCGGCGGGAGTTCAAGGTCGAGGCGAACGTGGGTCGTCCGCAGGTGGCGTACCGGGAGACGATCCGCAAGGCGGTGTTCAACGTCGAGGGGAAGTTCATCCGCCAGACCGGCGGGCGCGGCCAGTACGGCCACGTCGTGATCAACCTGTCGCCGGCCGAGCCCGGGCAGGGCTTCATCTTCGAGGACAAGATCGTCGGCGGCGTGGTCCCGAAGGAGTACATCGGGCCCGCGGAGCAGGGGATGAAGGAGGCGATGGAGACGGGCGTTCTCGCCGGGTACCCGATGGTCGACGTGAAGGTCGAGCTGATCGACGGCTCGTACCACGACGTCGACTCGAGCGAGATGGCCTTCAAGATCGCCGGCTCGATGGCGTTGAAGGAGGCCGCGCGGCTCGCAGACCCCGTGCTCCTCGAGCCGATCATGGATGTCGAGGTCGTCACGCCGGCCGAGTACATGGGTGATGTGATCGGCGACCTCTCGAGCCGCCGGGGGAAGATCGGCGGGATGACGCAGCGCGGCGATGCGCAGGTGATCGGCGCGAGCGTACCTCTGGCCGAGATGTTCGGCTACTCGACGCAGCTTCGCTCCCTGACGCAGGGGCGGGCCGTCTACTCGATGCACTTCTCGCGGTACGAGGAAGTTCCGAAGGCGAAGGCCGAAGAGATCGTCGCGAAGATCCGCGGGTAAGCGAACCTGGATCCGAACGGTTGAGGGGACCATGGCCAAGGCGAAGTTTGAGCGGACGAAGCCGCACGTGAACGTGGGGACGATTGGGCACGTGGACCACGGGAAGACGACGTTGACGGCGGCGATCACGGCGATTCAGGCGGCGAAGGGTCTGGCGCAGAACGTGGCGTACGACCAGATCGACAAGGCGCCGGAGGAGCGGGAGCGGGGGATCACGATTGCGACGTCTCACGTGGAGTACGAGACGGAGACGCGGCACTATGCGCACGTGGACTGCCCGGGGCACGCCGACTACGTGAAGAACATGATCACGGGGGCGGCGCAGATGGACGGAGCGATTCTGGTGGTGTCGGCGGCGGACGGGCCGATGCCGCAGACGCGCGAGCACATTCTGCTGGCGCGTCAGGTGAACGTGCCGTACATCGTGGTGTTCCTGAACAAGTGCGACATGGTGGACGATCCGGAGCTGATCGACCTGGTGGAGCTGGAGGTTCGGGAGCTTCTGAGCGAGTACGACTTCCCGGGGGATGAGACGCCGATCATCCGGGGGAGCGCGCTGAAGGCCCTGGAGTCGGGGGATCCGAACAGCGAGTGGGGGAAGAAGATCACGGAGCTCATGGAGGCGGTCGACAGCTACATCCCGGAGCCGGAGCGTGACATTGACAAGCCGTTCCTGATGCCGGTCGAGGATGTGTTCTCGATCACGGGTCGTGGGACGGTGGCGACGGGGCGTATCGAGCGCGGCCGCGTGAAGGTGGGCGACGAGGTCGAGATGGTGGGCTTCGGGGCGGCCAAGAAGACGGTGGTGACGGGGGTGGAGATGTTCCGCAAGCTTCTGGAGGAGGGGCTTGCGGGGGACAACGTGGGGCTGCTGCTGCGGGGTGTGGGCAAGGACGAGATCGAGCGGGGGATGGTGCTGGCGAAGCCGGGCTCGATCACGCCGCACACGAAGTTCAAGGCGGAGGTCTACGTGCTGACGAAGGAGGAGGGCGGGCGTCACACGCCGTTCTTCCCGGGGTATCGGCCGCAGTTCTACTTCCGCACGACGGACGTGACGGGGTCGGTGGCGCTGCCGGAGGGCGTGGAGATGGTCATGCCGGGCGACAACGTGCAGATGACGATCGAGCTGATCACGCCGATCGCCATGGAGAAGGAGCTGCGCTTCGCGATCCGCGAGGGCGGCCGCACGGTCGGCGCCGGCGTCGTCACCGAGATCCTGCAGTAAGGACGAAGCGACACCGGGGAACGATCCATGGCGGGGAAGATTCGGATTCGACTGAAGGCGTTCGATCATGCGGTCATCGATCAGACCGCTTCGGACATCGTGCGGACGGCGGAGAAGACCGGCGCGCGCGTGAGCGGGCCGATCCCGCTCCCGACGCGGATCCAGCGGTGGACCGTGTTGCGTTCGCCGCACATCGACAAGAAGAGCCGCGAGCAGTTCGAGTTGAAGACGCACAAGCGCGTCATCGACATCATGGATTCGCGGCCGCAGACGATCGACGCGCTCACGAAGCTGGATCTCCCGGCCGGCGTGGACGTTGAAATCAAAGTGGATTAGGCGGATCCGGCGATGGCTGCAATCATCGGACGTAAGCTGGGGATGACCCAGATATTCGACGAGGCGGGCGCATCGATCCCGGTGACGGTGATCGAAGCGGGCCCGTGCCCGGTCACGCAGGTCAAGACCGTGGCGACGGATGGCTACGCGGCCATCCAGCTCGGGTTCGGCGAGAAGAAGGAGAAGCGCGCTCCGAAGGCGGAGCGCGGCCACGCGAAGAAGGCGGGGCTCGACTACGCGCCGCGGACCCTCCGGGAGTTCCGGATGGACACGGTCGAGGGCTATGAGCTCGGGCAGCGGTTGACGGTCGAGCAGTTCGAGGTCGGCTCGCGTGTGAAGGTGACGGGGACGACGAAGGGGCGGGGCTTCCAGGGTGTCATGAAGCGTCACGGCTTCGGCGGACGCCCGGGATCGCACGGCCACCCGATGGCGCGGAACCCCGGGACGCTCGGTCCGGGCACCAACCCCTCGAGGGTCATCAAGGGGAAGAAGATGCCCGGGCAGATGGGGAACACGCAGCACACGGAGCGGAATCTCCGGGTCGTCCGGGTCGACGCGGAGCGGAATCTGATCTTCTTGCGGGGCGCGGTTCCGGGAGCCCGGAACAGCCTGGTTTACATCCGGAAGGCGTGAGCGCGCCGCGGAGTCTGGAGATCCCAACGATGTTCAAGGCACCGGTCTTTACGGCCGCCGGGGAGAGGAAGGGCGAGCAGGAGCTCCCCGAGGCCCTCTTCGACGGTACGGTGAACGAGCCGACGCTCTGGCAGGCGGTGAAGGCCTACCTGGCCAACCAGCGTCAGGCGACGGCATCGACCAAGACGCGTAGCACCGTCTCGGGCGGCAACAGCAAGCCGTGGCGTCAGAAGGGGACGGGGCGGGCCCGGCAGGGTTCGACCCGTGCGCCGCACTGGCGGGGCGGCGGGAACGTCTTCGGCCCGAGGGCGAACCGGAACTTCCACCAGGACCTCCCGAAGAAGGTGCGCTGGTTGGCGCGCCGCTCGGCGTACAACGCCCGGGCGCAGGACGGGGCGGTCTTCGTGGTCGAGCCGCTCGCGATCGAGAAGCCGAAGACGAAGCAGATCGTGGCGCTCCTCGAGAACTGCGGCGCGAACGGAAACGTCCTCCTGTTGACGGACGGTCACAAGCCGATGGTTTACCTGTCGTCGCGCAACCTCCCGGGTGTGGAGGTTCGGCCCTTCGGGCAGGAGTCGGCGTACGACGTCCTCTGGGCGGACACGGTGATCGTCGAGGCTCCGGCGCTCGAGCGCGCCGGGGAGGTGGCCCATGCGTGATCCGCGGGAGATCATCCTGCGCCCGGTCGTGACCGAGCGCACGACGGAGATGGGTGAGCCGGATGCGAAGGACCGGCGCCGGTACGCCTTCATCGTCGCGAAGGATTCGAACAAGATCGAGATCCGCCAGGCGATCGAGTCGCTCTTCGGCGTGCGGGTCACGGACGTCCGGACGGCGAACTACCGGGGCAAGTGGCGCCGGGTGGGGCGTAGCATCGGTCGTCGGCCCGCGTACAAGAGGGCGGTGGTGAGCCTCGCCCCTGGGGACCAGATCGACGTCTACGAGGGGATCTGATGCCGATCAAGAAGTTCAAGCCGGTGACCGCCGGCACGCGATTCCGGGCGGTGAGCGCGTTCGATGAGATCACGCGTTCCGAGCCGGAGCGCTCGCTGACCGAGCCGCTGAAGAAGTCGGGCGGGCGCAACCATCAGGGCCACGTGACGAGCCGTCGTCGCGGGGGGGGCGCGAAGCGTCTCTACCGCCGGATCGACTTCAAGCGAGACAAGATCGGCGTGCCGGGCCGGGTCGCCGAAATCGAATACGACCCGAACCGGACGGCGAACATCGCGCTGATCCACTACGCGGATGGCGAGAAGCGCTACATCCTCCACCCGCGGGGCCTGAACCAGGGCGACACGATCATCAGCGGCCCGGGCTCGGACATCAAGGTGGGGAACGCGCTGCCGCTCGGGGAGATCCCGCTCGGCACCGTGGTCCACAATGTCGAGTTGAAGCCGAAGAAGGGTGGCCAGATCGTCCGTTCGGCCGGCGCGGGTGCGCAGGTGGTGGCGAAGGAGGGCGACTACGTGACGCTCCGCCTCCCCTCGACGGAGGTGCGCATGGTTCGTCGCGAGTGCTATGCGACGATCGGCCAGGTCGGGAACATCGATCACGAGCTGCGGAAGATCGGGAAGGCCGGGGCGAATCGGTGGCGGGGTCGCCGTCCGAAGGTCCGCGGCGTGGCGATGAACCCGATCGACCACCCGCTGGGTGGGGGTGAGGGGCGGACCTCGGGCGGCAGGCCGCCGGTCTCGCCCTGGGGTAAGCCCGAGGGTGTCAAGACTCGCAAGAACAAGAAGCAGTCGAACAAGTACATCGTGCGCGGCCGCAGGCGCGGCAAGGCGACGGCGTAACCAGCGCACGCTGAGGCGCCTGCCTGCCTCCGCGAAGGATGCCCGGAGTTCGGGTCCGCGGATGCAGGCACGAGCGTGCGACGTGACGTAATCGAGAGGGAACGGAAGAGCAAATGGCGCGATCGATCAAGAAGGGACCGTACATCGACGCGAAGCTGCTCGAGAAGATCCGCGAGATGAACGATCGGAACGAGAAGCGCGTCATCAAGACCTGGGCGCGCGCCTCGACGATCTCGCCGGAATTCGTCGGGCACACGCTGGCCGTGCACAACGGCAACAAGTTCATCCCGGTCTACATCACGGAGAACATGGTCGGCCACAAGTTGGGCGAGTTCGCGCCCACCCGTCTCTTCCGGGGCCATGGCGGGAAGCTGGCCGACAAGCGCTCCCGAGCGAAGTAGGCGAGCCATGGAAGCCCGGGCGATATCGAGATACGTGCGTCAGAGTCCGCGCAAGATGCGGCTGGTCATCGATCTGATCCGCGGACGGAAGGTCGGGGAGGCCTACGCGATCCTCCAGTTCTCGAAGAAGCGGGCCGCGGAGGCGATCGACAAGACGCTGCGGTCGGCCGTGGCCAACGCGAAGGCGAAGGCCGAGGACGCGGGGGAGTTCGTCGACGTGGACGATCTGTACGTCAAGGAAGCGTACATCAACGAGGGACCGCGGTTGAAGCGGTGGCGGGCGGCGGCGATGGGCCGGGCGGCCCCGGTGCAGCACCCGACGAGCCACGTGGTCATCGTCGTGGACCGGAAGGAGTAAGCATGGGACAGAAGACGCATCCGCTCGGGTTCCGCCTCGGGATCATCAAGCCGTGGAAGTCGCGGTGGTACGCTGAGCGCTCGGACTTCGGCAAGCTGCTCCGAGAGGACGAGACGATCCGGAAGTACCTCCATCAGCGTCTCGCGCATGCGTCGGTCTCGCAGGTCGAGATCGAGCGCAAGCCGCAGAAGATCGTCGTGACGATCCACACGGCGCGGCCCGGGGTCGTGATCGGGAAGCAAGGCTCGGAGGTGGACAAGCTCCGGGATGAGCTGGCGCACCTCACGAAGAGTGAGGTCTCGATCAACGTCGAGGAGATCAAGCGGCCGGAGCTGGATGCCCAGCTCGTGGCCGACAGCATCGCCCACCAGCTGACGCAGCGGATCTCGTTCCGTCGGGCGATGAAGCGGGCGGTCCAGTCGGCGATGCGTGCGGGCGCCGAGGGGATCAAGGTCCAGACCGGCGGCCGCCTGGGCGGCGCCGAGATCGCCCGGACGGAGGGGTACCACGAGGGACGGGTCCCGCTGCACACCCTGCGTGCCGACATCGATTACGCGCAGGCGACTGCGCGCACGACGTACGGGACGATCGGGGTGAAGGTCTGGATCTTCAAGGGTGAGGTCGTGGAGGACCGGCGGGGCCGGACCTACTCCACGGGCGGCTAACGAAGGCGGGCGAAGACGATGCTAGCGCCGAAGCGAATCAAGTATCGGAAGCAGCAGAAGGGCCGCATGAAGGGTGTGGCCTCCCGGGGGAACACGGTCGCCTTCGGGGATTACGGGCTGCAGACGACGGAGCCGGGCTGGATCACGAACCGGCAGATCGAGGCCGCGCGTGTGGCGATGACCCGGCACATCAAGCGTGGTGGTAAGGTCTGGATCCGGATCTTCCCGGACAAGCCGGTGACGAAGAAGCCGGCCGAGACGCGAATGGGGAAGGGGAAGGGGAACCCGGAATACTGGGTGGCGGTGGTCAAGCCCGGACGGGTCATGTTCGAGCTCGAGGGGGTCGCCGAGCCGGTGGCGCGGCGAGCCTTCGAACTGGCCGCGGCGAAGCTGCCGGTGAAGTGCCGGTTCGTGTTGCGTGAGACCGCTGCGGAGGGAGGCAGTCAGTGAAGGCGGCGGAGATTCGTGATCTGAGCGACGGCGAGATCCAGGAGCGGATCGGCCAGGTGCGGGAGGAGCTGTTCCGGCTGCGGTTCCGCAGCGCGACGCAGGAGCTCGAGAATCCTGCGCTGGTTCGGCAGCTTCGTCGCGATCTCGCGCGCATGAAGACCATCCTGCGGCAGCGCGAGCTCGCCCGGGAAGGACGGTAGAGAGGCTATGGCCGAGAATACGAGGGGCAGCCGGAAGATCCGCGTCGGGACCGTGGTCAGCGACAAGATGGACAAGACCGTGGTCGTCGCCGTCGAGCGCCGGGTCTCGCACCCGCTCTACGGGAAGCAGGTCGTGCGGACGAAGAAGTACCACGCGCACGACGAGGAGAACGCGGCCCGGCCGGGCGACGTGGTGCGGATCATGGAGACGCGGCCGCTGTCGAAGACGAAGCGGTGGCGGGTGCTCGAGATCATCGAGCGGGCGAAGTGAGGCGACCATGATTCAGCAGGAATCCATTGTCAAGATCGCCGACAACTCGGGTGCGAAGCAGGCGCTCGTGATCCGTGTGCTCGGCGGTTCGGCGCGGCGCTATGCGCGGGTCGGGGACGTGATCATCGTCGCGGTCAAGGACGCGCTCCCGGACGGGACGGTGAAGAAGGGCGATGTCGCGAAGGCGGTCGTCGTCCGCACGGCGAAGGAGATGCGTCGGCGCGATGGGTCGTACATCCGCTTCGACGACAACGCCGCGGTGATCATCAACGACGCAGGTGAGCCGCGGGCGACGCGCATCTTCGGTCCGGTCGGCCGGGAGCTGCGTGAGAAGCGGTTCATGAAGATCGTGTCGCTCGCGCCGGAGGTGATCTGATGGCGACGCGCAGGATGCTGGGCGGCGGTCGCCGCAGGGAGACCGGGGAGAAGCGGCGTCCGAAGGTGCATGTGCGCCGTGGCGACCGCGTGCGGGTGATTCGCGGAAACTACGCGGGCTCGGAGGGTACGGTCTTGAGGGTCATCCCCGAGGAGAACCGCGTCGTCGTCGAGGGCGTGAACCTGCGCAAGCGGCACCAGCGCCCGACGGCGGCGAACCCCGAGGGCGGGATCATCACCTTCGAGGCGCCGATCCACGCGTCGAACGTGATGCTGATCGATCCGACGACGGGTGAGCCGACGCGGTACCGGCGGCGGGTGGAGCCGGACGGGACGAAGGAGCGCATCTCCGTCAAGAGCGGGAATCCGATTCCGAAGGCGTCGAAGTAGGCGGCCGAGGCGAGGAGACCATGAAGCCGAGACTGAAGACACACTACGAGGAACGGGTTCGCGCACGGCTGATGGAGGAGTTCGGATACAAGAACCCCTACCAGGTGCCGCGGCTGGACAAGGTCGTGATCAACGTCGGCCTGGGTGAGGCGCCGAAGAACCCGAAGTTGCTAGAGTCGGTCGTGCAGGAGCTCGCCGACATCACCGGGCAGAAGCCGGTGGTGACGCGGGCGAGGAAGGCGATCTCGAATTTCGGGATTCGCCAGGGGATGCCGATCGGCGTCATGGTGACGCTCCGGCAGGACCGGATGTACGAGTTCCTGGACCGGCTGATCAACGTAGCGATCCCGCGGATCCGTGACTTCCGGGGTCTGCCGACCCGGTCGTTCGACGGGCGGGGCAACTACACGCTCGGGTTGAAGGAGCAGATCATCTTCCCCGAGATCGAATACGACAAGGTCCAGAAGATCCACGGGATGGACATCGTCATCTGCACCACGGCCGGGCGCGACGACGAGGCGCTTGCGTTGCTCCGGGAGATGGGGATGCCGTTCCGGGGCGAGACCCCGGTGGTCGTGGAGGCCGGGACGGCGGCGTGAGGCCAGGCGCGGGGCCCTGCCCTGAGGCGCACGAAGCGAGAGGAACATGGCGAGAAAGGCGTTGATCGAGAAGTCGAGGCGGAAGCCGAAGTTCCAGGTGCGGCACCGGAACCGCTGCGTGCGGTGCGGGCGTCCCCGGGCATTCATCCGCAAGTTCGGCCTCTGCCGCATCTGCTTCCGGGCGATGGCCCTGCGGGGCGAGATCCCGGGCGTTCGTAAGGCGAGCTGGTAGGACGGGTCGCGGGCGGCGGCGCCTGGCCGCGGGCCGGGTCGAAACCCGGCGGGGCCCGCATCTCCATTCCTACAAGTCCGGTAGCCGATCCGGATACTATAGGAGATACGCAAGCATGATGACCGATCCCATCGCCGACATGCTGACGCGAATCCGCAACGCCGGGCATGCCCGGCAGCGGCGCGTGGACATGCCGGTGTCGAAGCTGAAGACGGAAATCGCACGCATCCTCAAGGAGAACCATTTCATCCACGACTACAAGGTCCTGGATGATGGGCGTCATGGGGTGCTCCGGATCTACCTGAAGTACTACCAGGAGCGGCCGGTGATCCGGAACCTGCAGCGGGTGTCGAAGCCAGGGCGGCGCCGCTACGCTGGGGTGAAGGAGTTGCCTCGGGTCCGCAACGGCCTGGGGATGGCGATCGTGTCGACGTCGCAGGGGGTCATGTCGGATCGTGATGCCCGTGCGAAGAACGTCGGCGGCGAGATCCTCGCGGTGGTTTGGTAGGCGGGGAGGGAGCGATGTCGCGCATTGGAAAGAAGCCGATCGCGATCCCGAAGGGCGTCGCGGTTGAGGTGAACGGTTCGACCGTTCGGGTCAAGGGTCCGAAGGGCGAGCTTACGCAGGTATTCCGGCCGGAGATCCAGATCCATGTCGGGGAGACGGAGATCCGCGTGGAGCGGCCGAGCGACGCCAAGACGCATCGGGCGCTGCACGGGCTGACGCGGGCGCTGCTGGCGAACATGGTCCAGGGGGTGACGGGCGGGTTCCGGAAGCCGCTGGAGATCGTCGGGGTCGGGTACCGCGCGGAGAAGCGGGGCGACAAGTTGGTCCTCAACGTCGGGTACTCGCATCAGGTGGAGTACCCGGAGCCGGCGGGGATCACGATCACGACGCCGAATCCGACGACGATCGTCGTCGAGGGTGCCGACAAGCAGAAGGTCGGCCAGGTGGCGGCGGAGATCCGGTCGATCCGGCCGCCGGAGCCTTACAAGGGCAAGGGGATCCGGTACCAGGGCGAGCACGTCCGGCGCAAGGCCGGCAAGGCGGGCGGCAAGTAAGCGCCCGGAGCTGAGATCATGGCGATGAAATCGAAGACGCAGGAGCGCGAGCGTCAGCGGATCCGGCGGCACCGTCGGGTTCGCAAGAAGGTGGTCGGCCTGCCGGAGCGGCCGCGGCTGGTGGTTCATCGGTCGCACAAGAACATGCAGGGCCACGTGGTCGACGACATCTCCGGGAAGGTCCTGGTGGGGGCCTCGACGCTGGCGCCGGAGCTGAAGGAGCTGCGGGAGAGCGCGGAAACGAACAAGACCGCGCTGAGCCGGGCTGCAGGGAAGCTGTTGGCGGAGCGGGCGCGTGCTGCGGGGGTGACGCGGGTGGTGTTCGACCGTGGTGGGTACCTCTACCACGGTCGGGTGGCCGCGTTCGCCGAGGGTGCGCGAGAAGGCGGGCTGGAGTTCTAGGGACTGTCCCAAGGAGAAGTCATCGGATGGCGAGAGAGCAGCGAGGCGGAGGCCGGCGGGGCCGCGCGGAGACGGAACTGGTCGAGAACGTCGTCTTCGTGAACCGCGTGGCCAAGGTCGTGAAGGGTGGCCGTCGGTTCTCCTTCACGGCGCTGGTGGCCGTCGGCGACCGGGACGGGCATGTCGGGATCGCGCTCGGGAAGGCCAATGAGGTTTCCGAGGCGATTCGGAAGGGGCTCGAGCAGGCGCGTCGCAGCATGATCGAGGTGCCGCTGGTCAACGGGACGGTTCCGCACGAGGTGCTGGGCGAGCACGGCGCGGGCCGGGTGCTGATCAAGCCGGCGGGTCCGGGTACGGGCGTGATCGCCGGCGGTCCGGTGCGCGCGATCCTGGAGGCGGCGGGCGTGACGGACGTCCTGACGAAGAGCCTGGGTTCGAACAACCCGATCAACATGGTCCGTGCGACGATGGCCGGGCTCGAGGAGCTGGTGACGCCGGAGCGCGTGGCCGCGGAGCGAGGGATCACCGTGGAGGAGTTGGGGGTACGCCGTGGCTAAGAAGGGAAAGGCCGCAGAACCGGTCCTGCTCAAGATCACGCAGGTGCGTAGCGGGATCGGGCGTCCGGAGAAGCATCGCAAGACGCTGCGGGCGCTCGGGCTGCGTCGCCACCAGCAGTCGGTGGTGCAGAAGGACAGCCCGGCGATCCGTGGGATGATCTTCCAGGTCCAGCACCTGGTCGAGGTCCAGGAGCTGGAGGGAGGCGAGGAGTAAATGACGGACCTGAGCAATCTGCGGCGTCCGGACGGCGCGCATCGTGCGCGCAAGCGTCTGGGCCGCGGCCCTGGTTCCGGTCTCGGCAAGACGAGCGGGAGGGGGCACAAGGGTCACAAGGCGCGGACCGGCGGCAACACGCACCCGTGGTTCGAGGGTGGCCAGATGCCGCTGCAGCGGCGGCTGCCGAAGAGGGGCTTCAAGAACCCCTTCCGCAAGGAGTACGAGATCGTGAATCTTCGCGATCTGGCCCGACTGGAGGAGGAGACGATCACCCTCGAGGTCCTGCACGCGCACCGGCTGGTCGACCTGGGGAAGGGCCGCCCCGTCAAGGTGCTGGGCACCGGGGAGGTGGCGCGGAAGTTCACGATCCACGCCCATGCGATCAGCGCCGGCGCACGGTCCAAGATCGAGGCGGCCGGCGGCACCGTCGAGTTGGTAGAGAGCTGATTCGATGCAGAACCCGATTCCCAGCCTGTTTCGCATCCCGGAGCTGAAGCAGAAGATTCTCTTCACGCTCCTGGCGCTGCTCATCTACCGGGTCGGCGCCCACATCACGGCGCCGGGGGTGGATGTCAACGCGCTGCGCGCGATGGTCGGTCAGCTCCAGGGGACGCTCTTTGGGGTCTACGACATGTTCGTGGGGGGGGCGCTCTCCCGGGCGACGGTGTTCGCGCTGGGGATCATGCCCTACATCTCGGCCAGCATCATGTTCCAGCTGCTGGCCGCGGTCTTCCCCGCGATCGAGAAGATGCAGAAGGAGGGCGAGGAGGGGCGCAAGAAGCTGACGCAGTGGACGCGATACGCCACAGTCGGCCTTGCGTTCATCCAGGCGATCGGGTACGCGACCTTCCTCCGGGGGATCGAGGGCGCGGTTCACATGTCGCCCGGGGTCTTCACGATCTCGACGGCGCTGGTGCTGACGACCGGTGCGATCTTCGTGATGTGGCTCGGTGAGCAGATCACGGAGCGAGGGATCGGGAACGGCGCGTCGCTGCTGATCTTCTTCTCGATCATCGAGGGGTTCCCCGGGGCGATCGGGCGGACCTTCGAGGCGCTGACCACGGATGTGATCAACGTCTTCCAGCTCATCGGGCTGGGGGCGGTGATGGTCGCCATCGTCGCCGCGGTCGTCGCCATGACGATGGCCTCGAGGAAGATTCCGGTCCAGATCCCGCGGAAGGTCATGGGACGGGGACGGATCCGGGAGGGGCAGAAGAGCTTCATCCCGCTGCGGATCAACTCGGCGGGGGTGATGCCGATCATCTTCGCCCAGTCGCTGATCATCATTCCGGGGACGGTGGCGCAGTTCGCGAACATCGATCTGCTGCGGCCGGTGGCCGATGCCCTCCAGCCGGGGAACTGGATCTACTCGATCCTGTACGGCGGGCTGATCCTCTTCTTCACGTACTTCTACACGGCCATCATCTTCAACCCGGTGGACCTTGCGGAGAACCTGAAGAAGCAGGGCGCCTTCGTGCCGGGGGTGAAGCCGGGTGCGCGTACGGCGGAGTACATCGACCGGGTGCTGACGCGGGTCACGCTCCCAGGGGCGATCTACCTGGCGTTGATCGCGCTGCTGCCGTTCTGGATCTTCGACCTCTTCAACATTCAAGGCCTCTTCTTCTTCGGCGGCACCTCGCTGCTGATCGTGGTGGGCGTGGGGCTCGATACGGTCCAGCAGGTGCAGCAGCACATGCTGCTGCGGCATTACGAAGGGTTCATGAAGAAGGGGCGGGTGCGGTTCCGCGGCCGGCAGCGGTACATGTGAACGGAGCGGAGGGGGGCGTGAGGTCGACGGGCGCGTTGCGCCGGTGTGACTTCGTGCCGCCCCTCTTCGCGTTCGAGGACACGACGTCATGAACGTGATCTTCCTCGGGGCTCCCGGCGCCGGCAAGGGGACGCAGGGAGCCCTGATCGCCGAGCGGTTCGGGCTTACCCGCATCTCGACGGGCGACCTCCTTCGGGACGCGGTTCGACGCGGGACTCCGCTCGGTCAGAAGGCCAAGGCCTACATGGATGCTGGGGAGCTCGTCCCCGACGATGTGATCCTGGGGCTTGTGCGCGAAGTGCTCACGCACGGCGAGGGGGCGAAGGGGGGGATTCTCCTGGACGGCTTCCCGCGCACGATCCCGCAGGCGGAGGGGCTTGATGCCCTCCTTGATGAACTCGGCAGGCCTCTGGATGCCGTCGTCGTCATCGATGTCCCGGACGAGGTCCTCGTGAAGAGGCTCAGCGGCCGCAGGAGCTGCGCGAACTGCGGCGCGATCTACAACATCTACTTCGAGCCGCCGCGAGTGCCGGGGATCTGCGACGTGTGCGGGGGCGCGCTGGTGGAGCGGGCGGACGATGCCGCGGAGACGGTGCGGCGTCGCCTCCAGGTCTACCGGGAGCAGACGGCGCCCCTGATCCGCTACTATGAAGCGGGCCCGACGAGGGTGTATACCGTCGATGGCGATGCTCCGGTCGAGGAAGTCCAGCGGGCAATCGTGAGGGCGTTGGAGTCGTGATCCCGCTGAAGACGCCGGACGAGATCGAGGCGATCGCTCGCGCCGGCGCGATCATTGGACGCCTTTTCAACGAGATCCCGGAGCGGATCCGACCGGGGGCGACGACCGCGGATCTGGATGCCTTCGTCGAGGAGTACATTCGAAGCCACCCCGGAGCGGTCCCGGCGTTCAAGGGGCTCTACGGGTTCCCTGCGAGTGCCTGCATCTCCGTGAACCACGAGGTGGTACACGGGATCCCGAGCTCGAAGAGGGTTCTCGAGGAGGGGGACATCGTCAGCGTCGACGTCGGGGTGCTACTCGATGGGTGGTACGCGGATTCGGCGCGAACCTTTCCGGTCGGTAAGATCGATGCCGCCGCCGCTCGTCTCCTCGAGGTGACGGAGAAGGCACTCGAGGCGGGGATCGCCGAGGCGCGGCCCGGGCAGCGGCTCGGGGACATCGGGCACGCGATCCAGAGCGTCGTCGAGGCTGCAGGGTACGGCGTCGTTCGGGACCTCGTGGGGCACGGGATCGGGCGGGGTCCGCACGAGGAGCCGCAAGTCCCGAACTTCGGGCGTCCCGGACGCGGGCTTCGCCTCGTGCCGGGGCTCGTGTTGGCGATCGAGCCGATGGTCAACGAAGGGACCGCGGAGGTCCGTACGCTGCGGGACCGCTGGACGGTGGTGACGCTCGATGGCGCGCGGAGCGCGCATTTCGAGCACACGGTCGCGGTGACGGAAACGGGCCCGCGGATCCTGACGGCGGCGTAGCGACGGGGTTGATCCCGGTTGAAAGTGCTGGTATATTGAAAAGCTGTTCGGTAAACTCGACAAGGCGGCGGCCATGAAGGTTCGGAGCAGCGTAAAGCCGATCTGTGAGCACTGCAAGGTGATCAAGCGCGCGGGCGTCGTGCGGGTCATCTGCAAGAAGAACCCGCGGCACAAGCAGCGGCAGGGGTAAGAGCATGGCGCGAATTGCAGGGGTCGACCTTCCGCGGAACAAGCGTATCGAGGTGGCCCTCACGTACGTCTACGGGATCGGTCTGGCGACGTCGCAAAAGATCCTGGCGCAGACGGGAGTGGATCCGGATCGGCGGGTGTACGAGTTGACGGACGAAGAGGTAAACCGCCTGCGGCGTACGATCGAGAACCAGTACAAGGTGGAGGGTGCGCTGCGGACGGAGGTGTCCATGAACGTGAAGCGTCTCATGGACATCGGGTGTTACCGTGGGCTCCGCCATCGTCGTGGGCTGCCGGTCCGTGGGCAGCGGACGCACACGAACGCGCGGACGCACAAGGGTGCGCGGCGGGCGATCGCCGGCAAGAAGAAGCCGCCGAAGAAGTAGTACGGCTCGGGACAGCGGGTGATACGGGATGGCGAATCCGAAGAAGGGCGCGCGGACGAAGCGTGCGCGGAGGCAGGTCGACGCCGAGGGGATCGCCCACATCACGGCGACGTTCAACAACACGCTCGTGACGATCTCGGACATGAGTGGGAACGTGGTCGTGTGGGGGAGCGCCGGTAAGGCGGGCTTCAAGGGGTCGAAGAAGTCGACGCCGTTCGCGGCTACGGTGGCCGCGGAGCAGGTGGCGCGGGAGGCGGTGAACCTTGGGGTGAAGCGGGTGCACGTGCGGGTGCAGGGCCCCGGGAGCGGGCGGGAGTCCGCGATTCAGGCGCTGGCTGCGGCGGGGTTGCAGGTCCGCTCGATCCGGGACGTGACGCCGATCCCGCACAACGGGTGCCGGGCGCCGAAGAAGCGGCGGGTCTGAGCTCGGAAGGCCGGTCGTTGCGGCCGCGATTCGGGGCTCCGAGCGCGGCGGGCGGCGGGCGTATGCTCCGGAGAGTGGATGAGGTGGCCGGGGCCGCCTCGCCCGGCATGCCGGGCGAGGCGGCGTCGTGATCGTGAAGGGGTTGGCGTAAACCGCCAGGCCGTCAGGGCGGGACGAAGCCAGGGAACAGGCAGGTAGAACGGGAAGGAGAAGACGGTACCGTATGGGACGTTACATCGGTCCGGTTTGCAGGCTGTGCCGTCGGGAGGGGCAGAAGCTCTTCCTGAAGGGGACGCGGTGCTACACGGACAAGTGTCCGATCGAGCGGCGGAACTATGCGCCGGGTCAGCACGGGCTGGCGCAGGCGCGGCGTCGGAAGGCATCGGACTATGCGCAGCAGCTCCGTGAGAAGCAGAAGGTGAAGCGGATCTACGGGGTGGGCGAGCGCTACTTCAAGAACTTGTTCGAGCGTGCCGCGAAGCAGCCGGGCGTGACGGGCGAGAACCTGTTGGTTGCGCTGGAGAGCCGGCTGGACAACATCGTCTACCGGTTGAACTTCGCATCGAGCCGGAAGCAGGCGAGGCAGCTGGTCCGGCACGGCCATATCGAGGTGAACGGTCGGGAGGTGAACATCCCGAGCTACCCGGTGAAGCCTGGTGCGGAGATCCGTGTGCGTGCCAAGTCGAAGGATCTGCTCCCGGTGCAGGCGTCACTGGAGTCGAAGACGCGGCCGGAGATGGTGCGTTGGCTGGCGGTGGACGAGGGTACGCGGACGGGTCGGATGCTGGAGAGGCCGAGCCGTGCGGACATCCCGCTGGCGGTTCAGGAGCAGCTGATCGTCGAGCTGTACTCGAAGTAATACGGGTCGCTAGGAACGAACCGGCGAGGCCGGGGAGGTAGACCGTGGAGCTAGATCTCACCGGGTTGGTACTGCCGCAGCGGATCGAGGTCGAGGAGCGTTCGGAGGACGGGCGCATCGCGCAGTTCGTGATGGCGCCGTTGGAGCGCGGTTTCGGCCACACGCTGGGGAACGGGATCCGTCGGATCCTGCTCTCGTCGCTGCGGGGGTCGGCGGTGTGGGCGTTCCGCATGGACGGGGTGGTGCACGAACACCAGACCGTCGCGGGCGTGGTGGAGGATGTGCACCAGATCATCCAGAATCTGAAGACGCTGGTGCTGGTGCTGGACGATGAGCACGACGAGGCGACGCTGGAGTTGCGCGCGAACCGTGCGGGCCCGGTGACGGCGCGTGCGATCGAGAAGACGGGTCCGGTGCAGATCGTGAACCCGGATCATCACCTGTTCACGCTCCAGGATGACGCGGAGGTGAACATGGTGCTCTACGTCAACAAGGGTCGTGGATTCGTGGCGGCGGAGCAGCATCCGCTGCCGAAGGGGAGTCCGGTCGACCTGGTCCGAGTGGACTCGATCTACAACCCTGTGCTGCGCGCGAACTTCACGGTCGAGGAGACGCGCGTGGGGCAGCGGACGGACTTCGATCGGCTGACGCTGCTGGTGGAGACGAACGGGAGCGTGACGCCGACGGACGCCGTGGCCTACGCAGCGGAGCTGGCGCGTAAGCATTACGAGTACATGTTGCGGTTCGGCGCGGGATCGGCGACGCAGCCGCCGGCGCCGGGTGCGGTCCGGGTTCCGACGCCTCTGCGCGATCTCTTCCGCCGGCCGATCGAGGAACTGGCGGAACTGTCGGTTCGGTCTGTAAATTCTCTGAAGAAAGAGAACATCATCACGCTGGGCGACCTGGTTCAGCGGACCGAGGAGCAGATGCTGGGTATCGAGAACTTCGGTGTGAAGTCTCTCGAGGAGATCCGGCAGTTCCTGCGGGAGCACAGCCTGCATTTCGGGATGAAGCTCGAGGAAGGCGAGGACGGCGAGCTGTACCTGATCGACCAGGTGCACTCCGAGGAGGCCGCGGCGGCGGAGGTGGCCGAGGCGGCGGAAGAGGAGCAGAAGTAGATGAGGCACCGTAAGAAGGGGCGTCATTTCTCGCGGACGGCAGAGCATCGGAAGATGATGCTCCGGAACCTCGCGACGTCGCTCTTCCGGCACGGTCGGATCGAGACGACGGTGGCGAAGGCGAAGGAGCTTCGGAGCTACGCTGAGCCGCTGATCACGAAGGCGAAGCGCGGGGACCTGCACGCGAGGCGGCTGGTCGGGCGCTACATTCACGACGGTGAAGTCGTCGCAAAGCTCTTTGACGAGATCGGCCCGAGGTACGCCGATCGTCCGGGTGGGTACACCCGAGTGCGTCACCTGGGGCACCGTCCGGGGGACGCGGCCGACATGGCAATCATCGAACTCGTCGAGTAGGGGAAGTGTCCATGACCGAGAAGCCGAAGGGGCAGCGCAAGCCCGCGGGCCAGTTCGCCTGGCTCTGGATGATCGTATCGTTGATCTCGGTGGGCGGGTTTCTCGCCTGGCTCGGGGTGAAGAGCGAGGCCAGTACGGTGGCGGTCGTGGAGGAGACCGAGGACGAGGCGGGTGATGCGTCGACGGCGGAAGTCGTGACGCTGGAGCAGCTGCAGGCGGGCTCGGAGCCTTACGTTGGCCGGATGATCCGTGTGGAGCACGTGTCGGTCGCGAGCCGGCTGGGTGAGCGGGCGTTCTGGACGATGCTGCCGAACGGCACGCCGTATCTGGTGAAGCTGGGTGCGGGGACGGCCGTGGAGCAGGGCGAGGTCGTGACGGTGGTCGGCCGGGTCGCGGCGATGAGTGATTCGGTGCTGGCGGCCTGGCAGCAGGAGGGCGTGCTGACGGACGACGGCCAGCGTGCGGAGGCGGAGTTCGCGACGAACTTCGTGGATGCGGTCAGCATCGAGCGGCCCGCAGCCCCGGCGGGTTCGGCCGGCGCGCATTAGCGAGCCGGGCGGGCGCGGGCCGGCGACCGGCCGTCGGGCCGGGTGCGAGCCGGGGATCGCGACGGGGAAATAGGGAAGAAAACTACGCGAGGGAGGCCAGATGGCTCGCGCATGTTACGTCTGCGCCAAGGGTCCGACCTTTGGCAACAATGTGAGTCACGCGAACAACAAGACCCGGCGGCGGTGGCTGCCGAACCTGCGGCGTGTGCACATCATCACGGAGCAGGGCGAGCGGAAGCACGTGCGGGTCTGCACGCGTTGCATCTCGGCGGGGAAGATCCGTAAGGCGCCCTGAGGGTGCGAATTCCCCGGTGGGGCGGTTGGGTCGTCCGGCCGGGGGGATCGAGGATATCCGCGCTGTCGCCCGGCACCGGGGGTGCCGGGCTTTTTCGTGTCGGTGCGAGGGGTTGCGCGGGTGGATGGCGGGGCGGGTGAGGTCGGATGGCGCGCGGGTGTGCGGCTATTGCTGGAGCGGCGGGCGGCGTGTAGCGTATCCGGGTGGTCTATCTGATTGGAACCGGGCCAGGGGATCCGTCGCTCCTGACGGTACGGGGCGCCGAGCTGCTGCGGCGGGCGGACGCGGTGGTGTGGGATGCGTCCGTGGGCGAACGGGTGTTGGATGGGATCCGGGCGGATGCGCGGCGAGCGTGGGCGGGCGATGCATTCCCGGAGGCGGTCGGCGGAGGCGTGGAGGTGGCAGGGTGGGTGGTCGACGCGGCCGCCCGGGGTGAGGTCGTCGTACGGTTGTACGGAGGCGACCCGTTCTTGACGGAGGAGGGAGTCGGGGAGGCTCTCGCGCTCGCGCGGGCTGGGATCTCGTTCGAGGTGGTCCCCGGGATCGCGACGGGGGTCGCGGCGGCAGCGTTGGCCGGGGTCCCGGTGGCGGCGGGGCGGAGTGGGGTGCTGGCGGTAGGGAGGGGTGCGGTCGCGGGGATCGGGGGAGTGGCTGGCACGGTGGTGGTGGAGGTGAAGGCTCAGGAGGTGAGGGGGGTGGTGGAGGCGCTGGCCTGTGGGGATTCGGGGGCGGCCGTGGCGGTCGTCGCGCGGGGTGGAACGCCGCGGCAACGGACGATCACGGGGAGTGCGGCCGAAGTGGTGGCGAGGGTCGAGAGGGAGGGTTTGACGGGGCGAGTGGTGGTGATCGTCGGGGAGGGCGTTCGACTCCGGGAGTCGCTGAACTGGTTCGAGGCGCGACCGCTCTTCGGGCGGCGGGTGGTCGTGACGCGGGCTCGGGCCCAGGCGGCGGACCTGGTCGTCGCTCTGGAGGGTTTGGGAGCGGAGGTCGAGCAGTTTCCGATGATCCGGATCGTACCACCGGCGGACCCGGCGCCGCTGAGGCGGGCGGTGGAGCGGTTGGGTGGATACGATTGGATCGTGTTCACCTCGGTCAATGGGGTGGAGCGGTTCTGGGAGGTGCTGGAGGGGGAGGGGCTGGATGCCCGGGCGCTGGGGGGCGTCCGGGTCGCATGCGTGGGGCCGGCGACGGCCGCCGCACTCGAGTTGAGGGGGGTCCGGGCGGATGTCGTGCCGACGACGGCGGTGGGGGAAGCGGTGGTCGGGGCGATGGAGGCTGCCGGGGCATCTCTCGTCGGTGCGCGGGTTCTACTGCCGCTGGCGGCGGGGGCGCGGGATGTCGTGGAGCGGGGGCTCGCCGCGGTCGGGGCGAGGGCGGATCGGGTCGAGGCGTACCGAACGGTTCCCGATGCCACGGGAGCGGAGCGGTTGCGGGAGAAGCTGGACGCGAGCGAGGTCGACGTCATCACCTTCACATCGCCATCGGCGGTCGAGACGTTTGTCGCGTCGGTGGGCCGCGACACGGGCCGGGCGGTCATCGCGGTGATCGGTCCGGTGACGGCGGAGGCAGCGAGGAGGCACGGGCTCCCCGTGGACGTGGAGGCGGCGGAGCATACGACCGCAGGGCTTGTCGCCGCGCTCGCGCGGCACTTCGGGAGGGAGCCGGGGTGGGTGGGCGGGGTATGATCGCGGCGGCACCGGCTCCATCAATGACCACGGGTACGACAGGAACGAATGCCAATGAATGAGTCGACCGGAACGGTCCCGTTCGCGGAGCGGGCCGAGGCGCGGGATCTGGTCTGCGGTGTCGTCGGGCTGGGGTACGTCGGATTGCCGCTGGCCGTGGAGCTGGCGGCTGCCGGGTACCGTGTGCTGGGCTTCGACGTCTCGGCCACGGTGGTCGCGGGGGTGAACGCCGGGCGGTCGCACATCAAAGACGTGGCGCCGGAGGCGCTTGCTGCGGTGGTCGCGGCGGGCCGGCTGGAGGCGACGACCGCGATGGAGCGGATGGCGGAGTGCGACGCGGTCTCGATCTGCGTTCCCACGCCGCTCTCGAAGACGCGCGACCCTGATGTGAGCTACGTGGTGTCCGCAACGGAGGCGGTCGCGCGTTCCCTGAGGCCAGGACAGTTGATCATCCTGGAGTCGACGACGTATCCGGGGACCACGCGTGAGCTGGTGCTCCCGATGCTGGAGAAAAGCGGGCTCGTCGTCGGCGAGGACTTCTACCTGTGCTTCAGCCCGGAGCGCGTCGACCCGGGGAATCCGACGTGGCACACGACGAACACACCGAAAGTCATCGGCGGGATCACGCCTCGCTGTCTGGAGGCGGGGCTCGCGGTCTACGGACCGGTGATGGAGCAGCTCGTCCCGGTCGGCTCTACGGAGGCGGCGGAGCTGACGAAGCTGCTCGAGAACACGTTCCGTGCAGTGAACATCGCGTTGGTCAACGAGATGGCCCAAGTGGCCGACCGGTTGGGCGTCGACATCTGGGAGGTGATCGACGCGGCGGCGACGAAGCCGTTCGGCTTCATGAAGTTCACGCCGGGTCCGGGGATCGGCGGCCACTGCATTCCGCTGGATCCGTATTATCTCGCCTGGAAGATGAAGACGCTCAACTACAAGACGCGGATGGTCGAGCTCGCGGGCGAGATCAACAGCGAGATGCCGCATTTCGTGGTCAACAAGGTGCAGGACGGTTTGAACCGGCACAAGAAGGCGCTGAACGGAAGTCGCATCCTGCTGCTGGGGGTCGCGTACAAGAAGGATATCGACGACGTGCGGGAGAGCCCGGCGCTGGACGTCATGCGGCTGCTGGAGGAGAAGGGCGCGACCGTCGTCTACCACGACCCCCACGTGCCGGTGCTGGAGGAGGAGGGGCATCACAAGCACAGCGTCGAGCTGACGGACGAGGAGCTGTCCTCGGCGGATTGCGTGGTGATCACGACGGACCACAGCGCGGTCGACTACGAGCGGGTCGTGCGCCGGAGCCGGCTGGTGGTGGACACGCGCCACGCGACGCGGGGGATCCGCGCGGACCACATCGTCGGTTTGAGCGGGGAGAAGGGCGGGAGCGTGACGGCCGACGCCGTCGCCTACGCGACCGCCGGGCGTTGACCCCGTCCGAGTGGATCGGTGCCGCGGCAAAGTGTGCACGGGGCATGTCTCGGTTCGTGGTTCTCCTTCGCGCGCTCTTGCTCATTGCACCCATCATCGGGGCGGTGCCTTCGTCATTGCGGGGACAGCAGGTCGACACGGTAAGGCGGGGTGCGGGCGTCGTGGCGGACACGGCGCAGGCCCGGCGGCTGCTGGAGGCACGTCTCGGGCGGAGCGTCACGCAGGCGGAGATCGTCGAGCAACTGCGGCAGTCGGGGCTGACGCGGGAACAGGCGCGCGCCCGGCTCCTTCAGATGGGGTACGATCCGTCGCTCGTCGATCCCTACTACGACATCCTCGAAGGGGGCGCGCCGGCGCCGGTCGGCACGGCGGACGACTCGTTCGTCCGGGCGCTCCGCAGCATTGGCGTCTCGGCGGGGACGCCGGATCCGTTGCGGTATGATGCCTTGCCCGCGGCGGGTATCGGACCGGCATGGGCGGAGGAGCTCGGGGAGGATACCGTCGCCCCGGGCGAACTCGAGGTCTTCGGCCGGGCGCTCTTCCGGCGCCGGACCACGCAGTTCGATCCGGTTACGACCGGTCCGGTCGATGCGGGTTATCGCCTCGGACCCGGTGACGAGATCGTCCTGATCCTGACCGGCGACATCGAGTTGGCGTACCAGCTCCCGGTGACGCGCGAGGGGTACTTCATCATCCCGGATGTCGGGCAGGTCTTCGTGAACGGGCTGACGCTCCGCGAGCTCGAGGACCGGCTCTACGACCGGCTGAGCCGGGTCTACTCGGGTGTGAGGCGAGGCCCGGAGGCGACGACGCGCTTCCATGTCTCGCTCGGGCGGCTGCGTGTGAATCAGGTCTACCTCGTCGGGGAGGTGACGCGGCCGGGCGCGTACACGGTGAGTTCGGCCGCGACGGTCTTTCATGCGTTGCATCGTGCGGGCGGCCCGAACGAGAACGGCAGCTTCCGGGAGATCCGGGTGTTGCGGGGCGACAGCGTCGTCCGGAAGGTCGACCTGTACGAGTACCTGCTGCGCGGCGACAGCCGCTCGGACATCCGCCTCGAGCAGGGAGACATCGTCTTCGTGCCGCCGTACGCGAAGCGGGTTCGCGTCGAGGGGGCGGTCCGCCGGCCGGCGATCTACGAGGTCCTCGAGGGGGAACGCCTCGACGATGTGCTCGGCTTCGCCGGTGGATTCGACGCTTCCGCATCGGTCCGTCGGATCCAGATCGACAGGATCCTCCCGCCGGAGCGTCGGCGTCCCGGCGTGGAGCGCGTCCTGGTCGATGTGGACGTGGCCGCGGTCCTCTCGGGCTCGGGGCAGCCGGTCGAGCTGAGGGATGGGGATGTCGTCCAGGTCTTCGCGGTGGCCGAGGAGCGTCGGCATCGGGTGACGGTGACGGGCGAGGTGCGGCGGCCGGGCTCGTACGAATGGGCCGAGGGCCAGACGCTCTGGGAGCTGATCGAACGGGCGGACGGTCTCGCGGAGCGGGCGTACACGCCGCGAGGGCACATCTACCGACTGAACGAAGTCGACGGGAGCCGCCGGCTCATCTCGACGCCTCTCCTCGCCGATTCGTCGGGTCGGCCGGTGGCCGATGTCCTCCTTGCCGACCGCGACTCGGTGGTGATCTTCAGTCGTGAGCGGCTTCGGAACCCGGAGACGGTCACGATCGACGGGTTCGTCAAGAACCCGGGGACGTACGAGCTGGCCGAGGGGATGACGGTGCAGGACCTGATCCTTGCGGCGGGCGGGTTCACGCCGGGCGCGTACACCGCGGAGGCGGAGGTGGCCCGGTTTCCGGATGGGGTGGAGCGGACGGACCGGACGGCGGCGGTCATTCGCGTCCCGCTGGTCCGAGGCGCCGACGGAGCCAAGGCGGCAGGAGGTATCGACACGTCCTTCGCGGCGGCCGGGGGCGCGGAGGGGAGGTTCGGTGACCGCGCGGTTTCGGCCGCCACGGTCGGGGCGGGGAGGCCTGCATGGAACGAGATCCCGGTATGGGAGCCGGAGCCCGAGGCCTTTACGCTGCGGCACGGCGACAGGGTCTTCATCCGCAAGGCGCCGGGGTACGAAGCGCCGAGGGCGGTCGCCATAACAGGGCAGGTGATGATCCCCGGGACGTACATCCTGGAGAATCGCCAGGAGCGGTTGCTGGACCTCATCGAGAGGGCCGGGGGGCTCACGAGCGAAGCGTACGCGCCGGGGCTCCAGCTCTTCCGGGACAGCAGTCTCGTGGCGACGGATCTGCCGAAGGCGCTCGCGGATCCGGCAGGCCGGTACAACATCGTGCTCCAGGCCGGGGATAGCCTGCACCTCCCGGAGTACGACCCGACGGTCCTGGTGACCGGTGCGGTGACGTTCGAATCGCGCGTCCTTTACGAACCCGGGAAAGGGCTGGACTACTACATCAACCGGGCGGGCGGGTACACCGACCTGGCGGATCGGGGCCGGGTCACGGTGACGTACCAGGACGGCGAACGAGCGGCGGTGGAGCGGAGCTTCCTCCTGTTCCGGAGGAAGCCGGAGCTGCAACCGGGGAGCACGATCTACGTGCCGGCGAAGCCGGAATCGGAGCGTGGCGGGTTCAATTGGGGCGAGTTCGTGACGCGGAGCTCGACGGTACTGACGACTTTCGCCACGCTCCTCCTCGCGGTGAGCCAATTGAAGTGACGCCGCGGGGGGCGTGATGGACTTTGCGGGGCCGCGTACGGAATCCGGTGGGGACGCCCCGGCGCCGCCCGGCTCGACGCGTTACAGGTTGTTGATGCGGTCATGACGAGATCGGTGCTCGGGAGAATCCTGACGGAAGAGGAGCGGCGGCCTCCGCCCGAGCTCTACGAGCGGGCGCGATGGTATGCCTGCTACACGCGGGCGCGGCACGAAAAGCGGGTGGCCGCGGCGCTCGGGGAGCGAGGCATCGAGGCTTTCCTTCCGATGCTCGAGCAACTCCGGCAGTGGAAGGACCGAAAGAAGCGGGTAGCCTTGCCGCTCTTTCCCGGGTACGTCTTCGGGCGGTTCGATCTGGGGTCGATGCACTCGGTGCTGACGATCCCGGGCGTGGCGACGATCGTGCGGGCCAACGGGTATCCGACGCCGATCCCGGATCGGGAGCTGGAGAACGTGCGGCGGTTCGCGGCGGCGCTGGGTGCGACGGGGGCGGAGGCGGAGGTCCGGCCGTTCCTCGGCGAGGGGGACTGGGTCCGCGTGATGGAAGGACCCTTCGCTGGGGTCGAGGGGATCATCCTGGAGCTCCGGGGCCGGCGCCGCGTCCTCGTGGGGCTGCGCGCGATCGGCCAGGGGCTCGAGGTCGACCTCGACCGATTCGCGGTCGAGGCGGTTGCGGCGCCGGAGAGGGAGGAGGCGACGTCGCCTCCGGGAGCGGGCAGTTGAGGCGGCGCAGTTCGGGTGTAGACGATGAATCTCACAGATTTGCACAGTCACCTGATGCCGGGTGTCGACGATGGTGCGCAGTCCGTCGGCGAGTCGCGTGAAGCGTTGAGCGCGATGTACGCCGACGGCGTGCGGTCGATCGTGACGACGCCCCACCTGAACGGCTCGCTTACGCTCGATCCCGTGGCGTTGGCGGCCCGGCTCGAAGAGTTGGATGCCGGATGGCACGCCCTCGAGGCGGTCGCGGCGGACGCTGCGTTCGCGGGGCTGACCGTCGCGCGTGGTGTCGAATTGATGCTCGATACGCCGACGGTGGACCTCTCGGACCCACGGCTGCGGCTCGCCGGAGGGCCGTTCGTGCTCCTCGAGTTTCCGTTCATGACGGTGCCGCCGCAGTCGGCGCGAGCGCTGGCGGCGATTCGCGCCGCGGGGTGGTTCCCGATCGTCGCGCATCCGGAGCGTTACACCGGGGTCGACGCCGAACTGGAGATCGCTCGGCAGTGGCGCGAGGCGGGGGCGTACCTGCAGGTGAACGCGGCCTCGCTCCTCGGACGCTACGGCGGCGGCGCGCAGCGGATAGCGGTCGAGCTCCTCGGGAGGGGGTGGGCGGATCTCATCGCGAGCGACTACCACGCGCGAGGTCGGCCGCGGCTCCGCGAGGCGCGGGAGTTGATTCAGGGGATGGGGGGCGGCGACCAGGCCGAGCTGTTGATGGAGCTGAACCCCGCTCGGGTCGCCGCCGGCGAGCTGCCTTTCCCGGTGCCTCCGCTACGGCAGCGGCGGACGCTGCTAAGCAGGATCCTCGGGGTCTTCCGCTGAAGGCCGACGGGGTCCCCGATCCGGGGACCCCGTTCTTCTTCCACCCACATGACGGGACCGCGGGTGGTCTCTCAGCGCCCCGTCGTCGTTACGGGGAGGGGCGTCGTCGAGCGGCTCGCCGCGCCCGGGCGCCAGGCGGCGCCGAGACGGAAGCCCCAGTTCCGATCCGCCCAGAGCGCGCCCTCGGGATCGCTCAACCGGACGAAGTTCCGGTTGTAGCGGTGACTGAAGGAGAGTTCCCACGAGAGATCGAAGTCCCCGAGGAAGAGGAGCTGGCGGACGCCGGCGGTCACCTCGACATCGTGGCCGCGAAATCCATGGATATTGGCCCACCACTGGTAGTAGGCGTCGTTGTCGTAGCGGATGCGCTCGCCGTAGACGCCCACCACACCCCGGGAGGTGAAGAGGTCTGCGCCGAGGTACTGCGCGTCGGCACCGGGGCCGATCCCCGCGCCGATGAGCTGGCCGCGGTGGGTGTAGCCCTGGATGACCTGGCTGTGGGCGTAGAACGTGGGGAGCGGGCGGCCGGACATGAAAGTGGTCGACGCGCCGAGGTGCGCGATCTCACCGGCGAGGCGGATCCAACGCGGCCCGATTTCGACGACTTTCTGCAATCCGATCGTATACCCCTGGGAGTGGTCGGGCTCGAGGGTCAGGTCCCCGATATCGGCGAAGTGGTCCTCCCGGGCCCATTCGACGTAGGCCTCGAAGCCGCTCTCGGGGAGCGCCCAGCGGCCGAAGAGCGAAAGGAGCTGGTTGTCGGCCTCGGGGTTGTCGGCGCCCCGGGGGTTGATCCGGACGTCGGTGTATGGGCCGAGGACGTAGTCGCCGAGGTCGAGGCCGCCCGGGGGGATCGTCCTCAGGTAGGCGCGTGCCGCGCCGAGGTAGAGGCCCGGGAGCCCGCGTGGCTCGAAGTCGACGACGACGCCGGCGAAGAGTCTCCTGTCGTTGTCGGGGTTGGCGTCGAAGTAGTCGGACTCGGCGAGGTGTCCCCAGAGGAGGCGCCCCTCGACGCGGCCGATGCGGATGTCGACGGGGCGGCCGGTCCCGATGAAGACGTGGGCGAACCCGGGACCCGAGTTGCTCATCAGGATCGGGTTCCGGCGCGCCGGACCCCACCAGAGGTTCTCGGTCGAGAAGCCGAGCGCGGCGCCGTAGGCGTCGATGCGGATGTAGCTCTGACCGAGGTCGACGGTGCCGAAGGATGCGTCGCCGAAGCGCTGCGGCCAGTCGATCTGGTGCCAAGGGTAGCGGTACGGGGAGCGTCCGTCGGCCGCATCGAGCGGCACGATCTCGAAGGCGCGGTTCTGTTGCCACACCGCGATCGGCGCGAAGGCGGCCGAGACCGGTCCCCAGGCGAGCTCGATGCCGCCCCGGACCTCCGTCGAGAGGCCGCGGCCCGACCAGCGAACGCCGTCGTTCCGATCGCGCGGGTACCCGGTGTTGTAGTGGGCGAGCGCGGCGATGGGGAGGAATCGGAGCCGGGCGTCGCCGATCGCGATCTCGGGGAGGGTCGCGCCGAGGCGGGCATCCCACGGCGTCGCGTCCCCTTCGACGCAGACGGGTGCGCGTCGTTCGTCCGCCGGTTGGCGGATCACCCGGGGTCGCGATGGCGCCCTGCCGGCGATCTCGGCCAAGCGGGCGTAGTCGCCGAAGGGGTCGTCGAGGTCGACGACGGCGATGCTGCGGCCCCCGGCGCAGAACGCCTCGACCTGCTGGGCGTCCAACGGACCGGCCGTTGCGGCGAGGAGGGCGGCGGTGGCGAAGGCCGCGCGGGTGGGCGCGTCGATGGATCGGGGGGAGCGGGCACCCCCGAGTGGATGGCGCATCTCGGTCACGGCAACATGGGTGTGTGGGTTCTACGGTTACAGGGGGTGAAGTGTACGACGGGGTGGGGAGGGGGGCAAGCGCGTGGGGCGACCCAGGGCCGCGAGGGTAGGTGGCACACGACCTGCGTGCACCGGCGGCCCCCGGATCGCCGCAGGATCCACGCGCCCCGCGGGCGCGCCCGCGACGACGGCGTCGCACGACCCCAGGAAGACATGCTCATGCGCTACGTCGTCACGGGCGGAGCCGGGTTCATCGGCTCGCACCTCGTCGAGCATCTGGTCGACGCCGGACATGAGGTCGTGGTCCTGGACGACTTTTCGACCGGCCGTCGCGAGAATCTCGCTTCCGTCCTGGGCAAGATCGAGGTGGTCGAAGGGAGCGTGACCGACCCGGCGGCATGCGAGCGAGCGATCGCCGGTGCGGACTACGTGCTCCATCAGGCGGCGCTCCCGTCGGTGCAGCGGTCGATCGATGATCCGGCGACGTCGCACGCCGTCAATGCGACGGGGACGCTGAACGTGCTGTTGGCGGCGAGAGATGCGGGGGTGCGGCGGGTGGTGTACGCGTCGTCGTCGTCGTCCTACGGCGACTCGAAGGAGCTGCCGAAGCGGGAGACGATGGTGCCGCGGCCGCTCTCGCCGTACGCGGTCTCGAAGCTGGCGGGGGAGGCCTACTGCCGTGCGTTCTCGGCGAGCTTCGGGCTGGAGACGATCGCGCTGCGCTACTTCAACGTCTTTGGACCGCGCCAGGACCCGAACTCGCCGTACGGCGCGGCGATCCCGAAGTTCATCGCGGCTGCGCTGGCGGGGGAGCGTCCGACGATCTTCGGCGACGGCGAGCAGACGCGGGACTTCACCTTCGTCGCCAACGTGGTGAGGGCGAATCTGTTGGCGTGCGAGGCGCCGTCGAGCGCGACGGGCGAGGTCTACAACGTGGGGTGCGGGAGTCGGGTGACGATCAACGAACTCTGGTGGCGAATCCGGGAGCTGGTCGGCGCATCGGTGGAGTCGGTCCATGCCCCCGCGCGACCGGGGGATGTGCGGGATTCCCTGGCCTCGCTCGACCGGATCCGGGAGGCGCTCGGCTACGAGCCGGTCGTCCCGCTGGCCGAGGGGCTGCGGCGGACGGTCGAGTACTTCGCGGCGGCGCGCGTCGCGGCGTGACCGGTCGTCGCGAGGAGGGGTCGGTTCGCTTGCGGTGGTCCCAGGTCGTCCCTAACTTTCGCGCGCTCTACGCGATAGCACCCAACTCCTGAAACGGTCGATCGATACCTATGCCCGTACCTCTACTCGATCTCGAAGCGCAGTACGCCACCATCCGAGCGGAGATCGACGCGGCGCTGGCCAGCGTGGTCCGTACCCAGCGCTTCATTCTCGGCCCTGCGGTCGAGCGTTTCGAGGCGGAGGTCGGCGAGTTCATCGGGGTGCGCCACGCCATCGGTTGCGCGAGCGGGACCGATGCGCTGCTTCTTTCGTTGAAGGCGCTCGATCTCGAGCCGGGCGACGAGGTCGTGGTCCCGGCGTTCACCTTCTTCGCGACGGCGGGCGCGGTCTGGAACGCGGGGCTGCGGCCGGTCTTCGCGGACATCGACCCGCAGACGTTCAACCTGACGGCGGAGACGGTGCGGGCGGCGCTCACCGAGAAGACGCGTGCGATCGTCGTGGTGCACCTCTTTGGCCAGATGGCGGATATGGCGGAGATCCTGGAGCTCGCCGAGGAACGCGGGCTCCGCGTCGTGGAGGATGCGGCGCAGGCGATCGGCGCGCGGCAGCGGATCGGCGGGGAGTGGCGGGGGGCAGGAACGCTCGGCGACGCCGGCGCGTTCTCGTTCTTCCCGAGCAAGAACCTCGGTGGATTCGGCGACGGCGGGCTGATCACGACCAACGACGATGCGCTCGCGGAGCGCATCCGCAAGCTTCGCGTCCACGGTGGGCGGCAGATGTACCACCACGAGATGGTCGGGACGAACTCGCGGCTCGACGCGCTACAGGCGGCGGTCCTCTCGGCGAAGCTCCCGCACCTTCCGCGCTGGACGAATGCGCGTCGGGCGCACGCCGCGTACTACGACGGTCGGCTTGCCGCGCTGGAGGGCCGGGTCGCGACGCCCTTCTCGGCGCCTGGCCGCGAGCACGTTTACAACCAGTACACGATCCGTGCGGAGCGGCGCGACGAGCTCAAGCGGTACCTCGACGCGCACGGCATCGGCAACAACATCTACTATCCCCTCCCGCTGCACCTTCAGGCGTGCTTCGCCGGGCTTGGCTACCGTCGAGGCGACCTCCCGGCGAGCGAGGCGGCGTCGCTGGAGGTCCTCAGCCTCCCGGTCTACCCGGAGCTGACCGAGGCGCAGCGGGACGAGGTGGCGGGGCGGATCGAGGAGTTCTACGGCACGCAGTGACGATCGCGGCGAGCCTCCACCGGGAGCTCGCCGAGGACGGTCGCCATCCCGAATCTATCCGGGGCGGCAGGGCGTTCTGCCCTCGCCGCCTCTCCTTTTTCGTCGCCGGCGGCCGCCGGTTTCCGGAAGGGCGCGAGTCCGTCCTCGTATCACCGAAATCGCCCCCCTCTCTGCCACGAGGGTACGAGGGCTAACGCCCCGACCCGGTCCCCCCAGCCGCACTCCACTGTCACAAGAACGCATTTGCGGGCGTTCTATCGGCGCACGGCCCTACGGACCGACATGGCCACGCCGCCAGGCGCAGGAATTCGGCCGGCGTGGGTGACGCGTCCGTAGCGGCGGTACGGAGGTCGCGACCGCCCGGGTGGGTGCATCGCGGCCACCGATACCCGGCCGGCCCAAACGGGTGGGGATGACGAACGGATTACGGAGGACGACCGAGCTGCCATGGCGACGATCAGCCCCGTGAAGTGGATAGAGGAGGCCAAGCAGGAACCCGTTGCGCGTGCGGACTGGACAACCCCCGAAGCTGGCCGGATCGATGCGCCTTCGGTGCCGTCCCTCGGCTTCCACTACGAGAGAACCAAACGGATCCTCGACCTGCTCCTGGCCTCGGTGCTTCTTGTCCTGACGGCGCCGATTCTCCTCGTCGTGGCCGCGGCGGTCTGGCTCGAATCGGGTTCGCCGATCCTCTTCCGTCAGGAACGGATCGGCAGGAACGGCAAGCCGTTCCGATGCCTCAAGTTCCGCACGATGCGGCAGGATGCCGAGCGGATCCTCGGCGCGGACCCGGCGTTGCGGGAGCTGCACCGGAAGAACGGGTTCAAGCTCCCCCCGGAGCTGGACCCGCGGGTGACCCGGCTCGGCCGGTTCCTCCGGGCGACGAGCCTCGACGAGCTTCCGCAGCTCTTCAACGTGATCGGCGGGACGATGTCGCTCGTCGGACCCCGGCCGGTCGTCCCCGAGGAGCTGAAGGAGTACGGCCCCCACGTGGGCGCGTACCTCGCCGTTCGGCCCGGAGTGACCGGCGCGTGGCAGGTCAGCGGGCGGAGCCGCATCGGGTACCCGGAACGGGCGTGGATCGACGCGAACTACGTGCGGACGTGGACACTCGGCGCGGACCTGCGGATCCTCGTCCGGACCATCCCCGCGGTGCTCTTCCGCCTCGGCGCCCACTGATGGTGGAGACGACCGCCCCCCCGCCCCCCCTCGTCCACGTCGTCATCGTGAACTGGAACGGGTGGCGCGAGACGGTGGCCTGCCTGGAGGCGCTCGAGGGGATCGACTACCCGTCGGCTCGCGTCGTCGTCGTGGACAACGCCTCGACGAACGATTCGGTCGCGCGGATCCGCGAGGCGCACCCCGAGGTCACGGTGATCGAGAGCGACCGCAACCGTGGGTTTGCCGGCGGGAACAACCTGGGGATCCGCCACGCCCTTGAGGAGGGGGCCGACTTCGTCTGGCTGTTGAACAACGACACGAAGCCGGACCCGCGGGCGCTGAGCGCGATGGTCGATGTCGCCCTGGCGAACCCGCGGGCCGGGGCCGTCGGATCCGTGCTCTACGACATGGACCCGGCCGAGCGGCTCCAGGAGTACGGTGGCGGGACGCTCAACTTCCTGACCGGCCGTTGCTCGGTCGGGAAGCGGCCGGTTCCGGCGGAGCGGCTCGATTACCTCTCGGCCGCGAGCATGATCGTGCGCCGCGAGGTCTTCGAAGCGATCGGGCTGCTCGACGAGCGTTTCTTCATGTACTGGGAGGACATTGACTTCTGCCTCCGCTTGCGCCGGGCGGGGTGGACGCTGGCGCTCGCGCCGAACGCCCGGATCCTTCACGCGAAGTCGCGGAGCATCGTCGACCGGAGCACGCGTCAGGACGCTTACTCCAGCGCCTCGGCCGTCCTCTTCTGGCGGCGGCACTCCCGTTTCCCGCTCCTCCCGATCGCGATCGGGCAGGGAGGCCGGATCGTGAAGCGAGCGGCGCTCGGGAGCTGGGCGGGGGCCGTCGCGATCGTGAGGGGGTGCGTGGCCGGCCTCCGCCACCGCGCCCACGTCGAGGTGGCGTGACCGCCATGGACCGGCTCCACTCCGACGGCAACGGATCGATTGGGCGCGGCCCGAGCCGCCTCGCCGGCCCGGTCCTCGCCCTCGTCGCTGCGTACCTCGTCCTCGGCAACGTCCCCCGGTTCATCGCAGTCCCCGGGTTCGGCGACAACCTCCTCGTGACCGAGGGGGTGGTCTACGCCGCCGTCGGCGCCTGCGCGCTGCTCCGGCCGACGTCGCTCCGCTTCGCGCTCCGCCTCGCGCCGGTCTATCTGCTGATCCTCGCGTCGTTCCTCTACGGCTGCCTCGTCCACGGCTTCGAGGTGAAGCCGATGCTCTACGCCGCCCGCCTCATCCTCCTCGTCTTCTCCGCGACGGTCGCCGGGTTCTTCCTCGCCGAGCGGCATGGCGCGAACGTCGATGGGGCGTACGCGTACCTGGTCCGGACCTACGTCCTCGCGGCGGCGCTCGGCTTCGCCATCTACGTGGCGTTCCCCGACTCGACGGTGCTCTGGGCGCTCCTCGCGGGGTTCAACATCGAGTTCCACGGCGACCCGCACCAGCATCGTCTCGTCTCGACGTACTTCGATCCGAACTACTACGCGGCGATCGCCTGCCTCCCGCTCCTGCTCTGCGCCTTTCTCTACGCCGCTCGTCGGGAGACGCGCTGGGCCGCGGCGGCGCTCGTCCTCGCGCTCTCGATCGTGCTCACGGGTTCGCGCAGCGGGATCGCCACGATGATCGCCACCGTCGGGATCGTCGTCTTCACGCAAACGTTGCGGGTGCTGCGGACGACGACCGTCCGTTGGTCGACGCTCGCGCTCCTGCCCGCCACGGCGATCGCGCTCGTCGTCGCCTCGCCGGTCTACGCCGACGCCCTCGCGACGACCTGGGATCGCCTCGCCGGGATGGCGAACGACGCCTCCGCCCTCACCCGCGTCGCCTCGGTGCAGTTCGGGATGGAGGTGCTCGCCGAGCGCCCGCTCCTGGGGCTCGGCTACAACTACCTGGCCGGGCTCACCCAGGAATCCCGAGGGCTCTCTTCGGTCGACTCCTCGGTCCAGGCGACGCTGATCCACTTCGGCGTCATCCCGACCGCCCTCCTCGTCCTGCTCCTCACGGGGTGGGCGGTCGGCGTCGGGACCCGCCTCGGCGCGCGACCGGGGATCGGCGCGCGCCTCGGCGCCGAATACCGGCAGTGGATCGCGTACGTCGTGCTCATCGTGGCGTTCACGAGCCACTTCAACAACGTGCTCTACTACCAGTTCTGGCTCTTTCCGACGGCGATGCTCGGGGCGTACGTGGTCCGCCTCTCGCACGGGAGGCGCGATGCCTAGGATCGCGGTCGATGCGAGGATGATCGATCACTCGGGGATCGGGACCTACCTGCGGGCCCTGCTCCCCCGCCTCGTCGCCGGGAACCCCGACCTCGACTTCGCGCTCCTCGGCGACGTACGCGTCCTCGCGGCGGAGGCGTGGACGGCCGCGCCGAACTGCGCGATCGTCCCGTGCGACGCACCGATCTACTCGATCCGCGAGCAGCTCCGGGTGCCGCTCGCCGCCGGCGACGTCGATCTCTTCTGGGCGCCGCACTACACGATCCCGATCGGCTATCGGGGCCGGCTCCTCGTGACCGTCCACGACCTCTGCCACCTGGCGCTTCCGCACCTCTTCGGCGGCGCGCACCGGCGGCTCTACGCGCGGATGATGTTCGCCGCCGTCCGCCATCGCGCGACGGCGGTGATCACCGTTTCGGAGTTCACTCGCCGGGAGTTCGAAGACCGGGTCGGCGCTCCCCGGCAGCCGGTGACGGTGATTCCGAACGGGGTCGACACGGCGTGGTTCGACGTCGCGGCCGGGGAGCGGCCGGAGCCGGGGCCGTACATCGTCGCCGTGGGGAACGTCAAGCCGCACAAGAACCTGGGCGCGCTCGTCCGCGCCTTCGCCCGGCTCGTCGACCACATTCCCCACCGCCTCATCATCGCCGGACGCGACGAAGGGTTCCGCACCGGGGATGGCGAGACGCCGCGACTCGCCGCGGCCCTCGGCGACCGCGTCCGCTTCACCGGCCACGTCCCGCTCGACGAGCTCCGGCGCATGGTTGCCCATGCGGAGCTCCTCGTGCTCCCCTCGCTCTACGAGGGGTTCGGGCTCCCGGCCCTCGAGGCGATGGCGTGCGGGTGCCCCGTCGCCGTCTCCAACGCCGCCTCGCTCCCCGAGGTCTGCGGGGATGCGGCGGCCTACTTCGACCCGACCCGTCCCGACGAGATCGCCGCGGTGATCGTCTCGCTCCTCGTCGACCCGGGACGCAGGGCCGAGCTGCGACGCCGGGGCGTCGAGCGGGCCAGGCGCTTCACCTGGGAGGCGGCGGCGGAGAGGACGGCGGAGGTGATCCGCAAGGGGATCGGCATGGCCCCGAAGGGAGGAGTGCGCCGATGAACCGGCCCCGCCGCGTCGCCATCGTCCACGAATGGCTGACCACCTTCGGTGGCTCCGAGCGGGTCCTCGAGCAGATGCTCGAGGTCTTCCCCGAGGCCGACGTCTTCACCCTCGTCGACTTCCTCCCGGAGGAGCACCGCGGCTTCCTCCGCGGGCGCCCCGTGACGACGTCGTTCCTCCAGCGGCTTCCGCTCGCCCGGACCCGCTACCGCCATTACTTGCCGCTCATGCCGCTCGCCGTCGAGCGTTTCGATCTTTCGGAGTACGACCTCGTCCTCTCGAGCTCGCACGCCGTGGCCAAAGGGGTGTTGACCGGCCCCGACCAGCTCCACATCTGCATGTGCCATTCGCCGATGCGCTACGCCTGGGACCTCCAGCACCAGTACCTGCGGGAAGCCGGCCTGGCACGGGGGCTCAAGGGCGCGGCGGCCTCGGCGATGCTCCATTACATGCGCCTCTGGGACGCCCGCACCGCGAACGGCGTGGACGCGTTCATCGCCAACTCGGGGTTCATCGCCCGTCGGATCCGCAAGATCTACGGTCGGGAGGCGACGGTGATCTACCCGCCGGTCGACACGGATGCCTTCCCGCTCCGCGAGGAGAAGGAGGAGTTCTACGTGACCGTCTCGCGGATGGTGCCGTACAAGCGGATGGACCTGATCGTCGAGGCGTTCTCGCGGATGCCGGATCGGCGGCTCGTGGTGATCGGCGATGGGCCGGAGCGCGGGAAGATCGAAGCCCTCGCCGGGCCGAACGTGACGCTGCTCGGCGCGCAGCCACACGAAGTGCTGCGCGACCATCTCCAGCGGGCGCGAGCGTTCGTCTTCGCGGCGGAGGAGGATTTCGGGATCGTCGTCGTCGAGGCGCAGGCGTGCGGCACCCCGGTGATCGCGTACGGCCGGGGCGGCGCCCTCGAGACGGTCCTCGGGCCCGACGCCGCGGAACCGACCGGCATCTTCTTCCCGGAACAGACGGTCGAGGCCATCATGGAAGCGGTCGAGCGCTTCGAGGCGGAGGAGCTCCGCTTCTCGCCGCGACGGATCCGTGCCCACGCGGAGCGCTTCGGCGCGGCCCGCTTCCGCGAGGAGTACCGCGCCTTCGTCGAGACGCGGTGGACGGAGTTCACCGGGGCGACGCAAACCTTGCGGTGGGCACCGGCGCGGGCGCATCACCCGAACGTCCGCGGTGCCCGACGACCTCAGCCCCTGCGCGTAGCCGAATGAACGAGACACCCGAGCGCCTGTACCCCGGCGAGCCCATCGTATCGAACGGCGGACGCGGCATCCCCGACGAGGTCTCGCTCGTCGCCTTCGCCACCATGCTGCTGCGTCGGTGGCGGATCCTGGTCGGGGTGCCGGTCCTCGCAGCCGTCCTCGCCGTGGGGTATTCCATCGTGAGGAGCCGCGACCACATCGCCCGCGCCCGCTTCGTCCCCGAGGTCCAGAGCGGCGACCTCTCCAGCCTCCAGGGACTCGCCGCGCAGTTCGGCGTGAAGCTGAAGTCGCCGGGGGAGGGGGAGTCGCTGGAGTTCTACGTCGAGCTGCTCCGGTCCGACGAGCTGCTCCGCGAGGTCGTGACCACGCGATACCGCTTCGCCCGGGGCGAGGCCGGCGACACTGTCGAGACCGACCTCCTCGACTACTACGACGTCGAGGGGGACGACGAGGGCGAGCGCATCCACGCCGCGATGGATGCGCTGCGCGACCGCCTCCGGATCGACACGGACCCGAAGGCGACGCTGGTCGCGCTGCGCTACCGGGCGCGCGACCGCGACCTCGCCGTCGCCGTGGTCGGGCGGATCCTCGACCTCGTCGGCGAGTTCAACCTGCGGAAGCGCCAGTCGCGGGCACGTGCGGAGCGGGAGTTCGTCGAATCCCGCCTCGCGGAAGCGCGGGAAGAGCTCCGTCGCGCCGAGGCCGAGCTCGCCGCCTTCCTCGAGCAGAACCGGCGCATCGGCGACTCGCCGGAGCTGACGCTGGCGCGCGGGCGGCTCCAGCGGAAGGTCGAGCTGCAGCAGCAGGTCTACGTCTCGCTCGCCCAGGCCTTCGAGCAGGCGAGGATCGAGGAGGTCCGCAACACGCCGGTCATCACGATCGTCGACCGCCCGGAGGCGACGGTCCGTCGCGGCCGCGTCGACCTGAAGGTCAACGCGCTCTTGGGCCTCGTCCTCGGCGGCGCCGTCGCCCTCGGCCTCATCCTCGCCGCCGAATACATCGAGCGCCACCGGGCGGTCCGTCCCGACGAGTACGCCGAGCTCGAGCGCGTGGGCTCGTCCGTCCTGGACGAGGTGCTCCCGCGCGCGCTCCGCGTGCGGATCGGCGCCCTCACGGCTCGGGGGCGGCCGGAGCGCGTCGCCGCGGGGAACGGCGCCCCTGCCAGAGACCACGCCCGCGGCCCGGCCGGCGGGCGCGCCGACGACCCCGACGCCGACGAGCGCACCCGATAGCCGTGCCCGGGACACGATCTTCGATGACCGACGTCGCACGGCACCCGGCCGGCGCCCTCGCACGCAACGCCGCCCTGAACCTGGTGGGGCAGGGAGCGCCTCTCGTCATCGCCGTCGTCGCCATGCCCTTCGTCGTGGGCGGCCTCGGGATGGACCGTTTCGGCCTCCTCACCCTCGCCTGGGTCGTTCTTGGCTACCTCAACCTCTTCGACCTCGGGCTCGGGAAGGCGGCGACGAAGTTCGTGGCCGAGGCGCTCGCGGCCCGCGACGACGCCGCCGTCGCCCGCGTCGCCTGGACGGCCCTCCTCATCCAGGCGATCGTCGGGATCGTCGGCACGGCGGCGCTCCTGGCGCTCACCCCGTTCCTCGTCGGGCGGATGCTGAACGTCCCGCCGGAGCTCGCCCAGGAAGCGACGGCGACCTTCCGGATCCTCGCCCTCTCGGCGCCGGTCACGCTCCTCTTCAACGCGTCGCGCGGGCTCCTCGAGGCGGCGGAGCGATTCGACCTCGTCAACGCGGTGCGGGCGCCCCTCAACTCGACGACGTACCTCGTCCCCCTCGCCGGCGCCTTCGGCGGGTGGAGGCTCCCCGCGATCGTCGGGCTCCTCGTCGCCGCGCGCGCCGCCGGTTTCGCGGTCCAGCTCTGGCTCGCGATGCGGGTCCTCCCGCCCCTCCGGACCCGGCCGCGGATCGACCGTGCCGAAGCTCCTCGGCTCCTCGGGTTCGGCGGGTGGGTCACCGTTGCGGGGGTGCTCGGTCCGCTCCTCCTCTACCTCGACCGCTTCCTGATCGGCGCGCTCCTGACGATGGCCGCCGTCGGGTACTACGCGGCTCCGTTCGAGGCGATGACCCGCCTCTGGATCGTCCCCGGCGCGATCGCCGCCGCGCTCTTCCCAGCCTTCTCGGCCGCCGGCCGCCGCGTGGACCCGCGGGTCCTCGCCTTCCACGACACGGCGGTGCGCTTCCTCCTCGTCGGGATCGGCCCCGCACTCGTCGCCGCGGCGGTGCTCGCCCGCCCGATCCTCGAGCTCTGGCTCGGCGCGGCGTTCGCCGACCAGGCCGCTGCGGTGTTCGGGATTCTGCTGATCGGGTCGATTCCGGGGCTCCTCGCGCCCCTGCCGGGCACGATCCTCCAGGGGCTCGGCCGTCCCGACCTTCTCGCCCGAGTCTACCTCGCCGAGGTCCCGGCGAACGCGCTCCTCGTCTGGGGGCTCGTCTCGGCCTTCGGGCTCCCGGGCGCCGCCGCCTCCTACGCGATCCGAACCGTCGGCGAGACGCTCGTCCTCTTCGCCCTCGCCGCGCGGGTCGTGCGCGAGGGCGAAGGGTGGGCCGAGGGCGGGGTCGCGCGCGGGACGGCGGGCGCGGGGCAGGGACCTCGGCGCCTCGGGCTCCCGGCCGGGGCGGGGCGCATCGCCGTGGCTCTCGCCGCACTCGGCGCCGCGCTCTGGGCGGCGACGAGGGTTCCCGCGACCGCCGCGGGGATCACCCTGGGTGGGGTCGCCATCGCGGTCTTCGCTGTCGTCGCCTGGACGAAGCTCCTCACCGAGGAGGACCGGGCACTCGTGCTGCGGCGCGTGCGGCACGCGGACGCACGAACCACCTTCGCCGAGGAGGCGGGATGAGGGTCGCCTTCGTCTCGCACACCGGGGAACTCGGCGGCGCGGAGCTCGCGCTCCTCGAGCTGATCGACGGCCTCCTCGAGCGTGGCGTGGAGTGCCGCGTCGTCCTCCCCGACCCCGGCGCCTTCGCCGATGCGCTCGAGGCGCGGGGCGTACCGACGCGGATCCTGCCCTTCGCCTGGTGGATCGCCGAGGACGGGCGCGTGTCGAGGTGGCGCCGAGGGCTCAAGACCGTATCCCACCCCATCGCCGCTCTCGCGATCGCCCGGCAGCTCCGGCGCTGGCGCTGCGACGTGGTCTGCACGAACACGATCGCCATCTGCGCCGGCGTCCTCGCCGCACGTCTCGCCCGCCGCCCCCACGTCTGGCTCGTCCACGAATTCGGCGAGGCCGATCACGGAATGACCTTCGACATCGGCCGCGACCGGGCGATCCGCATCATGGACCGCCTCTCCGCCGCCTTCGTCATGAACTCCGGCGCCGTCGCCGAATCGTTCCGGCCGGGGCTGACCCCCGGGAAGACATCGGTCATCTCCTACGCCGTGGCGGTCCCCGAGGCCGAGGAGGGCGACGTCGCCGCCGCCGACCCCTTCGCCGGCGCCCCCGCCGACGCTTTCCGCTGCGTCATGGTCGGCCGGCTCCACGAATCGAAGGGGCAGCACGTCGCGATCCGCGCCCTCGGCGACCTCGCCCGGCGCGGGATCGACGCCCGCCTCCTCCTCGTCGGCGACGGCCCCGCCACCGTTCGCGACCGGCTGCGTGCCGAGGCCGAGGAGGCCGGCGTCGCCGACCGCGTCCTCTTCCACGGCTACTCCAGCAACCCGACCGCCCTGATCCGCGCCGCCGACGCTCTGCTCATGTGCTCCCGGGCCGAGGCCTTCGGGCGCGTCACCATCGAGGCGTGCAAATCGGGGCGCCCGGTCATCGGCGCGCGCAGCGGCGGGACCCCCGAGCTCGTCCGCCACGGCTTCAACGGGCTCCTCTTCGAGCCCGGCGACCCCCGCGACCTCGCCGACGCGATCGCGACCCTCGCCGCCGATCGGGATCTCTGCGTTCGCCTCGGCCGCAACGCCAGGGAGTGGGCCGCCGCGAACTTCACCCCCGAGGCCTACGCGGCGGCGGTGCACGAGGTGCTGGATCGGGCCGTGCAACGTGCGGGACGGGGGTGATCCATGCGCCGCTCGACGACGATCCCGGCACCTCGCGACGCCGAACCGCGACCCTGCCGGGAACGCGGTCCATCCTTGACACTCCTTGCGTTGCCTCCTAGGTTCACCCCCCGTCCGGTCGGCCGCCGTCGATCTCCACGCCGGCCGGTCTTCGATCCCGTGACGCACATTCGGATCGCCGGCGAACCGGCACGTCCGCTCCGGCGGACCAGAGCCTTCGCATCCGCGAAGACGGCGGGTTGCGCCACGCATTGCCCCCGGGCTAGGTCAGATACGCCCTGTAACTGACGGGGCCAAGGTGTGCCCGCCCCCGCCTATGGAGCACGACAGAATGTTCGCTCCAGAACTGGAGACGGTCGCGCGACTGGCCCGTGAAGCCGGTCGGGCGGTTCTTCCTTTCTACGGCGCCGTCGAGGCGGAGTACAACGCGGCCGGCTCTCCGGTCACGGCGGCGGATCGCGCGGCCAACGAGCTGATCGTGGCCGGGTTGCGCGCGGCGTTTCCGGACGACGCGATCCTCTCCGAGGAATCGCAGGACTCACCCGAGCGCCTCGAGGCCAACCGGGTCTGGATCGTCGACCCCCTCGACGGGACGAAGGAGTTCCTCGCCCGCAACGGCGAGTTCGCCATCATGATCGGCCTCGCCATCGACGGGGGGGCCGCGGTCGGGGCGGTCTACCTCCCCGACGGCGACGTGCTCTATGCGGCCGCGCGGGGCTTGGGCGCTTGGGTGGAGCGATCCGGTGAGCGTCGCCGGCTCGAGTGTGGGCCCGCGCCGGGTTCCGCGCTCCGTCTCGTCGGCTCCCGATCGCACGCCGATCCCCTCCTCTTGGCGATGCAAGAGGCGCTCGGGATCACGGATGTGGCGCCGTGCGGCTCGGTCGGGGTGAAGTGCTCGCGTATCGTGGAGGGTGAGCGGGATCTCTATATTCACCCCGTACCGTACCTCAAGGAGTGGGACACCTGCGCCCCGGAGGTCGTACTCCGGGAGGCGGGAGGGCAGGTGGTCGACTGCAGGGGGGAGCCGCTCCGTTACAACAAGCCGAGCCCCGTCCAGCCGCACGGAATCGTGGCGTGCGCGCCCGGCGCACGGGAACGGGTGCTGGCGACGATCCGGCCGATCTACGAGGCCGCCGGGGCCCGGGCGGGGAACTGACCGAGGCGATCTGGGGGGCTCGCGTCCGCGATGAGCTGGGAGGCGTGGTTCACCCTGGGAGTCGTCGCATTAATGGTGGCGGCGCTGGCGCGGGACCTCGTGGCTCCGGTCCTCGCGGTCCTCGGCGCCGACGTGCTCCTCCTCGTCACCGGCGTGATCGACACGGAGGCGGCGCTCTCCGGATTCGCGAACCCCGCGCCGGTCACCGTCGCCGCGCTCTACGTCGTCGCGCGGGCGGTCGAGAAGACCGGCGCCCTCGAACCGCTCCTGCTCAGGACCCTCGGGCACCGCGACCACGGGCGCTTCGCCCTCGCGCGGCTCCTGGCTCCGGTCGCGGGCGCGTCGGCGTTCCTCAACAACACGCCGATCGTGGCGATGCTCGCGCCACAGGTCGCCGATTGGGCGGAAAAGAGGGGGCGCTCGGCCTCCGCGTTCCTGATGCCGCTCTCGTTCGCGACCATCCTCGGCGGGACGATCACGGTCATCGGGACCTCGACGAACTTGGTCGTCTCGGGGCTCCTCGAGGGGGCGGGGCTCGCCCCGATCGGGATGTTCGAGATCACGAAGATCGGCCTCCCGGTCACGATCCTGGGGCTCTTCGCTCTCGTGCTCTTCGCGCCCGTCGCGCTCCCCGAGCGTCGCACCGCACGCGGCCGCTTCACCGACGATTTCCGGGAGTTCGTCTTCCACGCCACGGTCGCGCCGGGCGGCCCGCTCGAGGGCAGGACCATCGAAGGGGCGGGGCTGCGGCAGCTCCAGGGCGTCTTCCTGGTCGGGATCACCCGGCATGGCGAAGCGATCGCCGCGCCCGCGCCGAGCACCGTCCTCTACGGCGGGGATCGCCTGACCTTCGCCGGCCGCGTCGATCTGGTCCGGGATCTGCAGAGCATGCGCGGCCTCGTGGCGGACGGCGAGGAGCACGCGTTCGACCTCAAGCGGCCCGGCAACACCTTTTTCGAGGCGGTCGTCAGCGGCGCCTCGGGGCTGGTCGGGAAGACGCTCAAGGAGGTCGAGTTTCGCAGCCGCTACCACGCCGCGGTCCTCGCGATCCACAGAGCCGGCCAGCGGGTGCACGCCAAGCTCGGCTCGGTCCCGTTGAAGGAAGGGGACACGCTCCTCCTCCTCGCGGACGAGGGCTTCGCCCGTCGCTGGCGTGACCGGAACGACTTCCTCCTCGTCTCGCACCTGGGGGGGAATCCACGGCCGACCTCGCGGCAGGCGATCATCGTCGGGCTCGTGACCCTCGCGGTCGTCGTCCTCGCCGGGATGGGGGTGGTGTCGATCCTGCATGCCGCGCTCCTCGGCGTCTTCGCGCTCCTCGCGACGGGAGTGCTCACACTGGGCGAGGCGAGGAGCGCCGTCGACCTCGACGTGATCGTCGTCATCGCCGCCGCCTTCGGGATCGGTGCGGCGATCGAGCGGTCGGGGCTCGCGGCGCTGATCGGCGATGGGATCGTCCGCGGCTTCAGCGGCTGGGGGCCCATCGGGGTGCTCCTTGCCGTCACGCTCGCGACGATCGCCTTGACCGAGGTGATCACGAACAACGCGGCCGCGGTGCTCATCTTCCCGATCGCGCTGGCCGCCGCCGGCGAGCTCGCGGTCGATCCTCGGCCGTTCGCCATGGCCGTGGCGGTGGCCGCCTCCGCGAGCTTCCTGACGCCGATCGGCTACCAGACCAATACGATGGTCTACGGCCCCGGCGGCTACCGTTTCGGCGATTATGCGCGCCTCGGCGCGCCGCTCACGGCGATCGTCGTGGCGACGATCCTTCTCGTGGTCCCGTTGGCCTGGCCGTTCTCGGGCGGCTGATCGACGGGGGCCGCCCGGTAGACGCTGACCCGTACGCAAGCGCTAGGGAGATGACGTCGTACCGCAAGGGCCACCTCGAGCAGCTCGAGTCGGAGGCGATCTTCGTGCTGCGGGAGGTCGCCGCGCAGTTCGAGCGGCCGGTCCTCCTCTTCTCGGGGGGGAAGGACTCGATCACCCTGGTCCACCTCGCCCGCAAGGCGTTCTGGCCCGGGAAGTTCCCCTTCCCGCTCCTGCACATCGATACCGGGCACAACTTCCCGGAGGCGCTCGAGTTCCGCGACTGGCTCGTCGCGGAGACCGGCGCCGAGCTGATCGTCCGATACGTCCAGGACTCGATCGACCGCGGCCGCGCCGTCGAGGAGACGGGGCCGAACGCCAGCCGCAACGCGCTCCAGATCGTCACTCTCCTCGACGCGATCGCCGAGCTGAGGGTCGACTGCGCGATCGGCGGCGCCCGGCGCGACGAGGAGAAGGCGCGGGCGAAGGAGCGCTTCTTCTCGCACCGCGATGCTTTCGGCCAGTGGGACCCGAAGAACCAGCGCCCGGAGCTCTGGAACCTCTTCAACGGCCGCAAGAACCCGGGGGAGCACTTCCGCGTCTTCCCGCTCTCGAACTGGACGGAGATGGACGTCTGGCAGTACATCGCGAGCGAGGGCGTGGCGCTGCCGAGCCTCTACTTCGCGCACCGCCGCCGGGTCTTCCGCCGCGGGGCGCTCCTCATGGCCGAAAGCCCCTACGTCCCGCTCCTCCCGGGCGAGGTCCCGGAGGAGCGGACCGTCCGTTTCCGCACCGTCGGCGACGCGACCTGCACCGGCGCGATCGAGTCGACCGCCGCGACCGTCGAGGAGATCATTGCCGAGACCGCCGCGCTCCGCATCACCGAGCGCGGCGGTCGTGCCGACGACCAGCGGAGCGAGGCGGCGATGGAGGACCGCAAGCGGCAGGGGTACTTCTGATGGCGACGGTGCTCGGGCGGGGGATGCCGCGGCTCGCTGAGGGTCGGGCGAGGAGCGTCCCGGCGGCCGTCCGGCTCGTCGAGCCGTCACGCGCCGTCGACCCCTACCGCGACATGGACCTCCTCCGCTTCAGCACCGCGGGGAGCGTCGACGACGGCAAGAGCACCCTGATCGGCCGGCTCCTCTACGACACCAAGTCGATCTTCCAGGACCAGCTCGAACAGATCGAGGGCGCCAGCCGCCGCAGGGGCGAGGAGTACCTCAACCTCGCGCTCCTGACCGACGGGCTCCGCGCGGAGCGGGAGCAGAACATCACGATCGACGTCGCGTACCGCTACTTCGCGACGCCGAAGCGGAAGTTCATCATCGCCGACACCCCCGGGCACGTGCAGTACACCCGGAACATGGTCACCGGCGCCTCGACCGCCGAGCTCGCCATCGTCCTCGTCGACGCGCGCAAGGGCGTCCTCACGCAGTCGAAGCGCCACGGCTTCATCTCCTCGCTGCTCCGCATCCCGCACATCGTCGTCGCGGTCAACAAGATGGACCTCGTCGACTACAGCGAGGAGGTGTTCCGGCGCATCGCCGACGAGTACACGCGCTTCGCCGGGAAGCTCGACATCAAGGACCTCGTCTTCATCCCGATCTCCGCGCTGCACGGCGACAACATCGTCCGCCACAGCGAGCGGATGCCGTGGTACGAGGGGACCACGCTGCTGCACCACCTGGAGACGGTCAACGTCGGCACGGATCGCAACATGGTCGACTTCCGCTTCCCGGTGCAGTACGTGATCCGCCCGCACCAGGACTTCCGCGGCTTCGCGGGGCGGATCGCGTCGGGGACGATCCAGCCGGGCGAGGAGATCGTCGTCCTCCCCTCGGGTCGGTCGAGCCGCATCCGCGCGATCGTGACCCCCGAGGGCGAGCGCGACGAGGCCGCCGCGGGCGACTCCGTCGTTCTCACCATCGAGGACGAGATCGACATCAGCCGCGGCGACATGATCGTCCGGCGGCTCAACGTCCCGACCGTCGGCACCCGCTTCGACGCGATCGTCTGCTGGCTGAACGAGGCGCCTCTCGACCCCACGGTCCCGTACGTGCTCATGCACACGACCCGGCAGGTCAAGGCCTTCGTCAGCAAGGTGGTCTATCGGATCGACGTCGACACGCTGCACCGGGAGGAGGCCGCGACCCTCGGGTTGAACGACATCGGTCGCGTCGAGATCACGGCCGCGCAGCCGATCTTCTTCGATCCGTACGCGATCAACCACGTCACCGGCAGCTTCATCCTCATCGACCCCTTCACGAACGTGACGGTGGGGGCGGGGATGATCCGCGGCACGGCGCGAACGGCGGACGACCTCTTCGGCGACGCGCGGGCCCGCGAGCCGGCGGCGGTGCCGTCCGCGGGGCCCGCCTCCCCCGGCGTGGTCTGGGAGGGGTGGAACATCCCCCGGGAGGAGCGCGAGGCGAGGAACGGGCACAAAGCCGCGGTCCTCTGGTTCACCGGGCTCTCCGGGGCGGGGAAGTCGACGATCGCCCGCGCCCTCGAACGCCGACTCTTCGAGGCCGGGTGTCAGACGGTCCTGTTGGATGGAGATCAGCTCCGCCACGGCCTCTGCGGCGACCTCGGCTTCACTGCCGGGGACCGGAAGGAGAACATCCGCCGCGCCGGCGAGGTGGCCCGGCTCTTCTTCGAGCAGGGCAGCATCGTGCTCTGCACCTTCGTCTCGCCCTTCCGCGAGGACCGCGAGCGCGTGCGGCGCCTCTTCCCCGAGGGGCGCTTCTTCGAGATCCACGTGGATTGCGACCTCGAGGAGCTGAAACGCCGCGACCCGAAGGGGCTCTACGCCCGGGCCGAGCGCGGCGAGATCGGGGAGTTCACCGGGATCTCCTCGCCCTACGAGGCGCCGGACAAACCGGAACTGGTGGTGCGGACGGACCGGGAGGGGGTGGACGAGGTGGTGGGGAGAGTGCACGGGCTGCTCGATGCGTGGCGCATCGTCTGAGCGACGGCCTTCGAGCGAAAGGGCACCGGCCCTTGCGGGTGAATCGGGGCCATGGTATGGATTCACCCACCCATCGGGAGTCCGTCGGTGGCGGGATGACGACGTGACTTCCACCCGCGCGATATCGAACGCCTCCTTCGCTGATCCGTACGCCTTCGGCGCCAGGTAGCGCTCGAGTAGGCATGGGCGCCACGTGATCGGGTGTGGCGCGCTGCGCCATCGACCGCGGTCCGTGCGCCGGATGCGGGGGAGCCCGTGCCGAGTCGGGCGACTTTTCACTTGGGACCCTGCGCCGTGCGCTCCCGATGCCGCGGGGGCGCATGCGTTCTCCCGGCGATGCCGTCGGGCAAGAGGAGGTTCAACCGGTGATGATGCCTGAATCCGAGTCCCACCCCGAGGACCAGGAGCGGCGATGATGCTCCTGATCCTCGCGTTCGGCGCCGCGTTCGCCGTGTCACTGGTGGTGACGTATCTGGCGCGGGGTTGGGCCGCGCGGGTCGGAATCGTCGACATCCCCGACAACGCCCGTCGGATCCACGATCGGCCGATCCCGCGCGTGGGTGGCATCGGCGTCTACGTCGGGGTGGCGGCGGTCCTCGGCTTCGCCGTATCGGCCGGCGGCATCGTCCTCCGCTGGGATTCCGCCGGGACCGACGTCCCGTTCGGGCTCGTGCTCGGCGGCGCGGCCATGTTCCTGGTCGGATTGTGGGACGACATCCGTTCGCTGCCGGCGCGTGCCAAGCTGGCCGCCCAGGTGTTGATCGCGTCCGTGGTGTTCCTGCTGGGCATCCGCATCGAGAGCCTGACGGTGCTCGGCGGTGCGGATCTCCCAACCTGGCTGAGCTATGGCGCGACGGTCTTCTGGATCGTCGGCATCACGAACGCGTTCAACCTGATCGACGGCTCCGACGGCGTGGCCGCGGGCTCGGCCATCTTCGCGGCGCTCGCCATGGGCGCCGTCTTCCTGATGAGTGGCCAGTTCTCGGGGGCGCTCGTCGCATTGACGCTGGCGGGCGCGACGCTCGGGTTCCTCTTCTTCAACTTCCCACCGGCATCCATCTTCCTCGGCGACTGCGGGAGCCTCTTCCTCGGCTTCACCCTCGCCTCGCTCGGGGTGATCACCTCCCAAAAGGCGCCCACCGTGCTCGCGGTGGCGATCCCTGTCGTCTCCTTTGGGCTCCCGATCCTGGACACCGCACTCGCCATCGTTCGGCGGTTCCTCCGGGGCGAGCCGATCTTCAAGCCCGATCGTGGGCACATCCATCACCGGCTCCGGGACCTGGGGCACTCGCCGCGAGCGGTCGCGCTCCTCCTCTACGCCGCCTCGGCCGGATTCGCCCTGTTGTCGATCCTGCTCGTGCGGCCCACGGGATCCGTCCTGGCCGTGGTCTTCCTCGTGGCCGGCGCGGTCGTGTGGATCGGCGTGCAGCGGCTGCATCTCCCGGAGCTGCTCGAGGTTCAACGCATCGTACACCGGGGTATACGGCAGCGCCGCGCGATCGCCGCCAATATCCGGATCCGCGAGGCGGTAGGCCTCCTGGACCGGGCCCGCACGGCCGAGGCCGTGTGCGCGGCGCTCGACCATGCTTTCGACGGAGGTGAGGTGGCCATGGTGGAGCTTTGGCTCCCCCATCGAATGGCCGTGGCGTTCGGTCGTCCAACGCCCCCGGAGGGCGTGGGGATGGTACGCGCCTGGAGCCGGATGAATGCGCCCCCCCGATCCGTGAACGAGTTGTGGGAGGTCCGGCTGCCGTTCCGCGCGCAGGACGGTTCGACCCTCGGAAGTCTATCTTTGTGGTATCCTGTCGACGGGGACCACGTGTTCACCGATCTGAGTCTTGTGGCGACCAGCCTCCAGCCGGTGCTCCACCGGGCCTTGGCCGCCATGGAACGCAACGAGATCCCCGTTGGCGTTCGCTCCCGGGTGGCCCCGGTAGCCGCCGTCGCTGGCGCGGGTGCCCACGACGGTGCTTACCGACTCTAGCCGGGTGATTGGGAGTCTCACGAGCGCCGTAGGACCATGCGAATCGCCATCGTCTGCCAGTACTTCCCGCCGGAATCCAACGCTCCGGCGGTTCGTACGTTTGAACATGCCCGTGAATGGGTGCGCCTGGGCCACCGCGTCACGGTGATCACGGGGTTCCCCAACCACCCGAACGGCGTGATCCACCCGGGATACCGGGGCGAGTGGTTGCGCCGGGAGTCGGTGGACGGAATCGAGGTGATCCGAACCTGGCTCTACGCTGCGGCCAACAAAGGATTCTTCAAGCGGGTCCTCAACTTCCTTTCCTTCTTCGTGTCATCCGTGGTGTTGGGGCGGATCTACGCTCCGCGCCCGGACGTGGTGATCGGGACCTCGCCGCAGTTCTTCACGGCGGTCTCGGCGTATTTATTGAGCCGGATGTTTCGCGTTCCGTTCATCTTCGAGCTACGCGACATCTGGCCCGAATCGGCCGCCGAGCTCGGTGTCTTGCGGAACTGCCTGGTCCTGGCGCCTCTGATCGCGCTTCAGCGGTTCCTCTACAGGAGTGCCGCGAGGGTCGTGATCGTGTCCGAGGGGTTCCGGACCCACCTCCACGAAGCGGGGATCCCGGACGACCGGATCGTCTACGTGCCCAACGGGATCGATCCTTCGTTCCTCGAGCAGCCCGGGGACGACCCCGTGGTCCTGCGTGAGCGGCATGGTCTTGCAGGGAAGTTCGTGGTGTCCTATCTCGGCACCCATGGAATGGCGCATGCGTTGGACACGCTCCTGGATGCCGCGGACCTGCTGAAAGACGAATCGGACATCCGCTTTCTCTTCGTGGGCGACGGCGCGGAGCGCGAGAACCTTGTGCGGCGCGCTGCAGCGATGGCGTTGCCGAACGTGGTCTTTCTCGGCCAGCAGCCGCGATCGGTCATGGTCGGGTTCTACCGAGCGTCGGACGTCTGCATCGTGCCGCTCCGCGATTTGCCGATGTTCCGCAAGGTGCTTCCCTCCAAGATCTTCGAGATCCTCGGCTTCGGCGTGCCCATCATCTGCAGTGTGCCGGGCGAGGCCGGCGCCCTCGTCGAGAGATCCGGAGGCGGCGTCGTGATCCCGCCGGAGGACCCCCGAGCCCTCGCTTCCGCGATCCGCGAACTGCGCGCGAGTCCGGAGCGGCTCGAAGCCATGGGCCGAACCGGCCGCGAGTTCGTCCTGCGGGAGCATCTGCGTCCGGAACTCGCCGCGCGCATCGCCGAGATGGCATGCGCCGTGGCCCATCCCGACCACGGGGTCGGCGGCACACCCGGCGGCACCACGTACCGGGAGATCGAGGATGGCGCCCTCGTAGGGGCCGCTGCAGACCAGAGCGCGGGGTCTTAGCCCCGGGCATCTGCCGCGCCATCCTTCTGTAACGCCGAAAAGCGGGAATGAGTGACAGGATCTCGGACCCGGGCCGCCGGCAGGGTGTACCCGGGTCACGCCTTGTTGTGGCTGGGAGTACCGTCTGATGCGTGCCCTCGTCGTGGCCGGTGCACGGCCGAATTTCATGAAGGTTGCGCCCATCCTGAGGGCGCTCTCCGCGGCGGGTCACGAGGGAATCCTCGTGCATACCGGGCAACACTACGACGCCCGAATGTCCGATGCATTCTTTCGGGACCTCGACCTGCCGGAGCCGGACTACCATCTCGGGGTCGGCAGTGGAAGCCATGCCGTGCAGACGGCTCGGGTGATGGAGGCGTTCGAGCCGGTTCTGCTTGAGGTCCGTCCCGACTGGCTCGTCGTCGTCGGCGATGTCAACAGCACCCTCGCCTGCGCACTCGTCGCGAGCAAGCTCAAGGAAGAGACCGGGTGCCGCATCGCCCACGTCGAGGCCGGACTCCGGAGCCGGGATTGGCGGATGCCCGAGGAGGTGAACCGGGTCCTCACCGACCGCCTCTCCGATCTCCTCCTCACGCCGAGTCACGACGCGAAGCCCAATCTGCTCGCCGAAGGGATCCCCGAAGAGAGGATCGTCTTCGTGGGCAACGTGATGATCGACACGCTGCTGCACCAACTTCCCATGGCTCGGGAGCTGGACATGCCGGGACGGCTGCAGCTCGAGCGGGGACATTACGCCGTGGCGACCTTGCATCGGCCGAGCAACGTGGACAACCCGGCGGCACTGCGTGCCGTGCTTGGAGCGTTGTCCCGCGTGGCAGCTGAAATGCCCGTGATCGTTCCTCTGCACCCCCGTACGCGGAAGAACGCGGAGAATTTCGGGCTCACCGGCGATCTGGATCGGCTGAGGGTGCTCGAGCCGGTCGGTTATCGTGAAATGGTCTCTCTGATGGATGGCGCCGCGGTCGTGCTTACCGACTCCGGTGGCCTTCAAGAGGAAACGACCGCGCTTGGTGTCCCGTGCGTCACCTTGCGGGAACAGACCGAGCGGCCTGTCACGATTGCCGAGGGCACGAACAGGCTCGCGCCGTGGCCACTGACCAGTGAGGGCGTGTACCAGAGCTTTCGAGAGGCAATCGGCGAGCGGCGTGCGGAGCCCGGAGAACGTTGCCCGGTGGGGTGGGACGGACGGGCTGGGGAACGTATCATCGCCGCATTACTGCGGTTTCGCGATTAGTGGAATCGTATTGGTCCGCATTGAACGCCTCTTGGACTTTGTGCTAGTGGGCTTTGTGCTGGAGGTCATTTGCCGATTCCGGGTTCAGCCAAGTCTGGTTGATGCTTGCGCTCCACGGATTTGTCTGTCATTCCATGCAACGTGAGTGGCTTCAGGCCATCGGCGTGAACGCTCGTGCCGACGGGACCCGCCGAGTTACGAACCACGTTGCGTCTCCCAACTTGGGGTTGGGTGCCTCATACGCCAATTGGGTTCGATCAGTTACAAAGTGCTGCGACTGGTTGAGAGATAATGGGCAAGACGATTATCGTGACAGGTGGCGCCGGATTCATTGGCTCCGCGGTTGTGCGCAAGATTATTCGTGAAACCGATTATCGGGTCGTAACGGTCGACAAGCTCACGTATGCCGGGAATCTTGATAGTTTGGCCGAATGTCTGACCCATCCGCGTCACTCATTCGAGCGGGTCGACATCTGTGACTCGGAATCTATCCGGCGCATTTTTCAACAGTACCGACCGCGCGCTGTCCTCCATCTTGCAGCGGAGAGCCACGTTGACCGGTCGATCGACGGACCGGCGGCGTTCATTCAAACGAACTTGATCGGCACCTTCACAATCCTTGAGGCTGCGCGGGCTTATTGGATGAAGTTGGACAATGTCGACCGAGCTGAGTTTCGGCTGCTTCACGTGTCCACCGACGAGGTCTTCGGGTCCCTCGGCCCTAGCGGTTCGTTCAACGAGGCGACGCCATACAACCCCAGCTCTCCCTACAGTGCGTCCAAGGCAGGAAGCGATCACCTCGTACGAGCGTGGTACCGCACATTTGGTTTGCCGGTACTAGTGACCAACTGCTCGAATAACTATGGCCCGTATCAGTTTCCTGAAAAGCTTATCCCGTTGATGATCTTGAACGCGATTGAGGCGAAGCCACTTCCGGTTTACGGCAGTGGAGAGAATGTTCGCGATTGGCTGTATGTGGACGATCACGCGGATGCGCTGCTCCTGGTACTCGAAAAGGGCAGAATAGGTGAGACATACTGCATTGGCGGACGCAGCGAGAGGAGGAACATTGATGTCGTTCGAGCCCTCTGCCGCGTACTCGATGAGCTCATACCGGAGCGATCGATCGATTCTCATGAGCAATTGATCTGCTACGTCCAGGATAGGCCGGGCCACGATCATAGATATGCAATCGATACATCTAAGATCGAAAGCGAACTTGGTTGGAAGCCCAAGGAGACGTTCGACAGTGGTTTGCGACGCACCGTCGAGTGGTATCTCGAGAATCGTGCATGGTGGACCCGCGTCCGTTCGGGGGCATATCGTGGTGAGCGACTCGGAATTATTGCGGAGGGCTAGGTGTGAAGGGCATTATCTTGGCGGGTGGCGCGGGTACGCGGCTCCATCCAATTACAAGGGTAGTGAGCAAGCAATTGCTCCCAGTCTATGACAAGCCCATGATCTATTACCCGCTAACGACGCTAATGCTGGCGGGTATTCGGGACATTTTAGTCATCTCCACTCCCAGTGATCTGCCGCGCTTCGAGCAGCTTCTCGAGAGAGGGGATCAGTGGGGATTGAACATTTCGTACGCCGTACAACCGAAACCCGAAGGGCTGGCACAGGCCTTTCTTATTGGGCGCGAATTCGTGGGTCATGGATCTGTAGCGCTGATCCTCGGTGACAACCTGTTCTATGGCCACGGGTTCACGGCTAAACTGCAGAAGGCTGCACAACAACGCGATGGTGCTACAATCTTTGGTTATTGGGTGAAGGATCCGGAACGGTACGGCGTGGCCGAGATCGATTCGCAAGGTCGGGTCGTTTCATTGGAAGAAAAACCGGATCATCCTAGGTCGAACTATGCCGTCACGGGGCTCTATTTTTATGACAATCAAGTAGTGGAAATCGCATCCCAATTGAAGCCGAGTGAACGCGGAGAGCTTGAGATTACCGATGTTAACCGTGTTTATCTCAGTCGCGGCCAACTAAGGATGGAGATTCTTGGCCGCGGCATGGCGTGGCTCGACACCGGTACCCATGAATCTCTGCACGAGGCTAGTAGCTTCGTCCAAACGATGGAGCACCGTCAAGGATTGAAAATCGCTTGCCCAGAAGAGGTCGCATTCCGAATGGGTTACATCACACGGGATGAATTGGCGCGACTTGCTAAAGCCATGCAGTCGAACAGCTACGGCCGCTACCTCTTGGACCTCGTTCATTCGGAGATTCCAGCGTGACGGTTACCGAGACGTCGGTCCCCGGGCTCCTGGTGATCGAGACGAAGATCTATAGAGATGGGCGAGGCCATTTCCTGGAAACGTGGAACATTAATCGTTATCGGGAGATTGGAATCCCGGACAGGTTCGTCCAGGACAATGTGTCCGTTTCGCGGCGCGGAGTGCTTAGGGGATTGCACTACCAGATGCCGTTCGGACAAGGGAAGCTCGTGAGTGTCTTGTACGGAGAGGTACTGGATGTCGCAGTCGATATTCGACTGGGTTCACCTACATTCGGTGAAGTATTTAAGGCGGTGCTATCATCGGATAATGGCCGCCAGTTGTATATTCCGGATGGCCTTGCCCATGGCTTCCAAGTGCTATCCGACGTGGCCGTGTTCGCCTACAAGTGCACCGAATACTATCATCCGGAGGCGGAGCATACGATCGTATGGAATGACCCAGTCATAGGCATCGATTGGCCTATCGATGATCCCATCGTATCCGAGAAGGATAGTAGAGGCCTGCGACTGGAAGAAATTTCGCGTGCTCACCTTCCATCGTTCGCCTAGATCGGATGTTGAATGTATGGGAAACAACTTGCACGATCCCGAGTCGCAGATTCTCTGGGTGTACTAAGGGTAGTTACGGGCGATGGCCGTCGACCTCGTTTTCCGCAAGGTGTCCAGCCCGGGATCCCCTCCGTCTGGTCGCATGCTCATCGGACAGATCGCAAAATATGTACCTGGTTCGATCGTACCCGCCGTTATCGGCGTAATCTCGGCCGCGACGTTCACTCGGTACCTGACATCCAGCGAGTACGGGGTGTATAGTCTTTGGTTCAGCGTAATCGGCGTTGTGGCTGCCGTCCTAAGTCAGTGGCTGGTGCAAGGATCGAATCGGTTTCTCCCGGCGGCCGTGGAAAGTGGTGATTCGGTAGTTACGGAGAAGGCCATCGTCACGTCGATTGTACTTATCCTTATCATTTCGGTTTCCGCCGCGCCATTCGCCATCACGGCATTGTACATTATCAATGGTGGGGCACTCAATGCTGTTATCGTGCCAGCGATGGTCCTCAGCGTGGCGACGGCATTGTATCGGTCAATCTCTGCGGTGCTTCAGGCCAAGATGATGGCCGGGGCGTACAGCCGCATTTACATGACGGAAGTCCTCCTACGATACAGCTTGTCCCTAGGACTGGCGGTATACCTGGCTGCGAACGCAGCAAGTCTGCTGTGGGGTGCAGGTATCGCGATCCTGCTTCTACTACCAGTGATGTGGAAGCAATCGGGATTACCAACTGTATCGCTTGCGGACCTGACCACGGAAATCGTCTGGACGAAAGTAGCTGAATTATGGCGCTATGGAGCCCCCATGATCGGCTGGTTCGTCTCTGCATCCTTGCTGAATGTGAGCGACAGATACCTGCTTCATATGTTGCGCGGGCCGGAAGACGTCGGGGTATATTCAGCCAATTACAACCTAGTGGCCGGAGCCGTCCAGTTGATGGTAGCACCGATAACTCTGGCGACTCACTCTTTCCTAATGCGTGCATGGGGAAGCGGCGACCGCGAGCGGGCTGGGGCGTGGCTCAGCGTGATCGGAAGGCTTTTCCTGTACGGGTCCGTGATCCTCGTTGGCGTGATGATCGTCTTGGCCGAAGATCTGGTCAAGCTGCTTCTTGGGCCGGAATTCTACGATGGTTACCGGATAATACCTTTGGTCGTCGGGGGCATGATTTTGTGGCAGTTTGGCATGTATACTCATAAACCGCTTGAGTTTACCGGCCAAACGCTGCCGATGTTCGGATATTGTGGGGCATCTGTGGTCCTTAACATGCTAATCAATTTGATACTAATCCCGCGATATGGAATCATGGGGGCAGCTTGCACGGCCGTCGTGTCCTTTGGTTCCTACGCGATTGCCACCGCTGTACATGGGCGATCGGTTTTGTCGTGGCGTGTGCTGGACATTCGGGACATCGGTGTATTGTCTGTCCCGATTGGGCTATTCCTGGCATGCGCGTGGATTAAGGCAAGATTCGTGGATGCTATCGGATACGGCCCTACGATCCTGATCATGGTCATGGCCGCAGTGCTGATCTCGGGCTGTGTGGCCGGAGCGGCATACTACATGGTGAAGCCTCATCTTCAGCGTCTGCCTCGCGTATCTGTAGTAGGCTGAACTAGCCAACACCCAGGAGCCACGTCCCGAAGGCATTCTTCGGGGGATTCGCGGCGACCGGCTCTCTGGTGCCGTTGTGTCTGCACGTGTGCCCTGCGGCATACTGGTGGACCTGTGTCGGTATGTGAAAACGCCGATCTTATCTGCGATCAGGCACGTTGGCCAAACCCCAATATCGCCTCAGGCCGTTATCGGTCATATCTCTGCGACTCCTATCGAGATCGTAACCGGAGTATGGGAAAGTACCAACCAACAGTCACGATCGTCACACCGGCATACAATCACGAGCGATACATAGGGCGGGCGATCGAAAGCGTGCTGGCTCAAACCTACCCGAGATGGCACATGGTGATCGTCGACGACGGTTCCCGTGATAACACCGAGAACGTTGTGCGCCGGTACTCCGATCAACGCATCAAGTATATCCGGCTTGAGCATCGCGGTCTTGCTAGACTGGCCGAGACCTATAACACTGCTCTGGCCGCGTCTGACGGAGAGCTGGTGGCAGTCCTCGAGGGCGATGATTATTGGCCAGAGACAAAGCTTGAGAAGCAGGTAGGAGTATTCGCCGATGACGATGTGCTCCTGTCGTGGGGCAAGGGCGCGTTGGTGGAGGAAGACGGCAAGGTGTTTCACATTGTTTCGACGGTGAGGACGAAAGCGGATGCATACTATTTGGATGCATCCGATATTGTCGAAATGCTCTTGCGAATCAATGTCTTTGTTCCGACGGTCACCGTGATGATACGACGGAGTTCGTTGGATCGCATTGGTGGATTCAATCAACTGGGAACGGAAATATTGGTAGACATACCCACCTGGATTCGTTTGCTCGCAACTCAAGAGGGGCGGGTGTGCTTCGTTAACGACGTTCTCGGCTATTGGCGTCAACACCCAGAACAGACGACCCGGCGAAGAGTGGATGATATGACTCTGGGTGTGGGAAGAATTGCGCATGCTGTTCTTGAGAGCTTAGATGGTGCCAACGCCAAGAATCTTCAATGGACTCCCAAGGTTGAGCGGAGTATACGCGCATCCAACCTCCTCGCGGATGGGAAACGCCTCTTGATGAGCGGCGAGTATTCCCAGGCCCGACGCCGTTTCTCCGATGCATTCCGGTGTGCTTTGTCCAAGCACGAGAGAACATCGGCAGCTTGTGGATACGTGTCTTCGCTGATTCGAATGGACCTGTATCCAATAATGCGGATGTTGCGGTATCGAATGGGTGCTGAATACTACATCGACGGATTGCGAAGCACACGCGATAGGTGAATCCCGTTACTTGACTGCGGCGCGTGCGTTCTAGTCGCTATCAGCGTCTGACCCGGAGGGGCGCGCATCGGTGATGCTGGCAATGATCAGATTGTTGTCCATTGTTCGTCGGATCATCCTAATTCTCGTAGTTGCGTTGCCGTTTCACGGCCTAATAATGCACTTCACGCAGGTGCCGATCCTCGCATATTGGAAGGAGGCACTGATGGCGGGCGCATTCGGCATTGCCATGCTCGCCCTCCTCGCGGGACGAGTTCCGGCCGTTCGCCTGCGGCGTGCACCGAATGCGATGTTGTTTGGTCTATTGGCGATCGTGATCTTTGGATTTCGTCATTCAGTGAACACGGCGGCCTTGGCGGGGGCAGTGGGACTTCTCATCTACGTCGCGGCCTATTATGCAGCGACTTTAGCATTCGATCGCCAGCATCTGCTCAAATTGGTGAGAGCATTGGCCTTCCCAGCAACCATCGTCGCGGCCGGGGCCATCGTACAAGTGACTATGGATCCGACGCTGTGGGGTATGGTGCCGGCTTTCATGCTTGGTACATCGACGACCATTCGAGCGGGATCTTTGTTGGGGTCGTCGATCATTCTCGCCCCTTATCTTGCTATGTCGATTGTGATGCATCTGGCGTTATTGATGACTGCGCGCCGGGTGCACGTGCGCTGGATCATTGCTCTTGCCATTGGAGTGCAGATCATCGCCCTTGTGAATACGTGGTCGAGAGGCGGATGGTTTCAATTGACCATATCAGTGGCCATTTTCCTTAGCATAATACTTTATCGAGAGCTGATAGTCGTCGGCCGACGCAAGATTGTGAAAACGGTGGCTTTAGGAATGTGGCTCGTTAGCGTGGCGTCTATCATCTATCTTTTTCGCGGGCAAGAATCAGCAATCATCGCAGAGATTGGCGCTCGCGTCGCCTCGGCCTTGAACTGGACGAGTAGTGAGGACAGCAACATCCTTCGGTTGAGTACGTGGTTAAGTGTGCTCGCGTTTATCGGTCAGGACCCCTGGAATGCCTTATTCGGATCGGGGTTGGGTGAGGGCTGGATGTTTTCGACGGCGACGGGATCGGATCCGCTCTGGTCACCCTATCGCGTGTGGATGGAAGCGCAAGGATTGCCGGCTGTGACCGAGTCTTATTGGTTACTCCTCTTGTTGAACATCGGAATTGTGGGCACAGCCATATACTTCGGAATCATCATGTCGATATTGAGAAAAGGGATGCGATCATCGAGCTGGCTAGGAGCACCTGCCGAGTCGGTGCTGTTGGCTTCACTGGTGGCCAATGTCGTCGGCATGGTGATCGCGGCCGGATGGTATCAGAGTCTGACGAGCGTGTTCATCGGTCCGGTCTTTTGGCTTCAATGTGCAGCGTTGGGTGTTCTCTCGGATGAATGCAACCGTGGCGGTAATCATGCCGGCCGAGCCGTTCACGCCACTGTTCCCGACGGCGTACATCGGTAGCGAGTAGTGTCCGCATCGGAACTTGAGCGGACGGCGGCGATTCGAGACGGTCGTTGGATGGGAGATTCTGTTCGGACGATGAGCGCCCGAGCAACAACAGCGAGGAACGGTGAAAATTCTAGTCAACGCCCTCGCGCTCAAGGCCGCGGGGGGCCGTAGTGTAGGGTTGAACTTCCTTCGGGCGGTGAGGAAGGTTGGGGGGAACCACACCTACTACGTGATCGCCCCGAGGGGCGCCGGATACGAGGATGTGGCCTCAGAATCGGTTGTCGTTCACCCGCTCCCGAAATCGTTGTCGCACTTGCTGGCCAGGGGGATCGTAGATTACTGGTGGGTGCCGAACCTCATCCGCAAGCTTCGGCCGGACGTGATATTCTCAATGGGAAACATCGGGTTGCCTGTTCATCATCGGCAACTCGTCTTGTTCCATAACCCTTACGCGATCTATGAGGACGCGGAGGTCTGGTCGCGGATGGACTGGCGGGTCCGACTCTATATCCGGACCTGGTTGATGGCGTTCAAGAGGGGCTTGCCGTACGCATCTCTCGTTGCAGTACAAACGCATACCGCGAAGCGTCGGCTCGAAAGCAGGTATTCGCTGGATCCACGGCGTGTTCGGGTCGTTCCGAACGCGGTGTCGGTTGCTGTGCCTGGAGATGCATCGGGATCGTTGCCTCGCCTCCTGGAGCGGCGGTCCGGGGAACGACAGCTCCTCTGCCTCACGCGGTATTACCCGCACAAGAACGTCGAAATACTGCTTCGCGTCGGAGAGCTCATCCGTGCGCGCAATGTACCGGTGCGGATCATATCCACGATAGGTGAGGACCAGGATCCCCGAGCGGCGGCATTCGTGAAGGAGATTAAGGACCGGCGACTCGAAGACGTGATCGTCAACATCGGTCCGGTGGACATGTCGAGCGTCCCGGCCCTGTACGCATCCGTGGATGGCATGATCCTGCCGACGCTTCTGGAGTCGTTCTCGGGTACGTACGTCGAGGCGATGCACTACGGAGTGCCCGTGTTCACGTCGGATCGTGACTTTGCTCGAGACGTGTGCGGCGACGCGGCATATTATTTCGATCCGCTCAATCCGAAGGGCATACTCGACACGGTCACGGGCGCATTCGCCGAACCCGCGGAGCTCGAGAGGCGTGTTGCACTGGGAAGGGAGACGGTCGCTGCGATGCCGGATTGGTTCGAAGTTGCGCGGGCGTACGTTGCCTTGCTCGAAGAGATCGGACGGCGATGATATGAATCGTCGTGGACCGGATAAGCGGGTAACACATGGTGCTGTGGGGGGGTATCGTCGTACTGTGACGTACAAGGAATTGGAGATTCGAGGCCATGGGCCATGAGAAGATCGTAGCCGCTCATGCGGCACCGGGCGCGGCGTATCCATCGACGCCCCCGTTTCATCCTTCGGAGAAGTACCCCGAGTATGCCTTCGATGCGATCGGGGACGAGGAGAACGCGGCCTATCGAGCGGTTCGGGAGTGCTTCAGGGTGGCGGGATTGGACGCCGCGCGGTTCGGTACGGCGGACTGGAATCCCCTGCGAGGCCTCGTGCAGCCCGGCGAAACGGTCCTCCTGAAGCCGAACCTGGTCAAGGAGTACCATCCTCGGGACCCCGAGGGGTGGAAATACGTGCTGACCCACGGGAGCGTGATCCGAGCGGTCGCCGACTACGTGTGGAAGGCGCTCGATGGCAAGGGGAAGGTGGTCGTGGCCGATGCCCCGCAGACCGATTCCTCGTTCGCCGAGATCGCGCGGCGACTGGGGCTCCATTCCCTGCGCGACCATTACCGCGCCGCGGGATTGGACTTCGACGTCGTCGACCTGCGGAAGGAGGAGTGGCTGGAACGCGACGGCGTCATCGTGGAGCGGCGGAAGCTCGAGGGAGACCCTCGGGATTACATCGCCTTCGACCTCGGGTCGCGGAGCGAGTTCGTCGACCACCCCGGGGCGGGCCGGTACTACGGTGCCGACTACGATGCCGCGCAGGTGAACTACCATCACTCCGGAGGGCGCCACGAGTACCTGATCGCGGGGAGCGCGATCCACTGCGATGTGCTCTTCAGCATCCCCAAGCTGAAGACCCACAAGAAGGCGGGGATCACGGTCAGTCTCAAGAATCTGGTCGGCATCAACGGAGACAAGAACTGGTTGCCTCATCACACGGAGGGCAGCCCGGCCACCGGAGGCGACGAACATCCGGCGCCCGACGCCAAGCACGCGGCCGAACGAGCGATCATCCCGTATTTTCGGGCGCTATCGCGCCGCATCCCGGGGATCGGCCCGTGGATCCACCGGCAGGCGCGTCGCGTCGGTGCGAAGGTCTTCGGGGATACGGAGGAGGTCATCCGCAGCGGGAACTGGTGGGGGAACGACACGGTTTGGCGGATGTGCCTGGATCTGAACAAGATCGCGTTGTACGGAAATCCGGATGGGACCCTGCGGCCGGGCGGGCCCGCGAATCGGAAGCGGCATTTCGCACTCGTCGACGGGATCGTCGCCGGCGAGGGGCGCGGGCCGATGAATCCGGATCCGGTCGAAGCGGGGCTCGTGGTGTTCGGGACGCATCCCGCGAGCGTCGATGCCGCTTGCGCGGTCCTCATGGGGTTCGATCCGGGGCGCATTCCGATCGTCCGCCAGGCGTTCCGGTGCCAGGAACTCCCGTTGACGGATTGGGACTGGACGGATGTGGAGCTGGTCAGCGATCGGCCCGAGTGGAACGGGAAGCTGGACGAGATTCCTGTGGACTCGACGTATCGCTTCCGGCCGCACTTCGGCTGGGTCGGCCACATTGAGCGGTGGAACGAGGCGATGACGGGATCCGATGGCTGACCTGGAGCGGTTTTATCTCGGGTTGCCCATCACGCTGCAGCATCTGGTCTGCAGCCTGGAAGGCTGGCGAATCCAGCGCACCCGATACTCACGCGAATTCTACCGGGTACTCGACGAATTCGAATCCCGAAGCTTCTGGCCAGCCGACAGGATCCGGGAATACCGGGACCGTCGGCTCCGGGAATTCGTGCGTCACGCTGCGGTTACGGTCCCGTTCTACCGCGACCGATTTCGCAGGGCGGGGCTCGACCCCGACAGGATCCGCACGCTGGAGGATCTGACCGCGTTGCCGGTCCTCACGAAGGCCGAGGTCCAGGACCAATCCGAACGGATCCGGTCGGAGGCGGTTGCAGCGAAGGGGCTGACGATCGCTCACACGAGCGGAACCACGGGCGCCGGTTTGCGGTTCGCCGTCACCCCGGATGCCGTGAGGGAGCAGTGGGCGGTGTGGTGGCGCTACCGGCGGTGGCACGGGATAGAGCCGGACACGTGGTGCGGCTATTTTGCGGGGCGCTCCGTCGTTCCCGTAGATCAGGCGCGGCCGCCCTTCTGGCGCTACAACGTGCCGGGCCGCCAGATCATGTTCAGCGGGTACCATATGAGTCCGGCCAATTTGGACGCTTACATCGGAGAGCTGCGGCGGCGCCGGCCCCCTTGGTTGCACGGGTATCCGTCGCTGCTCGCCCTGCTGGCCGGATACATCGTGGCGGAGGGGATTGATCTGGGTTACACCGTGCGATGGATCACCCTGGGCGCCGAGAACGTCCTGCCGCAGCAGGTCGCGGTTATCGAGCGGGCGTTCGGCGTCAGGCCCCGTCAGCATTACGGCATGGCCGAGGGCGTGGCGAACATCTCCGAATGCGAACGCGGCTCCCTCCACGTGGACGAGGATTTCGCCGCGGTAGAGTTCATTCCGGTCGAAGGGGGATCGGGCGCCCGAGTGGTCGGCTGCAATCTCAGCAATGCAGCCACGCCTCTCCTGCGATACGACGTCGGAGATATCGTGACCGTCGGCGGCTCGTGCGGATGCGGGCGGCCGGGACGGGTCGTGGAGCAGATCGACGGACGAAGTGAAGACTACGTGATCCTGAGCAACGGCGCCCGCCTGGGCCGGATGGATCACATCTTCAAGGACATGACCCGGATCCGCGAGGCGCAGATCTACCAGGCCGAACCGGGGCGGATCACATTCCGTGTCGTGCCGGCACCCGGCTACGGTCCTGCCGACGAGAGCGCCCTCTTGGCCGAAGCCCGCAAGCGGGTGGGGGACGGCGCCGAGATCGAGATCCAGTACGTCGAGGCGGTCGAGCGTTCGCGCACGGGGAAGTTGCGTTTCGTCGTCTCGGACATCCCAGGTGCCCGGGTGGGCGGTGAACCGCCGCTGCCGGGGAGATGAGGGTGGGATCGGCGGTTCGCACCAAAGACCTGAACAACGGCTACGATTTCGTATGAAGCAAGTATTGCAGCATGTCCGAACCGGTCGGCTTGAGGTCGCCGAGGTGCCTGAGCCACGGGCGAAGGCCGGCGGCGTCGTCGTCCGCAACGTCGCGTCACTGATCAGTGGCGGAACGGAGCGGATGGTGATCGACTTCGCCGGGAAGTCGATGATCGGGAAAGCGCGCGAGAGGCCCGACCTCGTGCGCCAGGTTCTGGACAAGGTGAAGAAGGATGGGATCGGTCCGACGGTCCAGACGGTGCTGAGCCGCCTCGGACAGCCGATCCCCCTGGGTTACTCCTGTGCCGGGGTTGTGGAGGAGGTGGGTCGTGGCGCCGAGGAGTTTCGAGCCGGCGATCGCGTGGCGTGCGCCGGGATGGGGTACGCGTCGCATGCGGGCACGGTCTTCGTTCCGCGGAACCTCGCCGTCCAGATCCCGGAGGGCGTCACGTTCGAGGATGCGGCGTATGTGACGCTCGGGGCGATCGCGCTCCAGGGAGTCCGGATCGCCGAGGTTCGGTTGGGCGAATCCGTGGCCGTGATCGGGCTGGGCCTCCTCGGGCAATTGACGGTTCAGATCCTCAAAGCCGCAGGGTGCCGGGTGTTCGGATACGATCTCGATCCGACGAAGGTCGCACTCGCCAAAGAGCTCGGCGCGGATGGGGCCGTCGTTCGATCCGACGGGGCGGTGGATACCGCCATGGAGTTCACCCGCGGCGTGGGGTTCGACGCCGTTGTCGTGACTGCGGCGACGGACAGCAACGATCCCATCGAACTGGCGGGCGAACTCTGCCGGGATCGCGGGGTGGTGTCCATGGTGGGTGCGGTCAAGATGGATGTTCCCCGGAAGGTTTACTACGAGAAGGAGCTGCAGCTTCGCCTCTCGCGCTCGTACGGCCCGGGCCGATACGATCCGAACTATGAAGAGAAGGGGCACGACTACCCGATCGGTTACGTGCGTTGGACGGAGCGGCGCAACATGGAGGAGTTCCTCCGGTTGGTCGCCTCGGGCCAGGTCACGCCGTCGCACCTGACGACACATAGCTTCCCGATCGACCACGCGGATCGTGCCTACGCGATTGTGACCGGCGAGGTTCGCGAGCCCTACCTGGGCATCGTCCTCGAATACCCGGCCCGGGTTGGTGGGGATGCGACCACGCGGGAGCGCACCGTGGAGCTTCGGCCTCGGGCGCCCAAGAGCGGAAAGGTGGGCATCGGATTCATCGGCGCGGGCAACTTTGCCCGTGCGGTCCTCCTGCCCCAATTCCGGAAGGCCGCGGATGTAGAACTCGTCGCGGTGGCCACGGCCACCGGCGTGAACGCGCGCACCGTCGCCGCCAACTTCGGGTTCGCCTACTGCACCACCGATTCGGCTGCCGTCCTCGCCGATCCCTCGGTGGACGCCGTCGTGATCGCGACGCGCCACGCGTCCCACGCCCGTTTCGCCGCCGAAGCGCTGCGTGCGGGGAAGGCCGTATTCGTGGAGAAGCCGCTCGCGATCGACGAGGAGGGCCTGACCCATATCCTCGGGGCTTGGGAGGAAACCGGTGGCCTTCTCATGGTCGGCTTCAATCGACGCTTTTCGCCCCTGGTCACGGAGCTGAAGCGCTCGCTTCCGGCCGGAACGCCCCTGGCAGTGACCTACCGGATCAACGCCGGCGCGATCCCGCCCGACAGCTGGATCCACGACCCCGAGGACGGCGGCGGACGCATCATCGGCGAGGTCTGCCACTTCATCGACCTCATCCAGTATCTCACGGACGATTTCCCCGTCGAGGTCTTCGCACACGGCATTGGCGGAGCGACGTCGGAACTGCACGACACCGTGTCGATCACCGTGCGGTACCGGGGCGGGTCGATCGCGAGCGTGAGTTACTTTTCTACGGGCGACCGCTCCTTCCCCAAGGAGCGGGTGGAGGTTTTCGGAGGCGGTGTCGTTGGGGTGATCGATGATTTCCGCCGTCTGACGGTCTCCCGGCAAGGGAAGCGCAGACAGGTCAAGCGCCTCTCGCAGGACAAGGGATTCCGGGAGGAAGTCTCGGCGTTCCTGAGGGCTGTCCGCGAGGGTGGGGCGCCCCCGATCTCGCCCGATGCACTCGTGTCGACCACGATGACCACGTTCGCCATCGAAGAATCGCTGCGCACGGGCAAGCCCGTCGCCCTCGATCATGGTTGATGCGGGTCGGGCGCTCGATCGGGCGCTTCTCTATGCGCGGACCGCGAGGCACCTCCGGTGGGAGCAGTGGTGGTACCGGGCAATTCGACGTCTGCAGGCCCGATTTCCCTATACCGAGACCCGTTCCGGAGCAGTGCTCGCATCCCAGGACCGCCTTTCCCGCCTCGCGGTTGCCGTCTCGGGTTGGGGGCCCGGCGATCCCGAATTGCGGATCGGCCGGGCCCATGAGGTCGCGGCGGGGACGTTCCGGTTCCTCAATCACGTCGAGGAGCTTCGGGAGGTGGCTTGGACGCGGCGCTACGTGAGCCATCTCTGGAGCTACAACCTTCACTACTTCGATTTCGCGGTGGATCTCGCCTGGGCCGCACGAACCACGGGCGAGGATCTCTACGTGCGTCGCTTCGTCGATCTCGCCGGGTCGTGGGTCCAGGCGTGCCCGCCAGGCCGAGGGGATGGCTGGGAGCCGTATCCGATCTCGCTCAGGATCGTCAACTGGATCTACGCGCTCCTCCTCCTGGGTGACCGCGTGCCCAGCTCGAGTCGCTCCCAACTCCTCCGCAGCCTGGCCAGCCAGGCCGCATTCCTCGAGCGGCGACTGGAATACCACATCCTGGCCAATCATCTCCAGAAGAACGCGAAAGCGCTGGTGGTCGCCGGGCTGTTCTTCCAGGGGGGCGATGCGGATCGGTGGTTGAGGACCGGACTGCGGCTCTCCTGGCGAGAGCTGGAAGAGCAGGTCCTTCGAGATGGCACGCAGTACGAGCGGTCGCCCATGTACCACGCGATCGCGCTCGGCGATTATCTCGAGTTGATCGGACTGCTGGATGCGTCCGATGTCCCGGTCCCGGATTGGGCCCGGTCCCGCGTGATTCGTATGGTCGAGGCTCTCGGGATCCTCTCGAGGCCGGACGGTACCCTGCATCGGTTCAATGATGCCGCCGATGGCATCGCGCCCCCGCGGGAGTGGCTCGATCGGACGGCGCGAGACATCGTCGGGATTGGGATCCCAGCGCCCGACGGTGCGGTCGAGCTTCCCGACGCGGGATATTTCGGGTATGTGGAGGGCGGCGGGAGGACTCGTCTGCTGATCGACTGTGGTGAGCCGGGGCCTCGATACCAGCCCGGCCATGCTCACTGCGATCTTCTGAGTTTCGAGCTGGACGTCGAGGGAAGGCTGTTCGTGGTGGATTCCGGCGTGGCCGGTTACGCGGACCATCCCCTCCGGGAGTACGTGCGCAGCACGAGGGCGCACAACACGGTCAGCATAGCCGGAAAGGACCAATCCGAAATCTGGGGCACCTATCGCGTCGCGCGTCGGGCCCGAGTCGTGGCGGCCGAGGGTGGGCGCACCGGGGCGGGGTATCGCTTTCGTGGCGCGTACCGGCCGTACCACGATCCGCGCTCCTTGCACGAACGGGTTATCGAGGGTCGGGGCGACACCTGGTCGATCCAGGATCGAGTGATCGGCGCCAACGGGGTTCGTGTGACGAGCTGGCTGCACCTCCACCCGGACTGGAAGGTCGCGCGCGAAGGTTCGCGTGTCATCGCGCGTGTCGACGGGAAGGAGATCGTCATCGAGCCGTTCGGGGTGGACCGCTTCCGTCTGTGCGCAGGCGAGCTCGATCCGCCGCAGGGATGGTATTGTCCGGAATTTGGCAAGGCGATCCCGGCGCCGACGGTGGAAATGGTGGTGGATCGCAACGACGGACGGTCTTTCGGTTACAGGATCGCGGGATGCTGAGGGACGGCATCGGACGGCGGAGATGCAGAACGGCCCGGGCGCATCGACGCGCCCGGGCCGTTTTCGTCATCCTGGGACCGGCCGTACGGCTCAGGCCTTGTCCATGCCGTAATACTCGTAAGAGTACATCCCGTACGTCCCGTACTTCCCGCCGTACCGCATGTCCCGCTTGTAGTCGATGTCGTTCAGGACCGAACCGAGAACAGGCGCTCGCACGTTCCGAAGCTGCTCCATGGCGTAGTGCAGGGCGCCCTTCTGGGTCGTCGCCGCGCGGGCGACGATCAGGACGCCATCCGCGTTCGTGCCGAGGACGGCGGCATCGGTCACCAGGTTGAGCGGGGGCGCATCGAGGATGATGGTGTCGTAGGTCCCCTCGAGCCGTCGGAGCAGGTCACGCATCCGAGTCGACCCGAGCAGCTCCGCCGGGTTCGGTGGCAACGTCCCGGTCGGGAGGAAGTCGAGGGTGCCGCTCTCTCCGAGATCGACGGACCGGATCGCTCGGGCCACATCGGTCGTGCCGAGGAGCACGTTGGAGAGCCCAGGCTCACGATCCTCGCCGAAGACGTTGTTGAGCACTCCGCGGCGCATGTCGGCATCGACGAGCAGCACCTTGTGCCCCTGCTGGGCAAGGGTCACCGCGAGATTGGCGGCGCTCGTGGACTTGCCGTCTCCCGGCGTGGGGCTGGTGAAGACGATGGCCTTGGGCGGCTCGTCGGGGCGTGCGAAGGTGATGTTGGTGCGCAGCGCCCGGTAGGCCTCGGAAACCGGATTTCGAGGATCCCGTCCTGTCACCAGCCGCATTTCGAACCCTGCGGTACGGGTGCCGTTGACCGAGACCGCGGGGGCCGCCGAAACCTTGCGGCGCCCGTTCGTGCTCGGGCCGGTCTCGCGAATGCGGGGAATGTTGCCCAGCACCGGCACCCCGGTGATCTCCTGAACATCCTCTCGGGTGTGGATCGTCGTATCCATGAACTCCCGCGCGAAGGCGGCACCCGTGCCGAGCATGGTCCCGAGGACCATCGCGAGCAGGATATTGAACACGAGCCGAGGCTTGATCGGCTTGATCGGCACGACTGCCGGGTCGATGAGCCGGACGCTCGGGTCCTCGACGGCCTGTGCGATCTCCGCTTCCTTCAGCTTGGTTTGGAGGAGCAGATAGATTTCCTCCAATACCTTGGCCTGCCGCTGCAGCCGGGCGAACTGGATCTCCTTGGCGGGAATTCGCTCGAGCTGCTCGCCGTACCGGCCGAGCATGGCATCCAGCGAAGCCACCTGGCTCGTGATTCCCTGAAGATACGTGGTGGCGATCGTGCGGAGCTGTTGCTCGAGCTCACGGATCCGCTCGGACAGTACTGCCACGTCGGGGTGCGCGGCGGTCCGGCGGTTCAGGAGCTGAGCCCGCTCGTTCTCGAGCGCCGTGAGGGAGCGCAGCAGCTCTGAGGTGGCCTGATTGCGGAAGAGCGATGGGAACGCGACCAACCGCCGGTAGGGTGACGGCGTCGACGGAGATGCCCCCGTGGCGGCGGATTCGACCTCGTCGAGGAGCGAGGCGAGCGCCGCGCGTTCCGTCTCGAGGGCGTTCCGTTCTGCCTGGAGATCGGCCAGTCGGGTTACCTGCGTGGTCGCCTGCGCCTCCAGACTCACCACCTGCTCATTCTCACGGAACGCTTGCAGGGCGTCCTCGGCAGTCGCGAGTTGGGCCGTGATCGCGTCGATCTGGCCGCGCAGGAACTCGACCGTGCTGCGCGCCTCGGTCTTCTGAATCTCCTGGCGCGCATCGATGAAGGTACGCGCTACGGCGTTCGGCACCCGGTAAACGAGGATGCTATCACGGCTCTCGTACCGGACAAATACGACGTTCGCCTCGCGGTTGGGCCGGCTGACCGACAGCTTTTTCTGGAGATTTTCGACGGCATCGGCGAAGGACACGATCTCGAAGTCGATCTCGCCCCAGTCGGCCGCGGCCCTTGACAGGACCACCGAAGCCCCGTCCAGAGCGATCGCCTCTCCCGGGGAGAACGTACCCAAGGTCGCGCCCGTCGTGAGGTTTTCGACGGAATGACGGCCATCGGGAGTCGCGCGGATCCGATACTCGGCTTCGGGCGCTCGGCGATCGACGATCACGTTGGCGAAAATGGCGTTCCTCGGGACACGCGTCGGTGACCGGAGCGAGAGCTGGAGGCCGAGTTGCTCCACGACCGCCTCGGCGACCGTCCGACTCCGGAGCACCTCCATCTCGGTGCTCACCTCGCTTCCGCCGGCGAGCATATCGAGCGTCCCGAAGATGCCCAGGGCAGGCTTCTCCTCGTCGATCCGGATCGAAGCCGAGGCCTCGTAGACGGGGGCGCTCAGGTACGAGTAGAGCGCCGCTAGCGCAACGACAATGGCGACGCAACCGCCGATCAGGAGACGATTGCGTACCAGAAGGTTCCAGACGACCCGGAGGTCGATCTCGTCCTCCGGCGTCGCCCCGGTCGATTGCGAAACGTTGTTTGCCATTGGGTCTTCAAAGAAGGCTGGACAGGGGCCAGTGGACGGAGCGGTCGAAGCCGTCGATCACCGGACGATCAAGGCGACGATCACGCTGATGGCGCCGGTGATGGCCGCTGCCACGATGTTGGAATTTCGGGTGGCCCAGTTTCGCTCCGGTACATAGAGCTGGTCCCCGGAGCGAATCGGGAGTTCTCCCACGACCGTACGCTGGCTGACCCGGGCCGTGATCGTCTCGCCGTCGCGGATGAGCCGGACCTTGTCCGGGTCGCCGACCGGGGTCGGCCCGCCGGCCAGGGCGAGGACGTCGGCAATCGTCATGGTCGGGTCGACGGGGTAGAGGCCGGCCTTGGCCACGGCGCCGAGCACGTTGACGCGCCGGAGGAGGACCACGTCGATCGACGGGTGCCGCAGGTACGTGGAGTAGGCGTCGACGAGCTGGCGCCTCAGGGAATCCGGCGGGACCTCGGTGACCGTCCGCGGCCCGATCAGGGGGAAGACGACGACGCCGGTCTCGTCGACCTGGAAGTCGCCGGAGAGGTCCGGCTCGCGCCAGATCGTGAGGCGGACGATGTCCCCGGGACGCAGGAACTGCTGGGCGAGGGCCTCACCCGTGACCGGGGAAGCGTCCTCGGCGTCCGTGGACTGAGCGCGGGCGCGGCCGGGTCCGGCACAGACCAGGGCCAGCGCCGAGATCAGGATCAGACTGCGTCGTGACATCGCTCGGTTTCGCGTAGTAGGGGCGGGGAAACAACCCCGCCGCGGGATCGGCCCGTGTTCCGGGCAGACCGAAAATGTATCGCCGGATGCAGAGCGTCACAAGGGCACGACGCCCACGGGTGCGGCGCGTGACCTCCCCGGCGAGGCGCGAATGCGCGCCCCGCCGAGGGTTCGTTGCGGGAGAGCCGTCGCCCGCCGTAACTTCTTGCCGTTCACGCCGGCGTGGGCCGGATCGCCGAGGATCCGGGCCACGGGGGCGCCCGGGGAGGAACTCCACGGAAGCAGAAAATGCACGAGAAAGGTACCAACCTTGCAGGGGCCGGCGCCGCGGCGCAGCCGGAACCGGCGGCGCCCGAGGGAATCGCACGCCTCGGAGGCTCCATGCGGGTCGCAGTCATCGGCACCGGATACGTCGGGCTCGTCGTCGGCGCCTGCCTGGCCGAGACGGGGAACGACGTCGTCTGCGCGGACATCGACCACGAGAAGATCGCCCGGCTGAACCGGGGCGAGATCCCGATCTACGAGCCGGGGCTCGAGCCGCTCGTCGAGAGGAACCTCAAGGAGGGGCGGCTGCGCTTCACGACCGACGTCGGTCTGGCGGTCCGGGAGTCGGATATCATCTTCATCGCCGTCGGCACCCCGCCGGACGAGGACGGGAGCGCCGATCTCCAGCACGTCCTCGCCGTCGCCCGAACGATCGGCGAGAACATGAACGGCGAGAAGATCGTCATCACGAAGAGCACCGTCCCGGTCGGCACGGCGGGGAAGGTGCGGGCGACGATCGAGAAGTACACGACCCACCGGGTGCACGTCTGCTCGAACCCGGAGTTCCTGAAGGAGGGAGCAGCGGTCGACGACTTCATGAAGCCGGATCGCGTGGTCGTCGGCGTCGACTCGGAGTACGCGAAGCGGGTCCTCGCCGAGCTGTACGAGCCTTTCGTCCGCACGGGGAAGCCGATCCTCTTCATGGACATCGCGAGCGCCGAGATCACGAAGTACGCGGCGAACGCGATGCTCGCCACGCGGATCTCCTTCATGAACATGATCGCGCGGCTCTGCGCCGAGGTCGGCGCCGACGTCGACCTGGTGCGCAAGGGGATCGGGACGGATGCGCGCATCGGGCCGTCGTTCCTCTTCGCCGGCGCGGGGTACGGCGGGAGCTGCTTCCCCAAGGACGTGAAGGCGCTGGTCCGAACCCTCGGTGAATACGGCGTCGATGCGAGCATCCTCGAGGCGGTCGAGCGCGTCAACGAAGGGCAGAAGCGCCTGCTCCTGGACGCCGTCGTCGGGCGCCTGGGCGAGGACCTTTCGGGGCGGACCCTCGCGGTGTGGGGGCTCAGCTTCAAGCCGGAGACCGACGACATGCGGGAGGCGCCGTCGCTCGTCGTCGTCGAGGGGCTGCTAGAGCGCGGCGCCGTGGTCCAGGTCCACGACCCGGAGGCGATGGAGGTCGCGCGGCGCCACCACTTCGGCGACCGGGTGATGTACTGCGAGCAGAACTACCAGGCGCTCGACGGCGCCGACGCGCTCCTCATCCTGACCGAGTGGCACATGTACCGGCGCCCCGACTTCCAGAAGATCCGGTCGCTCCTCAAGCAGCCGATCATCTTCGACGGGCGCAACCTCTTCGAGCCGTCGAGGATGCGCGAGGCCGGCTTCGAGTACTACAGCATCGGTCGTCGCGCCGCCCTCCCCCTCGCCGCGCCGGCGGTGGCGGCGGACTGAGGGAGACCGCCCCCCGGCAGGGAACTTGCACGCCCCCGACCGGACATGCGCGAGCGGACCGGTCTCGAGGGGTGTCCATGCGAGTGCTGGTGACGGGGGGAGCCGGGTTCATCGGCTCCCACGTGGTGGATCGCCTGGTCGAGCGCGGGCACGAGGTGGTCGCGCTCGACAACCTGGACCCGCAGGTGCACGGGGAGGGGGCGCTCTTCCCGCGCAACCTGGAGCGGCACCTCGCGGGGGGTGCAGGGGGCGGGGGCGGTGGGACGGTCGAGTTCCGGCGGGGCGACCTGCGGGATCCGGGCGTGGCGGCGTCGGCGCTGGAGGGCGTCGACGCCGTCGCGCATCTGGCCGCCGCCGTCGGGGTCGGGCAGTCGATGTACGCGCCGCGCTACTACACCTCGGTCAACGTCGACGGGGAGGGGGCGCTGCTGGAGGCGATGGCGCGGGAGCCGGCGAGGTATCGGCGCCTCGTCGTCGCCAGCTCGATGAGCATCTACGGCGAGGGGGCGTATCGGTGCGGGGAGCACGGGGCGCTCGCGCCGGCGCCTCGGGACGAGGATCGCCTCGCCAAGGGGGAGTGGGAGGTCCCCTGCCCGGTCTGCGGCCGTCCCCTCGAACCGGCCCTCACGAACGAGGAGAAGCCGCTCCAGTTCACGAGCGTCTACGCCGTCACGAAGAAGACGCAGGAGGAGCTGGCGCTCTGCTTCGGCCGGGCGTACGGGATCCCCACCGTCGCACTCCGATTCTTCAACGTCTACGGCTCCCGCCAGGCCCTCTCGAACCCCTACACCGGAGTCGCCGCGATCTTCATGGCGCGGCTCCTTTCGGGCCGGCCGCCCAAGCTCTTCGAGGACGGCCGCCAGACCCGCGACTTCATCCACGTCTCCGACGTCGCCGACGCGGTAGTCCGCTCCCTCGAGGCGGAGGACGACGTCTCCGGAGCGTTCAATGTCTGCACCGGCCGCCCCGTCTCGATCCGCCAGGTCGCCGAGGCCCTCGCGCGACGCCTCGGCGTCGACATCCCGCCCGAGGTCGTCGGGCGCTACCGGGCCGGCGACATCCGCCACTGCGTCGGCGACCCCGCCCGCGCCGCCGAGGCGCTCGGTTTCCGTGCCGTGACCTCCTTCGACGACGGCCTGGACGAGCTCATCTCCTGGTCGCGCGAGGCCGAGGCGACGGACCGGGTGGAGACGAGCTTCGCGGAGCTGGTGCGGCAGGGGCTCGTGCGCTGAGGCCCTGCGGCCGACCCTCGGACTTCCTTCAGAGCATCTGAATCCAGCGCGGCGTACGCGGGAGCGGATCCCCGGGTTGGGCCTCGAGTGCGTCTGTCTTGGCTAGGGTTGACACTGTAGTGTATTCGTACTACGGTGTAAACACACTACGGTGTCAACGGAGGGCGTCGTGTTCGTGGATCGGGAGAGGGAGCTCGCGGAGCTGCGCGCGCTGGCGGATCGGGGAGGGCCGGCGCTGGCGCTGGTGTACGGCCGGCGGAGAGTCGGGAAGACCTACCTCCTCGACCGGGCATGGGCGGGGAGGCGGGTGTACTACTACCTGGCGGCGAACACGACGGCGGCGGTCAACCGGCGCGAGCTGGTGGACGGTCTTTCCGCCGCCTTCGGGTTGGATCTCGTCCCTGACGACTACCCGACCTGGCGATCGGTCTTCCGGCAGCTCGTGGCGCTGGCGGATCGGGAGCCGCTGGTCGTGGTGCTGGACGAGTTCCAGTACCTGATGGGGCAGGCCGACGACGACGTGGTCTCGCAGCTGGTGGCGGTGTGGGACCGGGAGGTGGGGGATCGGAACCTGACGCTGGTCCTCTGCGGATCGGAGGTCGGGACGATGGAGCGCCTCCAGGCGGGGGATTCGCCGCTGTACGGGCGGATCAACTGGTCGGCGCGGATCCTCCCGTTCGATTACCGGGATGCGGCGAGGATGCTCCCGGGGCGCGGGGTGAGGGAGTGGGCGTACGCGTACGGGGTGTTCGGCGGCACGCCGCGGTTCCTGGCTGCGGTCCGCGAGGGCGAAGATCTCGAGGCGAGGATCCGGGAGGTGGTGCTGTCGCCGCGGGGCGAGGTGCACCTCCAGCTCGCGACGGTGATCCAGCAGGAGCAGGGGATCCGGGAGCCGGGGGACTACCAGGCGGTGCTGAGGGCGGTGGCGGAGGGTCGGACGGAGACGAACGCGATCGCGACGGCGACGGGGCTGCAGGACCGGCCGCATGTGGTGAGGCGGGCCCTGGAGGTCCTGGAATCACTGCAGCTGGTTCGTCGCGAGCGGAACTTCGGGGCGGGCGAGCGGGCGCCGTGGAGGACGCGCATCGCCGATCCGGCGATCCAGTTCTGGTATCGGTTCGTCCAGCCGAACCGGAGCCGCCTGGAGCGAGGCGAGGTCGATGGGGTCTGGGTCGCCGCGGTGCGGCCGTACCTCGACCAGCACATGGGGTGGTCGGTTTTCGAGGGGATGGCGGCGGACGCGTTCCGACGGTACCACGAGACGTGGGGCTGGACGGGGGCACGGGAGTGGGCGCGGTGGGAGGGCCAGGACCGCACCCGGCGGGGCATCGAGCTCGACATCGTCGCGGAGCTCGACGACGGCCGGATCCTGACGGGGGAGGTGAAGTGGTCGTCGACGCCGGTCGACGTCGACGTCCACTTCGACCTGAAGCGGGATCTCCGGGACCTGGCCCATTCCGGCCAGGGCTGGGCGAAGGACGCGCTCGACCCCGAGCGCTCGGCCGGTCACGTCTACTTCTCGGCGGCCGGCTTCACCGATCACTTCCGGGAGCGGGCGGAGCGCGAGGGGAATGTACGACTGATTGACCTCGAGATGATGTACGGCCCGTGAGCGGGCGTTACATCGCCCGCGCGACCGCTCCCTCCTTCTCCACGAGTTCGCGGAAGTACGGGATCGTCCGCCGGAGCCCCTCCTCGAGGGGGATCTTCGGCTCCCACCCGAGGACGCTCCGGGCCACCGAGATGTCCGGGCGGCGGACCTTGGGGTCGTCGGTGGGGAGGGGGCGGTTCTCGATCCGTGACGTGCTTCCGGTCAGCTCCAGGACCTTCGTGGCGAGCTCGCGGATAGTGAACTCGTCGGGGTTCCCGATGTTCGTCGGCTCGACGCGATCGGAGAGGAAGAGCCGGTAGATCCCCTCGACTTCGTCCTCGACGTAGCAGAAGGAGCGGGTCTGGCCGCCGTCGCCGTAGACCGTGAGCGGGTCGCCGCGGAGCGCCTGGACGATGAAGTTGGAGACGACGCGGCCGTCGTTGGGGCGCATGCGCGGGCCGTAGGTGTTGAAGATCCGGACGATGCGCGTGTCGACCCCGTGGTAGCGGTGGTAGGCCATCGTCATCGCCTCGGCGAAGCGCTTGGCTTCGTCGTAGACTCCGCGGGGCCCGACGGGGTTGACGTGCCCCCAGTAATCTTCGGTTTGCGGGTGGACCTGGGGGTCGCCGTAGACCTCGGAGGTCGAGGCGAGGAGGTAGCGTGCGCCCTTGGCCTTGGCGAGGCCGAGGGTCTTGTGGGTCCCGAGGGAGCCGACCTTGAGGGTCTGGATCGGGAGCTCGAGGTAATCGACGGGGCTCGCCGGGCTGGCGAAGTGCAGCACCCCATCGAGGGGGCCGTCGACGTAGATGAACTGCGTGACGTCGTGCTCGACGAACCGGAAGCGCGGGTGCCCGATCAGGTGGGCAATGTTGGCGGGCGTGCCGGTGATGAAGTTGTCCATCCCGACGACCTCGTGGCCGTCGGCGATGAAGCGGTCGCACAGATGGGAGCCAAGGAAGCCCGCGGCTCCGGTGATGAGTACGCGCATGGTTCGATCAGTTCGACGTAAGGCAAGCGATCCGGCGCGAGCGCCGTGTGAAACCAACAAGATCCACATGCGGGCGTCACGGCGCAAGCGGGGAAAGCCGGCGCGCCCGAGCGCCGGCCCGCTACCCGCCCGCGGCCACGAGCTCGCGCTCGAACTCCGCGCGCATCCACTCGACGAAGCGGGGGATCCCGACCTCGACCGGGGTGGTTGGCTCGTAGCCGAGGAGGTCGCGGGCGCGCGTGACGTCGGCGAAGGTGCGCCGGACGTCGCCGGGCTGGAGGGGGAGCCGCTCGAGCCGGGGTTCGACGCCGAGCGCCTCGCCGATGAGCGCAACGAGGCGGGCGAGGGAGGTGGTCCGGCTCTCGCCGAGGTTGATGATCGCGTACTCACCGGGGACGCGTGCCGTCCTGTCGATCGCTGCGACGACGCCCTGGAGGATGTCGTCGATCCAGGTGTAGTCGCGCTCGGTCGAGCCGTCGCCGAAGAAGGGGATCGGCTCGTCGCGGAGCATGAGCGTGGTGAACTTGCGGATCGCGAGGTCCGGGCGCTGCCGCGGACCGTAGACGGTGAAGAACCGGAGCGCGATCACCCCCATCCCGTGGAGGTGGTGGTAGGTGTGGCAGAGGAGCTCGCCGGCGCGCTTGGTGGCTGCATAGGGGGAGATCGGCCGCTCGACCGGGTCGTCCTCGGCGAAGGGGACCTTGGGGTTGTTCCCGTAGACGGAGGACGACGAGGCGAAGACGAAGCGACTCACCCCCCGGCGGCGCGCCAGTTCGAGGACCGCCTGGGTGCCGGTCAGGTTGGCGCGGGCGTAGCCGAGGGGGTCGAGGATCGAGGGCCGGACCCCGGCCTTCGCGGCGAGGTGGACGACGACGTCGAACGATTCGCCGTCGAGCGCCGTCTCGAGGGCGGAGAGCTCTGCGCAGTCGGCCTCGACGAGGCGGAAGCCGGGGTTCGCGAGGGCGACGGAGAGATTGCGTCGCTTCTCCGCCGGGGAGTAGAAGGGGTCGAAGTTGTCGATTCCGACGACCTCGTCGCCGCGGGCGAGGAGCCGCTCGACGAGGTGGCTGCCGATGAAGCCGGCGGCGCCGGTCACGAGGATGCGCTGACGTGCGGGCATGAGCCAATCCGGGGTTGTGGGGCTCGCCTCGGGGGAGCCTCGGGTTTTGTTCGGGGGCGCCCGGGCGCGTTGTACGGGGCGCACTGCCGTCGAAGAATCTGCCACGCCGTGGCCTTGGGCGAAAGTCTGGGCCCGGCGAGCCGGCGCGCCCGCCCGTCCGTGGGGCGGTCGCCGTGTGCAAGGGCGGTGCCGGACTTGCGGCGCCCGCGGGGCGGCTCTCTATTAGGGACCGTTCCGGGCGGGTCGATGGTATCCAGGTCGATGACGACCCAGCCGCGAAGTCGGGGACCCGTCTCACCCGTCGCAAAGGAGCGCGAGTTGCTACCCGAACGCGTGGAGAAGCCCTGGGGCCACGAGCTGATCTGGGCGCGGACCGATCGCTACGTGGGGAAGATCCTGCACGTGAAGGCGGGGCACGCCCTGAGCCTCCAGTACCACGAGCGCAAGGACGAGACGATCCATCTCCTCCGCGGCGAGATGCGGCTCCATTTCGGGGCGACCCCTACGTCCCTCGAAGTCAGGACGCTCCGCGAGGGGGAGAGCTTCCACGTTCCGACCGGCCTGGTCCACCGCTTCGAGGCGGTCACGGACTGTGACATCCTGGAGGCCTCGACCCCCGACCTCGACGACGTGGTCCGGCTGGAGGACCGCTACGGGCGCTCCACGGTGGCGTCGAGCTGAGACCCACGTTATCTTCACCCGGCCATGGAATTCCAGATCGCGCAACGGATCCAGAGGGGCCGCGAAGCCTACACCCGCGGGGAGTACCTGACGGCGCTGCAGGAGTTTCGCGCCGTCCTGGAGAAACATCCGGCCTACGCCGACATCCGGAACCTGGCGGGTCTCTGCCTCGGGTTCCTGGGGCAACCGGAGGCGGCGCTGGAGGAGTTCGACCGGGCGCTGGAGGTCAACGGCGCCTACATCGAGGCGTGGCTCAACCGGTCGATCGTCCTGAACGAGCTGGGTCGGTACGACGAGGCGCGGGAGTCGTTCGAGCGGGCGGGGAAGTTCGAGCGCGAAGGGGCGGGGCGGTTCGTGGCGGCGGCGTCGGCGCGCCTGGCGAACGCGCACGCCGAGGTCGGCGACCTGTACATGGCGGCGAGCGCGCCGGCGGAGGCGGCGGAGCAGTACCGCAAGGCCCTGGCGCTCCGCCCGCGGTTCCACGACATCCGCACCAAGCTGGCCCTTGCGCTCGTGCAACTCGGCGACCTCGACGGCGCGGAGACCGAGCTCAAGTCGGTCCTGGAGTCGAACCCCACCTTCGTGGCCGCGCGGCTCCACCTCGGGCTGGTCTACTTCCGGTGCGGTCTCCTCGCGGAAGCCTCGGCCCAGTGGAAGGCGGCTCACGAGCTGGCGCCGGAGAATCCGCAGGCTCGCGCCTACCTCTCGATGCTGGAGCGCAACGAGGCCCCCTACGACTCCAGCGGACCGTAGCCCCCGCCGTGAACGCAGTGATCGACGGATTCCGACGCAACGGGCTTCGAGTTCTGGCCCTGCTGGTCCTCGGGCCCCTGGGAGGGTGCGACGACCCGGAGCCCGCGCTGAACCGGGGCGACCGCCTCTGGGCCGATGCCGCCTACACCGACGCGCTGGCCGAGTACCGGCTGGCCGCGGTGCAAGGTGGGCGTGATGAGTCGACGCAGCTCCGTGTCGCCCACGCGTACGCGCGCATCGACCAACTCGACCGCGCACGGGAGGCGTACCAGCGTCTCCTCGCACGCGCGCCGGAGTACACCGACCAGGCGATCCACGACTACCTCGCCCTCGCCCGCAGGGCGGTGGCCCGCGGCGACCGGTATGCGCTGGTCGGCGCCGTCGAGGCTGCGCTCTCGCTGCGCCCCGACCTGCCGATCCCGGACCTGGCCCCGGCCCTGGCCCGATACTACACCGATACGGGCGAGCCCGCCCGCGCCCTGGAGTTCTATCAGCGCGCGCTGGCGACGGCGCCCCCCGACTCCGTCCCGGTAATCCTTCATCAGATCGGGCTGATCCTCGCCTCACAGGGGAACTGCCACGCCGCGATAGGCTACTTCTCCGCGGTGCTGCAACGGGTCCCGGCGAGGAGCGAGCGTGCCGCCGAGGCTCGGTGGCGCAGCGGGAATTGCGCGTTCGAACTCGGCCGGCAAGCGCGCCAGACCGGTGAGATCACGGCCGCACTCGAGCACTTCGAGGCGGTCATCGAGTTCGGCGTCCCGGAGAATCTCCAAGACCAGGCCTGGTTCGAGCGCGGCGAGATCCTCTTCGCCCTCGGCCGATTCGACGAGGCCCTCGAATCGTACCGCCGGGTTCTCGACCTGACCGGCACCCGTGGCGGACTCCTCGCCGAACGCGCCCGCCGCAGGATCGACCAGGTCCGATTCGGCACCTGAGGGTGGCGTCCCGGGTTCACATGGTGGCGCGCCGCGCCGCGCACGATCTTTGAAACCCCACTCCCCTCGCCAGGGTAGCACAGGCCGTTCGGAGATGGGGAGACTGGATACGCATGGCTTCGATGACACCACGACGACGGGTTCTCCTCGCCGCCGCACTGTTCGCCCTGGGCGCTTGCGGCGGCCGCGGCCCGATCCTCCAGCAGCTCGGCCCCGACGAGCTCTACGAGCTCGGGCAGCGGAAAATGGAGAGCCGTGACTGGCAGGACGCGATTCGCGCCTTCGAACAGCTCACCGCGCGCTTCCCGGGGGACCCGCGGATCGAGGAAGTCCGCTTCCGGATCGGCGAGGCGTACTTCGGGAAGAAGGACTACATCACGGCGGCGGCCGAGTTCGTCCGTCTCGCCTCCGACTACCCGTCGGGTGAATACGCCGACGACGCGCGCTTCCGCACCTGCGAGTCCTACTACGCGCTCTCGCCGAAGCCGCAGCTCGACCAGGAATACACCCTCGCGGCGATCTCCCACTGCGAGGCGCTCATCGCGTACCACCCGCAGAGCGAATACGTGGAGCTCGCCCGCGAGCGGATCGAGACGCTCCACGACAAGCTCGCACGCAAGGTCTACCTGAACGGCGAGTACTACTACAAGCGGCGCGCCCTCGACTCCTCGATCCTCTACTACGAGGCGCTGCTCCGCGACTTCCCGCGCTCGGCCTACGCGCCCAAGGCGCTGCTCCGACTGGTCCAGGTGTACCAGCGGCTCCGGTACCGCGAGGAGATGGAGGCGGCGCGCGATCGGCTGCTGCGCGAGTTCCCGGGCTCCGAGGAGGCGAATTTGGCCCAGGAGATCTCGCTGGCCAACGGCGAGTGAGGATCGGGATCTTCGGGGGGACCTTCGATCCCCCGCACGTCGGCCACCTCATCGCGGCCCAGGACGCCTACTCGGCCCTCGGGCTCGACCGCCTCCTCTTCGTGCCCGCGGCGGTGCCGCCGCACAAGCAGGGCGTGGTCTCGACTCCCGCCGAGGCTCGCCTCGAGATGCTCCGGGCCGCGGTGGCCGGGGACCCGCGCTTCGAGGTCGACGACGTCGAGCTGCGGCGCCCCGGCCCCTCGTACACCGTCGACACACTGCGCGAGCTGCGCCGGCGCGATCCGTCGGCAGCGCTCACCCTCCTCATGGGCGTCGACCAGTTCCGCGACCTGCACACGTGGCGCGAGCCGCTGGAGATCGCCCGATTGGCCGAGGTCGTCGTCCTGACCCGCGCCGGGGTCGCCGACGTCGGCACACCGCTCGACATTCCGTACCGCCTGGTCCCGGTCACCCGCGTCGACCTTTCGGCGACGGAGATACGCCGACGGGTCGCGGCGGGCGAGCCGATCCGCTATCTCGTGCCGGCGGCCGTCGAGTCAATCATCGTCCGCGAGGGGTTCTACAGGGGCGCGGCGGGCGCGGCACGTTGACGGCGGCCGGGGGTAGAAGAACAATTCGGCGATCCACAGAGCGACGAGCACGATACGGTTCCATGTTCAAGAAACTGATAGCGAACGTCTTCGGGACGCGTCACGAGCGGGAGGCCAAGCGCCTCCAGCCGCTCGTCGACGAGATCAACGCGATCGCCGAGCGGCTGCGGTCGCTCTCGGAGGAGGAGCTGCGGGGTCAGACGGAGAAGCTCCGCGGGATCGTGCGGGAGCGGGTCGGCGAGCTGGAGGCGAGGCTCGCGGAGCTGCGCGAGACGCGGCGGCGGACGGAGGATGCCGCGGAGCGCGAGTCGCTGGCGCTCGAGATGCGCGAGGTCGAGGAGCAGCTGAAGAAGGCGCTCCAGGCGGCGCTCGACGAGATCCTCCCCGAGGCGTACGCGACGGTGAAGGAAGCGGCCCGGCGGCTGGTCGGTCAGGAGATCGTCGTCACCGGCCAGACGCTGGTCTGGGACATGGTGCCGTACGACGTGCAGCTCATCGGCGGGATCGTCTTGCACCAGGGGAAGGTCGCGGAGATGGCGACGGGTGAGGGGAAGACGCTCGTCGCGACGATGCCGCTCTATCTGAACGCGCTGGCGGGGCGGGGCGTCCACCTCGTGACGGTGAACTCGTACCTGGCGCAGCGCGACAGCGAGTGGATGGGCGCGCTCTACAAGTACCTGGGCCTGACGGTCGACTGCATCGACCTGCACGAGCCGGGCTCGCCGGAGCGCCGCCAGGCGTATCTCGCGGACATCACCTACGGGACGAACAACGAGTTCGGCTTCGACTACCTGCGCGACAACATGGTGCACTCGCTGGAGCAGCGGGTGCAGCGAGGGCACTACTTCGCGATCATCGACGAGGTCGACTCGATCCTGATCGACGAGGCGAGGACGCCGCTGATCATCAGCGGTCCGGTGGGGCAGGAGCAGTCGGACATCTACCGCCAGTACAACCCGGCGGTGGCGAACCTCTTCCGGAAGCAGACGCGGACGGTCAACGAGCTGATCGCGGAGGCGGAGCGGGATCTGGCGGAGGGCCGGACGCAGGAAGCGGGGGAGAAGCTGCTGGCGGCGAGGCGGGGGAGCCCGAAGAACCGGCGGCTGATGAAGCTCTTCGCGGAGGATCCGGGACTGCAGAAGCTGGTCGCGCAGACGGAAGCCGTGTTCATGCGGGACAAGCGGCTGCACGAGATCGACGAGCTGCTGTTCTTCGCGATGGACGAGAAGGGGCACAACGTGCACCTCTCGGACCAGGGTCTGGACGAGCTCTCGCCCGGGGATCCGCAGGCGTTCGTGGTGCCGGACCTTTCGGAGGCGGTGGGGGAGATCGAGCGGGATCCCGATCTCTCGGTCGACGAGAAGCGGGAGCGGATCCAGGCGTTGGAGCGCGAGTACGCCGAGAAGAGCCAGAAGATCCACGCGATCCACCAGCTCCTGAAGGCCTACACCCTCTTCAACCGCGACGAGCAGTACATCGTCGAGGATGGTCAGGTCGTCATCGTCGACGAGTTCACGGGCCGCAAGATGCCGGGCCGTCGCTGGTCGGACGGGCTGCACCAGGCGGTGGAGGCGAAGGAGGGGGTGACCGTCCGCGGCGAGACGCAGACGCTGGCGACGATCACGATCCAGAACTACTTCCGGATGTACGAGAAGCTGGCCGGGATGACCGGTACGGCGGAGACGGAAGAGAGCGAGTTCCACCAGATCTACAACCTGGACGTCGGGGTGATCCCGACGAACCGGCCGGTGATCCGGGAGGACCGTCACGATCTGGTCTACCGGACGAAGCGCGAGAAGTACAACGCGATCCTCGACGAGATCGAGCGGCTGCACCGGATGGAGCTCCCGGTGCTGGTGGGGACGGTCTCGGTGGACGTGTCGGAGACCCTGTCGCGGATGCTGAAGCGGCGGGGGATCCCGCACAACGTGCTGAACGCGAAGTACCACAAGCAGGAGGCCGAGATCGTGGCCATGGCCGGGCAGCCGGGCGCGGTCACGATCGCGACGAACATGGCCGGCCGCGGCACGGACATCAAGCTGGGGCCGGGGGTGACGGAACCTCGCACCATCGGGTGGCTGCGGGCGCGGGGGGTGGACCTCTCGACGCTGGTCCCGGCGGACCCCTCGATGGCGGTCGATCTCGAAGGGAAGCCCGACGACTACGTCGTCGAGGTCGGGGGGCTTCACATCATCGGCTCGGAGCGGCACGAGTCGCGGCGGATCGACCGGCAGCTCCGCGGCCGCGCGGGGCGCCAGGGGGATCCGGGTGCGTCGCAGTTCTTCCTCTCCCTCGAGGACGATCTGATGCGCCTCTTCGGCTCGGAGCGCATCGCCTCGATCATGGAGAAGATGGGCGCCGAGGAGGGTGAGGTCATCACCCATCCGCTGGTGACGCGATCGATCGAGCGGGCGCAGCGGCGGGTCGAGCTGCAGAACTTCGAGGCGCGCAAGCGGCTGCTGGATTACGACGACGTCATGAACCAGCAGCGCGAGGTCATCTACGACCTTCGCCTCTTCGCCCTCGAGGGGGGCGAGGATCTCAAGGGTGAGGCCTGGGAGATGGTCGAGCAGGGGATCCGCGACGTGATCCCCGAGTACGTCGACCCCGATGCGCACCCCGAGGAGTGGGACCTGGCCGGTCTGCGCAATCGCCTGGTCATCGACTACTTCCTGGTCGTCAGCGAGCTCCCGCAGAAGAACACTCCGGATCACGCGTTCGACACCCCGGAGGCGGTCGAGTCGCTGGTGCTCGATCGTGCGCGGACGGCCTTCCGCCAGAAGCTCGAGTCGTTCGGCGAGCACCAGGAGCGGGTCCTCTCGTGGATCCTCCTCGGCGTCATCGACGAGAAGTGGCGGGACCACCTCTACGACCTCGACCACCTGAAGGCGTCGATCGGGTTCCGGGGCTGGGGGCAGAAGGACCCGCTGATCGAGTACAAGAAGGAGGCCTACGACATGTTCGTAGACCTCATGCGCGACATCCGCAAGTCGGTGTCGTCGTTGATCTTCCGGGCACAGCTCGCGGTCGAGCGTCCGGCTCCGCCGCCCCCGCCCCGCCGGCTTGTCGTCAGCGGCCCGAGTGACCAGCCGCCCACGGCGCCGAGCACGCGCCTGCCTCAGCCCCAGGAGATGGACGAGCACGCCGATGGCCGTCTGGTCGGCGGGGGCCGGCCGACGGGGCGGGGCGCCCTCGCCGGGCTGCGCCCCGTCGAGTCGACCGACGTGCGCCGGTTGCAGACGAACCGCGAGGCGAACGGCGCTGCGGCCAAGCCGGCGGAAGCGGAAGACAAGATCGGCCGCAACGACCCGTGCCCCTGCGGCTCGGGGCGGAAGTACAAGAAGTGCCACGGCGCGGGGGTGGTGTGAGTCCGCCGCCCGCCCGAGCCCTCGCGATTCCTCGCCGCCGCGCCCTGCGCGGCGGCGTTTTTTTGTCCATCGTCCCAGTGAGCCATGGCCATGACTCAACGGATCAAGGAGTGGCCGGTGACCGACCGGCCGCGGGAGCGGCTGCACGAGGTGGGCGCCGCGGCGCTCTCGCCGCGCGAGTTGCTGGCGATCCTCGTGGGGAGCGGGACGGAGGGGAGGACGGCAATGGAGGTGGCGGGGGATCTTCTGCGGGGGGCGGACGGGTCGCTGCGGCGCCTGGCGGCCTCGGCGCCCGGGGAACTCGCACGGGTACGAGGGGTCGGCCCCGCCGTGGCCGCGCGCCTCGCCGCGGCGCTGGAGCTCGGCCGGCGCCTCGCCCGTGAGGCCCCGGAGGAGCGCCCTCGGATCGCCTCGCCCCGCGACGTTTACGAACGTTGTGCCCCGTCGCTCCGCGACCTGAGGCAGGAGGAGTTCCGCATCCTCATCCTCAACACGCAGCACGCCGTGCTCAAAGAGCTCACCATCACGCGGGGGATCCTGGACGCCTCGGTCGTGCACCCGCGAGAGGTCTTCCGCGCCGCCGTCGTCGAGAGCGCAGCCGCCCTGATCCTCGTGCACAACCACCCCTCCGGCGACCCGATGCCGTCCCTCGAGGACCGCGAGGTGACGCGCCAACTCGCCGATGCCGGCCGCCTCCTCGGGATCCCCGTCCTCGACCACGTCATTGTCGGCGACGGCCGCTACGTGTCGTTCGTCGAGGCGGGGCTGTTGGCGCCGTAGGTCGGCACATTCAGGATCCAGAGGACGGCCGCCAGGCGAAACGACCCGTTGAAAAAGCTTTGAGGGCAGTCTACCTTGAGCGCCGCCCACGGCAAGTCTTCCCTATCCTATGGCCGGGCTGCTGGTCTGCACTTCATCCAGAACGGAGCCCGCGGGAGATGTGTCGCGGGTTCGTTTCTGGACCTCGAACCAGCACTTACGTTTCAAGTCTTCGAGGCAGGGCCACGGGCGGCCGCATCGCTCCGTCCGCGATCTCTAACTCTTTTCGGGACGGAGGAGCCACATGCGGGGCATGCGTGGACGTCGCCGGGCCACCGGGACCGGCCGGTGGGGCGTTCGGCCGGTGCGCACCCTGTGCGCAATCCCTGAACTCCCCCACGGCCTCGGTGTCTGGGTGGAAGGACCCCGGACACCGAATCGGCGTCGCGTGGATGCCGACGGCGTCCGTACGCCGGCCCGGACGCGCTCCCTGATCGAAACCATGACCTCGGGGCTGGCCCCGGGCCGGGCGGTGTCGCGTGCGCTTGCGCCCCAGCCGGCTCACCCCCCGCGTCGCACTCCCGACCCCGTCTTGTTACTCGTCTCGCGCGGGTGCAGCGCGAGCCGCGGTTCGCACGCCCTAATCTCCGGCCGTGTCCGAGCGCACAGGCGCCTGGCGCGATCGCCCTTTTGCAGAGCGCGCCGGTCGTCGCCTGATCGTTCCGGACGGGGCCGAACCGCTCAAATCAATCACAGCCTAGACCTCTGACGAAGGAGGATTGATGCGCAGCAGCGATCTGGAGCGCCCTGGAAGCGCCCGGCGGCGTTCACGGCCGGCGCTCGCCTGGCCTGTGCTCCTCGTGTTCACCCTCGCCGCGTGCGCGGACGAGCCCACCACGCCGAAGGCTCGTGGGGACGAAGACGGACGGACCGGCACGCCGACCCGAACGCTCGGGGTGGTCGAGATCACGATCTCGGGACTCGGCACGGGCCAGGTGATGTCGAGCGCGCTGAGTGCGCCCACGGTCGCTGAACTCGATCGCCTGCGCGCCTCGCGGGATGCCGGCGGCACGGGCTCGGCCGGGCCCGGGTCCCTTGCACCCCAGACCCTCGCCCTCCCCGACCACACCGGGGGCGGAGGCGATGGCACGATCCAGCTCGAGCTGCTCTCGACCGGGAGCTTCACGGACGGCGCGCGAGGGGCGGGCGGCTACCGCTATCTCTGGGCGACGTACCGGGTGCGCAACGCGCAGAAGGACGGCACCGCCTACGATACGCCGCGCAAGAACCTGACCTTCTACGCCGTCGACACCGACAGCACGATCAATGAGACGGCGATCTCGAGCCTCACGCTCTTCGACGGCAGCCCGGCCGATCCTACGCTCGCCACGCAGCTCATCCCAACGGGTGCGGTGGCCAAGCACCCCGGCAGCAACACCGTCCACCCCACGGATCCCGATGTCCTGCAGGTGGTGATGGAGGCGGAGGCGGATTCGATCCGGGCGCTGGCGGGCGAAGGCGTGACCGATGTCTTCCCCTACGGCTTCGTGGTGCGCCGCGTCGGCAGCACGACGACGCGCGAGCTCCCGGCGAACCCGGACGAGGACCGGTTCGACGGGATCGTCACCTTCGCCTACAAGGTGCCGCTCCAGCCAAGCCCCAACCAGGACCCGTTCGCGGCGAGCGTGGTCTTCCTCGCCGTGGATGACGACGAGGTGAAGCTCACGCAGGCGCCGGAAGAGCAGACGCCGGCGGGGCGGGCAGCGTTCGACGTCCGGGCCGCCGCCCTCGGGGCCGACGTGCTCACGCTGTTGCCGCCCGCGGGCGATGCGCTCCTGCGGGGTGGCGAGGCGCTGCGCGTGCTCTGCGACGTGCGGGTGGCGGGCGTGGCCGGACCCGGGGCCACGACGATCTTCCCATCCGCGGAAACGGGCGCGTTACCGGTGCCCTCGCCGTTCCGGATCGGCCCCGCCTTCCTTCCCCCTGATGCCCGACTGGCCGCGGCGAGCTGCTCGGCCATCTCCACGGTCGATGCGACGACCTTCGCGGTGCATGGCTCCCAGAGCGGGCGCAATCTGGCCGGCACGTACAGCGGCGCGGGAAGTCAGTTCGTCCGTGCGCCGCAGGGCAGGGGCGGGCGCTTCTTCCCGGGCGAGGTGGTGGAGGTCACGCTAACCACAGGATTGGGCGGCGCGAAGCCGGTCGTCGCCCGGTACCGCGTGGCGGCGAGCGGCGGGTCAGGAACGTTCCAGCTCAGTGGTGGGGATTCACTTCGCGTGGGCATCGGTCCGTACTCGGTGGCTCTCGGAGACCTGAACGGTGATGGCGCCCTCGACCTGGTCGCGGCGAACTACAACGACGACAACGTCTCCGTGCTGCTCAATCAGGGGGGCGGGAGCTTCGCCTCGCACGTCACGTACGCCGTGGGCGACGCGCCGATGAACGTCGGGCTGGGCGACGTGGATGGGGACGGGGACCTGGATCTGGTCACAGCCAACGTATTGTCCGACAACGTCTCGGTTCTGTTGAACCAGGGGGACGGGACGTTCGTGTCGCACGGCGCGTACCCCGTGGGCGACGGGCCGTATTCGGTCGCGCTGGGCGACCTGGACGGGGACGGAGACCTGGATCTGGTTACGGTGAACTACTACTCGGGCAACGTCTCCGTGCTGCTCAATCAGGGCGATGGCAGCTTCGCCTCGCACGGCACCTACCCCGTAGGCAACCTGCCGACGTCGGTCGCGCTGGGCGATGTGGACGGGGATGGAGACCTGGACCTCGTCACGGCGAACCGGAATTCCAACAACGTTTCGGTGCTGCTCAACGATGGGGGCGGGACGTTCGCTCTGCGCGGCACCTACCGCGTGGGCTCCGGGCCGCTGTCGGTCGCACTGGGTGACCTGGACGGCGACGGGGACCTGGACCTGGTCACGACAAACCTCGACTCGGGCAACGTCTCCGTGCTGTTCAACGATGGGGGCGGGACGTTCGCGCCGCACGGCGCCTACCCCGTGGGCACTTCGCCGTGGTCGGTGGCGCTGGGCGATGTGGACGGGGATGGCGACCTGGACCTGGTCGTGGCGAACCAGTCCTCGGCCAACATCTCGGTGCTCCTCAACCAGGGCGATGGCAGCTTCGGCCCGCACGTGCTGTACAGCCTGGTCGACAATACGCGGGCGGTCGTGTTGGGCGACCTGGATGGGGATGGGGACCTGGACATGCTCGTTCCGAGGTCGACCCAATCCAGAGTCTCGGTGCTGCTGAACCAATGACGCTGGAAACGCCGTGCGTCGCTCGCCCCCGTGCGGGTGACGCACGGCGTAAACCACCGACGGAAGGGTAAGAATCGGAAAGTGAAGGTCATGGAGACCCCCACCAGCCCCGGCGCCACGGCGGGCAACTGCCCGGCTTCGGCGACTGGGCAACCCCGGCGGGACACGGCGCGGGCCGCGTCTCGTGCGCCCTACTCCCAACCCACGCTCGAGCATCTGGGCGCCTGGAGCGCCCTCACGCTGCAGCAGAGCATCCCGATTTTCCCCTGAACGGAGGGCGGACGGGGTCCTTGGTCCGGCCGGCCGCCCGGGCACGGGCTCTCTGGCACGCGGGTATTTCATTTGCTAGCTTTGCGTAAGCGACCGTGTGCCCGAGGAGCGAATCTGGACCCTATGCAATCTGCCGTGACGGCGACGACCGCGACCGAGCCGCGTGCGGCGCTGGAGGTTCTTCCGGAGCGCCTGCGTGCGTCCATAGAGCCGAACGTGCATCGGCTGGACGTCGAGCTGATCGCGCGGGCCTACCGGTTCGCCGAGGAGGCGCACGCGGGGCAGAAGCGTGCGTCCGGGGAGGCGTACATCCAGCACTGCGTCGAGGTGGCGAAGATCCTTGCGGACCTCCATCTCGACACGGTCTCCGTGGCGGCCGGGTTGATCCACGATGTGGTGGAGGACACGGGCACAGCGCTCGAGACGCTGCGGGAGGAGTTCGGCGAGGAGATCGCCACGGTTGTCGACGGGGTGACGAAGATCGGGAAGGTCCAGTTCCGGTCGACGACGGAGCACCAGGTCGAGAACTACCGGAAGCTCCTCCTGTCGATGGCGCAGGACGCGCGGGTGATCCTGATCAAGCTCGCGGACCGTCTCCATAACATGCGGACGCTCGACCACCTGCGGCCGGAGAAGCAGCGGCGCATCGCGCTGGAGACGCGGGAGATCTACGCGCCGCTCGCGCACCGGCTGGGGATGGCTCAGGTCCGTTGGGAGCTGGAGGACCTGGCGTTCAAGCACCTGGAGCCGGAGGCCTACCGAGAGCTGGCGAAGAAGGTCGCGGAGAAGCGAAAGGAACGGGAAGAGCAGATCGAGGTGTTGCGCAAGCCGCTGGAGGAGGAGCTGCGCAACGCGGGGATCCCGTGCGAGGTCTACGGCCGGCCGAAGCATCTCTACTCGATCCACCGGAAGATGGTGAATCGGGGGAGGCCGTACGAGGAGATCTACGACCTGATGGCGATCCGCGTGGTGACGGACAGCATTGCGAACTGCTACCACGCGCTGGGGGTGATCCACAACCGGTGGACGCCGTTGCAGGAGCGGTTCCACGACTACATCGCCACGCCGAAGTCGAACATGTACCGCTCGCTGCACACGACGATCTTCGGTCCGGGCGGGCGTCTCTACGAGATCCAGATCCGGACGCACGAGATGCACCGGACGGCGGAGTACGGGATCGCGGCGCACTGGCGGTACAAGGAGGGGCTGAAGGGGGCGCCGGACGAGGTCGACGAGACGCTGACCTGGTTCCGCCAGGTCCTGGAGTGGCAGCAGGACACGAGGGAGCCGGAGGAGTTCATGGAGTTCCTCCGGATCGACCTCTTCCAGGACGAGATCTTCGTCTTCACGCCGAAGGGGGACGTGAAGCAGCTCCCGAAGGGGGCGACGCCGATCGATTTCGCCTTCGCGGTGCACACCGAAGTCGGGATGCGCTGCTCGGGGGCGCGGGTCAACGGCCGCATCGTTCCGCTGTCGAAGGAGCTGAAGAACGGCGACACGGTCGAGGTCGTGACGGACGCGCGGCAGCGCCCGTCGCGGGACTGGCTGGCGTTCGTGAAGACGGCACGGGCGCGGCAGAAGATCCGGCAGTGGATCAAGCAGGAGGAGCACGAGGCCTCGGTCGCGCTCGGGAAGGAGATCCTCGAGCGGGAGCTGAAGAAGGCGAGGAAGGAGCGGCCGGGGGAGGCGGCGCTGGAGCGGGCGGCGACGTCGCTGAACCTCCCCGACATCGCGCATCTCTACGCTGCGCTGGGGCGGGGCGACCTGGGGATCACGGCGATCCTGAAGGAGCTCTTCCCCGGCGAGGAAACGAGCGTGGGGCGGCCGGCGACGGCGTTCGAGCGGTTGATCGACCGGGTCCGCGGCTCGACGCGCGGGGTCCGCATCCAGGGCCTCGACAACATGATGGTGCGGTACTCGCAGTGCTGCCAGCCGGTCCCGGGCGACGAGGTGGTGGGGTACATCACGCGGGGTCGCGGGATCTCGATCCACCGCGTCGACTGCCCCAACGTACTGAACCTCGCCGATCACCCCGAGAGGCGGATCGAGATCGACTGGGAGACGGATGCCGGGGACCGGTTCTTCGTGCGGCTGATCGTCGAGGGCGATGACCGGCGGGGGCTCCTCTCCGACATCGCCTCGGCAATCACGGCGACGGGGACGAACATCGGGTCGGCCGAGATCAAGGCGGTCGAGGGGGGGATGGCCGGGTCGTTCGTCGTCGAGGTGCAGAACCTGACGCACCTGAAGAAGGTGATGAAGGCGATCCGCCGGGTGGCCGGAGTCCTCTCCGTAGAGCGTCGCGAGCACTTCGCGGAGGCCGACCTGGAGTAGGCGCGGGGGCGAGGGCGAAGGGGGCGGCGTGGCGAAGGGGAAGAAGGGCGGGGCGAGGGGTGGGAAGGCGCGCGGCGGACGCCGGCTCGGGCGTTGGGGCGCCTGGATCCTGGCGGTCGGGCTGCTCCTCGGGCTCGCTTACGCCGTCCGTGTCCCGATTCTGCGGGGGATCGGCGGGTTCCTGACGGTGGAAGACGACGTCGCTCCCGCCGACCTCATCGTCGTGCTCCCCAGCGACGTGACGACCCGCCCTTTCCGCGCGGCGCAGCTCTACCGCCGTGGCCTGGCCCCGCGCGTCGTGGTCCCTCGGGTGGCGGACGGCCCCGCCGTGCGCATGGGGCTGATGCCGAACCCGACGGACGTGATCGTCGGGATCCTGAAGCGCGAAGGGGTGCCGGCCTCGGCGATCACTGTGCTGGGCGATGCCCCGGTCACGAGTACCGCGGACGAGGCCCGGGCGGTGCGGAACCATCTCCTCGAGCACCCTGCGCGACGGCTCCTCCTCGTGACCTCGGACTATCACACCCGCCGCGCGCGCTTCGCCTTCCGTCGCGCCCTCTCGGGGCTCGGCGTCGAGGTCCTCGCCGTGGGCGCCCCCCACGATACCTTCGGCGATCGGGACTGGTGGAGGTCGGAGTCCGGCCTGGTCGCGTATTTCGAGGAGTACGTCAAGCTCCTGTACTACGTGGTGCGCGACTGATCCCGCGTCCAGACGGAATCCTCGCCGAAACGCCGACACCCTCCGCTCCGTTGCGCCAGGGCGAAGGACCGATCCCGTACCCGAACCGACCCCCGGAGGCGGAGGGGGGCGCGCCGGCCGCGATCCTTGCATCCCCCCGGCCGATCCTCCACACTGCACCGGGGTACCAGAGGGAACGCGGAGACACCATCCGCGGATCGGGGGCTACCTGGCCCGCGTGCCACGGCGAGGAGCCGCGCAGGGGGAGCGCCCCGCCGGAGCGCTGCCGGAGTACAGTCGCAAGCCCGACCCGCCGGAGCGAGACCCGGCGCGCCCTCGCGAACCGAGCAGGACACCAGGCATGGCGACGTTCGATCTACAGCTACCGTTCGCGCTGCGCGGCGACCAGCCTCAGGCCGTCGAGGAGCTGGTGCGCGGGCTCCGCAACGGCCAGCGGTACCAGACGCTCCTCGGCGTGACCGGCTCGGGGAAGACGGTGACGATGGCCTCGGTCATCGCCGCCTACGGCCGACCCGCGCTCGTGATGAGCCACAACAAGACGCTGGCCGCGCAGCTCTACGGCGAGCTGAAGCAGTTCTTCCCGAGGAACGCCGTCGAGTACTTCATCTCGTACTACGACTACTACCAGCCGGAGGCGTACGTCCCAGCGACGGACACGTACATCGAGAAGGACGCGTCGATCAACGAGGACATCGAGCGGCTGCGGCTGCGGGCGACGTCCTCGTTGATGGAGCGGGAAGACGTGATCGTCGTGGCGTCGGTCTCGAGCATCTACGGCCTGGGCGATCCGCAGGAGTACCGCTCGCTGCTCCTGACGCTGGAGGTCGGGCAGGAGATCTCGCGGCGGGACATCCTCCAGGGGCTGGTTCGGATCCAGTACCGGCGGAACGACCTCGAATTCACGAGGGGGACCTTCCGCGTGCGGGGCGACGTCGTCGAGATCTACCCGGCGTACGAGGAGCAGGCGATCCGGGTCGAGCTCTGGGGGGACGAGATCGAGCGGATCAGCCGGTTCGATCCGCTGACGGGCGAGGTGATCGTGCGGCTGGACCGCGCGGCGATCTACCCGGCGACGCACTTCGTGACGCAGCGTCCGACGCTGGAGCGGGCGGTCGAGCGGATCCGCGCGGAGCTCGAGGAGCGCCTCCTGGAGCTGAGGGGGCAGGGGAAGCTCCTCGAGGCGCAGCGGCTGGAGCAGCGGACGAACTTCGACATCGAGATGATGCTCGAGCTCGGGACCTGCCAGGGGATCGAGAACTACTCGCGGCACCTGGCGGGGCGGGGCCCCGGGGAGCGCCCGGCGTGCCTCTTCGACTACTTCCCCGAGGACTTCCTCCTGATCGTCGACGAGTCGCACGTCTCGGTCCCGCAGATCCGGGGGATGTACAACGGCGACCGTGCCCGGAAGTTGACGCTGGTCGAGTACGGGTTCCGGCTCCCGAGCGCGCTCGACAACCGCCCGTTGACCTTCGAGGAGTGGGAGGAGCTCGTCCCGCGGGCGATCTTCGTCTCGGCGACGCCGGGGGACTACGAGCTGGAGAAGTCGGGGGGCGTCGTCGTCGAGCAGCTGATCCGCCCGACGGGGCTCCTCGATCCGGAGGTCGAGGTCCGACCGGTGAAGGGGCAGGTGGACGACCTGATCGCCGAGATCCGGGAGCGGGAGAAGAAGGGCGAGCGGGTTCTGGTCACGACGCTGACGAAGCGGATGGCCGAGGACCTGACGGACTACCTCCAGCAGATCGGGATCCGCGTCCGGTACATGCACGCGGACATCGACGCGATCGAGCGGATGGAGATCCTGCGCGACCTGAGGCTGGGGAAGTTCGACGTGCTGGTCGGGATCAACCTGCTGCGGGAGGGGCTGGACCTGCCGGAGGTCTCGCTCGTCGCGATCCTCGACGCGGACAAGGAGGGCTTCCTGCGGGACGAGCGTTCGCTGATCCAGACGATCGGCCGAGCGGCGAGGAACGCGCAGGGGAAGGCGATCATGTACGCCGACCGGATCACCGGCTCGATGCAGCGCTGCATCGACGAGACGAATCGTCGTCGGGAGGTCCAGCGGCGGTACAACGAGGAGCACGGGATCATCCCGCAGACGATCATCAAGAGCGTGGAGGAGAGGCTGCTCGCCACGCGGGTCGCGGATGCGCGGAGCGATGGGCCGCCGAGGCCGGCGCGGGTCGCGGAGCCGCAGACGAGCTACGCCGCGGAGGTGAACCTGGAGGAGTGGGTGAAGATCCTCGAGCATCAGATGCGGGAGGCGGCGGCGGTGCTCGACTTCGAGCGGGCGGCGCAGCTCCGGGACGAATTGCTGGCGGCGAAGGCGAAGCTCGCCGGGGAGAAGGAGGCGGCGCGACCGTGATGGTGCTGACCGAGGCGGAGCTCGTTGCCTGGGGGGAGCGGATCGGTGCGGAGGCGGAGCTCCCGCTGGTCCTGGCCCTGCGGGGCCGGCTCGGCGCGGGGAAGTCGGTCTTGGCGCGGGCGGTCGCCCGTGGGGCCGGGGTGCGGGGCCCGATGCCGTCGCCGACCTTCAACCTGGTCTATCGGTACCATGGCGAGGCGCGCGACGCGGAGGTCTGGCACCTCGACCTCTATCGCCTCGAGGACCCCGAGGAGGTCTGGGAGCTGGGGTGGCAGGAGCTCGGGGAGGGGCGTCAGATCGTCCTGATCGAGTGGCCGGAGCGGGCGGAGTCGTTGCTTCCGCGGGACCGGTGGGACGTGGAGCTGGAGATCCCGGAGTCGGCGGGAGTCGGCGAGCCGGCCGACGGGGGGGCCGGACCGGAGGCGGAGGGCGATGCCTCGGGCGCCGGCGGGGGGGCATCGCGCCGCCGGGTACGGGTGACGCGGCGGGGAGAGGCCCCGGAGTTGCCGGGGGTGCCGGCGGAGGTCGGGGAGTGAGGGGCGTGGACGCGCGAACGGGGGCGGATGTGAGGCCGTACCTGGCGATCGAGACCTCGACGGCGCTGGGGAGCGTTGCGTTGGGGCGGGGGGACCGGGTGTTGGCGGAGGCGGTGGTGGGGGTGAGTGCGCGACATTCGGAGTCGGTGCTCCCGGCGGTGGACTTCGTGCTGCGGGCCGCCGGGGTGGAGGTGTCGGAGCTGGGGGGGGTGGTGGTGGGTGGGGGTCCGGGCTCCTTTACGGGGGTCCGGGTCGCCGCGGCGACCGCGAAGGGGTTGGTCCGCGTTCTCGGCGTCCCGCTCTTCGCGTATTCGGGGCTCCGCGCGGTGGCCGCCGGGATCGCCTGCGGGGACGCCGCGGTCTGCGCCCTCTTCGATGCGCGCCGGGGCGAGGTCTACGCGGCGTGCTATCGGTCGGGGGGGCTTGACCCCTCGGATGTCGTCCTGGCGCCGTCGGTCCTGCCGATCGAGGAGGTGCTCCGGACGGTCGGCGGGCAGGCCGCGGTCTACGCGGGGGATGGCGCGCTCCGCTACCGCGATGCGATCGTGGAGGCCGGGGGGCGGGTCGCCCCGGCGCACCAGGCGGTTGCGCGAGCGAGTGCGCTGCTCTGGCTGGCGGATGCCGACCCGGAGGGGGGGCGAGTCGCGGACCCCTCCGATTGGGAGCCCGAATACCTGCGCGCCTCGGGCGCGGAGCGGAGCCTCGGGGGATGAGCGACGCGATCGTCATACGCGCCATGCGGCGGGACGACCTCGTCGACGTGCTGGCGATCGAGCACGTCGCGTACTCTACGCCGTGGCCGGAGTCGAGTTTCCGCGGTCTGCTGGATCGGGACGACGCCGATCTCTTCATCGCCGAGATCGGGGGCGAGGTCGCGGGTTACGCGGTCTGCTGGGCGGTCCTCGAGCAGGGGGAGCTGGGCAACATCGCGGTGTCGCCGCGGTGGCGGCGGCGGGGGGTCGCGACGAGGCTCCTCTCCGCGGTGATCGATGCGATGCGCGACCGCGGCGTCGTGGAGCTCTTCCTCGAGGTTCGCCTCTCGAACGACGCGGCGCAGCAGCTCTACCGGCGTTTCGGCTTCCGCGAGGTCGGCCGGAGGCGGGGTTACTACACGAGCCCGGTCGAGGACGCGCTGGTCATGCGGCGCGAGATCGAACGGCCGGGCACGGGTCCTTCAACGGATTGAGAATCATGCCAAGATTTCCGGAATACAGGCCGCGGAGGCTTCGCCGGACCGCGGCGTTGCGTCGGATGGTGAGAGAGACCCGGCTCTCGGCGGCCGATCTGATCCTTCCGCTCTTCGTGGTCCCCGGCGAAGGGGTGCGTCGCCCGGTGGGTGCGATGCCGGGGGTGTACCAGACCTCCGTGGACGAGCTGCTGCGGGACGCGGCGGAGGCGCACGAGCTGGGGATCCCGGCGGTGCTGCTCTTCGGGATCCCGGCGTCGAAGGACGAGGTGGGGAGCGAAGGGTACGCCGAGGATGGCGTGGTGCAGCGGGCGGTCCGGGCGCTGAAGCGGGAGCTCCCCGAGCTGGTCGTCGTCACGGATGTTTGCCTCTGCGAGTACACGTCGCACGGGCACTGCGGGGTGATCGCCGGGGGTGGGGTCGACAACGACGCGACGCTGGAGCTCCTGGCGCGCCAGGCGCTGAGCCACGCGCGGGCGGGTGCGGACATCGTCGCCCCGAGCGACATGATGGACGGCCGGGTCGCGGCGATCCGGCGGGCGCTGGACGACGAGGGGTTCTCGGAGGTCGCGATCCTCTCGTACGCGGCGAAGTACGCATCGGCGTTCTACGGGCCGTTCCGGGAGGCGGCGGAGAGCGCCCCGAAGTTCGGGGACCGGCGGGCGTACCAGATGGATCCGGGGAACGTGGAGGAGGCGCTGCGCGAGGTTCGCCTCGACGTGGAGGAGGGGGCGGACATCCTGATGGTGAAGCCGGCGCTCCCCTACCTCGACGTCCTCCGGCGGGTCAAGGATTCGACGGGGTACCCGGTCTTCGCCTACCACGTCTCGGGGGAGTATTCCGCGATCCTCGCGGCGGCGGAGCGCGGGTGGCTCGACGCCGACGCGGCGATGCTGGAGTCGCTGCTGGCGATCAAGCGCGCGGGCGCGGACATGATCATCACGTACTGGGCGCGGGAGTTCGCGCGGCGTCACGGCCGATCTTTCGATTGACACGCCCCGGTGCGGCTCCTATCTTGGGTCCACTCTCCCCCAGGAAGGTTCCCGGGCGGCGGTATGAGCCGGAGTCTGAACAAGGCGATGCTGATCGGCCACGTCGGAGCGGACCCGGAGGTCCGAACGACGGCGACGGGTTCCAGGGTCGCCACGTTCCCGCTGGCGACGCACCGTCGCTGGACCGACCGCGAAGGTCGAGCCCACGAGAAGACGGAGTGGCACCGGGTCGTCGCGTGGGACCCGCTCGTGGAGGTGGTGGACCGTTACCTCCGCAAGGGCGAGCGGGTCTACGTGGAAGGGCGCATCGAGTACAGGACCTGGGAAGACTCCGCCGGCCAGCCGCGGTATGCGACGGAGATCATCGCGCAGGACCTGATCCTGCTCGGTGGCGCCCCCGCAGAGGTCCAAGGCCACCCTACTTGATGGAGAGCCGTCCGTGGACAAGGTGATCGGAAGGACGCCGGGGCTCGTCGCCGCCGTGGGGGCGGTGATGCTGACGTGGGCGGCCCCGCTCGCGGCGCAGGAGCCGGCGGGGTTGCCCGAGAAGGCATCGGGCCGGGAGCACGTGGTCCGGAAGGGGGACACCCTCTGGGACCTGGCGAAGCTTTACCTGACCAACCCGTTCCTCTGGCCCCTTCTCTATGAGGCGAATCGGGGGACGGTCGAGGACCCGGACCTGATCTACCCGAACGAGCGCCTGGTCATCCCGCCGGTCCCGGCGGTCGCGGATGCGGCGGGGGCGCCCGGTGCGGCGGCGACCGAGGCGGCGCGGGGCGCCCTGGCGACGAAGGCGTCCGACGGGGGCTCGCGCGAGCTGCGTCGCACGCGTTTCTACCCGGGGAACGACCTGAAGTCGGAGCGCGACCGCGACCCGATGTTCATCGGGGAGGAGCTGGAGCGCAAGGCGCCGGTCAAGGCCGCGGAGTTCTACGCGGCGCCCTGGCTGGCGCAGCCGAACTCGCTGCGGGTGGTGGGGGAGCTCGTCCAGGAGGCCGGGCGGACGCAGCCGGATCGGTTGGTGCAGACGGTCCACCCCTTCGACAAGGTCTATGTGCGCTACGTCGGGGGTGCGCGGCCGAAGGTCGGCGATCGCCTGCTCATGGTGCAGGCGGGGCGCAGCTTCGGCGCGGCGGGCCGGGTGATCGAGCCGGCGGCGATCGTCACCGTCCAGGAGCTCGCCGACGAGGTGTTGATCGGCGAGGTTTCGCGGCAGTTCGGGCGCTTGATGCCGGGTGCGCTGGCGCTGCCGCTGGAGGAGTTCCCCGGGGTGGAACCGACGGAGGCGCGCCCGATCGAGAACGGTCCGGTGGCGACCCTGTTGGGCTTCGTCGAGGAACAGCCGGCGTACGACCTCTCGGACAAGGGGTTCATCGACCTCGGCCGGGAGGACGGGATCTCGATCGGCGACGAGTTGGTCGCGTTCCTCCCGCAACGCCGGGCGAAGGGCGGGTACGATGAGAAGCTGCCGCCGCTCACCGTCGCACGGTTGCGGGTGATCCGCGTCGCGGAACGGACGGCGACGGTGAAGATCGTGGGAGTCGAGTACGAATCGCTCGCGGCCGGACTGCCGGTCCAGGTCGTGGCGAAGATGCCCTGAGGCCGGAGGCATGCCGGAACGATCGGGTCCGGAACGTCGCAGAGGTGAAGCAGGAGCTCGGCCGACGGGCGCCTCGTGGCGCCCGTCGGCTCGTCACGTCTAATGGTCGTCGCGCTGCATTTCCTTGCCCTGGTCCTCTACCTCGCCGCGGTGGGGTTGCTGGTCGGTTCCCTGTACGGGAGGCGGTGGGGGGCTCCGCGCCTGGGGAGCTTGCTGGCCGGGGCCGGGGTGATGGCGCACGGTGCCGGTCTGGCGGCGTTCGCCGTCGCCTTCGGCGAGCTTCCCCTGGTCGGATTGGCGCCGTCGCTCTCGGTGTTGGGTTTCCTGATCGGCGCTTTTCTCTTGGCGGCCGCCGCCTTCGGCGATGCGCGGACGCTAGGGTTGGTCCTGGTCCCGCAGGTGGCGGTCCTCCTCATCGCATCGCTGGCTCTGGGGATCGAGCCGACGGGCGAGCTCCTCGCCTTCCGCGGACTCTGGCTCGTCTTCCACACGATGCTGGCGTTCCTCGGATATGCGGGGCTCGCGGTCGCCTTCGCGGCGGGGCTCGTCTACCTCCTCCAGTTCAGGGAGATCAAGGGGAAGCGGCTCGGCCGGATCTTCCGTTTCTTCCCTTCGCTGGAGACACTCGATCAGGTGGGGTGGTGGTCGCTGGCGATCGGGTTCCCGGCGTTGACGCTGGGGCTGCTGGTCGGGTGGGCGTGGGCGGCGAGGTTCGACCAGCCGCTGACGGCGGGGGACCCGAAGGTGATCTGGGGGGTGCTGACCTGGGTGACCTTCGCCGGTGCGATCGCGAGTCGGGCGGGCGGGGCGGCGCGGAACCGCCGGAGCGCGCTCGTGGCGGTCGTCGGATTCCTGCTCGTCGTCGTGGTTTACGTGCTGCTCCGGGCCCTGGAGACCCGGGGAGGTGCGTTCCTGTGAGGAGGTGGTGGATGGCCCGGGGAACTCTCGGGGCCTCGGCGCGGGTATCATGGCGGCGAGTCGGCGGGCGGGGAGCGCACGTCGGCTCCGGGCGGGTAGCCGGTTCCGGCCGGAATGCCGCCGGCGGCGGCCGGATCGACGCGGGCAGCGGCGGATGTCGATCGTAGTCGTGGGGCTCAGCCATCACTCGGCGCCGGTCGAGGTGCGCGAGCGCTTCGTCTTCTCGCCGGATGAAGGGCTGGAGGCGGCGTCGCGACTGACGTCGAGCGGGGCGGCGAGGGAGGCGGTGCTGCTCTCGACGTGCAACCGGACGGAGTTCTATCTGCGGTTGCCGGAAGGGGGTGCGGGGCCGGAGCCGGTGATCGGCCTCTTCGCGGAGCGTGCGGGGCTGACGCCCGGGGAGGCGGCGAGGTACCTCTACGCGCATCGGGATCGGAAGGGGGTCGAGCACCTCTTCCGAGTGGTGACGAGCCTGGACTCGATGATCCTGGGCGAGGCGCAGATCCAGGGACAGGTCCGGGCGGCGTACGAGCGGGCGGCGTCGGTGCCTGCCGAGTCGCGGCCGGTGGGTCCGGTCCTCTCGCGACTCTTCCAGACGGCGCTCTCGGTCGGGGGTCGGGTGCGGAGCGAGACGGCGCTCGGGGTCGGGGCGGCGTCGATCCCGGCGGCGGCGGTCGAGTTGGCGAAGAAGGTCTTCGGCTCGCTCAAGGGGCGCCGGGCGCTGGTCCTCGGGGCCGGCGAGATGGCGGAGCTGGCGCTGGAGGCCCTCGCCGGGGAGGGGGTGCGGAGCATCGTCGTCGCGAACCGGACGGTCGATCGGGCGAGGGAGCTGGCGGCGCGGGCGGGCGGCCGCGCGATCCACTACCAGGCGCTCGCCGAGGAGCTGCCCACGACCGACATCGTGGCGACGGCGACCTCGGCGCCGCACTACGTTCTGACCCGTGAGTTGATGCAGCGGGCGGTGCCGGGTGGGCCGCGCCGGCCGATGCTGATCGTCGACATCGCGATCCCGCGAGACGTCGAGCCGGAGGTGGGCGGAGTGGAGAACGTCTTCCTCTACGACATCGACGACCTGCGGCAGATCGTCGACGGCAACCTGGAGCGGAGGCGCGCGGAGATCCCGATCGCCGAGCGGATCATTGTCGAGAGCGTCGACGAGTTCTGGAGCTGGTACGCCTCGCTGGATGCGGTGCCGCTGATCCGCGAGCTGCGCGACAGGGCGGAGGCGGTCCGCCGGGCCGAGGTGGAGAAGGCGTTGCGTAAGCTGCAGCACCTGGCGCCGGAGGAGCGAGAGGCGGTCGAGCAGCTCACGCGCGCACTGATCAACAAGGTCCTGCACCGGCCGACCGTCCGGCTGCGGGAGGCGGCGAGCAACGGGCACGGTCCGGCGGTGCTGCACGCCGCGCGCTACCTATTCGAGCTGGATTCCACCCACGACGACAACGAGACGGGAGGCCGGGGAGCGGAATGAATCCGAGACGCGTTCTGGTGACGGGCGGGGCGGGGTTCATCGGCAGCCACGTGGCCGATGCGTACTTGAGGCGGGGCGACCGGGTCTGGATCGTCGACGACCTCTCTTCGGGCCGGCTGGAGAACGTGCCGGCCGACGCGACCTTCGTGCAGATGTCGATCGGCGACCCCGAGCTGGAGGCGGTCTTCCGGGACGCGGGCGGGTTCGACGTCATCAACCACCACGCGGCGCAGATCGACGTGCGCAAGTCGGTGGCCGATCCGCGGCACGACGCGCGGATCAACGTGGACGGGTTTCTGAACGTCCTGGAGAACGCGCGGAAGTACGGGACGCGGCGTGTCCTCTTCGTCTCGTCGGGGGGCGTGGTCTACGGCGAGCCCGAGGTCCGGCCGACGCCGGAATCCTCGCCCAAGCTGCCGATGTCGCCCTACGGGGTCACGAAGCTCGCGGCCGAGTACTACCTGCACTACTACTACCAGGTCCACGGGATGGATTACGTGGCGGTGCGGTACTCGAACGTCTACGGCCCGCGCCAGGACCCGCACGGGGAGGCGGGGGTCGTCGCGATCTTCTCGACCCGGCTCCTGCGAGGCGAGCCGCTCACGGTCTACGGGGATGGCGAGCAGACCCGGGACTACGTCTTCGTGGGCGACGTCGTTGCCGCGAACATGCTCCTGACCGATCACCCCCTCGAGGGCGTCCACGGCCTCGACCGGCGTGCGTTCAACGTGGCGACGGGGGAGGAGACGTCGGTCAACCGGCTGGCGCGTCTGATGATGGAGGCCGCCGGGCGGGAGGTCGAGATCCGCTACGCCGATGCGCGGCCGGGGGAGCTGCGCCACTCGTGCCTCGACACCACGCGGCTCCGGGCGCTGGGGTGGGCGCCGCGGACCTCGCTCCTCGAGGGGCTCGCGCAGACGTACCGATTCATCGAATCACAGGGGAAGGGCCGGTGACGTACCTGGCACTCATGCAGACGCGGGCGCCGCACGGCGCCATGGACATGATCCTCTCGGGAGGGCTGTCCACGAAGATCATCCTCGCCGTGCTCGCGGTCTTCTCCGTCACGGGGTGGGTGATCATCTTCTGGAAGTTCGGTCAGTTTCGACGGGTCCGGCGTCAGGGCGCGCACTTCCTGCAATCGATCGAGCGGGCGCAGCGGCTCGAGGAGGCATACAAGTCGGTGGTTCGCCTCCCGGAGTCGCCGTACACCAGGGTCTTTCGGCAAGGGATCAACTTCTTCAGCGAGCTCCGACCGGGGGCGCTAAAAGAGAACGCGCCGCCGACGCCGGGGCTCTCGGAGGCGCAGCTCCACGCGCTGCGGCTGGTCCTCGAGAAGGAGCAGGCACAGGAGCGGGACGAACTCGCGGCGGGGCTGAACTGGTTGGCGATCATCGGGACCGTTTCGCCGCTCCTCGGACTCCTCGGGACGGTGATCGGCGTCATGGACGCTTTCCTTGGGATCAGCGCGTCGGGGAGCGCGAACATCAGCTCCGTCGCGCCGGGTGTCGCCGAGGCGCTGATCACGACGGTCGCCGGGCTCACGGTCGCGATCCCCGCGGCGATGGCGTACAACTACTTCGTCGGGCGGCTCGGCTCGTTCAGCGGTGAGCTCGAGGGCTTCGCCAGCGAGTTCATCGGGACGCTGGCGCGCGAAGGGAGGCTGTAGCCGGTGTGGAGTTCGGGTAGCCGGAAGAACGGCTCGCTTCCCGTAAGCGCGGACATCAACGTCACGAGCCTCGTCGACGTGGCGTTCACGCTGCTCGTGATCTTCATCATCACCGCGCCGATCCTCCAGGGCGGGGTCGAGGTGCAGCTTCCGCAGGGGAATGTCGCGCCGATCACGCAGTCCGAGGGGATCATCGTCTCGATCACTCGGGACGGGACGATCTACGTCGGGGATGTGGAGGTCAAGTCGGTCGAGGACTTCCGGTCGATCTACCCTCAGGTCGTCAAGCAGAAAGGGGTGAAGGACGCGTACCTCAGGGCGGACCGCGAGGTCCCGTACGGCCGGTTCGCCCAGGTCCTGGCCCTGATGAAGGAGCTTGACGTCCCGGAGGTCGGGCTGGTCTACGATCCGGAATCGGGGCGCTGAGGCGATGGCCGGTGTCGGACGTGGACGGCAGGGGGGGCGCCGGGGGCCGGGAGGCGGGGCGCTGGCGGCCTCGCTCGTTCTCCACGTGGCCTTCGTGGGCGTGGTGCTGGCCGCGGGGCTGGTGACACCCTCGCCGCTGCCGCCGCTCAAGGTCTACCGCGTCAACATCGTCTCGCCGCCGCCACTCGAATCGGGACCGCCTCAACCGGTGGTGGTCAATCCCCCCGAGGTGGCGAGGCCGCGTGAGGAGGAGCCGGCGCCACCCCAACCGCAACCGAAGCCCGAGCCGAAGCCGGCGCCGAAGGCGCCGCCGAAAGCGGATCCGAAGCCGGAGAAGGCGCCGCCCAAGGCGGAGGAGAAACCGAAGACGGAGGTTCGGACCGAGCCGGCCAAGGATTCGGAGCCGGCGAAGCAGCCGGCGCGGCCCCGGGGAGCGAATCCGAAGCCGGACGCGAAGGTCGGCGGCGAGGGGCTCAACATCCAGATCGACGGAGAGGCGTTCCCGTTCCCGGACTACCTCGAGAACATCCTGGTGCAGATCTCCCGGTACTTCCGTTGGACGGGCCCCTCGGGGTTGAAGGCGGAGGTCTACTTCGTGATCCTCCGTGACGGCTCCGTGGACGACATCCGCATCCTCCAGGGCTCGGGGGATGTGGCGTTCAATCTGGAGGCGATGGCGGCGATCGAGCAGGCCGGGAAGCGGAAGGCGTTCGGGCCCCTCCCGGAGGGGTTCAAGGGCGACCGCTTGCCGGTGGCCTTCTACTTCCAACCCGCGCGGTGAGTGCGCACCTTTACAGCACGACCTTCAAGGCGTAGGATCATGCGACGCATCTTGTTGTTTTTCATGCTCGTGCTCGCCGCTCCCCTGGAGGCGCAGCAACAGGACACCTCCCGGATTCCGACGGGCGTTCGGCTCGGGATGATCTACCAGCCGCTGAAGCGGCCGACGTTGGCCGTGCGGCCGTTCTCGGGCGAGGCGGAGCGGGCGGCGCTGGCGGAGCAGGTCGGCGAGATCGTCCGGCGGGACCTCGACTACAGCGACCGGTTCGAGATCTTCGAGACGCCGCCGCAGCTCCGGACGGGGCCGGTCGAGTACGCGACGTGGAACAACCTGGGCGTGGTCTACGTGGTGACCGGGAGCCTCGAGCCGCTCGAGAATGGGCACCTGTTGCGACTGGCGCTGCACGACGTGGTGTACGGCACGGTTCGGCAGATCCAGGCGTTCGCGCTCCCTGAGGCCGGCGACGAGAACTTCCGGTTGGCGGTGCACGCCGCGGCGGACGAGGTCGTTCGGTGGGCCACGGGTCAGCCGGGGATGGCGGCCTCACGGATCGTCTTCGTGCGGCGGGGCCGTGATGGCGGGTCGGAGCTCATGGTCGTCGACTCCGACGGCGAGAACTTGCGGCGCATTGCGTCGGGGTCGAGGGCGATGATGTCGCCGGTCTGGTCTCCGGATGGGTCGCGGATCGCCTATTCGGTCGAACAGGACGACGCGAGCTGGCACCTGGTCGAGCGTGTGCTGGCGACCGGTGAGGTGCGGACGATCTCGTCCCGGGCGGTCATCAGCATGACGCCGGCGTACTCGCCGGACGGGCGTCGGCTGGCCTTCGCGGTTACGGGGGACCGTTCGAACGCGGAGATCTACGACTACGACGTGCAGCAACGGTGCTGCCTGCGACTGGTGCGGGGGGGGCCGGGGGAGGACATTTCGCCGACGTATTCGCCGGACGGGCGCCGCCTGGCGTTCATGTCGGATCGCCTGGGCCAGCCGCACATCTATGTGATGTCGGCGGAGGGTGGAGAGGCGACGCTGCTCTCGCCGTACGTCTACGGCGAGGTCGGCTACTACACCTCGCCCGACTGGTCACCGGAGTCGTCGCTCGTCGCGTTCCACGGGCGGTCGCGGGGCGGGCGTTTCCAGCTCATGATCGCCGATGCGGCGAAGCCGGGCTCGACGGTGCAGCAGATCACCGAGGAGGGCACGAGCGAGGATCCGAGCTGGGCGCCGGACGGGCGGCACATCGTCTTCAAGGGTGTGCGCTCGACGGGGTACGGGTTGTATGTTATCGACACGGCGACCGGCCGGACCCGGCCCCTGGTCCTCGGCAGCGACGCACGGGTTCCCGATTGGTCGCCGGCGCTCTTGCGGGCGTCGGCCTTGACGGTGCGTGGTGAGTAGGTCACCGCGACCGGAGAATCACGAGTCCACCTACACGAAGGAGACGCGAAGATGCACAAGCGAATCATTCTCCCCGCGCTGATCGGCGCCTTGACGCTGAGCGCCTGCGGGAAGAAGGCGCCTGAGATGGCTCCTGCGCCGCAGCAGGACGATTCGGCTCGCCTGGCCGAGGAGGAGGCTCGTCGTCGCGCCGAGGAGGAGGCTCGCCGCCGCGAGGAGGAGGAGCGTCGTCGCGAGGAGGAGCGTCGCCGCGAGGAGGCGCGCCGCGCCGCCGAGATCATCGCGCAGATGGTGCACTTCGATTACGACAAGTACGATATTCGCCCCGATGCGCGGGAGATCCTGGTGACGAAGGTCGGCGTCCTGCGTGCGAACCCGGACGTGACGCTCCGGATCGAGGGTCACGCCGACGAGCGCGGCTCGGACGAGTACAACCTGGCGCTCGGCATGCGCCGTGCGAATGCGGTGAAGGATTTCCTGACGGGTTACGGTCTCGACGCCTCGCGTTTCGAGGTCCGGAGCCTCGGTGAGCAGCGCCCGCTCGATCCGGCTTCGAACGAGACCGCGTGGGCGAAGAACCGCCGCGCCGAGTTCCACATCACGGGCGGACAGGCCACCCGGGTTCAGTGAGGTGAAGGATGCAGTGGCGTAGTGACGTGGTCGAAGGCCCCGTGCAGGGCCGAGGGACGGGCCCAGCGGCGTGGACGGCTGCGTCGCTACGCCGCTGCGCCCTGGCGGCACTGGCCGCGGCGGCGCTGCCGCTCGCCGGGTGTGCGACGAAGAGGGACCTGAAGGAGCTGCGCGACGAGATGATCGCGCTGCAGGCGCGGCAGGACTCGCTCTTCCGGGTGATGCAGGCGCAGAACCGGGAGGTCCTCGACGCGATGCGCGGTACCCAGGATGTCGTGCTGCAGGTGCGCGGCGACCTGGGTCACCAGCTCCTCCAGATGGAACAGCAGCTGGTCCAGATCCAGGAGCTGACGGGGCAGAGCCAGGGCCAGCTCGCGCAGCTCCGGCGGCAGTGGGAGGCGAGGAGCCAGCAGTTCGCGGCGGCGATGTCCGGTGAGGAGGGGCTGCCTTCGGAGACGTCGGTCCCGGCGGCGGCCGGCGGCGCCGACGTCGACCGCCTCTATGCGCTCGGCCGGGAGAAGCTGCAGGAGGGCGCGGCGGCGACGGCGCGGGCTGCGTTCCAGCAGATCCTGTCGCAGTATGCGACGCACGAGCTGGCGCCGGACGCGCAGTTCCAGATTGCGGAAACGTACGTCGTCGAGGGGAACACGGAGTCGGCGCTGCGGGAGTTCGACCGCGTGGTCGAGCTCTTCCCGAACTCGTCGCGGGCGCCCCTCGCGCTCTTCCGCGCGGGGATGGTCGCGAAGGAGCGGGGAAACATTGACCGTGCGCGGGCGTATTTTAACCGGGTCCGCTCCGGGTACCCGAAGTCCGACGAGGCTCGGCAGGCCGGCGAAGAGCTCCAGCGCCTGCGGGGTCGCTGACCGGGACACGGCACCGCGCGAGGCCTCGCGGCCATCGGCCGCGTGGCCCGAACGCGGTCGGGGTACACGGACACGGGTGCTCCACCGCCGGAACGGTCGTTCGCCGAGATGCGCTGCCCCTACTGCCACGAGACCGAGGATCGCGTCGTCGACTCGCGCACCAGCCGGGAAGGCCGGGCCGTGCGACGGCGACGCGAATGCCTCAGTTGCGGCCGCCGCTTCACGACTTACGAGTACGTGGAGGAGCGGGCGCTCCAGGTGATCAAGCAGGACGGCTCGGTCGAGCCCTACGACCGACGCAAGCTCCTGCGCTCCATTCGCTTACCCTGCGCGAAGCGGCCGATCACGATCTCCGAGATCGAGGCGATGGTCGACGAGATCGAGGACGAGCTGACTCGCCGCCCCAACGACGAGGTCGAGAGCCGCGTGATCGGCGAGTTGGTCATGGAGCGGCTCAAGGGCCGCGACCACGTCGCCTACGTCCGGTTCGCCTCCGTCTATCGCAAATTCCAGGACATTGACGAGTTCGTCGAGGAGCTCCGTGAGCTGAGCACCCGGCGGGCGCGAGCGGTGCTGAACGAGAGCCAGGCGGAGCTGCCCCTCTGATGCGGTGGCCGTGGAAGCGGGGCGGTCAACGCCCGGACGAGATGCCTTTCCTCGACCATCTCGAGGAGCTCCGGAGCCGAATCATCCGCGCGATGATCGCGCTGGTGATCGGCGCGGCGGTCGGGTTCTACCTGGTGACCCGGTTCGACGTGCTGGGAATGCTCATCGCGCCGATCGAACCGTTCCTGGGCGGGACGAAGCTCAAGTTCCTGAGCCCGACCGACCCGTTCTTCCTCACGCTGAAGCTCTCCCTGATCGTCGGCGCGCTCCTCGCCTCGCCGGTCGTGATCTACCAGGCGTGGGCGTTCGTGGAGCCGGCGCTCTTGCCGCACGAGAAGCGGGCCATCGTCCCGTCGTTCTACCTCGGGCTCGTACTCTTCGCCGCGGGCGTGGCACTCGCGTACTACGCCGCCCTCCCGGTGACGCTCGAGTTCATGCTCGGGTTCCAGGTCGAGAGCCTGGAGCAGGCGATCACGATCAACGCCTACCTGGCCATCGTGATCCGCATGCTCCTCGCCTTCGGCGCGGTCTTCGAGCTCCCGGTCGTCGTCCTGATCCTCTCGCTCGTGGGCGTGGTCCATTCGCGGTTCCTGGCGTCGAAGCGGCGACACGCATTCGTCGTCATGATCGTCGTGGCGAGCCTGATCACCCCCGGGGACATGGTCGTCATGACGATATTCATGATGATCCCGCTCGTGCTGCTCTATGAGCTGAGCATCGGTCTGGCGCGGCTGGTCGAGCGCCGGCGGGCGCGGTCGCTCGAGGGCGGCGAACTCGTGGAGGGGGCGACGTGACCGGTTTCCGACTCGGTTGGGTCGTCCTCCTGGTCCTTGGTGGGGCGGCGCCGCTCCGGGCGCAGGAGCCGATCCCGGTGCGGCGCGACACGATGGCGGTGAAGGCCGCCGTTCGGGAGCAGGCGTTGAAGAAGCTGCGTTCGCTCGAGTCCGCGAGCCGGCCGGGCCGGCCGGCCGCGGATTCGGCGGCGGCGGATGCGGCGGTTGTGGACTCGGTCCGGGCCGCGCCGGGTGTGCCGGGTGTGCCGGGTGTGCCGGGTGTGCCGGGGGCGGAGCAGGTAGGGGCCGGTGCGCCGGATTCGGCCGGCGCCGCGGGGACCGCCGGCACGAGTGGGGCGACGGCCGGGCCGGGCGGTGGGAGCGGGCCGGCCGGTGCGCCCGCGGGCGACACGACCGGGGGCGGGAACGGTCCCGGCGCGGCGCGGCGCCCGGATTCCGGCGTGATCCTCGCCCGCGATTCGGTCGTCGCGGTGCTGCGGGCCCTCGAAGGTTACGTGGTCACCGAGTACCGGGCCGCGAACGCGCGCTTCGAGGCGGACAGCGGGCGGCTCGAGCTGATCGGGGAGCCCGAGTTGAGGCGACAGGGCCAGATGATGCGCGCCGACTCGCTGCTCCGCTACGACGAGAACGCGTCGGTGGTGTGCGGGTACGGCTCGCCGGTGCTGGAAGGCGCGGGGGCCAAGCCGGTCAACAGCGAGCAGGTCTGTTACGACGTCGACAAGAAGCTCGGCGTGGCGTTGGGTGCAAAGACGGAGTTCACCCAGGGGGCGACCTGGTACGTGCACGGCAACGAGATCTACACGGCCGGGTCGGATCGGATCTACGGCGCCGGAGCGGATTTCACCTCGTGCGACCTCGACGAGCCGCACTACCACTTCTCGGCCAAGACCATGAAGGTCGTGCACGACAACGTCATGGTCGCGCGCGATGTGACTCTCAAGTTCGGCGATGTGCCGGTCTTCTGGCTTCCGTTCATGGCGCAGAGCCTGAAGCCGGATCGCCGAAGCGGGTTGCTCCCGCCGTCGATCGGGTTCCAGAACGTGGTTCGCACCCATAGCGGGTACCGGCGGAGCATCCGCGACATCGGATTCTACTGGGCGATCAACGACTATCTCGGCGCAACGGCGAAGCTCGACTGGGAGAGCGGCAACTACACCCAGTTGTCGGGGATGCTCCAATTCAACTGGGCGCGCCAGTTCCTCCGAGGAAACTTCGACATCGGCAGGGTGTGGACGGCGGACGGGGGCACGAGCTTCCGGGTCAACGGAAGCAGCAGCTGGCAGCCGGGTGAGCGCACCTCGATGACGCTGACCGCGAACTACGCGGCGAGCGAGTTCGTGAGGCGGAGCACCTACGATCCGCGGGACCTGACGCAGTCGATGGCGTCGAACTTCGGCTTCAACCACCGGTTCGACTGGGGGAGCTTCAACCTGGGCGCCAATCGGACGGCGGAGGTGAACTCCGGCCGGGTGAGCTGGGTGCTGCCGTCCGCGTCGCTGAGCATTTCTCCGATCACGCTCTTCCCCGCGACGGGCGAGGCGAAGTGGTACAACAACGCGACGTGGACGGGGAGCGTGTCGTTCGAGTCGAGGCGGATGGAGGCGGGCGAGCCCACGTACGACCGCCCGGTCCGTGACAATGCGGCGCTGAACGGGAGCGCCCAATCGAGCCTGAACATCGGGAATCTCAGGGTGAGTCAGAGCCTGACGTTCCAGGAGCAAGTTCAGGCCGAGCGCCCGGCGCTCATTTCCGATCCCGGGGACGCGGACGCAGCCCCCGACACCCTCCCGGCGCTCCCGCGACAGGTCGGCCAGAAGCTCTCCTGGACCACGTCCGTGGGCTACATGCAGCGGCTTTTCGGGACGACGTCGCTGACGCCTTCGATCTTGATCAGTGGCGCGCAGGTGATGCCGGACACCCTTGGCGGGGAGCGGATCGACGAGCCGACGCGCGTGAACTTCCAGGCATCGCTCAATACAGATATCTACGGCTTCTGGCCGGGGTTCGGCCCCTTCAGCCGCATCCGCCACCACATCAAGCCGGTGCTGACCTACTCCTACTCGCCTGTGCCGACGGTGACCGCACGGCAGCGTGAGGTATTCGGGACCCGAGATGACAAGCTCCGCGAGACCAACACGCTCCAGCTGAGGATCGACCAGACGTTCGAGGCGAAGTACGCGGACGCGGACACCGCGGCGGAGGCGGCGGTCGACACGACGGCGTCGCTGGACGGCGAGCCGCGGCGTCTGCCCCAGGCGCGCAAGATCACGCTCCTCTCGATCAGCACCGGCGTCCTCCTGAACTACGACTTCGTGCGGGCGCAGGAGGGTGAGCACTGGCAGGACGGGATCACGACCGAGCAGCTCTCCCACTCGATCCGGTCGGACCTCATCAAGGGCCTTACCCTCTCGATCGGTCACGATTTCTTCGAGGTGACCCGACCGGTGCAATACGACACGATCGACATCCGGCCGAAGTCGCGATTCGCGCCGCGGCTCCGTACGGTGTCCGCGAGCTTCTCGCTGGACAGCGATTCCTGGATCTTCCGGGCGCTGGGGCTCGCCGGGGGGCGTGGAGAGGCGCCGGCGACGGAACCGGCGGAGGCGGACTCCGCCGCCGAAGGGGGCGTGCCCGTGGGGGGCGGCTCGGTCCTCGGACGGACCGTGGGGAACTCCGGCGGGAGCTCCATGGGATCGGGTGCGGTCGGGTCCTGGAGGGCCGATTTCCGGTACTCGCTCCAGCGTCCCCCTGCGTCGGCCATCGGCACGAAGTCGAGGCAGCAGCTCCACGCGAGCGTCCGTTTCCAGCCCACCGAGAAGTGGCAGGTCTCGTGGAGCACGGCGTACGATTTCACCGAACACGAGTTCAACGACCACATCCTGAGCCTCACCCGCGACCTGCACCGCTGGCAGGCGAACTTCGACTTCCTCAAGGCGCCGAACGGGAACTTCCTCTTCCAGTTCCGCGTCAACCTGCTCGACAATCCGGACATCAAGCTGGACTACGACCAGCGGAGCAACTCGCTGCGCGATTCGCGGCGCTGATCCCGGCCGAAGGAGAGGTCCGGCCCCCGTCCACGCCCATGGAAGTACGGCCCGCCGGCGCGAGCCGGCGGGCCAGAAACGGCCACGGCGCGCTTGTGGAGCCCGGGGCGCGGATCTATCTTCTCCCGCCATGACAGGGATTCTCGAACTCCACGGAGACCGCCTCCGGCTGGAGGAGGTGGAGAAGGTGGCGCGTGGAACGCCGGCGCCCGCAGTGCGCCTCGCGTCCGGCGCGCGGGAGCGGGTGGAGGCGGCGAGGGCGTTCGTGGAGCGCGTCGTCGCCGAGGGCCGGGTCGTCTACGGGCTGACGACGGGGTTCGGCGCGCTCTCCGAGGTGGTGATCCCGCCGGATCGGATCCGCGAGCTGCAGGTGAACCTGATCCGGAGCCACGCGGCGGGGGTGGGCGAGCCGCTCTCCGAGGCGGAGGCCCGTGCGATCACATTGCTTCGGGCGAACGTCCTCGCGCTGGGGCACTCGGGGGTCCGTCCGGTCGTGATCGAGCGGCTCTGCGAGCTGCTGAACCGGCGGGTCCACCCGGTGATCCCGTCGCGGGGGAGCGTGGGTGCGTCGGGCGACCTGGCGCCGCTCTCGCACCTGGCGCTCGTGCTGCTGGGCGAGGGCGAGGCGATCTTCGAGGGGGAGCGGTTGCCGGGGGGCGAGGCGCTGCGGCGTGCCGGGATCGAGCCGATCACCCTCGAGGCGAAGGAGGGGCTGGCGCTCAACAACGGCACGCAGGTGCAGACCGGGATCGGGATCCTTGCGCTGCTGGCGGCGGAGCGGGCGGTCGAGACGGCGGAGGTCGCCGGCGCGATGAGCCTCGAGGCGCTGACGGGGACGCCGGACGCGTTCGACGAGGCGATCCAGCGGGTCCGGCCGCACCCGGGGCAGCGGGTGAGCGCCTCTCGGTTGCGTGCGTTGCTCGCCGGCTCGGAGATCCGCGAGTCGCACCGGTACGGGGATCCTCGGGTGCAGGACGCGTACTCGCTGCGCTGCATGCCGCAGGTCCACGGGGCGGCGAGGCAGGCGATGGCGTACGTGCGGCAGGTGCTCGAGATCGAGGCGAACAGCGCGACGGACAACCCGCTGATCTTCCCGGAAGAGGAGCGGACGCTGAGCGGCGGGAACTTCCACGGCCAGCCGGTCGCGCAGGTGCTCGACCTCCTGGCGATGGCGTGCGCGGACCTGGCGAGCATCAGCGAGCGACGGATCGCGCGCCTCGTCGACCCTGCGCTTTCGGGGCTCCCGGCGTTTCTCACCGCGGACCCGGGGGTCAACTCGGGGCTGATGATGGCGCAGATCGTCGCCGCCTCGCTGGTCACGGAGCTGAAGCTGAAGGCGGTCCCGGCGAGCGTCGACTCGGTCCCGACGGATGCGAACAAGGAGGACCACGTCTCGATGGGGGTTGCGGCGGCGCTGAAGCTGCGAGACGCCGTGGCGCTCTTGGAGACGATGCTGGCGCTGGAGCTGATGACGGCGGCCCAGGGGCTGGAGTTCCTGAAGCCTCTGCGGCCAGGTCGGGGTGTGGAAAGGGCGTACGAGCGGGTGCGCGAGGTGGTCCCGCCGCTCGACCGCGACCGTCAGCTCTCCGGGGACATCGCCGCGGTCGAAGCGTTGGTCCGCGAGGGCGCCTTCGCGCGGATCTGGGAGGAGTGCGGAGGGGCACCATGAGCGCGACCCTCTTCGTCGGCGTCGGGCAGGTCGTCACCTGTGAGACCGCGGACGGGAGGAGCGTCCGGAGCGGTACCGCCGTCGCGGTCATGAACGGGCGGATCGCCGCGATCGGGGCGGAAGGCGAGTTGGTGGGGCGCTTCGCGGATGCCGAGCGGGTCCACTGCGGGGGGCGGGTCCTCACGCCGGGGTTCGTCGACTCCCACACGCACGCCCTCTTCGGGCGCTGGCGGGCGGAGGAGTACGCACTCCGATGCCGCGGCGTGCCGTACATGGAGATCGCGCGGCGGGGCGGCGGGATCAACGCCTCGGTCAACGACCTCCGGTCCCGATCGGAGGACGAGCTGGTCGAGCTCGCCCGGCCTCGCCTCAGGGAGATGCTGCGCCTCGGGACGACGACCGCCGAGGTGAAGAGCGGGTACGGGCTCCGGACCGAGGATGAGCTCAAGATGCTGCGCGCGATCCGGCGGCTGAACCAGGAGGGTCCGATCGAGCTGGTGCCGACCTTCATGGGCGCGCACGAGTTCCCGCCCGAGTACCGCGACCGGCGGAGCGCGTACGTCGAGCAGATCACGCAGGAGATGATCCCGGCGGTCGCCGAGGCGGGACTCGCGGTCTTCTGCGATGTCTTCATGGAGCCCGGGGTCTTCAGCGGGATCGAGGCGAGGCGCATCCTGGAGGCGGGTCGGGCGCACGGGCTCTGGCCGAAGTTGCACGCCGACGAGCTCGAGTATTCGGGGGGCGCGGAGCTGGCCGTCGAGTTGGGGGCCGCCTCGGCGGATCACCTCGGCCAGGTCAGCGACGAGGGGATCCGCGCCCTCGCCCGCAGCGACACGGTCGCGACGCTGCTTCCGGCGACGCTCTTCTTTCTCGGGCGGAAGCAGTACGCTCCCGGGCGACGCCTCCTCGATGCCGGGGCGAAGGTTGCGCTGGCGACGGACTTCAACCCGGGCTCCGCGCCGTCGCCGAGCATGCCGCTCGTCCTCACGATCGCGTGCTCGCAGATGGGCTTCGACCCGCTCGAAGCGCTGGTCGCGGCGACGGCCGGGGGCGCCCGGGCGCTCCGGCTCGAGGATGGCCGCGGCACGCTTCGCCCCGGCGCGCCGGCGGATCTCGTGCTCTGGGATGCCGCCGACTACCGCGAGATCCCGTACCGCTTCGGCTCGCCCCTCGTCCGGGGCGTGTGGAAGCGCGGCGTTCGCGTCGCATGAGGATCGGGATGCGCCCGGGATCCCACGACCGGCGACTTCGCGGCGACGTTGCGGGGCGGAGTTCACGGGGCAACCGGCCCCGGGAAGAGGCGGTCGGCGCTTGTTCCCGCGACGGGCGGACTCTATCTTCGACGCGATGACCGACGCCGTCCTCGAAGCGGTGCCCAACTTCAGCGAAGGGCGGGACGCGCGGGTCGTCGATGCGATCGTGGAGGCGATCGCCGCCGCCGGCGCCGACGTGCTCGACCGGACCATGGATCCGGACCACCATCGGTCGGTCGTCACGCTGGTCGGCCCGCCGGAGGTCGTCGAGCGGGCGACGATCGCGGGGGCTCGAGTCGCCGTCGAGCGGATCGACCTCCGCGCCCACCGTGGGGTGCACCCACGGGTCGGGGCACTGGACGTCCTGCCGTTCGTTCCCCTGGTCGGATTGACGATGGAGGACGCCCGCGAGGTCGCGTGGCGCGTCGGCCGTGCGCTGGTCGAAGAGGTCGGCGTGCCCGTCTACTTCTACGGGCAGGCCTCGGACCCGCCCGGTCGCCGGCTCGCGGAGCTGCGGCGGGGGGGCTTCGAAGCGCTCGTCGACGCCTGGCCGGACGACCGGCGACCGGACCTGCTGCCGCCGGCGTGGCCGCACCCCGGCGCGCACCCGACCGCCGGGGTCGTGTGCGTCGGCGCGCGGCCGATATTGCTGGCGTGGAACGTCTTCCTTGAGGGCATCGCCCTCGCCGAGGCGCGCCGGATCGCGGCGACGATCCGCGAGACCGGGGGCGGGTTCCCCGGGCTGCGGGCCCTGGCGCTGGAGCTCCCCCGGCGGGGCGCGATCCAGGTGTCGATGAACCTCGAGGATCCCCGTCTGTCCTCGCCGATGGCCGTGTTCCGCCGGATCGAGGAGCTCGCCGCGGCGGCCGGCGGTCGCGTCGTCGAGACGGAGGTCATCGGGATGCTACCCGACGAGCTGGTGCTGGAAGCCGCGGCCGAACGGCTCGGGTTGGCCGACCCGGCCCTGCGGCGAATGCTGTCGCGTCGCCTGGTCGAGCACCTGGCGACCCATCGTGGCGACCCGGACCCTGGAGAGGGATGAAGTCCGTCGCGAAGTTGAAGGAGCAGGCCCGCCTCCACGAGCAGCGGGAGGAGTGGGACAAGGCCATCCAGGCCTACCGGCAGATCCTCGAAATGGCCGACCCCGCGGAGGGGGAGGTCGAGCTGAGCATCTACAACCGCGTGGGCGACCTGCACCTCCGCGTCGGTCGTCAGGCGGAGGCGGTCGGGTTCTACGAACAGGCGGCCGACCGCTACGCGGAGGCGGGGTTATACAACAACGCCATCGCGCTGTGCAACAAGGCGCTCCGCCACGCACCCCACCGCATCGACCTCTACCGGCGGCTGGGCCAGCTCAGTGCGGCGCAGGGCTTCTTCACGGACGGCCGGCGTTGGTACCAGGAGTTTGCGGAGCGGAAGATCAAGCTCGGCGACCCGGAGGCGGCCCTCGAGGCGCTGGAGGAGTTCGCGGAGGCTTCGTCCGAGGCGGAGGACCGCGAGATTCTCGCCGAGCGGCTCCTGGCCCTCGACAGGACGGAACGGGCTCTCGAACAGCTCCGCCTGGCCTACCGCATGCGCCTGCGCGCGGAGGAGACCGACGCGGCCGAGGCGGTGCGCGCCCGGATCCTGGAGCTCGATCCCGGAGCCGATCTCACCGACATCGAGCTCGGCCTGGATGAGCCTTCCCCGGAAGGGGACAGGGGGGAGTACGACGGTGAGCTCCCCGGCCTGGGGCTCGAGTCGGCCGCGGCTTCCGCCGGACTCGGCGCCGTCGATTCTGACGCCGTCGGCTTCGAGACGGATGGGTTGGCGGACGTGGAGGATGGAGGGACGGGGGACGAGGCGGTGGCATGCACCGCGGATGGATTCGAGCCGACGGCGTACGGGGAGGTTGAGCCGGATCCTGAGCCGGACGTCGCCGCGGGAGCTGCCGCGCTCGACTTCGACGGCGGCGACGCGGTGCTCGCCGAGCCGGACGTTTCGGCGGAGGTCGACGATGAGGAGACGGAGTTCGTCGCCCCCCTGCCGCTCCTCGACACGGGCATCGAGTTCGGGGAGGTCGCGATCGAAGCCGAGGCCGCCGACACGGTGGAGCCCGTGGGCGAGCCCGAGGGCGTGGAAACCGCCGCGCCCGCCGTGTGGGGGGACAACGTGGCGGCGACGGACGATTACGTCGACCTGGCCTCGCTCCTCGCAGACGACGAGGTTGACGTGGGGACGCGCTTCGTCGTCGAAGGGATCGAGCCGACGGGGGACGAGGACCGGGATTTCCTCGCGACCCTGGCCGAGTTCAAGGCGAAGGTCTCGGAGCACGTCGGGGTCGACGATCCCGCGAGTCACTACGACCTCGGGCTGGCCTTCAAGGAAATGGGGCTGGTCGACGAGGCGATCGCGGAGTTCCAGGTCGCGCTACGTGGCACGACCGATCGGCTGAAGATCCTCGAGGAGCTGGGCCACTGCTTCTACCTCAAGGGGCAGTACGCCATTGCGACCAAGATTCTCGAGCGCGCGCTCCAGCTCCCGGTCGACGACGACGCGGGGCTCCTGGGGGTCTACTACCAGCTCGGCCGGAGCCTCGAGGAGCTGGGCCGCACGGCGGAGGCGCGGGACGCGTACGAGCGCGTCGTGGCCGTGGACATCCATTTCAAGGACGCGGCCGAAAGGCTGGAGCGCCTTTGACAACGGGATCGGCCAAGCGTAGCTTTCCGGCCGTTCGCCACACCCACGATCCCGGTAGGGAGTTGATGCTTCGCACGGCACTGCCGAAGCTCTCTCAGATCCAGCGGCCGGTCCGTCACCGACTCGAAGGCGTCGTCGACGAGCTACGCCGGATCGTCCTTTCGGACTTCCCCGCGATCGAGGAGGTCAACGACTACCTCCTCGCGGTTCGGGGGAAGCTCTTCCGGCCGACGTTGCTGCTCCTGGCCAACCAGATCGGATCGAACCCGCGACCCGAGGCCGTGACGCTGGCCGCGGTCGTGGAGCTGGTCCACCTGGCGACGCTGGTGCACGACGATGCGGTGGACCACTCGGTCCTGCGCCGGGGGATGCCGACGGTCGCCGCGCTCTGGAACCATCAGAGCGCGATCATCATGGGCGACTATCTCTACAGCCGGTCGGTCAGCGAGCTGGCGTCGCTGGGCGACGTGGAGTTGATCCGTGTCCTCTCACGCGCGGCGAACGAGATGAGCGTCGGCGAGATGCGTCAGCTCGCCTCGTGCGATGCGCTTCAGTACACGGAGACCGAGTACTACCGGCTCATCGCTTGCAAGACGGCGTCGCTCATGTCCGCGGCCTGCGAGATGGGTTCGCTGGCCGGGGCGCGCGAGCACCGTGAGGCGCTGGCGCATTACGGGCACCAGCTCGGCATGGCGTTCCAGGTCGTCGATGACCTGCTGGACTACACCGAGACCGAGGCGGTGACGGGGAAGCCGTCGGGACACGATCTCCGCGAGCACAAGGTCACGCTCCCGCTGATCGCCGCGCTTGGGGAGATGGACGCCACGACGCGGCGCGAGGTCGAGGCGTTCTTCGCCGACCCGGAGCCGACGGACGACGGGATCGCCCGTGTGGTCGGCCTGGTGCGCGAGTACGGTGGCCTCGATTATGCCCGTCGGCGTGCCGAGCAGTTCGGCGCCGAGGCGACGGCCGCACTGGCGGGCCTCCCGCCGGGCGAGGCGACCGACGCACTCCACGATGCGGTCACCTACGTGATCGGCCGGCGACGGTAGCGCAATGGAACCTCGACATCGGGTGGCTGTACGATGATTGGCCCGCGACGGCGAAATCTCGGTCGGCTGGTCTGGCCCGTGGTCGTCGGTCTCTTCCTGGGCGCGCTCTTCACCAAGTTGGCGGTGGTGTACATGCCGGAGAGCGCCGCTCGCAAGTTCCTGACGACCTCGGTCTCGGCCTCGCTCGGCCCGCTCGGCATCGACCTGATCGCGATCGCGCTGGTGATCGGTCCTCTGACGATCAATCTGAACGCGCTCACCCTGGTCGGGATCCTGCTGGTCGCGCTCGTCGTGCGGTCCTGGCTCTAGCAAGCATACAACGCGGAGTAGAACGATGCCTTTCGGTCTGGGGATGTGGGAGGTCGTCCTGATCCTGCTGGCCATCCTGCTCGTCTTCGGTCCCCGTCGACTGCCGGAGCTGGGTGGCGCGCTGGGGAAGGGGATCCGGGAGTTCCGGCGCTCGGTTACGGACCTCAAGTCGGAGCTCGCGCAGGTGACGACCGAGACCACGGACGCGGTGAAGGCCGCCCCCAAGCCGGCCGGGGCGGTGACGGCGGGGGCGGAGGCGCCCGCGGCGACCGCGAAGAGCGACGCAGTGGCGGCGGAGAAGAAGGAGAGCTGATCCTCGGCACGACACCCCCTCCTGGGCAGGCGCCCGGATCGGACCGGAAACGGAACAGCGCCCGGCGATGAGCCAGGCGCTGTTCCGTTTCTTGGGGTTGCCGATCGTCGGAGGGCGACGGCGCGGCGACGCGTGTGCCGCGAGGGACCGATCCGCCGCCCTCCGCGGCGGGCCTCTACCGCGCCGAGGCGCTCAGCACCTTGGCGCGGTTGTCGACGACCTTGGCGTTCTCGCGGAGCGAGGCCAGGAACCGGTTCCACCGCTCCTGTTCGAGACCCAGAGCGAGCTGCTCGCGCAGCTGGTCCTTGCGGGCCTCGAACTCGGCGCGGTCGGCCGGGAACCGCTCGACCGTCTGAATGATGAAGAACGCGCCCTGCGCCTCCACGAGGCCGGAGGTCTGGCCCGCTTCGAGACCGAACGCCGTGCCGATCGCGGCGTTCGCCTGGCCGAGGCCCGGGACGTAGTCGGTCCGGGAGAACGGCTCCGTCTCGCGGACCACGATGCCGTTCGCTTTCGCGGCCTCGTCGAGGGATGCCTGGCGGACCTTGTCGACCAGGTCGCGCGCGATCTTCCTCGCCTCGTCGATCTTCTTGTTGGCCAGGAGCCGCGCACGGATCCCCGGCGCCGCCTCCTCGAGGGTGAGCGTCCCGGCCGGGACCGCCTCGACCAGCTCGACCATGTAGTAGGCGGTCGGCGTCTCGAAGACCGGGCTGACGTCGCCCTTCTTGGCCTCGTTGAACGCCCAGTCGGCGGCATCGTCGAGGCGGCCGAGCCCCGCCACGAACGGGAGCCCCTCGGTGATCTCGGCCGTGCGGACCGAGAGGCCGAGCCGCTCCGCGGCATCGGCGAGGCTCATCGATTCACCGAGGCGCTCGAGGGAGTCGGCGCGCTCCAGGAGGGCGTCCTCGCTCTCGGCGGTGCGCTGGATCGGGATCAGGATGTGACGCGCCGTCGCCTCGTCCGCCGTCCGCTTCTGGACCTGGATGATGTGGAACCCGTAGGGGGTCTCGACCGGCTCGCTCACCTGGTTGATGCGCAGCGACCAGACCGCCTGCTCGAAGGCCGGCACCATCTGGCCCTTGCCGAAGGTGCCCAGATCGCCACCCAGCGCGGCGGAACCCGGATCGGCCGACTCGCGGCGGGCGACCTCGGCGAAGTCCGCGCCGTCGACGATCTCCTTGCGCACCGCGAGGGCGCGCTCACGGGCGGCGGCGGTGTCGGCCGCCGTCGGCGCCTTGTCCAGCGCGACCAGCCGCAGCGAGGCCCGGGCCGGCCGCTGGAAGTCGTTGCGGTGGGAGCGATAGAACGCCTCGACCTCCGCGTCGGTGACGGTGACCGCCTCGTCGCCGATCATCGCCTCGGGGTCGAGGGCGATGAACCGGGCGCGCACCTTCTCGTTCTGATCCTGCCAGAGCCGCCAGAGCTCGCCCTCGGTCATGTACGACCCCGCCGTCACCTGGCGGTACAGCTTGTTGCGCGCGATCAGGTCGCGGTAGTACGCCTCGAGCTGGAGGAGGAGCTGATCATCGACCGCCGGGGAGGCGAGGAACTGCTGGTACTTCGCCAGATCGAACTGGCCGTTGGTCTGGAAGAGCTCGTTCGCGTAGAACTCCGGTGGCGGCGCGATCCTCGCCGCCTGGCGAACCTCGGCATCCGAGGCCGTGATCCCCCGCTTCCGCAGCTCCTGCTGGACCAGCATCTCCATGACGAGCTGGTTCCACGCCGCCTCTTCGATCTCACGGTTCTGCGCCGCGGTGATCGGCCCGTCCTGAAGCTGCTGCTGTTGCCGGTAGAGGCCCTCGTAGACCGCGCGGAACTGCGTGTAGTTGACCGGGTCGCCGTTGACGCGGCCGATCTCTCCGCCGCTGGCCTGGGCGCTGCTCCGACCGCTCAGATCCATGCCCCACTCGAAGACCATGAGGGCGATGAAGGCGAGCGCCGTCAACAGCATGATCCACTTCGTGTTCTCGCGCATCGTACGCATCATAGGGCCACTGCTCCGCAACCGAACGGCGTGGATGGTTTAACGAGGTGCGCAAACAGTAAAATCTAGCTGTGCGCGGCTTTGGTTTCAACCCGACAGGGCGGGGGAGGTTCCCGGCCAGGGGACGACCGCGTTGACACGTGGGCGCGAGGGCTTCTATTTTCTGTACCTCGCCCGAGCACCTTGCCGTCGTACCTCCTTGGAGCTGGTGGAATGGCCGAGTCCCAGCGCGACGAAATCGCGAAACTGGAGTCGCTGTATTCGGCGAATCCCGAGGGCCGGATTTTTACGCATCTGGCCGAGGCGTACCGCAAGGCGGGCGACCTCGAGCGCGCGCGGGAGACGGTCGAGCGCGGATTGCGCAGGCATGCGGATTACTCGAGCGCTCACGTCGTCCTCGGGCGCATCTTGTTGGACCAGAAGGATTTCAGGGGCGCGGAGGAGGCGTTCCGGCGGGTGCTGGCCCTCGACCCGGAGAATCGGGTCGCGTTGCGTGCGGTCGCCGACCTCGCCCGGGACGACGGGCGTATCGCCGAAGCGCTCGGCTATTACCGGGAAATCCTGCTCATCGATCCCACGGACGAAGCGGTCGAGGCGATCGCCCGCGAGTTGGAGGCCCAGGTCGGGGGGACGACGGAGCCGGGGGGCGATCCGATTTCCGGTCCATTCGAGGCGGGGTTCGGTCCGGAGGATGGGTACGGCTACGGGGGTGGGATCGACTTCGATGCATCGGGGCGCGATCCGTTCGCGGCGCCGATGGACGTCGGCAGCGAAGTGGAAACGTCGGGTGAGGGGTGGGTCGCGTTCGAGCCGATCGATATTGGTGCGGGCGGGCTCACCGAGGGGTGGCTCGATCTGGGCTCCATCTCGCTGACGGAGGACGTGGCCCCGGCGACGGAAGGTGCGGCCCTCGGCGAGGTCTCGGGTGGATCCGACGACGCGGGTGCGATGGACGCAGCGGGCGCCGACGTGGCGGGGGAAGAGGTGGAGCCGCTCGCCAGCGATGCCGCGATCGAAGGCGCCATCGCAGCGGAGCCGGAGGAGGACGTGACGGCCGCGTGGCCGGCGGATGCCGTCTGGAGCGACGGGAGCGCCGAGGGGCACGGGGCCGAGGAGGAGGTTGGTTTCGCCGACCTCGATGCGTGGCGCGATGACTTTGAGTTCGCGGATCCCGTCGCTGCGGCCGATGCGGAAGAGTCCGGCGACGGGGAGGCGATCGTCGCGGCCGGGGGCTTCGAAGATGAGCTCGTGCTGGACGACGTCGTCGTGGAGGAGGACGTTCGCGACGACGTCATCGCCGAAGCCGCCGTCGACGAGTGGGGCGTCGCGCTGGACGCCGATCGCGAGGAGGTCGTCGCGAGTGACTTCGAGGTGGGCGAGGTCGTCGCTGATGGGGCGGGCGAGGTGGAGGCTGTCGCGGATGGGGCCTTCCCGGATGAGGTCATTGTAGGCGAAGCCGTCGGGGACGAGGCTGTCCCGGAGCCGGCTCTCGTCGAGCCGGTCGTCGCGGACGAAGCCGTTTTGGACCCGGTCGTCGCGGATCCGGTGGCTGCGGATGACAGCCTTACGGGTGAAGTCGGCGCGGTTGAGACCATCGCGGGCGAGGCTGCCGCGGATGCCGCCGTCGAGGGCGGTGCACCGGCGATCGAGGAGGAGCTCCGGGGCGAGGAGGATGCCTTCGGGCCGGTCGTGACGGAGACGATGGCCGAGCTCTACGCGGGGCAGGGGTTGTACGCCCGGGCGGCGGAGGTCTACAGGGAGCTGCTGCGTGGGCGGCCGGACGACGAGCGGCTCCGTGCGAAGCTGCGCGAGGCGGAGCTTGGGGATGAGGCGTCGAGGGCGAGGGTCGCGCCGATGGCCGGCCGGCCGATCTCGGCGTACCTCCGGGGGCTCCTCGGGTTCGCCGTCGCGCCGCGGGAGGCGGTATCCGGCGAGGTTCGGCTCGGGGACGAGTCGGAGGAGCTGGAAGCGACGATCGACGAGGGCTCGGACGACGCGATCCTGATCCTGGACGAGTCGATGATCGTCGAGGAGGCCGCGGAGGAGGACGAATTCGACCGGCTCTTCGCGCGCTCGGGTGAGCGGAATCCGCCGGTGGCGCCGATGTCGACGGAAACGGGTTCGCCTGCGGCTGGCGGACCGTCGCCGATGCAGACGCCTTCGTCGGCGGATCCGAAGGGGAGCGGACCGGGGTCGGCGGGCGAAGATGATGACGATCTCGAGATGTTCCGCGCGTGGCTCCAGAACCTGAAGCGTTGACGATCGGCGTCCTTCACGGGCCGAACCTGAATCTGCTGGGTCGGCGTGAACCGGAGGTATACGGCAGGACGACGCTCGGGGAGATCGATGCCCGGCTGATCGAGGTCGCGGCGGAGCTGGGGGTGGCGGTCGAGGCGTTCCAATCGAACGCCGAGGGGGAGCTGATCGATTGGATCCACGCGCAGGCCGATCGGGTGGCCGGCTTCGTGGTGAACGCGGGCGCCTACACCCACACGAGCGTTGCGTTGCGCGACGCGCTGGTGGGGGTCGGGCGCCCGTTCGTAGAGGTGCATTTGTCGAACGTGTACGCTCGGGAGCCGTTCCGGCGCCGTTCGCTGCTGGCGCCGGTCGCGGTCGGGGTGGTGACGGGGTTCGGCGCGGAGAGCTACGTCCTGGGGCTGATCGGCTTGGTCCGTCGGCTCCGTGAGGGCGGTTCACGAGTGGAATGAGGAAAGGTTGGGATGCCTGAGATGGCAGGGAAGCGGTCGGAACGGCAGCGGGGGAACGCGACCGCGTCGGCAGCGGGGTCGGCGGAGGTCGCCCCGCGGCAGGCGGCGCCAATGGGGGCGGGCCAGCTCATGATCGATCTCGATTTCCTGCGGGGCCTCATCGCGGCGGTCGATCAGAGCGGGATCGATTCGCTCGAGATCCATAGGGCGGGGACGCGGATCCGGATCGCGAAGACGCCTCCTCCGGCGGCGGTCGCGGCGCCGCACGCCGCGCCGGCGACGGTGATCCCGGCCGCGCCGTCGGTTCCTGTGGCTTCGACGGCCGCGGCGGCTGCGCCGGCGGCCGTCGAGCCCGCCCCGGCGGCGGAGGCGCCGGCGAAGAATCTGATCGAGGTGAAGTCGCCGATGGTGGGGACGTTCTACCGGGCGCCTGCGCCCGAGGCGCCCCCGTACGTCGAGGTGGGGAGTCAGGTCACGAAGGGCCAGACGCTCTGCATCCTCGAGGCGATGAAGCTGATGAACGAGCTGGAGTCGGAGGTCGACGGGATCGTGCGGGAGATCCTGGTCGAGAACGCGGAGCCCGTAGAGTACGGCCAGGTGCTGTTCCGCATCGAGCCGGCGGGGTCGTGAGGCCGGCCAAACGACATGTTCCGGAAGATTCTGATTGCCAACCGGGGCGAGATCGCCCTACGCGTCATCCGTGCGTGCCGGGAGCTCGGGATCCGAACGGTCGCGGTCTACAGCGAGGCGGACCGGGATTCGCTGCACGTGCGTTTCGCGGATGAGGATGTCTGCATCGGGCCGGCGCCGGCTCGGGAGAGCTACCTGAACATCCCGCGGATCATCGCGGCGGCGGAGATCACCGGGGCCGATGCGATCCACCCGGGATACGGCTTCCTGGCGGAGAACGCGGAGTTCGCGGAGATCTGCGAGCATTCGCGGATCACGTTCATCGGGCCGAGCGCCGAGCAGATCCGGGTGATGGGGGACAAGGCGGTGGCGCGCCGGACGATGGCGGAGGTCGGGGTTCCGACGGTGCCGGGGAGCGCGGGCGCGGTCGCCGACGTGGAGGACGCGATCCGGATCGCGCACGAGATCGGCTTCCCGGTGCTGATCAAGGCGGCGGCGGGGGGCGGCGGGAAGGGGATGCGCGTCGCGCCGGACGAGGCGACCTTCCCGAAGCAGTTCGTTGCGGCGCAGCGCGAGGCCGAGGCGGCGTTCGGCGATCCATCGGTCTACCTCGAGAAGTTCCTGTCGCGTCCTCGTCACGTCGAGATCCAGCTCCTGGGCGACAAGCACGGCCGGATCGTGCACCTCGGAGAGCGTGAGTGCTCGATCCAGCGGCGGCACCAGAAGCTGATCGAGGAGGCGCCGTCGCCGGTGATGACGGAGGAGCTGCGGGCGCGGATGGGCGAGGCCGCGGTTCGGGGGGCGGAGGCGATCGGCTACGTCTCGGCGGGTACGATCGAGTTCCTGCTCGACGAGGATGGCAGCTTCTACTTCATGGAGATGAACACCAGGATCCAGGTGGAGCATCCGGTGACCGAGTTGGTCACGGGGGTCGACCTGGTGAAGGAGCAGATCCGGATCGCGGCGGGGGAGCGGCTCTCGATACCGGAGGGTCCGGTGGAGCTGCGGGGCCACGCGATCGAGTGCCGGATCAACGCCGAGGACCCGAGTCGCGGGTTCGCGCCGAGCCCGGGCACGATCACGATCTTCCACCCGCCGGGCGGGCCCGGAGTCCGCGTCGACACGCACGCCTACGCGGGGTACCGCGTGCCGCAGTACTACGACTCGCTGATCGCGAAGCTCCTGGTGCACGGCAACACGCGGTCCGAGGCGCTGGCGCGGATGCGGCTGGCGCTGGAGTCGTTCATCATCGAGGGCGTGCACACCACGATCCCCTTCCTGTTGGAGCTTCTCGACGATCCCGACTTCATCGCGGGGAACATCGACACGAAGTTCCTGGACCGGCGGATGGCGGAGCGGGCGGCGGCGACGTGAGACTCGATGTCTGTTTCACGCCGGGCGAGGTCGCTGCGGCCGAGCTCGGGGGAAGGGTCGCCGTCGTCCTGGACGTGCTGCGGGCGACGAGCACGATCGTGGAGGCCCTCGCGAACGGCGCACGAACGGTCTTCCCGGCGCCGAGCATCGACGAGGCGATCCAGCGGGTCCGGCCGCACCCGGGGCAGCGGGTGAGCGCCTCTCGGTTGCGTGCGTTGCTCGCCGGCTCGGAGATCCGCGAGTCGCACCGGTACGGGGATCCTCGGGTGCAGGACGCGTACTCGCTGCGCTGCATGCCGCAGGTCCACGGGGCGGCGAGGCAGGCGATGGCGTACGTGCGGCAGGTGCTCGAGATCGAGGCGAACAGCGCGACGGACAACCCGCTGATCTTCCCGGAAGAGGAGCGGACGCTGAGCGGCGGGAACTTCCACGGCCAGCCGGTCGCGCAGGTGCTCGACCTCCTGGCGATGGCGTGCGCGGACCTGGCGAGCATCAGCGAGCGACGGATCGCGCGCCTCGTCGACCCTGCGCTTTCGGGGCTCCCGGCGTTTCTCACCGCGGACCCGGGGGTCAACTCGGGGCTGATGATGGCGCAGATCGTCGCCGCCTCGCTGGTCACGGAGCTGAAGCTGAAGGCGGTCCCGGCGAGCGTCGACTCGGTCCCGACGGATGCGAACAAGGAGGACCACGTCTCGATGGGGGTTGCGGCGGCGCTGAAGCTGCGAGACGCCGTGGCGCTCTTGGAGACGATGCTGGCGCTGGAGCTGATGACGGCGGCCCAGGGGCTGGAGTTCCTGAAGCCTCTGCGGCCAGGTCGGGGTGTGGAAAGGGCGTACGAGCGGGTGCGCGAGGTGGTCCCGCCGCTCGACCGCGACCGTCAGCTCTCCGGGGACATCGCCGCGGTCGAAGCGTTGGTCCGCGAGGGCGCCTTCGCGCGGATCTGGGAGGAGTGCGGAGGGGCACCATGAGCGCGACCCTCTTCGTCGGCGTCGGGCAGGTCGTCACCTGTGAGACCGCGGACGGGAGGAGCGTCCGGAGCGGTACCGCCGTCGCGGTCATGAACGGGCGGATCGCCGCGATCGGGGCGGAAGGCGAGTTGGTGGGGCGCTTCGCGGATGCCGAGCGGGTCCACTGCGGGGGGCGGGTCCTCACGCCGGGGTTCGTCGACTCCCACACGCACGCCCTCTTCGGGCGCTGGCGGGCGGAGGAGTACGCACTCCGATGCCGCGGCGTGCCGTACATGGAGATCGCGCGGCGGGGCGGCGGGATCAACGCCTCGGTCAACGACCTCCGGTCCCGATCGGAGGACGAGCTGGTCGAGCTCGCCCGGCCTCGCCTCAGGGAGATGCTGCGCCTCGGGACGACGACCGCCGAGGTGAAGAGCGGGTACGGGCTCCGGACCGAGGATGAGCTCAAGATGCTGCGCGCGATCCGGCGGCTGAACCAGGAGGGTCCGATCGAGCTGGTGCCGACCTTCATGGGCGCGCACGAGTTCCCGCCCGAGTACCGCGACCGGCGGAGCGCGTACGTCGAGCAGATCACGCAGGAGATGATCCCGGCGGTCGCCGAGGCGGGACTCGCGGTCTTCTGCGATGTCTTCATGGAGCCCGGGGTCTTCAGCGGGATCGAGGCGAGGCGCATCCTGGAGGCGGGTCGGGCGCACGGGCTCTGGCCGAAGTTGCACGCCGACGAGCTCGAGTATTCGGGGGGCGCGGAGCTGGCCGTCGAGTTGGGGGCCGCCTCGGCGGATCACCTCGGCCAGGTCAGCGACGAGGGGATCCGCGCCCTCGCCCGCAGCGACACGGTCGCGACGCTGCTTCCGGCGACGCTCTTCTTTCTCGGGCGGAAGCAGTACGCTCCCGGGCGACGCCTCCTCGATGCCGGGGCGAAGGTTGCGCTGGCGACGGACTTCAACCCGGGCTCCGCGCCGTCGCCGAGCATGCCGCTCGTCCTCACGATCGCGTGCTCGCAGATGGGCTTCGACCCGCTCGAAGCGCTGGTCGCGGCGACGGCCGGGGGCGCCCGGGCGCTCCGGCTCGAGGATGGCCGCGGCACGCTTCGCCCCGGCGCGCCGGCGGATCTCGTGCTCTGGGATGCCGCCGACTACCGCGAGATCCCGTACCGCTTCGGCTCGCCCCTCGTCCGGGGCGTGTGGAAGCGCGGCGTTCGCGTCGCATGAGGATCGGGATGCGCCCGGGATCCCACGACCGGCGACTTCGCGGCGACGTTGCGGGGCGGAGTTCACGGGGCAACCGGCCCCGGGAAGAGGCGGTCGGCGCTTGTTCCCGCGACGGGCGGACTCTATCTTCGACGCGATGACCGACGCCGTCCTCGAAGCGGTGCCCAACTTCAGCGAAGGGCGGGACGCGCGGGTCGTCGATGCGATCGTGGAGGCGATCGCCGCCGCCGGCGCCGACGTGCTCGACCGGACCATGGATCCGGACCACCATCGGTCGGTCGTCACGCTGGTCGGCCCGCCGGAGGTCGTCGAGCGGGCGACGATCGCGGGGGCTCGAGTCGCCGTCGAGCGGATCGACCTCCGCGCCCACCGTGGGGTGCACCCACGGGTCGGGGCACTGGACGTCCTGCCGTTCGTTCCCCTGGTCGGATTGACGATGGAGGACGCCCGCGAGGTCGCGTGGCGCGTCGGCCGTGCGCTGGTCGAAGAGGTCGGCGTGCCCGTCTACTTCTACGGGCAGGCCTCGGACCCGCCCGGTCGCCGGCTCGCGGAGCTGCGGCGGGGGGGCTTCGAAGCGCTCGTCGACGCCTGGCCGGACGACCGGCGACCGGACCTGCTGCCGCCGGCGTGGCCGCACCCCGGCGCGCACCCGACCGCCGGGGTCGTGTGCGTCGGCGCGCGGCCGATATTGCTGGCGTGGAACGTCTTCCTTGAGGGCATCGCCCTCGCCGAGGCGCGCCGGATCGCGGCGACGATCCGCGAGACCGGGGGCGGGTTCCCCGGGCTGCGGGCCCTGGCGCTGGAGCTCCCCCGGCGGGGCGCGATCCAGGTGTCGATGAACCTCGAGGATCCCCGTCTGTCCTCGCCGATGGCCGTGTTCCGCCGGATCGAGGAGCTCGCCGCGGCGGCCGGCGGTCGCGTCGTCGAGACGGAGGTCATCGGGATGCTACCCGACGAGCTGGTGCTGGAAGCCGCGGCCGAACGGCTCGGGTTGGCCGACCCGGCCCTGCGGCGAATGCTGTCGCGTCGCCTGGTCGAGCACCTGGCGACCCATCGTGGCGACCCGGACCCTGGAGAGGGATGAAGTCCGTCGCGAAGTTGAAGGAGCAGGCCCGCCTCCACGAGCAGCGGGAGGAGTGGGACAAGGCCATCCAGGCCTACCGGCAGATCCTCGAAATGGCCGACCCCGCGGAGGGGGAGGTCGAGCTGAGCATCTACAACCGCGTGGGCGACCTGCACCTCCGCGTCGGTCGTCAGGCGGAGGCGGTCGGGTTCTACGAACAGGCGGCCGACCGCTACGCGGAGGCGGGGTTATACAACAACGCCATCGCGCTGTGCAACAAGGCGCTCCGCCACGCACCCCACCGCATCGACCTCTACCGGCGGCTGGGCCAGCTCAGTGCGGCGCAGGGCTTCTTCACGGACGGCCGGCGTTGGTACCAGGAGTTTGCGGAGCGGAAGATCAAGCTCGGCGACCCGGAGGCGGCCCTCGAGGCGCTGGAGGAGTTCGCGGAGGCTTCGTCCGAGGCGGAGGACCGCGAGATTCTCGCCGAGCGGCTCCTGGCCCTCGACAGGACGGAACGGGCTCTCGAACAGCTCCGCCTGGCCTACCGCATGCGCCTGCGCGCGGAGGAGACCGACGCGGCCGAGGCGGTGCGCGCCCGGATCCTGGAGCTCGATCCCGGAGCCGATCTCACCGACATCGAGCTCGGCCTGGATGAGCCTTCCCCGGAAGGGGACAGGGGGGAGTACGACGGTGAGCTCCCCGGCCTGGGGCTCGAGTCGGCCGCGGCTTCCGCCGGACTCGGCGCCGTCGATTCTGACGCCGTCGGCTTCGAGACGGATGGGTTGGCGGACGTGGAGGATGGAGGGACGGGGGACGAGGCGGTGGCATGCACCGCGGATGGATTCGAGCCGACGGCGTACGGGGAGGTTGAGCCGGATCCTGAGCCGGACGTCGCCGCGGGAGCTGCCGCGCTCGACTTCGACGGCGGCGACGCGGTGCTCGCCGAGCCGGACGTTTCGGCGGAGGTCGACGATGAGGAGACGGAGTTCGTCGCCCCCCTGCCGCTCCTCGACACGGGCATCGAGTTCGGGGAGGTCGCGATCGAAGCCGAGGCCGCCGACACGGTGGAGCCCGTGGGCGAGCCCGAGGGCGTGGAAACCGCCGCGCCCGCCGTGTGGGGGGACAACGTGGCGGCGACGGACGATTACGTCGACCTGGCCTCGCTCCTCGCAGACGACGAGGTTGACGTGGGGACGCGCTTCGTCGTCGAAGGGATCGAGCCGACGGGGGACGAGGACCGGGATTTCCTCGCGACCCTGGCCGAGTTCAAGGCGAAGGTCTCGGAGCACGTCGGGGTCGACGATCCCGCGAGTCACTACGACCTCGGGCTGGCCTTCAAGGAAATGGGGCTGGTCGACGAGGCGATCGCGGAGTTCCAGGTCGCGCTACGTGGCACGACCGATCGGCTGAAGATCCTCGAGGAGCTGGGCCACTGCTTCTACCTCAAGGGGCAGTACGCCATTGCGACCAAGATTCTCGAGCGCGCGCTCCAGCTCCCGGTCGACGACGACGCGGGGCTCCTGGGGGTCTACTACCAGCTCGGCCGGAGCCTCGAGGAGCTGGGCCGCACGGCGGAGGCGCGGGACGCGTACGAGCGCGTCGTGGCCGTGGACATCCATTTCAAGGACGCGGCCGAAAGGCTGGAGCGCCTTTGACAACGGGATCGGCCAAGCGTAGCTTTCCGGCCGTTCGCCACACCCACGATCCCGGTAGGGAGTTGATGCTTCGCACGGCACTGCCGAAGCTCTCTCAGATCCAGCGGCCGGTCCGTCACCGACTCGAAGGCGTCGTCGACGAGCTACGCCGGATCGTCCTTTCGGACTTCCCCGCGATCGAGGAGGTCAACGACTACCTCCTCGCGGTTCGGGGGAAGCTCTTCCGGCCGACGTTGCTGCTCCTGGCCAACCAGATCGGATCGAACCCGCGACCCGAGGCCGTGACGCTGGCCGCGGTCGTGGAGCTGGTCCACCTGGCGACGCTGGTGCACGACGATGCGGTGGACCACTCGGTCCTGCGCCGGGGGATGCCGACGGTCGCCGCGCTCTGGAACCATCAGAGCGCGATCATCATGGGCGACTATCTCTACAGCCGGTCGGTCAGCGAGCTGGCGTCGCTGGGCGACGTGGAGTTGATCCGTGTCCTCTCACGCGCGGCGAACGAGATGAGCGTCGGCGAGATGCGTCAGCTCGCCTCGTGCGATGCGCTTCAGTACACGGAGACCGAGTACTACCGGCTCATCGCTTGCAAGACGGCGTCGCTCATGTCCGCGGCCTGCGAGATGGGTTCGCTGGCCGGGGCGCGCGAGCACCGTGAGGCGCTGGCGCATTACGGGCACCAGCTCGGCATGGCGTTCCAGGTCGTCGATGACCTGCTGGACTACACCGAGACCGAGGCGGTGACGGGGAAGCCGTCGGGACACGATCTCCGCGAGCACAAGGTCACGCTCCCGCTGATCGCCGCGCTTGGGGAGATGGACGCCACGACGCGGCGCGAGGTCGAGGCGTTCTTCGCCGACCCGGAGCCGACGGACGACGGGATCGCCCGTGTGGTCGGCCTGGTGCGCGAGTACGGTGGCCTCGATTATGCCCGTCGGCGTGCCGAGCAGTTCGGCGCCGAGGCGACGGCCGCACTGGCGGGCCTCCCGCCGGGCGAGGCGACCGACGCACTCCACGATGCGGTCACCTACGTGATCGGCCGGCGACGGTAGCGCAATGGAACCTCGACATCGGGTGGCTGTACGATGATTGGCCCGCGACGGCGAAATCTCGGTCGGCTGGTCTGGCCCGTGGTCGTCGGTCTCTTCCTGGGCGCGCTCTTCACCAAGTTGGCGGTGGTGTACATGCCGGAGAGCGCCGCTCGCAAGTTCCTGACGACCTCGGTCTCGGCCTCGCTCGGCCCGCTCGGCATCGACCTGATCGCGATCGCGCTGGTGATCGGTCCTCTGACGATCAATCTGAACGCGCTCACCCTGGTCGGGATCCTGCTGGTCGCGCTCGTCGTGCGGTCCTGGCTCTAGCAAGCATACAACGCGGAGTAGAACGATGCCTTTCGGTCTGGGGATGTGGGAGGTCGTCCTGATCCTGCTGGCCATCCTGCTCGTCTTCGGTCCCCGTCGACTGCCGGAGCTGGGTGGCGCGCTGGGGAAGGGGATCCGGGAGTTCCGGCGCTCGGTTACGGACCTCAAGTCGGAGCTCGCGCAGGTGACGACCGAGACCACGGACGCGGTGAAGGCCGCCCCCAAGCCGGCCGGGGCGGTGACGGCGGGGGCGGAGGCGCCCGCGGCGACCGCGAAGAGCGACGCAGTGGCGGCGGAGAAGAAGGAGAGCTGATCCTCGGCACGACACCCCCTCCTGGGCAGGCGCCCGGATCGGACCGGAAACGGAACAGCGCCCGGCGATGAGCCAGGCGCTGTTCCGTTTCTTGGGGTTGCCGATCGTCGGAGGGCGACGGCGCGGCGACGCGTGTGCCGCGAGGGACCGATCCGCCGCCCTCCGCGGCGGGCCTCTACCGCGCCGAGGCGCTCAGCACCTTGGCGCGGTTGTCGACGACCTTGGCGTTCTCGCGGAGCGAGGCCAGGAACCGGTTCCACCGCTCCTGTTCGAGACCCAGAGCGAGCTGCTCGCGCAGCTGGTCCTTGCGGGCCTCGAACTCGGCGCGGTCGGCCGGGAACCGCTCGACCGTCTGAATGATGAAGAACGCGCCCTGCGCCTCCACGAGGCCGGAGGTCTGGCCCGCTTCGAGACCGAACGCCGTGCCGATCGCGGCGTTCGCCTGGCCGAGGCCCGGGACGTAGTCGGTCCGGGAGAACGGCTCCGTCTCGCGGACCACGATGCCGTTCGCTTTCGCGGCCTCGTCGAGGGATGCCTGGCGGACCTTGTCGACCAGGTCGCGCGCGATCTTCCTCGCCTCGTCGATCTTCTTGTTGGCCAGGAGCCGCGCACGGATCCCCGGCGCCGCCTCCTCGAGGGTGAGCGTCCCGGCCGGGACCGCCTCGACCAGCTCGACCATGTAGTAGGCGGTCGGCGTCTCGAAGACCGGGCTGACGTCGCCCTTCTTGGCCTCGTTGAACGCCCAGTCGGCGGCATCGTCGAGGCGGCCGAGCCCCGCCACGAACGGGAGCCCCTCGGTGATCTCGGCCGTGCGGACCGAGAGGCCGAGCCGCTCCGCGGCATCGGCGAGGCTCATCGATTCACCGAGGCGCTCGAGGGAGTCGGCGCGCTCCAGGAGGGCGTCCTCGCTCTCGGCGGTGCGCTGGATCGGGATCAGGATGTGACGCGCCGTCGCCTCGTCCGCCGTCCGCTTCTGGACCTGGATGATGTGGAACCCGTAGGGGGTCTCGACCGGCTCGCTCACCTGGTTGATGCGCAGCGACCAGACCGCCTGCTCGAAGGCCGGCACCATCTGGCCCTTGCCGAAGGTGCCCAGATCGCCACCCAGCGCGGCGGAACCCGGATCGGCCGACTCGCGGCGGGCGACCTCGGCGAAGTCCGCGCCGTCGACGATCTCCTTGCGCACCGCGAGGGCGCGCTCACGGGCGGCGGCGGTGTCGGCCGCCGTCGGCGCCTTGTCCAGCGCGACCAGCCGCAGCGAGGCCCGGGCCGGCCGCTGGAAGTCGTTGCGGTGGGAGCGATAGAACGCCTCGACCTCCGCGTCGGTGACGGTGACCGCCTCGTCGCCGATCATCGCCTCGGGGTCGAGGGCGATGAACCGGGCGCGCACCTTCTCGTTCTGATCCTGCCAGAGCCGCCAGAGCTCGCCCTCGGTCATGTACGACCCCGCCGTCACCTGGCGGTACAGCTTGTTGCGCGCGATCAGGTCGCGGTAGTACGCCTCGAGCTGGAGGAGGAGCTGATCATCGACCGCCGGGGAGGCGAGGAACTGCTGGTACTTCGCCAGATCGAACTGGCCGTTGGTCTGGAAGAGCTCGTTCGCGTAGAACTCCGGTGGCGGCGCGATCCTCGCCGCCTGGCGAACCTCGGCATCCGAGGCCGTGATCCCCCGCTTCCGCAGCTCCTGCTGGACCAGCATCTCCATGACGAGCTGGTTCCACGCCGCCTCTTCGATCTCACGGTTCTGCGCCGCGGTGATCGGCCCGTCCTGAAGCTGCTGCTGTTGCCGGTAGAGGCCCTCGTAGACCGCGCGGAACTGCGTGTAGTTGACCGGGTCGCCGTTGACGCGGCCGATCTCTCCGCCGCTGGCCTGGGCGCTGCTCCGACCGCTCAGATCCATGCCCCACTCGAAGACCATGAGGGCGATGAAGGCGAGCGCCGTCAACAGCATGATCCACTTCGTGTTCTCGCGCATCGTACGCATCATAGGGCCACTGCTCCGCAACCGAACGGCGTGGATGGTTTAACGAGGTGCGCAAACAGTAAAATCTAGCTGTGCGCGGCTTTGGTTTCAACCCGACAGGGCGGGGGAGGTTCCCGGCCAGGGGACGACCGCGTTGACACGTGGGCGCGAGGGCTTCTATTTTCTGTACCTCGCCCGAGCACCTTGCCGTCGTACCTCCTTGGAGCTGGTGGAATGGCCGAGTCCCAGCGCGACGAAATCGCGAAACTGGAGTCGCTGTATTCGGCGAATCCCGAGGGCCGGATTTTTACGCATCTGGCCGAGGCGTACCGCAAGGCGGGCGACCTCGAGCGCGCGCGGGAGACGGTCGAGCGCGGATTGCGCAGGCATGCGGATTACTCGAGCGCTCACGTCGTCCTCGGGCGCATCTTGTTGGACCAGAAGGATTTCAGGGGCGCGGAGGAGGCGTTCCGGCGGGTGCTGGCCCTCGACCCGGAGAATCGGGTCGCGTTGCGTGCGGTCGCCGACCTCGCCCGGGACGACGGGCGTATCGCCGAAGCGCTCGGCTATTACCGGGAAATCCTGCTCATCGATCCCACGGACGAAGCGGTCGAGGCGATCGCCCGCGAGTTGGAGGCCCAGGTCGGGGGGACGACGGAGCCGGGGGGCGATCCGATTTCCGGTCCATTCGAGGCGGGGTTCGGTCCGGAGGATGGGTACGGCTACGGGGGTGGGATCGACTTCGATGCATCGGGGCGCGATCCGTTCGCGGCGCCGATGGACGTCGGCAGCGAAGTGGAAACGTCGGGTGAGGGGTGGGTCGCGTTCGAGCCGATCGATATTGGTGCGGGCGGGCTCACCGAGGGGTGGCTCGATCTGGGCTCCATCTCGCTGACGGAGGACGTGGCCCCGGCGACGGAAGGTGCGGCCCTCGGCGAGGTCTCGGGTGGATCCGACGACGCGGGTGCGATGGACGCAGCGGGCGCCGACGTGGCGGGGGAAGAGGTGGAGCCGCTCGCCAGCGATGCCGCGATCGAAGGCGCCATCGCAGCGGAGCCGGAGGAGGACGTGACGGCCGCGTGGCCGGCGGATGCCGTCTGGAGCGACGGGAGCGCCGAGGGGCACGGGGCCGAGGAGGAGGTTGGTTTCGCCGACCTCGATGCGTGGCGCGATGACTTTGAGTTCGCGGATCCCGTCGCTGCGGCCGATGCGGAAGAGTCCGGCGACGGGGAGGCGATCGTCGCGGCCGGGGGCTTCGAAGATGAGCTCGTGCTGGACGACGTCGTCGTGGAGGAGGACGTTCGCGACGACGTCATCGCCGAAGCCGCCGTCGACGAGTGGGGCGTCGCGCTGGACGCCGATCGCGAGGAGGTCGTCGCGAGTGACTTCGAGGTGGGCGAGGTCGTCGCTGATGGGGCGGGCGAGGTGGAGGCTGTCGCGGATGGGGCCTTCCCGGATGAGGTCATTGTAGGCGAAGCCGTCGGGGACGAGGCTGTCCCGGAGCCGGCTCTCGTCGAGCCGGTCGTCGCGGACGAAGCCGTTTTGGACCCGGTCGTCGCGGATCCGGTGGCTGCGGATGACAGCCTTACGGGTGAAGTCGGCGCGGTTGAGACCATCGCGGGCGAGGCTGCCGCGGATGCCGCCGTCGAGGGCGGTGCACCGGCGATCGAGGAGGAGCTCCGGGGCGAGGAGGATGCCTTCGGGCCGGTCGTGACGGAGACGATGGCCGAGCTCTACGCGGGGCAGGGGTTGTACGCCCGGGCGGCGGAGGTCTACAGGGAGCTGCTGCGTGGGCGGCCGGACGACGAGCGGCTCCGTGCGAAGCTGCGCGAGGCGGAGCTTGGGGATGAGGCGTCGAGGGCGAGGGTCGCGCCGATGGCCGGCCGGCCGATCTCGGCGTACCTCCGGGGGCTCCTCGGGTTCGCCGTCGCGCCGCGGGAGGCGGTATCCGGCGAGGTTCGGCTCGGGGACGAGTCGGAGGAGCTGGAAGCGACGATCGACGAGGGCTCGGACGACGCGATCCTGATCCTGGACGAGTCGATGATCGTCGAGGAGGCCGCGGAGGAGGACGAATTCGACCGGCTCTTCGCGCGCTCGGGTGAGCGGAATCCGCCGGTGGCGCCGATGTCGACGGAAACGGGTTCGCCTGCGGCTGGCGGACCGTCGCCGATGCAGACGCCTTCGTCGGCGGATCCGAAGGGGAGCGGACCGGGGTCGGCGGGCGAAGATGATGACGATCTCGAGATGTTCCGCGCGTGGCTCCAGAACCTGAAGCGTTGACGATCGGCGTCCTTCACGGGCCGAACCTGAATCTGCTGGGTCGGCGTGAACCGGAGGTATACGGCAGGACGACGCTCGGGGAGATCGATGCCCGGCTGATCGAGGTCGCGGCGGAGCTGGGGGTGGCGGTCGAGGCGTTCCAATCGAACGCCGAGGGGGAGCTGATCGATTGGATCCACGCGCAGGCCGATCGGGTGGCCGGCTTCGTGGTGAACGCGGGCGCCTACACCCACACGAGCGTTGCGTTGCGCGACGCGCTGGTGGGGGTCGGGCGCCCGTTCGTAGAGGTGCATTTGTCGAACGTGTACGCTCGGGAGCCGTTCCGGCGCCGTTCGCTGCTGGCGCCGGTCGCGGTCGGGGTGGTGACGGGGTTCGGCGCGGAGAGCTACGTCCTGGGGCTGATCGGCTTGGTCCGTCGGCTCCGTGAGGGCGGTTCACGAGTGGAATGAGGAAAGGTTGGGATGCCTGAGATGGCAGGGAAGCGGTCGGAACGGCAGCGGGGGAACGCGACCGCGTCGGCAGCGGGGTCGGCGGAGGTCGCCCCGCGGCAGGCGGCGCCAATGGGGGCGGGCCAGCTCATGATCGATCTCGATTTCCTGCGGGGCCTCATCGCGGCGGTCGATCAGAGCGGGATCGATTCGCTCGAGATCCATAGGGCGGGGACGCGGATCCGGATCGCGAAGACGCCTCCTCCGGCGGCGGTCGCGGCGCCGCACGCCGCGCCGGCGACGGTGATCCCGGCCGCGCCGTCGGTTCCTGTGGCTTCGACGGCCGCGGCGGCTGCGCCGGCGGCCGTCGAGCCCGCCCCGGCGGCGGAGGCGCCGGCGAAGAATCTGATCGAGGTGAAGTCGCCGATGGTGGGGACGTTCTACCGGGCGCCTGCGCCCGAGGCGCCCCCGTACGTCGAGGTGGGGAGTCAGGTCACGAAGGGCCAGACGCTCTGCATCCTCGAGGCGATGAAGCTGATGAACGAGCTGGAGTCGGAGGTCGACGGGATCGTGCGGGAGATCCTGGTCGAGAACGCGGAGCCCGTAGAGTACGGCCAGGTGCTGTTCCGCATCGAGCCGGCGGGGTCGTGAGGCCGGCCAAACGACATGTTCCGGAAGATTCTGATTGCCAACCGGGGCGAGATCGCCCTACGCGTCATCCGTGCGTGCCGGGAGCTCGGGATCCGAACGGTCGCGGTCTACAGCGAGGCGGACCGGGATTCGCTGCACGTGCGTTTCGCGGATGAGGATGTCTGCATCGGGCCGGCGCCGGCTCGGGAGAGCTACCTGAACATCCCGCGGATCATCGCGGCGGCGGAGATCACCGGGGCCGATGCGATCCACCCGGGATACGGCTTCCTGGCGGAGAACGCGGAGTTCGCGGAGATCTGCGAGCATTCGCGGATCACGTTCATCGGGCCGAGCGCCGAGCAGATCCGGGTGATGGGGGACAAGGCGGTGGCGCGCCGGACGATGGCGGAGGTCGGGGTTCCGACGGTGCCGGGGAGCGCGGGCGCGGTCGCCGACGTGGAGGACGCGATCCGGATCGCGCACGAGATCGGCTTCCCGGTGCTGATCAAGGCGGCGGCGGGGGGCGGCGGGAAGGGGATGCGCGTCGCGCCGGACGAGGCGACCTTCCCGAAGCAGTTCGTTGCGGCGCAGCGCGAGGCCGAGGCGGCGTTCGGCGATCCATCGGTCTACCTCGAGAAGTTCCTGTCGCGTCCTCGTCACGTCGAGATCCAGCTCCTGGGCGACAAGCACGGCCGGATCGTGCACCTCGGAGAGCGTGAGTGCTCGATCCAGCGGCGGCACCAGAAGCTGATCGAGGAGGCGCCGTCGCCGGTGATGACGGAGGAGCTGCGGGCGCGGATGGGCGAGGCCGCGGTTCGGGGGGCGGAGGCGATCGGCTACGTCTCGGCGGGTACGATCGAGTTCCTGCTCGACGAGGATGGCAGCTTCTACTTCATGGAGATGAACACCAGGATCCAGGTGGAGCATCCGGTGACCGAGTTGGTCACGGGGGTCGACCTGGTGAAGGAGCAGATCCGGATCGCGGCGGGGGAGCGGCTCTCGATACCGGAGGGTCCGGTGGAGCTGCGGGGCCACGCGATCGAGTGCCGGATCAACGCCGAGGACCCGAGTCGCGGGTTCGCGCCGAGCCCGGGCACGATCACGATCTTCCACCCGCCGGGCGGGCCCGGAGTCCGCGTCGACACGCACGCCTACGCGGGGTACCGCGTGCCGCAGTACTACGACTCGCTGATCGCGAAGCTCCTGGTGCACGGCAACACGCGGTCCGAGGCGCTGGCGCGGATGCGGCTGGCGCTGGAGTCGTTCATCATCGAGGGCGTGCACACCACGATCCCCTTCCTGTTGGAGCTTCTCGACGATCCCGACTTCATCGCGGGGAACATCGACACGAAGTTCCTGGACCGGCGGATGGCGGAGCGGGCGGCGGCGACGTGAGACTCGATGTCTGTTTCACGCCGGGCGAGGTCGCTGCGGCCGAGCTCGGGGGAAGGGTCGCCGTCGTCCTGGACGTGCTGCGGGCGACGAGCACGATCGTGGAGGCCCTCGCGAACGGCGCACGAACGGTCTTCCCGGCGCCGAGCATCGACGAGGCGGTTCGCTTGGCGCAGAACATTGGGCGAGAGCAGGTATTGCTCTGCGGCGAGCGCCGCAGCCTCCCGGTCGAGGGATTCGACTTCGGCAACTCCCCGCGGGACTACACCGCCGAGCGGGTGTCGGGGAAGTCGCTGGTCCTGACCACGACCAACGGGACGCCGGCATTGCTGTCGAGCTCGGGCGCGAGGCGGACGCTCGTCGGTTCGTTCCTGAACCTCGAGGCGGTCGTCGATGCATTGGCGGCGGATGGCGGTCCGGTCACGGTGATTTGCGCGGGTCGCGAGAAGCGGTTCGCGCTGGACGACGCGATCTGCGCCGGCGCGATCGTGCTGGGGCTGCGGCGTCGACTCGATGGGTCGCTGGAGCTGAACGACGCGGCCGTGGCCGCGGAGCTTTTGGCGCAGTCCCGTCTCCCGGACCTGGAGCGGTGCCTCGGCGAGACGGCGGCCGGGCGTCAGCTCTTCGAGGTCGGGCTCGGCGAGGATGTGGCCTACTGCGCGTCGATCGACCGCCATCGTGTCGTCCCCCAGTACCGGGACCGCCAGGTCGTCCTCTAGAGCGGTCTGTCGTCCATGCTCAACGAGAAGCAGCAACGCGAGTTGCTGGGGCTTTCGCTCCTGGCGCTCGCCCTCTTCACGGCGCTGAGCCTGGTGCCGCCCGGGTGGTTGGGCGCCGCGGGGGCGAGGCCGTTCCCGTCGGGCAACCTGATGGGCGTGGTCGGGCGGCTCGTCGCGCGGGGCGGGTTCCGGTTCTTCGGCGCCGGGATGCCGCTCGTGCCGGTCCTTCCCCTCCTGGGCGGGCTCGCCGCGTTCGGCGTGCTGTCGATGAGTGCGGCCCTTCGTGGCATCGCGCTGCTCGCCGGCCTTCTCGTCCTGATCCCCACGACGACGGCGCTTTTCACGCCTCTGACGGGATCGGGGGCGTGGGCGGCCTTCCCGGGCACGGCGGCCGGGTGGCTCGGTGCGACGCTGGGCGTTCCGCTCGTGGCGCTGCTGGGGCCTGTCGGCGCGGGCCTCGCCGTGCTCTTCGCGGGGGTCGCGCTCCCGGTCGCGACGGTGGGGTGGAATCCGCTGCGCGCGGCGGGTGGGCTCGGCCGCCGGGTGTGGGCGGGGGTGCGGGGGGCGCGCTCCGCCGGGGGCGTCGTTACGCCGCCGGCCGGCCCGGAGCCCGAGGAGGGAGGGGCGGAGGGGGGCGCGCGCGACCATGGGGAGCCCGACGTCGCCTTCGCCGGAGATCCGGGGCCGTGGTCGGCCGTGGAAGAGGATGTGGACCCGTTCGGCGACCTGGCGCCTGCCACGGTGGCCGCGGTGGATGCGGCCGAGCCGGCAGGCGTGAAGCGCGCGGACCGGAAGGCGACCCGGGAGGCGAAGAAGGGGAAGGGCGGCGCGAAGGCGGCCCCGGAGGTCCCCGTGTTCGACGACCCGGGCGACCCGGAATCGGGTGATCTGCCGCCGATCGGGCTGCTGACGGCACCGCCCGGGCGGGATGCCTCGCTGAGCGAGAAGGAGCTCGACCGCCTCGGCCAGGTCCTGATCGACACGCTCAAGACCTTCAAGGTCGAGGGGCAGATCGGCGGGAGGACGACGGGGCCGGTGGTCACGCAGTTCGAGGTGGTCCCGGCGCCGGGGGTGAAGGTCAACAAGATCGCGGCGCTGGATGCCGATCTTGCGCTCGCGCTCCGCGCGCCGAGCGTGCGGATCGTCGCGCCGATCCCGGGGAAGGGCGCCGTCGGCGTCGAAGTTCCGAACCCGACGCCGGAGGTGGTCTACCTGCGCGAGATCCTGGAATCGCCGGCGTTTGCCCGGGCCAAGGGCGCGCTGCCGCTCGCCCTCGGGAAAGACCTGACCGGGAAGCCGTACGTGACGGACCTCGCCCGGACGCCGCACCTCCTGATCGCGGGGGCGACGGGGTCGGGGAAGTCCGTCTGCGTCAACACGATCATCACCAGCCTCATCTACAAGCACTCGCCCCGGACGCTGCGACTGCTCATGGTCGACCCGAAGATGGTCGAGTTGAGCATGTACGGCGACCTGCCTCACCTGCGCCACCCTGTCGTGACCGATCCCAACGATGCGGCGATCGTCCTGAAGTGGGCGGTCCTCGAGATGGAACGGAGGTACGCGCTCCTCTCGGTCAACGGGGTACGGTCGCTGGCGGAGTTCAACCGGCGGGTGGAGGAGGGCGTGCCGCTGCGGCGCCCGGAGGCGGAGGGCGACGAAGGCGATCCGGATCGCTGGCTCTACCAGGATGGCCCGCTCCCGTACATCGTCGTCGTGGTCGACGAGCTCGCCGACCTGATGATGGCGGTGCAGTCGGAGATCGAGAAGCCGCTCGCCCAGCTCGCGCAGAAGGCGCGGGCGATCGGGATTCACCTCATCGTGGCGACGCAGCGGCCGAGCGTGAACGTGATCACGGGGCTGATCAAGGCCAACTTCCCGAGCCGTATCGCGTTCCGGGTGAGCTCGAAGGTGGACTCGCGGACGATCCTCGACCAGAACGGTGCGGACGCGCTGCTGGGGAACGGGGACATGCTCTTCCTCCCGCCGGGGACGTCGGACCCGGTGCGGATCCAGGGGGCATTCCTCGCGACGGAGGACACCGAGCGGCTGATGGCGTGGTACCGTGAGATGCAACGGGAGCGTCCGGCGGAGGAGGAGGACATCCTGGAGGTCGTCCGTGCCCGCGAGGCGGAGGCGGCGGGGGAGGAGACGGGCGACGAGGCGCCGGAGGACCGCGATCCACTCTTCCGCCAGGCGGCGGAGGTCTGCATCCAATTCCAGCAGGGGTCGACATCGCTCCTCCAGCGGCGGCTTCGGATCGGGTACGGCCGGGCGGCGAGGATCATCGACCAGCTCCACCACGCGGGGATCCTCGGTCCGCCGGATGGGTCGAAGCCGCGCGAGGTGCTGGTGGGGATGGAGTCGCTGGACCACATCTGCGGGGAGGATTGAGGGCGCGCCGGTGGCGCGGCGGCGGCGTGGGAGGGGTGGGTGCCGCGGTGCGGCGGGGGCGGCCCGGCGGGCGGGGGGTGCCCTGCGGGCGGGAGGGGGCCGGCCTGGTGGCCGGCGGGGGGGTGGCCCTGTTGGGGCGGGGGCGGCGCGTGTGGCGCCGCGGGTGCTGCCGGCCTTCGGCCGGCGGGGGGCGGCCGCCGGCGGCGGTGGGGGGACGCCTGCCGCGGCGTGGCCGCGGGCGACCGGCCGCGGGCGACCGGAACGTGGGTTTCGGGGTCGTGTACCAAGACGATCACCGGGACCCGCTTTCTTTTCGGGCGATGAAGAAGATCCTGATCGTAGTCGGAGTGGCCGGCGCCGGGGCGGCGATCGCGTTCGGCGCGCGCAGGGAGTTCCTGGAGCACTCGGCCGTGGCGGAGCCGCAGGCCGCGGAGACCGCCGTCGGCGTGCCTGGCGGGCTGCAACCCTCACCGCCCCCGTCGGCCTCGCCGGTGGAGGCCGAGGCCGTGGAAGGCGAGGCATCGCGCACGACGTTGGACTCACCGGGGGGGGCCGCGCGGGCGGGTGGAGTCAGCGGCGATGCGGCGGGCGTGACCGTCGTCGAAGGGGCGGATCCCGTTGGCCGGGAGCGGAGCGGTCGGGCCGGCGGGATTGGATCCGGGAGTGAGGCCGGGGCGGCTGCGGGAGCGTCGAGCGAAGCGACCTCCGCGTCGGCCGACCCGGCTCCGGCCGTGGCCGAGCCGGAACCCCAGAGCCCCGATGTCGCGGCGATCCTCCAGCGGGCCTCGGCGGCATACGCGGAGGTTCGGTCGCTTCAGGCCGACTTCGTCCAGCGGACGGAGAACCCTCTGCTGCGGCGCACGATCACGAGCCGGGGCACGATCTACCAACGTCGCCCGGACCGATTCCTCATGCGGTTCTCGGAGCCGGAAGGGGACGTGATCGTGAGCGACGGCGGCCACATCTGGGTCTACTACCCGAGCGTCGACGAGAAGCAGGTCGTGCGGATGCCGGCGGGGGCGGGGGGAGCCGGGGGCGTCGACCTCCAGGCGCAGTTCCTCGGGGACCCGATGAAGCGATTCACGCCGACGTACGAAGGGCGGGAGGAGGTCGCGGGCCGGTCCGCGTACGTGGTCACGCTGGACCCACGGGAGCCCGTGGGCTACAGGCGGCTCAAGGTCTGGATCGATGCGCGAGACCACCTGGTCCGCCGCTTCGAGCTGACGGAGGAGAACGGGAGCGTGCGGCGCTTCGAGTTGACCAACCTGCGCATCAACCCGTCGCTCGGGGAGGAACTCTTCCGCTTCACGCCGCCGGCGGGGGCGCACGTCGTGGACAGGGGGTAGCGCCCCGCTCGCGATCGACGGGTCGCACCGGCAGATCGCCGGTGGTTCGTTGAACCGACGCCGCAGGCCCGGTATATTGCCGGCGCCTGCGGTTTTCACGAAGGTCGAGTGAGTCGAGATGGGTGAAGGAAAGGTGATCCGCCGGTCGCTCCCGGTACTTCCGACGGTCCCGTCGCCGGTCGTCGCCGGCGCGGCGACAGTCGGCCGGGGGGGCGGCGGCGCGCCGGTCCGTGTCGGGCTGGTCACGCTGGGCTGCGACAAGAACACGGTCGACAGCGAGCGGATCCTCGGCCGGCTGGTCGGCGCGGGGGCCGAGGTGTCGGGCGAGGTCGAGGGTGCGGATGTCGTCGTCGTCAACACCTGCGGCTTCATCGACCTGGCGAAGGAGGAGTCGGTCGACGCGATCCTGGAGGCGGTCCGACTCAAGGAGGCGGGGCGTACCCGCGCCGTCGTGGCGATGGGGTGCCTCGTGCAGCGCTACAAGGCGGAGCTCGAGGCCGAGATCCCGGAGGTGGACCTCTTCCTCGGGCTGACGGAAGCCGACCAGTTGATCCCGCGCCTGAGGGCGCGCGGTCTCCTCCCGGACCCGGACTCGCTCGTCCCGACGATGGAACGGCCGCTCCGGATCCTGACGACGGCGACCCCCCACACCTCCTACCTCAAGATCAGCGAGGGGTGCGACCACGGCTGCGCCTTCTGCGCGATCCCGCTCATGCGCGGGAAGCACCGCTCGACGCCGATCGAGGTGCTCGTCCGCGAAGCGCAGGAGCTGGAGGCGCGCGGCGTCGTCGAGCTGAACCTGATCAGCCAGGACACGACGTGGTACGGCCGGGACCTGGTCCGTGCCGCGGCGACGGGGCTCGCGACGAGGGGCGAGGATTCCGCGGAGTACTTCGTCGGCAAGCCGTTCGCGGGGATGGCGGGGGGCGACCCGCTGGCGGCGGCGGCACGCCTGGGGGGCGGCGGACTCGCGGGCGCGGCGGGATTTGCGGGCGCTGCGGGGCTCGCGGGCGCGGCGGATGGCGCGGTCGGCGTCGGAGCCGACCTTGCGTTGGGGGGGCCGGAGCGGCGGCGGGGGCTCCTCCCCGATCTCCTCCGGGCGCTCCTCGACGAGACCGGGATCCCGTGGTTCCGGCTCTTCTACATGTACCCGTCGGGGATCCAGCCGGAGCTGGTGGAGCTGATCGCCCGGGAGGAGCGGATCCTCCCGTACCTCGACATGCCGATCCAGCACGGCTCCGACGCGGTGTTGAAGCGGATGCGACGGCCGGAGCGTCGCGCGACGATCCTCGAACGCGTGCGTCGCCTCCGGGACGCCGTCCCCGGGTTGACGCTGAGGACGACGGTGATCGTGGGGTTCCCGGGAGAGACCGACGAGGAGTTCGAAGAGCTTCTCGACCTTCTCGAGGAGGTCCGGTTCGACCGCGTCGGCGCCTTCGCGTACTCGGTGGAGGAGGGGACGCCGGCGGCGACGATGGCGAACCAGGTTCCGGACGAGGTCAAGCGCGAGCGGCTCGAGCGGCTGTCGGACGTGCAGCGCGCGATCTCCCTCGAGAACCACGAGGCGCGGGTCGGGAGGATCGAGACGGTCCTCATCGACCACGCGGCGGACGCGGAGGGCGATGCGTACGGCAGGACGGCCGGCCAGGCGATCGACGTGGATGGAGTGACGCACGTGCAAGGTGCCGAGGGGGTGCGTCCCGGCGAGTTCATCCGGGTGCGCATCGTCGAGGCGGACGAAGATGATCTCTTCGCGGAGATGGTCGGCGATGAGTAGCGTGGCGGTGGCGAAGGAGAGTGCGCGACTCTTCGCGCGCGCGAAGGAGCTGATCCCGGGTGGGGTGAATTCGCCGGTCCGGGCGTTCCGCGCGGTCGGCGGCGAGCCGTTCTTCGTGGATCGGGCCGCGGGGGCGAGGATCCGCGACGTCGACGGGAACGAGTACATCGACTACGTCATGAGCTGGGGCGCGTTGATGTTGGGGCACGTGCACCCGGCGATCCGGAGCGCGATCGAGGAGGCGTTGGGCCGCGGCACGAGCTACGGCGCCCCGTGCGCCGCGGAGGTCGCCCTGGCCGAGCTGGTCGTCGGCATCGTCCCGTCGATCGAGATGGTCCGGATGGTCAACAGCGGGACCGAGGCGACGATGGCCGCGATCCGGGTCGCCCGCGGCGCCACCGGCCGGGACCTGATCGTCAAGTTCGCGGGGTGCTACCACGGCCACGGGGATGCCTTCCTGGTGCAGGCGGGGAGCGGGGTGGCTACGCTCGGCCTGCCGAACTCGCCCGGCGTGCCGGACCCGCTCGCGAGCCTGACGCTCACGGCGCCGTACAACGATCTGGCCGCCGTCGAGGAGCTCTTCCGGGTCCACGGCGAACGGATCGCCGCGGTGATCCTGGAGCCGGTGGTGGGGAACGCGGGGTTCATCCCCCCGGTCGACGGGTTCCTCGAGGGGCTCCGGCGCATCACGCGGGATTACGGTGCGCTGCTCATCTTCGACGAGGTCATGACCGGGTTCCGGGTCGCGCTCGGCGGGGCGCAGGCCCGATTCGGGGTGGAGCCGGACCTCACGACGCTCGGCAAGGTGATCGGCGGCGGGCTCCCTGTGGGGGCGTACGGCGGGCGGCGCGACCTGATGGAGCGGGTCGCGCCGTCGGGGCCGATCTACCAGGCCGGAACCCTGTCGGGGAACCCGCTGGCGATGGCGGCGGGGCTCGCGCAGGTGCTCTTCCTCCGGGAGACCGACCCCTACGCCGAGCTGGAGCGCCGGGGCCGCCGCCTCGTGGATGGGATCGTCGAGGCGGCGCGCGAGGTCGGCATTCCGGCGTGGGGGGATGCCGCGGGGGCGATGTGGGGGGTGCACTTCACCGAGGGGCCGGTCCGCGACTTCGAGGGCGCGAAGCGCGCGGACACCGCGTTTTTCGGTCGGTTCTTCCAGGCGGCACTGCGCCGCGGCATCTTCCTCCCGCCGTCGGCGTTCGAGGCGGGGTTCCTCTCGACGGCGCACGGGGAAGCGGAGATCGACGTGACGCTAGAGGCGCTTCGAGCGGCGATCCGCGAGGCGGCCGGATGAGGAGGGCAGGGCTCGGGGCGCTCGCACTGGCCGTCCTGATCGCCGGTTGCCGGCCGGCCGGTCCGCCGCCGACCGCGGCCCCGCCGGGCGGGCTCCCGGGAAGGGAGCCGGTGGTTCGCGTCGGGATCGCCGTCGACACGACGGCGGTCGAGGTCGGGTCCGGGGCGGCGTACCGGATCACCACGACGCGAGGCGACGAGGTGGTCCGGGCGCGGGCCGGCGATCGCTGGACCTTCTCCGCCGACGGGGCGGGGCGGCTGACGGGCGTGAACGCGGCCGGGCGGCGAGTCGGCCCGGTCGACGGGCCGCTGCGGGTCGACGCCGAAGGGAACGGCGGGGTCATGATCGCCGGGAAGGCGTACCGCGGCGGCGCGCTCCTGCGTGCCGCCGGCCCGGGCAGGATCACCGCGATCAACGTCCTCGAGCTGGAGGCGTACCTCCTCGGCGTCGTCCCGATGGAGATCGGGCCTCGGCCGGCCGCGGAGATCGAGGCGGTCAAGGCCCAGGCGGTCGCGGCTCGGACCTACGCCATCGGACACCTGGGGAGCCGGGAGTCTCGCGGCTTCGACTTCTACGCCAGCACCGCCGATCAGGTGTACGGCGGAGCGGGGAGCGAGGACCCGGTCGTCACCCGGGCGGTCCAGGAGACGCGGGGCGAGATCGTGACGTACGACGGGCTCCCGATCCTCGCCTACTACCACTCGACCTGCGGCGGCAGAACCGCGGCGATCGAAGAGGTCTGGCGCCGCGCCCCCGTACCGTACCTCAAGTCGGTCTCCGACCGGATCGAAGGGACCAAGGACCGCTACTACTGCGACATCTCGAACCGGTTCCGCTGGTCGGTCGAGTGGTCCGGCGAAGCGCTGAGGGAGATCCTTGCCCGTACGCTCAACTCCCGTGCGAACGGCGACGTGCGCGCCATCCGATCGATCGCGGTGACCGGGTGGTCACGCTCCGGCCGGGCCAGGGCGCTGCGCATCGAGGCCGACGGCCGAACCCACACGATCCCGGGCGATTCGATCCGCTGGGTGCTTCGCCCCGAGCCGAATCAGATCCTCAACAGCACCCTCTTCGTCCTCGACGCCGAGGATGACGGGGGCGAGGTCTCGGAGCTCCTCGCCCGGGGCGGTGGGTGGGGACACGGGATCGGGATGTGCCAGATGGGAGCGATCGGGCGCGCCCGTGCCGGCCAGGACTACCGCCGGATCCTCACGACGTACTATCGCGACACCGAGATCGTACGCCTTTACTGAGCCAGACCCGTCGGATGACGGAACCGTCCACTCTCGAATCACGGAAGTGACCCATGATCCGCCGCTGGACCCTCGCACTCCTTGCCGCGATGGCATTACCGACCGCCGGTCGGGCGCAAGCGCTCGCGGACTACGACTACGAGAACCTCTCCTTCCAGGGCTTTGGCTTCGACCTCGGCTACATCTGGCCGAACAAGGTCGAGCCGACGGTCCAATACGGCCTCCGCTTCGATCTGGGATTCCTCGGCCCCGGCGTGCGGATCGTTCCTTCGGTGAGCTACTGGTCGTCGGAGCTGAAGGCCAGCGAGCTCGGCCGTCTGGCCGACCAGTTCAACCGGCTCCCGGCGCTGCAGGAGCGGGGCGTAACGGTGGGAGCGGATGAGCTCGGCACGATCGACTGGAGCGACTTCTCCCTGAGCCTCGATGGCCATTACGCGTGGACGACCGCCAGCGGGCTCGTCCCCTTCCTCGGGCTCGGGACGGCGCTCCACATCCTGAACGGGCGGGGCGAGGCGATCGAGGACACCTTCGTCGAGGACCTGCTCGACACCGTCACGGCGGGCGTGTCGGCGATCGCTGGGCTCGAGTTCGAGCCGATCGAACGCCTCCGGGTCTTCGCCGAGGGGCGGTACACCCTCATGACCGATCTGCGCTACCCGACCCTCAAGATCGGCGCGGCGCTCACGCTTCCAACCCGTTGAGCGGTGGGTGCTGCCATGAACGAACGTACCGCCGTCGGCATCGCGCTTCTGGGGACGGGGTCGATCTCGCAGGTCGTGCATCTTCCGATTCTAAGTGGCCTTGCCGGCGCCCGGCTGCACGCGGTCTGCGACATCGAGCGGCCGAAGGCCACGACGATCGCGAACCGCTTCGGGATCCCGCGGGTCTATCGGTCGGACGACGAGGCGTTCGCCGACCCCGAGGTCGACGCCGTGGTGATCTGCACGCCGAGCCACCTTCACGAGTCGCAGGCGATCGCGGCGCTCGAGGCCGGCAAGCACGTGCTCGTCGAGAAGCCGATCGCCCTCGACGCGGCGGGCACGGAGCGCGTGGTCCGGGCGGCCGAGCGGGCCGGCCGGACGTTGATGGTCGCGATGAACAACCGGTTCCGGCCGGATATCCTCGCCCTGGCGCCGTTCGTGCGCGGCGGCGAGCTCGGCCGGCCGTTCCAGATCCGGGCCGGGTGGTTGAACCGGAAGATGCGGACGGTCCGCCCGACGTGGCGGCACCGGCTCGAGACCGCCGGGGGCGGCGCGCTCATGGACCTCGGCGTCCAGGTCCTGGACCTCTGCCTCTCGCTCCTGGATTACCCGCGCGTCGAGCGCGTGGTCGCCCACACGCACCCCGGGGAGCGGATGGAGGTCGAGGATGCCGCGACGGCGGTCTTCCGGCTCGAGGGGGGCACGGTCCTCTCGATCGACGTGACGTGGAGCCTCGTCGCGCAGCGTGACCGGAACTACCTCCACATCCTCGGAACGCAGGGCTCGGCATCGACCTCGCCGCTCGCGGTCTACAAGGAGTCGGAGCACGGACTCCTCGATGTGACCCCGCAGATCGCGCCCGGGCGGGAGAACCTCTACACGGGGGCGTACCGGCAGGTGCTCGGGCGCTTCATCGGCGCCGCCGGCGGCGAGTGCCCGGTGGCGCCCCCCCGCGAGCAGATCGAGCTGATGAGGCTGATCGAGCTGGCCTACCGCTCCGCGCGGGAAGGACGGGAACTCGAGGCGTGACCGGACGGGCGGCCCGCGGGTCCTGGATGGCGCCGCTCGCCTCCGCGATCCTGCTGGTCGTCTCCTTCCCGCCCTTCGCGCTCCTCCTTCCGCCCTTCGTGGCTCTGGTGCCGTTCCTGGTCTTCGTGGCCGGGCGGCCCGCCGGAGTCGCGGGGCGGAGGGAGGCCGCGCGGGCCGGGCTCCTCCTCGGCATCGCCTACTTCGGGCTCCTCCTCTACTGGCTGGCCATCGCGCTCCTCCCCGACTCCAGACTGGCGATCCCCGCGTACGCCCTCGCGGTCCTGGTCCTGGCCGGCTTCACCACGGCGTTCGCGACGGGGCTCCACTACGTGCGCGAACGGCTCCCTGCGGTGCCCCTCCCCATCGCCGCCGCGCTCCTCTGGACCGCCGTCGAGTGGGTTCAGGGCCATCTCGGCGACCTGTCGTTCCCGTGGCTCGGGCTCGGCACCGCCCTCGCGCCGTTTCCCCGCGTCGCCGGGGCCGCCGACCTCGTCGGCGCTCGCGGGCTGACCTTCTGGGTCGCGCTCGTGAACGGCTCGCTCGCCGCCGCGGTCCTCGAGCTCCGCGATGGGCGGCTCAATGCCCGGCATGCGACGATCACCGCTGCGGTCCTCGCGCTCCCCGTCGTCTACGGCTTCTGGCGCAGTGCCACACTCACGATCCGGCCGGCCGCGAGGGTCGCGGTGGTGCAGCCGAACATCCCGCGGGAGCTGCGGCGGGACCGGGGGGCCGCCGTCGACTCGTCTCTCGCCGCGCTGCGGAGGCTGACTTCGGCGATCCCCGCGGGCTCCGTGGATCTCGTAGCCTGGCCCGAGGTGGCGATCCCCGCGGCCCTCGACGACCCTTTCCAGGATCGGCTGAGGAAGGAGATCCGCACCCTCGGCGCCAAGGTCGGGGCGCCGATCCTGGCCGGCGCCTACGCGATGGAGCGGCCACCGGGAGCGCCTCGGCCGACGTACTACAACGCGGCCTTCGTCGTCGCCCCCGACGGCCTCACGGGCGAGGTCTACCGCAAGATGCGCCTCGTGCCGTTCGTCGAGAGGGTGCCCTTCGTCGATCCGGCGAGGCTGGAACGCATCGTCGGCGAGATGCTGTACTACGGCGGCCTCGGCCGCGGGAACGAGGCGACGACGTTCGCGGCGGGAGACGCCCACTACGGCGTGCTCATCTGCTTCGAGTCGATCTTCGCCTCCCACGCCCGGATCCTCCGCGCTCGCGGGGCCGATTTCCTCGTCAATGCGACGAACGACGCCTGGTACGGGAGCGAGGGGTCGCTCGGCCGGTCGACCGCCCTCTGGCAGCACCCGGCGCACCTCGTCCTGCGGGCGATCGAGACGCGTACGGGAATCGCGCGCGCGGCGAACACCGGCATCTCGCTCTTCGTCGACCCCCTCGGGCGGACCTACGAGAGGACGACGCTCTTCACGCACGATGTCCGCGCGGCCACGGTCTACACGTCGGACAGCACGACGCTCTTCGTTCGCTGGGGAGACTGGCTCGCGACAGGCGCAACGGCGTGTGCCGCGCTCCTCCTCCTCGCCGCGCGCCGGGCGCCGGCGATGGGCGCGGCGCCTCGCCAACCGGCCGGCTCGCGCGGCGGCGGGGCGGGCGAGCCGTCTTGATCGGGGGGCGCGGTTCCGCTATAATTCAACGGTTTACAATGGCCCCCCGCGGGCCGTTCCTTTTTGGCGAAGGGGCGATCGGCAATGAAGCAGGGAATCCACCCGGACTACCAGGTCGCGACGGTGCACTGCGCCTGCGGCAACACGTTCCAGACGCGGAGCACGCGCAAGGACATTCACGTGGAGATCTGTTCGTCGTGCCACCCGTACTTTACGGGGCGGCAGAAGCTGGTCGACACCGCGGGCCGCGTGGAGCGGTTCCGGCAGAAGTGGGGCGAGCCGGCGAGCGGCAAGTGAGGATGGACCGAGAGCCGGGACTGCTCCCGGCTCTTTCGGCATAGGACGAGGACGTCGAGACGCCGTGGACGAGCGCATTCAGGAGATCCTCCGCCGGTACGAATCGCTGACGACGCAGCTCATGGATCCGGCGGTGCTCGCCGATTCCGAGAAGCTGAGGGAGACGGCGAGGGAACACGCGGAGATGACGCCGTTGGCCGAAGCGGCCGCGCGGCTGGCACGGGTGCGCTCGCAGCTCGGCGAGGCGCGGGCGGTCATCGCGGCGGGCGAGGACCCGGAGCTCGTCGAGTTGGCCGAGGCGGAGGTCGCGGAGTTGGAGGCGGAGGAGGAGCGGCTCGTCGCCGAGGTCCGTAGATTGATGGTGCCGAAGGATCCGCTCGCCGACCGGGCGGCGGTCGTCGAGATCCGTGCGGGCACCGGCGGGGACGAGGCAGGGCTCTTCGCCGGCGACCTCTTCCGGATGTACACCCGCTACGCCGAGCACCGGGGGTGGAAGGTCGAGGTCCTCAGCGTCTCGGAGGGGGAGGTCGGCGGGTACAAGGAGGTCTCCTTCGTGGTCCGGGGCAAGGACGCCTACGGTGACCTTCGCTACGAGTCGGGCGTCCATCGCGTCCAGCGGGTGCCGGCCACCGAGAGTCAGGGGCGCATCCACACCTCCGCGGCGACGGTCGCGGTTCTCCCGGAGGCGGAAGAGGTCGATGTGGAGATCCGGGAGGAGGACCTTCGGATCGATGTCTACCGCTCATCGGGGCCGGGCGGACAGTCGGTCAACACCACGGACTCGGCGGTGCGGATCACGCACATTCCGACGGGTTTGGTGGTGACCTGCCAGGACGAGAAGTCACAGCACAAGAACAAGGCGAAGGCGTTGAAGGTGCTCCGGAGCCGGCTGCTCGACGCGAAGATCGCGGAGCAGGAGGCGGAACGGGCGCGGGAGCGGAAGCTGCAGGTCGGGACGGGCGACCGATCGGCGAAGATCCGGACGTACAACTTCCCGCAGGGTCGGGTGACGGACCACCGGATCGGGTTGACGCTCTACCGGCTCCAGGAGGTGCTGGACGGGGACCTGGACGAGCTGATCGAGGCGCTCAAGCTGGCCCGGGAGGAGGAGCGTCTGGAGACCTCGTCGGCGGCCTGAGACGGAGCCTCGTGGCGTACACGCCGTTGACCCTCGCTCGCCTGGCCGCGGATCACATGCGTGAGCGAGGGATCGAGAACGCTCGGCTCGAGGCCGAGCTCCTGCTGGCCGCCGTACTGGGCGTGGGCCGGCTCGACCTTTACCTTCAGCACGACCGGCCGCTGACGGCCGAGGAGACGGAATCGTTCCGGGCGCTGGTCCGGAGGCGACTGCGGCGGGAACCCCTTCAGTACATCCTCGGCGTTGCGCACTTTCGGGAGCTGGCGCTGCGCGTCGATCGGCGGGTGCTGATCCCTCGTCCGGAGACGGAGGTCCTGGTCGGCGAGGTCCTCGCCTGGGCCCGTGATCGGTTCGGAGGGGAGTCGGGACCGACCGCGATCGACATCGGGACGGGCTCGGGGGCGATCGCGCTGAGCCTCGCGGTGGAGGGGCCGTTCGATCGGGTGGTCGCGACTGACATCTCGGAAGGGGCGCTGGAGGTCGCGGCGGAGAACGCGCGGCGGGCCGGCGTCGCCGAGCGGGTCGAGTTCCGCCGGGGCGCGCTGTGGGAGGCGGTCCACGAGGGTGAGCGGTTCGACGTCGTCGTCTCGAACCCGCCGTACGTCGCGGAGTCGGAGCGCGAGGAGCTCGCGCCGGAGGTGCGGGATTGGGAGCCCGAGGCCGCGCTCTTTGCGCCGGGCGGGGGGTTGGCGATCCTCGAGGCGCTCATCGCCGGGGCGCCGGAGCATCTTCGGCCGGGCGGGCTGCTGGCGTTGGAGGTCGGGTACGGCCAGGCGGCCGCGGTCGCGGCGTTGATCGAGAGGAACGGTGCGTACTCGCCGGCCCGGATCGTCCGGGATCTGGCGGGCCGCGATCGGGTGGTGCTCGCGGAGCGGGCACCGGCACCCAAGGAAGTCGACGACAATCGATGAACGAGACGACGTGGGAGAAGGCGCGGGAGCTCGGGCGACTCCTGAGCCAGACGGATGAATACCAGGTCGTGCAGCGTGCGCGGGAGGGTGTCGACAACGACCGCGAGCTGGTCGGTCGGCTGAACCGTCTGGCCGAGCTGGAGGAGGAGGCGGGTCGCGCGATTCGGCGAGGCGAGGCGCCGTCGGAAGCGGTGCGGGAGGAGTTCGATCGAGTCTTCTCCGAGGTGCAGTCGAGCGCGACCTACCAGCGACTGGTGGCGGCACAGAGCAACTTCGATCGGGTGCTGGGGCGCGTCAACGAGGAGATTGCGAAGGGCATGGAAGCCGGCGCCCGTTCAAGGATCATCCTCCCCTCCTGAGGAACGCGCATGTTCAGCCTTGAATCCCTGCGCGGTGGGGCCTACAGGACGCTGCGGCCGTTGACCGATTGGCTCGTCCGCAGCGAGGTGCACCCGAACCTGCTGACGACGATCGGGTTCCTGATCACGATGGGCTCGGCGCTCGCCTTCCATCAACACCACACCCGTCTGGCCGGCTTCCTGGTCCTTTTGGGCGGGCTCTTCGACATCCTCGACGGGCGGGTCGCCCGACTCTCGCACCTGGGGAGCAAGTTCGGGGCGTTCTACGATTCGACGCTGGACCGGATCAGCGAGATCACGGTCTATCTCGGACTTCTCTCGCTCTACAACGACTATCGGCTGGAGCTCGGCGATGTCGGGATGATCTACCTGATCATGCTGGCCATGGCGGGCTCCCTGATGATCAGCTATACTCGTGCACGGGCCGAGGCACTCGGCCTGGATTGCAGGGTGGGCCTGATGCCGCGGGCCGAGCGGGTGGTCCTGATCGGAAGCGCGGCGCTCTTCTTCGGCGAGGCGTGGGACGGTCTGGTGTTGAAGGGCGTGATCGTCCTGCTTGCGATCCTGACCAACGTGACCGCGTTCCAGCGGATCGTCTGGGTCTACCGCCGAGCGAGCGGTGTGCCCCTGGATGCCCCCGTTCCGGCTGGAACCTCAACGACCGAGGGAAACAGTGAATCAAGGTAGGCGGATCAAGCCGGCGGAGGGCCGGCTGGGTGTGCTGACGCCGGGACTCGGCGCGGTGGCGACGACGTTCATCGCGGGCGTGGAGGCGGCGCGTCGCGGGCTGGCGCAGCCGGTCGGCTCGCTGACGCAGATGGCGAACATTCGTCTGGGGAAGCGGACGGAGGGTCGTCAGCCGAAGATCAAGGACTTCGTCCCCCTCGCGTCGCTCGACCAGCTCGTCTTCGGCGCCTGGGACCCGATCCCCGACGACGCGTACGAGAGCGCGGTGAAGGCGGGGGTTCTGGAGTCGCGGCACCTGGAGCCGATCGCCGATTTCCTCCGGGGGATCAAGCCGATGCCGGCGGTGTTCGACAAGAACTACGTGCGGCGGCTGGATGGCGAGAACGTCAAGCGGGGCCGCAACAAGCGGGAGCTCGCGGAGCAGCTTCGGGAGGACATCCGTCGCTTCAAGGCGGAGAACCAGTGCGACCGGTTGGTGATGGTGTGGTGCGGCTCGACGGAGATCTACCTCAAGCCGACGGAGGCGCACCAGACGATCGAGGCGTTCGAGAAGGCGATGGAGGCGAACGACCCCTCGATCTCGCCGTCGATGCTCTACGCCTACGCGGCGATCATGGAGGGCGTCGCCTACGCGAACGGCGCGCCGAACCTTTCGGCGGACTTCCCGGCGCTGACGAATCTCGCGCGGGAGCGTGAGGTTCCGATCAGCGGGAAGGACTTCAAGACCGGGCAGACGCTGATGAAGACGATCATCGCGCCCGGCCTGAAGGCTCGCATGCTGGGGCTGAGCGGGTGGTTCAGCACGAACATCCTGGGGAACCGGGATGGCGCGGTGCTGGACGATCCGGACTCGTTCAAGACGAAAGAGGAGTCGAAGCTGGGGGTTCTGGAGTACATCCTCCAGCCGGATCTCTACCCGGAGCTCTACGGCCAGGTCTACCACAAGGTCCGGATCAACTACTATCCTCCGCGGGGCGACAACAAGGAGGGGTGGGACAACCTCGACATCTTCGGGTGGATGGGCTACCCGATGCAGATCAAGGTGGACTTCCTCTGCCGCGACTCGATCCTCGCGGCGCCGATCGTGCTGGACCTGGCGCTCTTCCTCGACCTGGCGCAGCGAGCGGGGATGAGCGGGATCCAGGAGTGGCTGTCGTTCTACTTCAAGAGCCCGCAGCACGCGCCGGAGCTCTATCCGGAGCACGACATCTTCATCCAGCAGATGAAGCTGAAGAACACGCTCCGGCACCTGATGGGCGAGGAGCAGATCACGCACCTCGGGCTGGATTACTACGAGTGAGGCGGGTATGCGCTCCGACGATGACGGCTTTCGGGCCGTCGTCGCGGGCGCCCTGGTGACGGGGGAGGAGCCGCGCGGCCGGGGCCGCGCGGCTCCGCGGCCATAAGGGGGCGAGGTCGGCGGGGCGACGGGGGCCGGCGCCGGGACCGTTGCGGCACGACGTGGGCACGCCCCGAGCGAGGGGGCAGGGAGTCGATGGAGCGGGGCATCTTTCTGGTCTTCGAAGGCGTGGAGGGGTCGGGGAAGTCCACCCAGGCCGCCCTGTTGTCGAGGTGGCTGGGGGAGCGGGGGACGCCGCACCACCTCTGCCGCGAGCCGGGCGGCACGGAGGCGGGGGAGGAGATCCGGCGGATCGTGCTGGAGGGCGGGGAGGTGCCGCCCCGTGCGGAGCTCCTGCTGATGCTGGCCGCGCGGGCGATCTTCGTCGAGGAGGTGGTCCGGCCGCGGTTGGAGGCGGGGCAGGTCGTGATCGCGGACCGCTACGAGCTGTCGACGCTGGCGTACCAGGGTTACGGTCGCGGGCTCCCCCTCGACGAGGTGCGGCGGTTGAACGCCTTCGCGACCGGCGGCCTCCGGCCGGACCTGACGATCGTGCTGGACGTGCCCTTCGAGCTGGGCGAGCGCAGGCGGGCGAAAGCGGGGAGGCGATCAGATCGGATCGAGCGGGCCGGCCGGGCCTTCCACGAGCGGGTTTCCGAGGCATACCGCTTGCTGGCCGAGACCGAGCCGGGGGTGGAACGGGTCGATGGTACCGGCACGCCGGAGGCGGTCCACGAGGAGATCCTGCGGCGTTTGCGGGCGCGGTTTCCAGAAACATTCCCCTCTACGGCGGGTTAGATGTAGGGTTGAGGGTCCGGTGGGGCCGGTCTCGAAGGGTCTGGAGGACGGATGAAAGTGAAGCGGGCAGTCCTGGCACCGACGATCATCGCGGGGGTCGCGCTGGCCACGGGCGGTTGGTTCCTGCAGCGCGGGGTGAGCGAGGAGGGGAACGTCTACACTCAGGCGCGCCTCTTCGAGGAGGTCCTGCATCGGATCGCGGACCAATACGTCGACAGGAAGGATCCGTCGTCGCTCTACCGCATGGCGATCGATGGGTTGCTCCACGAGCTGGGCGACCCGCACACGGCGTTCATGACCCCCGAGGAGTACGACAACCTCAAGGTCCAGACCCAGGGGGAGTACGGCGGGATCGGGAGCGAGATCGACAAGCGGGACGGGTGGATCACCATCGTGGCGCCGCTTCCCGGCTCGCCGTCGGAGCGGGCGGGGCTGATGGCCGGGGACCGGATCATCGAGATCGACGGGGTCTCGACCCGAGGATGGTCGACGGACGACGCGGTGTCGAAGCTGCGCGGGCCGAAGGGGACGAAGGTAAAGCTCAAGGTCGCTCGCGTCGGCGTCGACGAGCCGATCCCGTTCGAGATCGTGCGCGACGAGATCCACGTGCGGTCGGTCCGCACGGCGTACCTGATGGACGGCGGGATCGGCTACGTGGAGCTGCGCGTCTTCAGCGAGAGCACGACGGACGAGCTGCGGAAGGCGCTCGACGACCTGCGTGATCAGGGGATGCGCGGTCTTGTGCTCGATCTGCGCTACAACCCGGGGGGGCTGCTCGACCAGGCGATCTCCTCGGCGGACCTCTTCCTGCAGCGGGGCCAGGCGATCTCGGAGCTGCGTGGCCGGTCGGCGGGGATGAACCAGAAGTTCACGGCGACGTCGAACGACCGGTACCCCGGGCTGCCGATCGTGGTGTTGGTGGGGCCGTCGACGGCATCGGCCGCGGAGATCCTCGCCGGCGCGCTCCAGGACCACGACCGCGCCCTCGTGGTCGGGGAGACGTCGTTCGGAAAGGGCTCGGTCCAGACGCTCTTCCAGCTCCCGGCGGGGCACTGGTTGAAGATGACGACGGCGCGCTGGTACACGCCGGTCGGGCGGTCGATCCAGCGGCCGTACGACGAGGTCGTCGCCGACGGGGAGGGGGATGAACTGGAGGAGGCCGAGGGCGCCGAGCCGGTGGAGCGCGAGACGTACCGGACGGACGGTGGGCGAGTGATCTACGGCGGTGGCGGGATCACGCCGGACCTCGAGATCGCGGCGGACCGGCTCACCGAGGAGGAGCTGGCCTTCGCGCGGGCGGTCCAGAAGCACGGGTCGAAGTACCGCGACGTGCTCTACAAGTACGCGATCGAGTACGCTCACGGGCACCCGAACCTGACGCCCGGATTCGCGGTGACGGACGAGCTCCTCGACGGGTTCTACCGGGTGCTGGCCTCGAGCGGGATCGAGGTGGAGCGGTCGCTCTACGACGCGGCGAGGCGCTGGGTCGGGCAGAACCTCGCGTCGGAGATCACGTACGCGAAGTGGAGCCCCCAGGAGGCGAGGAAGCGCTGGAATGCGGAGGATTCGCAGGTCGAGGCCGCCGTGCGGCTGCTCCGTGAGGCGACGTCGCCGAGCGAGCTCTTCGAGGTGGCGGCGCGTCGTGCCGGAGAATTGAACGAGGCCTCGAAGAAGCATGCCGGCGAGGCGCCGGCGTTGCCGCGGCCGTAACGCTGCGGCGGGGACGGGGGATGGGCGCGACGGTCCTGCTGGCGCTCTTCGGGGTCGGCCTCGCGGTCGGGTTCCTGTCGGGCTTGGTCGGAATCGGAGGAGGGGTACTGATCGTACCCTTCCTCTACTTCTTCTATGCACATTCCGCGTGGAGCGGGGCGGCGGTGCCCGGCGGGCTCGAAGCGGCGGTCGCGCACGCGACGAGCCTCTTCATCATCGTGCCGACGGCGATCCGGGGGACGATCGCCTACCACCGTTCGAAGGTCGTGGCCTGGCGGGTCGCGTTGCCCGTGGCCGTGGCTTCGGTCGTGGCCGCCGTGGTTGGGGCGCGGACCGCGCTGGCGCTCCCGGAGGCGGTGTTGAAGTTGCTCTTCGGGCTCCTCCTCATCGCCTCGGGGGTCCAACTCATCCGTAAGCCCGCGACCGGAATCCGTCGCGACCGCAGGGTCACCGTCTTCCGCTCCGCAGCGACCGGGGTGCTCGTCGGGTTGTTGAGCGCGATGCTCGGCGTGGGCGGCGGATTGGTCGCGATCCCGATGCTGATCTACGTGGTCGGCCTCGAGATCACGCAGGTCGCGGCCACGTCGCTCGCGATCGTGACCTTCGCGGCGACGTCCGGGATGATCACGTACGTCGTCAGCGGTTGGGGCACCCCGGGGCTGCCGCCGGGGAGTCTTGGATTCGTCCACGTCGCGGCGGCCGTCCCGATGCTCGCGGGGTCGATCATCTCCGTCCGCTGGGGCGCGGTCGCCAACCAGCGACTGCCGGCCCGGACGCTTCGCCTGATCTTCGCGATCCTCTTCATCCTCCTCGGCGTCAAGCTCCTGGTCGAGAACGCGGGGGCGCTCCGGTAGCGCGGAGCATTGGCGACTTCGTCCCCGAGGTCGCGACGCCGCCGTAGCGGCCCCTGCCGCGGCAAGTGGCGGTTCGCATGGCGTCCCGCTATATTTTGCGATGATGGAAGCGCAGCACACGATCGGGGCGGTGCCGAGGGATTCCGCCCAGAGGACCCGGGTCCGGCCATGGCCGCCCGGGTTTGTCTTGCTCCTTGCCGTCGCGGCGATGAGCTGGGCAGGACCGCTGGTCCGGTTCGCCGCCGCGTCAGCCCTGGCGATCGCCGCGTGGCGGCTGATCTTCTCTGTCGTCCTGATCGGCGCGATCCTGGTCGTCCGGGGTCAGGGCGCCGCGCTCCGCACCCTCTCGGGCCGGGAATGGCGACTCGCCCTCGCCTCCGGCGCGCTCCTCGCCGCGCACTTCTGGAGCTGGATCGCGTCCCTCGAGTTGACGACCGTCGCGAGCTCGGTCGTCCTCGTCTCGACGCAGCCGGTCTTCGTCGCCGCCTTCGCGTCGCTCTTCCTCCGCGAGCGGGCGTCGCGACGCCAGTGGGCGGGGATCCTGGTCGCCGTGGTCGGCGCGGCGGTCGTCGGCTGGGGCGACGGCCGGATCGGTGGCCGAGAGGGGATCGACGGGGCGGCGTTCCTCGGCGATCTCCTCGCCATCGCCGGGGCGGTGTTCGCGGCCGGGTACTACGTGATCGGCCGCTCTCTCCGCCAGCGGCTGGACCTTTGGGTCTACGTGGGCGTGGTCTACGGCGTCGCAGCCGGCCTCCTCGCCCTCGCGGCCACCGCCTCGCCGAGCATCCAGCTTTTCGGTCACCCCCGAGGCGACTGGTGGATCTTCCTTGCCCTCGCCGCCGGACCTATGATGATCGGCCACACGGGGGTGAACTACGCGCTCCGGTACCTCCCGGCCCACGTGGCTAACCTTGCCGTACTCGGCGAGCCGGTCGGGGCGACGCTCATCGCGTGGTTGCTTCCGGGGATCGGCGAAACGCCGACGCCGCAGGTGCTCGCCGGTGGGGCGTTGATCGGCGCGGGGGTGGTCCTCGGGGCGCGGGAGGAGTAGGGGGCGATGGCCGGCCGGGACGTGCGAGCGAGGGGAGGAATGTGCGTTCGGGCTCGGGCGAGGGCTCGGGCTCGGGCTCGGGCTCGGGCTCGGGCTCGGGCGAGGGCGAGGGCGAGGGCGAGGGCGAGGGCGAGGGCTAGGGCTAGGGCTAGGGGGGCCGGCCGATCCCGACAGGGGGGTGGCCGGGGGATCCATGGATTTTCGACGACAATGGGTTTGATTCCTATGCGATATCAGGCGGTGGCCGGATGAGGGGCGTCCGGGTCGAGGCGACCCGGGGCGGCGTTGTCGAGTCGCGCCACCGGGTCCACGTGGCGGTCGTCGACGGGGGCGGGCTCCGGGCGTTTGCGGGAGATCCGGAGTTCCGGACCTTCGCCCGGTCGTCGGTCAAGCCGATCCAGGCGCTGCCGCTGGTCGACGAAGGGGCGGCGGAGGGGCTCGGGCTGACGGACGCCGAGCTTGCGCTCTGTTGCGCGTCGCACGGCGGCGAGCCGTTCCACATCGAGGCGGCGCGGTCGATCCTCGCGAAGGCCGGCACGGACGAGTCGGCGCTGGCGTGCGGTCCCCGCTGGCCGAACCACGAGCCGTCGGCGCGGGCGCTGAGGGCGGCGGGAGGAGAGCCGAGCGCGATCCACAACGAGTGTTCCGGGAAGCATGGCGGGATGCTCGCGCTTGCCCGCACGCGGGGGTGGGCGCTCGAGGGCTACCATCGCGTGGACCATCCGGTTCAGCGGAGGATGCTCGAGGAGGTCTCGCGCTGGACGGAGGTGCCGGCGGACCGCATCGGGATGGGGGTGGACGGGTGCGGCGTGGTGACGTTTGCCGTGCCGCTGGCGGCGTTGGCCGGGGCGTTCGCGCGGCTTGCCGCGGCGGCGCACCGTGGCGAATCGGGGCCGGCGCGGGTGTTGGGGGCGATGGCGCGGCACCCCGAGTACGTCGGCGGGACCGACCGCCTCTGCACGGAGATCGTGCGGGCGACGGGGGGCCGGATCCTGGCGAAGATCGGGGCGGAGGGGGTCTACTGCGGGTGGATCCCGGAGGCCGGGATCGGGGTCGCGCTGAAGGTGGAGGATGGCGCGCAGCGGGCCTCGGGGCCGGCGCTCACGGCGGTGCTCCTGGAGCTGGGGCTTCTTGCGGCCGAGGAGTACGAGCGGCTCCATCGGTTCGCGCAGCCGAAGTTGAAGAACACCCGGGGCGAGGTCGTGGGCGAGCTCCGGGCCGACGTCGCGCTGGAGGTTCGCGGTGGATGAGGCGACGCGGGCGCTCGTCGCCGTTTCGGCGGCGCTGGCGTCGGGCGACAGGGGGGCGCTCGGGGAGGCGCTGGATCGGGCCGCGGAGGTGGCCGATCCGCTCGCGGTCGAGGAGGTGCTGATCCAGAGCTACCTCTTCCTGGGGTACCCGGCGGCGCTGAACGCGCTGGCGCTCTGGCGGGAGACGAGCGGCCTGCCGGCTCCGCCGCCGACCGTCGAGGATCGGGAGGGGTGGAGGCGCCGGGGCGAGGCCGTCTGCGCCCGGGTCTACGGGGGGCAGTACGAACGTTTACGGGGGAACGTGGCGCGGCTGCACCCCGACATGGAGCGGTGGATGCTGGAGGAGGGGTACGGGAAGGTGCTGGGTCGGCCCGGGGTGGAGCTGAGGGTGCGGGAGCTCTGCATCGTCGCGTTGCTGGCGGGGCAGGGGGCGGAGCCGCAGCTCTACGCGCACCTCCGCGGCGCGTTGAATGCGGGGGCGAGCCCGGAGGAGGTGGAGGAGGCGGTCGGCCTGGCGTGCGCGTCGCTGGACCCGGCACGGGCGGAGTCGGCTCGGCGGACGTGGGCCGAGGTGCGGCGGCGCCGCGAGGAGCGGACGGGCGGCAGCACGACGGAGGGGGTGAGAGGCGGTCATGTTCGTTGACGTCGCGGTCATCGAGGTCCACGCGGGGACTGGGGGCTCGGGCGCGGAGGCGTTCCGCCGGGAGATGGGCGTCCCGCGGGGAGGGCCGTCGGGCGGGGATGGCGGGCGGGGCGGCGATGTCATCGTCCGCGCCGACAAGCAGCTCTCGACGCTCCTCGACTACCGGTACCAGAGGCACTACCGGGCCGAGCGGGGGCAGCACGGGATGGGGAAGAACCGGACCGGGAAGGATGGGGCGAGCCTAGTGCTCCGGGTGCCTCCGGGGACGACGATCATCGACGATGAAACGGGCGTGGTCCTGGGCGAGCTCCTGGAGGACGGCGAGGAGATCGTCGTCGCGCGCGGGGGGCGGGGTGGCCGGGGCAACGCGGCCTTCGCGACGCCGACCCGCCGGTCGCCGCGGTACTGGGAGCCGGGGGAGGAGGGGGAGGAGCGGCGGATCCGGCTCGAGCTGAAGCTCATCGCGGACGTGGGGCTGGTCGGGCAACCGAACGCGGGGAAGTCGACGTTCCTCGCGGCGGTATCGGCGGCCCGTCCGAAGATCGCCGACTATCCCTTCACGACGCTCCAGCCGAACCTCGGGGTCGTCGAGCTGCCGGGGCCGCGCACCTTCGTAATCGCGGACATCCCCGGGATCATCGAGGGGGCGCACGAGGGGAGGGGGTTGGGGCTCCGGTTCCTTCGCCACATCGAGCGCACGAGGACACTCGCCTACCTGATCCCCGTCGATGTGGGCGACCCGCAGGCGGAGTACGAGCTGCTGCGTGAAGAGCTGCGGTCGTATTCGTCCGACCTGGCCGAGAAGCCGCACTGCGTGGTGCTGACGAAGACGGACCTTCTGGCCCCGGATGAAGCGCCGCCCGAGCTCGAGGCTCCGGACGCCTGGGGGGTGTACGCGGTCTCCGCCGTGGCGCGGCGAGGCCTTCCGGAGCTCCTCGAAGACCTCTGGTCGCACGTGCGGGAGGCGATCGAGGAGGCTTGGGAAGAGGAGCCGCAGCCCGAGACGTACCGTCCCTGAAGCCGGCCGGGGCGCCGCCTCGCCGGAAGGAGAGGCCATGCGCACAGCCGAACGTGAGAACCGAGGGGCCGGAGAGCTGGAGGCGCTGGTCCTGCTCCGGTGCCTCCCCGGGCTCCCCGACAGCCGCCTCCGCGAACTTCTCGGGCAATACGGCTCCGCACGGGCGATCGTGGCGGCCGGGGCAGTGGCGCTGGGCGCCGAGGCGTCCGCGGCCATGGAGTCCGCGGCGGTGCGAGGGCGGGTGGCCCGCGCCCTCGATTCGATCGCCCGCCACGGGGTCCGCGTCCTGACCGAAGCCGACCCCGCGTACCCCACGCGGCTCCTCGCGCTCCACGATCCGCCTCCGGTCCTCTTCGCCCGCGGCCGCCTCGAGCTCCTGGAGCGGCCCGCCATCGCCATCGTCGGCGCGCGGCGCCACACGGAGTACGGCCGCGCCGTCGCCACGGCGTTCGCCGGCGCCCTCGCCCGTGCGGGCGTCGTCGTCGTCAGCGGGATGGCGCGCGGGATCGACGCGATCGCGCACGAGGCGGCATTGCCGGGCGGCACGATCGGCGTGCTGGGGTGCGGAATCGACGTCGTCTACCCGAGGGAGCACGCCGCCCTCCACCGGCGCGTCGCGGCCGCGGGGCTCCTCTTGAGCGAGTTCCCGCCGGGCGCGCCCGCCCTCCGTTATCACTTCCCCAAGCGCAACCGCCTGATCGCGGCGCTCTCGCGGGGTGTCCTCGTGGTGGAGGCCTCGGCGAAGAGCGGGTCGCTCATCACCGTCGACCACGCCCTCGACCTCGGACTCGACGTCTTCGCCATCCCCGGTCCGATCGACCGGCCGACGAGCGAAGGGACGAACGCGCTGATCCGGGAGGGCGCGAAGCTCGTGACGGGTGTCGACGATATCCTCGATGAGCTGGGGATCGCACGACCCACGGGGCTGTCGGCCGCCGGGGCGGGTGTCGGGTCCGGGAACGCCTTCGACATCGCGATCGGGCACCACGGCACCGAGGCGGATCCTGGGGCCGGAGGGTTCGGCGCAGGGGCGCCGGAGCCGACCGGCCTCGACGGCCCCGAGCTCGCCCTCTGGCGGGCGCTCGGCGAGCGGCCCCGCCATGTCGACGAGCTCGCCGCCGCCTGCGCGCTGGACCCCGCCGGCGCCCTCGCCCGGCTCCTCACGCTCGAGCTGGCCGGGTACGCTCGCCAGCTCGCGGGGATGCGATTCGTCCGCGGTTGACCACGCCAGCGGAAAGGCGGACGATCGAGCAACCCCGGGCAGGGTGAAGGGTACGATGCCGGGTGAGGCCCGAATACCTTTACCTCCACGTTCCGTTCTGCGCCCGGCGGTGCAGCTACTGCGACTTCGCGGTCCAGGCCGTCCGGGAGCCGCCGGTCGCGGCGTGGCTCGACGCGATCGAGGCGGAACTGGCGCGCACCGCCGAAGCGGAGCGGTGGGATGAGCCGCTGTCGCTCCGAACGATTTACATCGGCGGCGGTACGCCCTCGTTGCTCGGCGCCGGGGCGCTCCCGGAGCTGCGGCGCCGGCTGGAGCGCTTCGCGCGCTGGGGCGACGACGTCGAATGGACGGTCGAGGCGAACCCCGAGAGCTTCGATGCGGCCCTCGCCCGAGACTGGCGCGACGCGGGGGTGAACCGTCTCAGCTTCGGCGCCCAGACGTTCCACGAACCTGCGCTGCGCTGGATGGGGCGGCTCCACGGTCCGGACGGTCCCGTTCGCGCGGTCGAAGCGGCGAGGGCCGCGGGGTTCGACAACTACAGCATCGACTTGATCTTCGGGCTTCCGGTCCGCCTCGGGCGCGACTGGGCGGAGGATCTCGAGCGCGCACTCTCCCTCGATCCGGCGCACGTCTCGCTCTACGGATTGACCGCCGAGCCGGCGACGCCCCTGGGCCGCTGGGTCGGGGAAGGGAGGGAGGTGTTGGCGGACGAGGAGACGTACGAGGCGGAGTACCTGCTCGCGGCGGAGCGGCTCGGGGCCGCCGGGTTCGAGCACTACGAGGTCTCGAACTTCGCGCGGCCGGGACGGGCATCGAGGCACAACGGCGCGTATTGGACGGGGGAAGCGTACCTCGGACTCGGGCCGAGCGCACATTCCTACCTGCCGCCGGTGCGGCGTTGGAACCTGCGCGACTGGAACGCGTATCGCATTGCGTTGCAGGCAGGTGAGTCGCCTGTGGAGGGTGCCGAGACGCCCGACGCCGAGGAGGCGCGCCTCGAGCGGACGTGGCTGGCGTTGCGGACGAGAGCCGGCCTCCCGCGCCGGGGGTGGAGCCAGGACCAGGAACGCATCGTCGCCACTTGGGTCGAAAACGGCTGGGCGGAGTTGGACGATGAGCGGGTCGTGTTGACGGCCGCCGGCTGGCTCCTCCTCGATCGCCTGGCTGTGGAGTTCGACGCGGCGGCCGAGGGTCGATCGGCTTGACGCCGACAGGTTTTCGGCAACACATTGCTCGGGTTGGCCAACGAGGGCCCAGACACTCGGTTACATGAGCGCTGAGCAGCTCACGGAGAGAGAGGAGAGCGTCCTCGAGGCGGTGATCCGCGCGTACGTCGAGACCGCGGAGCCCGCGGGGAGTCGAACGGTCGCCCGGCGATTCGCGCTGGGCGTGTCGCCGGCCACCGTCCGGAATACGATGGCCGACCTCGAGGAGAAGGGATACCTTTTCCACCCGCACACCTCGGCGGGGCGGGTCCCGACGGACCGGGCGTACCGCTACTACGTCGATACGCTGATGGGGCCGGTGCGCCTCAGCGTCGCCGAGCGGCGCCGGCTACGCCGGGAACTGACCGAGGGCGACACGACGCCGCCCCTCGAGCGACTCATCCGCCACGCGGCGCAGGTGATGGGCCTGCTGACCGGCGAGCTGGGGGTCGCCCTGGTACCGCGCCTGGCCGATGCGGTGCTGGAGAAGCTGGAGCTCGTCGCCGTCTCCGGCGAGAAGGTACTGCTGGTGCTGACGCTCCGCAGCGGCGTGGTCCGGATGGTGTACGTGGACCTCCCGGGATCGGTCCCGCCCGAGACCCTGGTCCCGGTCGCGATGGTGCTGAACGAACGGCTCGCCGGTCGGACCCTGGGCGAGATCCGGAGGACTCTGCCCGAGCGGCTACGGGACTCGGCCCCGTCGGACGATGCGGCGACGGTCGAGCTGCTGAACATCTTCCTCCAGAGCGCGGAGGAGATCTTCGACTGGCACGACGCGTCAGGGGACGACGTGCACCTCGGGAAGGCGAGCGTGTTGGCGAACCAACCGGAGTTCGCGAGCGGCACCAGCCTGCGCAATCTGATCGAGCTGACGGAGCGACGGGACTTCCTGGCCTCGGTCCTGGGTCGGCGGACCCACGAGCCGACGCTCAAGATCACGATCGGCGCGGAGCATGCCCAGCCGGAGCTGAGCAACTTCACGTTGGTGACGTCGGAATACAGGATCGGGAACCTGACGGGGGTTCTCGGGGTGATCGGCCCGACGCGGATGCCGTACGAGAAGGTGGCGGCGATCGTCGAGAGCACGAGCAGTCTGCTGGGCGAGTTGCTGGGCAGTCCGACGGGGAAGCGGGATGCTGGATCGCGCGGGTCGACGTCCCCGGGGTCCGGCGGGATGATTCGCCCGGCTTGAGTCGAGAATAGAGACGGCGGATCCCTATCCAGGCGGTTCGCCTTCGCTTGGTCGGAGTGGGATGCGCGATTACTACGAAATCCTCGGCGTAGCCCGGGACGCGGACGCGGACACCATCAAGAAGGCGTACCGGAAGCTGGCGCTCCAGTACCATCCGGACCGCAACAACGGGTCGAAAGAGGCCGAAGAGAAGTTCAAGGAGGCCACGGAAGCGTACGAGGTGCTTCGCGACCCCGAGAAGCGGGCGGCCTATGATCGGTTCGGCCACGCCGGAGTCAAGGGCGGGGCGGCGGGTCCGGGGTTCGGCGGCTTCGATTTCGCCGACGCGCTCGAGATCTTCATGCGCGATTTCGGCGGGTTCGGCGGGCTGGAGGAACTTTTCGGCAGCCGGGGCAGCGGCCGCCGCGGGGGGCGGGGGAGCCGCAAGGGGGCGGACGCCCAGGTGCGCGTGCCGCTGACGCTCGAAGAGGTGGCGTCGGGCACGCGGAAGTCGATCCGCATCCAGGTGCTCGACCCGTGCGGGTCGTGCGGTGGGAGCGGTGCGGAAGGTGGGGCGGCCGCGGTGGTGTGCCCGACGTGCGGCGGCGCCGGCGAGGTCCGGCGGGTCCAGCGGTCGTTCCTCGGCCAGCTCGTGAGCGTGACCCCGTGCCCGAACTGTGGAGGGGACGGCCGTTACATCGAGAAGACCTGCGGGACCTGCGGGGGCGAGGGGCTGGAACGACGGGAACGGGTCCTGGAGGTCGAGGTCCCGCCCGGCGTCTCGACCGGCGACTACATCACGTTGCGCGGGCAGGGGCATTCCGGTGCTCGCGGCGGGCCGAAGGGCGATGTGATCGTGGTCATCGAGGTCGAGGAGGACCCGAGGTTCGTCCGCGAGGGTGCGAACCTGATCCACGAGCTCCCGATCACGTACACGCAGGCCGTGCTCGGTGGGGAGGTCGAGGTCCCGACGGTCGGGGGGACGGCGCGCCTCAAGATTCCGGCCGGGACGCAGTCGGGGCGGCTACTCCGGCTCCGGGAGCGCGGGCTGCCGCACCTGCACGGAGGCGGTCGGGGCGACATGATCGTGCGGGTCGTCGTCTGGGTGCCGACGAGCCTCAAGCCGGAAGAAGAGGCGCTCCTGCGTGAGCTGGCCCGGGTCGAGTCGCGGCCGCCGAAGGCGGCGAAGCGGGAGGAGGACCGGAGCTTCTGGTCGAAGGTCCGCGAAGCGATCACGGGATGAGCCCGGCCGGGTAGGACGCGACCGGGGCTCGCTCCGGTGGTTCCGAGAGCGCGAGTCCTTCCGATCCATCGGATACATTCCGAGCAGCGCGAGCGGGCCGTTGCGCCGTGCCGGATTCCGGCGGACGCAACGGCCCGCTCGCGCATCCGTCGACGGGCGACGGGGCCTCGCCGGCACCGGGGGCGCGGGGAGAACCGAGCCGTGGCCGATGCAGAGCCTGCGTGCGCCGTGGCGATCGCCGGGCGGGGAGCGCCGGACCCACGACCTGGTTTCGATGGCGACGTCCGCGGCGGGGACCCGGGCGTCAGGCGTGATCGGGTGTGGGGGCGGGAGAGGTCGCGTGGACCGGGGGCGGATCCGGAAAGTCGGTCGGGACGGCGGTGGCGCGGCCGACGAGGGCCCGCGCCGCACGCGCATTGGCCATGAGGGTGATCAGCGAACCCTCGAGGTGCAGTCGGTTGCCGACGATCGCGGTCACGGGGTCGAGCTCGCCCACGACCACGCGGCGCCAGGTATCGTACTCTCCACGGATGATGAACGGCGCCGTCACCTCGCCGGCCGGGAGGACCTTCGCGGCGATGCATTCACCGCGGCGGAGCTCGAGGAGGACGGCGACGTCGTCGGGGTAACCGAGCTCCGGAGCGCGGTCCATGACGAGGGCGACGGGCCAGACCCAGGCGCGAACGGGTTCGCGGTCGCCGGTGGGGGCGTTGATGGCGTCGCGCAACGCGGCTGCCCATTCGGGCGTGAAGATCCGGGGTCTGGCCATGGACATCGGGTGTGAGGTGGAGTACCCGGGAACCGGCCTCCCGGCGATCCTCGGATGAGGAGGATGCGCCCCCTGGGGTTGAGGCGCAAGGGGATGCCGGAAGCGGGGGGAGTGGGGTCGGGTGTGGGCTCGGGTTCGGGCGCGGAGGCGCTTGAAGTCGCGGGAGCGGCGTTCTATTCTTCGATGTTTGGGCTAGGGCGTGGGAATCCCGAACGCGGGCGGAGCATGGTTCCGGAAAAGTGGCTGGTCCTGACGGTGCGAGTCCCATCGGACGAGCTCGCGAGCGAGGTGGCCGAGGGGCTCGTCGCGCTCGGGGGCGCGGCGGTCGAGCAGTCGGGGGACCGGTTGACGACGTACATCCTGCCGCCGGAGGATCCGGAGGCATTCGTGCGGGGGGCACGGGAGCTCCTCGATGGGATCGCCGAGGGGGTGGAGGTCGAGTGGCGGTGGCAGGAGCACGAGGACTGGGCGGAGGGGTGGCGGCGGGGTCTCCGCCCCCGGCGCGTCGGAGAGCGCCTCATCGTGGCGCCGAGTTGGACGGAGCCGGAGGTGCGGCCGGGGGACGTCGTCATCGTCATCGACCCCGAAATGGCGTTCGGCACCGGTGAGCATGCGACGACGCGGGGTGCGTTGCGAGAGCTCGAGGTCGCGGTCCATCCCGGCGATCGCGTCCTCGACGTGGGGACGGGGTCGGGGATCCTGGCGATCGCGGCGGCGAAGCTCGGTGCGGCGGAGGTGTTGGCGGTCGAAAGCGATGCCGACGCCCTGGAGAACGCCCGCGACAACCTGCGGCGGAACGGCGTCGCGGACCGAGTCGAGCTGCTGCACGGGCTGGTCGATGCGTCGTTCCTCGAGGTGCTGGGCCCCGCCCGGTTCGACGTGATCCTGGCCAACGTCCTGAGCGGGGTCCTGGTCCCGCTCCTCCCGTCGTTTCATCGCTCCCTTACCCCGGCGGGCGGGGGGCCGGCGGACCGTCCGGCGGGGCGCCTCGTCCTCGGCGGGATCCTCGAGGACGAGGCGGAGGGGGTGATCGAGGCGGCGGAGCGGGCCGGTTTCGAGCTGCTCCGCGAGGACCTCGAAGAGGAGTGGTGGGGCGGGCTCTTCGAGGTTCGCGGGGTGGAGTAGCGGTGCCGCGAGCGCCGCGATCCCCGTGTGACGTCGGGCATTCGCCGTCATGGGCCGATCGCGCCGAGGGCTTCGAGCGAGGCCCTGAGGCGGCCGGCGTCGTCGATTGCTTCGACGATCCTGTCGCGCGCCTCGTCGTCGTGATCGGTGGCGCGCCAGAGCTCGACGAGGGAGGCGCGCAGGGTGCGGAGCAGCGGCTCGATCCCCGGCGTGTCGGTCGAGTCGACGACGGCGCCGGGCCCTGCGTGGGTGTGGATCGGCGCGACGCGAGGCTCGGCGACGAGCCCGACGGCCCGGAGCGCGTCGCGGTACTCCTCGCGCAGCTCCCGGGACCAGGCGTCGGTCGGCCATGACGTCGTGCGCGGCTCGAGGAGGAGGAAGAGGTCGGGGCGGCGACGGAGGCGGTCGGCGAGGCGGGATGCGCCGCCGATGTCGGCGCCGGCCTCGGTGCTGAGGGCGTCGTGCAGGCGTGAGATGGGGACGGCGACCTCCGGGTCGGCGCGGAGCAGGGCGAGGACGCAGGCTTCGAGGGCGTCGGACATGGTGGCGGCCTCCTACGTGGGGTCGCGCCGAAGGTGGGGTGCCGGACGGGGCGAGGCGATAGCGGCGCGCGCCGGCCGGTCGACGGGGGTGGAGCGAGGACCGAGCGAGGAGGGAGCGTTGGCACAGTCGTGCATCTTCTGCCGGATCGCCGCGGGCGAGATCCCGGCCAAGGTCGTGAGGGAGGACGAGGCGACGATCGCCTTCCGGGACATCGACCCGAAGGCGCCGACGCACGTGCTGGTGATCCCACGGCGTCACATCCCGTCGGTGAACGCGTTGACCGGGGAGGACGTCGAGTTGATGGGCCGCCTCTTCGTGGCCGCGAAGGAGGTCGCCGAGGCGGAGGGGATCGCTGAGACCGGGTATCGGCTGGTGATGAACACCGGCCCGGATGCGGGGCAGTCGGTGGATCACATCCACCTCCACGTCCTCGGGGGCCGTGGGCTTGCGTGGCCGCCGGGGTGAGGCCGGACGGGTGATCGCATCGCGTCAGGGAAAGGGGAAGGCGATGGCGGAGAGTCTGAAGGACCGGATCCGATCGGATCTGAACCAGGCCCGGCGAGACCGGGACAAGCTGAGGACGATGGTGCTGACGACGACGCTCTCGGAGATCCGGAACCGGGAGATCGAGGTCGGGCACGAACTCTCGGATGACGAGGTGGTCGCGGTGATCTCGGGCTCGGTGAAGCGCCGGCGCGAGGCGGCCGAGCAGATGCGCGCCGGCGGGCGCGAGGACCTGGCCGAGAAGGAGGAGTTCGAGGCGACGATCCTCACCGATTACATGCCGCCTGCGTTGTCGGAGGCGGAAGTCCGGGAGATGGTCCGGGAGGCGATCGCGGAGGGTGCGACGTCGATCGGCGCGGTGATGGGTCGGCTCGCGCCGCGGATCAAGGGGCGCTTCGACGGTCGGGAGGCGAACCGGATCGTGCGGGAGGAGCTGGGCTGAGGTCGGTCGTCCGGCTCCCGGAGCGGCCCGCGGGGTAGGAGCAGTCATGAATCGGCACGCTCTACAGGTACTGCAGTTCCCGGAGGCGCTCGAGGTCGTGGCTCGCCTGGCGTCGAGCGCACTCGGTGCGGAGTCGATCCGGGCGCTCGAGCCGTCGGATGCCCTGGCGGAGGTCGACGACGAGCTACGACGCGTCGACCAGATGGTGAACTTCCTCCTCCGCAGCGAGGAGTGGATCGTGCCGCCGGTGCCCGACCTGAGGGTCGCGCTCCGGCGGCTCGCGGTCGAGGGGTCGGTGCTCGAGGCGCCGACCCTGCGGGACGCGGGGGAGCTGCTGCGCTCGGCGCGGGCGACGCGGCGAGCGATCCTGCGCTATGCCGAGGACTACCCGCTGCTGGCCGCGATCGCCGAGCGGCTGGTCAAGCTGGAGGCGGAGGAGGAGGCGATCCGCCGGGCGATCGACGATGCGGGGGAAGTTCGGGACGAGGCGTCGCGCGAGTTGGCGCGGCTGCGTCGGGAGATCCGTGGCGCGCGGGGCCGGATCGTCGAGCGCCTGCAAGCCTTCGTCGCCGCTCTGCCGGAGCGGATCCGGGTCCCCGACGCCTCGGTGAGCGTCCGGGAGGGGCGCTACGTCATCCCGATCCGGAGGGAGGGGCGCTCCGAGGTCGGCGGGATCGTGCACGACGAGTCGGCGACGGGGGGGACGCTCTTCGTCGAGCCGCCGATCGCGATCGAGCTGATGAACCGGCTTCGCGAGCTGGAGCTGGCGGAGGCGCGGGAGGTCCAGCGGATCCTGAGGGAGCTGACGGCGCTGCTGCGGCCGCACCGCGATGGGCTGGCGGAGTCGCTGGAGGCGCTGGTCGCGATCGATTCGCTCTACGCGCGGGCGCGGTACGCCCTGGAGCACGATGGCCGGCGCCCGGAGCTCCTCCCGGCGGGGAGCGAGGAATACCGGGTCGTCGAAGGATACCACCCGTTGCTCCTGGCGAGCGCGGAGCGGGTCGTCCCCTTCGACCTGGTGCTCGATCCCGGGGAGCGGACCCTCCTGGTCTCCGGCCCGAACACGGGCGGGAAGACCGTCTTCCTCAAGGCGATCGGGTTGTTGAGCGCGATGGCGCAGGCGGGGATCATCCCGCCGGTCGGCGCGGGGACCCGTCTTCCGATCTTCCGGGACATCTTCGCGGACATCGGCGACGAGCAGTCGATCGAGGCGAGTCTCTCGACGTTCTCGGCGCACCTCAAGAACCTGCGCGAGATCGTCGAGGAGGCGGGGCACGAGTCGCTGGTCCTGATCGACGAGATCGGGAGCGGGACCGACCCGGCGGAGGGTGCGGCGCTGGCGCAGGCGGTGTTGATCGAATTGACGCGGCGGGGCGCGCTCACGGTCGCGACGACGCATCTCGGGCAGCTCAAGCTCCTGGCGGGCGAGGAGCCGGGAGTGGTGAACGCGTCGCTCCAGTTCGACGCGCGGGAGCTCAGGCCGACGTACCGGCTCCAGAAGGGGATCCCTGGACGGAGCTACGGGCTCGCGATCGCGCGGCGGTTGGGCTTCCCGGACGCGATCCTGTCGCGGGCGGAGGAGTTCGTGCCGCGGGGCGAGCGGGAGGTCGGGCAGCTCCTCCTCGAGCTGGAGGAGAAGGAGCGGCGGATGGCCGAGGCGTTGGCGGCCGCGGAGGCGGCGAGGGCCGAGGCGATCGCGTTGCGCCGGGAGCTCGAGGAGCGGGAGCATCAGATCCGGAAGCGGGAGCGCGAGGCGGAGAAGCGGGCGCGGCAGCAGGCTCGGGACCTCCTGCTCGGGGCGAGGGAGGAGGTCGAGGCGGCGATCCGGGAGTTGCGCGAGGCCGCGGCGGCGGGCGCGGACCTCGACGAGGCGGCGAGGATGGCCCGGCGCCGGGTCGAGGAGGCGGCGAAGCGGCAGGCGGAGCGGGTCGCCCGCGCGGAGCGGGCGGCGGCCGCGGAGACCGGGCCGACGGGGCCGCTCGTCGAGGGGGGCCGGGTGCGGATCGTCGCCACGGGCGCGACGGGGACGCTCGTCGAGCTGCGGGACGGGCGGGCGACGGTCGAGACCGGGGGGCTGCGTCTCCAGGTCGCGGCGTCGGGGCTGGCGCCGATCGATGAGCCGGTCGAGCCGAAGGCGGGGCCGCGGGTTCGGGGCGGGGGGTGGACGGCGCCGGAGGTCCATGCCCGCCCCGAGGTCGACCTGCGGGGGCTGCGCGTCGACGAGGTGGCGGCGCAGCTCGAGCCGGCCCTCGATTCCGCGCTCCGGGCGGACCTGCCGACGCTCCGGATCATCCACGGGAAGGGAACGGGGGCGGTGCGGGACCGGGTCACGGACATCCTCCGGGGCTACCCGCGGGTGCGCTCCTTCCGGCCGGGCGGGCCCGGGGAGGGTGGTTCGGGGGTCACGATCGCGGAGCTCGAATGATCCCCGATTCGGTCGTCGACGAGGTCCGCTCGCGCGCCGACATCGTGGAGCTGGTCGGCGAGCACGTGCCGCTCAAGCGGAAGGGTCGGGACTACTGGGCGCCCTGCCCCTTCCACAAGGAGAAGACCCCGTCGTTCCACGTCGTCCCGGACCGGGGCTTCTTCAAGTGCTTCGGCTGCGGCGAGTCGGGCGACGCGTTCTCCTTCCTGATGAAGCACCTCGGTCTCACCTTCCAAGACGCGGTTCGGCATGTGGCGGCGCGGGTCGGGGTGGAGATCCCCGAAACCACCTCGGCCCGGGCGGCCGACGACCCCCATCGTGCGCTCTACGAGGCGGTCGCGTTCGCGGCCGAGTTCTACCGTCGCCAGCTCTGGGAGGAGCGGGTGGGGGAGCGTGCGCGCCGGTACCTGGAGGGGCGGGGGATCGGGCGGGCGGCGGCGGAGCGCTTCCAGCTCGGGTACGCGCCGGACGATTGGCGGGCGCTGCGGACGGCGGCGGCGAGGCACGGGATCGACGATGCGGTCCTCCTCGAGGCGGGGCTCGTCAAGACGAGCGACAGGAGCGACGAACCCTACGATCGGTTGCGGGACCGGATCATCTTCCCGATCACCGACGGGACCGGCCGGATCATCGCCTTCGGCGGCCGGATCCTCGGGGCGGTGCGGGAGGGCGCGCCGAAGTACCTGAACTCCCCGGAGACGCCGATCTACCAGAAGGGCCGCCACCTCTACGGGCTGGCGTGGGCGAAGGGGGCGATCCGCCGGGAAGGGGCGGTACTGGTGGTCGAGGGATACATGGACTACGTTTCCCTCGCCGCCCGTGGAATCGAGAACGTCGTGGCCGGACTCGGGACCGCGATGACCGTGGACCAGGCGGCGCTCGTCGCGCGGTACACTCGCCAGGCGTTGCTCCTCTACGACAGCGATCCCGCCGGTTTGCGGGCGACCTTCCGCACGGCGGACGCGCTCCTCGCCGCCGGGGTGCACCCGCTGGTGGTCACCCTGCCGCCGGGCGAGGACCCGGATTCGGTGGCTCGCCGGGGCGGGGCCGAGGCGTTGCGCCCCTACCTCGACGCGGCGGTCGACGTCCTGGACCGGAAGCTCGGGATCCTGGAGGAGCGGGGCTACTTCGCGAGCGCCGAGGGGACGCGCAAAGCGCTGGACGGCCTGCTTCCCACGCTTCGTGCCGCCACCGACGCGGCCCTCCGAGACATCTACGTGGCACGCGTGGCGGAGCGGACGGGGGTCCGGCGCGAGACATTGGAGGCGGAGCTGCGCCCCGACCGCTGGGATCGACCGTCGTCGATGGGGAGGTTGCGGGTCGGTGGGGAGGGGCAGGGCGGGCAGCGGGAGGAAAGAGCGGGGCGGCGCCCGACCGTCGTCGCGGGGCTGGCCGGCCAGCGCACCCTGGTGCTCCTTCTCCTCCGGGACGAATCCCGGATCGCACAGGCGGCGGAGGTGCTGGCGCCGGAATCGTTCGCCGACCCGGCCTACCGCGAGATCTACGAGGTGCTGGTGCGCGAAGGGGGGCTGCGGGGCCGAAGCCCGGCGGAGGTGCCGCTCGGCGATGCGGCGAGGGAGCGCCTCGAGGCGCTGCTCGGCGACCCGGAGGAGCTGGGCGACGGGGATCGGATCTTCGACGATGCGGTCCGCGCGATCCGCGCCGATACGCTCTACCGACGTCTCGACGAGCTCGACCTCAAGATCCCGGAGGCGCGCGCCCGTGGCGACGAGGAGGCGCTGCGTGCGTTGACCCTCGAGAAGATGGGGATCATGCACGATCTCCGGGCACTGGGGTATTTCGTGGAGCGCCTGATCCGGAAGCAGGGACGGGCGAACAGGAACCACTCAACGCGGGATGGCTGATGGAGGAGCTGCACCAATCGCTGCTCACGCTACAGGAGCTGGATCGGGAAATCGCCGAGGCGGAGGCGAGGCTCGCGGAGTTCGACCCGAAATTCGCGGAGCTCGAGGCGCCGGTCACGGCGCTGGAGAAGGAGTTCGAGGCGACGCGGGCGCGGCTCGCGGAGATGCGCCAGGAGGTGCGTCGTCTGGAGCGCGCGGCCGCGGAGAAGCGGGATCGGCTGCGCCGCTACGAGGAGCGTCTGGAGCGTGTGCGCAACGCCCGGGAGGAGGCGGCGGCGAGGACGGAGCTGGACCTGATCCGTCGGGCCGCCGAGGCCGATGAGGCGGAGGCGCTCCAGATCATGGAGCAGGTCACGCGCACGGAGCTCAAGCTCGACGAACTGGAGCGGAACCTGGGCCAGGCGCGGGCGGCGATCGAGCCGAAGCGCCAGGAACTGGATGCGGAGCGGGCCGCGGCGGCGAGCGAGATCGACATCCTCCGGGACCGTCGGCAGAACCACGTCGTGCGGATGGATCCCGCGGCGGCGAAGCTCTACGACCGGGTCCGTTCGGGGAAGACGAAGGTCGTCGTCGCGAGTCTCACGGCGGACGGCGCATGCGGCCACTGCTTCGGGGTGGTGCCGCTGCAGCAGCAGGTGGAGATTCGTGCAGGCAAGGAACTGATCCGCTGCGAAGCTTGCGGCGTGATTCTCTACCCCGGGGCCTGATGGCCGCCACTCGTTCGCGAGGGCGGCCTTTTTCTCGCCTTGCCGGGTCCGGCCAGGGGCGGCTACCTTAGCAGCCTCATGCCGACTTCGGTCACGTTGTCGACGCTGCCCCGCCGGTGGGTGCCGCGCGGGTCCGCACGGGAGGATCTCGTTCACTCCCTCGCCCGGACGCTCCAGCTGCCGGAGCCGCTCTGCCGGCTCCTTGCCGCCCGGGGGCTCGGCGATGCGGAGGAGGCGAAGCGCTTCCTGCGACCCCGTCTCGACCAGCTCCACGATCCGTTCGGGCTCGCGGGGATGGAGGCCGCGGTCGCCCGAATCGATGCGGCGCTGCGTCGCGGCGAGGCGATCCTCGTCCACGGGGATTACGACGTCGATGGGATCGCGGCGACGGCGCTCTACACGCGGGTCCTGCGGTCGCTCGGCGGGCGCGTCGAGCCGTTCGTGCCCCACCGCCTCGCCGATGGCTATGACCTCGGCCCCGCGGGGGTGGGTGAGGCGAAGCGGATCGGCGCATCGCTCATCCTGACCGGCGACTGCGGGATCGTGGCGCACGGGGCGGTCGCGGAGGCGGCGAGGCACGGGATCGACGTCGTCGTCACGGACCACCACACGCCGGGGGAGACGCTCCCGGCGGCGGTCGCGGTGGTGAACCCGAACCGGCCGGATTGCGTCTATCCCGACAAGTCGCTGGCGGGGACGGGCGTCGCGTTCAAGGTCTGCCAGGCGCTCTACCGGGCCCGGGGCCTCGATCCCGAGGCGCTCTGGTATCACCTCGACCTGGTCGCCCTGGCGACGATCGCGGACCTCGTCCCTCTGACGGGGGAGAACCGGGTCCTCGCACGTTACGGGCTGAAGCTGCTCGGCGAGACGCGGAACCCGGGGCTGCGGGCGCTCATGCGCCGCTCGGGGCTGACGGCGGAGGGAATGGGCGCGTTGAGTGCGGGGCAGGTCAGTCACGTCCTTGCGCCGCGGATCAACGCGGTCGGGCGGATGGGGGAGGCCTCCTGGGGCGTCCGTCTGCTGCTCACGGACGACGAGGCGGAGGCCGAGTCGATCGCCGAGCGGCTCGAGACGGAGAACCGGAATCGCCAGGCGCTCGATCGGAAGATGCTGGACGAGGCGCTCGCGCTCCTGGAGCGGGACTACGATCCGGCACGGGACTACGCCGTCGTCCTCGCCCGGGAGGGATGGCACCCCGGGGTGATCGGGATCGTCGCGTCGCGAGTCGTGGAGCGGATCCACCGGCCGACGGTCCTCATTGCACTGGAGCCGGGCGGCGGTCCATCCCGGGGGAGCGCGCGGTCGATTCGGGGGTTCCACCTCTACCACGCGCTTCGTGCCTGTGCCGACCACCTCGAGCGCTTCGGCGGGCACAGATCCGCGGCGGGGATGGAGATCCGGCCGGAGCGGATCGAAGCGTTCCGCGCGGACTTCAACGCCCGGGCAAGGGAGGCGCTGACCCCGGAGGACCTGGCGCCGGAGGTCGAGATCGACCTCGAGCTCCCGTTGCACCGGGCGGACGAGGAGCTCTACCGCCTGCTGCGGCACTTCGGGCCGTTCGGCGTCGGGAACCCGTCGCCGGTCCTCGCCGCTCGGGGCGTCCGCGTGGCCGGGAGCCCGCGGGTGGTCGGGGATGGGCACCTGAAGCTGGAGCTGAGCCAGGAGGGCGCTCGCCTCGGCGCGATCGGGTTCCGGATGGCCGACCGCCTGAAGGAGATCGATCGGGCGCGCGGCGCGATCGACGTGGCGTTCCAGCTCCAGGAGAACCACTGGAACGGACGGGTCGAGCTCCAGGCGCGGCTGATCGACCTGCGGGCCGCGGGATGAGGATCATCGCCGGGCGTTGGCGGGGCCGTCGCATCGAGGCGCCGCCGGGGCGGGACACGCGGCCGACGACCGACCGGGTGCGGGAGGCGTGGATGAGTGCGCTCCAGCCCTGGCTCCCGGGGGCGAGGGTCCTCGACCTCTTCGCCGGATCGGGAGCGCTCGGGCTGGAAGCCCTCTCCCGGGGCGCCGAGTGGGTGACCTTCGTCGAACGCGCGGGGGGAGCGCTCCGGGCGCTGCGCGCCAACGTGGAGAGGCTCGGCGCGGGTGAGGCGTGCGAGATCGTGCGAGCGGATGCCATCGCCTACGTCTCGTCGCTGGAGCCCGGGGCCTTCGACCTCGCCCTCGCGGACCCGCCTTACGGCCAGGGGTACGCGGATGCATTGATCCGGCTGCTCGAACAGCGACGTTTCGCCCGGTGGCTCTGGATCGAGCACCGGGTCACGGACCGGCTGCCCGAGATCCCGGGCGCCCGCACCCGGCGGTACGGCGATACCGCCCTCACCTCGATCCCGGCTCCCGAATGAGCGAACCGATGGCGGCAACCCTGGCGATCTATCCGGGCTCCTTCGACCCGATCACCAACGGTCACGAGGACATCGTACGGCGGGCCCTCGGCTTCGCCGACAAGATCGTGGTCGCGGTCGCGCACCGCGCCACCCACGCGAAGCAGGGGCTCTTCTCGATCGACGAACGGGTCGCGATGATCCGCGAGGTCTTCGCCGACGAGCCGAGGGTCGAGGTCGCCGAGTTCGCCGGGCTCCTCGTCGATTTCGCACGGGGGCGGGGCGCTCGGCTCATCATCCGGGGGCTGCGCGCCGTCTCGGATTTCGAATACGAGTTCCAGATGGCGCTCATGAACCGGCAGCTCTGGCCGGAGATCGAGACGATCTTCCTGGCCCCGGATGTGCGCTACTCCTACCTGTCGGCGTCGCTGGTCCGGGAGATCGCGTCGCTCGGCGGCGCCGTCGACGAGTTCGTCGCGCCCGTGGTGAAGGCGCGGCTCGAGGCGAAGTTCCGGGAGCGGTGACGGGCGTGAGCTCCTTTCTCGAGGGGTTGCGGGACCGGGCATCGGCGCTGCGGCGTCGGATCGTCTTCCCCGAGGGGACCGACGAGAGGACCCTCCAGGCCGTCGCCTTGCTCCAGCGCCAGCGGCTCGTGGACCCCATCGTCCTCGGCCCACCCGACAAGGTCCGCCGCGCACTCGACGAGGCCGGCGGGGAGGGCGATGCGGTGCAGGTCTTCGACCCGTTCCGCGATGCGCGGCGGGACGAGCTCGCCGCGGAGCTCCTCGAGTGCCGCAAACGCAAGGGGATGACTCGCGCCGAGGCCGACGAGCGCGTCACCGACCCGCTCATCTTCGGCGCACTCCTCGTCCGGCGGGGCGAGGCCGACGGAAGCGTCGCCGGCGCGGTCCGGACCACCGGCGACGTGGTCCGCGCCGCCCTCTGGTGCGTCGGCCCCGCTCCCGGGATCCGGACGATCTCGTCGTCGTTCTACATGGTCGTCCCGCCCTTCCGCGGGACCGAGGAGCACGAGGTCCTCACCTTCACCGACGCCGGCGTCGTGCCCGACCCCGACGCTCGGCAGCTCGCCGACATCGCCAGCGCCGCCGTCGAGGCACGGCGTCGCATCGTCGGCGACCAGCCCCGCGTGGCCTTCCTCTCGTACTCGACCAAGGGGAGCGCCGAGGGGCCCAGCGTCCGGAAGGTCCGTGAGGCGTTCGAGCTCTTCCGCGAACGCGCGCCCGATGTCCCCGCCGATGGGGAGCTCCAGGCCGACGCCGCGTTGATCCGCGACGTCGCGCTCCGCAAGGCACCGGACTCCGAGCTCCGGGGAGACGCCAACATCCTCGTCTTCCCGGACCTCGACGCGGGGAACATCGCGTACAAGCTGGTCCAGCGCCTCGCCGGCGCCGAGGCGCTCGGGCCGATCCTCCAGGGCCTCGCGAAGCCCTGCAACGACCTGTCGCGCGGCGCGTCCGCCGCCGACATCGTCAACATCGCGTGCATCACGGCGCTCCTGGCGTGAGCGCCGCGAGGCACCGAAATTGCCCGTTCGCAGCGGTTGCGGCGGCATACCCAACTCGTGCGATGAGGGAGCCATGAGCTTCGGCGTGAACAGATTCAACGACGTCACCGTCATCGACGTGGAAGGACAGCTGATCGTCGGCAACCGGCAGGAGCTGAAGCAGCGCGTCCTCCAGGAGCTCGAGAGCGGGGGCCGCAAGTTCCTGATCGACTTTTCCCAGACGGGTTACATCGACTCCTCCGGTCTCGGCGTGCTGGTCAGCCTCTCGAAGAAGATCCGCGAGCAGGGGGGTGAGTTGCGTCTGGCGAACCTGAACGAGGACCTGCGCACGCTCTTCGAGCTGACGAAACTCGATACGCTTTTCCAGATTTCTCGGAGCCGGGAAGAGGCGCTTTCCTCGTTCTGACCTACCTTTTCTCCGGGCGAATCGTTATTCTGTCGGTACGTACGGCCGAGAGCCGGGCGGGCGCCGACCTCCCGTGAGGGGGGCGGGGCCCGCCGGGCGTGCGGCCAGGGACCGACAGGATACGTACCCGGAACTCCATGCAGGCCAAATTCGTACTTGAGCTGCCCAGCGATCCCCGGGCGATCGAGCGCGCGGTGGAGTACCTGCTGGATCGCAGTCGTGAGGTTGGCTTCGCGTGCGACCGGCGGCGGCTGAACTTCCAGGTCGGCGTCACGGAGGCGCTGGCCAACGCCATGCTGTACGGGAACGGGCGCGACCCGCGGAAGCGGGTGCGAGTGGAGGCGTGCATCACGCGGGAGTCGGTGACGGTGTGCGTGACCGACGAGGGGCGGGGCTTCGACCCGAGCGCGATCCCGGATCCGACGTTGCCGGCGAACGTGGTGCGACCGGGGGGGCGGGGCATCTTCTTGATCCGCAAGTTGATGGACCGCGTCGAGTTCAACGAGAAGGGGAACTCCATCACGATGGTGCTGCACGGCGAGGCGCCTCGGCGGGAGGAGGAACAGCACGCGTGACGGGATCCACGCTCGTCGAGGAGGCGCCCCTGGCCCCGGCGGCGGTGTCGCTGCTGGAGGCCTTCTCGCGTGCGTATCCGGGAGTGGAGGTCCGGCTGTGGGTGGCGGAGGCGGGGGGGTGGCGGTGCGCCTACCCGGAAGGTGGAGTGGGCGGTGCGCCCGGGGCGGCGGGGGTTCGCCGGGCGATCGATGCGGGGGAAGGCCCGGGCGTGGAGCTGGAGGTGATCGGCTCAGGGGCGGGGGAGGGGGTGGAGCTGCTCGCGGTGGCGCTCGAGCAGGTCCTCCGCTACGAGCGGGAGGCGAGGTCGGCGGCGCGGGAGCTGGGCGAGCGGTACGAGGAGATCAACCTTCTCTATTCGATCAGCGAGGTCCTGGGGACGGTGGGGTCGCTGCAGGAGGCGGCGCAGCGGATCCTGACGGAGGTGGCGGAGGTGTTGGGTGCGAAGCGTGCATCGCTCTGGGGCTACGATCCTGGGGATGGGCGGCTGCACCTGGCGGCGGCGGTGGGGGAAGAGGGGTTGACGGGCCCGATCTCGATCGATGATCCGAGCTCGGTGACGGCGCGCGTTTTCCGGGAGCGCCAGCCGGTGAACGTGGAGCGGGGGAAGGCGTTTCCGAAGGGGACGCGTGCGGAGCTGCGGGCGAACGGTCACGAGGCGTTCCTGTCGGTGCCGATCAACTTCTCGCCGCGGGGGGGCGGGAGCCGTACGGTCGGGGTGATCACGCTGGTCGGGCGGTTGACCGGGGAGCGGTTCAACGCGGGCGATGCGCGGCTTCTCATGGCGATCGCGAGCCAGATCGGCGCGGCGCTGGAGACGCACCGGCTGATGGCCGAGAACGTGCGCCAGGAGCGCCTCGTCCGGGAGCTCGAGCTGGCGCACGATCTCCAGTTGAAGCTGTTGCCGGAGGCGTCGCAGTTCGAGGGGCCGGCGCGGGTCGCGGCGAGGTGCGCGCCGGCGGAATCCGTCGGCGGCGACTTCTACTACCTCTTCCGGTTCTCGGACGACCGGTTCGGGGTGATGATCGGGGACGTTTCGAGCCACGGGTTCTCGGCGGCGCTGATCATGGCGATGACGATCAGCGCCGCCGCGATCTACGCCCAGGACTCGGAGCGGCCGGCAGGGGTGCTTCGCCAGGTGCATCGCGCGCTGATCGATGAGTTGGAGACGACCGAGATGCACCTCTCGCTCTTCTACGGCGTGGTCGACGCCGGGGCGGGGCGTCTGGTCTACAGCAACGCCGGGCACCCGCACGCCTTCCGCGTGGCGGGGTCGGGGGAGGTCCAGCGGCTCGGGGTCACCGACCCGCCGGTGGGGACGGTGCCGCTGGACGAGTACGGCGAGTCGGTGGTGCCGTGGACTCCGGGGGAGGATCTCCTCTTTCTCTTCACGGACGGGCTTTCGGATGCCTTCTCGGAGCGGGCGGGGTCGAGCGGGGAGGCGGCGCTGCTCGCGGAGGTGGTGCGCCTGCGGAGCTCGCCGCCGGCCGAGATCCTCGACCACCTCTTCGCGTTGGCCGGGCGATCGACGCCGACCGTCCCACCCGACGACCGCACCTCGGTGATCCTCAGGATCTGAGCGGAGCGCATGGTGCGGGCGAAGAAGTCGCTCGGTCAGAACTTCCTCGTCGATCCGAACATCCAGCGCAAGATCGTCGAGGCCCTGGGCGCGGGCCCCGGGGACGAGGTCCTGGAGATCGGACCGGGCACCGGGGCGCTGACCCGGCACCTCGCCGGGAGCGTCCGGCGGCTGATCGCCGTGGAGCTGGACGACCGCCTGGCCGAGTCGCTCCGCGAGGAGTTCGCGGATGCTCCGGGTGTCGAGATCGTCCGCGCCGATGCCCTGAAGCTCGATCTCGGCCAACTCGTCGAGGATGTCTCCGCCCTCAAGGTCGTGGGGAACATCCCTTACAACATCACGACGCCGCTGATCTTCTGGCTCCTCGGTCGCGAGGTCCGGCCGGAGAGGATCGTCCTCATGGTCCAGAAGGAGGTCGCGGACCGGATCCTCGCGCCGGTCGGCGGGAAGGCGTACGGTGCGCTTTCCGTCGGGGTGCGGACGATCGCCGAAGTGGAGCGGCTCTTCATCGTGGGCCGGGGAGCATTCCGTCCGGTGCCCGGGGTGGATTCCGCGGTGATTCGCATCACGCCGCTGCGACCGGCTCCCCTGGACCCCGAGGAGGAGCGGGGCCTGCGGGCGCTCACGCGGGCGGCGTTCGCCTGGAGGCGGAAGCAGCTCCAGAAGATCCTGCGCGCGGCGCCCGGGTACGGCTTGGATCCGGAGGAGGTCGCCTCGGTTGCGGCCGCCGCGGGGGTCGAACCCACCGGGCGCCCCGAGTCCCTCGACCCGGACGCCTTCATCCGCCTGGCCCGGGCCCTGCGCGCGGCCGGTTACCCCCGCGGCGATGCCGCCGACGTCGGAGTGTGGGATGAGTGAGTCGACGACCCCGCAGCGGAGCGGCTCCCGCTGGCTCCGCGCCCTCGGGCTGCAGCGACCGGAGCTGCGGAGCTGGGCGATGTACGACTGGGCGAAGTCGTCGTTCGAGACGACGATCGGCGCCGCGGTCTTCCCGATCTACTACGGCACGGTCGCCGCGGCGACGCTCCCGCCGAACGTGGCCAGCGCCTACTGGGGCTACACGAACTCGATCAGCCTCCTCGTCATCACGCTCCTCGCGCCGATCCTCGGCGCCATGGCCGACTACATGGCCGCGAAGAAGCGGTTCCTCGCCGCGTTCATGGCCCTCGGCGTGGTGGCGACCGCCTGCCTGTTCTTCATCACCCGCGGGGCGTGGCTCCCGGCATCGATCCTCTTCCTCCTCGGCGCGGTCGGCGTGACCGGGTCGACGACGTTCAACGACTCGCTCCTCCCCCACATCGCGACCGATGAGGAGGTCGACAGGGTCTCGACCGCGGCCTACGCACTCGGCTACCTCGGCGGCGGCCTCCTCCTGGCCGTCAACGCCGTCATGATCATGAAGCCGGGGCTCTTCGGCTTCGCCGACGCCGGCATCGCGACACGCGCGGCGTTCGCGAGCGTCGCCGTCTGGTGGGCCGTCTTCTCGATCCCCCTCTTCCTCCGGGTCCCCGAGCCGCCCCGGCGCCTCGAGGCCGGAGAATCGCCGGGAACACGGCCGATCCGCGCCGGGTTCAGCCGACTCCGGGAGACGGTCGGCGAGATCCGCAAGTACCGCGAGCTCCTCAAGTTCCTCGTCGCCTACTGGCTCTACATCGACGGGATCCACACGATCCAGAAGATGGCGACGATCTACGGCGCCGAGATCGGGATCGGGACCGGCGCCCTCATCGGCGCGCTCCTCCTCGTCCAGTTCGTCGGGATCCCCTTCACCTTCGCCTTCGGGGCCCTCGCCGGGAGGATCGGGACCCGCAACGGGATCTACATCTCCCTCGTCGCCTACACCCTCATCGCCATCCTCGGCTTCTTCGTCACCTCGGCCTGGCACTTCTGGGCCCTCGCCTTCGCCGTGGGAATGGTCCAGGGCGGCGCCCAGGGGCTCAGCCGGTCCCTCTACGCGACCCTCCTGCCCCGGGCCAAGTCCGCCGAGTTCTTCAGCTTCTTCAGCATCTTCGAGCGCTTCGGCGGGATCGCGGGGCCGGCCATCTTCGGGATCATCGGCACCCTCACCGGGACGAGCCGGTTCGGGATCCTCGCCCTCGTCGCCTTCTTCGTTCTGGGGATCGGCCTCCTCTCCCGCGTCGACCTCGAGGAGGGGCGGCGCGCCGCGAAGGAGGAGGACGCCACCCTCGCTCCGATCCCCGTCGCGAACGCCGGCCCGCGATGAGCCCATGACCGCGCTCCTGGCCGGCCTCGCGCTCTTCCTCGGCGCCGCCGCCCTCGCCCTCGCCCGCGGACTCCGCGACGCCCGAAGACGCGTCGCCGCCCTCGAGGAACGGATCCGCGCCCTCGACGCCACACCCCGCCCCGCCCCCGACGGCCACGACCTGGCCACGATCGCCCACGAACTCCGCTCCCCGCTCAGCGCCATCCTCGGCTACCAGGAGCTCCTGGCCGACGGCCTCCTCGGATCCGGAGACCCGCACGGCCGCGAGGCGATCGACCGCATCGGCAAGGCCGCCCTTCGCCTCCAGCGAGTCCTCGACGCCGCCATCGAGGTTGCCCGCCTAGAAACCGGAATCGCCCGCCCTCAGTTCGCGTCCGCCGCCGTCGACCGGATCCTCGCCGATGCCATCGACCAAGGCCGAAGCCTCGCCAATCCCCCAGCCCTCACCCTCCTCATCCCCGACTCCCCCCTCCCACCCACCCCCACCGACCCCGCCCGCCTCCGCCTCGCCCTCGACCTCGCCCTCGCCGCCGCAATCCGCGCCACGCCCGACGGCGAGATCCGCGCACGGGCCGGCTCGGCACCCGACGGCACCCCGTTCATCGACCTCGCCGGGACCGCCCTCGCGCCGATCCCGATCCCCGCGCCGGCCGACCCGATCGCCTCGCCCGCCGACCGGCCGGCGGCCCCCCTCCTCCTCGCCGCCCGCCTCGTCCACTCCCTCGGCGGTCGACTCACCCTGGTCGCCGAAGCCGGCGCGACGACGCTCCGGATCGCGCTTCCCGCGCATCGCCCGAACGATTGACGTCCCCGCCGGGGTGCGGTACCTTCTTTGTGAACGGTTTCACAAGGTTCCCGCCGATGTTCTGCCGCCCATGAGGAAGGTCCCCGAATCGACCGTCGGTCGTCTGTCGCTCTACCTGCGTCTTTTGGAGGAATTCGAGGAACGGGGTTTCGCGACGATCTCGAGCGAGGCCCTCGCGGACCGCGCCGGGACGACGGCGGCGCAGGTGCGCAAGGACCTGTCGTTCTTCGGGACGTTCGGGAAGCGAGGGCTGGGGTACTCGGTTCCGGAGCTGGCGGGGGAGCTGCGCGGGATCCTGGGGCTCGGCCGGAGCTGGCGGGTGGCGCTGGTGGGGGCGGGGAAGATCGGCGCGGCGCTTTACGGGTATCAGGATTTCCGGCGGCAGGGGTTCTTCATCCGGGCGGTGTTCGACGCGGATCCCGCGAAGATCGGACAGCGGTGGGACGGGCTGCAGGTGCGGTCGGAGCGGGAATTGGAGGAGGTGCTCAGGGGGGAGGGGATCGAGATCGTGATCGTGGCGGTGCCGGCGGAAGCGGCGCAGGGGGTGGTGGACCGGGTTGTGCGGGCGGGGGTGCGCGGGATCCTGAACTTCGCGCCGGCGCAGTTGCGGGTACCGTCGGGGGTAGTCCTGAAGAACGTGAACATGGCGGTCGAGATGGAGGGGCTGTCGTACGCCCTGGCGAACGCGGGGCGGGAGCGGCGGGCGCCCTCGAACGGCCGCGGGTAGGAGGAGGCGAGGATGGCCAAGGAGGACGATCGAGTCCGAGTGACGTCGGAGATCGGGCCGCTGCGGCGTGTGATCTGCCATACGCCGGGGCCGGAGCTGCTGGCGGTGACGCCATCCACGCGCGAGGATTTCCTCTACGACGACATCATCGACCTGGAGCAGGCGCGGCGGGAGCATCATCGGTTCAAGGCGATCCTGTCGCGGTTCGCCGAGGTCTACGAGGTCCGGGACCTCCTGGAGGAGATCGTGGACCTGCCGGAGGTTCGGCCGTTCCTGATCGAGCGGGTGATGGACGTGGCTCGGTCGGAGCCGTTGGCGAGGCAGCTCCTGGAGATGCCGGCGGAAGAGCTGGTCGCGATGTTCATCGAGGGCCGGAAGATCGAAGGGGGGCCGCTGCAGCAGCTGCTGAACGTGGAGACGTACGAGCTCCCGCCGTTGCCGAACCTCTTCTTCACGCGGGACGCGGCGATGGTGGTCGGCGAGGGTGTGATCATCGGCTCGATGAAGTACACGGTCCGGTGGACGGAGGAGATCCTGATGAAGGCGCTCTTCTCGTACCATCCGCGGCTGGGCAACAACGGTCTGATCTACGACGGGAGCGAGGAGCGGCGGGCCGGGTACACGATCGAGGGGGGCGACGTCCACATCCTGCGGCCGGACCTGGTGATCATGGGGTTGTCGCAGCGGTCGAGTCCGGGGGCCTTCGACTCGATGGCGGAGAACCTGGTGAAGGAGGCGGGGATCCGTGACATCCTGGTGGTGATCCTGCCGACGGACCGGGCGATGATCCACCTGGACATGATCTTCACGATGATCGATCGGGACCACTGCGTGATCTTCCCGCCGAGCTTCGTGGGGCCGGACCGTTGCGCGGTGCTGCACTACCGAGCGGGCCGGGCGGGGATGCGGGAGATGCCGAACCTCTTCACGGCGCTCCGGGAGGTCGACCTTCCGCTGGAGCCCATCTTCTGCGGGGGGGATCGGAGGATCTTCCAGGAGCGGGAGCAGTGGTCGAGCGGGTGCAACTTCGTGGCCGTTCGGCCGGGCCTCGTGCTGGGGTACTCGCGGAACGAGGCGACGTACGTCGAGCTGGAGCGTGAGGCGGGGTACAGGATCGTGGACTCGCTCGATTTCCTGACGGGCGAAGCGGAGATCGGGGAGGATGAGAAGGCGGTGATCACCTTCGAAGGCGCGGAGCTCGTACGCGGGGGCGGCGGTGGTCGGTGCATGACGCTGCCGATCCTACGCGAGGAGGTCTGGTGAAGGCCGGCGTCGGGGCGAGTTCGACCGACGGGGGCGCCGACCCGACGTCCTCGCCGGGTACGGCATTGACCGGCGGGGACGGGTCGGCGGGGGGATCGGCGGCGCTCCGGTCGCTCGAGTACGTCGTCGTCGACGTGGAGACGACGGGGGGCGGGACGACGCAGGGGCACCGGGTGACGGAGATCGCGATCGTGCGGATCGCGGGGACGGGGCGGATACTCGAGGAGTACTCGACGCTGGTGAACCCCGAGCGACCGATCCCCCCGTTCATCACGGCGTTGACGAACATCACCGACGAGATGGTGCGGGACGCCCCGCGCTTCCACGAGATCGCGGGGGATGTGAGGCGGCTGCTCGAGGGCCGGATCTTCGTGGCGCACAACGCGGCGTTCGACTGGCACTTCGTGGATTACGAGCTGGAGCGGGCGACGGGGTGGCGCCTGGAGGGGCCGCGACTCTGCACGGTGCGCCTGGCGCGGCGGCTCGTGCCGGAGGTGTCGAGCCGATCGCTCGGGTCGTTGAGCGAGTACTTCGGGATCGAGAACGAGGCGAGGCATCGTGCGTTGGGGGACGCGCGCGCGACCGTCGCCGTCTTCCGTCGCCTGTTGGAGCGCATGGAGGAGCAGGAGGTCCGGAGCTGGGCGGAGCTCGAGGCGTTCCTCGCCCGGACCTCGTCGGCTCGGCCTCGACGCCGGGCGATGCCGACCTCGATCGAAAGGATCTGAAGCTGTGGACGTGAACGACCTTCCGCTCCGCCGGAGCCGCAAGCTCGGGCGCTTTCGGCTGCACGCCCTCGAGGCGGGGCTCCAACGTCTGGACGGCGGTGCGATGTTCGGTGTGGTGCCGAAGCCGCTCTGGGAGAAGCGCATCCCCGCCGACGAGCGCAACCGAATTCCCCTGGCCCTGCGCTGCCTCCTCGTCGAGACGCCCGACGCGCTCGTGCTGATCGACAACGGGGTCGGCAACAAGGAGGACGAGAAGTTCCGGGGGATCTACGGGATCGAGAACGAGGGCACGCCGACGCGGCTCGAGGATGCGATCCGGGACGCCGGCTTCTCGCCGGACGACGTCGACATCGTCATCGACACGCACCTGCACTTCGATCACGCCGGGGGGAACACCTTCCGGGACGACGAGGGCGAGGTCCGGCTCGCGTTCCCGCGGGCCCGGTACATCGTGAGGCGGGGGGAGTGGGAGTACGCGCACAGCCGGAACGAGCGGATCCGTGCGAGCTACCTCCCGCACAACTTCGAGCCGGTCGAGCGGGCGGGGCGGCTGGAGCTGATCGACGGGGAGCCGGAGATCGTCCCCGGAGTCACGCTGCTGCACACGCCGGGGCACACGCCCCACCATCAATCGGTGCTCCTGCGGTCGGAGGGGGAGTCGGCGTGCTTCCTGGCCGACGTGATCCCGACCTCGGCTCACCTCCCGCTCCCGTGGATCATGGGGTACGATGTCGAGCCGCTGGTCACGCTGGAGTCGAAGCGCACGATCCTGGAGCGTGCGCGTCGTGAGGAGTGGCTCCTGATCTTCGAACACGACCCGACGGTCGCGTGGGGCCGGCTCGATCCGGGGGAGGAGAAGCCGACGCTGGTGCCGGACGCGTGAGCCAAGCCGGCCGCCGGACGCCGATCCGACGGCCGGTCGTGTGATGGGCGGGGCGGTCCCGGGTGGGCCGGATGCCGACCCGGCCGCGGCCCCTGGCCACCGACGCGGCTCTGGGGTATTATGTCGCGGCAACGGACCGACACGCAGGTGACGAACCGTAGGAAGGAGCTGACCATGACCGACCCGCGTCGTACGGCGGTGATCGTGGCCGCGGCCCGCACGCCGATCGGCCGGTTCCTCGGGGGGCTCTCGTCCCTCCAGGCCCCGGAGCTCGGGGCGATCGCGATCCGTGCCGCGCTGGAGCGTTCCGGGATCGATCCCGCCGAGATCGACGACGTGATCATGGGCAACGTCGTCTCGGGCGGTCTCGGCCAGGCGCCGGCGCGGCAGGCGGCGCTGGGGGGCGGGGTGCCGGAGACGGTCGGCGCGATGACGGTGAGCCGGGTCTGCGGCTCGGGGCTCCAGGCGGTGATGCTCGCAGCGCAGGCGATCCGGGCCGGCGACGCGCAGGTCATGGTCGCCGGCGGGATGGAGTCGATGTCGAACGCGCCGTTCTACCTGCGCGGGTACCGGGAGGGCGTGAAGTTCGGCAATCAGCAGGTGATCGACGGGCTGATCCACGACGGGCTCTGGTGCGCCTTCGAAAAGTGCCACATGGGGGGGCACGCGGAGTACACGGCGTGGAAGGCCGGGATTACCCGAGAGGAGGCGGACGAGTTCGCGCTGAACTCGCACCGCAAGGCGATCGCGGCGATCGACGCCGGAAAGCTCCGGGCGGAGATCGTTCCGGTCGAGGTCCGCGGGCGCAAGGGGACGACCGTGATCGATGTCGACGAGCCGCCGCGGCGCGACACGTCGCTCGAGGCGCTGGCGAAGCTCCCGCCCGCGTTCCGGCAGGACATGCCGCCGGAGGTGACGAACCCGGTGGTGACGGCGGGGAACGCGCCGGGGTTGAACGACGGTGCGGCTTCGCTGGTCGTCACCAGCCAGGCGTACGCCGAGGCCCACGGGCTTCCGATCCTGGCCCGGATCAACGCCTACGCAACCGGCGCGACGACGCCGAGGGAGCTCTTCTTCGCGCCGGTCCGGGCCGTGCGCAGGGTGATGGAGAAGGAAGGGAAGTCCATCGGCGACTACGACCTGATCGAGGCGAACGAGGCGTTCGCGGTCCAGGCGCTCGCCGATGGCAAGGAACTGGGGTGGGACTGGGATCGCGTGAACGTGCATGGCGGCGCGATCGCTCTCGGCCACCCGCTCGGCGCGTCGGGGGCGAGGATCCTGACCACGCTCCTCTACGCGATGATGGACCGCGGGGCGAGGACCGGGCTGGCGACGCTCTGCCTCGGCGGCGGCGATGCGGTGGCGCTTTCCGTGGAGAGAATCTGACATGGGTGAGATCATGGTGCGGGTCCAGCGCCTGGCGGCGCTGGAGGTCTTCGGCAATCCGGCGGCGCGCCGCGTCGCGCTGGTCGGCCTCTTCGCCACGCTGACGGCGGTCGGCGCGCACATCGCGGTGCCGCTCCCCTTCACGCCGGTCCCGGCCACGCTTCAGACGATGGTGGTCATCCTCGCGGGCGTGCTGCTCGGGCCGACGCTCGGCGCGGCCTCCCAGGTGACCTACCTGGCGGCGGCGGCGGCCGGCGCCCCCTTCTTCTCGGCCGGCGCCGCGGGGGTCGCGCACCTCTTCGGCCCGACCGGCGGTTACCTCCTCGCGTTCCCCGTCGCCGCGGCGATCGCGGGGAGGGTCGCCGGCCGTGCGACGGCGCGGGGCTCGCTCCTCGGCACGGTCCGGCTCGGCGCCGGGCTCGCCCTCGGCGCGGCGACGATCCTGGTCGGCGGGGCGGCGCAGCTCGCGCTCCTCACGGGAGGCCTCGAGAACGCGGTACGCCTGGGGATCGTGCCCTTCCTCCTCGGAGATGGGCTCAAGGTCCTCGGCGCGCTCCTCGTCGCGAGCCGCCTCCGCACACGCACCCTCGGGCCGAGCTGACGGCCCGGGGGTTTTTTGTGACGCCCCCGGACTGGACTCGCCTCTTCGTCGTCGACGGGCGAGTCCGGAGCGCCTGGCGGATCCTGCTCTTCGCGGGGCTCTTCCTCGCGCTGGCCGGCACGGGGTCGGCCTTGGTCCGGGTGCTCCCGATCGCCGCGGCCGTGCCCGGGATCGGGACGTCGTGGATCCCGCTCGCGGCCGCGCTCGGCGCGGGGTGGATCCTCCTGACGCGGATCGACGATCGTCCGCCCGGAGCGCTCGGCTTCGCATGGACGACGAGGACGCCCCGGGAGATCATCGCCGGGCTCGCGATCGGCGCCATCGCCCTCGGCCTCGCCGTCGCGGCCGTCGCCCTCGTCGGTTGGATCGGCTTCGTACCGGACGAAGGCGACGCGTGGGGCTACATCGCCGCGGTCGCGGATGACCTGGTCTTCTTCTCGGTCGCCGCCGCCGCCGAGGAGGCGATCTTCCGGGGTTACCCGTTCCAGGTCCTCGCGCAGGCGCTCGGGCCCGTGGCGGCGACGGTCGGCCTCAGCGCGGCCTTCGCCGCGGCGCACGCGTGGAACCCGAACGTCGGAGCGCTGGCGCTGGTCAACATCTTCCTCGCCGGCGTGATGCTCTCCGCCGCGTATCTGCGGACGCGGAGCCTCTGGTTCGCGACCGCGGTGCACGCCGGCTGGAACTGGTCGATGGCGAGCCTCTTCGATCTCCCGGTCAGCGGGCTCGTCGAGGGGTTCGACACTCCGCTCTACGAGCCGGTTCTTGTCGGGCCGGCGTGGGCGACCGGCGGTGCGTTCGGGCCCGAGGGCGGGATCGCGGCGAGCCTCGCGCTGCTGGCGGCGCTCTGGGTGATCCTGCGATGGCCGGGGCTCGACGAGGCCCCCGAGATGAAGGCCCTCCGACCGCTGGTCGACGAGGAGGGCGAGTTCGAGAGGAGAGTGTGATGGCGCAGATCCAAAGGGTGGCGGTCGTCGGCGGCGGGACGATGGGCAACGGGATCGCCCACGTCTTCGCCCAGTACGGTCACGACGTGGTCTTGATCGACGTCTCCGAGGAGGTCCTCGCCCGGGCGCGCGAGACGATCGCCTCGAACCTGGACCGGCAGGTCCGCAAGGGCACGCTGGCGCCCGAGGCGAAGGAGGCGACGCTCGCGCGAATCCGGACGGCGACGTCGATCTCCGCGGCCTCCGAGGCCCAGCTGACCGTGGAGGCGGTCTCGGAGAACCCCGAGCTCAAGTACCGGATCTTCCGCGAACTCGACGAGGTGGCCCCCGACGGTGCGATCCTGGCCTCGAACACGTCGTCGATCTCGATCACCACCCTCGCCCGGCAGACCCGCCGCCCCGAGCAGGTCATCGGGATGCACTTCATGAACCCGGTCCCGGTCATGAAGCTCGTCGAGGTGATCCGCGGGCTCCAGACCTCGGATGCGACGACGGCCACGGTGATGGAGCTGGCCCGCGGCCTCGAGAAGACGCCGGTCGAGGCGAACGACTACCCCGGCTTCGTCTCGAATCGCGTCCTCATGCCGATGATCAACGAGGCGATCTACTGCCTCATGGAAGGGGTCGCGGATGCCGAGGCGATCGACACGGTCATGAAGCTCGGGATGAACCACCCCATGGGCCCGCTCGCGCTCGCGGACCTGATCGGGCTCGACACCTGCCTTTCGATCCTCGAGGTGCTGCAGCGCGACCTGGGCGACGACAAGTACCGCCCCTGCCCGCTCCTCAAGAAGTACGTGGCCGCCGGTTGGCTCGGCCGGAAGACGGGGCGGGGGTTCTACCGGTACTGAGCGCCACGGGCACGGGGACGGGAACCGAAAGGAACGGTTGGTGAGCGTGCAGGTACGTGAGGAGCTGGAGCAGGTCCGTTCGCTCGCGCGGGAGTTCGCCGATGCGGAGCTCCTGCCGAACGTCGAGCGCTGGGATCGCGAGAGGTCGATCGACGCCGCCGTCCTCGGGCAACTCGGGGAACTCGGGTTCTTCGGGATGCTGGTCCCCGATGCCCACGGGGGGATGGGATTCGACCTCCCGACGTACGTGGCGGTCCTCGAGGAGCTGGCTCGGGGCGAGCCGACGGTCGCGCTGACGGTTTCGATCCACAGCGCGTTCGCGGTGAACCTGGTCCTGCGGCACGGGAGCGAGGCCCAGCGTGAGCGCTGGCTCGGGCCGCTCGCGAGCGGGGAGGTGATTGGTTGCTTCGCGCTCTCGGAGCCGCAGGCGGGCTCCGATGCCGCGGCGATCGAGACGCGGGCCACGCGCGACGGCGAAGGCTGGGTCCTGGAGGGGACGAAGAAGTGGGTGACGAACGCCCGCATCGCGGGACTGGCCGTCGTCCTCGCCAGGACCGACGAGGGGACCGGCGCGTTCCTGGTCCCGACCGACTCGCCCGGCTTCGAGGTCGGCGACCGCGAGACGACGATGGGGCTCCGGCCGATCGAGGTCGCGACGGTGCACCTCCGGGGCGTGCGACTCGGTCCCGAGGCGCTCCTCGGCGACCCGGCCCGCGGCCTGGCCCTCGCCTTCGAGGCCCTCGACCTCGGCCGTCTCGGGATCGCCGCCCAGGCGACCGGGATCGCGCGGGCCGCGCTCGAGCACGCCATCGCCTACGCGGGGGAGCGCGAGCAGTTCGGGAGGAAGCTGCGCGAGTTCGAGGCGATCCAATTCAAGCTCGCCGACATGGCCACGCGCGTCGAGGCGGCCAGGGCGATGGTCGAGAGGGCGGCGGTCGCGCCGTCCACGAAGGCCTCGTCCATGGCGAAGCTCTTCGCGAGCGAGGCGGCCATGTGGGTGACGACGCAGGCCGTTCAGATCTTCGGCGGCTACGGCTACATGCGGGACTATCCCGTGGAGAAGCTGATGCGGGACGCCAAGGCGACGGAGATCTACGAAGGGACGAACGAGATCCAGCGCGTGATCATCGCGCGCGAACTGTACCGGTCCTGATTGCGGGGCCGGGCATCACCCGGGAGAAACCATGGAGATCTTTGAGCAGATCGGTCGGCACGACCACGAACAGATCGTATTCTGCTACGAGCCGTCGGCGAACTACCGCGGCATCATCGCGATCCACGACACGACGCTCGGGCCGGCGCTCGGTGGCACGCGCTTCTGGAACTACAGGAGCGATGCGGAGGCGATCATCGACGTGCTCCGGCTCTCCCGGGGTATGACGTACAAGGCCGCCGCCGCGGGGCTCAACCTCGGGGGCGGGAAGTCGGTGATCATCGGGGACCCGAGGACGACGCGGCGGGAGGCGATCTTCAGGGCGCACGGCCGCTTCGTCGAATCGCTGAAGGGCCGCTACATCACGGCCGAGGACGTGGGGACGAGCGTCGAGGACATGGACTACGTCCACATGGAGACGGAGTACGTGACCGGGATCGCCGACCGCAGCGGGGATCCCTCGCCGGTGACGGCGTACGGCGTCTTCCGCGGGATCCAGGCGTGCGCGAAGGAGCGCTACGGCAGCGACTCCGTCGACGGGCTCACGGTCGCCGTCCAGGGGACCGGCCACGTGGGGTACTACCTCTGCAAGTACCTCGCGGAGGCGGGCGCGAAGCTGATCGTCACCGACATCGACGAGCAGCGCGTGCGGCGGGTGGTCTCGGAGTTCGGCGCCGAGGCGGTCGCCCCCGAGAAGATCTACAGCGTCGAGGCCCAGATCTTCGCACCCTGCGCCCTCGGTGCGGTGGTCAACGACGAGACGCTCCCGCAGTTCAAATTCGAGATCGTGGCGGGGTCGGCCAACAACCAGCTCGCCGAGGAGCGGCACGGCGACGAGCTGGCACGCCGGGGCATCCTCTACGCGCCGGACTACGTGATCAACGCCGGCGGCCTGATCAACGTCTACGGCGAGCTGAACGGCTGGACGAGGGACCGGGCGCAGCGGAAGGCCGGCGAGATCTACGACACGCTGGGGCAGCTCTTCGACCTGGCGAAGGAGCAGGGGATCCCGACGCACGAGGCGGCGGACCGCTTTGCGGAGCGTCGGATCGAGCAGGTCGCGAAGATCCAGCGGACCTGGGTCTGAGCCGGGTCGCGAGACGGCGGTGCCCCGGAAAGGGAATGGAACGGGACGGAATGAGTGAGCTGAGGAAGACCGACCCCGAGATCTACGAGGCGATCCGTCGCGAGGCGGATCGCCAGAACGACTCGCTGGAGCTGATCGCCAGCGAGAACTTCACCTCGCGCGCCGTGTTGGAGGCGCAGGGGTCGGTCCTGACGAACAAGTATGCCGAGGGGTACCCGGGGCGCCGCTACTACGGCGGCTGCGAATGGGTCGACGTGGCCGAGGAGCTGGCGATCTCGCGGTGCAAGGAGCTCTTCGGCGCGGAGCACGCGAACGTACAGCCGCACTCGGGTGCGCAGGCCAACATGGCGGCGTACCTCGCCTTCCTCGAACCGGGCGACCGGATCCTCGGGATGAGCCTCACCCACGGCGGCCACTTGACGCATGGTTCGCCGGTCAACGTCAGCGGCCGCATCTTCCAGGTCAGCGCGTACGGGGTCCGGGAGGAGGACGGCCGAATCGACTACGACGAGGTCCGGTCCCTCGCGCTGCGGGACCGGCCGAAGCTGATCGTCGCGGGGGCGAGCGCCTACCCGCGGATCATCGACTTCGAGGCCTTCGCCTCGATCGCGCGCGAGGTCGGCGCGGTGCTCATGGTCGACATGGCGCACATCGCCGGGCTGGTCGCCGGCGGGGTGCACCCGAGCCCGGTCCCGCACGCCGATGTGGTGACGTCGACGACGCACAAGACGCTTCGCGGCCCGCGCAGCGGGTTCATCCTCACGCGGGCCGAGCACGCGAAGGCGATCGACAAGCAGGTCTTCCCCGGGCTCCAGGGCGGGCCGCTGATGCACGTCGTCGCCGCGAAGGCCGTCGCCTTCAAGGAGGCCCTCTCGCCGGCGTTCCGCGACTACGCGCGCCAGGTCGTGTCGAACGCGAAGGCCCTCGCCGACGTCCTCCAGGAGCGGGGCTTCGACCTGGTCAGCGGCGGGACCGACAACCACCTGCTCCTCGTCGACCTGCGCCGCCGCGAGCTGACGGGGAAGGACGCGGAGGCGGCCCTGGGAAGGGCGGGGATCACCGTCAACAAGAACACCGTCCCGGGGGAGACACGCTCGCCCTTCGTCACCTCGGGGGTCCGGATCGGGACCGCGGCGTTGACCACCCGCGGGATGCGGGAGGCGGAGCTGCGCCAGGTCGGAACCTGGATCGCCGATGTCCTCGAGGCCCCAAACGACGAGGCGACGATCCAGAGGGTCGCCCGGGCGGCGCACGAGCTCTGCCAGGCGTTCCCCATCTACCGCGAAACCGTCGCCGATCGAGCCGGCGCCGCCGGGTGATCGCGGACGGCGGGGATTTTGCATACGTCGGAGCCGGCCTCGTGCCGGCTCCTCTCGTTATGCGGTCCCCGGCCCGGAAGGCGGTCCATGCCCGACGAGCGACTCCAGAGTTCCGTGGAAGAGGCGGAGCTTCCCGACCGGCTCCCGATCCTCCCCCTCACGGGGGCCGTGGTCTTCCCCCAGGTCCTGGTGCCGATGGCCATCACCGATGCGTCGGTGATCGAGCTGGTGCGCGAGCGTGCGGGCGGCGACAAGCGAATCGCGCTCGTCGCGGTGCGCCCCGGTCGGAATGCGGGGGAGCCGACCCCCGACGGCTCGCCCTTCTTCGACGTCGGCACCCTCGGCGCGATCCTGCAGCACGTGAGCATGCCGGACGGTTCGCTGCGCGTCCTGATCCACGGGAGGACGCGGCTTCGGGTCCGCGGCGCGGAGCGGGAGGGACCGATCTGGCACGCGGAGGTCGAGGCTCTCGTCTCTCCCGCCGAGGACGGCCCGAAATTGCAAGCGCTCCGCCGCATCGTGCAGGCGCAGTTCCAGGAGCTCGTCTCCCTCGCGCCCGAGCTCGCCGAGGAGATGCGTCAGCTCCTGGACCAGATCACGGACCCCGGGCAGCTCGCCGACTTCATCGGCGCGCACCTCGACCTGGGCGTCGAGCGCAAGCAGGAGCTCCTCGAGGAGGTCCGCGTATCCCGGCGCCTCGAGCGCCTCGCGGCGATCCTGGGCGAGGAGCAGAAGGTCCAGGAGTACGGAACCCAGCTCCAGCAGAAGCTCAAGGGGGAGATCGAGAAGACGCAGCGCGAGGTCTGGCTCCGCGAGCAGCTCCGCATCATCCAGGAGGAGCTCGGCGAAGGGGAGGAGGGCGACGTCGCGGAGCTCCGCAGGCAGATCGAGGCCGCGGGGTTGCCGGAAGCCGCCAGAGAGCAGGCGGACCGCGAGCTGCGGCGACTCGAGCGGACGCTCCCCCAGGCACCGGACTACCACATCATCCGCTCCTATCTCGAATGGATGGCCTCGCTCCCGTGGTCCCGCGAGGCCCGGGAATCGATCGACCTCGAACGCGCCCGATCGATCCTCGACCGTGACCACTACGACCTCGACGACGTCAAGGAGCGGATCGTCGAGTACCTCGCGGTGCGGAAGCTGAATCCGGAGCTCCAGGGGCCGATCCTCTGCTTCGTCGGCCCGCCGGGGGTCGGGAAGACCTCCCTCGGCCGCAGCATCGCCGAGGCGCTGGGCCGGGGATTCACCCGGGTCTCGCTGGGGGGGATCCGCGATGAGGCGGAGATCCGCGGCCATCGCCGCACCTACATCGGCGCGCTCCCCGGACGCATCATCCGCGGGCTCCGGCAGGTCGGCGAGCGCAACCCGGTCTTCATGCTGGACGAGATCGACAAGGTCGGCCTGGATTTTCGGGGAGACCCAACCGCGGCGCTCCTGGAGGTCCTCGATCCGGCGCAGAACCACAGCTTCTCCGACCACTACCTGGAGGTGCCGTTCGATCTCTCGCGCGTGACCTTCATCGCCACAGCCAACACCCTGACCAGCGTGCCCCCGGCGCTCCAGGACCGGCTCGAGGTGATCGAGCTGCCGGGGTACACGCTGAACGAGAAGCTCGAGATCGCACGGCGCCACCTGGTCCCGCGGCAACTCGAGCAGGCGGGGCTGACCGCCGCCGAGGTCGAGACCGGCGATGACGCGCTCCTCTCCCTCATCGAGGAATACACCCGCGAGGCCGGCGTCCGGGAGCTGGAGCGCCAGATCGCGAGGATTCTGCGGAAGGTCGCGCTGCGCCGGGTCGAGTCGGGCGAGGCGAATCCAGTCCGCATCGCGCGGGAGAACCTGGAGACCTTCGCCGGGAAGCCTCGATTCGAGAAGGAGTTGGCGGGTCGGGTCGACGAGGTCGGGACGGCGACGGCACTGGCGTACACGCCGGCGGGCGGCCAAATTCTCTTCGTGGAAGCGGTTGCCGTGCCGGGCGAGGGCGAGATCCGGCTGACCGGGCACCTGGGCGAGGTGATGAAGGAATCGGCCCAGGCGGCCCTGACCTACGTCCGCGCCCACGGCAGCACGCTCGGCATCGGCGATGATGCGTTCGACGGCCGCGACGTGCACGTCCACGTCCCCGCGGGCGCAACGCCGAAAGACGGCCCCTCCGCCGGGGTCGCGCTCGTCGTCGCCCTGGCATCGCTCTTCACCGGCCGGCCGGTGATGCGCGACGTGGCGATGACGGGCGAGGTCACGCTCCGTGGCCACGTGCTCCCCGTCGGCGGGACGAAGGAGAAGCTGATCGCGGCGGCCCAGGCGGGGATCCGCACCGTCCTGCTCCCGCGCCGGAACGAGAAGGATCTCGACGAGGTACCGGATGACATCAAGGCGCGGCTTCGCTTCGTCCTCGTGGACGATGTCGGCGAGGCGCTGGAACACGCGCTTCGTGGAGACCGCGCCGGCGGCGGGGGCGGGACGCACCTCGCCGCATCCTGAAAGGGCTCCGAAGGCATGAGCAGCGTCATCTTCGACGAAGAGGTCATGGACCGGCTGCGGGAGCGGCATCCGCGCTTCCACGAGACGGCTTACCTCTTCATCCTTTCCGCGCTCCACCACGTGATCGAGCGCCTCGACGAGCCTCGACACATCAGCGGCCGGGAGCTCGCGGAGGGGGTGCGTGACCTGGCCATCGAGCGTTTCGGCCCGATGGCCCGGACGGTCCTGGAATATTGGGGGATCCGTTCGACCCGGGACCTGGGCGAGATGGTCTTCGCGCTCGTCGACTGCGGCGTCCTGATCCGCCGAGAGGAAGACACCCCCGAGGATTTCGAGGAGGTCTTCGATTTCGAGGAGGCCTTCGAGCGGGATTACCCGTGGGGCGTCGACCTCTGAGGCGGCGGCTGCGTGCGCGGCCGGAGGCGGTACTCCCGAGCGGACGCCGGCGCGGCGTCCTCCCGACAGGTGCGCCCGGTGGGTTCGGGCGCGGGCTCACTCCGTGATGGTGCGGTAGTCGTATGGCGAGATCGCTCGTGCTCGGGAACGGCCGGTTCCTGATCAACTTCGACGACTTCTATCGAATCCGCGATGTGTATTTTCCGCACATCGGGATCGAGAACCACACGGAGGGACATCCCTTCCGCTTCGGCGTCTGGGTCGACGGCGCCACGCACTGGATCGACGAGGCGTGGGAGCGGGAGATCGGCTACGAGGACGGCTCGCTCGTGGGCGTGGCGACGCTGCGCCACCGCGGGCTCGGGATCGAGCTGACCTGCCGGGACGCCGTCGACTTCGAGTCGGACGTCTTCTGCCGGGAGATGGTGGTCCGCGACCTGAAGGGCCAGGTGCGGCACCTTCGAATCTTCCTGCACCACGACTTCTACATCTCGGGGAGCGACGTCGGGGACACGGCGCTCTACGACCCGGAGCTCGGGGCGATCCTGCACTACAAGCGGAACCGCTACTTCCTGATCGGGGGCGGGACCGCGCCGGAGTACCGGCTCTCGCGCTACGCGACGGGGCGGAAACGGCTGCACGGGGCCGAGGGGACCTGGCGCGATGCCGAGGGGGACGGGTGGCTGAGCGGGAACCCGATCGCGCAGGGCGCCGTCGATTCGACGATCTCCATCGATCTCGAGGTGCCGGCGGGGGGCGAGGCCACGGCGTACTATTGGCTGGCCGCCGGGGAGCGGTACGGCGATGTCGCGGCGCTGAGCGAGCAGATCCGGCGAGGGGGGCCGAGGGCGCTGATCGAGAGGACCACGGGGTACTGGCGCCTCTGGGTCGAGAAGCACGAGGTCGACAGCGGGCTGCCCGAGTCGATCGTCTCGCTCTACAAGACGAGCCTCCTCGTGATGCGGACGCACGTCGACGAGGGTGGCGCGATCATCGCGGCGACCGACTCGGACATCACGCAGTTCGCCCGCGACACGTACGGCTACATGTGGCCCCGGGACGGTGCGCTGATCGCCGAGGCCTTCGACCGGGCGGGGTATCCGGCGCTGGCGCAGCGTTTCTTCGACTTCGCGGGGCGGCTCTTGAAAACGGAGGGGTACTTCCTGCACAAGTACCACCCGGACCGTTCGCTGGCATCGTCGTGGCACCCGTGGGTGGACGAGCAGGGCCGCAAGGTGCTCCCGATCCAGGAGGACGAGACGGCGCTGGTGCTCTGGGCGCTCTGGCGGCACTTCGAGCGTTACCGCGGGGTCGAGGACGTGCAGCCGCTCTACCGTACGCTGATCGTGCGCGCGGCGGAGTTCCTGGCGTCGTACCGGGACCCGGAGACGGGGCTGCCGCTTCCGTCGTGGGACCTGTGGGAAGAGCGTCGAGGGGTGTTGACGTTCACGTGCGCCACGGTCTGGGCGGGGCTGGATGCGGCGTCGAAGTTCGCCCGGGCGTTCGGCGATCTGGATCTGGCGCTCCGGTACGAGCAGGCGGCGACGGAGGTGAGGGGCGCGATCCTGGAGCACCTCTGGGATGTCGAGTCGGGGCGGTTCCTCCGGATGCTGGTCCCGGCGACCGAGGCGGGGGGCGTGCCGAAGCGCGATGCCACGCCCGATGCCTCGCTCTTCGGGCTCCATTTCCTCGGTCTCCTCGATGCCGACGATCCCCGCCTCGTGGTGACGCTGGAGGCGGTTCGGGACGCCCTCTCGGTCCGGACGGAGGTGGGTGGACTGGCCCGATACCGTGGGGATTATTATCATGCGGTCACGCAGGACTGGGAGCGGGTCCCGGGCAACCCGTGGTTCATCGCGCAATGCTGGTTGGCTCGTTGGCAGGTGGCACGGGCCGGGACGCCGGAGGCGCTGACCGCGGCGCTGGAGCCGCTCGAGTGGGTGGCGGCGCACGCGACCTCGGCGGGGCTGCTCCCCGAGCAGCTGCATCCGTTCTCGGGTGCACCGCTCTCGGTCACGCCGTTGACCTGGAGCCACGCCGCGTTCGTCTCGGCCGTCCAGGACTACCTCGAACGCCGCGATGCGTTCGGGCGGTGTCCGACCTGTGGGACGGTCTGGACGCCGTTGGCTCGCGATACACGTTAGGCCCCGCGGTCGCGGGGAAGGGGTCGGGCAGGTGGGCCCGACCCTGGGTTCACTGTCGAGGGGAGGGGTTGAATGACGCCGGAAGAGAGGACGTATCCGCAGTGTCGCAAGTGTGGGGTCGGGAACATGCTCCCGCTCTCCGACTACGGCCGGGATGGCGCACCGATCACGTTCAAGGCGTGGGTGTGTTCGAATCCCGACTGCGGATTCAACATCCGGATCGACAACGGCGAGATCAGCTTCGGCCGGACGATCAGCCAGAGCTACAAGTAGGCTCCGTCCGGGGGGCGCATGGTCCCGGGGCACGGCGCGCGGGAGCGGTCGTGCCCCGGGCCGCGTCCGTGGCCGGGGTCCGTGGATCGTCTGGAGGATCGCGAGGTGAGGGAGCGCGACGTCTTCGGCCGTGAGGCCGTGGCGCTGCTGACCGCCGAGGAGGCGGCGGCGGTGGACCGGGAGGTGCGGGAGCGCCGGGGCGTGCCCGAGCGGGTCCTGATGGAGAACGCGGGGCGCTCGGCCGCACAGGTGCTGGATCGGCTCTACCCCCGGGGGCGGGTGGTGGCGGCGGTCGGCGGGGGTCACAACGGCGGCGACGCGCTGGTCCTGCTCCGGACGTTGCGGGCGTGGGGGAGGGAGGTGGCGTACGTGGCGGCGACGGGGCGCGCGCCGGATCCCGAGCTGCTGCACGACTTCACGCTGGAAGCGGTACCTGCCGAGGATGCGGGGGCGGCGTTCCTGCGGGCCGACGTGATCGTCGACGGGATCCTCGGGACGGGGACGCGAGGCGCGCCGCGGGAGCCGGCCGCGGGGGTCATCCGGGCGATGAACGGCTCCGGCCGGCCGATCATTGCGCTCGATCTCCCTTCCGGCATCGACCCGACCACGGGGGAGGTTCCGGGGGAGGCGGTGCGGGCGGCGGTCACGGTCACCTTCGGCTGGCCGAAGCGCGGGTTGCTCCATTTCCCGGCCCGTTCGTACTGCGGCCGTCTCGTCGCGGTCGAGATCGGGTTTCCGCCGCTGGCGGAGGATCGCGCGAGTGGCGCGCTGATCACGCCGGCGTGGGCGGCCGCGCGGCTTCCGATCCGCGAGCCGGGGGCCCACAAGACGAAGGTCGGCAGGGTTCTGGTCCTGGCGGGGCGGGAGGGGATGGCGGGCGCCGCGGCGGTCGCAACCCACGCGGCGCTGCGCGCCGGCGCAGGGTACCTGCGGGTGGCTTCGTCGGCGGCGAACCGGGAGATCCTGCAGTCCCTCGTGCCGGAGGCGCTCTTCGTGGACCGGGCGGACCGGGAGGCGCTCGCGGAGGCGGCCGGGGCGAGCGATGCCCTCGTCGCGGGGCCGGCGCTCGGGGTCGACGACGTCGCCCGGGAGATTCTCGACCGCGTCCTCGAGGCCATGCCGGGGGCTCCGGCGCTCCTCGATGCGGACGCGCTCACGCTCCTGGCGGGCGACGGGGAGGCGCTGCGACGGATCGCTTCGGAACGGCCCCTCCTGCTGACGCCCCACCCCGGCGAGATGAGTCGGCTGACGGGGCGGCCGATCCCCGAGATCCTCGCCGACCCGCACGCCGCGGCGACAGGCCTCGCGGAACGCATCGGCAGCGCGGTGCTCCTCAAGGGGGCGCCCTCCATCGTGGCCGCGCCCGGTGAACCGGTCCTGGTCAACACGGTCGGGTCGTCCGACCTGGCGACCGCGGGGATGGGCGACCAGCTCAGCGGCACGGCGGGCGCATTCCTCGCCGCCGGAGCGACGCCGCGGGTCGCCGCGGCGCTCGCGCTCTTCTACGCCGGTCGCGCCGCCGACCTGGCGGCGATGGGCCGGTCGCTCGGCCCCCGCGAGGTCTCCGAGATGCTCGCCCGGTCCTTCGCCGATCCCGGCCCGTCGAGCCCGCCGCTCGGGCTCCCCTTCGTGACCTTCGACCAGCCCCCGCGTTGGTAGACCCGATCGCACTCGGCCCGGGGGGCGAGTTCGACCTGATCCGGCGATTCCTCGAGCGGTGCGGCGCCGCGCCGGCCGAGGTCCTGGTCGGCCCCGGCGACGACGCCGCCGTCCTCGCCGGCGATGGCCGCATCGTCGTCAGCACCGATCTCACGGTCGAGGGTACGCACTTCAGGCGGGAATGGCTCGACCCTGCCGAGATCGGGTACCGCGCCGCGGCCGCCGCGCTCAGCGACCTCGCCGCGATGGCCGCCTCGCCGGTCGGGGTTCTCGTCTCCCTCGTTCTCCCGGACCGGGACGTGCCCGACGGCGCGGTCGGGGTCATGGACGGCGTCCGACAGGCCGCGGACGAGGTCGGCGCGGCGATCCTCGGCGGCGACGTCGCCCGCTCGCCGGGGCCGCTGATCCTCGACCTCGTCGTCCTGGGGCGCGCGGAGCGGCCGGTCCTGCGGTCGGGCGCCCGCCCGGGGGACGAGCTCTGGGTCACGGGCACGCTCGGCGGGGCGGCGGCCGCCGTCGAGGCGTGGCTGGCGGGGCGCGCACCGGACCCCGAGGCGCGGGCCGCCTTCGCGCACCCGACGCCACGGATCCGGGAGGCGCGCTGGCTCGCGGAGCGAGGGGCGATCCGGGCGATGCTCGACCTCTCGGACGGACTCGCCGGCGACGCACGCCACCTCGCCGCGGCGAGCGGCGTCGCCATCGTCCTCGAGCCGGGGAGGGTGCCGGTGCACCCCGCGGCCGCCGCCACGGGCGCTGGGCTCCGCCTCGCCCTCTCCGGCGGCGAGGACTACGAGCTCTGCTTCGCCGCGCCGGCCGGCGCCGTGGAGCCGCTCATCGTCGAGTTCGAACGCGAGTTCGGCGTACCGCTACACAGGGTGGGAGAGGTCCGGGAGGGCGCCGGCGTGTTCGCCCTCCGGGCCGATGGAACGACGGAACCCCTGATTTCGACGGGGTTCCGGCACTTCGATGGGGAGGTCGGTTGATTCGGACGCTCTGGGTTTACCTGAACCTGCTGGTCGTGACGCTGATCAACGCCAGCGCCGTGGTGATCGCGGCGCTGCTACGTGTGCGCAACCCGAAGATCTACGATTGGGCGGCCCGCTCCTGGGCGAGGCGGATCCTCCGGGCCGCGGGGGCGCGCGTGCGGGTCGAGGGGCTCGAGAACATCGACCTCGAAGAGCCGCAGATCTTCGCCTCGAACCACGTCTCCTGGTTCGACGTCTGGGCGCTGGCGGCGATCCTCCCGAAGCGTTACCGCTTCGTCGCCAAGAAAGAGCTCGAGCGGATCCCCATCTTCGGCCCCGCCTGGAAGGCCGCCGGGCACATCTCGATCGACCGCGGCGACCGCGCCTCGGCGATCCAGACCCTCGACGAGGCCGGGCGACGGCTCCGTCGCGACAACAGCTCCGTCGTCATCTTCCCGGAAGGGACGCGCTCCCGGACCGGCGAGCTCCTCCCCTTCAAGAAGGGCGCGTTCATGCTCGCGCTCCGCACCGGCGTCGATATCGTCCCCGTCGCGGTCCTCGGCACCCGCCACATCATGCCCGCCGACGCCTGGCGAGTTCGGTCGGGGCCGATTATCGTTCGCTTCGGCGAGCCGATCCGTACGGCCGACTACACCGAGGCGAGGCGCGACGAACTGATCGCCGAGGTGCGCCGGCGCATTGAAACGATGCTCGAGGCGCCCGTCGACCGGACCCGGCTCGCGTGAGAACCCCGGGGCGCCCGCGCCCCGGCGACGACCACGTGAACAGGATCCGTGACATGTCCTTCATCTCGTTCATCCACGCCCGGGAGATCCTCGACTCGCGCGGGAACCCGACCGTCGAGGCGGAGGTCTTCCTCGAGAGCGGCGCCTCCGGCCGGGCCGCCGTGCCCAGCGGCGCCTCGACCGGCGAGTTCGAGGCCCTCGAGCTGCGCGACGGCGACCCCGCCCGCTTCGGCGGGAAGGGCGTCCTCAAGGCGGTCGAGAACGTCAACGACGTCATCGCCCCCGAGCTCCTCGGGATGGACGCCACCGACCAGGTCGCCCTCGACCGCGCGATGATCGAGCTCGACGGGACCCCCAACAAGGGGAAGCTCGGCGCCAACGCGATCCTCGCCGTCTCCCTCGCCGCGGCCCGCGCCGCCGCCGAGGACGCCGGGCTCCCCCTCTACCGCTACCTCGGCGGGCCCCACGCCACCCTGCTGCCCGTCCCGCTCATGAACATCCTCAACGGCGGGGCGCACGCGGCCAACAACGTGGACCTGCAGGAGTTCATGATCGCGCCCGTTGGCGCGCAGAGCTTCCCCGAGGCGCTCCGCATGGGCGTCGAGGTCTTCCACTCCCTCAAGAAGGTCCTCGGCTCGAAGGGGAAGAGCACCGCCGTCGGCGACGAGGGCGGCTTCGCCCCCGACCTCCGCTCCAACGAAGAGGCCGTCGAGGTCATCCTCGAGGCGATCCAGAAGGCCGGCTACACCCCCGGCGACGACGTCGTCCTCGCCCTCGATGCCGCCGCCAGCGAGCTCCACCGCGATGGCGCCTACGTCTTTCACAAGTCGACCGGCGAACGGAAGTCCGTCGACGAGATGATCGAGTTCTGGACCCGCTGGGTCGAGAACTACCCGATCGTCTCCATCGAGGACCCCCTCGACGAGAACGACTGGGAGGGCTGGCGCAAGCTCACCGCCGCCATCGGCGACCGCGTCCAGCTCGTCGGCGACGACCTCTTCGTCACCAACACGGAGCGCCTCGCCCGCGGGATCGAGGAGGGCGCCGGCAACGCCATCCTCATCAAGGTCAACCAGATCGGCACCCTCACCGAAACCCTCGAGGCGATCGAGCTCGCGCGGCGCAACCGCTACCGCTACATCATCAGCCACCGGTCCGGCGAGACCGCCGACACCTTCATCGCCGACCTCGCCGTCGCGACCCGCGCCGGGCAGATCAAGACCGGGAGCGCCAGCCGCACGGACCGCGTGGCCAAGTACAACCAGCTCCTCCGGATCGCCGAGGACCTGGCCGATACCGCCCAGTACCCCGGTCGCTCCACCTGGTGAAGCTCAAGATCACCCTCACGGCGATGGTCGCCATCGCCCTCTACTTCGCGCTCTTCGGCGGCGAGTACAGCCTCTTCGAGGTTCGCCGCCTCGAGCGCCAGCGTCAGGCCGAAGCCGCGCAGCTCGAGGAGCTGCGCGGCGAGGTCGATCGACTCCGCGCCCGCGCCGACTCCCTCGAGACCCACCCCGCCAGCCTCGAAAGGGTCGCGCGGGAACGCTACGGGATGATCAAGAAGGGCGAACGACTCTACCGTTTCGTCGACTGCAGCGACACGGGCGGCGCGGATTCCGCGGGCGCAGCGGTCCCCGACTCGCTGCGCTGCCGGCCGTAGGCGGGGGCCCGGGGGGCGTGGGCGGCCGATCTGGCGGGCAGGCGCCCGCAGGCGGAGGCGCGGCGAACCCCGGCGCACGCAACGAACCCGGCGCGATCGCTGGTTGACAGAGCGCCGGAGATCGGGTAAATTATTATGCTCGGCCGCAACGGTGCTGCCTCCGATGACCGCCGCGCGAGCGGCGGCCATCGGGGAGAGCGACGCGGCCGGAACGACCCAGAGTAGCTCAGCTGGTGAGAGCGCACGACTCATAATCGTGAGGTCGGCGGTTCGAGTCCGCCCTCTGGGACTGGTGAACAAGGGATGGCCCCGCTCGGGTTGGGAGACCCGAGCGGGGTTTCTTCTTGGCGGCTGGTTCGCCGTATCGGTCCGCTGTCTGCGTGTCGCAGGCGGATCGGGCCGGGCGGGGCGTGAGGATCCGTGGGGGCCGGCGCTGCGCCACCGGTGTTTCGGCGGGGGATCGAGGCCTGAGAATGGCGGGGATACTCGTCGCCCTGGGGATCGTCTGCGTGGCGGTCGCGATCGCGGTGGGCGGGATGCTGGCCGTCCGTCGGGGTTTCGCGCCGCACGTCCTCGAGCGGCACAACGACGTCGCCGGGTTCATCTACGCGGTGCTCGGGGTGCTCTACGGCGCGCTCCTCGCCTTCGTGGTGGTGGCCGCCTGGGAGCGGTACGTGGAGGCGGGGGAGATCGCGGAGCAGGAGGCGAATGCGCTGGGCGACCTGTACCGGGGCGCGGGCGTCTATCCGGAGGAGGTCCGACGGCGGTTCCGTGAGGGGATCGTGGGGTATGCCCGGGCGGTCGTCGACACGGAGTGGGCGACGCTGGGGGAGGGGACCGGGAGTCCGGAGGCGTGGCGTGCCTACGACGTGATCTGGCGGATGTATCTCTCGTACGAGCCCCGGACGACCGGAGAGATGCTGTGGCATGCCGCGGCGATCGACCGCCTCGACGACCTCGGGGATGCCCGGCGGCTTCGGCTGATCCGTGGGGAGGCGAGGATGCCGGGGCTGTTCTGGCTGGTCCTGGGTGTCGGCGGCGCGGTGACGATCGCATTCACCTACCTTTTCGGATTGCGCAACGCGTGGTCGCACGGCCTGATGGTGGCCACCGTGGCGGGGACACTCGCGTTGGTCCTCGTCCTGGTCCATTCCCTGGAGCGGCCGTACAGCGGGCTCGCCGCAACGCGACCGGACGCGTTCGTCGAGCTGCTGACGATGGCGGAGCAGGGGATCGATCCCTGAGGGGGGCGGGGCCGTAACCCGAGCCGTTCACCGATTCGACTGGCCGGGTTCGCGGCGGCGCCCCATATTTCGGGTCATCTCCCTCGTGACAGGAGTTGGTCGATGCGTGTACGCGTGGTCGTGTTCGCCGCCGTTTCCTTGCTTGTGGCGGTCACAGCCGGGACCGGTTGGGCTCAGGATCCGAAGGACGGGGTGGTCCGTGCGCTGGATTCGCGAGAGGCGAAGTACGGCGACGTCGCCCGGCGGATCTGGGCGCTCGCGGAGGTCGGGTACCAGGAGGTCGAGAGCTCGGCGCTGCTCCAGGCGGAGCTTCGGGACGCGGGGTTCACGGTGAAGGCCGGTGTGGCGGGGATCCCGACGGCCTTCGTCGCGAGCTACGGCTCGGGCCGCCCGGTGATCGCGCTGCTGGCGGAGTTCGATGCGCTCCCGGGGATGTCTCAGGATTCGGTCGCGGAGCGGCGGCCGTTGGCGGGTCGGATCGCCGGCCATGCGTGCGGTCATCACCTCTTCGGCACCGCCTCGGTCGCGGCGGCGGTCGCGGTGCGGGAGTGGCTCGAGTCGTCGGGGCGGAGCGGGACGATCCGTGTCTACGGCACGCCGGCGGAGGAGGGCGGCTCGGGTAAGGTGTACATGGTCCGCGAGGGGCTCTTCGACGACGTCGACGTCGTCCTGGACTGGCACCCTGGCGACCGCAACGACGCCGGCCCGACGACGACGCTGGCGAACGTCTCGGCGAAGTTCCGGTTCCGCGGGGTCTCGGCGCACGCCGCGGCGGCGCCCGATCGCGGACGATCCGCGCTCGACGGCGTCGAGGCGATGAATTACATGGTCAACCTCATGCGCGAGCACGTGCCGCAAGAGACGCGGATCCACTACGTGATCACCGACGGCGGCCGTGCGCCGAACGTGGTTCCCGACCGGGCCGAGGTCTACTACTACGTCCGGCACCCGGACGCCCGGGTCGTCCGGGAGGTCTTCGAGCGGGTCGTCAAGGCCGCGGAGGGCGCGGCGCTCGGCACCGGCACGTCGGTGGAGCACGAGATCATCGGCGGCGTCTACAGCCGGCTCCCCAACGAGACGTTGGCCCGCCTCGTGGATGCGAACCTCCGGCGCGTCGGGGGCGTGCGGTACACCCCCGAGGAGCGGAGCTTCGCCGAGCGGATCCGCGCGACCCTCGACGACAACAGCCCGGCGCCCGGCGCGGAGGAGGTGGTGCCGTACGCGGTGCACGTCACGTCCGCGTCGACCGACGCCGGCGACGTGAGCTGGGCCGCTCCCGCGGCGAGCTTCACGACCGCGACGTGGGTCCCCGGGACCCCGGCGCACAGCTGGCAGGCCGTCGCCGCCGGCGGGACCGCCATCGGCCGCAAGGGGATGATGGTCGCCGCCAAGACGCTGGCGCTGACCGCGCTGGACCTCTTCCTCGACCCCGCGCTGGTCCGGTCGGCCCGCGAGGAGCACGAACGTCGTCGGGGCCCCGACTTCCAGTACCGTCCCCTCCTCGGCGACCGGCCGCCGGCGCTGGACTACCGGGCGCCGGCAGGGGTGACGCAGTGATCCTCGTCGCCGCTTCGTCCCGGCCCGCGTAGCAGCGTACCCCTGCCCGGCCCGCCCATCCGCCGACGTGGAGAGGGCGAGCTCCGGGCAGGGGCGCGGGTGTTGCGGTACGGAGTCGCCCGGCGGCCGGGGAGGACGGCGCGCCCCGAGGCAGAGGAGGTCGCGATGGCGGTCGGGGGCGGCGAAGGCATCGAAGGGAGATTCCGGGACCGGATCGACGCGGGGCGGCAACTCGCGGAGCGGCTCTCGTCGTACGCCGGCCGGCCCGACGTCATCGTCTTGGGGCTACCCCGGGGCGGCATCCCCGTGGCTTACGAAGTCGCCCGTGCCCTCGGCGCGCCCCTCGACGTCTTCGTCGTCCGCAAGCTCGGCTGGCCGATGCAGCCGGAGCTGGCGATGGGGGCGATCGCTTCCGGTGGGGTGCTCGTGTTGAACGAGGACGTGATCGAAATGGTCGGCGCCGGCCCGGAGCTGATCGAGTCGGTCGCGGAGGAGGAGCGTCGCGAGCTCGCCCGCCGGGAGCGCGAGTATCGGGGCGATCGGCCGCCTCCGCCGATCCGCGGCCGCACCGTGATCCTCGTCGACGACGGGTTGGCGACGGGGTCGACGATGCGCGCCGCCGCACGCGCGGTGCGCAAACAGGATCCGGCGAGGCTCGTGATCGCCGTCCCGGTGGGCGCGCCGGAGACGTGCGAGTCGCTCCGCGCCGAGGCCGACGAGGTCGTCTGCGTGCTGCAGCCCCCCTTCTTCCAGGCGGTCGGCCTCTGGTACGACCGCTTCGAGCAGACGACGGATGCGGAGGTCCGGCGCCTCCTCGAGGATGCGGCGCGGCCGTGAGGCCGGCCGCGCCGCCATCGAGGGTCAGATCAGCGGCTTCGTCTCCTTCATCACGTCCTGCGGACCGCCGTACTCCCGGTCGGGCAGGCGGTTCAGCACCTCCATCACGATGTCGGGCGCATCGTTCTCCTTCGCCGTCCGCACCAGGTCGTCCTTTCCCGCCGGGTAGGAGATCCCCTTGAGCGCCGCCTGGATCTTGTTCGGCGGATAGTGCGCGACGTCGGCCCGGTCGTCGCGCTCGCGGCTCCGCTCATCACGCCTCGCCATGCCACCTCCGGTCGTGCCAGGGTCGATCGACCCGGGTTTGCCGTGGCATCCCGGTGGAAACCACGGGCAGGCGTTGCATGAATCAGGCCCGGTGGCGCCGCGGCGCGGTCTTTGCGCTCGGGCCGCGCCGTCCGGGCGCATGGTGACGTCCGACGCGCTGCACCCCGGTCGGGATGCGGACCTACACGCGGAGGCTCGACGTGGTCGAGTCGGTCGAACATGTCGTGGTCGGTGCCGGGCCGGCGGGGCTGCGGGCCGCCCAGGTCCTCGCCGAGGCCGGCCGCGAGGTGCTGGTCCTGGAGAAGAACGAGGAGATCGGCCCGAAGACCTGCGCCGGCGGGTTGTCGGTGAAGGCGGTCCGAGAGCTGGAGGCGCTGGGGCTCCCGTCCGGGGCCGGGCTCCGGCTCCTGGCGCACGCGGCCTTCCGTGACGAAGGGCTGGTCCCGCTCGACCCGGAACGGGCGGTGATCCGGACCCTCTCGCGTCGCGCCCTGGGAGCGCTTCAGGCGGCGTGGGCCCGGGCGGCGGGTGCGGAGATCCGGACGGGCACGCCGGTCTCGCGGATCGACCTGGCGGAGCGGACTCTGGTGGCGGGAGGGCGTCCGATCCGGTACCGGCACCTGATCGGCGCGGATGGCTCTCGGTCGACGGTTCGCCGCGCGCTCGGGCTGGCCTCGCCACGGAGCTTCTACGCGGCGGAGTACAACGTGCCGGGGGTGCGGCTCGAACCCCTCTCGGTGGCGTACGATTCGGCGGCGCTCGCGAGCGGCTACTTCTGGATCTTCCCGCACGAGTCGTACACCTCGATCGGCGCCGGGGCGCACAAGGGCGTGGTCGCGCCGGTGACGATCCGGCCGTACCTCGAGGGGCGGCTCCGGGAGCTCGGCGTCGAGATCGGGGACACGCCGTACGAGGGCGCCACGATCGAGGTCGACGTCGTCGCCTTCGACCACCCCGGCGGGGTGCACCTCGTGGGCGATGCCGCGGGGATGGCTTCCGGGCTGACGGGGGAGGGGATCTACGCGGCGCTCATCACCGGCGAGGAGACGGCGAGGCGCATCCTGGATCCGGCGTACCCCCGACCGAAGACGCGGGCCTGGCTGCGGATCAAGCGGGTCCACGACGCGATCGGCCGCGCCTGGCTCCGCCGAATCCCGAGGGAGCTCAGCTTCGCCCTTCTCCCGGCGCTCTGCCGCCGACCGACGACGAAACGCTGGCTCAGCTCGCTCTTCCTCGAGGGTTGATGGAGTTCGCGAGGATCCCGAGGCACGTCGGGTTCATCCCGGACGGGAACCGCCGCTGGGCCGAGGCGCGCGGGCTGCCCCGCAGGTCGGGGTACGCGCCGGGCATCGAGCCGGGGCTCCGCCTCCTCGAGCTCTGCCGCGAGCTCGGGATCGAGGAGGTCTCGATCTACGGCTTCACCAAGGAGAACGTCCGCCGTCCGTCGGACCAGGTCGAGGCGTTCCGCGAGGCGTGCGTCGAGTTCGGGCTCCGCGCCGCGGCGATGGGGGTCGCCCTCCGCGTCGTCGGCGACGCCGCCTCGCCGACCTTCCCGGCCGCGCTCCGCCCCTTCGCCGAGCGGCGATCCGAGGGCGACATCCGGGTCAACTTGCTGGTCAACTACGGGTGGCAGTGGGACCTCTTCTCGGCCGTCCGCCGCGCCCGGGGGGAGGAGGAGGTCACGATCTCCGACACGCCCCGGCTCCTCGCCTCCCACGACGTCTCGCGCGTCGATCTCGTGGTTCGCTGGGGCGGGCGACGTCGCCTCTCCGGGTTCCTTCCCGTTCAGTGCGCCTACGCGGATGTCTACGTCGAGGACACGCTCTGGCCCGACATGCGCCCCGAAGAGTTCATCGCGGCGCTGCGCTGGTACCAGGAACAGGACGTGACGATGGGGGGGTGAGGCCCCCGCCCGCCGACCCGAGGCGCCCGCGCCACGCGGGGCGGAGTCGCCCCACCGCCCGGCGGACGTGACTCGGCCCCGCCGCCGGATCACGGGCCGGCGAACGGTCACCCTGGCACCCGGGCCGGATGGCCGAAGCCGGCGCGGTCGTACCGGGGAAGGACGCCCGCCGCCTCGAGCTCCGCGAGGGTGGGCGCAGAGGCATCCTTAGGGGAGAGCAAGGGCTCCGCGATCGGCCAGGGGATCGCGAGGGCCGGGTCGTTCCAGGCGAGGACCCGATCGTGCTCGCGCCGGTAGTGGACGGTGCACTTGTAGAGGAAGTCCGCCTCGTCGCCCGTCACGAGGAAACCATGGGCGAAACCCGGCGGGATGTAGAGCTGTCGCCGGTTCTCCGCCGAGAGGACCACGCCGTACCAGCGGCCGAAGGTCGGCGAACCGACGCGGATGTCGACGGCGACGTCGAAGACCTCGCCCCGCGTCACGCGCACGAGCTTCCCCTGCGCATCCGGGTGCTGGAAGTGGAGGCCGCGGAGCACCCCGTGGACGGAACGGGAGTGGTTGTCCTGGACGAAGACCTCGGAGATCCCTCCCTCGGCGAACTTCCGGGAGTGGTACGACTCGAGGAAGAACCCGCGTTCGTCCTCGTACACCGTGGGCTCGACGAGGATGAGCCCGGGGAGCTCAGCGACCGGCGTGAACCTCACGGGGGCCTTCCCGTTCGACGAGCTGGAGCAGGTATCGTCCGTAGCCGCTGTTGACCAGCGGTTTCGCGAGACGCGTGAGCTGTTCGGCGTCGATGAAGCCCATCCTGTAGGCCACCTCCTCGACGCAGGAGATCTTGAGCCCCTGCCGCTGCTCGACCGTGGCGATGAAGTTCGCGGCCTGGAGGAGCGAGTCGTGGGTACCGGTGTCGAGCCACGCGAAGCCACGGCCGAGCTTCTCTACGTTGAGCTCGCCGCGTTCGAGGTAGGCGCGGTTCACGTCGGTGATCTCGAGCTCGCCGCGGGGCGAGGGACGGAGCCCGGCGGCGATGTCGACCACTTGGTTGTCGTAGAAGTAGAGTCCGGTCACGGCGTAGTTGGACCGCGGATTCGCCGGCTTCTCCTCGATCCCGATGGCGCGGCCATCGGCGTCGAACTCGACGACGCCGTAGCGTTCGGGGTCGCCGACCCAGTAGGCGAAGACGGTGGCGCCCTCCTCGCGGGCCGCGGCGCGACGGAGCCGTTCCGGGAGGCCGTGGCCGTAGAAGATGTTGTCGCCGAGGATCAGCGCGCAGCCGTCGTCGCCGATGAAGTCGCGCCCGATGAGGAAGGCCTGGGCGAGGCCCTCGGGTGCGGGCTGCACCGCGTACCGGATCGAGATCCCCCACTGCCCGCCGTCGCCGAGGAGGTTGCGGAAGAGGGGCTGGTCCTGCGGCGTCGTGATCACGAGGATCGAGTCGATCCCGGCGAGCATGAGCGTCGCCAGGGGATAGTAGATCATCGGCTTGTCGTAGACCGGCACGAGCTGCTTGCTCACCGCATGGGTGAGCGGGTAGAGGCGTGTGCCGGACCCGCCGGCGAGGATGATTCCCTTCCGGATCATCGGAGCACCCCCAATCGCTCGCCGCGGTACGCGCCGCTGCGGATGCGGCTCCACCATTCTTCGTGGTCGAGGTACCACTCGACGGTTCTACGGAGCCCCGACTCGAAGGTCTCCTCGGGGCGCCAGCCGAGGTCGCGTTCGATCTTGCTCGCGTCGATCGCGTAACGCCGATCGTGGCCCGGTCGGTCCTCGACGAAGGTGATCTGCTCGCGGTAGCTCCGGCCGTCGGCGCGGGGGCGGAGCTCGTCGAGGAGGTCGCAGATGCGGGAGACGACGTCGATGTTCCGCCGCTCGTTGCGGCCGCCGATATTGTAGACCTCGCCCGGCGTAGCCCGCTCGAGGACGGCGAGGAGCGCACGCACGTGGTCCTCGACATAGAGCCAGTCGCGAACGTTGCCGCCGTCGCCGTAGACCGGGAGCGGCTTCCCCTCCAGCGCACAGAGGATCATGTGCGGGATGAACTTCTCCGGGAACTGGAAGGGGCCGTAGTTGTTCGAGCAATTCGTGACGAGGACCGGGAGCCCGTAGGTGTGATGCCAGCTCCGGGCGAGGTGGTCGGAGGCGGCCTTGCTCGCGGCGTACGGCGAGTTCGGCGCGTACGGCGTCGTCTCGGTGAAGTAGCCCGTCTCGCCGAGGCTGCCGTAGACCTCGTCGGTCGAGACGTGGTGGAACCGGAAGCGGTCGCGATCGGCCGGGTCCAGGGCGCGCCAGTGGTCGCGCGCGGCCTCGAGGAGGTTGAAGGTTCCGACGACGTTCGTTTCGATGAACGCCGCGGGCCCGTCGATCGAGCGGTCGACGTGGGATTCGGCCGCGAGGTGCAGGATCGCGCGGGGGCGGTGCTCGGCGATAACGCGCCGGACCGCGGCGGCGTCGCGGATGTCGACGTGCTCGAAGACGTAGCGCGGCGAACCGGCGGCCTCCGCGATGGAGTCGAGATTCCCGGCGTAGGTCAGGGCGTCGAGGACGACGACCCTGCTCTCCGTGTGGGCGATGAGGTGCCGGACGACCGCCGATCCGATGAATCCGGCGCCGCCGGTGACGATGATGGTGTCGTTCATGGGCCGTACGGGACCGATCCAAGGTTCACGCACCGAAGAACGCGCGAGGGCGTGCCGGTCCGCACAGCAGGCCGGGGATTCGGACCGGGCGGCGGCCCCCGGCATGCGGCGTCGCCAGGTGACGGCGTGACCCCCTCGCCTTGGCGCCCACGAGGTTCCGGGCTCTCCCGCGGGGTCCCTTGCCGAGGTTCCGGCGGGAGATCGCGCGTCGGTTGCCAAAGCTATGGTCGCGCCGCTGCAGGAGCAACGTCGATCGTCGTTTGGGGTACTCCGTAACGGGCGTCGCGGGTGGCCGTGCGGCCCCGGGGGCGTCTCCAATCCTTGACACGCATGAGGATGCGATGCGGATCCTTCTGGTCGAGGACGACCGACAGCTCGCGAGCACCGTGGCCCGGGGGCTCCGCGAGCACGCCTACGCCGTCGACGTGGCCCATGACGGCGACGAGGCGGTCTACCTCGCCGCCGTGAACACCTACGACGTCGTCGTCCTCGACGTGCTGCTCCCGAAGCGCTCCGGGTTCGACGTTCTCCGCGAGCTGCGCCGGCGGGGCTCGTCGGTGAGGGTCCTCATGCTCACCTCCCGCGATGCCGTCGAGGACCGGGTGCACGGCCTCGACCTCGGCGCCGACGACTACATGGTCAAGCCGTTCGCCTTCGAGGAGCTGATCGCCCGGTTGCGCGCGCTGCTCCGCCGGGGCGACGCCCTGGGGCCCGCCGTCCTGCGCGTCGCCGATCTGGAGGTCGACACCCGGGCGCAGAAGGTGGCGCGTGCCGGTCACCCGATCGAGTTGACGACCAAGGAGTACGCGCTTCTCGAATATCTCGCCCGCAATGCCGGGCGGGTCGTGGGGCGGGCCGAGATCTCCGAGCACGTCTGGGACGACAACTACGACCCCGCTTCGAACCTGATCGAAGTGTACGTGAACCGCCTGCGCCGCAAGCTGGAGGCCGTCGGTGGGGCTCCGTTGATCCACACCCGTCGGGGCGCGGGCTACATCCTCGCGGAGGCGGAGGGCGCGGGATGATCCTCGATTCCGTGCGCGGTCGCCTCGCGGCGTGGCACACCGCGGTCCTCGCGCTGGTCCTGGTCGCGTTCTCGGCGGCGACGTACGCCTTCCTCGTCGAGTTGACGCGGCAGCGGACGGACGGGCTCCTGGTCGAGACGGCGCGGGCGTTCCATCACACCTTCATCTCCGAGCTCGTCATCGAGAGCACGCCGGACGCCGCGGCGAGGCACGCGGCGAGGGAGTTCCGGTTCAGCGACCGGATGGTGCTCGTCTTCGGGGCCGGCGGCGAGCAGATCGCGAGCTCGGAGCCGGGGGAGTCGGCCGGAGGGGCGGGCGAACCCGACGCGGGGGGAGCGAGGATGCGCGCGGGGCGCGTCGGGGCGAGCGGGCCCATCGGTGCGGATTCGTCGGCATCGCGGCTCCTTATTGGGGAGGCCGCGCGGCTGGCGGCGAAGGCAGGGCCCGGCGCGCCGGTATTCGGGATGCTCGCCGGGGGCGAGGTCCGGGCCTATGCCGAGGCGGTGGAGGTCGGCGGCGCGCCGTACGTGATCGTCGCGATCCAGCATCCGGGCGCGGAGGAGGCGGTGCTGCGGACCTTCCTGGAGGCGGTCGCGATCGCGATCCCGCTCGCGCTGGTCCTCGCCGGGGCGGGCGGGTACTTCCTGGCGCGCAAGAGCCTGGCGCCGGTCGTGGCGATGAGCGGCCAGGCGACGCGGATCAGCGCGGAGCGGCTCGACCTGCGGCTCCCGGTCGCGAACCCGCGAGACGAGCTCGGGCAGTTGGCCACGGCGTTCAACGCCCTCCTCTCGCGCTTGGAGGCGGCGTTCCGGCAGCAGCGCCAGTTCATGGCTGACGCATCGCACGAGCTGCGGACTCCCGTGGCGATCCTGCGGGCGGAGGCCGACGTCGCACTCTCGCGCCCGGACCGCTCGCCGGCGGAATACCGGGAATCGCTCGAGGTGGTGCGGGACGCCGCGGGCCGCCTGACGCACGTCGTCGACGATCTCTTCATGCTGGCTCGTGCGGATGCCGGCCAGTACCCGCTCTCTCCCGAGGACCTCTACCTCGAGGAGCTCCTCGCCGACTGCGTGCGGGCGATGCGGTCGCTCGCCGAGCGGCGCGGCGTCCGCCTCGAGTACGCGCCGGGCGCCGAGGCGCCGTGGCGGGGCGATGAGGCGCTCCTGCGGCACCTGGTCCTCAATCTCCTCGACAACGCCATCAAACACACGCCTACGGGGGGGCTCGTCGCCGTGGAACTCGCCACGGAGGAGAGCGCCTACGCGATTCGCGTCCGCGACACGGGAGCCGGGGTCCCTCCCGAGGCGCAATCCCACATCTTCGACCGGTTCTACCGAGCCGATCGCGCCCGGTCGCGTGCCGAGGCGACGATGACGAGCGGCGCGGGGCTCGGCCTCGCCATCGCGCGGTGGATCGCCGAGGCGCACGGCGGTACCGTGACGCTGGAGAGCACGGGGCCGGAGGGGAGCACCTTCCTCGTCAAGTTGCCCGCCGCCGCGCTCCAACCCGCGTGACCATCGCGGCTGCACCCTGCCGTTAATCTTCCGTTTAGGCACACCGGGTTATACTCCCTCCGCGGGGCCCGGGCGCGTTCGTCACGTGCGAAACCGCCGCGCTCGGGACCGGACACCAACGAGGGAATCATGGTTTCGAGGTCTGGAAGAGGACGCTCGAGGGTCGAGCTGGCGTCGATCATGGCGTTCTGCGCGCTGGCGCTCGCCGCGACTCCGGCCGCCGCACAGGAGGCGCCCGTTGTGGGCGACAGCGGACCGGCCGCGAGGCCGGGCGCCGCGGCGCCCGGCGGCGGGGTGACGCTGGAGGAGGTGCTGCGCGCGGCGATGGCGTCGCATCCGGGGTTGGGGGCGGCGGCGGCGAGGGTCGATGCGGCGCGTGGCGCGCTGCGGGGTGCGCGGGAAGTGCCGAATCCGGAGGTGACGTACCAGGTCGAGAACTCTCGCTTTCCCGGCCGGGACCTGCCGCGCGGGTTGGATCCGGAGGTCTCGGCGTTCGTCGAGCTGCCGCTCGAGGAGCTGTACCAGCGCGGACCCCGGGTCCGTCGCGCGAACGCCGCGGTGGCGGCGGCGGAATCGGATTACCGGCGGGCCGGGCACGAGATCGCGCTGGAGGCGGCGAGGGCGTTCTACCGTGTCGCGCTCGCCCAGGTCTCGGTCGAGGCGGCGGAGGAGGTGCTCGCGGGATACGACGCGCTGAGCGAGTACAACCGCGCGCGGGTCGCCGAGGGGGTGACTGCCGGGAGCGATCTGATCCGCGTGCAGGTCGAACGCGAGCGGGCGGCGACGGAGCTGGCGCTCGAGCGCGTCGAGCTCGCCCGGGCGCGCTCGGAGCTGGGGCTTTTCCTGGGGTGGAGCGGGCCGGATATCGATTCGCTCCGCGTGACTTTCGACGACGCCGCGGTGACGATCGATCTCCCGCCCCTCGCCGATCTGCTGGCCGAGGCCGCCGCGAGGCGGCCCGACCTGATCGCCGCTCGGTCGCGGGTCGCGGCGGCGGAGGCGGAGGCTTCGTACCAGCGGCGGCTCGCACTCCCGAGGATGACCGCGACGTTCGGCACGAAATCCGTCGATGGCGTCAGCTCGATGATCGCGGGCGTGAGCGTCCCGGTCCCGCTCTTCAACCGGAACCGCGGGGAGGTCGAGCGGGCGGAAGGCGAGCGGGCCGCGGCGGAACGCGAGCTCGAGTGGGCGGAGCGCCGGGTGCGGGGCGAGGTCGAGAGCGCCTACGAGGCCGCGAAGGTCCTTGCCGGGCAGGTCGCGACGCTGAGGGAGAGTTTCCTCCGCCGGGCCGAGGAATCCCGCAGGATCACGATGGCGGCGTACGAGGAGGGCGCGGCGAGCCTGCTCGAGGTTCTGGACGCGACCCGCGCCCTGGCCGAGGCCCGTCGCGCGTACTACCGGGCGATCTTCGCCCAGCAGCAGAGTCTCCTTGAATTGAACGTGGCGGTCGGTCTACCGCCCGTTGCGGGGATCCCGTCGCCCCGGGCGGCATCGGAAGCGCCCGGCGCGGCCCCGTCGATCGATGGAGGTCGTCCATGATGCACGGTCCGACGCTTTCGGGATGTGCGCGGCACGGGAAGGCCGAGGCGCTTGTCCACGCTGCGGCGTTCCCCGTCGCCGTGATCGCGGTGTTGGGCGGCTGCTCCGGCGGCACCCCGGAGCCGTCGCAGCCGCCGACCACTCCCCCCACGGATGCGGTCGAGCTCACGGCCGAGCAGGTTGCGACCGGTGGGATCCGGTGGGCGCCCGTGGAGGTCGTCGACGCGGCGGGCGTCGTCGAGGCTCCGGGCCAGATCGTGCCGAACGAGGATCGTACGGCTCGTCTCGGAGCGCCGGCGCAGGGACGGGTGGTCGCCGTCCACGTCTCGCTGGGCGAGCGGGTCGCGCGGGGCGAGCCGCTCGTGACGCTCCAGAGCCGCGAGGCGGGGGCGATCCTCGCCGATTTCCGGAAGGCGCTGGCCGAGGTGGAATCCCGACGTACCGCCGCGAGCTTCGCTCGGATCGCGAAGGAGCGGGCCGACAGGCTCCTCGCGATCCAGGCGATCTCGGTGCAGGACGCGGAGCGGGCGCGGACGGAGGACGAGTTCGCCCAGGCCGCACTGGCCCAGGCGGAGGCCGAGGCCGAGCGCGCGCGCCTGGCGATGGAGGAGCTCGGCGTGGACCCCGCGTCCGGCCGGATGGTGATCCGCTCGCCGATCTCGGGGATCGTGCTGAGTCGCGACGTCGCGCCCGGCGTCGTCGCGGAGGCGGGGGCGCCGCTCGTCGCGGTGACCGACCCGTCGCGGCTCTGGCTCGATGTCTCGGTCCCCGACCGTGTCGCCTCCAGCCTCGCGCTCGGTAGCCCGGTCCGGTTCGTGGTGCCGGCCTTCCCGGCGGACACCTTCGAGGCGAAGATCGAGGCGATCGGCGGGGCGCTCGACGCCGCGACCCGGCTCCTCCCGGTGCGTGCCGTCGTCGACAACGCCGATGGACGGCTGCGCCCGGCGATGTTCGCCACGGTCTGGGTCGAGAGCGGCGAGCGGCGCGAGACGGTCGTCGTCTCCGAGGATGCGGTACAGTTCCTCGACGGCCGGCCCGTCGTCTTCGTCGCCCGCGCGGATGGGGTGGGCGGGGCACGCTTCGAACGGCGCGAGGTCGAGATCGGCGCCACGGTCGGGGGCCGGACCCAGATCGTGCGCGGGATCGCGCCGGGCGACAGCGTCGTCGTCGCGGGCGCCTTCGCCGTGAAGTCGGAGTTCTCGCGCGCCAAGCTCGTGGAGGAGTAGCATGATCGAGCGGGTGATCGACGTCGCGCTCCGCTTCCGCGTCGGCGTCATCGCGGCCACGCTCCTCCTCGTGGGCGGGGGCGCGTGGTCCCTCACGCACATCAACCTGGACGCCTTCCCGGACCTCACGCCGAACCAGGTCCAGGTCATCACCCCCGCGCCGGGGCTCTCGCCGATCGAGGTCGAGAACCTCGTCAGCTACCCGATCGAGACGGCGATGATGGGGCTCCCGGGGACGCGCGGGGTGCGCTCGGAGTCGAAGGCGGAGATCTCCGTCGTCACGGTCTCGTTCGACGACGCCGTGGACATGTACTTCGCCCGCACGCAGGTCCAGCAGCGGATGCAGGACGCGGCGGCGGCGCTCCCCCCGGGGCTCCAGCCGATGCTGGGGCCGCCGGCGACGCCGATGGGGGAGGTCTACCAGTACCTCGTCGAGTCGGACCGGCACACGCTCATGGAGCTGAAGACGCTCCAGGAGTACACGATCAAGCCGCAGCTCCGGACGATCCCCGGGGTCGCCGAGGTGAACTCGTGGGGCGGGCTGATCCAGCAGTACCACGTCCTGGCCGATCCCAACGCGCTCTCGGGGTACGGTCTCACGCTCCGGGATCTCGAGGAGGCGCTCGCCGCCAACAACGCGAACTTCGGCGCGGGCTACATCGAGCACCGGAGCGAGCGCTACACGATCCGCGGGCTCGGCCTCCTCTCCGACACCGCGGCGATCGGCGAGGTCGTCGTGGCGACGCGGGCGGGGGGCACGCCGATCCGCGTCCGCGACGTCGCCCGCGTCACGGTGGGTCCGATGCCCCGTCAGGGCGCGGTCTCCCGTGACGGCGCCGGGGAGTCGGTCGCCGGGATGATCATCATGCTCAAGGGCGCCAACGGGAAGGAGGTCGTCGACCGGGTCGAGGCGAAACTCGAGGAAATTCGGACGCTCCTCCCCGAGGGGGTCACGGTCCGGCCGTTCTACAACCAGGGCGAGGTCGTCGATCGCACCACGCACACGGTCTTCAAGAACCTGATCGAAGGCGGGCTCCTCGTCATCCTGATCCTCTTCCTCTTCCTGCGGAACTTCCGGGCGTCGGTGATCACCGCGTCGGTGATCCCGCTCTCGCTCCTCTTCGCCTTCGTCGCCATGAAGCGCTTCGGCATCTCGGCCAACCTCATGAGCCTGGGTGCCCTCGACTTCGGCCTCATCGTCGACGCTTCCGTCGTGATGGTCGAGAGCTTCATCCGCCGCATGGGCCACGCGGGCGCGTGGACGGGTGACGAGAGGCGGGCGTTGATCCGACGAGCGGCGTTCGAGGTCGGGCGGCCGATCGTCTTCGGGGTCTTCATCATCATCGCCGTCTACGTCCCGATCTTCACGCTCGAGGGGCTCGAAGGGCGCATGTTCCGGCCGATGGCGTTCACGGTCTGCGTCGCCGTGCTCGGCTCGCTCCTCCTCGCGTTGACGTACGTGCCGATGGTGGCGTCGTACGCGCTGCGGGCCGGGGCGGAGAGGCCGGTGGCGTGGTTCGAGGCGCTCCGGTCGCGCTACGCGCGCCTCCTCGACTGGGCGCTGACGCACCGACGCGGGGTCGTCGGCGGCGCCTTCGCGTTGATGACGGCCGCCATCGCCTCGCTCCCGTTCCTCGGAACGGAATTCATGCCGAAGCTCGACGAGGGCTCGATCCTCGTCGAGACTCGACGCCTCCCCAGCGTCTCCCTCGATCAGGGGATGGAGATCGCCCGGCAGGTCGAGGCCGCCCTCATCGCACTCCCGGAGGTCCGGAGCGTGGTCACGAAGCTCGGGCGCCCCGAATTCGCCACGGAGACGATGGGGCTCTACGAGGGCGACGTCTACGTCTTGCTCAACCCGAAGAAGGAGTGGGTCGCCCGGTCGACCGAAGAATTGATCGTGCGCATGGACTCCGTGCTCTCGGCGGTTCCCGGGATCGACTACAACTTCACCGCGCCGATGGCGATGCGCCTCGACGAGGCGGTCTCCGGTGTGCGCACCGATCTCGGGGTCAAGCTCTTCGGCGACAGCCTCGAGATCCTCCAGCAGAAGGCCGCGGAGATCCGGGAGGTGATCGCCTCCATTCGGGGCGCGGCCGATGTCTCGGTCGAGGTCAGCTCCGGCGCCATGCAGGTCGAGCTCGCCCTCGACCGCGAGGCGATGGCGCGCTACGGGCTGAGCGTCGCGGATGTGCGCAGCGCGGTGCAGGCGGGGATCGCCGGCGCCCAGGCGACGGAGGTCATCGATGGCCGCAAGCGCATCCCGGTCGTCGTGCGGCTCGCCGAGCCGTACCGCGGCACCCCCGAGGCCGTGGGTCGCCTCCTCATCCCGACCCATGACGGCGGTCACGTCGCCCTCGCGCAGGTCGCGGAGATTCGCGTCTCCGAAGGGCCGGAGCTCATCAACCACCAGAACGGTCAGCGGGTCATCACCGTGCAGAGCAACGTCCGCGGGCGCGACCTCGGCAGCTTCACCGAGGAGGTTCGCCAGGAGGTGGCCCGCCGCGTCGACCTCCCCGATGGTTACTTCGTGATGTACGGCGGCCAGTTCGAGAACCAGGAGCGCGCGATGCGACGGCTGAGGCTCATCGTGCCCCTCGTCATGGTCCTCATCGCGGGGCTGCTCTACGCCAGCTTCGGCAACGCGCGCCAGTCTTTCCTGGTCATGCTCAACGTCCCGTTCGCGCTGGTCGGGGGGATCGCCGCGCTCTGGGGTCGGGGGCTGAACCTCAACCTGAGCGCATCGGTCGGATTCATCGCGCTCTTCGGCGTCGCCGTCCTCAACGGCGTGGTCCTCGTGTCGTACGTCAACCAACTCCGGCACGAGGGACTGCCGTTGGGCGAGGCGGTGCGGCGGGGCGCCGAGGTGCGCCTGCGCCCCGTGCTCATGACGGCGCTCGTCGCGAGCTTCGGCTTCGTGCCGATGGCGGTCTCCACGAGCCCGGGATCCGAGGTCCAGCGTCCGCTCGCGACCGTCGTGATCGGCGGGCTCGCGACGTCGACCGTCCTCACGTTGATCGTGCTGCCGGTTCTCTACGCGTGGCTCGAGGAGCGTTGGCCGCGTTGGGCGGAGCGCATCCATCGTCGGGTTGGATGGCGTCGCGGGCTACGCTTGCCCGAACCGCGGCTCGCCCCCGCCGGCCACGGCGACTGACCCGCGTTCCACCCCAACCGTCTCCCGGGCAACGCGACGAAGCGGCTCCCGGCTTGCCCGGCCGTGGGCGCAGGTGAGCCGGCTCTCCGGTCCCGTGGCCACACGGGGCCTCACGCCGGCGGGTCCCCGCCGCGCCCCGAGGCACGCACGTTGCCTCGATACCGGCAGGTGGACCGCCACCGGGAGGAGGGGTGGATTCGACCCGCCCGATCCGCATCGCGGCGATCGCCGACCTGCACGTCGGACAGCAGCCGAACGGGACGCTCGTCGGCCTCTTCGCCGGACTCGACCGGGAAGCCGACGTCCTCTGCCTCTGTGGCGATCTCACGGACCGCGGTCGACCGGAAGAGGCGATCGCGCTCGTCGAGGAGCTGGCCGGCGTCTCGATCCCGATCGTCGCGGTGCTCGGCAATCATGACCACGAGAGCGAGGCCGCCGACGAGGTCGCCGCGATCCTGACCGACAGGGGCATCCATCTCCTCGATGGCGAGGCGGTCGTCGTATCGGGGGTCGGGTTCGCAGGGGTCAAGGGGTTCGGCGGGGGCTTCGGCCGCTACACGATCGGCTCTTTCGGGGAGCGGCTGCTGAAGGAGTTCGTCCGGGAGACGCTCGACGAGGTGCTCAAGCTGGAGTCGGCCCTTCGCTCGCTGACCACGCGGACGAAGATCGCGCTCATGCACTTCTCCCCGATCGCCGAAACCCTCGTCGGCGAGCCGGAGCAGCTCTACCCCTTCCTGGGCTCCTCCCGGTTCCTCCCCGTCGTCGAGACGCACGGCGCCAGCGTGGTCTTTCACGGCCACGCGCACTTCGGCACGTTGGAAGGGGTGACGCCCGGAGGCATCGAGGTCTACAACGTCGCCCGACCCATCCTCGAGAAGCTCGGCCGGCGGGTCCACATCTGGAGCGGGCGCGCGCCGGAGCGGCGGGAGGCCTCCGATTGAGTCGCACGGCGCCCCGCCCGTGCATCGTAAGTACCCGGGCCGTGGAAGGTCGCGTCCACAATGACGTAACCCTCGGGGTGCGCCAGCAAGATCCGGGAGACGTGCCGAGGGGAGAGTTTCGCGGGATGCCCAGTTCCGACCAGGATCCTCGTCGCAGAGGACCCGCGGGCGGGGGGCCGTCAATACGCCGGAGGATCGCTCGCCGGGAACGATTCGATCGAGCCCTCCTCCACCTTGTCGTCGCGTACGCCCGGCTGCTGAACCTGCGGCGCGGCCGCGGGCCCCATCGAAACGGCCTCCGGTTCACGCCGCCCCGAGAGGAGTTGGCGGATCACGTACTGCAGGATGCCGCCGTGGCGGTAGTACTCCACCTCCTGCGGGGTGTCGATGCGGACCGTCGCCCGGAACTCGACCGCCGAGCCGTCCTCGCGGCGGGCACGGACGGTCACCTCGCGGCCGTCGGCGAAGCCGCTCTCGAGCAACGCCGCAAGCCCGACGACGTCGTAGAGCTCGCGGCCCGTGAGCCCGAGCGACTCCGCGCTCTCGCCCGCCCGGAACTGGAGCGGCAGGATCCCCATCCCGACCAGGTTCGAGCGGTGGATCCGCTCGTAGCTCTCGGCGATCACCGCGCGGACCCCGAGGAGGCGCGGCCCCTTCGCCGCCCAGTCCCGCGATGAGCCGGACCCGTACTCCTTCCCCGCGATCACGACCAGGGGCGTCCCCTCGGCCTGATACCGCATCGCCGCGTCGTAGATCGTCATCACCTCCCCCGAGGGGATGTGCGTCGTAAAGCCCCCCTCGGTGCCCGGAGCCAGGCGGTTGCGCAGCCGCACGTTGGCAAACGTGCCCCGCATCATGACCTCGTGGTTGCCCCGGCGCGAGCCGTAGGAGTTGAAGTCCTTGGGCTCGACGCCCCGCTCCATGAGGTAGCGCCCGGCCGGGCTCTCCTTCTTGATCGAGCCCGCCGGCGAGATGTGGTCCGTCGTGATGCTGTCGCCGAGCAGTGCAAGGACCCGTGCGCCCCGGACCTCCTCGATGCGCTCCGGCGGCGCCGCGGCCATCATCTCGAAGAAGGGTGGATTGCGGACGTACGTCGAATCCGGGTCCCAGTGGTACAGGTCGCCCTCGGGGACGGGGAGCGAGCGCCACCGCTCGTCGCCCGTGAAGACCTCGGCGTACGTCCGACGGAACATCTCCGAGCGGATCGCCGTCTCGACGACTCGCTCGACCTCGTGGCGCGTCGGCCAGAGGTCCTTGAGGAAGACCGAGCGCCCCTCGGCGTCCGTGCCGATCGGCTCGTTGTAGGGGTCCCAGTCCATCCGCCCGGCGATCGCATAGGCAACGACCAGCGGCGGCGACATCAGGTAGTTCGCGCGAACCTCCGAGTGGATGCGTCCCTCGAAGTTGCGGTTCCCCGAAAGTGCGGCACAGACGACCAGTCCCTGGCGGTCGATCGCCTCCGAGATCTCCGCCGCGAGCGGGCCGCTGTTGCCGATGCAGGTGGTGCAGCCGTAGCCGACGACGTGGAAGCCGAGCTGCTCGAGGGGCTCGATCAGGCCGGCATCGGCGAGGTAGTCGGTGACGACCTTGGAGCCCGGGGCGAGGGAGGTCTTGACCCACGGCTTCGACCGGAGCCCCCGCTCCACCGCCTTCTTCGCCAGCAGCCCCGCCGCGACCATCACCGACGGGTTCGACGTGTTCGTGCAGCTCGTGATCGCGGCGATGACGACGGATCCGTGTCGGAGCTCGGCGGCCGACCCCGCCGCCTCCACGCGGGCGAGCGCCGGCTCGTCGGCGGAGTTCTCCTCGCCCCAAACGCCGATCCGCTGGCCGTGCACCTTCTCCGGCGTTGCCGCACCCTTGACGCTCCGGGCAGGCGCGCCGGTCGGGAGCAGCGACCCGAGCGCGGCCTCGAAGGAGCGCTTCGCCTCGGAGAGGCTCACCCGGTCCTGCGGCCGGCGCGGCCCCGCGATGCTCGGCTCGACCGTCGAGAGGTCGAGCTCCAGCGTGTCGCTGTACTCGGCCGCCGGCGTCTCGGCCGTGTGGAAGAGGCCTTGCTCCTTCATGTACGCCTCGACGAGGGCGACCTGCTCCGCCGACCGCCCCGTGAAGCGCAGGTAGCGCAACGTCTCGTCGTCGACGGGGAAGATGGCGCACGTCGCGCCGTACTCGGGGGTCATGTTCCCGATCGTCGCGCGGTCGGCCAATGGAAGGGCGGCCACGCCCGGCCCGAAGAACTCGACGAACTTCCCGACGACCCCCTTGCGGCGGAGCATCTCGGTGACCGTCAGCACCAGGTCGGTCGCCGTCGCACCCTCGGGGAGCTCGCCCGTGAGGCGGAACCCGACGATCTGGGGGGTGAGGAGCGCGATCGGTTGGCCGAGCATCGCCGCCTCGGCCTCGATCCCGCCCACGCCCCACCCCAGCACCCCGAGCCCGTTGACCATCGGGGTGTGCGAGTCGGTTCCGACCAGCGTGTCCGGGTACGCCCACGGCCTGCCGCCGTCAGGTGCCGCGGACCCACCGCCGTCCGCGCCGACGACCACCCGCGCGAGGTACTCGAGGTTCACCTGGTGGCAGATCCCGGTGTTCGGTGGAACGACCCGGAAGTTCCGGAACGCCTTCTGCCCCCACCGCAGGAAGGCGTACCGCTCACGGTTGCGCTTGTACTCGAGGTCGGCGTTCAGGCGCATCGCCGCGTCGTTGCCGTACGCATCGACCTGGATCGAATGGTCGATGACGAGCTCGACGGGTTGCAGCGGGTTGATCTTCGCCGGGTCGCCCCCCAGCCGGGCCATGGCCTCGCGCATCGCCGCCAGGTCCACCACCGCCGGGACGCCGGTGAAGTCCTGGAGCAGGACGCGGGCGGGGGTGAACGAGACCTCGCGCGTCGAGATCGCTGCGGGATCCCATCGGGCCAGGGCCGCGACGTCGTCGGCGGTGACGGTGACCCCGTCCTCCCGGCGCAGCAGGTTCTCGAGGAGGATGCGGAGCGAGTAAGGGAGCCGTGCGACGGCCACGCCCTCCTTCTCCAGCGCGTCGAGGCGGGCGATCTCGTAGGTCCGGTCGCCGACGCGGAGCGTCGAGCGGGCGCCGAAGGTGTCGATCATGGGAGCGGATCCTCCGTGGTTGGACCCTCGGGGTCGGGGCAGGGGCCGGCGGCGGGACCCGGCCGGTCACCCCGGGTGGTCGGCGGGGCGGGTGGGCGCCGCAACGATCATGCCCCCGGTCTCCCGCGTCGGCACGGTCCTCGCTCCCTGGAACGCCGGTTCGGGAGATCGGCGGCGAAGCCACGAGCAGCCAGGAGGTCGACGATGGCGGCGGCAAGCGAGACGCCGATCCGGGTCGGCATCGCCGGGTGGGATTACCCGGACTGGAAGGGAATCGTCTACCCCGCGCCCCGCCCGCGGGGGTTCGATCCGGTCCGCTATCTCGCCGCGTACGTGGACCTGATCGAGATCAACTCGACCTTCTACCGCCCCGCCCGCCCCGAGGTCGCCGAGCGGTGGGCCGAGCGCGTCGCCGATCTCGACGGGTTCCGCTTCTCCGCCAAGCTCTGGCGGCGCTTCACCCACGAACGGGATACCGCCTGGTCGCGCGAGGAGGTCGATCGCGTCCGCCACGGGCTCCTCCCCCTCCGGCGGGCCGGCAGGCTCGACGCCGTCGTCGCCCAGTTCCCCTGGTCGTTCAAGAACGACGACGCGAGCCGGGAGTGGCTCGGCGACCTCGTCCGCGCCTTCCGCGACTTCCCCCTCGTCGTCGAGGTCAGGCACGAGAGTTGGAACGATCCGGAGTTCTACGCGTGGCTCGCCGACCACCGCGTCGGCTTCGTCAACATCGACCAGCCCCTCTTCGCCCGGTCGATCGAGCCCTCCGAAAGGGCGACGGCCCGGGTCGGGTACATCCGCGTCCACGGCCGGAACTACCGGGACTGGTTCCGGAAGGGTGCCGGCCGCGACGCGCGCTACGACTACCTCTACGAACCCCGCGAGCTCCGGCCGTGGGTCGAGCGGGCGCGCGACCTCGCGGCGGACCGGACGACGGCGACCGTCGACGTCGTCTTCAACAATCACAGCAAGGGGAAGGCGGTCGTCAACGCGGTCCAGTTCCGGAAGGAGCTCTCCGGCCGCCGAGTCCCCGCGCCGCCTACCCTCTTCGAAACGTACGGCGATGCGTTGAAGGGGTTCGCCTTCCCCGACGGCGAGACGCTCCCGGAACGCCGGGCGGCGTGAACGGGATGGGGCGCCGGACCCCGCCGATGCGGACGGGAACTACTCGCCGCCGCGTCGCTTCCGGCCGATCCGTTTGCGCGCCTCGTCGGGGTCGATCCCGCGGATCGACGGCGCACTGCTCCCCGGGGCCTGGGCGCCTGCGGCCCGCCCCGAGGTCCCCGTGGTGCCGCCGAACGAGTCGGGGAGCGTCCCGCTCCGCTCCCGACCCTCGCCCGCCTCGCCTTCGTCGGCCAGCTCGAAGTCGACGAGCTCGTCGGTGATCCGCCGCTTGCGCTCCGCCTCCGCCTCGCGCTCCTCCGCTCGGAGTCGCGCCGAGGTGTCCTGCACGGCCTCACGGAGCTCCTCGGCCTCCACACCCCCGATTTCTTCCCGGCCGTCCGCGTCCTCGGACATCGGCTCCCGACGTTCCCTTCGCTCCACTGGCGCCTCCTCGATTCCACGCCTCCTCGACCCCCGGCCAGGGGAGCAAGCGCCATGCCCTCGGCGGCAATTGCCTCCGGGCCCCGCACGCCCTACCTTTGCCCGAAATTCCGCCCGCCTTCCAGGGAGACACTCGAGATGAGCCGACGTACCCTGACGACGGTCGCCGGAATCGCGGCCGGCTGCGCCATCGGACTCGCGTGGGGCCGCCGGCTCGCGCGCCACGGCCGCGCGCGCCACCCGGTCCTCGCCGGCGCGCCTCTCCTCATCGCCCACCGCGGTGGGGCCGGGTTGGCGCCCGAGAACACGCTCCCCGCCTTCCACGCCGCCGTCGAGGACTGGGCCGCCGACATGATCGAGCTCGATGTCCGCGCGACCCGCGACGGCCACTGCGTCGTCCTCCACGACCCGACCGTCGACCGCACCACCGATGGGACCGGGCCGGTGGCGGAGATGACCCTCGACGAGCTGCGACGCCTCGACGCCGGCTACCGTTTCACCCCGGATGGCGGCGAATCCTTCCCCTTCCGCGGACGAGGGATCCGGGTCCCGACGATCGAGGAGGTCCTCGACGCCCTCCCCGACACCCGACTGACGATCGAGGTCAAGACGCCGGAAGCGCAACGCCCCCTCCTCGAGGCGCTGCGCCGGGCCCGCGCCGAGCATCGGGTCATCCTCGCCGGGGAGCACGACGCGGCGCGGACGCTCTTCCCGTCGTTCCCGGGGCCCATCAGTGCCTCGGCCTCCCAGGTCCGCCGCTTCTGGATCCTGCACCGGGCCTGCGCCTCCGCCCTCTGGGCGCCCCCGGCCGACGCCGTCCAGATCCCCGAGGCCTGGGAAGGACGCCGGTTCCTGAACCCCCGCTTCATTCGCGACCTCCACGCCCACGGCATCGACGTCCACATCTGGACCGTCAACGAGGTCGAGGAGATGCGACGACTGCTCGACTGGGGCGTCGACGGGATCATCACCGACCGTCCGGACCGATTGGCCGACCTCCTCACCGAGCGGGAACGGCGTCCGCCGGCGCCGGCCCGGCAGCGATTCCGGCGTCCATCCGTGGAATGAAGCTTGCGCGCAGGCCACCGCGCCCGCGACGACCGATCGGTACCGACGCCGCATCCCCCGGGTGCGGCGTTCTTTCTTCGCAGCGCTCACCGCCGACGGCTGGACGATCAACGGCAGAGGGAGGACCGAGCATGCGTTACGACGAGGAGTACGCGCGCTACGGGCGTGGTCGGGAACGGGGAAGGCCGGGCCGCGGGGAGTACGGCACCGCCTACGAGGCCCCTTACCGAGGACGGTTCCGGGGCTACGGCATGGGATACGCCGGCGGCGCGCTCCGCAGCCGCGGCTCCTTCCAGGCCGGCCAGCTCAGGTCGGGGCTGAACCCCGTCGACGAGTTCGAATTCGAGTGGGGCGACGGCTACGTCGGCGGCCGCGGCTACGGGGGGACGAACTACGATTACGAGCACGGTTACGTCGTCGGCGAGAAGCGGCGCTACCCGGGTGAGCCCATCGGCGCCTCGCCCTACCGCCGCGAATCGAGCCCGGCCACGCGTGGCGGGTTCGAGTGGGGCGAGTACCGCCGGGAGTCGGGCGAGCCCTACGGCCCGTCCCGCTACGGCTATGGCCCGTACTACGAGCGCCTCCAGCGCCGCCGCCGCTCGGACGACGAGATCCGTGAGGACGTGATCGAGGCGCTCTTCTACGACACCTGGGTCGATGCCGACGCCATCGAGGTCTCCGTCGAAGACGGGATCGTCACCCTCACCGGCACTCTCCCCAGCTACGACGAGGTCCGCTACGCGACCGACGATGCGTGGGACGTCGACGGCGTCCGAGGCGTCCGCAGCCGCCTCGAAGTCCGGGAGCGCCCCGTTCCGGGTGGACCGAGCGCACGGCGGGAGATGGGCGGTCGGCGGGGTACCGAGGCCGGAGGGGCCCACCGGGAAACTCGCGCCGGCGCGGGGAGGGGAGGCGAGGGCGAAGGGGGCGAGGGAGGCGATAGGACCGGCATGATGGAGCCTTCTGCGGGCGAGCCGGCCGGCGCCGAGGGGCGCGCGGCCAGCGCGACTGCAGAGCCCCGCCGCGGCGGCGAGACGGCTGGCGCGCGGCGCGAGGGGAAGGGCCGTAGGTCCTCGACGAAGGGGAGGTCCAAGTCCTCCGGCGACGGCGCCACGGAAGGATCCTGAGAAGGGGAGTCACCATGGCGCGCTACGAAATGACGTATCGGGAACGCCCGGGCCCGCGTGGGCGGTGGGGCGGCCGGTGGGGCGGGCGCCGCCCTCGCGGCGAACCCGAACTCGGCCCGATCGGGTACGGGCGCGAGTTCGGCCGCGGGTACGACCGTGATCTCGGCCGCGGGTATGGCTCCGGCGTCGGGTGGGGATTCGCTCGCGAGTACGGCGGTCGCTACGCCCGTGGGTTCGGCGGCCGGTACGGCGGCGAACATGGCCGGTACGGCCGAGGGTATGGAGGCGGGTACGGCGGGTACGGCCGCGATTACGGCCGCAGCGCGGCGGGGTGGGGGATCGCGACCCGGGGAATCGGCAAGCCCGCCCGCGGCTATCCGGTTCGCGGGATTCACACGTACGACCTCGACTATGGCAGCATCTCCGGCGGACCGACGACCGACTACAGCGGTCGCGCGGGGTACCCGACGGGGCCGGAAGAGACCCCGCGCGGGCCCTACACCCCGCGCCTCGAAGAGGTCGGCCCCGAGGGCCGGGGCCGAGGACTTTACGGAAGCGCCGCCGGCGAGTATCGTGGCCGCGGTTACGGAAGCGCCCGCCGGTACCGAGGACCGCGCTGAGCCGACGACCGGGCCGCCGGGTCTGACGGATTCACACGAGGGGCCGCGATGGTGCACCGCCAAGGGGGGGCCGGCCGCATCGCCGGGCAGGAGGGCGCGGGACCGGAACCGGCGCGCACCGCCGCCGGGCGCCCGTCCGCGCCTCCCCGACGCCGCGACGCGCCCCTCGACGAGCGGTTCGTCGCGCACCTCCGCGAGACCGGGTTGATCCAACCGGGCCAGACCGTCGTCGTCGCCGCTTCGGGGGGCGCGGACTCCACCGTCCTCCTCCATCTCCTCGTCCGGCTCCGCGAACCGTGGGGCCTCCGCCTGGTCGCCGCGCACTTCGACCACGCGATGCGGCCGAGTAGCGTCGCCGATGCCGATTGGGTCGCGGGGCTCTGCCGCGCCTGGGAGGTCCCCCTCGAACGCGACCGCGCGCAAGACGTGCCGCGTAACGAGGAGGAGGCCCGAGCGGCTCGTTACCGCTTCCTCCTCGAGATCGCCGATCGGCACGGTGCCGACCGCGTGGCCACCGCCCACCACGCCGACGACCAGGCCGAGACCGTACTCTTCCGCATCGCCCGGGGGACCGGGCTTCGGGGCTTGGCCGGGATCCCCGCCCGCCGCGGCCCCTTCGTCCGGCCGCTCCTCCCCTTCTGGCGCCGCGAGATCCTCGACTACGCCCGCCGCGCCGGGATCGGGTACCGCCTCGACCCGACCAACCTCTCGGTCGAGCCCGCCCGCAACCGCCTGCGCCACGAGATCCTCCCCCGGCTCGAGGAGATCGCGCCCGGCGCCGCCCGGGCGATCGTGCGCCTCGCCGAGCACGCCCGTGACGCGGAGGAGGCCTGGGACAGCGTCCTCGATCGGCTCGAGCCCGAGCTCGTCCTCGAGAGCCGCGAAGACTGCATCGCGCTTGCCAGACCCGTGCTCCTGTCGTATCATCCACAGCTTCGGGTTCGTATGCTCCGCCGCCTGCTGCGCCGCCTCGGCAGTCAACCGGATCGCGCGGGAACCCGAGCGGCGATCGAGTTTATTACCTGCGGCGCCAGTGGCTCTCATTTGCGGGTCGCCGGCGGCGTCCGGCTGGAGCGCGAATTCGATCGAATCCTGCTTCGTCGGGCACCCCGCGAGTCGCCACCCGACCGGACGCTGATCATCTCGGGGCCGGGGCAGGGAATGGGGGACGTGACGCTGGGGGACGGCCGCTACCGGGTCCGGTGGACGGTCGGGGAGGGCGCGGACGAGCCTGGAACGGTCGCGTTCCGCCTCTCGGATCTTCGGTTCCCGCTGCACCTTCGGGCGTGGCGGCCGGGCGATCGGATCCGCCTCCCCTACGGAACGAAGAAACTGAAGAAACTCTTTGCCGAGCGACGCGTGGGCCGGGCCGAGCGGGCCCGAATCCCGGTCCTGGCCGACAGCGAGGGGCGCATCCTCTGGGTGGCTGGAATCGCGAGGGCGTCCCTTCCCGAGGCGGAGCCGGGGCGCCCACATCTTCGGATCGCGGTGACGAATGCCGGAGCGGAACCAGATGCCGGGTGGTGGGGAGGAGTGGCAAGAGAGGGGCGGAGCGGTGGCCGACTCCGCTGAAACGGTGGCGCGGACCGGAGGCCGGCCGCTCCGCCGCATCGTTTATTCGGCCGAGGTGATCGCCAGCCGCGTCGCCGAGATGGGACGCGAGATCACCGAGGCGTACCCCGCCGGCGAGGATCTCCTCGTCCTGGGGCTCCTCAAAGGATCGTTCATCTTCCTGGCGGACCTCGTGCGCGAGATTCGGCGGCCGCTGCACGTCGACTTCCTGGTGGCGAGCAGCTATGGAGCCGGGACGGTCAGTAGCGGCGAGGTCCGCCTGCTCTACGACCCTGCGGCCGTCCTCGAAGGGCGCCACGTCCTCCTCGTCGAAGACATCATCGACAGCGGGACGACGCTCAATCGGCTGATCCCGCTGCTCGAGGAGCGCCGCCCGAGGAGCCTGGAGCTGTGCACGCTCCTCCACAAGAGGATCGCCCCCAACCTGGTCAAGGACGCCCGGTGGGTCGGGTTCGACGCGCCCTCCGAGTTCCTGATCGGGTACGGGCTGGATTACAGTGAGAATTACAGGAATCTGCCTTTCATCGCGAGCCTCTAGGGGCACGCGGGTGCTGAATGGGTCGAGGAATGCCTGAGCGCGACGGCAAGAAGGGAAACCGTGGAGGCCGATGGGGGCGTCTCTCCAAGACGCTCTCGTTCTGGATCCTCATGTTCCTGATCCCGGTGCTCATCATCCAGGTGATGAGCCCCCGGGGGCCGGAAGCCGCGGAGTTCACCTACACCCAGTTCATGAGTCAGCTCCGGGAGAACAACATCCAGGAGGTGACGATCGTCCAGGGGCAGCGGGTCGAGGGTGAGTTCCGGACCCCGCTGACCGTGCAGGGCCGCTCGGTCGAACGGTTCTGGACGCGCATCCCCGAAGGAGGGAGCGAGCGGGTCCTCGTCGAGCTCGAGAACCGGGATGTGGTCATCCGGGCGGCGGAGCCGCGGCAGAACTGGTGGGCGATCGTCGTGAGCATCCTCCCGTGGGTGTTCATCTTCGGCTTCTGGCTCTTCCTCTTCCGTCAGATGCAGGCGGGTGGGTCGAAGGCGTTCCAATTCGGGAAGTCGAAGGCGAAGCTCCTCTCCGGGGACACGCCCAAGGTGACCTTCGCGGATGTCGCCGGGGCGGACGAGGCGAAGGAGGAGCTGCGGGAGATCATCGAGTTCCTGAAGGACCCGCAGAAGTTCAGCCGGCTCGGCGGCCGGCTCCCGAAGGGTGCGCTCCTCGTCGGGCCGCCGGGGACGGGGAAGACGCTCCTCGCCAAGGCGGTCGCGGGCGAGGCGGGCCGGCCCTTCTTCTCGATGTCCGGGTCGGACTTCGTCGAGATGTTCGTGGGCGTGGGCGCTTCGCGGGTGCGCGACCTCTTCGAGCAGGGGAAGGCGCACGCGCCGTGCATCATCTTCATCGACGAGATCGACGCCGTCGGCCGGCACCGCGGCGCGGGGCTCGGCGGCGGCCACGACGAGCGGGAGCAGACGCTGAACCAGCTCCTGGTCGAGATGGACGGGTTCGAGTCGAACGACGGGGTGATCCTCCTCGCGGCGACGAACCGCCCCGACGTTCTCGATCCCGCGCTGCTGCGCCCCGGCCGATTCGACCGCCAGATCGTGGTGGATGCGCCGGACGTGAAGGGCCGTGAGGGGATCCTCAAGGTGCACCTCCGGAAGGTGCCGATCGCCGATGACGTCGAGATCTCGACGCTGGCCAAGGGCACGCCGGGGATGAGCGGCGCCGACCTGGCCAACCTGGTGAACGAGGCGGCGCTCCTGGCGGCGAGGCGCAACCGCGACAAGGTCTACATGAGCGACCTCGAGGAGGCCAAGGACAAGGTCATGCTCGGCGCGGAGCGCAAGAGCATGGTCCTCTCCGAGGCGGAGCGCCGGCTGACCGCCTATCACGAGGCGGGTCACGCGGTCGTTGGGCTCAAGACGCCGGGGCTCGATCCCGTCCACAAGGTGACGATCGTGCCGCGGGGGCGGGCCCTCGGGGTCACGGCCTCCCTGCCGCAGGAGGACCGGCACTCGTACTCGAAGGACTACCTGCTCGGACAGCTCGCCTACCTCTTCGGCGGGCGCGCGGCCGAGGTGCTGGTCTTCGGGCCGGAGAAGATCACGACCGGCGCCGGGAACGACATCGAGCGGGCTACCTCGATGGCCCGGCGGATGGTCACGCAGTTCGGGATGAGCGAGGCGATCGGGCCGATGGCGGTCGGCGATTCGGAGCACGAGGTCTTCCTCGGGCGCGAGATCGTCCAGCGTCGCGAGCTCTCGCAACGGACCGCCGAGCTGGTCGATTCGGAGGTGAAGCGCTTCCTCGACGACGCGTACAACCGCGCGATGCGGACCCTCGAGGAGCACCGCGACCTCTTGGAACGGCTGGCCCATGCGCTCCTCGAGCGCGAGACGCTCGACCGCGAGGAGATCGAGCTCCTCGCCGCGGGGCAGCCGCTCCCCGACGTGAAGTCGAGGAAGCGGTCCTCCGAGCCGGAACGGTCCGGCGGTCCGGTCCCCGCACTCGGCGTCCCCGGTGCCGAGGGCGTCGCCCGCGACGACGAGGCGGCGGTCGCCTCCCCCCACGTGGCGCGCGGGTCGGCCGCACCCGGCGTTAACGCCCCGGAAGCGGAACCGGACGTCGGCCGGTGAGCCCGGAGATGCTCGGCGGGGAGTGGCGCACCGCACGCGGCGCGCTGACGCTCGATCGGCCGCGCATCTTCGGGATCCTCAACGTCACGCCGGACTCGTTCTGGGACGGGGGTCGTAACGTCGGGGTCAGCGCCGCGTTGGCCAGGACCGAGGCCCTCCTCGAGGAGGGAGCCGATGTGATCGATGTCGGCGGCGAGTCGACCCGGCCGGGGGCTCGCGCCGTCCCCGTCGACGTCGAACTCGAGCGGGTCCTCCCCGTGATCCGGGAGATCGTTCGGCGTTACCCGGACGTTCCCGTCTCGGTCGACACCGTCAAGGCCGCCGTTGCCCGGGCCGCCCTCGACGAAGGGGCGGCGATCGTCAACGACGTCTCGGGGCTACGCCTCGACCCGGACCTCGGGAAGGTCGTGGCCGAAGCCGGAGCCGGCGTTGTGCTCATGCACTCCCGCAGCGGCGTCGAGGAGATGGCGAGCTACGCCATGGCCCGGTACGGGCCCGACCCCGTCGGGGAGATCGTCGCCGAGCTCGGCCTCGCCATCGACCGTGCCCGCGACGCCGGAGTGGCCGAGGCCTCGATCGTCGTCGACCCGGGGCTCGGATTCTCCAAGCGGACGGAGCACAGCGCGGCGGTCCTCGCGCACCTCGACCGCGTCGTCGCCCTCGGGCCGCCGGTCCTCCTCGGGCCCTCCCGAAAGCGCTTCGTCGGCGATCTCTCGGGCGCCCCCGCCCCGGAGGATCGGCTGGAAGGCACGCTCGCCGCCTGCGTCATCGGCCTCCTCGGCGGTGCCCGAATCTTTCGCGTCCACGACGTCAGGGCCGTCCGCCGCGCCCTGAGCTTCGCAGAATCGATCCGCGTCGCGCCGTGACCTCGATCCTGGATCGCTACCAGTTTCTCCTCCCGGGGCTCAAGGATCTCATCCAGATCCTCATCGTCGCGGCCGCGCTCTACTACGTCCTGCGACTCCTCGCGCGCACCCGCGCGATCCAGATGCTCCTCGGGCTCGTCCTCCTCGTGGGCATCTACTTCGCCGCCCGGCTCCTCGACCTCGACCTGATCAGCCGCCTGATGGCGTTTCTCTTCCAATACGGCGCCATCGCCGCGCTGATCGTCTTCCAGCCCGAGCTGCGCAGCGCCCTGGCCCGTCTGGGGCAGAGCCGGATGCTCCGCTTCTTCAGCGCGATGGAGCAGAGCGAGGTCGTCGAGGAGCTCGTCGAGGCGGTCGAGCGGCTCTCCCGGGCCAAGGTCGGGGCGATCATCGCGATCGAGCAGGAGATCGGGCTCGAGGAGTACATCGCCGAGCAGGGCACGAGGATCGACGCACGCGTCTCGGCCGAGCTCCTCGTCACCCTCTTCTCGCCGTACGGCCCGCTGCACGACGGGGCCGTCCTCATCGCGGGGGACACGATCCTGGCGGCGGGGGTCATCCTCCCGCTCACGCAATTCCCGGTCGCCGACAAGAGCCTGGGCACCCGTCACCGCGCGGCGCTCGGCCTCTCCGAGGAGACCGACGCCCTCGTGATCGTGGTCAGCGAGGAGACGGCGCAGGTCTCGATCGCGCATCGCGGTCGCCTGGAGAGGAACGTCGACCCCGAACGTCTGCGAGAGGCGCTCGCCCGTGGGGCGGCGAGAGCGCCGGCCGTGCGCGAATGACGCGTTGACAGGCCATGAACATGGCCGTACATTGGTTGCATCACCGCACACTTCCCAACCCCATTCAATGGGTTGATCGGCACCCCCAAGCCTCGAGGAGCTGCACTTGGACGGGAATGAGTACAGCCTGCTCCAGATCTTCGCGGACGGCGGCATCTTCATGTATCCGCTGGTCCTGTGCTCCCTGCTGGCCTTCGGCGTGATCATCGCCAAGGCGTACACCCTCTGGGCAGCGCACCGGAAGTCCCGCGAGATCCTCCAGCGCGTCGGCGATCTGGGTCGACAGGGCAAGCTTGATGAGGCGATCCGCCTGGCCGCGGATACGCCTGGGCCGGTGGCCGCGATCCTGCTCTCGGGCCTCCGCCGCGTTTACGAACGCAATGCCAGCGGGAAGGACGTCGAGAAGGCGGTCAAGACGACGGGCGCGATCGAGCTCGGCTTCCTCGAGCGCGGGTTGATCGTTCTGGCTACGATCTCGAACGTGGCGCCGCTCATGGGCTTCCTCGGCACGGTCGCGGGGATGATCTCGGCCTTCGGCGCCATCGCCGAAGCCGGCCAGGTCGAGGCGTCGCTCGTTGCCGGCGGGATCAAGGTCGCGCTGATCACGACCGCTGCGGGTCTGGTCATCGCGATCCCTGTCAACATCGGTTACAACTTCTTCGTGACCCGGATCGACAAGTTGATCCAAGACATGGAGGAAGGCTCGGCCGCGGTGCTCGAGCTGGTCTGGGCGCAGGAGAAGAAGCTTGCCGCGTCGGGAGGCCGCGCGGTTCCCACCGAGAAGTGAGGGGGTAGCACCATGGCGATCATGCGGAAGAAATCGCGGGTCTCCGGCAACATCCCGACGTCGTCGCTGGCGGACATCGCGTTCCTGCTCCTGATCTTCTTCCTCGTCACGACGGTCTTCGAGGAGGAGAAGGGGCTGCCGATCGTTTTGCCGGAGAGGGGCGTGGAAGCCCAGGTCTCGCAGAAGAACGTGCTGCACTTGGTGGTCCGGGCGGATGGGCTCGTGGACGTCAAGCGAGGGGAGAGTCCGTCGATCCAGACGGCCCGCCCGAACGAGATCGGCCTCATCTGGCGTCAGGAGGTGGCGAACAACCCGAACCTGATCGCCGCGGTGAAGACGGATCCGCGGGCGGCGTACAAGCACATGATCAATGTGCTCGATGAGCTGCAGGGCGCCGGTGCCCAGCGCGTGTCGCTCCAGATGCTGGAGGGGAACTGACCATGATGGCCGAAGGCGGTTTCAAGCGGAAGAGCAAGGCGTCGAGTGACATCCCGGACTCGTCGCTCGCGGACATGGCGTTCCTGCTCCTCATCTTCTTCATGGTGAGCACGACCTTCCCGAAGGAGAAGCCGCGCAAGCTGGACTTCCCTGAGGCGGAGGCGACGCAGAAGCTCGACGAGAATCGCAAGAACATCCTGCACATCTATCTCGAGCGCGACGGGAAGGTCTTCATCAACGACGCGCTGGTCCCGATGGACCAGGTGTCGGCGATCGTGGCGCCGCTCTACATCCAGACGGGCCAGCGGCTGGTGACGACGCTGCGCGCGGACCGGGAGGTGCCGTACCAGTTCGTCAACCAGATCCAGGAGGAGCTCCAGGAGGCGGGTGCGGTGCGGTTGACGTTCTATACGAACCTCGAGCAGCGCATCACGCGGGAGAGGAGGTAGCATGAGCACGCTCACGCAGAATCTGCCGCGGATCGAGATCGGGCTGGAGACGGCGAACGACCGTTTCAAGCGGGGGTTCAACTCCTGGTTCTGGGGGTCGCTCTTCGTAGCGACGGTGGCGCACTTCCTCGCCTTCGCGTACTGGCCGTCGATCAAGACGGAGGACATCAGCTTCACGACGGAGGAGCTCGCGGCGATCGAGCTGCCGCCGGAGGTGGAGATCCCGCCGCCGCCGCAGCAGATCGCGCGGCCGGCGACGCCGGTGGTGTCGACGGCGAACATCGAGGAGGACATCACGATCGCGCCGACGACCTTCGAGGACAACCCGGTGGAGAACCTGCCGCCGCCGCCGACGGTCGGGGCGTCGAGTGACGAGCTGTCGAGCTTCAAGGCGTTCACGCCGGACATGGTTCGGCCGGAGCTGAAGAATCGTGCGGAGATCGCCCGTGCGCTCGAGCGGTTCTATCCGCCGCTCCTTCGGGATGCGGGGATTGGAGCGACGGTGGCCGTGAATTTCTGGATCGACGAGACGGGGAAGGTCTTCAAGCACGAGGTCGCGCAGTCGAGCGGGTACCCGGCGTTCGACGAGGCGGCGGGGAAGGTCGCGGAGCTGATGCAGTTCTCGCCCGCGATGAACCGGGATAAGCCGGTTCGCGTGGTCGTCGCGATTCCGATCACGTTCCGGGTGCAGTAGGATCTCTGTTCCCGCGGTGCGGGACGGGAGACGGGAGGCGGGGGGACCGGCGGAGACCGGTCCCCCCGTCGCGCATCCCTAGGTGGGGCATCGTCGCAATCGCCGTTGATCTTTGTGGATTGGCTGGATATGATTCGCAGGCTATGGATGGGGAACGACTGAGGCAGCGGCTGGAGCGGGTCCGGGAGCGGATCGACCGGGCACGGGAGCGCGCGGGCCGGGTGGACGAGGTGGGGATCGTCGCCGTGACGAAGACGCACCCGGCGGCGGCCGTGGAGGCGGCGCTCTCGGCCGGGGTGCGATGCATTGGAGAGAATCGAGTCCAGGAGCTGGAGGCGAAGGTCGCGGCCGTTGGCCGGGACCGTGCGGAGTGGCACCTGATCGGACACCTTCAGCGGAACAAGGTGCGCCGGGCGATCGCGCTCTTCGACCTGGTTCACTCGATCGATTCGGTGCGGCTGGCGGAGGCGCTCTCGCGAGAGGCGGAGCGGGCGGGGATCGTCGTCGAGGGGCTGATCCAGGTCAACACCTCCGGAGAGGAGAGCAAGTACGGCTTCCCGGGCGAGGAGGTGGTGGAGGCGGTGGGGCGGATCGTGGAGCTCCCGGCGCTCCGTGTGGTCGGGATGATGACGATGGCGCCGTTCACGGAGGATGAGGGTGTGATCCGGCGGACCTTCGCACGGGCCCGGGCACTTCACGAGCGGTGCGCACGGGAGATTGCGGGGTACGAGGCGCGGCACCTGTCCATGGGGATGTCGAACGACTTCGAAGTGGCGGTGGAGGAGGGGAGCACCCTGGTGCGGCTGGGGACGGTCCTATTCGGGGAGCGCAACGCATGATCGATCTGACGCCCATCGACATCCGCAAGAAGAAGGGGGATTTCCCGCGTGCGGTCCGGGGGTACCGCGTGGAGGACGTGGATCTCTTCCTGGACCTTGCGGCGGACCGGCTGGAGGAGGTGGTGAACGCCCTGATGCGGCTCGAGGAGCGGACCCGCCAGCTCGAAGAGCAGGTCCGGCTCTTCCGGGAGCGGGAGCAGGCGCTCACGGATGCCTTGGTGAGCGCGCAGGAGATGCGGGACGAGGTTCGTCGTCAGGCGTCGAAGGAAGCGGAACTGCTGCGACGGGAGGCGGAGGCGGAGGCGGAGCGGATTCGTGCTGCCGCGTTGCGTACGATCGAGAAGGAGGAGGACGTGCTGCGGCGTCTCCGTGCGCGTCGGACGCAGTTCCTCCACACGTACCGGACGTTCCTGGAGCGGGAGCTCGCGGAGCTGTCGGTGTTGGCCGAGTCGGTCGGGGCGGGACGCGAGTTCGAGGAGCTGAAGGCGTCGGCCCGGGCCGGTGCCGGTGCGGAGGGCGTTCCGGCGGCTCGGGAGTCCGGTCCGAGGGAGGCGCCGAACCGGGAGGCCGGGGTGCGGGAGAGCGGATTGCGGGACGCGGCGCCGATCCACCCGAACCCGCCATCACCGGTGGAGCCGTGGTCTCCGGCGCGCGGGGAGGACGAGCCATGAGTCTGGGGCACGGGGCGTCACAGCGGGCCGCGCTGGCCGAAGCGGTGGGCGAAGTGCGTCGCCGGACGGCGTTCGAGCCGGAGGTCGCGCTCATCCTGGGGACGGGGCTCGGTGCGTCGCTGGTGGCGGCGATGGAGGTCGAGGCGTCCGTCCCGTATGATGAGATCCCGCACTTTCCTACCTGTACGGTGGAGTCCCATGCGGGGCGCCTCCTCCTCGGGCGGTTGGAGGGGCGCCGGGTCGTGGCCATGCAGGGGCGATTCCATCGCTACGAAGGGTACACGCTCCAGGAGGTCACCTTCCCGGTCCGCGTGATGGCGATGCTCGGGGCGAGGACGCTGATCGTCTCGAACGCGTGCGGCGGGATGAACCCGCTCTGGGCCGCGGGGGACCTGGTCCTCCTCGACGACCATATCAATCTGCTGGGCGACAACCCGTTGATCGGCCCGAACCTGGACGATCTCGGCCCGAGGTTCCCGGACATGTCGGAGCCGTACGACCGGGGTCTGCAGGCGCTGGCGCAGTCGGTCGCGCTCGAGCTCGGCATCCCGTTGCGGCGGGGGGTCTACGTGGCGGTGGCGGGGCCGAACCTCGAGACCCGCGCGGAGTACCGATTGCTCCGGGCCATCGGCGCCGACGTGGTCGGAATGAGCACCGTCCCGGAGGTCATCGTAGCGCGGCACATGGGGATCAGGGTCATGGGGGTGAGCGTCATCACCGATCTCTGCTTCCCCGATGCGCTCAAGCCGACGGGGATCGACCAGATCGTGCGGATCGCGAACGAGGCGGAGCCGCGCCTGGCGGAGCTGGTGCGTGGGGTCGTGAGGCGACTGGACGAGACGGCTTGAGCACGGCCGGCCGCGGCGCGGCGGGCGCATGAGACGCAAGGGGCGCCGGAGGGGGTCGACACGGAGTCGGGGGGCGCGGCGGGTGCGGCAGCGGCCGGCTCACGGTTCCCTCGCGCCCTTTCGCGGTTGATCTTTCAAGACGAAATCGGGCGACATGAACTTTCCTGAATACCCGGGCAGCGCGACGGAGCTCGAGGAGCAAGTCCTGCGGCGGTGGCGGGAGGAGGAGCTCTTCCGCCGAACCCTCGAGGCGACCGCGGAGGGCGAGGAGTTCGTCTTCTACGAGGGGCCGCCGACGGCCAACGGTCGACCGGGGATCCACCACGTCATCAGCCGGACGATCAAGGACCTGGTCTGCCGTTACCAGACGATGCGGGGCCGCCACGTGACGCGAATCGCGGGGTGGGACACGCACGGGCTGCCGGTCGAGATCGAGGCCGAGAAGAAGCTCGGCATCAGCGGGAAGCGTGAGATCGAGGCGGTGGGCGTCGCGCGCTTCAACGAGGTGTGCCGCGACAGCGTCTTCACTTACAAGGAGGACTGGGAGCGCTTCTCGGAGCGGATCGGTTACTGGCTCGACTACTCGCGCCCGTACGTCACCTTCTCGCCCGAGTACATCGAGAGCGTCTGGTGGTTGCTGAAGCAGCTCGATGAGCGGGGATTGCTCTATCGGGGCCACAAGAGCGTGCCGTACTGCCCGCGCTGCGGCACTGCGCTGAGCTCGCACGAGGTGGCGCAGGGGTACGAGGAGGTCTTCGATCCGTCGCTCTACTTCCTCTGCCCGTGGGCGGGCGCGAATGGAGAAGCCGACCCCGAGGGGCGCGCCTTCGTCGTCTGGACGACGACGCCGTGGACGCTCCCTTCGAACGTGGCGCTGGCGATCCACCCGGACCTGGCCTACGTCGAAGTGGAGTACCGGGGGCGGCGGTTGGTCCTCGCGGAGGCGAGGGTCGCGGCGGTCCTGGGCGAGGAGGCGAGGGTGGTCCGTCGCTACGGCCCCGGGGAGCTCGTCGGCCAGCGCTACCTCCGCCCCTTCGACCTCGTGCCGGCCACGGCGGGGAGCGAGGAGGCGTGGCGGGTCGTGGCCGAGAACTTCGTCAGCGCCGAAGACGGTACGGGGATCGTGCACCTGGCGCCGGCGTTCGGCGCGGACGACTACGCGGCGGGGCAGCGGCACGGCCTGCCGATGTTCAAGCCCGTCGACGACGCGGGCAAGTTCGAGGAGGGACTCCCGCTGGTCGGCGGCCTCTTCGTGAAGGCGGCGGATCCGGTCCTTGTCGAGGCGCTCGAGGCCCGGGGGCTCGTCCTGCGCCACACCCTCGAGGCGCACTCGTACCCGCACTGCTGGCGCTGCTCTAGCCCGCTCCTCTACATGGCGCGCGCGTCGTGGTACATCCGCACCACGGCGATGAAGGAGGCGATGCTCGCCAACAACCGACAGGTCGATTGGCACCCGCCGGAGGTCGGGTCGGGGCGGTTCGGCGAGTGGCTCGAGGGTAACGTCGACTGGGCCCTCTCGCGCGACCGCTACTGGGGCACGCCGCTCCCGATCTGGGTCTGCGACCGGGACCCCGAGCACACCGAGGTGATCGGCTCCTTCGCGGAGCTCGCCGACAAGGCCGGCGGCCTCGCCGAGGGATTCGATCCGCACAAACCGTGGATCGACGAGTACCACTGGTCGTGCGCGCGGTGCGGGGGGACGATGCGTCGCACGCCCGAGGTGATCGACGTCTGGTTCGACTCCGGGGCGATGCCGTACGCCCAGTGGCATTATCCCTTCGAGAACGAAGATCTCTGGAAGCGCCACTTCCCGGCGGACTTTATCTGCGAGGGGGTCGACCAGACGCGTGGGTGGTTCTACTCGCTGATGGCGATCTCCACGACGTTGGGCCTGGGGCCGGCGTATCGCCACGTCGTGGTGAACGACCTGCTGCTCGACAAGGATGGCCAGAAGATGTCCAAGTCGCGCGGCAACGTAGTCGATCCCTGGGATGCGATCGCGACCTTCGGCGCGGACGCGATCCGGTGGTACCTCGTCACGGTGAGCCAGCCGTGGGTCCCGAAGCGCTTCGATCCCGAGGCGCTCGGGGAGGCCGCGAGGCGGACCTTCGACACGCTGGCCAACACCTACCGGTTCTTCGCACTCTACGCGAACCTGGAGGGGTGGCGGCCGGAGGGGCGGACGGGCGAGGGGCCGGGGACCGGGGTGGCCATGGAACCGCCGCGGGTCGACGATGTCCTCGACCGGTGGATCCTTTCGCGGCTCGATGGGCTCGTCGACCGGGTCGGCCGCGAGATGGACGCCTACGAGCTGACCCGGGCGGCCCGGGCGATCGGCGACTTCATCGTCGACGATCTTTCGAACTGGTACGTTCGCCGGAGCCGCGATCGGTTCTGGGGGAGCGCCGACTCCGCGGACACGCGGGCCGCCTTCGCGACGCTCCACTGGACCCTCGTCACCGTGGCGCGCCTCCTTGCGCCGGTGACGCCGTTCCTGGCCGACTGGCTGCACCGTGCGCTGACCGGCGGGGAGAGCGTCCACCTGGCGCGGTTCCCCGAGCCGATCCCGGGTTTGCGCGACGAGCGCCTCGAGATCGGGATGGACGCGGCGCGCACCCTGGCCCGGCTGGGGCGGGCGGCGCGGGAGCGCGTCAAGATTCGGGTCCGTCAACCGCTGGGGATCGTGCAAGCCGTCGTTCCGGCCGGCGTCGTCCTCGACGAGGCGCTCCTGGGCGTGGTGCGCGACGAGCTCAACATCAAGGAGGTTCGGTTCCTGCAAGCGGCGGAGGAGTTGGTGACGCTGCGGGCCCGGCCGAACTTCCGGGTGCTGGGTCCGCGTTTCGGTGCGCGGACGGCGCAGGCCGCCGAGGCGATCCGTGCGCTGCCGTCGGAGCGGCTCCTGGCGTTCCGCCGGGGAGAGGCGCTGACGATCGTCGTGGACGGCGAGGGGTACGAATTGACCGGCGAGGAGTTCGAAGTGCAGGAGGAGGCCAAGGGCGAACTCGTCGTCGAGGCGGACGAGGGGTTCGTCGTCGCCCTCGACCCGACGATCACCGAGGCCCTGCGGCTGGAGGGGCTGGCCCGCGAGCTGGTCAACCGGATCCAGCGCCTCCGTCGCGACGAGGGGCTCCAGGTCAGCGACAGGATCCGTCTGGGGATCTTCGGCGGGTCCGAGATCCAGGCCGCCGCCGTCGCGCACCGGGAGTTCATCGCCGGGGAGACGCTCGCCGTGGAGGTGGAGGTCGGGGGTGAACCGCCGGTCGGGGGGTACGACGTGGTCCGCGAGGTCGAGGTCGACGGACTGGCCGCCCGGATCGGATTCACGGTGGTTTGACCCGGGGAGCAGGCGTGGAGTCGGAAGATCGAGTTGGATTCATGGATCGAGAGACAGGAGCCGGGGGCGAGATCGCGGCCGGGGGGGCGCGTGCCTGGGAGGGTGGGAAGGCATGGCTCTTCCTCGGGATCGTGACGGCGATCGTCGCCGTCGACTACATCACCAAGCGCCTGGTCCAACAGAGCTTCCACCTCTACCAGCAGGTGGAGGTCATCGGCGACTACCTGCGCCTGACGTACATCTACAACCCGGGCGCCGCGTTCGGCATCCACCTGGGACCGTACTCGCGGGTGATCTTCCTGGTCCTCTCGGTCGTCGCCCTCATCGCCCTCGCCGGGATGTACTGGGTCACCCCGGAGCGGGACCGGGTGCGGCTGACGTCGATCTCCCTGATCTGCGCCGGTGCGATCGGCAACCTGGTCGACCGGATCCGGTCGCACCGCGGGGTCGTCGACTTCCTCGACGTGGGGATCGGCGACCTGCGCTGGCCGGTCTTCAACGTGGCGGACATTGCGGTGACGACGGGGGCGATCTTCCTGGCGCTCTCGCTCTGGCGCGAGGAACAGCGGAGTGAAGGGGACTGGGGCGATTGAGGCCGGGGGCGAGCGGCGCCGGGTCGTCGTGGAGGAGTCCGAGCCCGCCGGGCGGCTCGACGTCTATCTGGCGGGGCGGCTGCCCGACCTCTCGCGGTCGCGGATCGCACAACTCCTGGAGGCCGGCAAGATCCGGTTGAACGGGCGGGTACCGCGGAAGAGCGAGCGGCCGGCGCCGGGGGACGTGATCGAGATCGAGCTGCCTCGGCCGGAACCCACCTCGCTCGAGGCGGAGGCGATCCCGCTGACGATCGTCTACCAGGATGCGGACATCGCGGTCGTCGACAAGCCGGCGGGGTTGGTGGTCCACCCGGCGCCGGGGCATCGGACCGGAACGCTCGTCCACGCGCTCCTTCACCACATCCCGGACCTCTCGGGGATCGGCGGAGTCCTGAGGCCGGGGATCGTGCACCGGCTGGACAAAGATACCAGCGGCTTGCTGTTGGTGGCTAAGAACGATGCGGCGCACCGTCGTCTGGCCGGGGCGCTGAAGCGGCGGGAGATCCGGCGGGTCTACCTGGCGGCGGCTTGGGGGCACCTCACGCCGGAGCGCCGCACCATCGATGCGCCGATCGGGCGGTCTCCGTCGCACCGCCAGCGGATGGCGGTCGTGGAGGGGGGGCGGCCTGCCGTTACGCACCTCCTCCGACTCGAACGCTGGCGTGCCGCCGATCTGCTGCGCGCCGAACTGGAGACGGGACGGACGCACCAGATTCGGGTCCACCTGGCGTGGATCGGTCATCCCGTCGTCGGCGACGCGACCTACGGCGCTGGGGCGGAGCGGGGGATCAGCGGCCCGGCCCGGGGGTGGGCCCGGGAGTTCGCCCGGCGCGTGCCGCGCCAGTTCCTGCATGCGGCGGAGCTGGCGTTTCGCCACCCCCGCACCGGCGAGCCGCTCCACTTCGAAAGCCCGCTCCCGCCGGACCTCGCCGCGGCCGCCGACTGGGCGCGGCGGACCTCGCAGGAGAGTTGACCGCCGAACCGGGGTCTGATATCTTCCGCGAACTACCCCCGGTGTTCCCCGTCCTCGCATCGTGTACGGTCCATGGCGTCGACACACGCCACCGCCGCGCCCGAGGGCGTCGCCTTCCAGGCGGCGCCGGAATGGGTGGTCTTCGGTTGCGGCGGTCGCCGGTTCGCCCTTCCGCTCGGCCAGGTCAGAGAAATCCTGATGCCGAGGCCGTTCACTCGACTGCCGGGGTGCGGCCCCGAGGTCTGCGGCCTGATCGCCCTGCGCGGCCGGGTGATCACGGTCTTCGACTTCGGTGCGGCGCTCGGACTCGGCCCCGCCGTCCGGAAGAGCGATCACCGGCTCCTCCTCCTCGAGCACGGTGAGCGCCTCGTCGGTGGCGCCGTCGAGACCGTCCACGCCGTCGCCCGGGCCGCCGTCGCAGAAGAGGACCTCGAGCGTGGGGCGTGGCGAGTCCTGCCCCCGGGGCCGGTCGAGAAGGCGCCCGCCGCGGGCGCGGACCCCATCTGTCTCGCGCTGGACCCGGCCGAGTTGCTGGAGCGCCTCCTCACCTGAGGCGCCGGAACCGCTGCCGTTATGAGGGAGTGATCCCATGGGACGTACGGTGTTGGTCTGCGATGACGCGATCTTCATGCGCGCGATGATCAGCGACATCCTGAAGCAGGCCGGTTTCGAGATCGTCGGGGAGGCGGAGACCGGAGCGGAGGCGGTCCGGCTCTATCGCGAGCTTCGCCCCGACCTGGTCACAATGGACATCATCATGCCCGACATGGGCGGGATCGACGCCGTCCGGGCGATCATGAGCGAGTTCCCCGACGCGAAGATCCTGATGTGCAGCGCGATGGGGCAGCAGGCGCTGGTGATCGAGGCGGTGCAGGCCGGAGCCCGGGACTTCATCGTGAAGCCGTTCCAGCCTTCACGGGTGCTGGAGGCGGTACAGCGGGTCCTCGGGTAGCCCGCCCCCGCCCGCGGTCGACGGCATGCAGCTCGATCGCTACCTCGGGCTCTACCTGTCCGAGACGCAGGACCGGCTCCGCGCGCTGAACCGGTCGCTCCTCGAGCTGGAGACGGGTGGGGGCGATGCCGCCCTCGACGAGGCGTTCCGCGCCGCGCACACCCTCAAGGGGATGGCTGCGGCGATGGGGTTCCAGGCGGTCGCCGAGGTGGCGCACGCCCTCGAGGACCGGCTCGACGAGATCCGCGCCGGCCGCCTGGCGGTCAGCCGCGCGGTCATCGACGAACTCCTCGCCCGCGCGGACCGGCTGGAACGCGAGAACGAGGTCGCGATCGCGGGGGGACCGGAGGGTGGGGCGGCCGCTGGGTCGGGGGCGGCGCCGGGAGCCGCCCCGGCGGCGGGCGTGGCGCCGGACATCGGCCGGGAGCGGGTCCCCGAGGGCACCGCCCTGATCGTCCGGGTCGCCCTCGACGAGGGGAGCCCCCTCAAGGCGGCGCGGGCGATGATCGTCTGCCGGAACGCCGGGGGCGTGGCCACGGTTCTCGGAACCCTGCCCGCCGAGTTCGGCGACGACTTCGACGGCCACCTGACCCTCTACGTCGGGGCGGGCGCGGACCGGGAGGCCCTCGCCGGGGCGATCCGCGCGGCGGGCGAGGTGGCGGCGGTGCGCTTCGAGGACCCGGGCGCCACGCGGCGGGGCGGGGTGGCGAGAGGGACCGGCGGGCGGACGGGGTGGCAACGGGTCCGCATCGACCAGCGGCACCTGATCGACCTGGCCGACGGGATCGGCGATCTCGCGATCCTCTGCGGTCGCCTCGAGGCGGTGGCGGCGACGATCGCGTCGGAGCCGCTCGACGACGTGGTCGACAGGATCCGTCGTCGCGTCCGCGAGCTGGAGCAGTCGATCCTCGCCGCGAGGATGGTCCCGGTCGGGGAGGTCTTCGACCGATTCCCGCGCGTGGTGCGCGACGCGGCGCGGGGGCTCGGCAAGGAGGTCGACTTCGTCATGGAGGGGCGGGAGATCGAGCTGGACCGGGAGATCCTCGAGGAGCTCGCCGATCCGCTGATCCACCTCCTTCGGAACGCGATCGACCACGGCCTCGAGCGGCCGGCGGAGCGGGAGGCGGCAGGGAAGGCTCCGGCGGGGCGGCTGGTCCTGCGTGCGGCAAGGGAGCGCTCGAGCATCCTGATCGAGGTTTCCGACGACGGCCGGGGCGTGGCGCGCGGGAAAGTCCTCGGCAGGGCCCGGGAGCTGGGGTTGGTCGGGGAGGGGGAGGGGCTCGACGACGATGCGCTCCTCAGGCTTCTCAGCCAGCCGGGGCTCTCGACGGCGGAGCGGGTGACCGACCTCTCCGGGCGCGGCGTCGGCCTCGATGTCGTGGTGAACCGGATCCGCGCACTCGGCGGGGCGATCGCGCTCCACACCGAGGAGGGACGGGGCACGACGTTCTCGCTTCGGTTGCCGACGACGCTCGCGCTGATGCAGGCGTTGCGGATCCGCGTCGGGGGCGAGGACTACGCCATCCCCCTGACGCACATCGCCGAGGCGGTGGTGTTGGAGTCGGAAGTGGTGGAGGTCGTCGACGGTCGCGAGCAACTGCGCCTGCGCGGCGATGCGCTTCCGCTGGTCCGCCTCGGGGAGGTGTTGGGGGCGGAGGGGGCGATGGAATCGGCGGCGGTCGTCGCGGAGGTCGCGGATCGCCGCGCCGCTCTGGCGGTCGACGAACTCGTCGGCCGGGAGCAGATCGTGGTGAAGCCGTTCGATGCGGCCGTCGGCGCCCTCCCGATCTTCTCCGGTGCGACGATCTTGGCCGATGGCCGCCCGGCCCTGGTGCTCGACCCGATCAGTGTCCTTTGACGGGGTGTCTCTATGATCGACGTCCGCGAACTCGGCACGCTGCAACTCGACGGGATTCGCGAGGTGGCGAACATTGGTGCCGGTCACGCGGCTACCGCGCTGTCGCAGTTGACGAACCGGCGCATCTGGGTCGATGTTCCACAGATCCGAATCGTGCGTCTCGAGGACGTGGCGGAGATGATCGGTCCGCCCGACGAGGTCGTGGCATCGGTGGTGATGCAGGTGCTCGGCGACCTCGCCGGCCGAACGATCCAGATCTTCCCGGGGCCGACGGCCTCTCGTCTCGCTGCGATCCTGCTCCGGCGGCAGGCGGTCGAGTTCCCGGGCGGGTTCGGGGTGATGGAGCAGTCGGCGCTGAAGGAGGCGGGGAACATCCTCGCGTCCGCCTACCTGACGGCGCTCTCGGAATTCCTCGGGATGCTGGTTCTGACCTCCGTGCCGGGGTTCGCGATCGACCTCGCGGCGGCCGTGTTGACGAGCAGCTCGCTCGGAATCGACGATGGCAGCGAATACGTCATCTGCATCGACACCCTCTTCCGTATGGATGAGGAAGCCGAGGCGCTGACCGGTCACTTCGTGCTGCTTCCGAACGCGGCGTCCCTGCCGACGATCCTCCGAGCGATCCGTCTCGCCTAACGATGGGACCTGCGCAATCGTTCGCGGCCGACGCAAGGCAGGGGCGGGAGGCACAGTCGACCGCTCCATGGGCCGCGGATTTCCCCAGGCCGGATACCGAGCGCGGCGTCGACCGGGTGCCGCGCTCCCCGCGCGACCTCGAGATCCTTCGCTCGCTGGCGCGTCGGATCAGCCCGCACGATGCAGGGGCGCACAACAACCTGGGCGTGGTCTTCTACCACAAGGGGCTGCTCGAGGATGCGATCGCGGCGTTCGAGCGCGCACTCGAGCTCGACCCGCGCATGCACGTCGCCCAGCGCAACCTCCAGATCGCTTACTTCCACACGGGATACTTCGAGACGCTCGTCGCCGAGCTGCGGCGGCGCCTCGACGCGAGCCCCGGGGATGTCGAGGCCCGGCGCCGTTTGGCGCGCGCGTACCTGCACACGGGGGAAACGGCGGCGGCGATCGAAGAGCTGCGGCACCTCCTCGAGCTCGAGCCGGGCGACGTCGCCCTCCACCTCCAGCTCGCGCGCGCGGAGTGCCGATTGGGCAACCCGGACCCGGCGCTGAGCACGCTGGCGCGGGCGGAGGCGCTGGACCCGAAGAACGCGCAGGTCCACCTCCGGCGGGGCGAGGTCTACTACAACCAGGGGATGAGCGAGGAGGCTCGCGAGGCCCTCGAGCGGGCGATCCACCTCGAGCCGGAGCTCGCCGAGGCGTATCACCTTCTCGCCTTCGTCTACGGCGATCTCGGGCTCACGGAACGGGCGCGGGAGGCCGCGGCGAAGGCCGCGGAGCTGAACCCGAGCTACGTGAAGGCGGAGACGAACCTCTCGCTCGACCGCTACAGCTCCGCGCGCTACGACGAACTCGTCGGCGATCGGGCGCCCCGGCCCGAGACGACGGCGGGGGCGCTCGCGCACTACAACCTCGGGCTCGCGTTCCGGCAGAAGGGGCTCTTCGACGAGGCGATGCGGGAGTTCGAGCTTGCGCTCGAACGAGGCGAGGACGCCGACCTGGTCCAACAGGCGCAGGCCGAGCTCTGGCTGCTCCGGGGCAAGGGCGACGAGGCGGCAGCGATCTACGATCGCCTGACCGAACGGGAGCCGAACAGCCCGAAGCTCTGGAACGAGCGGGGCGTCGCCGCGCACCAGATGGGCAAGCTCGACGAGGCGGAGACCGCCTATCGCCGGGCCCTCCAGTTGGATGGCGACTACGTCCTGGCGTGGAACAACCTCGGCGTGGTTCTCCACCATCGAGGGGCGCCGGAGGCGGAGGCGGAGGCCGCGTTCCGCCGGGCGCTCGCCGCCGGGCGTGTCGCCGGCGATGTGTGGCGCAATCTCGGCCTCATGTTCGCTCGTCTGGGCCGGCGCGCGAAGGCGCTGGACGCGTACCGCCAGGTGCTGGACCTGGAGCCGGAATCGGCGGCGGCGTGGACGGGGCTCGGTGCGGTGCTGATGGAGGCCGGGCGGCCGGACGAGGCGCGAGCGGCGTTCGTGCGGGCGGTCGACCTCGACCCGAACTTGGCGGAGGCGAGATACCACCTGGCGTACGCCCTCTCGGCGCTGGGCGACTATCGGGGCGCGCTCCGGGAGACCAAGCGGGCGCTCGAGCTCGATCCGTACTTCCCGGCGCCGCGGTTCCGCCTGCTCATCGACCTGCAGTTCGAGGAGGCGGAGGTCCTCGCGCCGGAGCTCGACATCGGCGCGCAGGTCCAGACGGGTGGGGCGATCGAGGACTTCGACTTCCAACCGGAAGCCCTCGACGACCTCTTCGGCACGCTCGCGCCGGAGCCTGCGGCCGACGCCCCGCCGGTCGGCGATGAGCCCCTCGCGGAAGGGAGCGCCGATCACCTTATCGCCGCTCGCGAAGCCCTGGAGCGAGGCCAGCTCGAGCACGCCGACGTGCGAGCGCACCAGGCGATCTCGGCGGGGGGCGACCGCGTCGAGCTCCTGCTCCTCCTCGGTGATGTCTACCTCCGGCGCGAGCTGGCGGGCGAGGCGCTCGAGCGCTACCAGGCCGCGCTGGACGAGGTCGGAGACTCGCCCGCCGAGGGCGAGACGGACGAGGTCGCCGCGCTCCGTCGCAAGGCCCTCGCCGGTGCCGCGCGTTCGCTCCTGATGCTCGGCCGCATCGCGGAGGCGCGCGACGCCGCCGAGCGGTTGACCGCGATCGCCCCGGAGGACGTGGTCGGGTTGCGGATCCTGGGCCAGGTCCTGGCCCGTGCGGGGCAGCACGCCCGCGTCATCGACGTCCTCGAGCGGGCGCGCACGCTGGCGCCCCGCGACGTCGGGATCGCCACCGAGCTCGGACTGGCGTTCCTTGCGCTCGACGACATCGCCGCGGCGGAGGTCGAGCTGCGGAGGGCGATCGAGATCGACGACTCGGCCGTCGCCGCACGTACCGCACTCGGGCGAGTCCTCGCCCGGGCGGGCCACATCGACGCCGCGGCCGCCGAGTTCCGTGCCGCGTTGGAGCTCCTGCCCAGCTACGGCGAAGCCGCGCTCGCCCTCGTCGAACTGGAGCGGGAGCGCCGCCGGTTCGACGAGGCGATCGGTGTCCTCGTCGACCTCCTGTCCCTCGACCCCTACCATCTCGAGGCGCTCGCGCTCCTCGGGTGGGTGCTCCTCGAGGCGGGGAGGCCGGCCGACGCGGCCACGGCGTTCCGGCGGATCCTGCGGTTCGATCCGGACCACGCCGATGCTCGCGAGGGGCTCGCGCGGGCGGAAGGGGCGGTCGCCGTCGCGTCGGAAGGGTAGCCCATGGCGATCGAAGGACCCCTCAAGGAGCTCGGGATCCAGGACGTGCTCCAGTTGCTGGAGCTCGCCCGGAAGACCGGGATACTGACCGTCCGGTCCGAGCGGCTCAACGACGAGGCGGTCGTGCACTTCGATCGCGGTCAGATCGTCTTCGCGATGCGCCGCTGGTCGCTTCGCCGGCTGGGGCAGCAGCTCCTGAGGGCGGGGAAACTGACGGAGCGCGAGCTCGAGCGCGCGCTCGAGCTTCAGCGGCGCGACCCCTCGCAACGCCTCGGCAGGATCCTCCTCGAGATGGGGAGCGTGGACGAGCAGGAACTCGAGCGTCACCTTCGGTTCCAGCTCGAGGAGACGATCTACGACCTCATGGCCTGGGATGAAGGCCACTTCCGCTTCGAGGAGCGGGAGGACATCACCCGGGGCGAGGTGAACGTTTCCGTCCGGGTCGAGTCGCTGTTGATGGAAGGGGCGAGGCGGATCGACGAGTGGACCCGCCTGGAATCGAAGATCCCGTCCGCCGATTCGGTCCCGGTCCTGGCGCCGACCGAGGAGACGGGTGCGGCGCCGCTCGACCTTCACCCCGGAGAATGGGAGGTGCTGGCCGAGATCGATGGCGAGCGGAGCTTGCGGCAGATCGCGGCCGACCTGGGGCGCAGCAGCTTCGACGTGGCCAAGATCATCTACGGTCTGGTCAGCATGGGGGTGGTCCAGATCGTGGAGCGGCGCTCGCGACTCTCGGAGCGGGAGCTCTTCCTCGCCCTCCAGGAAGCGCAGCGCCTCTTCGACGAGGGCGATTACGAAGCGGCCGGGAAGCTGGCGGCGGATCTCCAATCGTCGTACCCTGAGCGTGCGGAGCTGGTCCTTCTCGAAGGGCGTGCCCTCGCCGCACAGGGGCGGCTTCGCGCGGCGACGGAGGCATTCGCCCGGGCCGTCGGCCTCGACCCCTTCTCCGCGGACGCGCATTATCATCTCGGCTTCGCCGCGGTGCGGATCGGCGAGCTGGAGCGCGCGGCCCGCGCCTGGGATGCGTTTCTGCGCCTCTCGTCGAACCCGACGCGCGGTGACACGGTGCGGCAGGCGCTGGCGGCGGTGCAGGCGTTGAATCAAGTCCTGGCAAGAGAGATCGCCTAGAGATGACGAACCCAGGTTACGCCGACTTGCAGCGATGGAGCGAGGAGGTGGCCCGGGACCCGGGCTCGCCGGCGTTCCTGCCGCTGGCGCGGGCCTACAGGCGACGGGGCCAACGGGAGGCGGCGTTGCGGCTCTGCCTCCGTGGACTCGAGCGGAACCCGACGAACGTCGAGGGGCACGCGCTCCTCGCGCTCCTCCACCTGGACGCCGGGGAGCGCGAGCTGGCGAGCGACGAGTGGGCGACGGTGCTCCGCCTCGACCCGGGGAACTTCGAGGCGCATCGCGGCCTCGGCTTCTACCGGCTCGAGCTCGAGGACTTCGAAGGGGCCAGGCGGCACCTCGAGCAGGCCGCGGCGGCGCGCCCTGACGACCCGGCGGTGCGGGACGCCCTCGCCCTCGTGCGAGAACGCCTCGGTCGCAACGGTGCGGATCGCCCGCAGCGGGAGCCGACCGCCATCTTCGAGCCGCTCCTGGCCGAGCCCGCCTTCCTCGGCGCCCTGGTCCTCGATCTCCAGGGGCTGGTCCTGGCGGGGACGCTCCAGGCCGGCGGCGCGCGACGGGCCGAGGCGCTGGGCGCGGTCGTCGGGGATGCCATCGAGGAGGCCGTCCGCACGGTCGAGCACCTCAACCTCGGCCCGCTCGGCGGGATCCTCCTCGAGGCGGAGGCCGCCACGCTGCACCTTTCCCCCCTCGAGGGGGACCTGACGCTCCTCGTCGCGGTGACGCGTGACGCCCCGATGGGGTGGGTCCTGCGGACCGCGAGCCGCGCGGGCGAGCTCGCACGCGAATACCTCGAGAGGACCCCATGAGCGATCCCCTCGCCGCGGCACTCGATCGCCTCAGCCGCGTGCCCGGTGTCCGCGGCGCGCTGGTCGTCGACGTCGCCGCCGGCGTGCCCGTCGTGGCCGAGGTCGAGGCCGAGGTCGACCCGGCCGCCCTCGCGGCACTCGCCGCTTCGGTCTTCCGGCAGACCGACCGCGCGACCGAGGCGGCGGAGTTCGGCCGACTCCGAACGGTCCAGCTCGAAGCCCGGGCCGGACACGTCATCGTGGCTGGCGCCGGCGACCTCGCCCTGGTCGTCGTCGCCGCGGAGGATGCGCAGCTCGGGCTGATCCGCCTCGAGGCGCACCGTACGGTGGAGGCGTTCCCATGATGCAAGGTGACTTGACTCGTCTGGTGCGCGTACTCCAGGAGCCGATCCGCGGGTTCATCCGCGATGCCCGTGTGAGGATCGTCCTGCTGGTCAACACGAGCGGACAGATCCTGGCGCAGCACGGCTTCACGCGCAGCTACGAGGTCGCGGCGGTCGCTTCGCTCGCGGCGGCGGCGCACGCCTCAGCCCGGGCGCTGGCGGATGTGACCGGTGCCGGCAGCTGGCAGCACCTCCATCACGCCGGCCGCAAGCGGCAGCTCTTCCTCGCGCCGTTTCGGACGCCGGCCGAGGAACTGATCCTGGTCGCGATCTTCGACCAGGATTCGTCGCTCGGGCTGGTTCAGCTCTTCTTCCAGGAGTTCGCCCGCACCGTCGCCGGGCTGCCGGAGTTCCAGGTCGCCCGCCCACTCGCGAGCGCGGAGAGCTTCGAACGGGAACTCGAGGCGGGGCTCCGAGCCATTGCGCCGCCGGACTGGTTGGATTGAGCCGATGCCGCTGGTCAACTACTCGACCCGGGAGATCACCTGCAAGATCGTCTACTACGGGCCTGGACGCTCCGGGAAGACGACGAATCTCCAGTACATTCACGCGCGGGTGCCCGACGACCGGAAGGGCCAGATGGTCTCGTTGGCCACGGAGACGGACCGGACCCTCTTCTTCGACTTCCTCCCGCTGGACCTGGGGTCGATCTCGGGGTTCCGGACCAAGCTCCAGCTCTACACGGTGCCCGGGCAGGTCTACTACAACGCGACGCGGAAACTCGTGCTGCGGGGAGCGGATGGGATCGTCTTCGTCGCCGACTCCCAGAAGGAGCAACTCGAGGAGAACATCGAGAGCTTCCGGAACCTCCAGGAGAACCTGCTCGAGCAGGGCATCGACATCCGTCGCGTCCCGCTGGTGCTGCAGTACAACAAGCGGGACCTTCCGGGGGTCCTTCCGACCGACGTTCTCGAGGACGTGCTGAACTTCCGGGGCGCACCGTCGTACTCCGCCTCGGCCGTCCGAGGGACCGGGGTCTTCGACACCCTGCGCGGGATCAGTGAGGGTGTGCTCCGGAGCCTCTCGGACCGCTTCGGGCGACCGGCGGCCGCAACGCCGGGGGCGTGAGGGAGCGATGACGCCGCTCGAGCTGGACCCACGGTACACCTTCGAGACGTTCGTCGTCGGCGCGGGCAACCGCCTGGCCTTCGCCGCGGCCCGTCGCGTCGGCGAGCAGCCGGGGGCGACGTACAACCCTCTCTTCATCTACAGTGCGTCGGGTCTCGGGAAGACTCACCTCGTCACGGCGATCGGCCACCACACCCGTAGGGTGCTCCCCGGGCTGTCGGTCCTCTACGACACCCTCGAGCACTTCATGGATGAGATCATGGCCGCGATCGCTTCGGGCGACCGCGAGGGCTTCCGGGCTCGGGTCGAGCGGATCGACGTGCTCCTCCTGGATGATGTCCAGTTCCTCGCCGGCCGGCACCGCCTCCAGGAGGAGCTGCTCCGCATCTGGGATGCGCTCTCCAGCCGGGGCGGGCAGGTCGTCCTGACGAGCGACAGGCCGCCGCAGGAGATCGACGGCCTGGACGACCGGCTCCTCTCGCGCTTCTCCGGCGGCCTGATCGTCGACATCGGCGCGCCGGACTACGAGACGCGCGTCGCGATCGCGCGGCGCAAGGCGGAGGAGCGTGGCCAGTCGCTGGCGCGCGGCGTCGCCGAGACCCTAGCCCGGATCGCGTTCGCGAACGTTCGCGAGCTCCAGGGGGCGCTCAACCGTCTGATCGCGATCCAGGAACTCGAGGGTCGAACCGTCGAGCCGGAGGAGGTGGCGAGGCTCCTCGGGAGGGTCGCGGAAACCGCCGAGGTCGACGAGTTCACCGACTTTCTCGCCGAGATCTCCGATACGCTCGAATCGGTCGTTTCCCAGTCGACGGCGGAGCGGCAGCTCGCGGATGCGATCCTGCGCTGGGAGAGCGAGGGGTACCGGACCCGGCGCCTCGAGGCGGCACTCGCCGACCCGGCGATGCACGCAAACGCCGAGTCGTTGATCCGGGGCTTCGAGGCCGACGTCGAGCGGCTGCGAGAGATCGCCGGCGAGATCGGCGCCCTGGAGGCCGGGGCGCCCGAGCTCTCCCGCCTGGAGGTGCTTCGCGACCCCGACCGACTCGACGAGGCCGAGTCGCTCCTCGGCGATGTCCGGGAGCGGAACCGCCCGCTCCCGGCCCCGCCGCCGGGCCGCACGTTCGAGACGCTCCCCCTTCCCAAGGACCTCTTCGCCGTGCGCGCGGCGGCGGCCGTGGCCGAAAGGCCGGGGGAACACTACAACCCCCTCTTCGTCCACGGTCCACCGGGCTCCGGGAAGACGTCGCTCCTCGCGGCCGTGGGGAACCGCATCCTCGATCGGCAGCCGGAGACGCTCGTCGCCTACATCGAAGGGCACGCCTTCGCCGCCGAGTTGATCCAGGCCTTGGAGCGAAACCGGGTCGAGAGCTGGCGGACCCGGTACAGGCGGGCGAAGGTCCTGCTCGTCGACAACCTCGACGCGCTGGACGGAACCGAGCGAGCGCAGGAGGAGCTCTTCCACCTCTTCGACGCGCTCTCCCGCTCCGGTGCGCAGCTCGCGTTCGCTGCGGCCCGGCCGCCGCACGAGCTGACGGGGATCGAGGAGCGCCTTCGCACTCGACTCGAGAGCGGGCTCGTCGTGGCGTTGCCGGGCGCCGACGCCGCGGCGGCGGGCGGACCGCCGGCAGGCGCCCGGCAGACGGGGGGAGTCGCCGTGTCCGGCGCCGCCGGGATCGCCGCCCTGGCCCAGGGGCCCGATTCCTGGTTCCTCAGCCGCGACAAGATCGTCTGGGACTGGCCGTACGTGGAAGATTTCCTGGTCGAAGAGCTGGAGTAGGGTGTGGCGATCAAGGGGAGCCTCAAAGAAGCGAGCCTGGCCGACGTCTGCCAACTCCTGGCCCTGGGCCAGAAGACCGGTTGCCTCTCGGTGACCGATCGCTCCAAGTTCGGCCAGATCTTCTTCGATCGCGGGCGGATCACGCATGCGACGATCGTCAATCGCCGCGACCGCCTCGGCGATCTCCTGGTGCGCGATGGCATCCTCGACCACGCCCGCCTCCGCGAGGTCGTCGACCAGCAGACCCGCGAGCCCGACCGGCGCCTCGGCGAGATCCTCGTCGAGCGAGGCTGGCTCACCCGCGAGCAGCTCGAGAACTACATCCGGGTGCAGGTCGAGGAGGCGGTCTACTCGCTCTTCACCTGGTCGCGGGGGAGCTTCTTCTTCGAGGTCGACCAGCGGCCGCCGGCCAACGAGGTCCAGCTCTCGCTCAACCCCGAGAGCCTGCTCCTCGAAGGTGCCCGGCGCGTCGACGAGTGGAGCCTCATCGAGAAGAAGATCCCGACCCTCGACCTCCTCTTCGAGGTCGAACGCGATCGCCTCCGCACCGCCGAAGTCGAGCTCACGGAGGAGCAGGAGCAGATCATCCCGCTCCTCGACGGGACCCGAACCGTCCAGGACATCATCGACCAGACCGGGCTCGGCGAGTTCGATGTCGGAAAAGCGCTCTACGGTCTGATCCAGGCGGGGTTTGCCCACCGCGTCGGCCGGCGCGCCCCCGAGGACACCAACCGCGCCCGCCATGCCGAGGTCGTCGAGCACCGGAACCTCGGGATCGCCTTCTACCGCACCGGTATGCTCGAGGAGGCGGGGCGCGAGTTCAAGCGTGTCCTCGAGCTGCAACCCGGCGACATGAGCGCCCGCTTCCATCTCGCCCTCGTCGCGGTCCGCGAGAGACGGGATCGGGATGCGCTCCGGCTCTTCAAGAATCTCCTCGAGGAGACAGGACCGAGCTACGCCGCCTTCACGAACCTGGCCTTCGTCCTCAACCGCCTGGGGCGGCAGAAGGACGCGCTCCTCGTCCTCCGCGAGGCCGAGACGCTCCGGGCCGGCGGGGCGGCGATCACTCTCCTCCGCGGCGCGATCCAGCTCGAGGCCGGGGACCTCGAGGCGGCCGAGGCGGCCCTCGAGGAGTACCGCGAGCGCCTCGCCGAGGGCTTCGCGCCCTGCGCCGCCTACTACCACCACATGGCGCTCGCCGCCGCCATCGCCGGCCGGCTCGACGTCGCGGAGGCTCGCATCCAGGAGGGGATCGACGCGCACCCGACTTCGGCCCCACTCCTCGTTCTCGCCGGCGCGATCGCGGAGCGGAAGGGAGACCTCGTCACCGCCGAAGGCCACTACCGCCAGGCGGCCGAGGAGGACCCGAACCTCCCCCAGCCTCACAAGAACCTCGGCGACCTCGCCTACCGCCGCGGGCTCCTCGACGAGGCGATCGAGCACTACACCCGAGCGATCCAGATCGCACCCGCCCTGGGGGACGACGTCTACGCCAAGCTCGGCAACCTCCACTACAAGCGCATGGACGTGGAGAAGGCCCTCGAATACTGGCGCAAGGCGCTCGAGTTGAACCCGGAGAATCGCGTGGTGCGCAACAACATCGACGTCGCGACCCATGCCGGCGGGTAACCCGGACCAGCACCGCCTGGCCTACGGCGAGCTCGACGACACGGACCGACGCGAGCTGATCGCCCTCAAAGATCAGATCCAACGCGATTCGGGATTCTTCTGCGGAGGGTACAAGGACAAGTGCCTCCGCCGCCGGCTCGCGATCCGCATGCGCGCCCGGGGGGTGCACCGCTTCGCCGACTACGCGGCGCTCCTCGAGCGGGACCCCGAGGAGTACCGGCGCCTCCTCTCCGTCCTGACGATCAACGTCAGCAAGTTCTTCCGGAATCTCGAGGTCTGGGAAGCGCTCCGGCGCGAGGTGGTCCCGGCCCTCTTCCGCCTCGACGTGCCCGAGGTTCGCATCTGGAGCGCGGGTTCCGCCGGGGGCGAGGAGGCGTACACGATGGCGATCCTCCTCCTCGAACATGCGGCCCAGCACGGACTCGAACGGCGTCTGCGCCGGTTCTCGGTCCTGGGGACCGACATCGACGTCGACATCCTCGAGGTGGCCCGGCGGGCCGAGTACGGCGATTTCGCCCTCTCGGAAACGCCGCCCACGACCCGCGAGCGCTGGTTCGACTCAGGGCGGAGCCACCGACTTCGAGAAGAGGTGAAGCGCCTCGTCCGCTTCGAGCGGCTCGACCTCCTGACCGATCCGCTCCCGGCGGAGTGCCATCTGATCTTCTGCCGCAACGTCACGATCTACTTCGAGCGCCCGACGCAGGAGCAGCTCCTCCACCGCCTTCGCGACGCTCTCGTCCCCGGCGGCGTCCTCGTCCTGGGAAAGGTCGAGACGCTCTTCGGCGACCTCGCGCGGAGCTTCGAGGTCATCGCCGGTCAGGAGCGCATCTTCCGGAAACTATGATCCAGAACGCGATCGTCGTGTCACCCGGCGAGGTGGGGATCGGGGCGGGGGAGGCGGTGCTCGCGACGCTCGGCCTCGGATCTTGCGTCGCTGTCGCGCTCCACGACCCGGTGGCCGGGATCGGCGGCCTCACCCACTCGCTCCTCCCCGAACCGCCCGGTACCGGAGCCGCGGTATCGCCGGGCCGCTTCGTCACGACCTCGATCCCGCTCCTGGTCGAGCGCATGGTCGCCGCCGGCGCCGATCCCCGGCGCATCCGCGCGCGATTGGTCGGCGGCGCCGCCATGTTTCCGGGTCTGCTCGGCCCCGGCTCGGTCCCGCTCGGCACCCGGAACATCGAGGCGGCTCGCGCCGTACTCCGGGATACGGGCGTCGCGCTCCTGGCCGAGGATGTCGGCGGACACCACGGCCGATCGATCTATTTTCGGCTCCCCGCGGGTACGGTCCACGTGAAGTCGATCCACTTCCCGGACATCACCCTCTGATCGAGGCCGACGATGCGTCGCCCGCTCCGCGTCCTGGTCGTCGACGACAGCGCGCTCATGCGATCGCTGATTGTCGACGTCATCCGCGGATCAAGAGAGTTCCGCGTGGTCGCCGAAGCGGCGACCGGGTACGAGGCCATCCGCCTCGTCCACGAGGTCGACCCCGACCTCGTCACCCTCGACCTCGAGATGCCCGACCTCGGGGGGCTCGACACCCTCGGCTACATCATGAGCGAGGCGCCGCGGCCCGTGATCATCCTCTCCGCGCACGCCGGCGAGAGGGCCGAGGCGACGATGCGCGCCCTCGACTACGGGGCCGTCGACTTCGTCCTCAAGCCCGCGGGCGAGCCGCGGCAATCGGTCGAGGCGCTCGGCCCACAGCTCCTCGATGCCCTCCGCGCCGCGGCCGTCGCTCGACTCGCCAACCTCCCGGTACGGCTCCCCGACCGCATCGCCCGCGACGCAGGGCCCCGCCGCGCTCCGGCCAGGAACCGCTCCGCGGCCACGGCCGTCGTCGCGATCGCGGCTTCCACCGGCGGACCCAGAGCCCTCGCCGAGATCATTCCCCGGCTCCCGGCGTCGCTCCCCGCGGCGGTCCTCGTCGTCCAGCACATGCCTCCGGGATTCACCCGCTCCCTCGCGGCTCGCCTCGACGCCAGCGGCGAGATCCCCGTAGAAGAGGCCGAGGCCGGGACCCCGATCCGGGCCGGGAGGGTGTACATCGCGCCCGGAGGGTTCCACCTCCTCGTCCGCCGTGGCCCCGACGGCCCGATCCTCGACCTCGACGAGGGCGCACCCGTTTGGGGGGTCCGCCCCGCCGCCGACCCCCTCTTCGCCTCCGTGGCCAGCCATTTCGGGCCCCGGTCCATCGGCGTCGTCCTCACCGGAATGGGTCGCGACGGCGCCGAGGGGCTCCGCGCCATCCGGGAGGTCGGCGGCGCGACCCTCGCCCAGGATGCCGAGACCGCAGTCGTCTTCGGGATGCCCAAGGCCGCCGCCCCGTTCGCGCAGGAGGTCCTCCCCATCGGCGAGATCGCCGCCGCCATCGCCGGGCGCGCAGCCTCCGTCTCCCGACGACCGGGCCGTTGATGGACGCTCGACCGCGGCGGATCCCGCGCCTCCAGCTTCTCGACGGAGCCCGCCGCCACGCCCGGCGCGCCACGACCAGCATCGTCGCTATCGCCATGGCGGCAGCCTGGGCGCCATCAGGTCGGGCCGCCCACCCGCGCGCGGCCGCCGGCGCAGCACGGCAGGAGCGCCATGAGGTTGGCGAAGTGCGCGGCGCGGATGGCCTCGCGAAGATCCGCGCCTACGGCGCCCCCGGCAACGAAACGGCACACGATCGCGGGGCCCAGCACGGGCACGCGCCGGCCCGGCTCTCCGAGGGCCCGCTCGTCCTCCACTATTGGCCCGGCGGCGAAAGGCTCGCCCTCCGCCTCGCGGAGCGCGCCCGCGCGCTTCCCCCGCCCCCCGCCCTCCCCGACGACGTCCTCGTGGAGGACGGCGAGCCGGTTCACATCTATCTCGCCCCCGACCCCGCCCGCTTCGATTCCCTCGCAGGCGGCTCCGTGCCCGAATGGGGTGCAGGGCTCGCCTTCCCCGATGCGGGCGTTATCGTCCTCCCCGGATACCTGTCGGAGCGAGCGGGACCGCACGAGCTCGGGCGCATCCTCCGGCACGAACTCGCCCACGTCGCCCTCCACCGTTACCTCGCACCCGCCCGCATCCCCCGCTGGTTCGACGAGGGGTACGCCCGATGGGCCGCCGGCGAGTGGGACTGGGAAGCGATGTGGCAGCTCCGCCTCGCCTTCGCCCTCAACCGCGCGCCGCCCCTCGACTCCCTCGCCCTCGACTGGCCCGACGACGCCCTGAACGCCAGGGTCGCCTACCTCCTCGCCGCCAGCACCGTATCGTTTCTGACCGAGCGAGGCGGCGAACGCGCGCTCGCCCTCTTCCTCCAACGATGGAAGGAGGGCGGCACCCTCGAACCCGCGCTCCGCCGGACCTACGGCCTCACGATCGGCCAGTTCGAGGAGGACTGGAGCGCCGAAGTCCGCAGACGCTACGGCTGGGCTCTCCTCGCCTCCCACTCCCTCGTCTTCTGGCTCGGCGCCTCGGTCCTGCTCCTCCTCGTCTACATCCGCAGGCGATGCCGCGACCTCCAGCGCCTCGAACGGCTCCGCGCGTCCGAGCCCCCCGACTCCCCGGCGTACTGGCTGGGCGAGGACCCCGACGACCCACCGGCCGACGGCTCGCCCCCCGACCGGACTCCTCCGGGGACCTCGCCGCCGGAGAGCCCGCCGTTCGGCTCGCCGACTCCGGGGTCGTGATCCCGGCGTCGCCCGTCTCTCGGCCCTCCGCGACCGGCCGGACCTTGAACCCCCGGGGAATTGCGTTAAATTTCATGTTTTGAAGATGATCCGACCTCGATCACGGACGCGATCATGACGACCTCTCGCGGTTCGCTTCGGTTCTCCACGGTCAACGCGGTCCTCATCGCTGCGGGGATCGCCTCGGTCGCGGCGGGATACGTGCTCCTCGCCCGAGGCTCGACCGTCGCCGCGCCGCTGCTCCTGGTCCTCGGCTACGCCGTCCTGATCCCGATCGGGATCATCAAGTGACTCTCCCGGGCGCTTAGCTCAGCCGGTCCAGAGCGCCTGCCTTACAAGCAGGAGGTCGCTGGTTCGAATCCAGCAGCGCCCATTCCACATGCACCAACGCCTGCCACCGTCGGGTGCTACGGTTGACTCTCAAGATGCGCGGCTCGCCCGAGGTGGCGAGCCGCGTTTGCTTTACTCTTCGCCGGCGTCTCGTACACCTTGGCTGCGCCGATGACGGCGCCGGCATCGGGTGCGCCCACGGCGCGGCCGGGCTGGATCAGCGAATCGAAGAGCCGGCTGCCCGTCTGCTAGTCCACCTTCCGGAGACCCACAAGGCGAAGCGGGGCCCACAGGCGAGGCACAGGATTGTTGCGATCCGGTGCTGTGCATCCAATTCATGAAAATGGAGAGCGGGAGACAGTGTAGCCGGCGGTTGTAAATCGGTTCTCCCGCACTTTTGGTGATCGGGGGCCGTGCGCGTCTGTCGGTCCGGGGCTCACGCGGCGTGAAGCACGCGCGCACGGAGCAGATCGAAGCCCGCCCGGCCATACATCTGGCGTTTGATGGTC